>BNJV01001451.1_pt1 | contig 425454 bp, 930 predicted proteins | sample 8540591 | NCBI WGS metagenome assembly BNJV01 (sample SAMD00202457, study PRJDB9452) | human saliva metagenome | host: Homo sapiens
ATTTGTCTCAACTTCTTTAGCTCCAACAATTAACATGTATGGAATCTTTTTGGTGTTTGAGCCTCTCTAATTTTGCTACGCAATTTTCTAGCTCGCTCTATCGTCAAGTTCAACTTTTAAATCAGCATTAAAGCAAGCTTCGTAAACCTTTTTAGCTTCATCAATAAATTTATGACTATTAGGTAAAACTTTAACTTGAACGGGAGCAAAGCCACGAGTAAATTACCTTGTTTCTTCAAGTAAAATGCAACAAATCTATCAAGTGAACCCAAAAGTAGCTCTGTGAACAACAACAGGTCTAACTTATCACCATTTTCATCAACATATTCAAGCTCAAAGTCTTTTCTAGGTAATTGATAATCAAGTTGGATGCTAAGCTGATAATGTTTACATCATGTCCTAATGCACTAATAACTCGAACATCCATCGTTTATAGGACCATAGAAAAGCCGCTTCACCTTTAGCTTCATAAAAATCAACTTCCAAGCTCTATTAAAACTTCTCTTAATTCATTTTCACTCTTATTCCAAAGTTCATCATTATCAAAATATTTTCCTTATTTTCAGGATCTCTTAGAAAGATAATCTAAACTTATAATCTAAAGCCGTCCTCTATAAGTATCAAGAATCAACCTCAATAACAGCTTTAAACTCGTCTTTTGTTTGATCGGGTCTGCAGATAGGTGAACTCATTCTGTAGTAAAACATCTTGCTCTTTCTAGACCAACCAATGTTCCACTATCTTCAAATCTAAAATCATGTGCAACCTCAGCCATTCTAAGTGGTAAATCCTTGATATGAATGTAAGAAATTCTTATAAATCGTCATGTAGCAGTGAGGACAATTCATTGAGATGTTAAAACATATGCTTCATTATCCATTTCCATTACAGGGAACATATCATCTTTATAATGATCCCAGTGTCCAGATGTTTATACAAATCAACACTTCCTAGAGATGGTGTTAGAACATGTTTATAACCAAAGTTTTAATTCTTTATCCATGATATAATCTGATAAGCTCTTTCTTAATATCCATTGAGAGCTTCACATTTGGGAAACCCTTTGCAACTAAATCCAGAAGTCATAAAAATTCCAAGTTCTTTTCCTAATTTTCTCGCGATTCCCTCTCTTTGGCCTCTTCAAGTTTTTGAAGATATTCATCAAGCATTGATTGTTTAGGAAAGAAATAGCATAAACTCTTTTGAAGCATCTTGTTCTTCTCACTTCCCTCAACCACTGCACCTGCAACTTTAAGTAATTTGTCAATCTTAACTTTTCCAGTGCTCATCAAATGTGGACCTGCACATAAATCTGTAAATTCACCTTTGTTTATAAAAAGAAATGACTTTCATCTTTCTGGTAAACTCGTTAATAAGCTCAACCTTTATAAGGCTCTTTTTAGTTTTTCTGCTAGTTGACCAATAGCTTCATTTTCTTGGCAATTCAAACCTACTACTTTCAAAATTTTCCTTAATAATCATTTCAGCCTCGATAGCTCTCGAAATCAACTGAGAAATCTTCTTATCATCAGAATCAAAATCATAATAAAATCCTTTCACGTCAGTTGATGGACGGTCAAGCTAATTTCACTGAATCACCATAAAGTCTTTTAACTGCTTGTGCCATAATAATATGTGTGAAGTTGTATGGCAAGCTTTCTTACCTTCAATATCACTTTCAAAAGTCATTTCAACATTAGCATCATTTTCAATTATAGTTCTAAATCAACAACTTCTCCATTTATCTTTCCAGCTGTTGCAACTCTGCGCCAATCCCTCACTAATTTGACCAGCAAGCTCTATTACAGAAATACCACTCTCAACTTTACAGTTTCATAAAACCATCTTTTAAAGTCACCTTTATCCTTATTATTACAATCCTTTCCATCACTATTTTATGGTATAGTAAAGTCATACAAACAGATCATATAAAAATATTAAATCTATTCTCTGGGGTACTAATATACTAGCACGGTTCCACCTGTAACTTAATTTAAATCGCTCTTAACAGCAATACGTCTGACTTATTCATCAGCCTAAGAAGGTAGTTTTTCAATCAAATCCATTAAAATTAGGCTTTCAGTCCATGACTAGCGTCCCTACTAACGACCCTTACTTTACTTTTTCTTCCATAATGTTTTGATAAAACTAATTATAGCATATTCAATTTCAAAGATCCAATAGTCCAAAGTCACAGTATCAATCATCCTTTATATCATCCCTCACAATACAAATGAATATGGAGATTTCCGCCAAATTATGCTATCATTTGATTTCTTAACTTTAATCAACAACCTATAGCCCTGTATTCATTGACTCAGAAAACTTTAATCCTAGATCGTACTGCACCATTATTTAAATCGTTATTAAAAACACCATCAACATTGTCAGTTTTTCCTGCAACACTAATTAATTTATTACCACTTTCTAAATTATAATCATTTCCAACTTTCCTTTTGCACTCCAATGATATTGTAAAATTATTTTCTCTTTATGATATTTCAGTTTCAACAATTGATTATCAAATCGCTCTTAGATATAACTCTCTAGTAGTCAAATCAATAACTTTCAATGATGGATCTTCATATATTTTCTATAATCAACATTCTTTGTTGCAAGAATCTCTCCCATAAGGCTGATCATAATCATCTGCACCAGATAGCATTAAATCAATTGCTCATTATATTTTGACTTTTTCAATTTACTTCTGAAATGATAATTCTGAAAAGTTTTCTTAACAGGCCTTTCATTTACATGCATATATTATACATTGATTTCGTGGAATTTAATTCACACTGGTACTTGCTTTATCACCAATTACAAGAGATGTATCGTCGGGCATCTCATCTTCAAATGTTATTATAACATATGCTAATCTCTTATTTTCGAAGCATATGTGTTTATTCCACTGCCACTTTAAATTTACATTATAATCTAAGTTAATCTTGTCCCCAATATCAATTTTATCTAGGAATTCCATTTTAAATCAAATATATAATCATCTTCAATTCTAATATCTATTTCAGCAGTAACATATTTTTCAACTTTTCAAGCTATCCATTTCTATTTTTAGCTTTTTATTTCATTTAAAAGTATGTCACATCTCTAAAATCAAATGTCATCATATATACTTCTTTAATATAATTACCTTTCATCCAAATTTATTGTATTTTGACTTGTATGTCATTTTCTTAAAATCAGCAATATTAATAGTATCTGTTTCATTCTCAACCCTATAATACCAATATGTAGGATTTTCTTTTTCACATAATCATAAAAAGGTAATCTTCGTTCCTACCGGCTGCTTCTTATCCAATTTCAATTTCTTTTGATTATATTTGGCACATAATTTAAAACTAGAATTAGAGCAGTACAAACTGATTTCTTTTTATTAAAGTCATCATCACTATCATCATCGTCAAACAATCTATACCCTTTGTCCAGCAACCACTGATGAAATAGGATTACAGCTTTTCAATTCCCTATTTATTATAATTTTCTGTTTTAACGTTAACCCATTATCACTCTGATATGTTATAATTATATATCTATTAATGTATCATCCGACAAATTATTAGCATTATATATGTCATAGTACATGCAGTATAGCTACCTTTTCCTAAAGTAAGCTCTTTACGCAAATTAGAATAATCTTTTATTTGATATTATATCACAAAAATCCTCATCATCAACTTTCAATCTAATAGCAAAAGTTTTATTTTGCAACAGTACTGTCAACATCAAATTACTATTAATTTCTTCTTTAGTTTTTAATTCAACATTATTTGTTTCAACATTAACAATTTTTAATTTATACAACTTACTCCAATAGCTAAATCTTCCCATATAATCTATATTAAAAGTACTATTATTTGAAATTAAAGGAATCCTATCAGGTGCTGCTGTTAATGTTATATCAGGTAACTCTTTAACACCTTTTTGCATCAATAGTAACACCATTTGTTCCAAATATACCTCTGTAGCATTACCATTAATAACATATCTCAAATTACCAGCAGAGTGAAACTCTATTTTATTACCAAACTCTTTTTCAAAATCATTTCCCAAATATCTTAATTTTACATTTAATTCTGTATCACTGCCACTCATTAAGCCAAGTTTCTTTTGTGTTATTTTATCATAGTAACATCATTAAAATTAGCAATTTGATTTTCTTCAAGCCAATCAACAGTTTCAGTTTATCATATATTAACACCTTTTTAGTAGTATAATAAATTTTATATATATCATTATCCGAAGCTCTACTTTTACTATCTAAACTAAATCATAAAATCATCTTTAGATTTTAATCAAATATTTATCCGTTGCACTGTTTTTCTTAGGTATTGGTATATAATATTTAAAATTATCAAAACTTGCATTTTCATTAAATTTTAAATGCAATTTATAATTTCAATAAATCATCTTTTAGCCATTTCAACTAGCAAAAGGACCACTATTTACACTAATTGAATCATTAATTGTAAAAAGTCTGTTTTGTGGAATTATTTTGAAAGATAATTTATGAGTCATTAGCTCCACTCAATAATATCATCAGTTTTACCATCACCATTCAAATCATATTTATCTACTGAGACCACTCTATATGCTCCACTAGCACCATTGTATATTAGCGCAAATTTATCAGTCTTTTCTAGTAGTTACATAAAATACCTATTTAAATTCAACGTTTGACCTTCTACATTTGCATCAATATTTATTACCGATTCAAATTTTAATGACCTTCCACTATTAATAGTATCAAGTTCTTCATTTGCAAATCCAATCATAATATCTGCAGGTATATAAATTTTCCATAAGTTATTTCCGTTATATAAATCAACTTTTTCTATTCTTTCCGGTTTTATAATTTTTGTCTTTTAGTTGCCAAAACAACAGAATCTCTTTAATTGAAACCCCCATCAGGGCAATACAAAACCCAAAACTATATTATTAATCCAATGTAAATTACCATATGGATAATATGATATTTGAACTTCACGCCTATCTTTTAAAAGAGTTTCCAGCAATCACTTCAGCACTTTGCGCTCTTATCATTAATAACCATATTAGTTATTGAATATAGCGCAAATGGGTGCGACTAAAACTATCATATCTTTTCTAAATACTCAATATCGCTAAATCCTTCACTTCTAATTGTAAATTTACTATGAATCACAGCTTCTTCATGATAATTTGCATATCCAAAATAGTTTCTACTATTATAATGTCCTATAGAACTCAGTTCATATAAACATTATAGCTGTTTTCTATACCATATTTTATTTCTTTAAAAATATTTTCGTTCCTTTTCCGATATAAATTCCTGTTAAACATTAATTTTTTTCCATTGCTACCGTCCAATTTAATAATACTAAATTCATAATTCTTTCCTCTAAATACATTATCAACAACACATAATTACCACTTTCATCTTTATATATCGGTATATTATTTTTCATCTGACTAAACGATATTTTATATGTAGTTTTTCACTCCTTGATAAATTAGTAAATTCATAGCTGTAACTTGCATATATCCATATTTTCAACATCAAATAATATATCTACATGCTTTTTATTTGAATCCCGCAGTTCCACTATTATATATAAGAACATTCCCCAAAGTATGCAATATTTTTTCAGATCGGCTCTATATGATACCTCTATAATAGCTCTTATATCTACATTTTCTTTAGCCTGCATAAAAAAAGATATATTATACGCAGACGTACCTGTAATCCATTTTCTAATTATCAACAACACGCCTGTGTTTCAATTATGAAAATTCAAACTGAATCATTATCAAGCCATCAATTTCAAACTTACTGATTATACCCATAACAAAATTTCCCATTCCGTACTAAAATATACATTTTTATATGTTAAAATAATATTTCCATTATTAATATCACTTTCATCAATAGTATGTTCTGGAATTCGAAGTTTTGCAACCTAAAATCCAAAGTACTTTTTATCAATAGTCATATAATGTTTAACATTATTTTTTATCAACATATTCAGACAATTTTTATTTTAAATCTCAATTCTTTTAAAATATGTCTTTATAACATTTGAGTTTTAGGAATCAAAAAATATCTATATCTGATTATTCTTTATTTCTTATTAGAATAGTAACTTTATTGTTTATTTTTGATTTCTTTCATCGATAATATAGGTAATTAATCCAGATGTCATATTATATCTATTTTTCTGAATAACTTATTAACCGATTTTTTCAATATTTCTTTCATTTCGTTTGCTTTATAATTTAACAACAATTGATTTTTCGTCCTTTTGATTAATTAAACTCTGCCCTAAGCTTTATTCCATAGCTCAAAAGATCATGTTAATTTCAATTGAGTTGTAATTGTGTAACTCCCGGACGTACTGCAGTAATATACAGTTCCACTCATGACTTATTAATCACTTGATATGTATAATTAGTATTTACTATTAAAATCATCATCAGACCCAACCTTACTGCATCCAGTGGTAATAAAATTTCATTTACTGATACTCTCTCTTGAGGGTTTATTACCAATAACAACAGTTAGTACTACTATTATCTTTCATCCATGTGGCACATTAGCTGTAACCTTTCAAATATTTACTATTACTATAATTCCATGCAGTTATCTCAACACCTTGCTCAGCTAGCAATACCAGGACTCCCAGTCATATTCAGAGCATTATCATAAATTTTTAGCTCACTATTCTCGGTTTAACAATATCCACACATAAAAGTATAAATTTTAGGAAACTGAAATAATACGTAATAATATATAATAATAATGCTTATTAAAATATATAACTTATTCTTCATATACTCCTCCAACTTGAAACTCATTTTGTTAAAAATACTTTTTAGGATTTTTCCTTATAAAAATCTATAACTATAACTAGAATTATTTTTAAAATTAACTATAACTTCTTTTGAATTATCTATATTTACATAAATGCTTCTTCATTATTATCAGGTACAATCCATCAGGAAACCAATTTTAATATTTCCAGTATAATCAACAGTTTCTTTATTATTAAAACATAACAGTACTATCAACATTATCTCCAACACTGTAATCAATGTATTATCATCGTATTAGTGACAAAAGATTTCCCTCAAGTATTTTAGTATAAGGGGTAGTAGCTATTGCACTAACCTTATATTTACCATTTTTCCAAATTATCAAAACAACTTCATTATCTGTAAAATTACTTTTACGTTAATACCCCATTCTCTTCTCTAACTTTCTACTAAATTTCCATCATCATTACTTCTCAATCTAACTTAACAACATTAATATCTACTTTAGTATATCTGAGTCTATCTTCACTATTTAAAGATGAACTACAATTTTATTAACACCTCTTTGCAATGTATAAGACTGAATATCTTCACTCAACAAATCAGCTTTCTAAAAATAAAAATTCTCTGCGTCTCATACAAAGTGTGATTTTGATTCCTGTAAATATTTCCCTAAGCATAGTAGTCTCATAACTATAATATCTAAAATATCAACATAAATTAGAAAACTTTCTTTTCATAACTTTACCTCTTATTAAATCACCATTTTGACACTATTTCTAATCTGTCTGAAATCTGATTGATAAATAATCAATTTCAAAAGCATAACTCAAGTCTTTTAAATCATTAGGCCATTCAATTTTTAAATAATATATTTTAGTCTCTCTTTTCCAGCCTTAAATTCAAAATCATCATTTGTATAAATTTTTATCATCATCCCTATATATTAACTGTTTTACATCTTTATCTTTAAACAAATTAATATTCAAAGGTAAATTTTTCCATACCTTCTATTAATATATATTGTAAAATTTTCAGACACTTCACAAACTTTTGCTATCTTTAACATTTGTAACTTCAATAGGGATTATTCTTACATCACCAGGTTTCCCTTTTAATTTTATTAACTTCAACCCTTATACTACTACCAAATAATGCAACTCTAGCTGTGCTACTTCATAAATAGTAGAAATATATCTTGCCAAAGTAACTGCACTCCCAATCATTATTAATATAAGAAAACCCAAAATAATATTTTTAGTTAACTTTTTTCACTATAATCATTCCCCACTTCTATTTCAGAAAATATAAGCACTAACCATTATCATCATAAAAATCAAAACAATTACTTTAAAATTCATAAAAACTTTAATGTATATACCAGTCCTTTTTAGTCTTTTACAACTTTACCAATTATTTGATTTTGATTAATTGGATCATCATTTGTATTATTTGCATCACCTTTTCGTGATAATTTTATCATTATCAATTTTAATTATTCTATGAGTAATGAAATGACTATATGATTTATATGTCACAACATCACCAACATTATATTTTGAATTTAACTTAACTAAAACAATATCTCCTATATTAATTTCATCACTCATGCTTCCACTTAAAACTTCAAAAATAAGTATATCCAAATAAATTAAAATACTCTTTCTTTTGATACAAATTTTGAAAAAGCAAAAACTCACATTTATTAATAAAAGTAAAAATGAAAATATCCAAAAACATAATTTAAATATTTTTAATATATACTTCATCTTTACTCTCCTTCATAATGTGACTTTTGCCTTAATCTCAATATTTAATTTATAATCAGATTGATTAAAACCTGCCTTTGTATCATCCTTTTCCATCCATCCACTTCCATTCAAGTAAATAGACATCATAAGAATTTATTCCTAATGGTAAATCATTAATACTTTATTATTTAAATCTTTCCCAATTTAAATCTATCACCAATAATATACTCACCATTCCTTTTTAACTTAAACTTCATATTTATCGAATCTTTATTATCTTCTAAAAATTTCAATCCATATAAAACATCAAACTTTTCATTGATTATTAACAATATATTTATACATATTATGAGAACCAGGAGCAACTATATTTTTAAAAATTATAAACAGGATTCGCAAAAATCCTTAATTCATTTTTAGAACTCCAATCAACATCATTATCATAAACTTTAAGCATTCCATTTTCAATATCATTGTTTTTAACAACATTATTAACTTCAGTTTTATTAATTAAATTACTACTACTGTTATTATTTATAACTTTATTATTAACAATTTTATTATTTGTCACAATTTATTATCATTACTGACAATATTACTCTATATTTCATGCTATCATTTATTAGAATATCTCGTATAATATTTCTATTTTCTAATATCATTTTTATAATAATCATCTTTGTATATTAGATTCAACATTATTACTATTCATATTATTAGATCTAATTCTTTTATCATAATTTTATAAAATTTACTAATAATCTTCTTTCATAATCAGAATTATTATTTTATATTAAAAATTTCCTTCATCACTAATATTATTTTTAAAAATATTACTTTTGGAACTCAATTTTTATCATCATTATCCACTTTGTCTTTATTTTATTTTTCTATATTAAATATATCAACATTACCAGTTCCTAATACTTTTCAAGTCTTCCATAATAACTAATAGCAATATATAACACAATAAACAAAATATTAATAATACAGCAAATATTAAAAATTCTCTTTTTCATCAATAAAATTCATCATATCCCTTTTAATATTAATCTCAATTTAAATCAGCAAGCATTACTCACTGACTTAAATTGGAATTAAAAATTCCAATCGTATTTATAATACTAATCAACTTGTTGTAATTTTAAAGTTGCTGTAACAGTAATTCTAGCATTACCATTAAATCCAATTGTTGTATCAGCTTGATCTGCTTCACCTGAAGACTGTTTTCTATTAAAAGCCCATCTCCAGTAAATAGTAGCATCAGTTGCTTCAGATTTAATATCTAGCTCTGTAGGATTTGTTACAAATGTTGAAATATCAGTTGTCCAATTTTTGATCCAAACTATATTCTATTGGAATGTTTGATGGATTAGTTTGAGATAAAGAATATGCATAAGTTGCTTTTAACTTCTGACATATTTTGAACTTTAATAGTAAATCTTCCCTGTGTACCAGGTGCAATCAATTTATCCTTAGGATCTTTTGTTACATTAATTTCAGATTTACCATCAGTATTTTTGTATTGTATCAAACAAATTTAATTCCATAGTAGTTGTACCAGCAGCTAAATCTTGTTCATTAATTTTTCCAAGCCCACTTTGCAGCTCTAGCTGTTGATGTACCTTCAAGTGAACTAACATATTTAGCATAAGTTCCACTTATTACATATATTGTCAAAGCAGTCAATAATAACAAAAATACAAGCTAAAAATACCTTTTTCTCCTTCTTCAAAAATTTCACCCTCCTTAAAAATTTTTATATATACTCGATTTAAAATGTTAATACTAAATTATTTATTATTATTTAACTCTTTATTTCTTTTGAATTCTTGAAATTCTCTATAAGTTCAGCATCTTTTGTAAAATATCCAAATTTAACAAAATATAAAGCAATGGAAACAATAATTATAACTAAAATCACCATTAATAATCCAATTGGCTTACCTAAAATAATAAAATACTACCTAATCCAGGAATCTTATTAACAAAAATTCCTTCAATTGCATCAGAATTAACAATAAAATCATCTGTAACATTAGTTATTATCACCTTTTGTCTTAAATTTATAAGTTCCAGAATCATTGATAACTTCTTTAACTCTGTGTGATATAACAATATTTCCATTTTTAAAAGCAATTATATCACCAATATGTATACTACTTGAATTAACTTTTCTTAACTATTACTAAATCTCCAATATTAATAGTCGTCTCCATAGACCCTGACATAACAATAAACGGATTTCTATCCCATAAAGTCAGCAATTTTATCAGGATATAATTTACTCTTAATAATTAATGTTAAGTTAAATATCAAAAATGGTAATACAATAACTAAAAATAAAATATAGTATAATATTTTTTCATATTCACCGCCCTAAATTACTATAATAAACACCTCAATCATAGTATTTAATTAATTGTATCCATATTTTTTTACAATTAACAATAAATTTACAGAAGTATCATAATATTGTAATATATTTTTAAAAAAAGTACAGAGATAAACTCTGTACTTTTTATTTTCACCAAATTAAAAATCCTGGTTTTTAATAATTTAAACATATTATTTTTTATATTTTTCAACACCTGGTTGATTAAATGGATTTACCTCAAGTAGTTTAGCACTCATGCCCAAGCCTTTTCAAAGAAATAAATCAAATGGCCTATTGATTCAGCATTTAAAACATCAATATCAATAACAAGGTTTGGTACACCACCATCAACATGTGCATTAATTGTACCTTCCATTGCTTTATCATTAACATAAGAAACCATTTTACCTGCTAAATAATTAAGATTATCTAAATCATCTCCATCATAATGAATTTCAATATCTTTATTAACCTTATCAAATTTAAGAACTGTTTCAAACATTAACCTTTGTCCATCTTGAATATATTGTCCAAGTGAATGTAAATCAGTAGTAAACTCAGCCCCCACTGGAAACAATCCCTTACCATCTTTTCCTTCACTCTCACCAAATAACTGTTTCCACCATTCAATCATATAATGCATTTTAGGTTCATATGAAACCAACATTTCAATACTTTTTACCATTATCATAAAAAAGATTTCTTAAAAACAGCATATTTATAACAATCATTATATTTTAAATTTTTATCACTATATTTTTTTCTTCAGCATATTTTGCTCCAGTCATCAATGCGTCAATGTCAATACCACTAGCTGCAATTGGCAATAATCCAACAACAGTCAAAACTGAAAATCTACCACCAACATCATCTGGAATAATAAAAAGTCTCATAATTTTCAATATCAGATAACTTTTCTTAATGCACCTTTATTTTCATCAGTAGTAACGAAAATTCTTCTTCTAGCTTCTTCAATTCCATACTTATTTTCTATTAATTCCCTAAAAATTCTAAAATGCAATCGCTGGCTCTGTTGTTGTTCCAGATTTAGATATAACATTAATTGAAAAATCCTTATCTTTTAACAATATCTATAATATCATTAATATAATTAGCACTTAAATTATTTCCTACAAATAAAACCTTTGTTTTAGCATCATCATATTGATAAATTGAACTATGTAGTGCCTCAATTACTGCTCTTGCTCCCAAATATGAACCACCAATTCCTATAACAACTAAAAAAATCAGAATCAGATCTAATTTTTCCTGCTACTCTCTTAATTTTCGCATATTCTGTAGAATTGATATATTTAGAAGGCAAATCAATCCAACCACAAAAATTGAGTATTATCCATCTTCATATCCATTAATTCTGCATCAACTTCACTAACAACCTGTGCACTTTCTAAAATTTTTCTTTTGAAAAATCCTGAATAAGAATAATTCAATTTAAGATTAGCCATTATCATTCTCCTTTATCTTTCGTCTTTCTTCTTCCTCATAAAAAAATAGTATTATCAATCATACCTTTTTATCTCTAACATCTAACAAATATTCATCAAGTACTTTTAAATTGATTTTTAGCGTCCTGTCTAGGTTTATTAATATCACAAACATAATTCAAATCTTCATAAGTTAATGATGATATTTTAAAATTAGAAATATCATACATATCTATCATAATTCCATCAAAAACCAACTTCTCTTAAAAATATTAGCAATCTTTTTATCATAAATCATCGGAATAATTGTTTTTCCAAGAGCCATTCTAAAAATATTCGCATGTAATCTAGATCCAATTATAATATTTGAACTACCCTAAAACCTCTAAAAGCTTCATCAGTATTTCCTCTATAATAATAAGTTTCAACTTCTTCATCAGTCTTTTTGCAAAATAGATTCTATTGCTTTTTCATCACCTTGCTCTTTTACAAAACGACATTAAAGTCACATCATAATCTTGAATTTTTAAAGAATTTGATAAATTGTAATATTTTATTTTCATATATTCCTTGAAATTCTCCATATTTATAATTAGGTGACAAAACTGCAATAATAACTTTCTTTCTATTAGTAACATTTATATATTTTTGGATCAATATCAAACAATATATCTGCAGCACTTCTAACACAAGGCAAAACTCTTAAACAGACCATAAGAATACTTATCTCTAAAACATATATCTTTAGCCCTTTTAAAGAAAATCATAATACTTTTTATAATATGCTTCTGTATCAAGTCTTCCAAAAATTAGTATTTAGTAAAAAGAAATCTTTATTTCCATAAATAATCTCATTATCATTCATCTTATCAAGATTATTCATATACAAGCTTTCCACCAAGTCCAATTACTGCATCAAATTCTTTAAAAAAATCTTTTCCTTAAATACATCGTTTTTTAATAATCTATTTGTAATTGTCGATTTATGTACTTTTAACATTTTTATATTTTTAGATTTATAAAAATTAGAAATAACGGTAAATGTATGTCTAGGATATCTCTTAACTAAATCTTCAAAAATAAATCATCACCTAAATTTCCATATAAATATGCATCAACAAATATATTCATATTTTCCTCTTTCGTTAAACACTAATATTAATTAATTTTTATACCCTGTCTTATCAATAATTTGTTTTACTAATCTGTTTAATTTTATCATTTACAACATAATTTGTATTTCAAAAATTCTTTATGAAGCTTTTCAACATTACTTTCAAAGTGTTATAGGTATTCCATACCATCTATCCATTGTCTTACCCTTTGTTTTCATAAGGCCATCCCATACTTGTAGTAAAATTAACCTTCATAAGTACTGAGCAACAATCCCATAATATCAGACTCAGATAAATTTGTTCTAAATCCAATGGTAAAACCTTAGCTGCAAGCTTTTGCAATTGAGTTATATTTAATCCCTTAGCTCTTTTTAACCATAGCTTGAACTACTTCTCTCATTCTCAGTTCTCTTATAATCACCACCAGCAGTATACCTAATTCTAGAATATGCAACAGCTTGAACACCATCAAGTCTTTTGTACCCCTCGTAGTCGTAACATGCTTTAGATTTAACACCAGATGTTTGAACCAAAGCATCTATATAATCATTAATATATTTAAGTTCATCTTTTTTCAATATCAATATCAACGCCATCCATTGCATTAATAGCACTAATCAATGAATCAAAATTAATCGTTACATATTCTTTGATATTCAAATCCAAATTTGTGTTTAAAGCAAGTAATGTATTTTGAGCACCACCATAAGAATATGCATGTGTTACTTTATCAAGCCTTTTTGTATTCTTTTTCTACAACCTCTAAATATGTATCTCTATAAACCGAAAAACATTTTAACATCTTTTGTTTCTTCATTAATACTAGCAATTATAATACAATCAGTTCTGTTTCCTAATCCATAATCATCTGCTCTACTATCAATTCCAAGTAACGCAATATTTCTATATCCTTTTAAAGACTGCTTTTGTTTCTTCTGTAATACCTATTGCATTAGTATCAATAGTTTCCTATTTATTTTTACCTAACATATTATTAATATATCCCTCACGCACCAGCAGCAACACCTGCTAAAGCAATTATCAAAATTATTAATATAATAGAAATTATTCTAATTGCTTTTTGTACACCAGTCCTCGTTTTCTTATTTTTTCCATTTTACCCTCCATATTATTTATCAAATTCTTTATCCTGATTCACTCTATTAAGAGATTTAACCATATCATTACTAAAATCAATAACATCTACAATCTTATTAACATTAGACTTATCTAAATTAATTATAGCTGTCCTTCGATCAATGCTACTCTCAATAAAATTAGACGAATCAATATAATCATTATCATTTTGTATTTTTTTCAAATTAGTACTTTTTGCAAAAACTTTGCAAAATCATCCATATCAATTCCACTTTTTGAACGTATACTAATTATATTAGTTTTTCCAGTTTTATTCATATATTCAAAATATTCATCATTCAAATTAATACTATATGACAAATCTCCCTTAACAGATTTCTTCAATCTTTCATTAATTCTAGACAAGAAATCTCTTTCCTTGCCTTTAAGTCTAATCTCCTCTTGCAAAAATCCATATACAATTTTTAGTAAAATATTCACTCATTTCTGAATTTTTATTATCAAAAACACACCATAATTCATTTCATTATTTCTATTTGAAATCATTATAGAAAAATTATCACCATCTCTATTCAATACTGTTAATAAATCTACAATTTCATCACATTCTTTAAAAATTATATAATCCCTATTATCAGATGCTTCATTACAATATTCAATAACAGGAAATTTAAACTCTTTTCAACCTACGTACAACTGGCAAAAATACTATAATCTGCCTTATTTTTAGTAGACTTTTTGTTATATTTTTCATTAAACATAAACCTACTCCTTTGTAAATTTTATCTACATATATTAAAAACACAACTTAGGTAAAAATCCAGCTTTTTATCACAGAAAATAAAAATCTATATAATGTTTTCATATCATATAGATTTACAAAAATTAATTCATTATATAATCACAATCATAATGTCTATTTCTAACCTGGTTAATCAAATTAATTAACAAACCTCTTTGAGATTCATCAAGCTTAGACAAATCTACTTTTACGATTTCCTATATCTATTTGCATCAAACTTTTTCTTAATTTGATTAACAATATGTCTACTCATTTTCTTTTTATCTTCAAATGTAAGATTATCTTTTATAGGAGCAGTTACTAAATCACCAATTTCAACACATTTATCATCTTCACTATATATCATACCAATTCTTGCAGTCGAAACAATTTTAGTATTTTTCAGGATTTAAATTCATATTTACTAGCAATATTCATAATCATTTTTCAGAATCAAACATATCAGATTTCTCATCATAATTACTATCAATTAAATCATTAACATTTTTCATTCTTTTGCAATTTAAGAAGCACTTTCATATTCAAATTATTTTTATCATATATAGAATATCATCTTCATAAATATACAAATTTTGTATTCTACCATTTTGTTTATTTCTAATATATCCTTCTGAATTTATAATATATTGAATATTAGCATCAGTATATAATTCCCTAAAACGATCAGAATGCATAACTTTAACCATATCATCATCACAATATAATGTACCATCAACTTTAATAGCCTCTGCAATTTCCTATATCCTAATCCTGTAGTAACTTTTTCAAAAAGTAAACAATCATATTCTTCTTGAGTAATCTTCTTTTTGTTCAAGCATTTTACTATATGTCAATTTATCAACATCCATCAACTCTTTTAGCAGCTCTCTTGTAAACCATTAATACTCTATTTGCTAAATCAGTTTTACTTGCTCCTGGATTTTCAGCAATATATAAAGAATAAACTTTATCAGATATTTCAATATCATCAAAAGCAAATTACATTTTTGATTTCTCCATACCCAACTTTGTGCAATAATCCTATCAAATTTATCTCTAACACAAAAACTCTCCCATCAGGTGATACCATACTATGTTCCATTGCAGTAAAAACCTTTACCACCAATTTTTTGACAACAATCAGTACGATCTCCTATTGTTAAGGCTAAAGGATCATCACATCTAAGCATTTCATACTTCATTCCATCTTCTTCACCTAAAAATTCTTGGAATACTTGAATAATCCCTAAGTTCACCTTCATTATATTTTTTTGCATCTGATTAAACTCATCTTGTCCATATTCAAAACATTGAGCTTCATCAGCAACATCATCATTTCCAATATCAATATTATTATATTCAATATCCTTAATATGACAAATAGCTCTATGAAGTGTTATTTCTTTAACTCTTCCAATATCAACATCAATAATCTTATTAAATTGCTTTTTGAATAAGTGGAACAGCTTTTGATATATTCTTCATTGCAAACAATCTTATTAATATTTTTTTAATAAGAAAATTAGCGAAAAGGAATATTATATTGCATTTTTCAATCTTTCAAACATTTTTCAATGACTACTGGAGTAATCAATCCCGGAAAATTCATATCATTCATTATTCTTCGTAGTTGCACAATTTTATTCTTATCATTCTGTAAATTAGCATTAAATACATATTCATTACTATCTTTTAAAACATACACAGAATTTAAAAATATTAATTTGATCTACATCATTTTGTTTTATATAATCACTAATTAAATCAAAAATTTTCTTTAGATATTTTTTAGGAATCTCACCAAATAATTTAATTAGTTTAGTAAAACCATCATCTTTACCATGAAATACTCCCATTACATATGCAAATTTTAATAAAGATTCCAATTGTACATCAGATTTAACTCTACTATCTCTAACTAATTTCGACCATTTTTTTACTATTAATTAAAAATTATCAATTTCTTCTATAGGAAATAATTTTTATCACAACATAATTAGGTAAAAATCTACCACCAGTTGCCTTATACCACTCTATCAAATTCCTTTGCAAGTTTTTCTTCAACCACTCTTTGCCATAATACCAGGATGATTTCTTTCCAGTTCCATCAATCTCTTATTAGAAATATTTTTAAAAATATATTATAGCTTTTCTGGAAAAGCTCTTTTTCAAATCAATGTTTTCTAAATATTTCATCCAATCCAAATTTTCTCTAATAACATCAAAATTAAAAACATCATCACTGTCATAAAAAAATCTTTCTAAATCTTCAGGAGCGTCTTCAGATAAAAACATTTTAGGATATTTTTGCCTTAAAAAAATTCAGGAACATCTTCATCATATTTAGAATCTCTATTTAATATATTATTTTCAATTTCCGCTTCAATTATTCTTAAAATTTCCATCTTTCAAATAATCAAATATAACACTATCTTTAACTTCAATTAAAGAATCTCCATATTTTTCGCTAAAAATAATATTTCTTCAACAGACAACTTAGTCCACAAAAAAATTCACGATTAAAATGTTTCATCTCCTTTTTTTAATCTTTTAAACCCAACAAAAATCTTTATTACAAATAATATTTGCAAAAATCTAGATTCTCCTTTATATCTTTAAAAGAAAGACTTCCACTATAAAAATTTTTTCTCAACTCTTCATTAATCAAATCATCAAAAACAATTCACAATGTTTTTTCTTAAAACTTAATGGCAAGTCATCAGAATAATCCATCCCATTATTTACAATATTATTATAAATTTCATCATCAATAATCTCTCTAATATCCTTCTCATATAAAAACACTACTATCTGGCAATCCTAAACTTCCCAAATAATTTCCATATTCATAACATATATTTAAAAACTTCTCTTTTTCCCAATGAATCAATCAAATTATTTAAAAAAGTATATAATTATAATTTCTAATATCATAAACATTTTTCTATATCATTTTTTACAAAAATTAGGTTTCTTATCCCATGCCAAAAAAATAATCTCTTAGATTTTAATACATCAATGAGTTCCGGATTTTTCTTTTATCATTCCAGCATTAATTTTACCAGTATAAAATGCATTCTTAATTTCATCAGAAACGCCATCAATAAAAAAATATCTTGATAATCTTCTCTAAACTTCCCTTGAATAAAATCATAATTAATCTTTTTTCCAAATCTTTTTGAACATCTTCATTTCTAACATTTAATAAAACATTATACATTATATCTCTAAACTCTTCATAAGAACATCCACTTTTTAATATTAGAATTCTTAATTTTATCAATCATAACAATGATATTTAAATAAATACTATTATCATCATATTTATGAGAAAAATTCCACCAGTTTTCTTCATCAAGTTTAATTATATTATCCATTCCATATTTCTCAATAAATTCCCTTTTTAATTCCGTATTAGAACCCATTTTTATTAATTTAAGTGGAATTACTTTCATCATATCCCTTATTAAATAAAGATTAGATAATTGAACTAAATCAATAAAAATTATTAATACCATATTCAAGAAGTTCTTTAGGACTACAAATATCTAAAAATTTTTCTATCATTAGAATATACAAACTTTTTTTAAATCTTCTATATCAATTCCTTTAATATTATTAAGTTCTTCAATATTAAGAATCTTCTTCCCCTAAATAAACAATCAATATCAATTCCTGAATTTATTAAACCATCAATTCCATATTTAATAAGAATTTCATTAATGCTAACATTAGATTCCTGAATCATCTTCATCTCAGGCAAATCTTCAACTCCAATAAAATTGAACATTGACTTAACAATATTCCAATCTCTAAATGCCGCATTCTTATTAATTGCAATATATCTCTTAATTGCATTTCTAAACAATTGAATCTTCTGAACATCATCAATATCATAATCAGGTATATCAATAAAATTAATAACTCTGTCAAATATCATATAATTTTTCATTTACAAAATCAGAACCATATAAATTAACAATCTCTAAATATTTTTCATCATTAGTAAGATTCTTCCCTATACCCTCTCATTTTACATCCCTACTTTTTATAACTAAATATTAATATAACACATTTCTAAGGAAAAATCATGAAAAAGATATAGTTTCACTATATCTAAATATTTTTATTATTAATATAACTTCCAGTAAACTCACTTTTTAAAATTTTCATATAAATAGTATCATAATACTTTCCATTCAAAAAAATAATTTTTCTCTACATCTATAAGTTTCTCTAAAGCCAACATTCTTATAACAATTAATTGCTATTTCATTAAAAGAAATAACCTCAAGATAAATATTATCCAAATTTAAATAATTAAATCCATAATCAAGTAATAAATTTAATGCCTCTCTTCCATAGCCATTACATCTATAATTACTATCACCCAATAAATATGCCGATTTCACCAGAAAATCTTATTTTTATCATTAATATAAATTGAACAATTACCAATCAATTTATCATTTTCTAGCAAAACTATTGCAAAACACTTATCACCATTTTTTTAAAGCACTATTCAAAAATTCTCTCTCAGAAAATATATTCAAAAGATTTGAACTACTTCCCATACCATCACTAACTAATGGATCAGAAATCCATTCAACATACTTTTTCAACATCATTAGATTCATAGGAGACAAATATAATCTATTACCAATAAATTTCTTATAATATTTTCATATTTCCCTCAATCATTAATCACTAACATCAAAAATCCAATAAAATATCAATCTTATACTCAGGACATTTGTTCTTAACATCTTCACAAATTATATTATACAATTCATCCATGTCCTCTACTTTATAATCAATAATAATATCAAATCTAATACTCTTGTCCTTTTTCATTAATATAAAAACCATGCATTTGTATAATACCATCATAAGAAAAACAATATTACTAATATTTTTTCTAATCTCAATTATTTTCACTATTTTTTGTATTTATTGAATAAACTCCAACAGTATGAATAATGATTCAAATTTATTCATAATTCGATCAGTTATCTCTCTTGAAATATAATCAACTTCATCAACATTCATAGTATCAGGTAATTCAACGTGAACACTTCCATAGTATCTATCAGGCCCATAATTATTAAGCAACAAATCAAATACACCATTAACTTTTATCAATTAGCATAATCTCATTTTTTTATATCATTTGCTAAGCTAGATTCAATTCTTGAACCAAGTATATCATTTATTGAATCTTTAATCATTTTCAATACCAGTTTTCAAAATAATTATTGAAACTAAAATACCGACAAATGCTTCAAAATTAATATGAAAAATTATATAAATAACCCCCGAAAATTAATACTGAAATTGACACAATACCATCATTTAATGCATCTGCTCCACTAGCAACTAAAGTATCTGAATTAACTTCTCTTCCTTTTTTTCTTTACATATATTCCAAGCAAAAAAACTTTATAACAATACCCATAATAATTATAATAAATGTAAAATGATTATAATTAACATCTTCAGAACTTTATTATTTTTTAAAGATTCTATAAAAAGCAGTAATACCTGCATATATTATAACTGCTGAAATAACAAAAAGAAGCCATATATTCAATTCTTCCATGTCCATATGGATGAGTTTTTATCAGGCTCTTTTAGCAGCAAACTTAGTACCAGCAATTGCAATAATACTAGATATTACATCACTTAAATTATTTATAGCATCAGAAACAATCGCAATAGAATTAGCAAATATTCCAACTAATGCCTTAAATCCAACTAAAAACTATATTTAAAATAATACTTATTATACTAGTTCGTACAATAACTTTCTCTCTATTGCTATTCATTTCTCTCCTTACTCATATGAAATTCCATAATCATCTTTAATCTTTTCTTTCAATCCTTCTTTTTAACAAATCCTCACTCCTAATAATCTGACGATTATCAACACGATAAGTTGATGCTTCCACTGCACTTCTTATTAAATCAAGAGTTCTAGCTTCTTTTATTTTCTGAATAATTCCTCATATTTTTCAATTTTAGATATATGCTTTTTGAAATAATATTCACAATATTTTTAAGTTCACCAGACATATCCCTCGACTTACTGATTTCATTTTGTATAGCTAAGCATAATCTTTTTCCATCCTATCACTTATGTTTTAATTTATCCTTCATATCTGAATTTAAAAAGTTTCATACAAGTCTTAAATTTTCACTCATTATCAGTCAATTCTCTAGATTGTAAAAATCATCCATAACCAAATTAAATAATATATTAGTTGTATCATAAGTTTCCAACAAAAGCATTTAATTTCTTAGCATCTAATTTGGGTTCAATTTCTAATATTTCTAAAATCACCTTTCATAATATGATATTTTTATTTCTTCACCATTAGTTATTCTATAACCATTAACTGCTAAATTAATAATTGCTACTTCAACATCATCATTTTAATTTTCGTAAATTAACAGGTATCTTTTTCATTTTGAATATAATCCATCAACTCTCTTAATAAATTTAAATCATCAACACCTTTTTCAATAACACAAGATTCAATATCTCCTTTTTATTCTCATCAAGCCATTTTTAACAATACAAGGTGATTTTTGAAAATGGAATATACTTCAATACATCAATAGAATCATAAATATCCTCATTAAACACTGATGCTTTACTCTGACCATAAATTTTAAAAATCTTTTGAAACCACTCATCAGGCATTTCTATAGAAACCATAGCTTTAAGCATATCTTCACTTAAATTTAATTTACCTTCATAACGTCCTCTTCCACCTATATGATTAAAATCAGCACCTAAGCCAATTTTTCATTTATCATTGATAAAAAGTAGTATCAAATTATGACTATATTCAAATCCATACTCATTATTAATTATCCTATACTTTCAAAATAAAATTAACAATACTTTGAAGATCATTAACATTATTATCTTTAAGAATAGTTTTAAATAACTCTATCGGTATTGTACCAATCAATGGCATTATTTGATTAAAATTTAGATAATTCTCCATTATTTATTCTATACCAATTAGCTGTCAATTGTTTCATAAAACCTGTATATTCAAACGAAAAAATTTTTATTAGCAATTTCATCTCCCCAATAACTAAGCAAATCTTTAATATCATTTCTACTCAATTTTAATAAAAGCTTCCTGCAACATTTTAGTATTAATAATTCCCACAATTCTATATAAATCTATTTCTAGCTTCATATCTATCTAGAATAAACATTATCCAATAAATCATTTTCAATATTATATAAACCACTTCTTTTTCACTATCATATTTTTCGTAAATCATCAAGTGTTAATAAATTTATCAAAACTCGAGACAAATCTTTGAATCCTTTTCCTATATATTTATCAGTATTCATTACACCTTCTTCATCACGTCTTATCTTATTAATACTATTTTTAAAAATATCTAAGATAGTACTACCATATAAATCAATCAATTCATTCGAAAATATTTTTCGAGTCAAAAATATTCTTTAAATAAATCCATTTTCAGAACCATCAACTCTAGACAAATACATCATACTTCTAGTAAATATACCTTCTTTAAAAATATGATCTATGTCTATTATAGTAACCATAATTCTTAAATTCATTATTTTTCTAGAAATAGTCTTTATTACTATCACCTCTCTGATAATAATCATTTATACACATTTCTGCAAATATATTAACAAAACTTTCTTCAATTACCGTATTTATTCTAAAACCTTTTGAAATTTTTATATGAAATTGCATAGGCACATTCATGTATAATAGTATGCATAATATCAATTGTCCCCATTGACCTTTTTAACATAGTCATTTACAAGATATATTTCATTACAAAAGGAACATAACATCCATTAATTCTGTCTTGATCTTCTGGACTATATGATATATACATAGGAATATTTTTAAGTAATTTTTCCACAAATCTAGCTTCTTCTTCTCCAAAATTATTTCTAACAAATTGGTAAATTATATATTTTAGATTCTTCAATATTATCTTTTATAACTTGTGAAGTAATATCACCTCTATAATTCTCTCTATTTACTTTTCTTTTACTTATCTTATCTTTTACTTTGCCATTCAATTCCCCTTAATCAATAAAATATCTGGATTCATTTCACTAGTAGTCTTCCAATCGATTCCATATTTACTTTTTAAAATTTCTTTCTTCTTACTATCAAATATATGAATATATCCCAATGTTTTTCTCAACACCTTGTTCCTCTAGCAAATCTTCAACTTCTTTATTTACTTTTTAAATAATTCAATATATTTTTCATTATATTCTATCTCATCATGTCTTAATCTCATTTAACCCTCCAAAAACTATCTTTTTAAAAATTTAATACTATATTCTTTAATTCTGACCTTCTCTTTTTAATATCAGGCACTTTCTCATCTTGAAAATTTAGCTCTTTTTACTATTTCTCTCCTTAAAAACTCTTTCAATATCATATTTTTCTTTCAATTCATCATGAATTTTTCTTTCATTTTCTAAATAAATATTTATTAATCTCTTTTTCTTTTCATCATCACACCAATATTTTAAATTAAGCATAGCAATTATAGCTAAAGTCTCATCCATCAAATTTTGATTTTTAATTGGTTGATTAATATCAATCATTTTATTATAATTTTTGTTCTTTTCTTTTTTTAAAATATTCCCTTATATCATCAGGAACTTTTATTTTTATGATATAAATCCAAACATTCTATAAAATTATCAACTTCTGCATAAGCATCTCTTGTATTAATTGAAAATTGCCATAACATTCTCCTCTATTCAATAACATCACTATATTCATTCTTACCAACCATAACTTTTTATAGCATATTCACATTTAGGAATAATCTTAATATTTCTATTTCGCGCTTCAATAACAACTCTATCTAGTAATTTTTTGTAATTCGCTTCCTCTATAATTAGAATTAACCTCTGTATGAACAATAATCCATTTACCATTTAAAACATTAAATTCACATACTCCTATTTCACTATCCTCCATAAAAAGCTACACTTTTATTATCTTTAAACTCTATACTAACTTCGTCCATATTTACCCTCATCATTACTTCTATATCAAAATTTTTAGCATAAGTTAAATAATATTACTATAAAATTAATTTTAAAATTTCAAAAAAAAATTATAGTTTTTTATACTCCATTTGTTCACAATTCATCATATTTTAATAATTTAATTATTATTTTAAAATTTTCCTTTATAATACAACATTTTATTCTTTTCTTCATTCATAAAAACAAAAAAAATCAAGCCATTTATAATGAACTTGATTCTTTATATTCTTTAATTAAAAAAATAGAATTATCAAAAACAATACCAACTCCAGATAAGAAATATCCAATCCTACCTTTAATTTTTAATCTTTTTATCCAATTTATTAAATCCCAATTTGCCTGTATCAACTGCTTTTCCTTTAATTCCATTTAATTCTCCTAGAGAAACAGTAATATGTGCTACACTCTTATTTTTTTATAAAATTTATTTAATTCTTCCGGTATTTCAACAGCAAAACCACTATTCAAACCATCAGAACCATATCCCACAATAATAACTTCCACTTCTTTTGCCTACAATATTTTTCAGGGAACTTATAAAGTCTTCCGTAATTAAAAAGTAACATGCATATTAATAATATTTTTCATTCAATCCGTTCTTTCTGCAATTTAATTAACTCTTCTCTAACACTCTCATCAAAAATATTCCTTGATATCCAAATATCTCTTTTTTTATTATCCATAAACCTCTCAATACCTATAACAAAAGGCGAAATCAATATGATTTCTTCTAATCTTTACTTCTTAATTCTTCTTAACTTCATCCATTTTTATCCTCTAACCATAAATCACGATATTCTCCAATTTAATCATATAATTAACTATACTTTTCTTAACAAAACATGATAATGATAAGATTCATTTAATCCATTATCTTTTTCATAATAATTAACAACTTGATAAATATCAAAGAATTTCAAATTTATAAAACAATTCTTTTATCAATTTATAATCAACATGTAGTACCTTATATTCAGGACCTTCCTCCATTCTCAATCTAGTATTATTATCAATAAGTGGCCAATCTTCTTGTTTTAAATCCAAACGAATCCTTTGAGCCAAGAGTTAAATAACATTCACCATTTGATTTTTAAAACTCTATATATTTCATCAGCAATTCTTTTCATGCCTTCTGTATCAGTATGTGAAATAACATTTCTACACAATATGCAATCAAACTTATCATCTTCATAAGGTAAATTCAGCATATCACCAATACTATAATCAAACTTTAAATTTTTCACTTTCAGCCCAATTCTTAGTCCTATTAATTGCCTCTTCACTAATATCAAAACAATTTACATTAAAATTGCTTTTTACCAAATAAGATTGAATGTCTTCCAAGTCCACATCCCAAATCCAAAAAAATCTTTTTTTATTCTGTGAAATCCATCTATTTAATAAATAATAAGATTCAATACTTGGATTTTTCCACATTTCTTCTGACTTTCCTTCGACTATTTTCCAGTTCCATCCCTTTGACTCAATCATTTAAATACCCTCCTTAAAATAGTTTAATAATTAGTATTTTTACATAAATGATATGGCTTTGCAATAGTTTTTACTTTTTCGAATATAAAAAAATAAATAATCATTTATATCAATAGCATTAACATTTATTTTATTTTTTTATATAATTAATTACGAATAACTGACTAACTCTAATTTCCACTTCAAAATGCACTACCTTTTTCCAACTCTTTACCATTATCAATAATATTTGATAATTCTTTATTATATTCTAAAATACCAATCGCTCTTAATGTCTGAGGTATTTTTATAATCAGCACAACCAAAGTAAATTTGAATAGTCAACAGTACAATTCTCCAAATATTCTCTTATATGTAAAAATATCAGATGTTAATAATTGAGCTAGCTTATAAAAATAAATCTTTTTATCATTATAAATTCTAACATCATTAAAAAGAATCAAAAATTTTCTATAATAATATTAAATAATTCCTCATCTTTATAAGTATCCTTTATATAATTATAAAAATCACCATTCATTTTTCTTTTACAATTTTTACATTTTTAATAAGGTTTCATATCTTTCTTTTAATAAAGGAATTTCAACATTTCCATTCAAGATTTTTAAATTCATCCATGAAAGATATTCAAGTTCATTCAATCCTTTAATACGAAACAATTTTTAACATACAATATAACAATGCATCAGATCCATCTTTTTTACTTCCATCATCAGTAATAATTTCCCATTTTGGATTTCCCCAAAAACAATAATCTATAGATTCAAAAATTGAAGAAAATTAATTAATGTTGAAATATCAAATTCAAGCAAATTATTAGGATTAAACAATAACCAATTTTTAAATTATTGCAATCAATATCTTTAATAAAATTATCTAATTTTTCATAATTTATCTTAACATTCTTACTATTATTAACAACATAATTACAAGAATCAATTATTTTTATCTAACATAACACACCCTATTTCTTCTTCAAATATTTTTTTGAGGCTTAATAAGCCAATCAAAAGAGAGTTCTTTATCTATATTATTTTTCTTTAATTTTTTAGAATTCAACTTCAATCGGTTCAACTGTTTTTCCTTTTTGGTGTAATAGTTTTCAAAATCAATTACCAAAAATTCAGTATCCTTGATTAATTTCATACTACAAATTATTACTCCTCAACATCCTTAAGAAAAATTTTTATTTTTAAACGCTCCTTTTAAATTTCTTTTATTTAATCTAACTTTTCAACTTCTTCCATAGTAATTCCTCTAAAATCTAACATTGCATATATAACTTCCATAACATCAGCCATTTCTTCAACACTATAATCTGCTAAATATTCAGATACTTCTTCCTGTAATTTTTATCTAATTCTTGCCCATATCTTTTTATCATCCAATATTTCATAAGTTACTTTGCAACCTTTATCTTCCATTAATTTTTACATTATTATCTCTAATTAATTTATTATATGTATACAACATTTATTTTACCTCTAAATATTCTTTAATTTTTTTCTCATAATAATACATATCACTACATTTCAAATCACCATCAAACAATTCTTCATCATAATTATCCACAAAAAGTTTTTAACCGTCTTAAAATGCTTATCAAATCCCTGTTTAACATAGAATGGAATATTATTCTCAGTAGTACCAACAATCATTTTTATCATATTTAACTTTATAGGTATCAGATAAATATTTAATCATTTGTTTACCAAATCCACGTCCTCTAAATTTTTCTACAGTAACAATATTTTTTTAATTCACAAATATTATCATCAACTTTTACAACTACAGCTACTAAACAAGCTACTTCTTCTTTATATCTTAGAACAAATAAATCTCCAGTATTCAAATACTTCTCAATCAACTCTTTACTAGAGTCACTTCCAATAATAAATCCATATATTGCTCTTTATTGTCTTTTTCTTTTTACAATAACACTCCTAATTACTGGTTCAAATTCAAAATTATCAGGCAATTTAGGTTTGATTTGATTTTTGGATCAGATGTATTTTTCACTATAAATGCATCCACAATATTTTTAGTAAATACATACCTGCGTCTTTCGCTTTCTCATGACCTGCCCAAAATCCTACTCTAAAATCCTCATAATAAAATTCAATACCAAACTCTTCAGCAAGCTCCGACATAATCTTCTTCAAAAACTCATGTTTTTGATAAATACTATATAATAAACTAGTTGTAACATGTGTATACCCATGTTCTTTTGCATATTCAAAAACTTTCCTCATTCTAACAGGATAACAATATTTAACACATCTAGAAGCTGGATCACCTGCAACATTTCTACAAAATTCCTCAAGGCCATAATCATCATTAACTTCTAAATTCAAATTAATGTTTTTAGCATATTCAATCATGCAATCACGTCTTGAAACATATTCCTTATATGGATGAATGTTTGGATTATACCAATATAAATCAGGCTTTATACCTTTTTATCTAAAGTTTCAATACAATATACACTACAAGGTGCACAGCACACATGCATCAATAATTTCATAATCCCTCATTTCTAATCTTTATAATAAACATCAAAAAAACAGACACTGTTTCATGATATTTTAAATTATTCCTAATATAATCAACAATATCTTCTGAAATTGCCAATTTAAAGCATATTTTTGGATTTTTAACAAAGTAATAAACATTGTGAGAATCTTTTTATTTCATTAATTAATTTTTCAACACCATTCTCGCCAATATTACCAATCAATAACATATCATAATTCTTCTTATACCTATTTAAAACAATATCATAAATAGCAGCTTCTGCATCAATAATAATTGATTCCATGCCAGAATTACTATATGCCCCTAACTTTATCAGTCACATCTGAAATTCTCTTATCTAAATACTCAGGAACATATATACCCTCATAATGTTTAAATGGAGCCAATACATTTTCTTTAACATTAACATTTCTCTCAATTATTACATTTTTAAATGAAATTAAAATAATTATAAACAATACTCCAATTAATAATAATTTCTTATAAAAACATCAAACTTAACAAATTTATTAATCTCATTCAATAAAAATCAATAAATACGCAACAACAATTAATACAAATACCGATGCCACAATTAAATGAAAATCATCACTAATTGGATATATAATAGCAATCACTGGAATCGAACAAAATGCTAAAACATAGATATTTATCAATTCATCCTTCAATTTGTTATTCTTTATAGATTCCAAAATAAAAGTAATAAATAATGGAATATATACAATAATAAATAACCTAGAAATAATTGAAACAACTTTATCATTACTATCAAAAAGTCTATAATATGGCACATTATTGCTAAATTCTCTAACGCCTTTTATAGCATAATTAATAAAATCATTAAAAGCCCCTGTAATTCCTAAATATATTAAAAAAATATAATAATTGGAATCATCATTCCAAATATTCTAACACCAATTAACTTTATAAATTTAGTAATTTGCAAAATCAAAAACCAGTCTTCTTCATATATATAAAAACTTCAAAAATTACAACAATTATTAATAGCAAACCAATCGTTTTGCTTTTGTTAAAAAGCTAATCCAGTTAATAAACCAACACATAAATTATGATTGAAGTTGAAATTCTCATTCTTTTTTTATATCCCTTATTTCCAAGAAAGCAATTACTAAAGAAATTAATAAAATAAATAATTATAATCTAGCAAAAACTTATTTATTAATAAAGTTCCTATAAAAAGCACAAATATATGATAATAATTTCTTGCTACTAAGCTCTCTAATTATTAAATATATAAACAATACAATTAAAAGCAAAATATAATTCCCATTACAACTCTATATGTAATAATACCATTAAAAAAACTATTTTTTAAGAAAATAGAATTAATCATTGGCAACAATGGGGTTGTAATCATACTAACTTGCTTTATATGGAATTAATCCCATGCATAAAAGCATTTGCTGTATTATAATTCCAAACTTCATCAAGATCTGTCGCAGGGAGCTGTTAATCTCGCAACCAAAAAAATAATACAAGCGATAAAAGCAAAAAAATACTAAATTGAATTAAAATATTTATAATCTTCTTTTTATTCATAATATCCTCATTTATTAGAAAAAAATCTTGGTATGGATATCCATATGCTTATAAGCAGCAGGCATAACCATTCTCCCTCTAGGGAGTTCTTGCAATAAAACCTATTTGAATTAAATATGGTTCATAAACATCTGTAATTGTTGATTCTTCCTCACCAAGTGTTGTAGCAAGAGTTTTCAATTCCAACAGGCTTTCCATTATATTTTTCAATCATTGTTTCCAATATTCTTTTATCAATAGCATCAAGACCAATCTCATCAATATCAAGCTTTATTCAAAGCAATTCTAGCAATATTTAGATTAACATCACCATCGCCCAAAACCAAAGAATAATCTCTAACTCTCTTTAATAATCTATTTGCAATTCTAGGAGTACCTCTAGACCTCCTTGCAATTTCAAGAGCTGCATCATCATCAATTAAAATATTTAAAATTCTAGCAGACCTTTTTACGATAGTAGCAAGCTCTTCATTTTCATAAATCATCAATCTCTCAGTAATACCAAATCTATCTCTAAGAGGTGTTGTCAAAGATCCAGCCCTCGTAGTAGCACCAATTAAAAGTAAAATGAGCTAAATCAATCCTGATTGATTTAGCCGTTGGACCTTTTCCTATAATAATATCTAAAAACATAATCTTCAAGTGCAGGATATAAAATTTCTTCTATATTTTTATTAATTCTATAATTTCATCAATAAACAAAACATCCCTATCTTGTAAAGATGTCAAAATTGAAGCCAAATCACCAGGTCTCTCAATAGCAGGCCCTGAGTAATTTTAATATTTGAATGCATCTCATTTGCAATAATATTAGCAGAGTCGTTTTACCAAGTCAGGAGGACCATAAAGTAAAACATGGTCCAATGCTTCTCCTCTCTTCTTAGCAGCTTCAATAAAAAAACCTTCATATTATCTTTTTACTTTTTCTTGACCAATATATTCACTCAAACTTTGTGGCCTTAAATCATTTTTCTTGATTTTCTTCAAAATCATTTTCTAAAGATGGATCAATTATATTATTCTTATCCATTAAAAACCTCTATTCCATATCTTTTTATTTGATTTCAATAAATCACTATTATATCTAGAACAATTCTGCTCTACCAATCCAAAGCATTACTGCAACTACAAACATAAAAGCCAAAAGCTTTAATAATACCATCATACACAAATATAATTGCAAACATACCAAGTGCTGCGGTAATAGCATATAAAATAATAACCGCTTGCTTTTTGAGTATATCCTTTAGCAATTAGTCTATGATGTAAATGACCCTTATCAGGTTGAAAAACAGCTTTTAAAGATTTACCTTTTTTTAATTCTTCTAATAATAGCAAATATTGTATCAAATATCGGTAATCCTAAAACTAAAACAGGAGCTATTAATACAACTAATGTAACAGTTTTAGCTATACCAAAAGATTGAAATAACTGCTAAACTAAATCCTAAAAATTGAGAACCAACATCTCCCATAAATGTCTTAGCTGGATTAGCATTAAAGGTAAAAATCCAGTTATTGCACCAGCCAATGCTGTTATTAATATAACAGAAATCATAGATGATCCATTAGTAGCAAATATAATCAATAAAAAAATATACAAGAAATCAATGTAGTTCCAGATGACAAACCATCAATCCATCAATCAAATTAACTGCATTTGTAATTCCAACAATCCAACCAACAGTTAAAATATAACTAAAAACTGGATGAATTATAAATCCATTAATAGCATCTATTCTAACTTCAAAAATATATAAAAATACTTGCAGAAACAATTTGTGCAATCAATTTTTGCCATGGCTTCAAACTTTTTAATATCATCAATATAAGCCATAGTTGCAAGAATAACTATTCCAACAAAAAAACCAACTAACTTTTCAAGATATTGATTTGAATCTTTAAATAATAATTTATTTTCAAGCTTCATTGAAATAACTAAAAATATTACTGATACTATAAATCCTGCAATAATAGCTATTCCACCAATTCTAGGTATGAGGCTTTTTATTAACCCTCCTATCATTAGGCATATCAATTGCCCCCAACTCTTTTAGCAAGTTTAATTGTATATGGTGTTATAACAAATGCTGTAATAAACGCTAATAAAAAAACGCTATTGCAATATCTCCCCACATAACTTATCCTCCATTATTTTATCTACTTATAATATATACTATATCTAGACTTAAAACTATCTTTTCTAAAATTTTTATCAATTAAAATATTTTCTTTTTGTAGGATTATTTAAAAATATAAATACTTTTATCATTAACTTCATTAACATTAATTTCACCATTATGATATCTACCTATTGATACATCAAGTAATCCATTCTTTTTTTAAATGTTTTAGTATATTCACTAGGTGAAATATGTTCAGAAAAAGCTTCATAAATCAATAATTATAATCATTTAGCTCAAAATATATATTCCTTACATTGCTATATTCCTTTTTACATGTTCTACAACTTCTATTACACCATTATCAAAAGAGGTATATCTTTTTCCAAAAGCACTTTAAAAATAAGCATTTACAAACATTATGAATGATATTAAATATATTAAAAACGATTCCAAAAACAAACTATAATATCTCGAATCAATTATAAACTTAACAACCACTCCAATATAATACATAATTGGAATATAAACACCATTTAATCTATTTACATTACACTCAACAACTAAACACCATATAATTCCCGAAAACCAAACATTCATCAAAAATCAATAAAACTTTTCTTATAAATAGCATTTTTCAATGAAAATAAACATCCCAGGAATAAATGTTAACCCAATAAAATATAAGTTACCATACCCAGGTATCGAAATTAAAAATCCAAATATCTTGTATAAACACATTCTTTAACGAACCAATATTTTTTTACAATATCTAAAGTTCATTTCATGCCCCTTGTATTGGGAAGCTTAGTACAACTAAAGAATGAATTAATTGGTTTAATTAAATCATATTGAACCATCTGCATTAATATCAAAAGGAATTGCCATAATAACAAATGGAATTATAAAACAAATAAATTCCTTTAAATCCATCTTCTTACTTTTTAACAACATATATACCTAATAATATAAATATTATAATTTCAGTAATATATGAAATCGCATAAGAATATAATGTTATTCAAATAATAATCCAGCTAAAGCATAAATCCACTTTTTCCTTTTTTCAATAGCCTCCCACAAATGCAAACATTGAAAACTAACATTACCGATAACAAATAAGCATCTAAAAGCCCATCTAGATTTCATAAAATGCCATGGAGAGATAATTGTTAAAAACATAACAAAATAAAAGCGAACTTTTCGACTTTTTAAATTTAGCAATTAATAAATATATAATCCCAACTTCAATTACACTTAAAAATTAAAGCAGAGCATTCTCAATATAAAAACACTAAATCCAAAACATCTTAACTAAAATCGCAGCCAAATAGATATATAACGCACTCTGTCCCTCTCAAAATTTTTGAAAATAAACAGGAAACTTATTCATATTTCTATCAGTACCATAATTTGCAATTGAATAAACATCAACTCCTAGTCCCTTCATCCAAATTAACACCATTAGGTACTTTTATCAATATTATATAAATTAAAAATAAATGCAAATATCAATAAAATTACAAAAATCAATTTATATTTTGATTCAACAAAATTACTTATCCTTTGATAAAAAGTTTTTCATTATTCTCTTTTTCTCCATTATATTCATTAACTAAATACAATGGTCTATTTTTTTGTTTCATTAAATATTCTACCTAAGTACTCTCAACAATTCCAAACAACATAATTTGTATTCCTGAAAAGAACAAAATTAATAAAATAGTAGCTTGAAAAGCTTAATTGGTTGATGTACAATAAATGACTTAGCAATTACATATACAAAATATACAAATAAAAACTAAAAACGTTGGTATTGCTATAAAAGTTGAAATTCTAAGTGGTGAAGTTGTAAAAAGATGTAATACCATCAATTGCAAGATTGATTAATTTAGAATAATTCCACTTTGTTTTACCAGCAACTCTAGGATCTCTATCATAGAAAATAGCTTTCTTTTTATACCCAATCCAACTAAACATACTCTTAGAATTTCTTTGAGATTCATTCATGACTTTAAGAGCATTAACACATCTTCTATCAAGTAATCTAAAATCACCAGTGTCCTTTTGAATAGGAACATTTGTTAAATCTTGAAGAATTTTATAGTACATCTTAGAAGTGAATTTCTTCATCCAAGTTTCACCTTTTTCTGCTCTTACGTTGAGCATAAACATCATCATAACCTTCTTCCCAATATTTAATCATTTTCAGTAATAATTTCAGGTGGATCCTGTAAATCAACATCCAAAAATACTACCGCATCACCTGTCATAATCAATTCCAGCCTTCATTGCTGTCTCCTTGCCAAAATTCCTAGCAAAATCAACATAACAAACTCTTTTATCTTTTTCACGATATTCTTTAATCAATTCAATTGTTCTATCTTTTTGAACCATCATTAACAAATAAAAAAATTCAAAATCATAATCCTTTGTATCATCAGCAAATTTAGTAATACGCTCCATTAATGCTGGTAACGCTTCTTCCTCATTGTATGCAGGAATTATTATACTAATTTTTCTTCATACTCTTCTCCTTTAAAAATTTATTAATTCATCTATAATATATTCAGGTCTACCCAAACTCTCTTCATAAATTCTGGCAATATATTCACCAATCATTCCAAGAGATATAAGAATAATCCCACCTATAAATGTCATTGTACACATAATTGATGTCCACCCAGGTGTCAAACTATTAAGCTTAAAACACAAACGAAACAATAGAATATACCAAAATCAGCAATCGAAAACAATTACAGAAAAAATCCAATTGCTCCAACAACTTTAAGTGGTTTAGCCGAAAAACTCAAAATACCATCAGTAGCAAGCTTAAACATTTTCTTAAATGGATATTTAGTTTTACCAGCAATCCCTATTTACTCTATTATATTCATAAGCATACTGACTAAAAACCAACCCAACTAAACAATCCTCTTAAAAAAATTTATTATGCTCAGGCAAAGCCGCAATAACATCAATAACTTTTTCTATTAACAAGTCTAAAATCACCTGTATCTTTAGGTATTTCAATCTCAGATAATTTATTCAAAGTATTATAAAAAGCTTTTAGCAGTTAAAAGCTTAAATAAAGATTCACCACTTCTACTCTTTCTTTTTACCATAAAAACCACATCATAACCATCTTCCCACTTTTTCAATCATACCTTCAAATAATTCAGGAGGATCTTGCAAAATCAGCATCCATAATAATAACAGCGTCACCAGTTACATTCCTAATTCCAGCTATAACTGCAGCTTGATGACCAAAAATTTCTAGAAAAAGAAATAATTTTTAACATTTTTTATCATTATCAGCAATCTTTTTTTAATATATCCAAAGTATCGTCTTTTTGAACCATCATTAATAAATATAATTTCATAACTATATCTATCAGATAATTTTTAAGATTACTAACAACTCTTTTATAACAAATATCTGCAACTTCTTCTTCACAATACATTGGTATCACAACAGAAATCTTTTTCATAAATCCTCCTTTCAAAATTTAATAGATATATATATACATAGCATCTTTATCAAAAATCACATGTGAATCTTTAAAATAATTACCACTATCATCAACAAAATACTTAGAATATTCAGACTTATCAATATTAATCATTTCAAATTTTTCTACCAATTGCATACTGTATAAAATATTCCCTTGCCCATTCTGGAAAATTAGCTTTTAAATTCATATCACCACTAATTCTAATATCAGTGTATGAATATGAAGCACCAGTTCCTTTTGTAACAAAGCCAACACGTTTAACTTCTATTTTATTTTCACTTTCATACTTATTAAGCTTTTTCTCTTATAATTCTAGCAAATTGATTATCCATATAATTAACAATATATCTATCTCTTTCAAATGCAGTAAAAACTTCTATATTGAAAAATTAATAAAATTGAAATAATTATAACGAAACAAGATTGAATATATTTATTAATATTAATATCAGATAAATATATCAAAAAGCAACAATGCACCAATAATAGCAGCAAAGGGTAAGTATTCCTTGCAGCAAATCCTATTGCATCAGTGCTTTGCATTATTTGTGAGTGCAACAGCTGCAAAATATGTAATCACAATTAAATATAACATTGATACTATAATAATTTTCTTTTTATTCATAATAGCTGCAATTAACAACAAACAAATCAATACTACAAATATTCCAATAAACATATATTTTAGGAAGCATTCCATATGTTTCAACCATCATAGACTTTGACAATTCCAATATTCTAGAAATCGATTTAACAATATTAATTCCACCAGATACTCTAACATTATGAAAAAGATTTTTACAATTCCATAATTAACTAGTGCTGGTACAACATAAACAATGCCAAGTAACACATTATTTAATAAAAATTCCTTAATATTTTTAGAATACTTTATAACATATATTGCCGAAATTACAACAAATAATCCAACTGTTCCCTGATGTGAAAAATTAGCAAGTAACATCATCAAAAATAGATAATAATAAAAATTTTTTATCTTTTTCTAATGCCTTTTTAAAAATATACAGCTAATATTTCAAGTAATACCGAAAACATCATAATACCTTTTTCCATAAATAAAATATAATTCTATAGAAAAATATTAATAACAATTAAAACTGGTATTATTAATTTAATAAACTTATTCTTAATATCATCTTTTATCATACATTATAATAAATACATTGATGCAATTGTACTAATAATTGCGATAATAAAAAGAAACTGTATACATTCTAAAAGGTGTCCCTAAATTCAATAATCTACATGCACCTAAAAACAAAGCCGAAATCAATCTTCCAGATTTTTAAAAACCATAACATATATTGCTTAGTAGGTTGCATAAACACAACATAAGAATCTGTTGCAAACTCTAATTTAGATAAAAATCCCAAAAATACAATTGTGATTAATCCATAAATATATAAATTTTTATCTTGAAAAATCTTTTTAATCTTATCTTTCATATTAATAATCACCCATCATTCTTTTTCAATACTTTCATAATACCGATTTTTGAAGAATTCTAACAAATCCTCTATATACTGAACTTCTCCACATTTTTCTTTAAATAATTCAAATTTATAATTATATCTCACAATACCAAAAATATCTATTATATTCCTAGCATTCCATAAATATTTTTCTTCAACACTTAAAATATATCTGGTAATCAACTCTTTACAAATTGATTTATTATTAGAAAGTCCTCTTCCATTTTTCAATTATTTCTTTACTAGGATTGTTATAAATTTCTTCAATAATATCATTCATCCTAACAACCATTTGATTAATAGTAAAACCATCTAGAAATTCTTTTTCTACAATTAAATTTATATTCATCAAATTATCAAGAATTTTATTAATACCATCAACATATTCCATTATCTCTTCATCAGAATATTTAAATTCTCTAATATCTTCTTCATCCTGGTGTAATGGGACAATAATTCCAACTTCATCATTAATAAGTTCTTTTTGACCACCAACATCACTAGAAATAACAGGTACTCCCATTGATAATGATTCATAAGATGTTAAAGCCAATCCCTCTTTAATCGAACAATTAATTGTTAAATCTGATGCACTATAAACAGGCGCTGTTTCTGCTACATTTCCAACAAATTTAATATTTTCCTTTAATCCCATTGAATTAGCTTTTAGATTTCATTTTTCTAATAAATTTCCATCACCAGCAATTAAAAATTCAAAAATCATTTCTATTTTCTTTTAATTTTTAATAATTTCCAATAATAACAATGGTCTTTTTGTTCTGAAATTCTACAAATAAATCCAATAACATATTTTTACTTAATCCATAATTTGCTCTTTTGCTCTTCACAATTATATTTTCAGGGTCATATTTATTTTTCATCAACACCAATATAAACTGTCTCAACACTGTTTGGTTCTCTTAAAATGATCAATAAATATCTTGGTTGTATTGCCATTACATGTTAATGTTTTATCAATAACCGATTCAACAGCACTACTATCCCTAGAATATCCACCATTTCTATTATACCATTCTTCCATATGAACATAATCAATAATAGGAATTTCAGGATAATTAGCTTTTTATGTATGGTAATGTAGAATAACCAAACTCACTATTGGTAGAAAATACAAAATTAATATTTCTTTTATTCATCAAATAATTTATAAAAAGCAGGCCAATTCTTCATATCAAGAAAAGCTGGTAATTCATATATAACTGTACCATCATTGAATAACTGTCTATAATTATTTACCCCAGGTTCAGTGGTAACAATTGTGAAATTAAATCTATCACGATCAAGTTTATTTACTAAATCCAAATTAAATTTATCAGCACCACCAGTAGTCATCCATGGAATAATCATCAAAATATTAATTTTTCCATTATTTTTCTTCTTTAAAAATCAGATTTAAACTTAAAATCATCTCTAATATAATTCCAATTATAATTATAATCAGGATATTCTTTTGCTTCTACAGAACCTTTAATTGTTTTACAAGTATTATGAATAATCTCCATAGCACGTTTTTATTTGTATTAACAGAAGCCGAAAGTTCTGAGTGCTCATTACGTCTATACCAAAAGCCATAATAACTATTATAGAACAGGATATTTTTATCAGCAATAAATTTAAGCCATAAATTCCAATCTTCAAAAATCTTTTTTTCCTTTACTCCCATATCCACCAACAGCTAAAAATCTTCTTTATTAATAACTGCATTAACAGTCAATTCATTCCACTTTTTAATTTATTAGAACTAAATCCTTTATTCAAGTATAATTTTCTTTTCCAAACCCTATTGAATCAGTGTATGCCCAAGTTGCATTAGGATTTGTTTCAAGTGTAAAAATAAAGCTATTTCAAATAAGTTTTTATCAATTAAATCATCAGAATCAAGTGTACAAATATATTTAGCAGACTCACTAGATTTACTAACTGCAAAATCACGCGTATCTCAGGTCCAGAATTCTCTTTATGATAAACATGAATTCTTTTTATCTTTTTAGCTATTTCTTCAAGTCCTTTTTAAAAGCATCTTCATCATTTGAACCATCATCAGCAATAATCAACTCCCAAGCAGGAAAAGTTTGATTTAAAACTGCAATTAACTGTTTGCTCAATATGCTCTTTCTCATTATAAAAAGGCATTACTATTGAAATAACAGGTTCATAATCTTTTTCAAATTTAAATGGTCTCAATTCTCTACCAGGTTGTAATTCATAATTAAAGTTATTCATAATTCTCCAATCTAAAATTATAATTCTTCTGCAAATCGTTTTTGTAATTTGTTAAACAATAGATATCCAACAATTAAAAATTATAATTGAAATAATTCCTAAAACGCCAAGTGATTTTTAAATCAGGCATTGTTTGATTATAAAAATTGCTCTATATCCCTCAATAATATAAGTCATTGGATTCCATTTAAAAATCCATCTAAAAATTTTTCTGGAATAGTATCAATTGAATAAACAATTGGTGTCGCATAAAAACAATAATTGCAAAAACAACACCTATAAAATGTTGAATATCCCTCATATATACTGTAATTGCAGAGAAAAATCAAAAGCAATTCCAAGTAATAAAACATATTATTATTAAAAGCACTAATGGAAGAATAAAATAAACTTGCTGATTCCAAAACCTTTAATTACTATAAATGCTAAAATAATAATACAAGAAACTAAAAATTAATTGTTTCACTTGTAACCAATGACAAAGGCAATATTGATCTAGGAAAATATACTTTTTAAGAATATTACCATTTTTCAATCATAATAAATGATGCCCTATTAATAACAGTTGTAAAAATATGCCCATGGGATCAAACCACATACCATAAAAACAGTATAATCTTTATAAGATCCACCATTTTTCATAACTAATGGAAATATTAAAGCATAAACTAAAATTTGTAATAATGGATTAATGAAAGACCATAAAACACCTAAAAATGAGATGTTTATACTTTCACCAATATCTTTTTAACACTAGTTTTAAGTAACTCTCTATAATTATATAAATCTTTAAAAATTTTTCATCCAAACACCTCACTAAGTAGTCTCTTTCAAATATTCGTCAATAACTTCATTAACATCACCATCAAGTTGAATATGTCCTTTATTAAGCTATACAGCTCTATCACAAAGCTCTCTAGCAGATCCAAGCGAATGAGTAACAAAAACCATTGTTTTCCCTGAGCTTTTAGTTCTTTCATCTTATTCAAACATTTTTCTTGAAAATGTTGGTCCTGCTGAATAAAATTTCATCAACAAGTAAAATATCTGCATCAACATTAATAGCAACTGCAAAAAGCAAAGTCCTCATAAACATACCAGAAGAATAAGTTCTAACTGGATTATCTATAAAATCTCTTAATTCTGAAAATTCAATAATTTCTTCGAGTCTCGCATCTATTTGCTTTTTAGTTAATCCAAAAATAGAAGCATTAAAAATAAATATTCTCTCTACCAGAGAAATCAGGATGAGAAAACCAGCTCAAGCTCAAGTAATGAAGTCAACTTACCATTAGTGACTATTTCTCCTCTTGTAGGATAAATAATTTTAGTCATAAGTTTTTAATAATGTTGATTTTTCCACTACCATTAACCCCAATTAGTGCAACCACTTCACCATTCTTAATAGTTAAATTAATATCTTTTTAGAACTTCACGTGTCTCTCTTTTTATTTCTTTTTCCAAAATAACATTTTTCTCTTTTTAATGAATTGGCCTTATCCATAAAAACATAAAATATTTTTGATACATTATTAACTATAATCCTATCAACACGATCATTTTGCTTTTTCCATTTTAATTTTTCTCCATATTTCTAATTTTAAATTGTTTCTTTGTCTTTTATTTTTCCAGGAATCCATAATAATGCAATTATCAATTTATTTCTAAATCCTAAAACTCTAGAAATAACATGCTTTTTATTTTGCTAAAACAACAAATAAAAATATAATGCTTATAAATATACATCTTTTTGCAAAGATACTCCTGTCAAATCTAGTTCTAATAATTCTCTAAAATACTCATAATAACCATTTGGCGCTTTTTCTAAAATACTCCAAATAATTTTTTTAGTATATCCATCCTTTTTTTATAATCACCTATTTCCAAAACATCATTAATACATAAAAATATCATAAATCTAAATCCATTTTTATTATACATTCTAGATTCTGTGATAAATTTCTCATTACATTCTATTTCATGATGATATTTTTCTAACAGATGTTTTAAAACTAAACATTTCTCACCAGTCATATTTTTCCCTAAAATACAAACTAAAACATATCAGTTCTCATAAAAATTCTCTGGAAATTTTCTTCCACTGATATTTCCTCTTTCATTTTTCTTCAAAAACATAATGCATATAATTCATCATCTTCTAGCAAAACTTTAGAGTATTTTCTAATTATATCCATTGCCTCAACAGTCAAATAATCATCAGAATCACATGTAAAAACATATATCACCAGTTACTTCGGACATTAAATTATTTATTGCTACCATTTTTCCCATGTTATGTTGTGTAAAAGTATTTTTACATCAATTATTCCTTGTTTTAAAAATCCATCCACAACCAATTTAGTCTTATCAGTTGAACCATCATCCATAATTAACCATTCAAAATCTACACCTGAATTCTTATTAACAACTAAACTATTATATAATTTTTCTATATCTTCGGCTCGATTATATGTTGCTGTTAACACAGAAACTTTCATTTAAAAACTCCTCATTAAATAAATTTTTAACATTCCTTACAATATTATCATAATATTCTTCAAAAATTTTGCGAACTAATCTTTTTAACATCATTATTCATGCCAAGTTCTTTAATCATCTTTTGAAAGACCTTCAAAAATACCTTTTTCAGTATTCAAACAATCATTCCATTCTCATAATCCCCAAAAACTCTCCCTTGCAGCAGTGTCTGTAATAATTATCTTTTTATTTAATATCTTTGCTTCTTCAACAACCATGCCATATCCTTCAAAAATAGGACAACAAGCAAAATATATCAGCATTTTTAATATATGGATAAGGTTTTCCCTTTCTCCTAAAAAGCATAAAATTAAGAGTCTCTCCTAAAGAATCAATCTGTTTTTGAAGTTCCAATCTAAGTGGTCCATCACCAACTATATAAACATTTGAATGAACACCACTTTTCTCCAATTCATGATAAATTTTTAATAAACCTATCAATTCCTTTTTGAAAAAGTCAATCTCGAAAACCATCACCAAATTAATAGTTTTATCATCATAAAAGGCAAATCTTCACTTTTCATTACTTTTTAACAATTATTTTATTATAATCCAAATAATTTCTAATAATCACTGCATTTTTGTTTTTCCATATATATTTTTCAAAGTCCTTTTTATTTTTCTTCACTAACAAACACCAAATTATTATATTTACTATAAAATTTTTCTATCTACAATTTGTTTTAATTTTTAGCTTTTAATACCATTTCCATATATCTTAGAAATATCAACATGAATCCAAGCAATCTTTTTAATCCCTTTTTATTTTGAAAATAACCTAACTATAGGACCTTCCAAAAAGATATCGCAACATCATAATCACCTTTTTATTTTATAAAAACAATAATCTAAGTGACTTCATCAATATTTGAACTTTATTATATTCTTTAAAAGGTTTTTTTATAAATTGATTACATTAATTCTAGAATCTAGCTCTTTTTCAAGAACACCTCCACCATATATAGAAAATATTGTAATATCATAATCATCTTCAACTAATCTATTACATAAATCAACAAGAACTCTTTTCAGCTCCACCAATTGTTAAACTAGTTATTCAAATAACAACTTTTTCAAATATATATCTCCTTATAACTTTTTAAATAAATTACAATAAAATTTAAATGTTTTATTATTAACAGTCCTCATATAAAAATTTTTTTCCATTATTAATTTTTCAACAATTTATCCAATCAGGAAATTTTTGTATTCAAATTAGTCCACGTTTCATAACACAATCTATTTCTGTAACATCATCTTTTTATCTTACACATTCTTTTTAATGAACTACATAACAAAATTCTAGCATAAGAATACTCAAGTTCTCTACGATATTTATCATATATTTTTATTCTTGCGATAATAATCAAACACATCATCAAATATATTAAAAATTTGTGCTGTCTTATAACTAGGTTCTTTAGACTGAGAATTTTCTCTTTGAACATAATAAACTAATGGTTCTTCAACAAATGCAAAACTATTAATATTAGGAATTAGTTTATAAAAATTCAATATCTTCAAAAATATAATCCTTTAGGAAATAATTCAGTAATTACACTTCTTTTTTATTAATTTATTCATGCAACAACTCTTCCATATAAAAGCATTTCTTTTCTTATTTTTATAACGAATACCTTTATCAATTCTAGCTTTTATTTGGATAAACCCAATAAAAATCACATTCAACATAATCATAATCTTTTTCTAATGCTTTTATTATACATCTTTTCATAAATCGTAGAATCAACATAATCATCAGAATCAACAAATGCAACATATCTACCTTTTGCATACTTTAATCCAAAATTTCTAGCATCAGATAATCCACCATTTTCCTTATTATAATATGAAAATTATCATATTTTTTCTGCATATTTCTTCAATATATCTTCAGAATCATCTTTAGATCCATCATTAACAGCAATAATTTCAATATCCTTAAAAGTTTGTTTTACTAACGAATTCAAACACTTTCTTAAATACTTTTGAACATTATATACAGGAACAATTACACTGATTTCTGCCATATACACCTCTCTAATATTTTTATAAAAAAATATTATTTTTCTTTATCAAAAGACTTCACATTTCTTACAGCAATATATTTATAAACTCTTCTTTTTCTCAACTCTTTATGAAAAACACTTTTTAAGTTATGACATAAATCATTTTCCACAACAACTAATGAATACATTGCATACATATAAGCATTTTCTTTAGTAAACTTATCAATTTTTAATTTATTTATTTTATCAATCAAATTATCAAAATTGAATAAAAATATCAATCATTTTTCTTTTTCCATTTTTCAATAGATTTATTTCTCATAATACTATCACTGGACATTACATAATTATATTCATATTTTTCCTATTGATACAGCTGTCTTAGCTTTTAGAATCATCAAAAATCATCTTTGCATAATCTTCATGATGCCTTCCTTCAGGAAACTTCTCAAAAAAATCTTCTTTTTAATTGCATAACACCAAACACAAGATAATAAATTATCTTTTTCCAAACAAATAATTAAAAGCTTCAGAACCATTACAAACATCAAACTTAGCAAATCAGGGATATGAACAAGCCAAATCAAGATCATTTTTATATAATTATAATCTTCTTCAGTAATTAACGCATTCCATTTTATTAAATCAATGCCTTTTTAATATATATTCTTCAATATCACAAAGTAATGAACTTTGAATATAATCATCAGAATCAACAAATATCAAATATTCCCCACTTGCACTCTTAACAGCTTTTATTTCTGGCGGCAGAAATTCCCTGATTTTTCACTATTAATATATATAAAATTATCATAATCACTATATTTTTAAAAATATGTTCAGTGTGTAGAATCACTAGAAGCGTCATTAACTACAATAACTTCATAATCTAAACTACACTTATTAAGTTCAAATATAGAATTTAAGCATTTATCTATTGTCTTTTCAGCATTATAAGCTGGCACAATAAAACTAATCATCTTTTTCTCCTAAAATTAACTAAAAACCTTTTTTAGCTCATTTTATTATATCTTTTATTAAATTTTTCAGGATCAAACTTTTTCTTTTATTTCAAAACCTTCATCCAAAAATTTCTTCATACCATCATAAACACCATCAAGTGAATTTTTCTGTAACAATACCAAAATTTATCTTTAATATCTTTATTAGCATCAGAAACTAAAGTAGTAACAATCGGTTTGTTTAAAATCATTGATTCAACAAACACTACTGGATACCCCTCAAATTGTGATGACATAAGCAAACAATCAGATTCTTTTAAATATGGATATGGATTTTTCTTTCACTCCCAAAAATTCAATATTCTTAACACCATTAGCTTGTTTAAAATACTTTTTCATCATCAATACCATCGCCAATAAAAACGACTCTAAACTTATACTTATCCCTGTTTAACTTTTTAGTAGCAGCTATTATTCTACTAAGTTTCTTTTGTTTTTCATCATGTCTACCAATATTAATAAAAGTAATTTCTTTACTTTTTAAAATCATCAACTTTTTCATTTGACTTATCAATTATTTTTATAATCAATCAAATTATTAATAAACATTGTTTTTATTAGCAAACTCATGCATTTTTATATCAAAAACTGCCTTATCATAATTTGATACAAATATTATTTTCTGATATTCAAATACCTATAAATTATAAAAAGAACTCTTTATACTGCTTTACATTATTATTATAAAAGCTCATATAATCATTATGTACAAATAATATTGGTTTTTGCTTGAAACTCTAGCCACAAAAGAACAAGGAAAACTATAAGTAGCATAACACACAGAATAATCAAATTTATTTTTATACTTAAATTTAAACATTATTTGCTAATAAAATTTTTGTACTTTTTCTAACAAAAACATTTGAGCTACTTGATTTTTCTATATTCAATAACATTTATATTTTCAGAGCAATTCTTTCAAAAATTCCTTCTTTTTCAAGTACAAAAGTAATTTCATAATCATTACATATTTCTTTTAACAAATTAATCAATGCAGTTTCAATTCCACCAACATCAAGCGAATATACTGCAAATAATACTTTCTTCATGATATCTCCTATTTATGAATTATTTCAACATCATAACCAATAAATAATCCAGACTCTATTACACCTGTAATATTTTTAATCTTTTTTTCTAAAGATTCATCTATTTTTATCAAATCTAACATCTAAAATTGAATTTCCATTTTCAGTTTCACCTCTAAATGCAATATCAACAGCACCAATTCTCATCAATTCCTCACTAACATACTCTTCAGACGTGAAAACACTTCCACTGGAATAGGATGCTTTTCACCAAGAAAATTAACAAATTTAGAATCATCAATTAAAATATATGTTTTTAGAATTAAGAATATTAAGCTTTTCTTTAAACATTGCAGCCCCATACCCTTAATCATATTATTATTAGAATCCACTTCATCTGCCCCATCAAAAAGACCAATCAATACTCTTATAATGTAATTCAGCTGTTTTTCTATTCCATATTCTTTTGCATAACTCAAACATATATGAAGATGTCGGAACAGCCGTAATTTTTAATTCCTTTCTCCTTAACCATCTTTTCCTATCTCAATACCAGTTAAATAAAGTAGAGACCAGACCCCAAAACCAATAGTTTGACCATCCTTAACAAATTCTAAAACTTTTTTCGCTAATTTAATTTTTCTTCTTTATTATCAATTAAATCAATGTCCATATTGCCTCCATTTATACACCATTATTTTATCCTTAAATGCCAGATTTGTAAAGGCTTTTAGCACTTTAAAAATCTTAATAATATTATAAAACCATAAAAATAAGAGGCTTTTAAAAAGCCTCTATATATTCTATATATTATAAAAATCTTTTTACCTTTTTATGTTTTATTATTATTTTTCATCATTAAAAGATGTTGTAATATTTTCATCAGATTCAGGCGTTTCCTCAAAATCAGAATTCAATATCTTTGGCTCATATCCACCTAAAATACTTGCCTTTTTCAATATCTTCTTTTTACAAAATTATCATCTGGAATATAATCATTATCTAATGTACTTTGATTTAAATTATCATTATAGTCCATTCCATAATCATCTTCATTACTTTCATTGTAATCTTCTTGATTATAATCATCATCATTATCATCAATAAAACCATATTCCTCATCATCTGATTTTTGCTTGTTTTCTTACTAACAATTAATAAAATAATTAATGTAATAATTAACAACAATATAATTCCCAAAATAATGCCAATAATTAATTTTAAAATTCAACTTCTTTTCAGGAGCTTTATTAGATTGCTCAGTAATTGCAACTTCTGGCGCAACAGCAGCAGCTTTGTTAACCTTAATAGTATAAACTGTTTTTTTAGGGTTTTTCCGTATCAGCATTCTCATTAGCTAATGTGATAGTAATTACATTTTCTCCATCCTGTAAATCTTCATTTCCAGAAACAGAAACCTTTATTCCATCTGAACCATCAGGTAAAGTTGTATCAACTTTAATTGCTTTAACTATATTAGAAACATTTAATGAATATTCCAATGTTTCTGCATTAAAAATGTTTTTATCAAGTGGCAACTCAACATTATTACCATTTTCATCAGTATATGATAATTTTAATGTTGCCAATCTCATATTTTTATCTTCAGAAATTTCAGGCTTAATCAATTTAATTGTATAAGTTTTTGTTTCTCCATTCTCTGCAGTAACAACTAAATTATAAACATTTGTACCAACTTTAGCTTCTTTAGTTCCTGTGCCTTCAACTTTTTCTTTACTATCTTCTTTAGACGCATTTATAGATATTTTTCCAAGTGTTTTATAATCAAAATCATAGGGAAAAGATAATATATATGATGTTTGGCTTCTATTAAAAAGCAGGTGATAAAAGTACCCAAACTTGTTGAAATATTTTTCAAAATAATTATTTGAAGATTTATTAGCTTTAGTTGTATCAATTGCTTTCTCAACAGCTATTTTATTAGAATTTGCAACATCTTTTTGCTTATTTCTTCAGAAGATTTCTTAGGTTCTTCTTTTCTTAGGCTCACTCTTTTTAGGCTCAGCTTTAGTTTTTAATAGTCACTACAAGTAAAATTCTCTGGGACTAAATCTTTATTAACAGTTCTTCCACTAAAAGTTACAGTATAAGTTTTAGAATATCCATCTGGAACTTTAAAACTATATCGTCCAACAGCACCAGAAAACTCTTGTGCTGTTAATGAAACTTAATTACTCTATCACCACTAACATCTCCACCTTTTAAATTAACAACTGATACTTTTGTTAAATCTGGATATGAAACATTGTTAATTTTAAAAACTTGTTACATTTGTTGTTGAACTTACATCAATTGTAACTATAGAACCAAGTTACATTGCTTTTTATCAGTACTAACAACCCTAGCATAAACTGATTTAAAATTACAGTAAATACAGTAGCTAAAAATATCGTAATTAAAATTTTTATTTATTTTTATTCATTTTTACCTCTTTAATATTTAATTTCATTTTAATCCTATTGTATATCTCAATATTCGAATTGCATCTATTTCATCAAATTACCATCTTTGTCAACATCAGCAGCCTCATTTTGTATATTATTAAATTGAATTATATCTATAGATTTTCTTAAAATTAAAATTGCATCTATCTCATCAGTCTCTCCATCACCATTAACATCACCAACTTTGATAATCTTATATTCTTTATTATCTATCTTAACAGTAGTTCCTGTTCCTAAATCATTATTAGAAATATCTTTAACATTACTATATTTCTTTTTCAAATCATCAGCTTTAGCATCAGGAGAAACTCTAATTATCTTCTTCTCATCATTCTTATTATCTATTAAACTAAATTTCCATTGTCTGTTTTCTCAGGTTGTGGTGTAGGCTGTACACTTGGTTGTGGCTCGGATTATTTTTAGGTTCTTCTTTTTCTTCGCCATTTACATTTGCAAATAATCACTAGCAACATATCCTTCTGCTCCTTCAGCAGTAGTTATTTTTATACCAAGTATATCCATTTACTTTTTCATTAACTTTCTCAGTAACTGTTACTAAAAACACCATCACCTAAATGACGAATATCTTGAGCACTAGTTGAAGGTGAAGCTCTCATAATTAAATAATCTTTAACTTTTACTCTATAGATATTATCAGATTTATTAATATCAGCTAAAGTTTCTAACAACAAAACCTTTTTACCATTTGGTAATTCAACTCTGTCCCAAATATAACCACCTATATTATATCTACCTGTATTATCAACTCTTGTAAGAATCAATTTTTACTCAATCTCATTATAACAGGTTCAGTCGTACTAGGGCCTGCCCTTAAAGCTACATCATCACCATTAATTACCATCACTTCATTAGAATTTTTAACATCATTTACTTGTTCCCCAAACATCATAATCAAATTTAACATATCCAAATGTACCATCAACTAAAAACAACTCTATGCCAACCATCACTAGTTCTCATAGTAGACAAAAACTATAGTACTACTATTAGCTACCTTAGCAATTGATTTAGAAGAAATACTAGGACTCTCTCTAACATTCCAATTATTATGATTATTTTTAATTGTATATTAATTGGACCAATATCAATATTTCCATTTGGTTCTGGTGAAGGATTAGATGGCATATTATTATAAACTGGAATTACTAACACTACATCATTATCAAGTACACCATTAATCTTCGACATTTTACTTTTTAATATACTTGCTTCCGTTCTAGGAGCATCAACATTTGCATATATTGATGCATATATAAACTAACTTTTGATTCAACATCAAATTTTTGTAAATACAAAAGTATCTTGCTTTTCATTTTATATAATCAGTTCCTATTTTTCAATACCACCTCTAAGACCTTTCTCAAAAGTATCCCAACCTTTATCCTTTGCTCTTTGCAAAAGCATTTTTAATAATTTCAGAAACACCATTACCACTTGCGTTAATATTAAAAGGATTATAGTATGACTTTCCATCAGAATCCATTTTTCCATGATAGAACTGCCCTTATACCCTTGCTCTTGAATAATTCTTGCTACAACAAAAATACATTTATATTATATTCTTTTGAAACTTTATTAATTATTCTAGCATTCTCCATATTATCAAAAATGTATCTTTTTAAAAGCTGTTTTTACATTTTTCATCAGTAACATCAAAATATGATAATTGCATAAACTGTAAAATTGATGAATTATTTTACATCAAGCCAATTTCTAGGATCAGTATATAAGATATTGCCATATCAGATGCAGCTCTCCAAGAACCATTATCATAAGTTTGATTTCCAACAATCCACTCACCATATTTTTCCTTGAATCAAAGAACGAGGTGAACTACCAACACCATCACCTTCTCTTCTAATAACTTCATTCCAATCAAGGCCAGTCTCCATTATCTTAATCTTCCAATTTGGCCTCTCTCTTCTGATATTATCAAGCTTAGCTTTTTAATCCAGGATATTTTCCTTCATTCAATTGTCCATTATAATCAAATCTGTGAGAATCCGCCAACACTGACGAATTTGTAAAAATCATATTCATTCCAACAAATAAAATAATTATTATTAAAATACTTGCTAATAATTTCTTTATCATTTTCCTCCAACTTCTTTCGTTAATTATCAATAAAATCATAACATTAGTATTTTTACTAGTCAATAAAATTGTAAAATTGTGATGAAATATAACTAATGTTACATAAAAAGAGATATGGATTCAGCAAGCTAAAATAGCAATGCTTTTAAATTTCCACATCTCAATATATTACAACTTATCCCAAAAGCTCTTCTTCTTAATAGGTGGTTGTTCATTCATTGTTTTAGCTAATGCCTCAAACAATTCCCTTTGTTCTTTAGTCAATTTTTAGGAGTCTGAACCTGTACATTAAATGTCAAAATCTCCTGGAGCCCTAGAATGAATTCCAACAAAACCTTTTTCCTTTTAATACAAACTGATCACCAGATTGTGTTCCAGAACTTATTTCATATTCCACACTATCACCATCAACAGTAGGAATATTCAATTTTTCCTCCAAGAGTAGCCTGTGTAATCGTAATAGGAACTGTTAATCTAACATTATTTCCTTCCCTTTCAAATGGAGTATTATTCTTTATCTTTACATTTAAATAAATATCACCATCTTGGCCACCATTCTTTCCTGGTTCACCTTTTTCCTCTTAAGATTAAAGATTGTCCATTATCAACTCCTGCAGGTATTGTGACACTTATATTAACAGTTTTCCTATATTCACCTTTACCACCACATTTTTCACATGGCTCTTTAATAATTTTTTCCAGTACCTCTACATTTTTCACAATCATGAACAGTTTGAAAAGCTCCAAAGCCTCCTATTCTCTGTGTAGTAGAAACTTTACCAGTTCCATTACAATTAGGGCAAGTCTCAACACTAGTACCTTTCTTAGCACCTTTTTCCATCACAATCTTCACATTTTTACATTTTTACTAATCTTAAACTCTTTAGTAACACCTTTAAAAGCCTCTTCAAAAGATATCGTGATATTAGCTTCTAAATCATTGCCTTTTCTTGGTGCATTAGGATTAGAAGACCTAGACGAAGATCTTCCTCCAAATCCTCCACCGAAGAATGATGAAAAAATATCACCTAAATCAACATCTCCAAAATCTCCAGAGAAACCTGAAAATCCAGATGTACTATATCCTCCAAATCCACTTCCACCAAAGAAGGTCCATCAGCAGAGCCAAATTGATCATAATTTTTTCTCTTTTGAGGATTTGACAAGACCTCATATGCCTCACCAACCTCTTTAAATTTGGCTTCTGCTTCAGCTTTATTATCAGGATTAGCATCAGGGTGCCATTGCTTAGCTAACTTTCTATAAGCTTTTTATTTCATCATCAGAAGCGCTTTTGTCAACTCCCAATACTTCATAATAATTCTTTTGCCATTTATACCTTCCTTATTATTTTTTCTTCGCTTTCTGCTTCAGTAGCTCCTTTATTATCAGAAGACTCTGTACTTTCTGCATTTGCAGTTGTATCTTCAGGTTTTTTAGCAGTTTGAGCATATAATTTTTCAGAAATTGAATAGAACACTTGTGTTAATGAATCTGTAGCTTTCTTAATTTCTTCAGCATCTTTTTCCTTCCAAAAGCTTTTATTTACTTTTTCAATTTTCTGCTTCTGCTTTAGCTTTTCTTCACCACTAATCTTATCACCCAATTCATCAATTGTTTTTTTGACAATTGTAAACTAAACTTTCAGCATTATTTCTTGCTTCAATTTCTTCTTTTCTTTTTCTTATCTTCTTTAGCATGTGCTTCAGCATCTTTAACAGCTTTATCAATTTCCTCATCAGTCAAATTTGTAGAAGCTGTAATAGAAACTTTTTGTTCATTATTTGTAGCCATATCTTTTAGCTGAAACATGAACAATACCATTTGCATCAATATCAAATGTAACTTCGATTTGTGGAACACCTCTTTGGAGCAGGAGCAATACCTGTCAATTGGAATCTTCCTAAAGTTTTATTATCCATTGCCATTTCTCTTTCACCTTGTAAAACATGAACTTCAACAGATGTTTGTCCATCAGCAGCAGTTGAGAATACTTGTGATTTCTTTGCTAGGAATTGTTGTATTTCTTTCAATTAATTTTGTAAATACACCACCATATGTTTCAATACCTAATGATAATGGTGTTACATCAAGTAATACTAAATCTTTAACATCTCCAGATAATACACCACCTTGAATTGCTGCACCAATAGCAACACACTCATCAGGGTTAATTCCTTTATCAGGATCTTTTCCAGTAATCTTTTTAACCATCTCTTGAACACATGGAACTCTTGTAGAACCACCAACTAATAAAACTTTAGAAATATCATCAGACTGTTAATTTAGCATCTTTTTAAAGCATTTTCAACAGGAATTCTTGTTTGAATCAACTAAATCTCTAATTAAATCTTCAAACTTAGCTCTAGTTAAAGTGATATCCATATGTTTTGGACCAGATTGATCAGCTGTAATAAATGGTAAATTAATTTGTGTTTGTTGCATTCCAGAAAGTTCAATTTTAGCTTTTTCTGCAGCTTCTTTTAATCTTTGCATAGCCATTTTATCTGTTGATAAATCAATTCCATCAGATTTTTTTAAATTCTGAAACTAAATAATTAATAATTCTTTCATCAAAGTCATCACCACCAAGTCTTGTATTACCATTAGTAGATAAAACTTCAAAAACACCATCACCGATATCAAGTATTGATACATCAAATGTACCACCACCTAAGTCAAATACCATAATTTTTTTCATCTTTATCTGTTTTATCCATACCAAAATGCTAATGCTGCAGCTGTAGGCTCATTTATAATTCTTAAAACTTTCAAGTCCTGCAATTTTACCTGCATCTTTTAGTAGCTTGTCTTTGTGAATCGTTAAAATAAGCAGGAACTGTAATAACAACTTCTGTTACTTTTTGTCCTAAATAACTTTTCAGCATCTGCCTTTTATTTTTGTAAAATCATTGCAGAAATCTCTTGTGGAGAAAACTCATCTCCATCAATTTTTAATCTTATCTACTGTTCCCATTTTCTCTTTTTAATAGAAATAATTGTATGATCAGGATTTGTAACTGCCTGTCTTTTTAGCAATTTGTCCTACTAGTCTTTCTCCATCTTTTTGAAAATGCAACAACAGATGGTGTAGTTCTATCTCCTTCTGAATTTGGAATTACAACAGCTTCTCCACCTTCCATAACTGCAACACATGAATTTGTTGTTCCTAAATCAATACCAATAATTTTTTTCCCATAATATATACCTCAAAATTTATTTTTTAATTTATTTTTAATTGGCAACTACAACTAAAGAATGTCTAATGACCTTATCTCCAATCGTATAACCTTTTTCTATATTCTTCTTTAACAATTTTTTCTCCAAGATCTTTATCAACAACCATTGAGATTGCCTCATGTAAACTTGGATCAAAAAGGATATCCAACAGCTTTAATCTCTTTAACATTATTACTTTCAAGAATTTGTTTTAAATTGATTTAATACCATCTCAATACCGTTTTTATATTTTTCATCATCTGTATGTGCCCTGACAAGCTTTTTCAAGATTATCAATTGCAGGAAGAATTTGTCCAACAACTTGAGCTAAAACAGAATCATACATTCCTTCTCGCTCCTTAGCACTCCTCTTCTTAAAATTATCAAATTCTGCAACAAGGCGAATTATTCTATCCTCGTTATCAGCGATTTCTTTATCCTTTTCTTTTAACTTTAACTCATAAGCATTATCAGATGTCTTAAACTCTACATTAGTATCATTAGAATCTTGTACATCACTCTTATTAGCTTCTCTTCTTAAATTCTTTAAGAAATCACTATCAGCAGCATGTTTATTACTCATCCTTATTACCTCCTCTCCTTTTTATTTATCTTATTGTTATGCTCTTCAGAAATCTAATATTTCCATTTCCAAGCATCAAAGGTATCTTAATATTTTCTATTTTTTTCACCTTCATTAAGTTTTTATTTATATATTTTTAAAAGCAGAAATCACTTTTGAATAATTCATTCTTGTGGGACCAATAATACCAATTGTACCCATATCTTTTCCATTAACTTCATTTTTAAAAAGCTATTATACTCAAATCCTTAGAGTCCGTTTTCAAATTTCCTATAAATTTTAAAATCATCAGTTTCAAACGAACTGTCAACATTACCAGAAAGTAAATTAACTATCGTTTCTCCATTATCTAAAATTCCATAAAACTTCTTAGCAAGTTCATTACTTCTAAACTCAGGATTATCTAATAATCTATCAGCACCCTTATAATACAACTCATCAGAACTATTAATAAATTGTGTTAACTTTTTGTAATTGGCTTAATAACATTTGCTTTTAACATTCATTTCATTAATAATGTATTTTTCAAGTGGAACATTTATCAAAGATAACGGTCTACCTTTTAATTTATTATTAAAAAGACTGTCAATGTATCTACTTGTTCTTGAGAAAATATCATCATTAAATTTAATTATAGTTTCTTTAACCATTCCATCCTCTGTTAAAATAACTGCCATAAGCATTCTATTTCCTAAAAGCATAAACTTTATTTCTTGAATAATCTGAGTCACTCATATTAGGTGCAATTGATATAGCAGTATAATGTGTAACTTCAGATATAGTATTAGTTACAATTTTAGTTAATTCTTCAATTTCAAAGATATTATCCTTCAATTTTGAATTAATATATTTAATTTCATCAATACTTAAATTTTTATCATCAAGCAAATTATTAATATAAAATTCATAACCTTTATTAGAAGGAACTCTTCCACTTGATAAATGAGTCTTTTCAAGATATCCCATCTTTTCCAATGCCATCATGTCATTTCTAACAGTAGCACTACTAATATCTAAATTATACCTAGTAATAATAGTATTAGAAGAAACTGGCTCTACTCGAACAATATACTCATTAATAATCAATTCTAAGATTTTCTTTTTCTGTCATCTAATTCATCTTTTGATTTTTCAATTTCTACTCCTTTTTAGCACTCAAGTTTATTAATTGCTAAACTAGATATATAATATCACTATTTTAGCAATTGTCAATATAGAGTGCTAATTTATTTTAATGAATATTATTGTGAACAGAATTTATAAGTATAAAAAGACTTGAAACATATATTCCAAGTCAAAATTAATTAAATATTAAAAATAACCAGCTAATGAGATCCAACTCCAAGAGCAAATATTAAAAGCAAATAAACCAATAATTACAATTGAAGATGAAATAGCAATACCTGCAATAGCTAATCCTTTTCCTTTTTTCCTTTGTTTTTAGAAATTTGCACTAACGCAATTATTGAAAATAACTAAAAGCAACTAACCAAAGTTTTTGGTATAAAAGATAAAAACAAATCCAACTATAGACATTACATTATATCCAATTTCAGTATTATTTACTTTATTATAACTATCTCCTTTAACAGTTGTCTCAACAACTTCTACTCTTTCAGCTTTTTCTGTAGGTTCTATTTTTGCACCACAATTTGGGCAAAACTTTTGCATTGAATCAACCTCTGATCCACATTTTATCACATTTAATTTTATTCATAATAAAATCCTCCTTTAAGATTTATAAAATAATAACACATTTATTTCTTTTTCCAGCAAAACACATTCTTTTACAATATACACTTTTTGTTCACATTTGTTTCACAAAACATTAAATAACCAAATCTTGTTTACTAACAAATTTATTATTCATCAGTTTACGAAGAAGAAGATTTTCCTTTTCAAGATTAGGATCATCAGCAAAAATTTCACTAACTGCAACTTGTGCTTCTTTCAAACAATCCATATCCTCATAAATATTTGCAATTTTAAATTCAGGTAACCCATGTTGTTTTAATTCCAAACACATCACCACTTCCTCTTAATTCAAGATCCTTCTCAGCTATTTTAAATCCATCATCACTTTTAACCATAAGTTCTAATCTTTGTCTAACAATATCATTAGATGATTCATATTTTAATATACAATAAGATTCATATTCACCTCTTCCGACACGCCCTCTTAACTGATGTAATTGAGCTAAACCAAACCTTTCAAATTTTCAATGACCATTAAACTTGCATTAGGAACATCAACGCCAACTTCAATAACAGTTGTAGAAACTAATACATCAATTTCTCCATTTTTGAACCTTTCCATTATATCATCTTTTTCTTTTGACTTCATTTTTCCATGTAAACAAACAACATTATATCCATTAAGTATTTTTCATAATCTTCAGTAAGTTTTTCCACTGATTTTTAAATTCACTGTATTCGTAGCTTTCAAATCAATATATTGTTCACCTGTTTTTTTCATCTACTTTTATCTCTGGCTTTCCTTCTTCAACAAGAGGACAAACAATATATGCCTGTCTTCCTTTTGAAAATTTGCTCTTTAATAAAGTTATTTACTCTTTCATCATAATTTTTACCAACTGCATATGTCTGTATCTTTTTACGATTAGGAGGCAATTCATCAATAATTGAAATATCTAAATCACCATATAAAATTAATGCCAAGGTTCTTGGTATCGGAGTATACGTCATTACTAAAATATCAGGAGTTATCCCCTTTTAGCAATAATTTTTGCTTCTTTGTTTTTACTCCAAATCGATGTTGCTCATCTGTAATAACTAATCCAAGTTTATTAAAAATAACATTTTCCTCAAGTAATGCATGTGTTCCAATAACAATATCCACATCATTATTTTTAATTTTTCAAAGCATCTCTTTTTAGATTTTTGCAGTCATTCCACCAACTAATAATCCACATCTGACTCCAAACTTATCAAACATATAATTATTAAAAGTGTTGAACAGCTAAAAATCATCGTTGGCGTACATATCGCTGCTGATAACCACTCTTCACAGTTTTAAAAGCCGCACACATTGAAACAACCGTTTTACCACTTCCAACATCCCCCTGCAATAATCTATTCATTTTGTTTTCATTTTCCATGTCAAAATTAATTTCATTAATAACTCTCAGTTGTGCAGAGGTTAATTTAAATGGCAAACTATTTATAAAATCACTAATTTTTAACATCACTACTATACTTAATCCCTTTTTTTAGTAGATACATTTTTCTTCTCTTAATTTCAATATTCCTAATTGCATTGACAAGAATTCATTAAATACAAGCCTTTTATGAGCTCTCTCAACATCTTTTTATTTTTCTCAGGAAAATGGATTTTCCCTTATTGCACTATCATAAGTCATCAATTTTATAATTTTTCACAATATAATCAGGTAAAAATTTCAGGAACTTCAGTAATATTTTCTAATGCTTCATTAATCGAACTTCTTAATACACTAGACTTAACATCACTTATCAAAGGATATATTGGTATAATTTTTACCTGTATTTTTATTACAATTTGATAATTCAAATACAGGAGATGATAACTCTAGACCACCATTCTTTCTCGTAAATTTACCATAAAACCTATATACTTCATCAATTTTTAATTGATTACTTACATAAGGTTGATTAAACCAAGTACAAATAGCCTGTTCACTACCATCACTAATCACAACTTTTTGAAACACTCTTAAATTTTCCAAGAAATCTTGTATACACACTATTAACTATACTTGCCTCAACCGTAACTCTTTCGCCTTCAATAACTTCAAAAGTTTTTAACAACACTCCTATCATCATAAGCTCTCGGAAAATATTCAATCAAATTCTAACAGTTTCAATTCCTATTTTATTGAGACTTTCAGCCTTCTTAGGTCCAACACCTTTTAACATATTGTATATTCTTATCCAAATAATCTTCCATTTTATCTCCATTCATTAAAATTATATTACATTTTTATTAGAACTTAAATATATTTTATTATTTCATAACAATATTGTATATTTTTAACTTTTATCATATAATAATAAAGTAAAAATATATTGTAAATGAAAGGAGATTACTTTAATGGAGAACGAGAATAACAATAGTAATCTTAATAACTCAAATAATATCCCACAACAGTTCAATAACTCAAATGGATATAGTGATGCAAACTTCAAAAATAATGATCCTTATGCATCACAAATAAATAGTAATTTTATCTAGTTTTAATGATAATACTATTTCTTATAACAATGAACTTCCACAATCAAATATTGATAATAGCCAATACAGTTCAATGCCAGGTATGGATTCAAATGATCAATATAGTACTATGCCAGGTATGGATCAAAATAATCAATATAATGCTATGCCAGGTATGGATCAAAATAATCAATATAGTGCTATGCCAGGTATGGATCAAAATAATCAATATAGTGCTATGCCAGGTATGGATCAAAATAATCAATATAGTGCTATGCCAGGTATGGATCAAAATGACCAATATAGTGCTATGCCAGGTATGAATCAAAATGATCAATATAATACTATACCCAGGTATGGATCAAAATGATCAATATAGTGCTATGCCAGGTATGGATCAAAATAATCAATATAGCGCTATGCCAGGTATGGATCAAAATGATCAATATAGTGCTATGCCAAGTATGGATCAAAATGACCAATATAACGCTATGCCAAGTATGGATTCTAATGATTCATTGCAAAATAGCAATTATGATCAATTCAATAATATGGACTCAAATACTCAATTAAACGGAAATAATGATTCATATTTAATGAACCAATATAATAATGAATATGATGCAAATTATAATCAAAGCCAAGACTACAATAATATGAATTATAATCAAAATAATTTTTGATCCAAACATGAATATGAACTATAACTCAAATGATTATATTGAACCAATGGACGTTTCCAGGATATGATCAAAAATCAAGGTCAATTAAATCCTCAATATTATGATTCAAATAATGTATCAGAACAAAATGCTAATAATGATCAACAATCATTTAATCAAACTGAAAATATAGATGAAGAATTTATGAAAAATTGGATGGGCAATTTTTATTCAAAATCAAACAATAAATTTAATATATATGCATTTTTGCCTGGATCAATATACTTCTTGTATAGAAAAGTAACATCATTTGGTACAATATTCTTAGCAATAGATACTATTCTATTAAGTATAATGTTCTTCTTAACAATGACGTCCCCTCTAACATCTACGGCATTATTAGCAACAATTGCATTAATATTATCAATATTACACATAACATATGGATTCATTTTTAACGGATTATATAAAAGTTTATAAAAATCAAAACAAAAATCATTATCAACAACAATGGATTCAAATCAATTACTTGATTATTCTAAACAAAAAGGTGGCACAAGTGTTTTTAGGAACAATACTTGGTATTGCAATACTTGTTATATTCGTAATGATTTCTAATATAGCTGGAATATCAATGAAAAACAAATTCACTAAAAAGAAAACAACTACAATTAAACCTGAAAATACTGTTCAAACACCAGTTGTAACTCCAGAAAAGCAATTATCTGAATATACTTTTACTGCTGGAAGTGCTAATACTACTTATACCCTATCTTATAATTCTTCAGTTTGGACATTTAATAAAAGCAACAAATTCTTTAACATTACCAAACGGAGACGTATTCAAATATGCAGATAACTATATATGAAAAATTGTCAACAAAAATTAATACAACTGTTTCAACAGAACAAGGAAGAGCAACTTTCTTCAATATGTATACAAATGCATTTGCAGAATCTGCAACACAATCAAATGGTACATCAACACCATCACCACAAGGATTCGTACAAAAAGGAACAAATATTTATTATGCATATAATGACATCGTAGTAAACAATACAGTAACAAGATATTATTTATATAATCCCATCTATTGATATGAACTTCCAATTTACATTAACATCACAATTATCTTCAATAGATGCAACAGAAAAATACAGAAGTTGAAAAATGTTTGAGACATTTACTACCAACAAATTCTTCAATACTAACTCCAACAGAATTTACAACTGATTCAGCTAATGCTCAATCAATGACAGGAACAACAAACGGAACAACAAACGGATCAACAAATGGAACAACAACTGGATCAACAACAGGAACTACTTCCAGAACCAATATCAAACACACATACAACAACACCCGGAACAAGTAGCAGTGCTTCAACAAGTTCAGCTGGCACAACAAATTCTGGTATGAGAACAACACAAAATCAAATAGGAGTTGAATATAATACAACAGGAACTTCATCTCCCAGTAATGCGATTACAAGCACAACTACTGATTTAAATTCTGTAATATAATATCTATAACAAAAATCAGGAGGACATTATGAAATATACTCTAATAAGAGAACTATACAAAAGCAACATAGATACTTATCAAGATAAAGAAATTGAAATAGCGGGTTGGGTTAGAACAATCCGCTCTTCAAAAATTTTGGATTTATTGAATTAAATGATGGTTCATTTTTTAAAAATCTTCAAATAGTATTTGATAACACACTTTCAAATTATGAAGAAATCACAAAAGTTTCAATAGCTTCATCATTAATTATAAAAAGGCATCATTGTAAAAACTGAAAATGCAAAACAACCATTTGAAAATGCATGCAAAATATCGAGAATTTATAATTTATCAGATAAGGATTACCCTATACAAAGAAAAAAACACAAGCTTTGAATTTTTAAGAACTCAAGCACATTTACACCAAGAACAAATACATTTTTCAGCAGTATTTAGAGTACGTAGCTTATTATCATATGCAATCTACAAGTTCTTCCAAGAAAGAGATTTCGTATATGTACATACTCCAAATTATTACAGGTAGTGATGCAGAAGGTGTTGGAGAAATGTTCAATGTAACAACATTAGAACCAAACAAAAGCTCCATTAAAAGATGACAAAACAGTTGATTATTCACAAGATTTCTTTGGAAAAATACACATCTAACAGTAAGTGGCCAACTTGAAGGTGAAACATATGCATCAGCTTTAAGAAATATTTATACATTCGGCCCCTACTTTTAGAGCAGAAAATTCAAACACAGTAAAAACATGCTGCAGAATTTTTGGATGATAGAGCCAGAAATGTCATTTGCAGATTTAAAATGATTCTCTTGATATCACTGAAGAAATGATTAAATATTGTGTTTCTTATGTTCTAGAAAAAGCTCCAGAAGAAATTGAATTTTTCGATAAGTTTATTGCTCCTGGACTAAAAGAAAAAAATTAAATACAACAATTGAAAAACCTTTTGCTAGAATAACATACACAGATGCAATAAAAGAATTAGAAAAATAATGACAATTTCGAATATAAAGTTTCATGAGGGTGTTGATATTCAGACAGAACACGAACGTTACATTTCAGAAAAATCTTTAGAAGACCAACATTCATAACAAACTACCCTGCTGAAATAAAAGCATTTTTATATGAAGCAAAATGATGATGTCAAAACAGTTGCTGCATCAGACTTAGTAGTACCAGGAATTGGAGAATTAATTGGTGGAAGTCAAAGAGAAGATGATTACACAAAATTAAAAACAAAAATGGATAGCTTAAATATGAACCCAGAAGAATATTGGTGGTACATGGACCTAAGAAAATATGGTAGTGTCCCTCACTCCGGATTCGGTATTGGATTTGAAAGATTCATGATGTATGTAACAGGAATGTTAAATATTAGAGATGTAATACCATTTCAAGAACACCCAAAAATTGTGAATTTTAATATATAATTATTCACCAGTATTGAAGTGAACCCAAAATGTTAGACAAAAATATATAGTTTAACAAGGAAGGTTCATTTTTATGTCTAAATATTCAAATGAATTAAAATTAAAATTAAAATTTATTAAATATTATCTTGAAGAACATCATAGTTATTCAGAATGTTGTAAAAATTTAATATTACAAGTAGTAAATCAATTTTTGACGTATGGATAGCTCTTCCCTATTTGTCATTGGCAATTTAATTAGAGAAATGATTGAAAATTTATAATCCTGATTTTGAAAACTAAGGAATATAACTCAAGTGACATCAAACAAATATTTATACTTACACATAATGTTTCCTTTCATCAGGATGTTACTTTTTGGTTATGATAAACCAGAACATTTTAAATATGCATCTTTCTTTGAAATAAAACTATAAAATTATGCACTAAAACTGTACAATCTATAGAAGAGAATTATAATCCTATTCAAAAATTCTTATGCTGCATTATGGGATACATATAGAGAAGCAAACTCGGCTAATATTTTTAGTAAATACCATTCGTCAAATTTTTAAATTATTACTTTTTACAGCTATATGGGTATAACGGAAGAGATATAAAAGATAAAATTTTAAAAAGAACATCGAAATGACTTTATTAAAAATTACCAAATGGTGCAGATGACTCAACAAATTTACATATTGTATCTTCCCTACTTCAATACTTGTGTACATCTAATGATAACATTTTCAGATGGGCTAAACTTTATACCTACAAGTATTGATGTTAATAGTTGTCGTCTGGTTTTTGAAGAAATATTTAGACTTATGGGACAAGGTCAACACTTTGATATGATGATGAAAAAGAAATAATGGAGGAATATGAAAATGAATAATAAAATATTAAGTACAAAGAAATATATGATTTGCTAATAGAAAATGGATTATTAAATTATAAAGAAATATAAAATTCAAACTAGGAAATACTGAGGCAATAATTAAAGCAAAAAGATACTATTGGTAATTCTCTACAATCGTGGTTAGGGACAGTGGCTCGAGGATAATAACATTTACTACTCAGAACCTAATAATACACAAGAGTTTCCAGATTTCTATTTACACCCTACTGAATTAAATTCGCACATGATGGAATTAAAGACATTCAATTATGAGGCATCACCAGCATTTGATATTGCAAATTTTGAGTCTTATTGTCAATCTTTAAGAACAAAACCTTTTAGATTAGATGCTGATTATTTAATATTAGGTATTCAATGGATAGTAAAGGAGAAATTACAATTAAAGATATGTGGCTTAAAAATATGGGAAATTGCTGGGAAATCAGAAAGATATCCATTAAGAACTCAAATAAAGCGAGATATGATATACAATATTAGACCAATAATATGGTATTCTAATGCTGATACTAATAGATTCAAGTCAAAAAAAGAAGAATTTGTAGAAGCAATATACTTAACATTAAAATCATATAAAGGTAGCGATTTTTGCAATAAATTGGTTAAAAGAGTTAAAGAAAATTATAAAAATTCTATAGCAAAAGAAATAGACGTTAATTTTTAATTAGCGTCTTCTTTCTTTTATATACATCAGCAACTCTTAATATAACATCTTTCATTACTGAAACAACTACAGTATTTCCAAGTAAAATCAAATGCCTCATTTATTCCTTTTTTTAGTATTTAAAAACATATCTAATGAATATTCTTCTGGATATCCAAATAATCGTAATCCTTCCCTTATAGTTAATCTTCTAATTCCATTATTATCAATTACTCCTAATTTTGAAACATCCATAGCGACAAGTGTTGGTGCAACATCATTTATATCTAAAATTTTTGAAAATTCAAAACTTAATTTTTCCCGCAACTATATTGTATCCTATCTCTTTGATAGATCCTGTTCTCTTCTTCGCTTCCATCTCTATAACTACTTTTTAGGATATTCCATCACTAAATATTTTTATTTACTAAATCTTCAAGTAAAATCATCTAAATTGTCTGATTTAAAAAGGTTTTAATTTGATTTTTTAGTAAGTGGCATACCATCCATCCATTCAATTCCCTATCTTTTCAGCCCAACATCTTCTTTCTAATAATAGTTTATTAAGAAGTTGTATTTCTTCATCAGAAATTTTACCTTTTAATTCTAACTCCCAACTATGAATATTATTCTTTCCACCTCTTTTATCTTTTGATTGATTTTCCATATAATCGGCTTGAAATGCCAGTATGAAACGTAAATTTAGTGTTTAATATAGGCTGACGTGTTCACAATCCTCTTTGAATACTTTTTTCTAACATCAAAATTTTCAAATTCACTCTTCGTATCTCTTGTTCCAACTATATAGACTTTTTCTAGATTGTGCTACTCCAAAAATTGAGAATCTAATAATTTGGTGAAACTTTATAACCTAAATCTTTCATCGTATCTAATAAGGACAGAAAAGTTTGTCCTATTTCATCATTTTGTTTTTAACCATGTTTAATTAATCCCGTTTTCCAATATAACCATATGGTTTTTTTGCCTTCAATATTCTAGCACTCAAAAAACATAGTGCCTTCTAGTATCTGCAAAGCTAAGACTCTTTACCAGTTGCAAGTAATGATTGACATGAAACCACCTTAATAAAAAATCAAAATTCAATTTCATTCTCATTAATCTTACATAGTTACACGTTTTCTAACCTCTTATGTCTATGATTTTCTTTTAGAGCTTTAATTGCACTTTCTTTTTATTTCAGAAGCACACGCATTCTATTTCAAATCCCAATCTCAGAAAAAGCCTGCTCAAAGCTAATCTTATTCCACCCGCCCCTGCAAACAAATCTATAATTTAACTTTTTCACTTGCCCAGCCTATTATTTAATTCCACTGTACTTTCTCCACTTTACCCACTCATCAAGTTCTGATTTTTGAATTCCACGTTTTCCTAGTCTATGTGCAGGCAATTCATGTTTTGTTTTTTATCCAGGTTCCTTAAAGTAAATCAATTTTATTCTAAATATTTGTGCAGCTTTTCTATACTATCATCAAATCCATTTACCATAAAAGTTCCACCTCTATGCTTTCTTATAATTTACACATTTATTATATATTTAAATTAAATAATTATCAAGAGGTTTTGTTATATTTGTTTATATTTATTATATGTTTCATAATATTATATCATCTTGATTTTTTTCTTGTTTTAATTACATTTTATCACTCTTTAAAATTAATAAGTCAAGCCAATTAGCAAAAATTGATATACCAAAAATATTTTATTTAAAAAGCTATTCTCGTTTGACATATAAAAATTTCTTTATTAATTTTTCCATTTTCAAACTTAAATTTCATATTTTACGGTATAAAAATAACCTCTCCTAAATCTCATAAAATTTAGAAAAGGTTAAATTCCTATTGTTATCAAAAGGATTTCTTAAAAATCTGCTATTTAAAAGTCGTATCATATTCGTAGTTATTTGGTCTATTACGACACTAATATTAATACAACAAACTTTTTAGAATGAATACGATTTAACATATATAATAAGAGCCTTTCGGCTCTCATCATCTTTTACTCTTCAAACTGCTCGTGTTTACTAAAATTTCCTGAACAATTATTTTTATCAGTTTCTTAACTTTTTCTGCATATTCATTTGGATGATTAATACTTAAGTCTCCATGACAATAACCACTTAATATTTCTAATTCACTATTAATTAATTCATCGTGTATTATTTTTTGCAGATTTAATCATAATTGGTCTTTCTTTACTTCCTACTACCACTATTGATTTTTGATTTGTTAGTTTTTTATATTCTTAAGATGATAATTGGAATTAGCTTTTTAAAAAAATGAAATCATATTATCTTTTTGTTATATTAGAACTATCAATATAATACTTATTAAATAATTCTTCTTTTTATTTTTTTAAACTTTTTAAATTGAAGTTTAGAAAACCACTTTTTATTTATAAGTCCATAAGACACATTAATTGATGATTCTATAAGTTTATTTGTCATTTTCATTGGACACACTAAAGCACTTTCAATTATTGCATATTCACATATATTGTCTCTTTTTGACAATATATCTAATAAAATTTGTGCTCCTAGTGAAAGTCCTCCTATAAGTTTAACATTTCCGTTATAATTATTATCAATATATTCAATTATTTCATTCGCATTATTTTCAATAGAAGTAAAATCTCTATCGCTTCCTGAATGACCATCTAATATTGGTAATATTACATGATAATTACTTTTTTTAATATTTCTGACACTTCTTCATAATTCCACCATGATAATCCACCACCATGTAATAATATAATAATATCTTTATTAGATTTTCCATATTCTTTAACTATCATAAAATCACCCCTTAGTTGAATTATAACATACAAAAAGCAGATTTCTTACATTAGCTTAAGTATTCTTGAAATATAGTACTTATAAAATACTCTATCATTACTATTTATCTACCATCATATCATAACATAAAAGAAGCAGTTTTTCATTTACTCCCAAAATTTATTAATTTTTATTCAGATATTTCATTTTAAAGTATTAATATAATCTTTTTATCATTTGATTCTTATCTGTTTATTGAGATATTTTTGTCCTCTTCAAACTTATTTTTAGTTTCTCATAATCTTTAATCACAACATCATATTCTTTTTATATTTTTATTGAATATGCGTTCCCCATTTTAACAAAACATTTGTAGCGCTAATTTAAAATGATTTGTTTGCATTACTAATAAAATTTGAATATTTGACATAAAAATGAACCCTCCTTGTTAAACTATATATTTGTCTAACATTTTGAGTTCACTTCATATAACTGGTGGATTTTCATATAGGCCTATAAAGGCTCTATTACTACTTGCACTGAGTGCTTTTAGTTTACCAATTTTCAGCCACTTTGCTTGCGACTTTTTACTTACTACCCTTTGAAAGGGTCTTTATATTCTTTTATTGTCAATTGGTCTGACATCACTATCTTCTTTCAATTGATTTTTCATATAATTATATACTGCCGACTTGTTGTTTCATACTGTACTGACATAATATTCTCTACAAAACACTCTGTTTCCATATTTATATTTCAAATTAGCATGTCTCTCAAATATTATTAATATACTTTCCTTTCAAATATTCTATGAATGATAACACACTCAATTTTGGTGGTATACTATACATATAAATATGATTTGCCTTTCTAATAGCCTAAATCGTTTTATTTTATCATATAAATACATATCTAATCCCATAATAAAAACCTCCAATCTCTTAGTATTAATCACTTATTATTCCGTAAAAGTCAAAAGTAATTTTAAGAATTATGATACTATTAAAAACCATTTGATACCTTTATTTACAAAACAAGGAAAGATAATAATACAACTATAAGTTAAAAAGAGAAATTATATGATTATTCAAAAATAATAAAATATTAAGAAAAAGAAGATTTTAAAATGAGAAAGAACTACAAAATTATGTTGAAACAAATATGAAGGAAATATTAGGATATCAATTTATATCTACAGAATTTACTGTAGATAATTATAGACTTGACTCATTAGGATATGATGAGGAAAACAATACATTTATTATTGTTGAATATAAGAATATAAAAACAATAGTTTAGTGGATCAAGGATATGCCTATCTTGGAATGATGCTAAAAAGAAAAGAAGCCTTTTGTTTTTAAAAGTATAACAATGTAACCAAAAAGAACAAAGAAATAAGAGATATAGATTGGTCACAATCAAGAATTGTTTTCGTCTCTCCTGTATTCAGCCAAAGACAAATAAACGCATCAGAATTTCAAGGAATGCCATTTGACTTAATAAAAGCAACAAAATATGAGAATGGTATAGTAGAGTTTTTCAAAAAAATAGAAAATGAAAATTTAAAAACAGAGGTTGCTTATAAAAATAATAAAATTGCAGAGGTAATGAAAAGAAATAAAAAGTGTATACAGAAGATGATCATTTAATAAAAAGCACCTGAAAAATAAAAAGAACTATATCACCAAATAAAAGAAGAACTTTTATCAATGGGAGATATTGATATTGAATATAAAAAAATTATATATAGCATTTAAGAGCAATACAAATATAGTAGACCTTGAAATATATAATTCAAAAATAATAATGTTTATAAATCTAAAAAAAGGAAAAATTATCAGAAGGAACTAGCATACTAAAAAGACATTTCTAATGTTGGGCATCATGGAAATGGTGATTATTGCATTGATTTAAAAAGCATGGAAGATTTTGAAAAATCAATACCATATATTAAAGAGTCATTAAAAAAATAAATAAGAAATAAAAAGGAATGATAATATTTTGATGCTACGATAAGAAATAGAGATTTTGAATATTATAAAGCAGGAAAAAGTAACAAATGTGGTAGAAAGAACAACTATATTTTTGAGTGCAAAAACTATATGCTATTTACATTCATACGTTGTATGTGCTAAACTATCTGTGTATGGACTTTTTCATACAAATCACTCTCCTTTTTATAATAATTTTTAAGCTGACAAACTTAACTTTATTATAACATGGAGAGTTTTTATTTTGATACCACTCTCATAACTATAAAGTGTCATTGAACTCACCAGAATAACTAGTAGTTTAACACTTAGTTAAACAAATAATGGAATAGTAATCTATCTATTCCATTATTTTTTCAAATCATATAAATATTTTTATCTTTTTAATGACCAATTACATTTTATAAATCTCTTAAAGCAATTTCTCCATCCTATAATTTTTATAATGACAAATTTCTATTATTATAGTATTTATAAATTATATTACAAATCCAATTCCTCTTTTATCTTGTAATAATTTGTTTTTCTAATTTCATTAGATTTTTTTAAAATTATTAATTTGTTTATGATATAAGGTATATAAAGATTTTTCTTTGTTCTTCTGTTAAATCTTCTTTTTATTTCTCCTCTTATATATCGTTTCAATAACAAAAGTATTTTTCATCTTCAATGATTTTTAATGTTTTTCAATAAATGCAGATTTACTATTTTTCATTTTTGCTATATTATCATTCGAAATTGTTTCTATTTGTACATTATTTTTCAATTTTTTTCTATCTTTATAGAATAAATTTTTTTAAAAAAATGATTTTTATTTTTGTAAAATATATTATTTTTTTATTAATCTTTAAAGATAGTTCTTCCATTCTTTGTTGTAGTGAAGTTTTTTTCAGCATTCAGGTTAATTTTTTATTCCTTTTCCCTTTCAATTTTCAGCAAGTTTCTTTACTGCTACTGGTAGATTTTTCAAGAGAAATAATGCACCTGTTTGTGTTAGTCGTGGTAAGTTTAGTTCACTTAGTGGTTCATTACGTTGAAGAAAAATCATCACCTAATTGTGTTAGTCGTGGTAAGTCTAGTTCCTTAATTGTTTATTTACATCTAAAGAAAAATTATCACCTAATTGTGTTAATTGTGGTAAGTTTAATTCACTTAGTTGGTTATTACATCCAAGAAAAATTATTACCTACTTGTGTTAGTCGTGGTAAGTTTAGTTCACTTAGTGGTTCATTAAATTGAAGAAAACCATCACCTACTTGTGTTAGTCGTGATAAGTTTAGTTCACTTAGTTGGTTCATTTTAGATTGAAGAAAACCATCACCTACTTGTGTTAGTTGTGGTAAGTTTAGTTCACTTAATTGTTTATTAGATCTAAGAAAACCATCACCCTACTTGTGTTAGTCGTGGTAAGTTTAGTTCACTTAATTGGTTATTACATTCAAGAAAAATTATTACCTACTTGTGTTAGTTGTGGTAAGTTTAGTTCACTTAGTTGTTTATTACATCCAAGAAAAATTATCACCTAATTGTGTTAGTCGTGGTAAGTTTAATTCACTTAATTGGTTATTATATCGAAGAAAATAATTACCTACTTGTGTTAGTTGTGGTAAGTTTAGTTCACTTAATTGGTTATTAAATACAAGAAAAACTATCACCTACTTGTGTTAGTTGTGGATTACTATATCCAATAATATTATTATCTTTGTCAATTTCTATTGATATTGGTAACTCTGAATCTTTAGTTTCTATAATTATAACCCTTGTTTGTTTTTTCTTTTTCAGAATTCTTTTTCAATTTGGATTTTTTCAATATTTTTCTAAAACATTTACAAAAACCATCTTCTCTATATGCATCATATAATCTTAATCTCTTTTTCTTTATCTAATATAAAATAATCTATCAAAACTTCTTTTTCTGGTTCTAACTTTATTATTTCTCCACCGATCTATTATTATATTTCCTGGGCAATAGTATCTTTCCATCTATTTCCATATTATATTTATAATATTTTTCCATCACTTGCAACTGTATATCCAGGTAATTCAAATTCTTCTATATTGTTTTTATTTAATTCTAGTCCTCTTTCGTGTAATAATCTAGCAAAGCTTTTCAGTTAAACCAGTAGCTATTCTATTTAAATCATTTCCATATGTTCCATTCGGGTTATTCACAGTATGGTTATATCTAGTTATTATATGTGGAGTACATATTCCATACTTGTCAAATTGTATTCCTAATACTGATGTTCCGTATTCATCTTCTCTTTGTGGATTTTTTTAAAATCTTCTCTTTTAATCCTTTTCAACATCTACTGCACTACACTAGACTTTTAATCTTCCACGATTATATATCGTACATATTAATTCATTTGGAGCATAATATTTTTCTGAATTTCTTTGTATTTCTTCTTCAGTTTTACATTCTATTAATTCATAACCCTACTTCATCTAAAAATTTCATATGGATTTTTCTTCAATTACTTGTATTTCTTTTTTCAACATCTATTTTACTAAAAATAAAATTCTTAAAATCAATTAAAACATTATTTTTTTCTATATCATCACCTATGCTTCTACTATTTTTGTGCAAAAATATTTATTTAAAATTCCGAATTAATAATCCTTCTTTTTTTCTAGCAAAGAAGAAAAATTATCTCTACATATATGCATAAATTTTTCGCCATATTTTTTTCTTAATTTCTTTTTAGTTCTTTTGATAATTCAGGCATATTATTTTTCCTCCTTATATAATATTATCCATATAACCTTTTTCAAAATAATCTCTTTATTTTTCATTATTAATTTAATTATATCAATATTATTCATATTTGTAGTATTTCTTCCACATGGGTTTTTCTAAATTTCCGAAATGCATATAATACACTATATCCTGCGTACCTTGGGTTTAATAGTTCTGCTGATAGTTCAAGATAATCTCCTATTTTTAGGACTTTTCATCAATATCATAAAATTCCATACTGAAATTCATAATTATTATTTTTTGCTATCTTTTTAAATAGTATAAATCTTTCTTTTTATTAATTATTTCAAGTTTTACCATTTTAAACTCTCCTTATTTTTATACCTTCCTATACACTTTTGTATTTTATCGTAAATAACTTTTAAATACTAAAAATGTTAGAAATTATAATATAAATATAATATTTTAGTAATATACATTTAGAAGATTTCAATAACAAAATGTTTATTAATTAAGAAATTATTATCTGAAACACCTAACAAAAAGTTATTCTTCTAAAGAAATATCACAATGTCTGATGAAAATATTCTTTATATGGATTATTTTTAAATGATTAAAAATTTTTATCCCATATGGGCTTTTTGGTGATACTTATTTTTCTGTTTCAACAACTCTCATATTAAACAAAAAGAAAAAGACTGTTTAACAAAATATTTTTATATACTTTGTAAGCAGTCTATGAAAAAAATCAAATTTATTTCTTCTTAACAATTATTTTTCAATTCTTCTCTTAATTTCATCCATAACTTTCCTAAATTATTTTTGACCATTCCTATTAGGTCCCCAACCCCAAAAATCATCTTTAGGAGAATCTTCAACAATCATATAATCTTCAGTTTGTAAAAGTTTCTTTTTAACATAAGGATTTTGTTCGATTTTTAATCTAAGCAATTCCTCCATAATAGAAATCTTAACATCATCCCAATCTTCTCTTCTTTTTATCCCTGTTAGCATATGAAATTCTTTTGAGCCTCGTCAGCAGAATGTGATTTTTAACTTTATTATAACATGGAGAGTTTTTATTTTGATACCACTCTCATAACTATAAGTGTCATAGGACTCACCAGCATAGCTGGTGGTTTAACGCTTAAGTTAACAAGAAAACTGTAGGAAAATTATTCCTACAGTTCTTTTTATTATAACTTAATTAAAAATACAAAACCAATATCACTCTTCTCATTCTATATTCAATACCATAATTTGATAAAATTCTACTAACAATATACAATCCCATACCATTACTGTTTTTCTTATTTAAATCAAACTTCATCTCAAATAAATTATCAATATTAATTTTCACTATCACAGGAATTTTTCAAGATAAAACCAGCCATCCCTACTTCCTACATTAATAACACCACCATTATCAGAATAATTAACTGCATTATTAATTAAATTAGATAAAACAATATTTAATCCACTCTTTCCAATATATAATTCTTCACAATCAAATTATTAGAAAATTTAATATTTTTATTCTTAATTAAAAACACTATATTTATCCATAATCTCATTTAAAAACTATACCAATATTAACATTTTCCTGGTCATCTTTTTAAATTTTCAAGCTTTGAAATAAGAAGTATTTGAGAAATATTATGACTCAATTTATCAACAATACCAATACATTCACCAATATAAAAATCCCTATCCTTATATTTTCCAATATTATATTGCATATTCTCCAATATGATTTTCAAACTAGCTAGAGGTGTCTTAAGTTCATGTGAAGCTCCTCTAAAAATCATATTTCAATCTCTCTAATTTAATAATTTCTTCCTTCTTCATCAATTTAGCATAAACAATTGAAATACCGATAGATAATATAAAAAGAAATAATCAATGAATATGGCAAAAATTTAAAACTTAATTTCTTAGCTTCTTTATTAATATCAGTTGTCGAAACAAATTGAATTGAAACCTTTTCCCCAGTATTTAATTCAATAACTCTATCTTCAATAATCAATGAATTACTAGAACTATTCAAAATCTATTTTTAGTATTTTTATAGGCAAACTATTATTATCATCATTATTCTTTATAAAAACACCAATATCACTATTTTTCGAATAAAAATCTAAAGTCTCTTCAATAAACTTAATATCTCTCCCATTCAAGTTCCTTGCAATTTCATCAGATTTCTCAACAATATGACTCTTTCTAGAATCTATATAAATCCTTGGAAACAATAAAAATATCATTAAGTGAATAAATAATATTAAAATAATTAATATACTAAATATTTGTAAAAATACTTTTGGAAATACCTTTAATTTCTTCATCTTCTCTCCAATTTATAACCAACATTTCTTACTGTTACAATGCAATCAAGCCCAAACTTTTTTCTTAATTCCTTAATATAGACATCAATAACTCTATCATAAGGAACTTCCTCCGTATCCTTCCCATATGTTATCAATTATTTGTGCTCTTGTTAATACATGCCCCTCATTCATAAGCAAAAACTTCAAAAATCTCAATTTCTTTTGCATTAACATCAATTTCTTGATCATTATATTTAGCACTATATGCCGTAAAATTAACTTCCAAGCCATTATATTTAAAAATATCAACATCACCATAATATCTTTTTAATCAATGATTCAATTCTAACTTTCAATACTGATAAAGATAATGGCTTTTCAATATATCCATCAGCTAAATTGGTAAAAGCCTTTAATTTATATTCTTCATCACTAAAGCAGTTAACATTAACACAGGAACTTCACTAGTTTTTTTCTAATTTCTTTTTAAAAACATCTAAACCATTAACAAATGGAAGATTTATATCCAAAATAACTAATTTAAAATCATTTTCTTTTAAATTTAACAAGTGCATCCATTCCATCTTTTGCACCAATCATTATATACCCAAATTCTGATAAATACTCTATAATACCTTCTCTTATATCTTTGTCATCTTCAACAATAAGTATATTCATAAAATCTCCATAATATAAATTACAAATATTATAATTGATTTACTCATCAAAAATCAATTTTCATCACTTAATAACTCTTTAGGGCTCTTTTCTCAAAATATTTATAGAAGCGATTAATAAAAGAAACACATAACACAACTAACATAAATATAACAGCATATACAAATAATTTTCCATTTACATTAACATCAAGACTTGTCAATGTCTTATTAAATCCATCAACTTCGGCTCCACTGCCCATTCCTATTGATGAAGACTCTTTCATCATTTGCTTTGTTATACCACTAGTAACATTTTTTAAAATATTATTACCAACAGCCTTTCCAATTCCACCAGCTAAGAAATAAGAACCTATAAAAAGCAGGAATCGTAATAAATACTAATTCAAATAAAAATTGTGTCAAAATTTTTACACTTAGAAATTCCCACTGCTAACAATATAGCAATTTCTTCTTCTAGCATTCATCCATAAGAATAACAATAATGCCACAATTACACCAGCAAATACCAATGAACCAATAAACAATTGATCCGCAATTCCATATATTCCAGAAATAGACTTTTGTAATGCTGGGAAATTTGATGAACTTTTTAATCAAATTATATTTCTGCAAATTAATATCCAATTTTTAATATCTCTTAAAACTTGATCAATATTCTTGTCACCTTTTACAAAAATGAAGCATCTTGATAAAACTGCAGTATCTTCTGTATAACCATATAATCTAACAGCAGTATCAATATCACTAACCAAAGTGTATTTTTCATAAAAGTTCTTGTGAATATGTTACATTACTCTTATTATGCCCGTCAAATAATCCCAATATTTTCAACTTCAATTGTTTCATTAGCACCTTTTTCATTATCAGCATCATAAATATTAGATTTTAATTTAATCTTGTCTGCCAACTTTTAAGTTATTCTTTTCAGCTAAATCCTTATGCATTAAAATTTTTATTTTTATCACCGTTTTTAATATGCTTCCTGAAACTAATTTATATCACCAGAAACAAATTTAGTTTCTTTTTCAGAGATTATTAACACCAGTCATCCATAACAGACCTTTTAAATTTCTTCGCTCTATCAGGAGATAAATTTGAAAGAGTCCTGATGTTTCAATAATATCATAATTATCTAAAGTCAGCAACAATATTAATTCTTTTTACATAATCAACAATATCTTTCGAATCAGCAATTTTTAATATCGATTTCCTCTAACATTTCCGCTTCCTCTAGGAGTTCCTTGATTAACTCTTCTATTTATTTCAATCATAAAACTATTTTGTAATACTCGAGATACGTTTCTTTAGCAGCCTTATCAGTAGCATCTTTAATAGATAAACTAACTAAAACTAAGTGCAGTCATTACTAATACAACAGTATCAAAGACTTCAATTTCTTTTCTTGTAACATATGCAAATGCTCTTTAATCATTTTACTGCCTCCTTTAACTTCATTTCATTTCTTATTTTTAACTCTTAAAATCATATCAGCTTCATTCGCAACATCTTTACTATGTGTTAGCAACAATCACACATTATTTCTCTTTTTGCAAGATTCTTCAATATCTCAAATAATTTCAGTAGCATTGTAACAGGATCCAAATTTCAGTAGGTTCATCAGCCAAAATAACAGGTGCTTCAGAAACTAAGTTTCTCGCAATTGCAACTCTGTTGTTAGTCACCAGATAACTTCATAACATTTCCTATTAATTTGACTTTCTTCCAAACCAAGTTCTATATAGTAAACATCAGCATTAGCTCATTTATTACACAAGCCTAATGTTCTCTAATGGTGTCAAATAATCAATTAAATTATAATTTTGAAAACAAGTGAAATACAATACTCTATAATTTTGTATAACCTAATATCTTTTATATTATCACCATCAAATATAATTTCCCCACATCAGGTTCATCAAGTCCTGCAAGCATATGATAATAATGTTGACTTTTACCAGCACCAGACTTTCCCATAATTGCATGACTTTCCAAGTTCAAAATCTTTGTGTAATAAGTGATAAAACTTTTTCACCTGAACTACTATAACTTCAATGTTACATCTTTCATCAAAATACTCATAAAAATCACTCCTAACTCATCTTAGATAAAATCTCTTTAGGCTTCTTAACCAGAAAAGCCATATGATCCAAATATTATTGATAAAACAATAATTCCAATTAAAATACCATAACTAATCAGGAATTTGTCCCCAACTAATCACATTTGCTGTTATATTAGTAAATATTTTACTACCTCACTTGATTTATAATAACTTGTTTCCCACAAAATGAAACCACCAAACTAGGAATCGTAATTATTAACAATTCAACTATAAATTGCATTATAATTTTTAAATTTACTAATTCCAATTGATAGTAAAACACCTATTTCAAAAACTCTTTCACGAATCCATAAAATTAATATTAATGAAAGTACTGCAAGTCCTCCAACAATAATTAAAATAGACATAATCATAATAATATATTTAACACTACTAACTGTTTTCTCTAACTTCGTCAAAATTATTATTGTCTGTCCCAACTTTATAATTTTCCCATTCTAGATTAATTTTCTTAATTTCATTAATTACATCATTCATCTTTTCAGGACTATTTAAAATATATATATAATTTTGTAGCAACCTTTTTATTATCATCTAGATTCTTTCCAACACTTTTTTGTATAATCATAATTCATAAAAAGTCCTATTCTCACTAAAAATCCGAAGATAATCCATTGAATTTCTCCTGTTTCTTTCCTGTAAAACAATCCTACAATTTCAAACTCATCTCGTTTTTCTCAAGCTTTAGTTTAATCTTATCATATTTTAATCCATTCTTTTAAGCTAAATCTTCATGAATAACTAAACCTTAGTGGTATCTCCATTTTCATTTCTACCACTCTTAATACTAAACTCCACTACTAAACAAATTATTTTTCTTCCTATTATTAAAAGCAGATATTGAAACAAGAGTAAATCTTCGAGGGCAATCATCATGAAACTCCTTGCTCACTTTTCAACAACTTTATAATTAACTAATTTACCAACACCATCATATTTGAAAATACTTTTTCCTCAATACCTTTAATATTATTAATATTCTTGAATTTATCAATATTAAAATTTTGCTCACTATTGAGCATTACCGATATTGCAAATTAGATAATTTATATGTCAACTGAATTATCTCAAAGCCCATAATACTTTAAACAAGAATATAAACTAGAAAAGTATCAATACTATACAATAAAATGATAAACGTTCTATTCTTCTTTCTTGTAATATAAGCACCGCATTTTTAATATCACAGTATTACTCCTTTCCTATTTTTATAGTTTATATTCCATTTATGAAATGTATATGAAAACATCACCAGTATAAATACTGATGACTTATTAATTGTTTTCTTAAACCCTAATTTTGCAACGATTTCTCTTATCTATCAACATCTTTTCTTTACTGATAATTTAAATTCTTTCTTGTCAACCATTTTTAATAATCCTCTTCTTGAATGATTATCTTTAGAGTTTTTCTTTAAATGTTCTGTTAATTCTGTAATTCTTTCTGTTAATAAAGCGATTTGAACTTCTGGAGAACCAGTATCTTTCTCATCTCTTTATAAGTAGAAAATAATTTTCTTGTTTTGTTGCTTTACTAATCATGTTTTTTACTAATCTTTCATTTTTATATTATTCAATAACCTAGTCAAAGTGGTGTAATAATCCTTAAACCAAGTTATAGAACTTTAAATATAATACCATATATATCAACATTTTTCAAGTATTAAAATACATCTTTAACAACATCACCTATAATTTTATTAATATCAATCATCATTTGATTAAATTAGCTACTTGTAAATCAATGTTCCTTAACATCTTTATTGCAATCAATGTATTATAGTTTAGCTAACTTAACTCTTTTATCTTCTTGATTAACTTCTTCATGATTTTGTTGTTTTAATTTTCCATCAATTGCACTTCAACTTTTTAATCTATCAAACTCTTCTAACTAAACTTTCTTTTTCAGGATCAGAATAAATCATATCTTTTGCATTTTTAATTTTTAAATACATCAGATTCCCTAATCTCCCTAGCTAAATTATTTGCTATCACAACATATTCATATATACTCCCTTTTCACATTATGCATAAGCATTTTCTTTTTCTAAACGCTAATAAATTTCCAAGTTCTTTTTGAGATTGTTTTAACTTTTCCAGTTTTATTAGCACTTAATTGAAGCTCCATAGCAGCTTCTTTTTCTTGAACAGTTTTACCTATAGCTAATTGATAAACATAGTATGTGCATTATCAGCAATCTTAGCCCAATTATAATTTTCCTTAACCCTTTTTAATTTGCATTTTGCGATATACTTAGCACAAAAGCTTTGGATCAACATAATAAGGCTAAAACTGAATCAGCAATCGAATTCAGCATTACCAGCATAAGATTTCATACCAGTAACACCATGTTCAACTTTTCATTAAGTCCACCCAACATCAGATACAATTGTTGGCGTTCCAGATAACATTGATTCAATAGCAACAATTCCAAATGGTTCATAAGTACTAGGAAATACTGCAACATCAGCACATTTATACATCTTTTGCATTTTTGAATCACAATAACCTGCAAAATATACTTTATTATCAATTCCCAAATATTTAACTTTGCTCTCTCAAATCATCAATCATTCCACCCCTACCACAAATAATAAGTTTAGAATCATGATATCTATCAGTACTTTTAGGCATTGCAGCAATCAAATTTTGTATTCCTTTTTCATATACTAATCTACCAACATATAAAATAATTTTCTCATTATCCATTGCATATTGTCTTCTAAAATCATAATCAACATTAACATTTGAAAACAACTGCAAAATTAACTCATTTGAATAACATTTATTTTATCATAAAAGAGTAAGCAAACAACCTTTGAACTTCATTTTCATATAGTACTATTACTAATAACTTCAGAAGATTCATAAGTAAGCATCCATTCAGAATCATTAATATATCTCTGTGTTTCATCGTGAATTCCACTATCGCTACTTTTCAGTTGTATGAATTGTAGAAATTAATGGAATATTATAAGACTCTTTTTATTGATTTTTGGCACTATATGCTACAAGCCAATCATGTGCATGAATTACATCAAATTTACCATTTTTATTAATAATTTCATTTTGCCTTTGTAATCATATTAAAATTCAATTGCATAATCCAATCAATAAAATTATTAGGCCTAATCATATAATTGTCAACTCTATATACTTCAACACCTTTATCATTTTTCACAATACTACATTATCACCATCTTTGTATGTAACAACAGTAACTTCATTCCCTCTTTAACCATTTTATGAGATAAATCATAAACAACTTTTGAAATACACCAACAACTCTTGGTGGATATTCCCATGTTAACATCAAAATTTTTCATTTGTATATGTCCCCATACATCTCTTACTAACAATATTTTATATATAGAAAAATTTAAAAAGTAAAGCACTAAAGTATAAAATATTACATTTTTCGAAGTTTTTATTAATTATTGAATTAAAAAGATTTTTGATATAATATATTGCATATATAGGAGGATATTATGGCAATCAATTCAAAAAGATAAAAATTTAAACAAAAATAATCTAAAAAATACTAAATCAATAATTCAAAAATCAGAAACAAAAAGCCTAAAAAACTATGCAAATTACCCCTTTAGAAGATGCATCAATTTAAAAACTTTTTAAAAACAATAGAAAATAAAAACAACTCCAATTATATTAGAATATTATGATTTGCCATATAGATATAATAAAACAACAGTTAAATTTCTAGCGCAAAATCCTCATACATTATTCGTATATTGGGAAAATATCAGATGAAGATAAAAATAATTTAATCAAAAATATGGTAATGACTTTTTAAAAACCACAATTCCACTCTTGTATTAACAGATTTAAAAACAATAAAACTTATGAAATACAAATAGACGATTTTACAAACAATTGGTACATACATGTTAACGAATCACATTTACAATACCAAATTACTCTTGCAAGAAAAATTCAAAGAAGTTAAACACAATTACCGCTTTCCTCTTCCAATTCAAAAACTATATTTCAATTGTTAAATCAAATGTCTTAGAAACACTAAATGACTCATATACTATTTTTCAAACTAAATGAAAAATTAGAATTCAAAAATATTTTAACAAATAGAATTACATCAGAAAGAATTACTAACAACGATAATAAACAAATTAAAAGCAATTTATAAAAATTACAATGAATTATTAAATAATAAAACAGCTGAATTCGATTTTTAACAATCCATCATCAGCATACTAATTATCAATAGGTTTTCTTCTTTAGAAAGCTCAAATTTTTATAAGGAATCTAAAACAATGTCAAAAACAACAAAAGGTTATGTAAGCTTCACTATACGCACATTTGCCATTCATACATCACCCTGAAAATGAAAATTACCTTGAGGAACAATGGTTGTTTGAAAGCATATCAGAAACATACATACCACTATTATTTTTCAAAAATTAGTAGATGAAAAAGTAAATTTTTAGATTTACAATGTCTTTAACACCACCATTGTTAAACATGTTAGACAATAAATTACTACAAGAACGTTATATTAAATATTTAAAACATATAGAACTTTCGAAAAAAGAAATTGAAAGAACAAAATTTGATGAAAGAATTAATACCCTATCAAAATATTATTACAATAGATATTCAGATGATTTAAAAATTCTTCCAAGATTATTGTAATTGCAATATTATAAACGAATTTTAAAAATTTAATGACTTAGGTGTTTTTAGAAATAATTGGTTGTGGTGCAACACATGGCTACTTCCCCATTTTATATATTAATGAAACAACTATTAGAGCACAAATTGCCCTTTGAGTACAAACATATTATAAATATTTCACAAAACCACTAAAAAGGTTTTTGGCTACCAGAATGGATATGTACCAGAATCAGATAAATATTTAAAAGAGTTTGGAATTCAATACATTATTGTAGAAACACATGAATTTTTATATGCAGACCCTACACCATTATATGGAACTTATGCTCAATAATATCACCACAAGGAATTATAGCCTTTGGAAGAGACATAGAATCATCTCGTCAAGTATGGAGTTCAATAAATGGTTACCCTGGAGATTATAATTATAGAGAATTCTATAGAGATATTGGATATGAAGCACCTTATGAATACATTAAAACCATACATAACACATGACGGAATACGTGTACCAACTGGAATCAAATACCATAGAATTACAGGAAAAACAGATAATAAAAGATATTTATAATTTACAATGGGCACAAGATTCTATAAATAATCAAGCAGGCCATTTCTTTGATTGTAGAACAAAACAAATTGAAGAACTATCAAAAACACATTAAATCCACCAATAATACTAGTGCCCCTATGATGCAGAATTATATGGACACTGGTGGTATGAAGGTCCTCAATGGTTATACATATTAGCCAAAAAGATATATTACGATAATTGTAATTTTGAATTAATAACTCCCATCGAATATGTTGATAAATACCCTACAATGCAAATTTCAAATATTTGTCGTTCAAGCTGGGGTGCAAATGGATATAGTTATGATGGCTAAACCAATCAAATGATTATATACACAAACATTTGCATATAGCAGGAGACAAAATGTGTGAATTAGCTTCAAAAATTTCCAAATGAGCCCAAGAAATCAATAAATAGAAGAATTCTAAACCAATGTGCCAGAGAACTAGTACTTGCACAAAGTAGTGATTGGTTATTTATCATAACAAATGGAACAATGGTTAGAATACGCTAGGATTAAAGACCACATTGGTAGATTCAATAAACTATCAAATTGGCTATTAACAAATCAAAAATTAACCAAAGATGATTTTAAATTCTTAAAATTCATAGAAAAATAGACTGTATTTTTCCAGAAATAAATTATGAACTATATAAAAAGACCTAAATGACAAGCATTAGGTCTTTTTATTTACATATTTTCTTTGATAATTCATAAACAATCCTAGCACAATTTTTAGATGCTAACTTTAAAAAAACTCATTAAAATCTATATGATTATTACCATTGAGGCTTATCAGAAATAGATCTAATAATACAAAATGGTTTATTGGACATATAACAAACTTGAGCAACTGCTGCACCTTCCATTTCAACACAATCTGCTCCAAACTCAGATACTATATTATCTTTCACTTTAACATCTAAAATAAACTGATCACCGAAGCTACAACTCCACTCTTCAATTTTATATTAGCAATATTAAGATTAATCAATTTGTTAACAAATACCCTCATTACAAATAAAATACTTCCCAACATCAGGAATAAATCTCTTTCTCTTCCAAAAGCTGTCACATCAAAATCATGTTGGACAACTTTACTAGCAACTATCCATCACCAATATCCAATTCATCATTAGTACTTCCAGCACTACCATATTTAAAAATAAATCAATATCAAAATTATCTCATCAAAATTTGAGTCGTTCTAGCTACATTAACTTTACCAACACCGGATTTAACCAAAACAATATTTACATTATTAATAATGCCCAAAACAAATTCTAAATCATAAATTTTTAATATTTATTTTCTCAAGAACATCAATAATAGCTTTACATTCCTCATTTTTCTGCAACAATTATTCCAAAATTATTCATAACATTCCAATCCTATTAATTTTGTTCTTAGTGCCTGACGATCATCCTTATTTTTGATTTCTATCAACGAGTCTTCTTATTGTTCCCTCATGATTCATCAATTAAATCTTTAGCATTTTGTTTTGAATCAATAATCATTAGCTTTAGCTAATTTAACAATATTATTAAATTCATCCATATTACCATTAAGTTCATGATGACAATGTTCTAGATACTGGATCTAATACTCATAAATATATATCAGAATCAGTTTGCAATTAAATCAGACTTCATTAAATGATTACTTCTATCTTCACAACCATTAACCATTCTATTATCTTCTTCAATTTCATCTCTTGTTACATAATATCTATCAAGCAATTTCATCATTTTTATCATTATTATAAGATCTAGAATTTTGCAATAACTGCGTCTATTAGATTTTTAGATAGCATATTTCTATTATAAGTTATTTCAAACTTACCAAATTGATTTATATTAACAGATAAGCCTTCATCAATATTTTGCATACCAGAAATATATATACCAGTTTGTGAAACATTCTCTCATAACTCCATCTCTATCCATAACATTAGTCTTATATGTGTGTATTTGGGAACTGTTTTTAATTGAATTGGTGTCAATTCACCTCTTTCATTAGAGCCATATGCAACAACTCTATTATTAAGATCTTTTGCAAAACAAAATCTTATCATAGTTTCCACCAAGCATAGAATTTAATGAATCATGATGTGTTAAAGCTTCATTACCTTTGAATTCCCCCAAGCACCCTTGACTTATTAATATTATCAATTTTCAATTTTTATCTTGTATATCTACATTATATTCTGTAATATCAATATCATTAGAATTAACATTTATACTATTTGCAATTGCATCAATTCTTGCTTTTATCATATTTATTATTAGTAATTTCTCTAGCTGATATTTCTTTATTACTTTCAAATTTATCTAAAAATTGATTAACTGCTTCAGGATTTTTAGAATATTCACTACCTAAACTCTTTGTAGAAAAATAGGAATACCATATTTAGAAGAATCAGTAAGAATATATTTAGCATCACCACCATAATAACTCTTTGCTCATTACCATCCTCATTCTCTTTCAACCACTTCATAAATAACTTTACCATCAACTTTAGCCATAGAAATATCTACTAGATCAATTCCTCTCTAATAAATCTTTTCCTTATTTTCAGTATAAATCTCTCTAATCTTACCAATAAGCAACTTTTCAACTTCAGAATTATTTATTTCATTTAATCTTTTCATTATTTTCCATATCAAACTCCTATATTATTGACCACCCCTCATAAGGACGATAGTCCTCTAAAATACCTAATTCTTCCCAATAATTATATGCTAAATTCAATCTAAATAATAGTTTTGGTTTTGGGCCAGCTCTATTTTTATCAATAACACATAGCATAATAACGAACATCAGGATTTTTATAACCTTTGTAAATCAAATGCTTTTTCATCAGTCTCATTTATTGAATATTGGTATTCATCAAAATTTTCACTTCTAATTTGTTTAAACAAACAAAAGTGTATCAAGAACTTTTTAACAGTTCTACTAACAGCCATATCATTAACACTTAAGTTAATAGGATCAGTTTGAGTCTCAGCAAGCTGTAAAGTAGTTCCAATATATATATTAAAAATTTTTGAGCAATATTTGACAAAATAGTCATGCAGTCTTCTTTTAACTCTTCACCATTTCAATATTATTAATATCTGTTTTCATTGTATCATAAAATACATATCCAACATTTTCTTTATAATAGTAATTCATTATAACTTTTCTTTAACTCATCATTTGTATGGTCAGTAATATTAATAAAATGAATTGAGATATATAAATTATCATTATACCAATTAGTAACATTAATAACTCCTATTAAACTCTGTAGAAACTCTTCAATCTCTCATAGCAAAATCACGAGAGCTCTCTCCGTCATTTCTTTTGTACATATCCATCTTTATCAACTTGAACAGATTTAGGATCATCTGGTCTAAACTTCAAATCTAATAATTGATTTTTCAGAAACTCTAACTCTTTGACCATGAATCTTTTGAATATCAGGACTATTAATTATTGTTGTAATTACAAAGTTTCATCTTTTTCTTCAGACATCTCATTAGAAATTATCAAAACTTTTCTTTTTTTATGTACAATAGCAATATATGCAGCTAAATATGTAGTATATCTACTTTTACCACAGTTAGAAGGCATTGCAAATGAAGAAGTTTCTCCCCTTCTAATACCTTTAAAAACTGTTGATAATATTTTAAATGGTATTGAAGACCACTATTTAATGTACCCTCACCATCAATCAAGAAATCAGTTAATCCTTTATTAAGTACAGATCTCTTAAATTTTTCTGTATCTAAGATTTGTTGAATAGCAGCTTTACATCATCAACACTCATCTTATCATATAATTCATAATCCAAAAATTTCGACAATTTTAGCTTGTATATCCGGTGTTTCCAAATAAACTTTTCTTAATTGAAATAACCTACTTAATTCAATATATACTTTCTCAATATCTGAACTGAATTTTCGAACTCTGTTCTAACATCAATCTTTAATTGATACAATTGAGGAGATTCTTAGCAAAATTAACTCTCCTTTGCTGGAATTGGAGCATACTTTTTCACCATCAGTAAACAATACTTTTATACAAATCCAAATACTCTTCATTTGCACAATCTTCATATTTAAAATTATATACCGAAATTGCTCTCACTTGATTTAATAATAATCCAACAAATTCACGTTCATGTTGTATCACCTAATTTCCTGTAAATGTAACTAGTATCTTCTTTCCTTTTTAGAAAAAGATTGTTCATCTGCAATCTGTGCAAAGAGTCTTTTTCTTCATCTTGATTTTGCAAGTGTAATCGCTGCTAAAATTTCCTCATTCTTTTTCTTAGATTTATCAATACCTTCAGCCATAATCATAACCTCTCCCATAATCTATAAATATTATATGAATTTATAGCATCGATGTCAATTAATTATTTAGTTAAACTCTTTATAATATTAATCTTTTGAATTACTAAAAATTATTTCTATCAATTAATCCATACTCATTTAAATATCCATTATCCCACCAAATAGTTTTAATACCATATTTAGCAGCAATTGACACATAACCACCAGCATGATTAACACGGAAATCATCATCATATTCAGATGCCTTTTGTTCCAAAATTCACCTATAATAACAGGGCATTTATAGAATTTTTAAAATTAACTACTCTTTTGCATTGATCTATCAAGATATTTTCCAACCTTTGGACTATATTTATGAACAGTTACAATAATTCTATCATCAACAACATCTTTTGGTAATTTAAAAGCACCAGTTGCATTTGGCAACTCAGAATCCAATAAAGTTGGAATCATCAAAATTCTTTGTCCATTATGTCCACCCTGTACTTCTAACAACATTAACAAATAATTGATTTAATTCATTCAATTGTTCAGCTGCAACATCACCATATTTCCAAGTATCAAAAGCATTATCAATTTCATTATATGATTCAAAAATAAGTCGTCCATCAATATCTGAAAAATAATCTGCAATTTGTTTCCACATAGTTCTCGCTCTGTTCTTGATAACTTTAAATTCAACATCATTAGTACCAGCATAAATCGATTTTTCATGATGAGTATTTATAATAACATTTAAACCAGAATCCAAAGCATATTGAACAACTTCTCTAACTCTTTCCATCCACTCTTTTTATTACAATAGTGCCATCAGAATTCATCTCAGAATGAACATCCCATGTAACAGGAATTCTCACAGTATCAAATCCAACAGATTTAACATATTCAAACAATTCCTTCGTAACTTTTAGGATTTTTCCAATATGTTTCTAAAAACATTCTAGAATCACCATTTGGAACGCCATAATAAGGTTCCAGTATTTCCTAAATTCAACCAATTTTCATTTATCAACAAACTCTTTAGCACCAATAACATGTTTCTTATCTTCACCATTATCAGGTATTTTTCATCATCAATTACTTCATCATCTGGCAAATCTATAGGATTCAATCTTAATCCAAACTTCCCAGCTCTATCTAACTTTTGATATATTCTAAATGTACCTTTTTATTAATTGAATACATACTTAATCTACTTGTATTATTATCAACAATAAAAACATCTCCATTTAATTCTGTACTTTTAATATATCTATTTTCTCTATCAAACTCAGTAATTGAAATACAATATTCATTATCAACAATTTCAACATTATATTTTTTTATGAGAAAATTTTTAAATTTTTATTAATCCTAATACCTGGACTAAATCTAACAGCAACCCCATTCTTAGGTTTATATCACCCACTTTCCCAAACATTTTAAATCACTTAAATTCAAATTTTCAACAAATTCATATTCAGTAGCATATACACTAGTACACACATTTAGTAAAACAATTGTTAATACTACATTAAAAATAACTTTTTCATAAATCCTCCAAATTTTTTATAAACTACTCACAATTCTACCATTTTTAGTATCTATGTCAACTTTCACTAATTCAATAATTACCACTTCATCATTATTTTAAGCCATTTTCTATGGACATTTATGTAAATATGTGCTATACTAAACTGAGCGCTAAAAAATAGGAGGTTTTTATGTTACGCCAACATGAAGGGTTATATGAATCAATAATATATCAAGAAGATCCATTAATCCCATACAACAAATCTTTACAAAAACATAAAGAAATTAAGAGAAAATCAAGAATATATAAATAAAGGAATATCATTAACAATAAGACTTTTTAGAATCATTTCAACAATTATATCCAAATATACCTGTTAGAGATATACCTTTTAGAGTTAAATCATTATCAAGTATTGACAATAAAATAAAAACTTGATTCTTGAACGTCTATCAAAATTAGCTCTTTTAAATGCTGAAACTCCAGAAAAATTTATATATTATATCAAAAGTAAAAATAAACAATTAGAAGAATCAAATAAAGAAAAATAAATATTGATTATAGAGAATTTTTATCATTTCATAAAGAGAAAGAATTGATGAATCAACAAGTAGTATTTCAAAAAGTAAGCTGTTATAAACAATTAGACATTTTTAGACTATATATATCAAGCCAAAATCAATATCATGATATTGTAGCAACATTATTAAATAACACAGCACTATCATCAACAACAAAAACATACCTTTCTAGAATGATTTATGCAAAAAAATTAAATTAAGTCCTCTACTTTTTGATAAAAGAAAAAGAAGATCTTCTATTTGATTTAACAACAAATTACGGAGAAATAGGAAAAAGATTTAATAATAATACAGATGTATTAGATTTAAATTCTGTCACAAGAATATTAGATACAGATAAATCAATTCATAATTTAACATTAACAAATTATGACAATAGATTTACATCAAAATTTGATAGATTACTTGATGAACAAGAATTCCTAAGGTCATTGGATTTACTAGCTTTCACATTAATCATCGATAACATTTCCAAAACACACTAAAATCCCTGGATTAAAACTATTCAATGATTTAATTAAAAGCACGAGATAATGAAACAGACAACGAAAAACGCCATAATTTAGAGCAACATACAATCCTTGTATTAGGTCAAGATTTCTTTTTCTAGAATTTCAGATAAAAGAAATACCTTTTTCTAGAAAGATAACAATGCAAAAAGAAATTATTGATATGCTAAAACATAAAAATATAAACCAGGATATTTAGCAGAACACAACAAATTTGAATTATCTAATAACCAATTATATTCAATAGAATCACAAATCAAATCAGGATATATATATGACTACAACAAATGATTGCAGATAAAAGTAACAGACAAAAGCTTTAGCATTACATGCATCAAGACCTGGCAAAGCAGAAATTACCACATGCTTTAATTAGATATGATGCTTCAGAAGTCTTTAAAATATCTACACAATCAATATCAGAAATTTTTAAGTGAATTAAGTTACAAAGAAGCCTTCTATAAAATAGATAAAACAACACATGAAATAAAAATATAATCACTTAGAAAACACATTAAAATTAAATGATGATTTAATATATAATCAACCAGAAATGAACTTATTAATAGCTTTTTTTATGACAGATCTACTATGTTATTTAATCAAAAATACAATCTACAAATCAAAAATATAAAATTGTAAAAGCTCCAACAATAAAACAAACTATTAATAAGGTAAATAATGAATCATTAACAGATTATGATTAAAAATAAGCTACTAGGGAGAACTTAAATAAGGACAAAATTGTTCTTATTTGGTTCTTCCTTATTTTATTGAGTGTTTTTGATAGCTTGATATGATATAAAATTTTTATTCATTTTGTAGCGAAAATAAATTTTTAGGAGGTTTTTAGTTATGGAGAGATAACTTATCATAAAGAAGGAGATTATTATATTCCTGACTTATATTTAGCAGAAGATGAATACGAAAATTATCATATTGAAAAGTATGGTCATTTTAAGACTAGAATATTTGAAAAACATAAAATAGCTGAATATATACTATAATGCTTATGGAAGGAACTTTTAAGAAAAACATATTGTTAATACAGATAAACAAGCAAAAGCAAAGATATGATATACTTATGAAACAGATGTTAGAGAAAAATCCTATTAATGAAAACTTAAAGGATACAAATCCACTAGAATGGAGTTAGTTTAATGAATAATTATAAATATACTGCTGAAGAAATTATATATTTTTGAACTGATTTACTGTTAGTTAGTAAAAGGGTGAGTAAAATTTATTTATTTTATTCACCCTAAAATTCTATATCTACATAATACTTATCTTTCAATAGCTGATAAATCTCTATCATTTATTCCAGTTTCTTGATTTATATTTCTAACACTACCATCTTTTATTTTTCATTGCAATGAACTTTAATGCTTCATCTTTTACTTGTAGATTGTCTTGCCTTCATACCAATTCCCTGACTTTGTGTATCGCATAAAAATCGTATAGTGTTCTAATAAACTTGTTACATCTTTGACTTGTTCAATGTTTCTAACTTGACTATGGTCTGATATATCAATTTCTGAATCTGAAATCCATTCTTCTGAAAATTCAAAAATAGACTCATGACTTCTTGGGTCAATAGTTAGATTGCATACAGGATTAAATCTATTAGGATTAATATGATAAATATAATTTGGTTGTCTTAGCATAGCATGTTTTTCCTTCTGAATCTTGAATTGCTTCAATATTATCACTTCCATAGATATATGTTGATTTTCCTAATATAATCATCCCCGAACTATTACGAGCAATATAAGGATTATTTCCATCAATTGGAGAAGATGAAGCAAATACACCATTAACTCTTTCCGTTTCATAATTATTTGCTCTATCAATAGATTTTCTTAATACTCCACCCTTCTAACTGTTCAGGAGCGATACTGGTTATATGTGTAATATCAATATTGTTATCAACAAAAATTCTTTTTATTGCTTTACCCATATTCTGTCATTAATCCAAATATTTTAGATGCTTCAGTGTCTAATTCAATATCATCATTATTTTTCCATGATTTTTATGTCTTCTCTGCAAAAATCTAAAACATTATCTATTGCTTTTCTATCATAGCCTTGCAATTTTTGTGAATAGTCAATAGTAATTAATCTTATTTTGTCTCTATATGTATAATGCTTAGTCTTTTCTTGCCATTGATTTATTAATAAATTAATTTCAGGATGCTCTATACTTGCTCTGCTATACTGCTCACTTTGTAATACGTCATTTACTATTTGCTCTGGTGTTTTTGTTGAACTACTTATATATAGAAGTTAAAAAGGAATTAACTTTATCTTCAAGTGAAGGCAATCTATGTCTTGACTCAATTTTTCCATCTTTTATCAAATATGAGATTATATTCCTTCGTTCTAGCTTCTAATTCTCTAATTTTTAGAATATTTTTGCCATTGATTTTTCATCTAATGTAGGTTCAATAATTGAAGCATCTAATTTATCTTTCTCTCTTGTTCCTCTGCTTTTTAGACATATAAGTATATTCTTTTTGATTGAGTTTTTAATTTTGATCCCTTTATAATCAACTGGCGTATTATTATATATCATATCAAATAATTCTTTAGGTATTACTTTTTCTGTACCAACAAATCTTCCAATTCTTTCATCAAAAAGTATAGCTATATGTTGTTACTTCATTATTTTTTTATTTTTATAAACAAATAACCCGACACCCAATAAATTGCTATTCTTTATACTTGTATTTATATCATGACATCCAACTTTAAAAATTTCCATTTACGTCTATAATATTATTAGTTTTTATTCCTCTTTTATCTTCTATACTATATCCGATTTCTTGTAATTTTTATTATCTTAGGCAAATCTTCTTCTTTACATAATGTCTATGTCACTATTTTTGTCTATACAAATCCTGATTAGTTTGAATTGCAGAAAGAAATACCACCTACAAGGTAGGCATCAATATCATCTAATTCTCCAAATATTTTTTGACAATGTATCATAAGTAGTATGATATTCATCATAATTTTTGTTTAGAAACATTTGCAAGCATAGGAAAATTATTTCTTCTAAATATTCGATTAAACATTCTTATAATATTATCTTTGATTTTTGGCATTAAAATTTCTCCATAACATAACTAAATTTTTATCATAGAAAGTAAATTATAACAATTATTTTTAGCAAATTATTTTTTTCTTTTTAGATTTCTTATCTTCAATTGTTCTTTTATCATATATATATTTGTAATTTAAAGCATTTTTCTTTTGAAACTGCTGATTTTTAGTTTGTTTTTTCATATGATTTTTATGGCATCTTTTTGCAACTTGTCCTCCTCGTTTTGCAACATTCATATTCTCATTAAATCCTTGAGGATGTTCTGTTTATGCAATATCACGAGTAGCTATTTCTCCTAAATCTGTAATAAAATTGTCCTTATTAAAATGCTCCTAAGAGCTTATTTTTATATTCATCTTTTTAGGACATTTAATACATCCCATATTATTAATATTATAACCATTCAAAACTAATACCAAGTTCTTTAAAAGTATACACTGCAAGACGATTCAAACTATCATCAGATAAAACAGTTTTTATCTTGCTAGATTCTTCATCTGCAATTTCAGGCTTAATATTCAAAATATCAGTCATAAATAATTTAACAATATTACTAGCCTCTAACACTTCTAATTGCTTCACGTTCACCAATCTCAGTAATTTTAATAGGCTCATAATGTTTATATTCAATTAACTCCATCTGTGCAAAACATTAACTGCAGCAGTAACACTAGCCTTAGTCTTATTCATTTTTAGCAATATCAGTAACTCTTACTTCCCCATTGCATTATTTAATAAATATATAACTTTTAAATATTCTTCTTGCGAATTCGTTAAAATCATAATACCTCATTTCTTATGCAATTATATCATTTACTTTTAACATTGTCAAATAAAATTAATATTTAATCAATAGACAACAATAAAAATTTTATATTATACTTTCTATATATTAAGGAGGCAATTATGGCAAAATTTAAAAACACTATTAACATTAATAATATTAATTATATTATTGCAAATACCAGTTTTTACTACAAATACTACTAAAACAAATGTAACTAGTTCAGACACAACGACACAATCATCACAAACACAAACTACTGAAACATCTGCAAACTCTCAATCAGTAGCAAATCAAAGACACCAATATCAAGCGTAAGTTCCATAAATTCACCTGTAAATCCAACAGTTTTAGGAATATCAGAAATTTTTAAATATCATCTTAATAGCAATTGGAATAGTAATCATATTCTTAGCATTTGCAATATTTGCAAGATTAAAAAAATAATTGTGTATAAGCACAATTATTTTTTATAAAAATTTTCCAATTAAATTCCTTTTATTTTCAAAACTTTCATTCAAAGATACTCCAAATTCATTATTTTTCCAAAGTATAATCAATCCACTTCAAAGCACATTCCCTTATAAATTTAATTTCAATTTCTTTTAATTCAATATCATCACCATAATATGAATCAATAAAATATTTTTATTCCAACCAAATCAACACCATACTTCTTAGAAACAAAAACAAAATAATCAAAATCGACACATCAATAACAGATTCACCATATTTAGCATCATCAAAATCAATAAATTTAACAACGCCATTATTATTTAAAACATTATCTTTCGTCAAATCAAAATGCAATAAAGATTTTTCTTTTCAAATTTATACCAAAATCAATCTCTTCAAATCCAATATTATTAGTAAATAAATCATGCATTTTTCTAACATTTTTAGCTATTTCAAAAATAATATCTCTATTAATTAAACCATTAGCATCATATTTAATAGGCTCACCCATCTAAAAATTCATAAACTATCATATAATAATTATTTATTTCAACATACCCAATATTATCAATACTCTTAATAATCTTAGGTACTCATTAATATTAGCATTATTCAAAATTTCAGATACTTTAATCATCCTATTAACATGTTCCAAATCATTATAAATCTTAACAATATATCTAAAATCATTTGAATAAACATCATATACATTTCCAACACTTGACTTAAGATTTTTAACAACTCTATTTTTCAATACCATATTTCTCTCTAATAACTTTACTAATTAGATCAATATCCATCTTCATTCCTCACTAAATCAAAAATTATATAAAAATGAAGTATCAAGTAAAACTTAATACTTCATTTAATATTACTATATTCTTTCAGCTTTCTTTTCAATATCACGTTTCTTAATATCTTCCCTTTTATCAAACAATTTTTACCTCTTCCAACACCAAGTGTCATTTTAACAAAATTCTTATTAAAATATAAATCAATTGGTACTAATGTCAAACCTTTTAGATTAACCATTCCAACTAATTTATGAATTTCACTCTTATTTAATAAAAAGTTTTTCTAACACGTAATGGATCTTTATTAAAAATATTTCCATGATCATAAGGAGAAATATGCATGCTATATACAAATACTTCACCATTCTTATCAACAGAAGCATAAGAATCTTTCATATTAACTTTACCGAGCTCTAATAGATTTAATCTCAGTACCATATAATACAATACCAGCTTCATACTTATCAATAATCTCATAATTATGATAAGCTGTTGGATTTTTAGCAATAATCTTCTTCTCCATTACATCTCCCTAAATATTAAGCTTTACCACTACAACCAAAAACATCTCTCATCTTATGTGCAACAGCATCTTCAATATATTCTCTACCAAGTCCCATATATTTTCTAGGATCAAAAACTTCTGGACTTTCAACAAATGTTTTTCTAATTCCAGCAGTCATAGCAAGTCTTAAATCTGTATCAACATTAATCTTAGAAACACCTCTTAAACTAGCTTCATGAAGCATTTCATCAGGACATCCTTTTGCACCTGGTAAATTAGCACCATATTCATTGCACATTTTTAACATATTCTTGAATAACAGTTGAAGCACCATGCAAAACAATTGGTGTATTTTGGCAATTTAGCTTTTAACCTTTTCCAAAATATCAAATCTTAATTTAGCATCACCTTTAAACTTATAAGCACCATGACTTGTACCAATAGCAATAGCTAAAGAATCACAACCTGTTCTTTTGAACAAAAATCATAAGCTTGATCAGGATCAGTATATAATGCATCATCATCTTTAACATTAACCTCATCTTCAACACCAGCTAATCTTCCAAGTTCAGCCTCAACTACTACACCATGTGCATGTGCATAATCAACTACTTCTTTAGTTTTAGCAACATTTTCTTCATAATCATACTTTTGAACCATCAAACATAACTGATGTATATCCTGCATCAATACATTCTTTACATGTTTCAAAATCAGGACCATGATCTAAGTGAATTGCAACTGGAATATCATGTTCTTCAAGTCCAGCTTCAACCATTTTCATTAAATATGGAATTCTAGCATATTTAATAGCAGATGATGATGTTTGTAAAATAACTGGAGAATTTTCTTTTGCTGCAGCATCCATAATTGCTTGAACAAACTCCATATTATTAATATTAAATGCACCAATTGCATATTTTTCCTTCCATTGCTTTTTTTAAACATTTCTGTTGTTGTAACTAATGACATATCTAATTCCTCCTATTATATTTTTAATTATTCATTAATGATATCATCAATTTCAGATTTCATTGATTCTAATACACCATAACTATAGTCAAATTTCTTTTGTTCTTCTTCATTTAAAGGCACATTAACAATTTCCTCAATACCAGTATTTCCAATAATTGCAGGAACACCTATAAACATTCCTTTATGACCATATTCACCATTCAAATAAGCAGAAACAGTCATAATCTCTTCTTCATTATTTAAAATCACTTTAACTATTTTTAGCTAAAAGCTAATCCAACACCATAATATGTAGCTTTCTTACGATTAATAATTTCATAAGCAGCTTGTTGTACTCCTTTATAAAATTCATCTAAAATAGATAAGTCTTCTCCTCTATCTTCAAGCTCTTGTATTAAAGATTTACATCCAATAAAAGAATGAGACCAAGGAATAAATGATGAATCACCATGTTCACCCATTACATAAGCATGAACATTTTTAGGAGATATTCTAATTTATCACCAACAATATATCTTAATCTTGCAGAATCCAATGATGTTCCAGAGCCAATAACTCTTTCCTTTGGAAATCCTGAAACTTCCCCTACAACATATGTCATTAAATCACATGGGTTTGTTGCAACAACAAAAACTCCATTAAATCCTGCTTTAACACAGTTTCTTGTAATATCTGCCATAATTTTAGCATTAATTTTTAATAAGTCTAATCTAGTTTGACCAGGCTTTTTGAGCCATACCAGCTGTAATTAAAAACAATATCTGCATCAGCACATTCATCATAATTTCCAGATCTAATATCAACTCTACTTGGAGCACAAGATAAACCATGAGCTAAATCCATTGCTTCACCTTCTGCTTTATCTTTCAAAACATCTACTAAAACCATTTCATTAACACCACCTTGGTTAATTAATGAATAAGCTGCACTCATGCCCTACAAATCCTGTTCCAACTAAAACTACTTTTTCTCTTATTTATCATAATTTCCTCCTCTGTCATAGTATTTTTCTACTGCATTATATCTCTATAATAAATTATAATCAATATCAAAACCTATAAAAATACAATTGATCTCAACACTTTGATATTTTTCTTAATATCTTTTTTACATTTTCCTTTAATTCAATAATCTTAGCAATTTTTCTTCATTAAAGCTTATCTGAAATAATAATATTCAATTTAATATGCATTCCAACTTTATATACTTCATATTTTTTCTTATTTAATAAACCAGAAAAATTTTTTATCTGCACTATCTATAATTTCTTTTCTAATATTATCATCAATAACAATCCCACCAGTTAATTCATTAAATCCTTGTTTCAAAATTGAAAAAGGTTCTTTTAATTGAAAAATAACAATACATAAAGTTATAAAAAATCACCTGTATAATGTAAAAATCCAAACATTCCATCTACAATAAATAATAATAAAATTGCAACACCTATACCAAGAGATTGAATACCATCAATAAAATTAGACTTTTGATTCTGCTTCAAGCATAGTACTAATATTATTCATTTTTATTTTGCATTCTATTATAATAACCAATTCCAAAAGCACAAAATAACCATTGAAATAGTATGTAGTAATACAGATGTTGTATTCATAGCTTCACCAACACCATTCACAAAAATATTTATATGCACTAACACTAGTTTCAAAAAGTGATTGTCCAAGCACAATAAAAAAATTATAATTGATTCAATTATTGCATAAAAAGGTTCAAAAATATAATCCTTCAGGATGTCTCTTTGTCTTTTTCTGCTTAATCCAACTAAAATCATTCCAACAATTGCAGATATTAACGAAACAATTGACAATCCAAAAATAACGCTTTGTATTTTAGTAACACTAAAAATCCAAATCCTGCAATTACTACTATAAAATTAACTAAAATAGTCATCCTTAATGACCTATCCTCTATCTTCTTTTGTGTCATATTAATCAACTTCCTCCAATTAGAATTTTTAACACAAAGAAAAAAACAGTATCAATACTACATTGATACTGTCCATTTTCTCATTTATTCTTCTTTTTAGTTTTCGTTGTTTTTAGTTACTTTAGCTTTTTGCCAATTCTTTTTCTAATATCAGCAATTTCATCCTCAAGTTTATCAGTCCTTAATTGTTTATTTTTTGTGATCAACAATTAACAAAACAACAAAACCTAAAATACATATAAACTTGTCCAATAATAATATTTTTACCAATAATACCATTAATTCAACATTATTAATATTTAACATTAATTCAACTGTTTGTACAGCTAAAATTAACATTGAACATATAACAACAACCATTGGCAATGTGTTTTTCTTTTCTTTAAGACCAACCCATAATAACAACGCAACTAATAATAATGTTGCAGAAGCATTAAATGGTTCAGTATAATCCAATAAAGGTAATCTCATACTCCTATTTTTCTCCTTTGTACTATTTTTAATTTTTCTTCAATCAAATCTGCAACTTCTCTAGCTTTCTTAGTAATATACTCTTGATTTTTCTCCTTCAATCATAACTCTAACCAATGGCTCTGTACCAGAAGGTCTAATCAAAACTCTACCATTTCCATCAAACTCTTCATTAAGCTTTTTCAATTGCATCAACAATCTCAGGATTTTTATCAAAATCATATTTTTATTACTATCTACTTTTGCATTAATCAAAACTTGTGGATAAATATTAATAACTTTTTGTAATTCAGATAACTTCTTTTCCAGAATCAAATATTGTTTTTATCAACATTAAAAAGATGTCAAAATACCATCACCAGTTGGATTATAATCCAAGAAAAATAACATGACCTGATTGTTCTCCACCCTAAATTATAACCATTCTTTAACATATTTTTCAAGTACATATCTATCACCAACTTTTGTTTCAACAAAATCAATGTCATTGTTTTCATAAAATTTCTTCATGCCAAGATTACTCATAACAGTTGCAACAATTGCATTATTTTTCAATTCACCTTTTTTTCTTCCATAGCATCTACCAATTAATGAAAAATTATATCACCATCAATAATCTCACCTTTATCATTAACAGCCAAACATCTATCACCATCACCATCATAAGCAATACCAATATCACATTTATTAGTAACAACAAAGTTTTTGAAGCATTTCCATATGTAGAACCACAATTTTCATTAATATTAGTACCATTTGGTGTATTATTTAAAAATATAATGTTTTAATTCCTAAAGCTGTAAAAACTTTATCAGCAATAACTGATGTAGCACCATTGGCAGTATCAATAGCAACTGTAAAAATCCTCAACACCATTTTCTTCAAAATAATCTTTCAAAAATTCTTTCTAAAGAAATACAAATATTCATCAAGTAAATCTTCTCTTACTTCAGATACACCTATTTTTACTTCCTTTAGCAGTCAACTTTTTCTACTTCACCTGAATCCAAAATTTCTTCAATTTCTGCTTCAATTTCATCAGGAATTTTTCATTCCTAAATTACTAAAATATTTAATACCATTAAAATCATAAGCATTATGTGATGCCGAAAATAACAACACTCGCATCTGCTTTTAATTTTTAGTCAAATATGCAACACCAGGGGTAGGTATAACTCAATAAGTTTGACATTAGCGCCATAACTTAAGAATCCAGCAGTCATAGCAGCTTCAATTAATGTTCCAGAAATTCTCGTATCCCTGCCAATTAAAATCGTAGGAGACTTTCCATTCAAATGTTTCGACAAAACATAAGCACCAGCTTTAGCAACTTTATAAACCAACTCAGGTGTTAACTCTGTATTAGTGATTCTCCTAATTCCATCTGTACCAAAATATTTCATAATATTAAGTCCTTTCTTTAAACTTAGGGAATAAATTTTTCCCAAGATTTTTATAAAAATTTTTATTAACTGCAACACTATATAATATAACAAGCAATAAAATGATTCCATTTATTACATAACTTGTAACCATAGAGATATTCTTAAAATATCTAATATAATAAAGTAAAACATACTATTCCAAGTATTATCCCAGGTCCAAACATATTTAATTCTTTAAGTTTAACTAAATCTTTTTAATTTATATTTTACGATAATAATATATAATCAAATTTACAAGTAACGTAGAAATACAAGCTGCATAAATCTGCATTTTTCAAATTAAAATCAAATCAACAACCAAATTTATTATTGCCGCAAAAACAGTTGTTGTACCAATAATCTTTGTTTTTCTTAAATGCAGTAAAAATACCACCTATAAAACTAGATAAATTAGCATAATATGTCATAATTATAATCAAAGGTATATAAATATATGCTTCACCATATTGTTTATTAATAAATAAATTAAAAAAACAAACAGCATAACAGCAATCAATAGTAACTGAAAAAGCAATCTCTTCATATCATGATAAATACTATTATATACTTTTTACTTCCTTCATCTTTTAAAAATCTTAGCAGACGACTCTTTCCAAGCTGTATAAAAATATCCATAAACAACATTTATTATATTAGGAAATTTACAAAGCCATAGCATAAATTCCATTAACAGCTTCCCCCAGAAATTTTTGTCAATAGTACTCTATCAGACATATTTATAATCGCCCATGAAATACTATTAGGAACTAATGGAATGAGATATTTAATCATTTTATTCATAATTATCTTATTATATTTAGTCCAACATACTTCCATATCTTCATTTTACCAAAAACAAACAAAGCTGTAAAAGTATTCGCAATTGTATTTGCAATTAATAAAGCATTTCCTGATTTAAAAATCACAACCAAAAACTATATTTAATAAAATTGTCAAAAATTCCTAATATAAAATTAGAAACCGAATATAATTTTATATTTCCCTCACCTCTAGCAAGAGAATTACTAAGACCAAGTAATAAATTTGAAATAACAAAAATATCACTAATCCTTGCATACCAGGACTATATTCAGTGCCAAATCCCATTACTATTAAAGCTAATGGAATAAATACAATAGTTCCAATAACAGAATAAATAATAGTTTGACTTATTATTAACTTCTTTTTCTTTTTCGCTCTTTGCATCAATCAAAAGCGAAACATAGATTCCTCCATTAACAATGTAATTAATGGACAAATAAATATTGCTAAAGTACAAATAAAATCATAAGTTCCATAATCCCCCAGGTGTTAATAACTTTGTATAAAGAGGTAACAAAAATATGAAATTACTTGTGTTCCAAGTTTACCAATCGCAATTATTATAGTATTTTTTAATTAATTGACTTTGATGACTCATTATCCTTTTTCCTTATTTATTTCTTCAAACAACTTTTTCTAAAATTCACATTATTACTAACAAATTTATTAGGAACAAACTCAATATCTAAAAAGTTCCTGCAATTTATCAAAATCATAAAGTGGTAAAATATATCCTTCACTAGAAAAATTATCTAAAATTTGCATTTGATGATCATTAACATGTTCACCATATTTTTCATCCTTGCAGCAACAATCATCTTCTTTCCAAGTTGAACACCCTTTAAAATAGTACCAACTCCTGCATGTGAAATTATAACTCTAGCATCATTAATATATTTTTCAAAATCTTCTGAATTCAAATAATCAAATATCTTAATTTTTATCAGATTTAAATTTAGTCAGATCCAACTTGTGCAATAATTTCTTCATTAACCTCAAGTCTTTCAACCGCTTCAAGTAGCCTAGGAAAATGCTTATCCTGAGTGCCAAGCGTTACAAAAATCATATCATTACTTCCTTAATAAATTGATCCCCAATAAACAGCCTTTGGATAAACATTAAGCATTTCCTTCCATTGAACAACAAAAACATCTACATGCTTTATAAATCATTTTTCCAGCCATTGTAGGAGTATTCCTATTTGCAAAAGTTTCAATCCAAATCACCTTTTTACCAGCCTTTTTAGCAATCAAACACATAAATAAAAGCAGTATGTGAACCAGTAGAAACAATAACATCAGGATTAAATTTCTTAAAAAAATATTACGTGATTTAAAATAATTAATTAAAAAGTACAAAAAAATATTTAAACAAATTCTTTCGAGTACCATAAACTAAATAATCAACTTTATTTTTCATACTTATCACCTAAATTTTTATTTGATTTAGTTTTTTCAGTAACAACTCTATAATCATAATCTTCAATTCCAAGATGGAGAAGCTCATCTAAATGTCCTCCATCACTAGAAATAAATAATACTTTTTCAAATTAAACTCCTACATTTTATCAGGAACCTGAATACCCTAATAAATTCAAACCTCTATTTAAAACTTTATTAGTAACATATGTCAAATAAACTCTAGCATCTTGTATTTTTTTATCATCACAAATAATTTTATCATTATTATAAAAACACTAAAAAGCTTTTGCTACATCAAGTAGATATCTAGAAATAAAAGATGGTTCATTCTTTTCCAAAGCACTTCTCAATACTTCTTCAAAATTAGATAATACTTTTATCAAATTAAGAGATGAATCATCTGTAAGAATACTAAAATCTATATCTTTACTTATCATTATCAACTTTTCGCTAAAACACTATTTGTCCTAACAGCCATATATTGAACATATGGACCAGTATCACCTTGAAAACTAATAGCACTGTTAACATCAAAAACAGAATCTTTAACTCTGCTATCAAGCAAATTAGAAAATACTACAGCTCCAAGACCAACTTTTTAGATACATCTTCAATATTCATACCATCCAAATTATCTTTTTCTAAAAATAACTTTCTTTACCCTATTTATAGCATCTTCAAGTAAGCCTTCAACTTCAACAAAATTACCTTTTTCTAGTAGACATCTTGCCTTCAGGTAATCTAAGCATTCCATATCCAACAAATTCCAAGCCATCAATATACTTTTTATCAATTCCCATAATTTTTAGCAATTGCAAAAAATTTGTTTAAAATAAAGAGCTTGTTCATTTCCAATAACATATAAACATTTATCAAAAATCAAAATTACTTGTTCTATATAGAATAGAAGCTAAATCCCTTTGCAGCATAAATTGAAGCACCATTTGATTTCTTAACAATACATGGTGTATCAATACCCTCAGGTGTCAAATCAACTATCATTGCATTCTCTGACTCAATCATTCTACCTGTCTTTTTCCAAAAACTTCATACATTTCTGGAATCTTATCAATATAAAATGATTCCCTCGATTATTTTGTCAAATTTTACTCCCAACAAATCATATATTTTATTAAAATCAATCATCGAATATTTAGTAAATTCATCTCTTAATTTAACATATTCAGGATTTCCATCTTCCAATTGTTTAAATGTTTCTCTAGATTCCTCTAAAACAGATTCATCCTCTGCACAAAGTTGATTAATTCTAACATACATCTCAGCAAGTTTTTTTAATAGGATTCTCATTTTAAATCATATTCATTTCCCCCACCTTTTTATATGCTTCTATCAATTTAGCAAATTGAGTACCATAGTCACCTAAATGATTCCAACTAATTACATTATAACCTTGAAATCTATATAAATTATCAAGAGCATGTCCAAGTACAGTATTTTTTCAAATGACCAATATGAAATGGCTTAGCAATATTAGGTGAAGAATATTCGACAATAACTGTTTTACCTTTACCCATATTAGTACTACCATAATTTTCATTAGCATTAAATTTATCAAAAACTTTTAACTATAATAGCCTTATTAATATAAAAAAATTCAAAAAGCCCGAAACTACATCAACTTTTTCAAATATTTCATCAATATTCAAACCATCTTTAATCAAATTTGCAATATCAACAGGAGATTTCCTCAACTCTTTAGCCAATCTAAAACATGGAAATGAATAATCCCCCATTAGCATTATCTTTTTGGAACTTCAATATAACTTTTTAATTCATTTGCATCAATATTTATAACATCGCTAATTTTATTTGCGATAATCTCCTAAAATCCATATTCTTTTTAATCTCCTAAACAAATTCCTATATCTCTAGCTGTTTGAACTAATGGATGATCCATTGTTACAATTCTAACATTACTATCCTCTGTTCCACCTTCAACAGCACCAAGTTTTTTATTATTACCAACAACATCCTCTAAATCAACATAAGTAAATTTTTCCACCTTTCATAACAGTTAATACTCCAAATTTACCTTCTAATGCAAGCTCCATAGCTTTAGCACCATATTGTGTTGATAAAAACTCTATCATATGCAGATGGTGTACCCCCTCTTTGCATATATCCAAGTGTTGTATTTCTACTTTCAAGACCAGTTAATCTCTCTAATTCTTTAGCAACTCTATCACCAGCACCTGCAAACTTAGTAGAAATACCACTTCCCTCATCTATATTAGCCTCATAGACAGATGATTCACCATTAATAGGTTTAGCACCTTCTGAAACAACAATTACACTAAATTGTTTTTCCTTCTGAAATCCTATTATTTATCATATCAACAACTTTATTAATATCATAAGGTATTTCTGGAATTAAAAGCAGCATCTGCACCACCTGATATAGCTGACTCAAGTGCAATCCAACCAGCAAACCTACCCATAACTTTCCAATACCATGATTCTATGATGAGTTTCTGCAGTAGTATGCAATCTATCAAGTGCATCTGTCGCAACTTGAACAGCAGTATTATATCCAAATGTTATATCAGTACATGCAACATCATTATCTATAGTTTTAGGTACACCAATCATATTAATACCTTTAACAAATAAATCTCTTGCAGACTTTTTGTGTACTATCACCACCAAGTGCAAAAACACAATCAAATCCATCATTTTTAATATTTTCAACACATAAATCAGACAAATCCTTATATTCTGTAGTTCCATCAGGATTTTTCTATTTTATAATTAAAAAAACAATCGTATTTGTAGATGATCCAATAATAGATCCTCCTTTTGGTAACAACCCATTAGCAATAGGATTATTATCAAGTCTAATATAATCATTTTTTTATTAAACCTCTAAAACCATCTATAAATCCATAACATTCAATATTTTTCTTTTAGCTGTCTTCATTATTCCTCTAATAACAGGATTTAATCCAGAACAGTCACCACCATTAACTAATATTGCAACTTTTTTTAATCATTTTATCTCCTTACCTTTTTCCTTAGTATTTTTATAACAACAATAATAATTATAGCTAATACAACTGCAATAGCACATAATGCTGCTACAGTAGAACTAGTATCTTTAAATATCTGTGAAAATCCCAACTTAATTTTAGCAATCCAATCATTTGGATTATTACGACAACTTCTTTAAGAGTTGAAATCTCAACGTTTAATTGATATGTAACAACATCTGAATCCTTACTAACTAAAATTGTAATAACATTTGTTCCAACTGTTAAACTAGAATCATTACCGATTATTTCAACATTTGCAGAATCCGTATTTGCTTTAGCTTTAATTTTTTAAAGGTTGAACATCATTTTTGATTTATCTTAATATTATAATTATACTTTTTTAGGTGAAAATTCACTTTCAAACTTAGCACCATCAATTTCCAAACTTTTTAAACTAATATTAGAATCCTTTTTGTTTTGTAACATGAATTTTTATATGTCTTAGTAAGTTCTTTTTCACTTTTTACAGTAATTATAATATCATTTTCAGTTCCTTTTTAGATTACTATCACCAGAAATCGTGACTTTTTGCACCATCATTTTTCTGGTAACGCTGTAACTTTTAACGAATTAACATCATTTGATACAGTCAAATAATAATCAATAGTATTTTTATTAAAAACAGGATTAATCTCATATCCATCAATTGCCAAAGTCTTTAAATTTCTATTTCTCAATCTATCATATTCTGCTTGCTTTTCAGGTGATAATACTTTTTGCTTATCAAACGTGGTAGTAGTATTAGCATTAACATCTTTCTCAATGAATATTGTAAACATTGAAAAAGAAACAAGTATTATTAAAAATATTTTCAAAAATTTTTTCATAAAAAAACTCCAATTATTATATTATAAATTCATTATTAAAATTATACAATTATATAAAAATTTAATTCAACACTAATCTTCCCATTCCATTTCATAACCACCAATTTTAACAATATCACCTTCACAAATATGCATTTTTCTAAGTGCTGTATTCAATCCAATATCACTAAGCTTTTTATGCAAATAAAATAAAGATTCATTATCACCAATATTAACTTTTTCTTAAAATAGCATCAACTTCTTCACCTTCAACAACAAAAACTCCATCTTCTTTATGAATAGTGAATTTTTTTCTTTCTCTTCGTCAAGTTTATAAACTTTAACTTTATCACTAACTTCATATTGAACTAAATCAGTTTTAGGAATTTCAGTAAGTCTTTTTGAAACATAATCCATTAATTCCTTAACACCTTCATTAGCAACAGATGAAATAAAAAAATACCTTCAAATTATTTTCTTTTGCAATTTTTAAGTTCATTAATACCATCATCATTGACTTTTAATATCAATTTTAGTTCCAACTAAAATTTGCTCTCTCTCGACAAATAATCACTATATTTTTTTAAGCTCATTATTTATAATATTAAATGCCTCCTCGGATCTCTATCATTTGTTCCAGAAACATCAATCATATGAAGTAATACTCTAGTTCTCTCCACATGTCTTAGAAATCTTATTCCAAGACCTGTTCCTTCACTCGCACCTTCTATTAATCCAGGAATATCTGCCATTACAAAACTACTTCCATTATCCAATTTTACAACACCTAAATTTGGCTCAAGAGTTGTAAATTCATAATTAGCAATTTTTTAGGTCTAGCAGCTGTTGTGACTGAAAAGCAATGTTGATTTTTCCTGCATTAGGAAATCCAAGCAATCCAACATCTGCAAGCATTTTTAATTCTAAAAATAAGTTCCTTTTCTTCACCAGGCTCTCCATCCTGTGCAAAACGTGGAGCTTGTCTTGTAGAAGTAGCAAAATGAGTATTTCCAAGTCCACCTCTTCCACCTCTTAAAATCACTTCTTCTTGACCAGGTTTTGACAAATCTGCCAATACTTCATTTGTATTAGCATCTTTAATAACAGTACCAATAGGAACTTTAATAACTAAATTATCTGTCAGTTTTTACCAGTTTTCTTAGCACCAGAGCCATTACTTCCTGGATTTGCCTTTTAAATTTTTTTCTTAAATCTAAAAGTCAATTAAAGTATTAGCATCAGGATCAACAGCAAAAACAACATTACCGCCTCTTCCGCCATCACCTCCATCAGGTCCACCTGCTGCAACATACTTTTCTCTTCTAAAGATATTGCACCATCACCACCTTTTTCCAGCAATAGCATAAATTTTTCACGTAGTCTGTAAACATATATAATTCTCCTCATATAATATACAATGTATTAATAATCAAGCATCATCGCTTTTTAACTTCTCTCAATGTTTCTTTTTGCAGTCATTCTAGCCTTATCAGTTCCAGCAAGTAAAATTTCTTTAACTTCATCAGGTCTAGACTCGTAATAAGATCTTTTAGCTCTAATTGGATCAAGAGTTCTATTTATACTATCAATCAATTGCTTTTTACAAGCGACACATCCTCTTTTTCCAGCTTTACACTCAGCACAAATATTTTTTGCACTCCTCTTTATCTGTAAATAAATTATGATAATAATACACTGCACAAACATCTGGATGTCCAGGATCATCCTTTTTAATTCTAGCCGGATCAGTTTTAGCAAGCATAACTTTTTCTTTTACAATGTCAGGTGTATCAACTAAATATAAAGCATTTCCTAAGGATTTACCCATTTTAACTCCACCATCAAGACCTCTAATTCTTGAATTTTTAGAAATAACTGCAACTGGCTCTTTTTAAAACGCCTTCACCATAAATAGAATTAAATTTCCTAACAATCTCTCTAGCTTGTTCAATTAAAGGTAATTGATCCTCACCAACAGGTACTATCTCTCCTTTAAAAGCTGTAATATCAGCTGTTTGGCTTACAGGATATCCAATAAATCCATATGTAACACTCTCACCAAAACAACTCCTTTTTAGCAGCAATTTCAGTCTTTAATTGTTGGATTTCTTTCAAGCCTAGCCATAGTAACTAGATTAGAATAATATATAGTTAATTCAGGAATTTCAGATATCATTGATTGAACAAAAAAGTAACTTTATTAGGATCAATTCCAACAGATAGTTGATCAAGTAATATCTCCTCACATTTTTTCTCACTTTTGCAGGATTATTGAAAATTATCAGTTAAAAGCTTGAACATCTGCAATCAAAATATATGTATCAAATTTATCTTGAAGATCCACTCTTGATAATAATGATCCAAAATAATGTCCAATATGCATATTACCTGTAGGTCTATCACCTGTTAAAATTCTCTTTGATTTATCAGGTACAACATCATCTAAAAATATTCTACCTTCATTTTCTTCAATATTCATTTCAAACCTCCTAGAAATTTTTATTAACTGTCAATCTAATTAACAAATCCACATCATCATCTTCTGCAGATTTATTCTTTCTCACTTCATTACATTTATCACATTTATAAAACAATATCAAATCCATCTTTAGTTTGGGATAGTTTGTACAGGTCTTAAAAATACCTTTACAATCCTCTGCTCTATCACCTGGAAGTTTATCAACATGTTTAGAACACAAACAATATGGACAATGATCCCTTGATGAATAAATCAATTTATCAACTTTCTTTCCACAATTTTTCACAAACAAAAGATTCATCTCTTTTAGTAAAGTTTTTCATATTACCCTCTTATTAATAATCAAAAATACTTCCATCAATAAATTCTCTCAATATAGAATTCATTGGAATTGCTCTTTCATCATCTATTTCTTCAAAATATTTCAAAAAGCAATTAAACGTTTAGCTTCAGAATATTCTTTTTCACTAGAATCAATTTCTTCCAATAATGGTAATGCATATTTTTGAAAAGAATAGCTAATTCATAAACTAATGAACTATTAAACATAACATCAGCATTTTCTTGAAATGGAAAAATATTCTTATCTTCACCAGCATTAACACTTGGCCAACGTCTTAAAAGTTTCAAAGTGCCGAATATCCTCTAAAATTATAATCTCTAACAATTCTTCTAATTAATCTAGTATCAGTCGTTGAAATTCTATTAAAATAATCTATATTTAAAAACAGTTAAATCACTAATATAAATTTTAAATTTTTCATTATCAGGAATACTTGCAGTTAATTTATCATTTAAACAATGAATTCCTTCAATAACTAAAACTTCATCTTCTTTTAATGACATTTTATTTCCCAAAAATTTCTTAGAACCGATCTTAAAATCAAATGTAGGAACTTCAATTTCTTCTCCATTGATAAGCTTTAGTCAAATGATCATTAAACAAATTCAAATCAAGAGCATCAATTGTTTCAAAATCATAGTCGCCATTTTCATCACGAGGTGTATCAGGTCTTTCAACAAAATAATTATCAGTGCCAATTGTAACAGGTTTTAATCCATTTATTCTAAGTTGAATTCCAAGTCTTTTAGCAAATGTTGTTTTTACCAGAAGATGATGGTCCTGCAATTAAGACTAACTTAATTCCATCTTTAGCTGCAATTTTATCAGCGATTTCAGCAATTTTCTTTTCATGTAAAGCTTCTGACATTAAAATAACTTCATTAGTTTTACCATCTTTAATTCTATTATTTAAATGATAAATTGTATTAATATTCATCAAAGCATTAATATCATCATATTCTTTTAATGCTGATAAAAAAATTTCTTACTTTCCTTAAATTCACCAACTTGTGTTGGATCCTTTTCTACTTGGATATTGAACAATAAAATCCATGCCTATATAATTTAATATCAAATAAATCTAAAACACCTGTAGAGCTTGGCATAACTCCATAAAAATAATTATAATAATCATTGCAAAAAATATAATGAAACATTTTTCTTTATTTTTTATTATCAATCTGTAAGATACCTCTAATAGTTTTTCTTCTTTATAAAAACTAACTGCTTCATCATGTGTCATAACAACTTTTCTGATTTTTAAATCAGCATTAATTAATTCCCTGCATTTTTCTTTAACTTCATCAATCATTTCTTCAGTAACATCCATATTATCTATCTGACAAAACATTGAATTAGATAATTGAAAATTAACATTTAAATAACTCTCTGGATAAAGTTCATTAAAAAGCCATGCCCATTACAAACAACAAGCCCCTAATATAAATCTTCATTCCATCTTTATCAGTAATATCAATTAAATCTATTTTTATCACCATCATTAACTTTTTGTATCAAGTGATTTAATCTCATTATTTATCTTACCTGCAACAATATGTTTTTTTGTAAAAAAATCAAGATTTGTTTTTAAACATTTCTCCGATCGTAACATCATCTTTCATTATTCCAATTTCTGCATTTTTGATAAAAAAACTTTCATTCGTATATCTCCTCTTTATTTTATTTAATTTTATCTTTCATTTTTGTAAAATATTTAAAAGCCTCAATTGGTGTAATAGAATCTAAATGTACACCATCCAATTCTGACGCAATCTCTGCTAATTTATAATTATACATACTTAACTGCCCTGCATTTTTCTGCTTTTTCACTTTTAGTTTCAGCTTTTCCATTCATAATATTTTTCTTTTCAAGCTTAAATAAAATTTCATTAGCTCTATTAGTAACTTCTTTTGGAACGCCTGCTAACTTTGCAACATGGATACCATAACTTTCATCAGTACCACCTTCAACAATTTTTCTTAAAAAGATAATATCCTCTCCTCTTTCTTTAACAGTAATATGATAATTCTTTGTTCCTTCAATCTTTTCCTTCTAATCCAACTAATTCATGATAATGTGTTGCAAACAATGTCTTGCATTTCAACTTAGAAACATATTCAGCAACAGCCCAAGCTATAGAAAGACCATCATATGTTGAAGTACCTCTACCAATTTCATCTAAAATAACTAAACTTCTATTAGTAGCATTTTTCAATATATTAGCAACTTCCATCATCTCAACCATAAAAGTACTCTCACCACTACTTAAATCATCAGAAGCCCCAACTCTAGTAAACACTTTATCAACAACACCAATATGTGCATATTCAGCAGGTACAAAAGAACCAATCTGTGCCATAATAGTAATTAATGCAACTTGTCTCATAAAAAGTTGATTTACCAGCCATATTAGGACCAGTTATAATATTTAATCTATTCTCATTAGAATTCAATAATGAATCATTTTTGAACAAAATCACCATAAGGTATTATTTTTTCAACAACTGGATGTCTTCCATTTTTTAATATCAATCAAATCATCATCAACTACATCTAGCTTACAATAATTAAGCTCATTTTGCAACATTTGCAAGTCCTTGAATAACATCTAATTTAGAAATAGCACTAGCTGTTCTTTGAATTCTTTTTGCATTTGATTGAATCTCATTTCTAATATTAACAAACTCATCATATTCAAGTGCTATAATCTTCTCTTTAGCACCTAAAATTTCATTCTCCATTTTTCAATTCTTCAGTGATATATCTTTCACCAGTAGTAAGAGTCTGTTTTTCTAATATATCTATCTTCTGGAATATCTTTTAACATTAGATTTGCTAACTTCAATATAATATCCAAAAATTTTATTATACCCAATTTTTAAATTCTTAATTCCAGTAAGCTCTTTTTCTCTTATTTCAACATTCTGCAAGCCATTGTTTACCATTTGTTGTAGCTTCAATCAATTCATCAATCTCGGGTTTATATCCTTTTTAATTAATCCCCCTCTTTTACTGTTAATGGAGGTTCTTCAACAATTGAATTTTTCAATCAATTCATATATATCAGTTAACACATCAAGTTCAGCATCAACATTTCTTAAAAATTCACTATTTACATTCTTAATAGCATCCTTCAAATTTGGTAACTGCATTATAGAATTTTTTTAAAGAAATCAAATCTCTTGCATTAACAGTTCCATAAGAAATCTTTCCTGCCAATCTTTCAATATCATAAATACTCTTTAAAGATTCAACAATTCTATCATTTAATAATATATCATTTTTAATTTCTTCAACAGCATCAAGCCTTAAATTAATATCATCAACATTCACAAGCGGATCATTAATCCATCTTCTAATTAAACGTCCTCCCATAGAAGTCTCTGTCTTATCCAATACCCAAAGCAATGTTCCCTTTTTACTTTTTATCTTTAAGTCTTTCAGTTAACTCTAAATTTCTTCTAGAATTAATATCCAAAGCCATATATTTAACAACTTCATATAAAACAATTTTATTCAAATTTTCAGGCTTAATTTTTTTGAGTTTCTTCAACATATTTAAGTAAAATTCAATTGCATTAATAACCAAATATCTTTCACTAATATTTTTTTATTAAATTTCCTTGTTCATCAATAATATCAAAAGTATTGTGAATCGTTTCATCATCAAATTTATCATCAAGTTTAGTCATTGAACTTTTCATATTAAAAAATCAGGAACAAAAATTTTTTTATCAGATTCAATATCAGTTTTTCTATATTTTTTATCAACTGAAACAAAAAAACTTCAAATCTATTTTTAATTTCACTAATTTCATTATACTATCATTCATATATTCATTAATAATTAATTCAGAAGGAGTAAATCTTGAAATCTCATTAATCAACTTCTGAAAATTGTTATCAGACTTAATTTCAGTTGCATAAGCTTCACCTGTTGAAATATCAAAAGCAGCAATTCCATAATATATGCCATCTTTAAATACAGACATAATATAATTATTCTTTTTCATCAAGCAAATTACCATCAGTAATTGTTCCAGGCGTCATAATCTTTTATAACATCCCTTTTAACTATACCTTTAGCATTTTTAGGATTTTCAAGTTGCTCACAAATAGCAACTTTATATCCATTTTGAACAAGCCTCGAAGCATATATCTCACCAGCATGATACGGAATTCCCACACATCGGTGCACGATTTTTCCCTACCACATTCCTTTACCAGTTAATGTAAGTTCCAGTTCCCTTGAAACATTAATCGCATCATCAAAAACATTTCATAAAAATCACCAAGTCTATAAAAAAAGTACACAATCTAAATACTTAGATTTAGTTTCCAAATAATGTTGCATCATAGGTGAGAATGTAGTCATATTTTTTTAATTGCATCAACCGTAGATATTTCTTCATACTTCATAAAACAACTCTCCTTTTTGATAACTATATATTATCACAAAAACCACTCAAATACCATATATGATTTTCATCAATTTTAACCTCAACCATTTTACCAATAAGACTTTTTATCACCTTTGAAAATTAACAACTTTTATATGAATCAGTTCTACCTGTCAAAACTTCATCATTATTTTTTTACTAGTACCTTCAACTAAAACTTTTTGAATAGTACCAATATACTTATTTCCATCTTCTGCAATAATTTCTTCAGTCAACTTCTTAAGCTTATCAAATCTCTTATGCTTTAATATCTTCAGGTATCTGATCTTCCATCGTATCTGCAACAGTTCCAATTCTTCTTGAATAAATAAACATATAAATTTGTTCATATCTAACTTTTCTAACAACATCAAGTGTATCCTCAAAATCTTCCTCTGTTTCACCAGGAAAACCTACAATAATATCAGTTGTAAATGTAGCATCAGGAATCTTAGATCTTATTCTATCAACTAATTTTTAAATATTCTTCTTTTGTATAATTTCTATTCATTTTTAAGAACATTTGAACTTCCAGCTTGTAAAGGCATATGAATTAATTTACAGATATGTTTACTATTAGCAATCACATCAATAACATCATCAGTAAAATCTTTAGGGTGTGGTGATGTAAATCTAATTCTTTCTATACCATCAATCTTATCAAGCTCTGCTAATAACTCTGCAAATGAATGAATATCTGTATCAGTAATCTTCATTCCTTTTCTATTTTCAGCAACCATATAAGAATTAACATTTTGTCCAAGTAAAGTTATTTCTTTATACCCTGCTTTAGCCAAAGCCCTTAACTTCAACAATAATATCTTCAGGTCTTCTACTTCTTTTCCCTTCCTCTAACATAAGGAACAATACAATAAGTACAAAAATTGTTGCAACCATTCATAATCAATACAGAAGCTTTTAACACTATCATCCCTCTTATTAGGAATACCTTCAAAAACTTCACCATCAACATCTATAATATCTTCTATCTTTCTTTTTTTCTTCAACAGCCAAATATAAATCTTTAGCAAAATTATCAAGAGTATGAATACCAAAAACAACATCAACATAAGGGTAACTTTTCTTTTATTTTTTCAGAAACATGTTCTTGCTGCATCATACAACCACCAACACAAATTATTGTTCCCTTATCTTCTTTATACTTTTTAACTTCTCCAAGCTTTCCATATAATCTATCTTCAGCATTTTCTCTAACACAACATGTATTAAAAAAATTATAATATCTGCATTTTCTTCTTTATCAGTCTTTGTAATACCTGCTGCATTTAACATACCAGCTATTTTTCTGAATCATTCTCATTTAATTGACATCCAAGAGTATATATAAAATACTTCTTCCCATCAAATTTCTCTTTAATTTTTATTTGTCCATTCCTCTGTATTAACTACTCTCATTTTAAAAATCCTTTTCACGTATTTATGTTTGATTAAAAATTTTTATTCATAATATATATCTATAATATAAAAAGCTCTGTAACAAATTAATGCTACAGAGCCCCACTAAATTAAATGAATTATTAAGCTAATCCATATTTTTTTCTTAAACTTATCAGCTTTTTCCGCCTGTTGTTTCTTTTCTTAAATTTCCTGTCCAAAAATGGATGACACTTTGAGCAGATATCAACTTTCATTTCACCTTTTGTTGAATTTGTTTTTCATTACATTTCCACAAGCACAAGTGATAGTTGATTCTTTATATTCTGGATGTATTCCTTCCTTCATTACCAATTCACCTCTTTCTATATATTTCCTAAATGCTAAATACTAGTTTGCTTTTTGAGATATGATTTCTACGCCATCATAATATCCACAACTTGGGCAAACTCTGTGTTGCATCATTAGAGCGTGACAATGTGGGCACTCTACTAAATTTTTTTATTTTTCTAATTTCCATGTTGATCTTTTTAGTATGTGTTCTTGCTTTAGACCATCTTCTTTTTGGTTGTGCCATTTCAATCCCTCCTTATGCTTATAAAAATTACTTTCTCTTTGTAAGTCACTCTAACATTATAATTGCTATAGTGCCCTTTTTGTCAAGTGTTTTTAAAATTAATTTTTAAATATTCAGCTTTTACAAAAACTAATTTGTGTATTAATTTGATATCTATCTTCTGAAGAAAGCTTTTTTAGCTGAAGCTCTAAATCTTGCTAATGCAGATAAATATGCAATCCTTATATCATTATTAATTAATACTCCATCATCTGTCATACCACCTTTTATTAACATATCTGTAGCATTAATTGAATTTTTTCCATATAAATTGTTTCTTGAAACAATACTATCATAAGATGCAATGCCTGGTTGATAATAAAAATACTTTTGTAAGTTGCAAATTATTAGGATCATTACCTTCTATTGCACCAATATCATCTTTAGCAAGAGTAATAGAATCTTTATCATAATCAACTAATCTATAACAAACAACTTTATAATTTACATTTTCCATTTTTCTTTTTTTAGCTTCTTCATTAAATAACTTAGATCTAGGATCATAATAAACAAGCTGATTATCCATATTTTTTTATAACGCACTGCCATTACATTATTTTCATTATAAATGCCATCAGCACTAGCTTGAGTCGCAAGTGCAAAGCTATTCCATCCATCATTATTTTTGATAATTTGGTTGCACATAAATTGAATCTCTATTTATAAATTCAACTGTTTTTTCCATTACTAACAACTGCATAATTACTATAAAATTTATAATTACCAATTGGCATTCCCTGCATAAATGTCAGCATTGTAGAATTATTAGCAATCATATGCCAATCAACTTCACTAATCGCAGGCATTTGATACCTATATGTTCTACCTAAATAATCATCAAAATTCTTTACCTCATTAATTAATCCATTTTGTATACTCGCAATAACAACATCAATTCTATGTGAATCAAATGCAGATGAAGCAAGTTCAGGATCATTTCCCGGTTGCTCATAATCAAAAATTTTATTAGTTATTAAATATGCTTTTTGATGTGGATCAGTTCCTTGAACACCTGTACTATCAATTGTTACATTATATTTTTCTCTTAAATGGCTCACTATCAATATTTCTATAATCATCTCCAATATCAATTCTTTTTAATATTTCATGTGCTCTTTCACTAAAAAGCTTTTGCATTAACATAATAATAATAAGCGTTTAAGTCTTTGAATTCATAATCTTTGTTTTTAAAAGAAACCTGCAAGATCTATATGATTCATAGTAAAGAAATTCTTTTTCATCAACAGGAATTGGCATTCCTTTAATAGAAGCATATAATCTAGCCATTTCATATGTACCAATATAAACTCTCTTATTATTTTTCAAGTCTAAATATTGGTATACCAGTATATGTATTATTAAAACTAAAATTATTATCCCTATTTCCAACAGTCTTAATTATTGGTTCAACTGTACCATATTCACTGCCACCATTCATAACACTATCATCAAAATAATATTTTTGATTGTTATATATAACATAATTATAATACCTAATATTCCTATATACCTTATGAAATGTATTATCTAAATGATATTGTGTATCAACTGTGGCAACATACTCGCCAAGTACCTCTGGTCCAATAACTGTATCAAAATTTAATGTAACTGTATGATTCTTATCATCAATATTAGTAACCTTTTCTAGGATCAATATAATATCCCTCTAACGCTTCATACTTCCATAATCCATCATTTCCAATATATTCAGCATATACACTAATATAATTATCTAAAGTATAATTAACTATAATATTATATTGATTATTAACCGTATATTTACAAGTATAATAATTAAAAGCCTTTAACCCTTTTTAATTTAGCATCTTCACTAATATCTTCATTCATCTTAAACTCAGGAGCCTTCTTAGTTTCAGTTGTTCCATAACTCGTATTATATTGCTTATCTTTTTAACTCTGCGTAATTATTATATATACCATAAATATAAAATCCATCATACATATTATATAAAATAGCAGGTATATAATCATTTAATTCAGTTTTTGTATAACCACTTGAAGAAAGTCCTGTTGCCATACTACTAAAAAAACGAATTTACAGATGCAGTTATATCCCTTATCCTTGATGTTCTCTCACTAGAATAATTATTATTTTTGTGTATTTATTTGATATGCACGTACAGCATCATAAGTAGAATTATATAATAATGATGTATATGCAGATTCTTTTTCAGAAACTTTAATCATATTGCTCGTAAATAATCCAACAACCATAGAAATCGGAACTATTATCAAACAAAAATATTACTGCTAAATGTTGATATTTCATATTTTTACCTCTTTTGTTCTTTTCCATATAATATTACCAAAACACTATATTTTTTTCAATATTACAATATCTTAAAATCAATCCTACGAAGCTCCTTATTTGCATCAGCTACAACGATTCTAACTTTATCACCTATTTTTGTAAATTTTAGAATTTGTTTCACCTATAGCAGTTTTTCTATTTTCATCAAAAAAACATAAAAAGTCATCTTCCATTTTTTCATATCTAACTAATCCTTCAACAGTATTATCAAGTTCTACAAAAATACCAAACTTAGTAATTGACGAAACAATTCCATCATATTCTTCGCCAATTTTACTTTCCATATATTCAGCTTTTTTTCATATCATCCGCTTCTCTTTCAGCTTTTAGTAGCTCTTTGCTCACATAATGATGATCTTGCTGCATACTTCTCAGCCCTACCATAATACTTGGTTTTTAAACCAATCATTTACATCATAATCTGCTTCAATATATTTAGAAATAATCCTATGTATAAATAAATCCGGATATCTCCTAATAGGTGACGTAAAATGACAATAATACTGTCCTGCAATACCAAAAATGCCCCAAATTTTTCTGCATCATATCTAGCCATTTTTAAAGTTCTAAGTAATAAAGTAGATACTACTCTTTCCTCATCTTTTCCTTTAACTTGATCCAATATTTGTGCAAAAAGACTTAGGTTTTACATCACTTGGCTTTCCCTTTTTATATGATATCCCTAAATCAAGTAAAAACTTATTAAAATCTTCAACCTTCTCTTCATCAGGGCTTTTTCATGAACTCTATAAATAAAAGGAGCATCAAGCCAATAAAAATTTCTCAGCAATAGTTTCATTAGCCGTAAGCATAAATTGCTCAATTATCTCATTAGAAAAACTAATATCATATACTCCAACATCAATGGCTCTTCCCTTTTTGTCCAAAGTAATCTTACTTTCTGGAATATTTAAAGATAAATATCCTTTTTCAATTCTTCTATTTTTCAAAATATGCGCAAGTTCAGCCATCAAATCAAGATGATTCAAATATTTTTCATCAGCAGCTATATTATCTTTAGCATAATTCTTCTTTTCATCATCTATTGACTAACAATCTCTTCATTATTTCTATCAATATCAACTTGGACTTCATGATAATTCATTCTCTTCGTAACATTTATAACACTTTTAAATACATCAGCATCAATAACATCACCTCTTTTTGTTAATTTTCATAACACATGACATTGCATATCTATCAACACCTTCATTTTAAACTACAACAACCATTTGAAAGTTCAACAGGAAGCATTGGTATAACTCTATCAAGCATATAAACACTTGTACTCCTATTAACTGCTTCCCTTATTAATCTCCGTATTTTCTCTAACATAATGACTGACATCTGCAATATGCACACCAAGTTCATAATTTCCATCAGATAATTTTTACACAAACGGCATCATCCAAATCTTTTGCATCTTCACCATCAATTGTAAAAAAATCTCCTGATCACGTAAATCTCTTCGATATTTTTAAAGAAATAGGCTCTAAACTAACAGATTTCGCTTCATTTATAACTTCTTTAGAAAATTCACATGGCAAATCAAATTGTTTAATAATAGACAACATATCAATCCCAGCTTGATCTGGAAAACCTAAAATTTCAACAATTTTTTTCCTTCAGATTTTTCTTCCTTCAACTGATTCCTTAATGATTTCAACAACGACCTTTTGACCATTTCTAGCATTTTTACTAAAAGCTTTTTGGAATAAAAATGTCCTTTTTAAAAATTCTTTTTTATCATCAGGTTTTACAAAACCAAAATTTTTTTACTTTTTTTCAAAAATTCCAACTACTTTACTTGGAACAACTATAGTTTTATTTTTCCATATTCACCTCCTCAATTTTTTCAAAAAGATGCTAACCAACACGGATAGCATCTTAATAAAAAGATATCATAATTTATTTTTAGAATAAACAAACAATTCCTACTATAACAGTTAAAACAGCAAAAACTATTCCTAAAACTATTGTCTTTTATACATTCTTCCTGTTTTTGTTCTTGATTTATTTTTTTATCAAAAAAACTTATTAGCCTTAGTGTTTTTCATCATAAGTTTCTTCTGCTGAATGTTGGCCTTCACTTGGTTGTAATAAAGTAACAACTATTAAAGCTAAACATACAATAATATAAATTACATATAATAAATTTTTCAATACTTCTGGCATCTCTCATCTCTCCTTATTAAAACATAATTATCATAACATATAAAAAAATCAAAAATCAATCTTATAATATAAGTTTATCAATTTTTCGAACCAAAATATTTTAAATACTTTTTATAAGCCTGCTTAACCTCAGTTATTCCTTCACCTGTATGTAAATTAATTATAGAATAACTAAAATCTAAAAATCATAATAGTTATTAACATACATATTAGAAAATATCTAATTTTTAGGAATTTTTTCAACATTTCTTGCAAAAGAAGGACCAATAATATAAATACATAAAGAACCTCCAACTCCAAAAAAACACCGAATTTCTTAAACAAACCCTCCCATTAATATTCATAAACAATTTAGAATAATCCCAATATCTTATACCTGTATATTTTTTTCAATAACATAAGATGTAATATATTCTAAAAATCGTGCAAAAATAGTAATAAATATAAATGTCAACATAGGCGAATTCAACAATTTTTCTAAGTTTTTTTACTTTTTGTAAATAAAATTAACAATGCACACGCAAATCCATAAATAGGAAGCCAAGGTCCTCTCAAGAACCCTCTGTTAACAAATTGTCCTTTAATAACAATAAAATAAAAATACTTCCCATAACCATCCAATAATAGAAAAGAAAAAGAAAAAAACAATATAATCTTTGAAAATTCAAAATCAGGATATGTATTTTTCATAATCTCGTTTGATCTTCTCTAGATATTCAGGAACTGGATAATAAATTTCTCTATTAACATTATCAAATAAAAACATGATCATTAAATTTTTTCAGAATATTTTTAATCCATCTTCAATATAATCTTTTCTTAACAAATAATAGAATTCAACATAAGTAAAATTATAATATGGATCAACTAAAATTCCTGCAACACCAATTGTTGAAATTCTTAAAATATTCCATCCCAAAAATGATAAATCTATCAAAAATGCATTCATTTTATAATGATTCATCATTTTTCTAGATAAAGATTAAAAGCATTTAAAGGTTTTTATTTTAGGATTTTCAGCAATTATAAAATTAACCATCCTATAAGAATAACTCTTAACAATCCCTCCAATAAGCGTCAAACTCCACAAAAACTTATAAACATCAAGTACTATTACACTTTTTACGATATTCAAATAGTATTCTTTATTAAAAGCATATTTCAATCTTCCAAATTTAACTTTATAAGATTTACTCTCTAAATACATTCTAGCAATAGAAATATTTAAAGGATTGATAATAAATATTTTTCAGTAAAATAGCTAAAACTGCTAAAATAATTGCAACTGCTTTATTTAACTGCTCCTGCGTAGGTTTTTCCAATAATCGAATTGATAAATATTTGAATCTGTGTTTGTCCTTTAGTAAAAAAATTTGTAACTGCAACAGTAACACCTTTTTCCAATATTCTTATCTTCTCTAACAGCTTTAATTAATCCATCATTATTTCCCTCAAAAAGTTCTGATAAAGCCTTATCAACATATACATCATAAATATTCTGCTTAAAACCAATATTTTTCGCTCTTATTAATTCTTTTCTACTTCATTAATACCATTATGAATAGTCTTCATAATTTTAACTGCAGTATTATCAATATTTTTCACCAATAATCAATAATGAAATAATTGTAATTAGAATGAAAAACTCCGATTTTTCTTAAAAAGCCTTTTTTTAGCTTCCCTTTTTAAATTCTTAATTAATTTCATTTAAGATCCCCCATTGAAATTATTTTTCCTTCTAATTACATATCCTTCTTTACATTCAATAGGTAATTTCATTAAAACACTTTTGACCAGCTCTACCAGGATTTACAAACTCAACATTTTTCACCAGTCTCCACATCCCACATTTCATCAATTTTAAATTTAACAGGTGTTATTTCTCCAGGAACAATAATTTCCATCTCATCACCAACAAGTAATTTATTTCCAATTCTTACGACAGATTTATCAGGATCATATTTAGTTACTTGACCACCATATTCATATTGTAAATTATATTGTTTATTATCATAAGAAACATTATCATCAATACTCTTTTTATTAAAAAAAGAAATCAGTAATATCCCTTGTCTTAGTTTTTTTCAAGCTCATTATAATATTTAGTACTATCAAAATTTTTCAGGATCTTTAACATAATCATCAATAGCAGTTCTATAAGCATTAACAACACTTGCTAAATAATATTCTGACTTAAGTCTTCCCTCAATTTTACAACTTGAAACACCAAGTTTTTACAATTTCAGAATTTCATTAATCAAACATAAATCCTTAGAAGACATTACATATATTGCCATTATCATCCTGCTCAACAGGCATAATATTTCCAGGATTATTTGCTTCTTCAATATAAACATTATATTTCCATCTACAGCTCTGTGCACAATCACCACAATTAGCACTTCTTCCAGACATATATTGACTTAAAAACATCTTCCAGAATAAGCCCAACAAATAGCGCCATGTATAAACATCTCAGTTTCCAAGCTTTCAGGAATATTATCAATAACATTTTTTTAATATCTTCTTTATTCATTTCTCTAGAAAGAATAACTCTACTAGCACCATTCTTTTTGCCAAAAATCTTGCAGTATGTGCACTAAGAGTATTTGCCTGTGTACTAATATGAATTTCAATATTAGGTGCTATATCATGAATTAATTGGATAACTCCTCCATCAGCAGCAATAATCGCATCAACTTTCAATTTATCAAGCAATCTAATTTGTCTTTCCATTGCCTCATACAAATCATCTGAAGCATAAGTATTTAAAGTAACATGAACCCTTTTTCCTATACTATGTGCATAATTTATAATTTTAGCAAGTTCTTCTTCATTAATTGGTGAACGTGATCTAAGTGATAATTCACCTGTTCCACAATATACAGCATCAGCACCATACATAAATGCCACTTTTGCTTTTTCAAATGAACCTGCCGGTGCTAATAATTCCGGTTTTTTATCATTTCCATTCCTCCTCAAGGACACATTATATAATATATTAGTCCATTTTTTTCAATAATATGCCAACACTATAAACTGTATTATTGAAAAAAATCAAGCATTGCCATATAATATAACAAATTAATAAACAAGGACAAATAAAATGATACAAAAAAATATTTAAACAAACTAGAATATAATCTAATAATAGAGAATTTAATAAAAAAATTGTAGAACATTTATAGGAAAAGAAATAGCAAAGCAAATTAGAACCATCATCAAATGTCGAAAAAAGTAAGTAGAACACTTGAAGAAACTAGTGAAGCAGTTAATCTATTTTTTTGAAATATGGTTCATTCCCCATTTCTGAAATAGACGATTTAACAATTGGATTAAAACAAATTGAAAAGTTATATAAATTTATCAGCTAAAAAAATCTATTAAATTTTGCAGATATACTATACATGTCAAAAGAATTAAAAGATTATCACAAAGATGCTCAGGAGCATTCACAATATTTAGATAAATACTTTGACGACTTATATATAAATCAAGATATTGAAAAGAAAAATCCATTCCAGTATATTATCAGAAGATACAATCGCAGATTCTGCATCACCAAAAATTAAACCAAATCAGAAGAAATATCTAGAATTGCAAATCAAAAATACTTTAAATAAAATGATTCATTCAACAACATATTCTAAATACATGATGGATACACTTGTAACAATTAGAAACAATAGATATGTAATTCCTGTAAAAGAAGAATATCGCAATCAAATCAAAAGGATTCATTCATGATACATCAAGCAGTGGCTCAACAGTTTACATCGAGACCAATGTCAGTATTTGAAATTAATAACTCAATAAATACTTTAAACATTGAAGAACAACACGAAATTGAAAAGAATATTAAGTGAATTATCAAGTAACCTATTCCCACTATATGGATTTTTAAAACAAAACTTAAATTTGATAGGAAAAACTAGATTTTTATAACTGCAAAAGCGAGATATTCAATAGACAATGATTGTACTAAACCTGAAATTGGTGATTTTTATTGAATTAAAAATGCTAGGCATCCTTTAATAAACAAAAAAATCAAGTAGTTCCAATTAATATCGAAATTGGAAAAAAACATATAGAACACTAGTAATTACAGGTCCAAACACAGGTGGTAAAACAGTAACATTAAAAAAACTGTTGGACTACTTTCCTTAATAGCCCCAATCAGGAATTCACATTCCAGCCTCAGATACCAGTACAATTAAAATTTTTGATAATATATTTTGCAGACATTGGAGATGAACAAAGCATTGAACAATCTCTAAGTACCTTTTTCATCACATATGACAACAATTGTAAACATATTAGAAAACTTCACAATTGATAGCTTAATTTTTTAGTAGATGAATTAGGCTCTGGAACAGATCCAATAGAAGGTGCAAACTTAGCAATTAGCTTACTAGAAAGATTTTTATGAATATGGTGCATTTACATTAGCAACAACACATTATCACGAAATAAAAAAATTATTGCTTATCAAATAAAGGTTTTTGAAAATGCCAGTGCAGAATTTGATATCGAAAAACATGCGTCCAACATATCACATATTGATGGGTATCCCAGGAAAAAAAGTAATGCTTTTTGCGATAAGTCAAAGACTTGGAATTCCAAAAAGAAATCATTGAAAAGAGCAAGTTCTTTAATCAGTAAACCAGACACAGATATCGAAACACTTATGAAAGACATCTATGATTCAAAAAAATAAAAAAATTGAAGAAGAAAAAGGAAATCGAAAAAAATCTAAATCAAATCCAAGTATTAAGAAAAATCATTAGAAAACGATGTAACTGATAAACTAAAACATGAAAAAGAAAAAAATTGAAGAAGCTAGAAATGAAGCAAAACAAATCTTAATTGACGCAAAAAGAAGAAGCAAATGAAATCATCTCTAAATTAAGTAAAATGCAACAAGCAGACATCAAAAAGCTGAACATCTACGCAACAAACTAAACGACTCAGTTAATAATTCAAAGGCAAAAGGCTTGGACCTAAGTATTCTCCTATCACTAAACAACAAAGCTCCAGAAACACTTGCCAAATCATCAAAAAAACAAATTCCAAAGTAAATATCAAAAAAATAACAAAGCACAAACAATTAAATCAGAAATAAATGTAATTGGTGAAACTGTTGCAGTAGCAACTGAAATAATAGATCAATACTTAGATTCTTGCTATATGGCGGGATTAAAAAGAATGCCGAATAATTCATAGCAAAGGAACAGGTAAATTACGCCAAGGAGTACATGAATTCTTAAAAATCACGATATGTAGATGAATACTATACTGCCCGGATTCACAGACGGAGACATCAGCGCAACAATTGTAAAATTAAAATCAAAACATTAAAAAAATAAGGTGAATGGATAAAATATCTACTCACTCTTCTATTTTTTAGAGCGAGCACCAGGGAATTGAACCCGGAACTTCGGGTCAGAAGCACGACATTTTGCCATTAAACTATGCTCGCATACATATAAATTATAGTATTTAAAATAAAAATAAGTCAATTAAGGATTATAAAAAGCCATACTACCACAGTACAGCTTTTACAAATTTATTTAAAAAAATTTCTCCCATTCATCAATTCATCTTGTTTACACAATTATTCTCTAATTAAATAATTAAAATCATTATATTTATTATTAATAATCAATTCCTTAATAGCAGTAGGCTTTTAAATCAATATCTTTAATTTCATCAACACTAAGCCAATAAAAATTATATTTCATAATCTTTCCATCATCATTTTTCTTGAACAGACCAATTATCCAACTTTATTCTTTCATCAGGCTCAATCAAAAAAATAATTTTTCAACCCAATGCTCCATTCTTTGATCTTTCTTATAAAAATTTTCATTTAAAACAAACTAATTTCAAAGAATCAATTCCACATCCGACTTCTTCTAACACTTCCCTTTTTATAGTAGCTCTCGAACTTTCACCAAGTTTAACATGTCCTCCAGGCAAAAATATAATAATCATAACCATCAATTTTTTTGAATTAAAAAAACTTTCCATTTTGCTCTATCAAACCAGCAACTCTATAATGAAAAACTAAACTTATCATTTTTTAATTCTAATATCTTCAGACATATAATCCTCCTAATATTCTTCAATACTAACAACAATTTTTTTCAACTTCATCAGTATATTTCTTTTCAACTAATATTTTTACTAACTTGATTATCATCCCTTATAACAAAATTATTCAAGCTATCAAGTACAACTTTAGCAATATTATCAGCATCAGGTTTTTTTAGTAGGACTAATCAAATCCCTAAGCATCAATTCCTTATCTGCCTTACGTGCAGACGTTGGAATCTTAAAATATGCAACAATAGAAACAAAAAAACTCTATTAGTAATATTCAATTGTTTTCTATATTTTATAAAAAAAGCTTGTTGAATTAAGGCCTCATAATCCTTTGTTCTATTAGGAGTATAAACATGGCCAGAATTCATATTAATCCTAGGCCTTTTCTTTTACCAATTATTTTTTTCCTTCAACTTCAAATTCATATATCATATAAAACCCTATTCCAAACTACAATTAGAAACTGAATTAATACCATTTAATAACTTATCACCTTTTTTTATAATAAGATCTAGTTTATCAAGCATTACAAATAATTTATGTTTTCTACCAACCAAAAGCTTTTTCAACACTCTCTTTACCATTATTAAAATTTGAAATAATCAATTTCAATTTATCATATTGTATTTTGTTAAATTATTTTTCTTCTTTAGAAATTTCTCTATAATCATTCTTTTTCCATTAAATTTTTCGAGTAACTTCACGAATTTCATCAATAAAATAAACTTTTTCTTCAACTGAATCAATAAATTCTTCTTCAGATTTCTCATTCAAAAGAATACTTCCCAACAATATACTCTAAATTTTTCCTAAATCCTACAGTATTCCTCTCATTAGTAATATATTCTCTAGCAGATCCATATTTATCAAAAATTTCATCACTAGGTAATAAAAGTTTTATCAAGTGTTTTTATCAATTCAAGTCTTATTCCCTCTTTTTCTGAAATTATTTTTTTGCAATTCATCAGTAATATTTTTCTAATTCTAAACATTTTTCTACAAAATTCCTTTTTAACTCTAAAAAAATCAATATCATGATTTAAATTATTCCCCAATATATAAAGCAATTTCATTAATATCTTCACTTAATTCATCATTTTTAAACTCAATCAAACCATTTTTAATATCATCTTTCCCATTATTAAAAATAATCTACATATTTATTATGAAAAAAATTCCCAAAAACTGCATCAACTTTATCCAAAATTTTTATATCATCAAAATCTATTTCATCATTAATAGAAAAAAAGCCATTTACCATAAAAAAATATATTTACTTTGCTCTTCTAGCTTATTCTCTCTTTCATTAAGTTCCATCACTCTATTAATTATTTTTATTTTTCAACATCATCCATAGAATTAACTACAATTTCATTATCAGAATAATTTTTCATTTATCATCAATTTTTTTATTCTTAAAAAAATAAAGAAAAGAACTTTTTTTATCTGTTGTTTTCAATCCCATAACTACCTCTAAATGCAAAAATCTAGATATATTATAAATATATCTAGATTTTTAAATCAATATATTTCAAGCATTTGCAAATTTAATGTAATACATATTATTTACAATTTTCGACCTTCATGCATTTTCTTTCAAAAAAACTTAACTAATTCTATAATTGGAATTATAGAAAACGCAAGTGTAAACGCAACCATAAATTCAGTGAAATCAATACTTTCAAAAACCAAATAAGTTTACAAAAAAACGGAATATAAATTACTCTAATGTAAATACTATAGTCAAAATAACAGCTCCTAGTAACCACCAATTAAAACTATTCAACTTAAAAATTGATTTTTCTTTGTGATCTCATACAAACAGCATGGAACATTTCAACAAAATTCATAGTTAAAAAAAGCCATACTCATTCCATGTCTTGATTCTGCTAATAAAAATCTACCATTTTCTAAGAACTCACCCATAAAAAAATGAAATAGTTACTAAAATAGCCATAACTATACCCTGCCAAATCATATCTGCACCAGCACCATCTGCAAAAAAACAGAATCATTAGTTTTTCTAGGTTTTCTCTTCATTATATTACCTTCAGCTTTTTCTGTACCAAGAGCAAGTCCTGGGGTTGAATCAGTAATCATATTAATCCAAAAGTAAATGTGCCGGAGTTAAAAATGTAATTCCAAGCAATGATGAAATAAATATTACCAAAACTTCTGCCATATTTGTTGATAATTGAAATTGAATTACTTTTTCTAATATTATCATAATTCTTTCTTCCTTCTTCAACAGCATTAACAATTGTTGCAAAATTATCATCAGCAATAATAATATCTGATGCACCTTTAGTAACATCAGTACCAGTAATACCCATTGCAACACCAACATTAGCTTGTTTTAATAGAAGGGGCATCATTAACACCATCACCAGTCATTGCAGTAATATAATTTATTTTTTTGTAAAAGCTTTAACAATCCTCGTTTTTATGTTCTGGTTGTACTCTAGCAAAAAAACACTTACTTTTTTTAACAACATCAATTAATTCTTCTTCTGTAAGTCCATCAATTTCAGAACCAGTTCTTGCATTTTTAGCATCATTTATAATTTTTAATTGTTTTAGTAATCCTAACAGCTGTATCAATATGATCACCAGTAATCATAATAGGTCTAATACCTGCACTTTTACATCTATCAATAGCATCAAAAACTTCATCTCTACAAGGATCAATCATACCAACAAATCCAATAAAAAAATTAATCCATTTTCTAACTTCTCTGAACTAACTTCATCACTAAAGCTTATTAAACGTTTTTATAAGCACAACCTAAAACTCTTAATGCTCTATCTGCAAATTCTTTATTTTTAGCAAAAACATTATTTTTTTAAAATCATCTGTTATTTCTTTAATTTCACCATTATCTAAATAAAAAAATCACAATGATTTAGCAATATCTCACAAGCACCTTTAGTAAATTGAACATAATTTTTATCAAAAATACTTATCATTATCTATTTTTTTACTTCATGTACAGTACTCATCATTTTTCTCATAGAATCAAATGGAACTTCTTGAACTCTAGGTAAAAACATTCTCTAATTCATTTTTATCAAATCCTAATTTAAAAAGCATATTCAACTAATCCATTTTCTGTAGGCTCACCATCAGCAATACCATTTTTCTTTATTAATCTTAGAATCAGAACACAAAGCCATTGCTTTTTGATAATAATTGAACATCACTTTGATTTGAATCTTCCCAAGTAAATGATTCAACAACAGTCATTTTATTTTTTTGTTAAAGTTCCAGTCTTATCAGTACAAATAACCTGCACACAACCAATAGTCTCAACAGTATTAAGCTTTTCTAATTAAAGCCTTTCTCTTAGACATTTCAGTAACACCAATTGACAAAATAACCGTTACAACAGCAGGTAAACCTTCAGGTATTGCTGCAACAGCAAGTGCAACAGCCATTAATGTTGTATCAATAAAATTACTAGGTGTAAAACTTCCACTTTTTATTAATCTAACAATAAATACTAAAACACAAATAACAAGAACTATCTTTGTTAAAGTTTTTTGATAATTGCGCCATCTTCTTTTGTAATTGTGTAACTTCCTTTTTAGCAGATTGCAATCCAGTAGCAATTTTACCAATTTCCGTATTCATGCCAACTTCAGTAATAACTGCTTTTTCCTCTACCATAAGCAATAGTACTTCCACTATAAACCATATTAGTCCCTATCTGCTAAAGGAATCAAAATTATTATTACTAGAACTCATATTTAAAATATCTATTAATTTATTAACTGGAACAGATTCTCCAGTTAAAGTTGACTCATCAGTCTTCAAACTATATGATTCAATTAATCTACAATCAGCAGGAACTAAATCCCCCGCTTCAAGCACAATTACATCACCTTTAACTAAATCTTCACTTTTTATAACGATCACTTTACCATCTCTAATAACCTTAGAAGTTGCTGCAGTCATCTTTTTTAAAGAATCAATAGCCTTTTTCTGCCTTACCTTCTTGAATCAATCCCATAATAGTATTAATAATTACAACAAAATAAAATAATAAAAACATCTGTAAAAGATTCATTCTGTATCTTAGCCAAAACAGCTGAAATCACTGCAGTAACCAATAACATTATAATCATAGGATCTTTTTTAAAGAATTAAAAATCTTCTTTAAAACACCATCTTTTTACCTTCCTCAATTTTATTCTTACCATTCTCTTCTAATCTCTTATTAGCTTCAACAGATGTCAAACCATTTTCATTAGAATCAAGTTCTTTCAAAACATCCTTAACATTTTTCTAAATAATATTTCATACAAACCTCTAAACTTTCTCCCCTATTTTTCAAAAAAAGCTTTTTCAATTTTCTTGTTACAATCTTCTATAAATTTTATTTTCTTTAACAATCCAAACAATTTAAAAATCCACACTCTAAATTGTTCAATAATCAATCCTGTAACAAAAATTTTTACAAACAGTTAAAATCATCATCAAATATAATTTATCACTCGCAATATATTGATATGGATTAATTCTCTCCCACATTTTTCCAAGCATAATCATCATTTTTGATGATATAAATAAACACCTAAAATCAAACTAGCAATATAATTTATAACAATATTTAACACTCTAACTTTAATATGCAAACTTTTTGAAAAAGAAAAAAATATCCTACTGACTCAATAAATATAAACAAATTATTATAACTTAATCCAAATCCAATATAACTCTGAACAATATTAAATTTAGAATCTTTCTTCAAAATAACTTTTTAGATAAACTTGAATTGCAATCATTGCAACATATAATAAAAAGCACCAAATCTTTTTTTAAAGTTTTTATCATAATAAAGTCTAATACATCCAGCAAAAAGCATATAAAAAAACAAACCAAAATAAACTATAACCATTTCTACCTTCTAAAACATCATTTCCTGGGTAAATAGTTTTAAAAACGCAAAAGTAATAATCCTAAAATAATTACTCCTCTTATAAACTGCTTTTTATCAAGTACTTCTGCCAATTTATTAATAAATGGAATCAATAAATAAAGCCCCATATATGCTGTAACAAACCAATATCTATTAGATATAAAAAGGAAAAAAAGTTTTTTTAATCAAATGATATATATTAAACTCTTTTTCACCTTTATAAACAACCCACAAATACATAAAAATCGAATAAGCAAGAAGTTGCAACTCAAGCTGAAGAATTTTTTTAAATTTAGTTTTTGATTTAATCATATAATATCCGCTAATCATAACATATACATTAACACAAACAATACAAAAAGCAAACTCAATAGCATTAACAATATAATATTTCATTGTACCTTCAACAACATTTTGCAATATCCCACCAAAAATTAAATAATGATGAATAATTATCATAAACATTGCCACAATTCTTAATAATTCAAAATTAGCATCTCTAACTTTTTTTCTTAACCTTCACTATTTCTTCTTTTTTTCCATAATCACTCCCAATTACAAATATTTCATATAAATTACTATCGCAATTTGAATAATCAATATTAATGGAAAACCTATTTTAAAATACCACTTTTTGTGTTTTATGCCTAAAAACATACATTCCTAATATTCCACCAATACTTCCACCAAAAAGCGCAAAATAAAAAAATAACGCTTTTTTCACTAACTCTCCATTGATTAATCTTTGCCTCATGCTTATCATATCCCATAATCAAAAAGTAACAACATTCATCATAAATAAATATATTAACACATTTTTAATGGTATATATACAATATTAAAAATTCATAATAAGCTCCTAATTCATTGTAATTATATCATATAAACCTAAATATTATATAAAATTTAAATAATTTCAAAATAAAAATCTAATATCACTATTAGATTTTTTTACAATATTAATATAATAAATTAATTTAAAAAGGCTTCATTGTTGGGAATAATAAAACATCTCTAATTGAAGCAGAATTAGTTAATAACATTACTAATCTATCAATACCCATTCCCATACCACCTGTAGGAGGTAATCCAATTTCAAGAGCATTAATATAATCTTCATCCATCATACCAGCTTCTTCATCACCTTTATCTCTATTTCTAATTTCATTTAAAAATCTTTCATATTGATCAATAGGGTCATTCAACTCTGAGAATGCATTAGCATATTCTCCACCAGCAATAAACAATTCAAATCTTTGAACCATTGTATCACTACCTTTAACTTTCTTAGCCAATGGTGAATTTTTCAATAGGATATTCATAAACAAAAGTTGGATTAACAATTGTCTCTTCACATTTTTCATCAAATATTTGAGCTAATATATCTCCTCTTGATTGTTTAATTGGATCCAATGCAATTCCTAAAGATTTCAAAAGCTTCTTGCGCTTCTTCATCAGTTTTTATAGTATTAAAATCAACACCAGTAACTTCTTTAACAATTTCAGTCATTGTTACTTTTCTCCAACCAGGAGTTAAATCTATTTCACGTCCTTGAAATTTACTTTTAATGTTCCTAAAACTTTTTGAGCAACTGTTGTTATTAATTTCTCTGTCACATTCATCATATCATCTAAATTCTGATATGCAGCATAAAGTTCAAGTTCTGTGAATTCAGGATTATGTTTAATATCCATACCTTCATTTCTAAAAACTCTATTCATTTCATATACTTTATCAAATCCACCAACAATTAATCTCTTAAGATTTAATTCAAGAGCAATTCTTAAATACATATCAATATCAAAGAGTATTATGATGTGTTATGAATGGTCTAGCAGAAGCCCCCACCAGAAATATTATTTAAAATTGGTGTTTCAACTTCTAAATATCCTAAATTATCAAGAAATGATCTAATTTCTTTTAATATTTGAATTCTCTTAATAAATGTATCCTTAACTTCAGGATTCATTATTAAATCAACATATCTTTGTCTATATCTTAAATCAGTATCTTTTTAAACCATGAAATTTTTTTCAGGTAATGGTCTTAATGATTTAGAAAGCAATGTAACTTCTTTTAGCATGAATTGATATTTCACCTGTCTTTGTTTTAAACACAAATCCTCTAACACCAACGATATCTCAATATCATCTTCTTTAAAAAGCCTTATATGATTCTTCTCCTAAATCATTTACACTAACATATAACTGAATCTTTCCATATGGATCTTGAACATGAGCAAAAGATGCTTTTCCCATTATTCTCTTTCCCATTATTCTTCCAGCAATTTACAACTTCTTTTCCTTCTAGCTCTTCATAATTTTTCGAATATTTCAGTAGTTACATGACTTCTATTAAATTCTGTAATCTCATAAGGATTTTTCCAGCTTCTATTAAAGCCTTTAATTTTTCTTTTCTAACTTGAATTAAATGATTTTTCATCAAGTTCTTCAATTTTGATTTTTGATTATTATCATCCATAATCGTTCCTCCATTCTCTTTAATGTTACTCTATTATAGCCTAAAGTCACAATTTTGTAAATAAAAACCATAAAATTAGTAAACTCACACTGACATAATCAGTTCTAAAGCATGTTGTTTTTGCAATATTTGTTACTTCACCATTAGAAATTCTAGCAATCTCTTCTACAACTTCTTCTTTGTTAAGTTTTTAACGGCTGTAGCAGTTCTACCATCAATAGTATTCTTATAAATAAAATAATTAGAATTACCAGCAGCAGCAATACTTGGCTGATGTATAGTACTAAATAACTTGATGTGTTTCACTAATTCTTCTCAATTTCTTACCAACAGACTTTTGCTGCTTTTTCCACTAATTCCTGTATCAATTTCATCAAATATCAAAACAGGTGTATCATCAGTATCTGCAAGAACATTTTTATAGCAAGCATAATTCTTGACATTTCACCACCAGAAGCAATTTTTGATAATTCATTTTCTTCTTCTCCGACATTTGGTGAAATATAAAATTCAACATCATCTCTTCCAAATTGATTAAAATCATCAACTAATTTTTACTTTAGCATTAAATTTCGCATTTTTCATTTCTAAATCAACGAGTTCACAATTGATTCTATCATTTAATTTAACAGAAATATCATTTCTAAAAATCATGCATCTTTATAGAAATAGTATTCATAGAATCAATAACTTGCTCCAACTCATTTTTAGCTTTTCATTTTCTTCATCCAAATTATTTATTCTATTAATTTCAGCTTCAATAGAATCCCTATATATTAAAATTTCTTCAATAGAATTACCATACTTTTCTTTTTAATGTATGAATTAAATCAATTCTACTCCAAGTTCATTAATTTCATTTTCATCAAAATACATATCATCATTCATTAAATTAATTTCATGTGAAAATTCTTCCAATTCATAATAGATATTTCTAATTTCTTCAAGCTTTTTGTCATATTTACTATCAATATTTGCAATCTTTTCAATCCTTTTACTGCATTTCCAATCATAGCCATTGCTTTATCAGAACTATCCACTGTTTGAGAAATCGACGTAGAAATCTTTTCAGAATTTAAATATATATTACGTTTCTCATTTTAATTCATTTTCTTCATCAATCTTCAAATTAGCATTATCTATTTCATCAAATTCATATTGTAATAAATCAAGTTTCCTTTCACGCTCTTTATTATCAGACAAATTCTCTTTTTAATTTCTTTTTAATATCAAGGTATTTAGAATATTTTTCACTATAATCAAGTTTCAATTTTAACAAATCTTCTACCACAATAATTATCCAAATAATCTATTTGATACATTTTTACTTAAAATCTTCAAATTATCATTTTGTCCATGAATATCAATTATATTACTCATAAAAATTCTTAAGTTCAGTAACAGTAACTAGCCTACCATTAATTTTTACAAGTATTTCTACCATTTACATGAACTTCTCTACTTATAACCACATTACCATCTGAAATCCATCATAATTTTCTAAAAATAAATTTAATTCAACAAAAGAATATTCTTCTCCCTCCTAATTATTTCTTTGAAAATCTCCCACCTGAAATAATATTTATCGAATCTATAATTAGTGTTTTTCCAGCACCTGTTTCACCTGTAAGTACATTAAATCCCTTATCTAATTCAATAGTTAAATCATCAATAATACCAACATTTTTAATATGTAACGTAGTAATCATATTTGCTTCTCCTAAAACGATTGTTCGATTATGATTATACAAACATTTATTCGTGTTGTCAACATTTTATTCAATAAACATACATACATTTTTATAACATTTTTCCAACAATTTTCAAAATCAAAATATAATAAAAAGCTATAGTAAATATACTATAACTTTCCTATCTATTATTCATGAATATTTGTAAAAGTCGGATATTTTTGATGCAAAGCCAATTCTTTTCTGTGGCATTTTTACTTTAATATCAGTATTACGATTTTTATTAGGATCAAATGCAAAATTTGATCCACTAGGTAATTTAGTAAATTCAAAATTGTCTAATTTTTAAATTTTTGCAAAATTACCACATCCTGAAAACATATAGAAAACTGAAGGAACTGCATCAGTCTTAAAACTACTAGCATCTAAATTAATCAAATTAGAACATCCATTAAAAGTCGAATTAAAATTCTTAACTTTCGAGTATCAAATGTATGTAAATCTAAATTTGTAAGAGCTGAACAGTTCATAAAAGCTGTCATCATATTATTAACATTAGGTGTTGTAAAACCATTTAAATTAAGATTAGATAAAGATCTACAACCATAGAACATAGCATTCATATTAGTAAGAGCTTTATTATCCCATCTACTCAAATCCAAATTATTAACTTTACTATTATAAAACATTAAGCCCATATTAGTAACCTTTTTAGTATTCCAATTTGAAACATCAACATCTTCTAAATTAGATGTATTATAAAACATATTATTCATTGCTGTAACATTTTCAGTATTCCAATTATTAACTTCCAATTTTTAATAGTCTTGCAATCTAGAAAACATAGCAGTAAAATCCTGAGCTTTTGAAACATTCCAATTTTTCACATCAATTTTTCAACACTGTTCATACCTGCAAACATTCCATTAAATCTCATCGCAGAACTTGTATCAAAATTAGAAACATCAACTTTAGCTAAATTAGTACATCCCCTAAACATATTATTAAAACTTACAACATTCCCAGTTTTAAAACTAGAAAGATCCAATTCTTCTAACTTTGGACTATTATAAAACATTGATTCCATATTAACTGCAACACGTGAATCAAAAATTATTAAAAATAATTTTTCTTTAAATTTTTATTATTTGAAAACATTCCAATTGTATCTCTAACTTTAATTGGATGAAATGATGAAACATCTATAGTCTCAATATCATCCATTTTTCAAACATATATGAAAATCTATCTGCATTACTAACATCCCAACCAGTAAAATTAATATTTTTATATTTTTTGCATTACTAAACATATATCAAAATCTTTAACCTTAGAAACATTCCAACTTGAAAAATCATAATCAGTTTTTCCACCTGTTCCACTAAATGAATAAGACATACTAGTAACATTTTGAAACATTTTAAATCGGATGGATTAAAATTTTTAAGAGAACAGTATTCTTAAACATTCCAACCATATTTTTTCAATGAAACTGTATTAGTTCCAGCCATATTTAATGTCTCTAAATTAGTTGCTTCAGAAAACATATTAGATGCATCTCTTAAAAGCAGATAAATTCAATGATGATAAATCTAAATTTTGAATACCACTACCATAAAAACATTGACTAGTAGCAGTTATTGAAGATGTATCAATACCACCCCAATTAATATTTCTTAAAAGATTTGGTATTATAAAACATATTTCTAAGACTCCAATTTCCACTAAGATCAAAATTTGTAAAATCCACATCAGTCAAATTGGTTAATTGGCTAAACATATTTTTCAGAATTTCTAATTTTTACTTTACCATTAGCAAATATAACAAAATCATATTTACTAGGATCAGTTGCATTTTTAGTATACCACGCAATAACATTTCCCTTTTTTTCCTTCAGATACATCAAAACTTTCAACCACTCCAGGAGGTGGAGTCGTTCCTTGATCAGAAAAAAACTAATTTTTGCAATTTTTGTTAAAATCAAATGTATTACCAAAAATTACCACCAAGACTTCTAGAAGCTAAATATGATTGTGGAACATCAACTCTTATCATATTCTTATATTCTGCAGAATAAGGACTTACAACTTTAATATCCATATCTGCACCATTATTTCTAAGTACTTCATCTATATACATTCTGTGGTATTTTTAAATTTCCCTATATAATTATTCCTATCAGGAACAGTAATACCATTAGCAACTACATTACCTTTATATCTTATTTCAATCTTAATCGGATATTGATTATTATTTTGAATATTAAATTCAATATCAGAATTAGCTGAAGATATCGCTGTAACCGACCTATTAACTATTAAATTATATTGATCAGGTTTTAAGCTCTAAACTTGCACTTTTTTTGTAATATATATTTTGAATTAGTCGCAGGAATAATCATAATCGCTACGACAAAAACAATCCAAACAAAATATTTTTTCAAAAATTTTTTTCAAATCAATTTCTCCTTTGACCTCATTTGTACCTCTCTCGAGCAAACATTTTTATCATTGTATACAATTTAACTCAACAAAAATAAAATAATTGTAATAAATAAAAAGTTATAGTAATATCCATAACTTTTTCATTTACATATTATTATTGTTGCTTTGCTGAATTCTTAATTTGACTACCATATTGAGACATCATATATGAATAATAATCAAAAGGCTTCATAGTATTTGGTACTCCATAATCAGATCCAAAAGTCTCAACCCTAATTGACTTGATTTTTTTACTGGAGTTACAGGTTTATCTGCTGTTTTTATTAGTATCTTTAGAATCACGAGTTTCAACATCAACATTTGAAATCTTTTTTTAGCAATATCAAGACCTGTCAATAACCTACCAAATGCAGCATATTGACCATCTAATTGAGTATTATCAGCTGTCATAATGAAAAAAACTGTGCTGAAGCTGAGTTATAACCTTTTTAGCTAAGCTTTGACCCATTTGAGTATAATCTGCTCTAGCCATTGATAATGTTCCTTCTGTATGTTTTAAGTGTATTTTTTTCTTAAAAACCATTTAAAATAAACTCACCTGGAATAGAATACTCATCTGTCGAAGAATATCCTAATTTATCAAGAGTAGCATTACCTGCACCAGTACCTTTTGGATCACCACCTTGAATCATAAAATTAGGAATTGTTCTATGAAAAGTTAAACCATCATAAAAAAACCATTGTTAGCCAATTTAATAAAATTAGCAACTGTATTTGGAGCTTGATCAGGATATAACTCTGCTGTCATAGTTCCATAATTTTCAACTTCTATTGTAGCAATCGGATTTTTACTACTTCATTCTTCTTTTTTTATAGCACCAGTAATAGTAGCCGCAATTCCACAAATCAACAATACTGCTAAAATACAAGAAATTATAAATACTACATTATCAAACATTTTTTTCTTTTTCTTCATCACTCTTACGAACTTTATATTTCTTCTTAACTTCAACTTTTTCTTTCTTATCTTTATTCATAACCATACCTTTCCAATTAAAACTTATTATTCATAATTACACTTAAAGCTTCATTAATATTCTTAGCTCCAATTATATTCAAATCATATTTATTTTTTTCAACATTTTTTATTATTATATGGAATAATAACTTTTTATACCAAGTCTCTCAACTTCATTAAGCCTCTTCTCTATTAAATTAACAGACCTGATTTCACCAGTAAGACCAAGTTCACCAATAAAACAAACATCTTTAGGGTATATATATATCCTTAAAACTTGAAACCATAACAATAGCAACACCCAAATCAACTGCAGGCTCAGCAAGTTTCATGCCACTTGCAATATTCAAATAAACATCCTGATTACCAAGATTAATTCTAGCACATTTTTCTAAAACTGCAATCAATAAAAGCCTGCCTATTATAATCAAAACCATTCGCAGTTCTTTTTGGTAAACCATAAACACTTGGAGTTGTCAATGCTTGAATCTCCACAAGTAGTGGCCTTGTACCTTCAACACTACATACTAAAACAGAACCACTATGTTTCTCATCAGTCTCAGAAATTAACAAAAGACGAAGAGTTTTTAACTTCCACCATACCTTCATTCTCCATTTCAAACATACCAATCTCATTAGTTGACCCAAATCTATTTTTACACTTCTAACAATTCTATAAGAAAAATCTCTCACCTTCAATATATAAAACAGTATCAACCATATGTTCTAAAAACTCTAGGACCTGCAATATTTCCTTCTTTAGTAACATGCCCAATTAAAATAGTAGTAACAGCATTTTGCTTACAACACCTCATAATTCTAGCAGTAATTTCTCTAACTTGACTAACAGTACCCGGAGGTGAAGTGATTTCAGAAGAAAATATCGTTTGAATTGAATCAATGACAACTAATTTTTGGATTCATTTTCTCAATTTCTTTTTCAATATTGTCCATATCTGTTTCACCTAAAAACATCAAATTTTCATTATGTATTTGAAGTCTATCAGCTCTCATTTTAACTTGTTCAACAGACTCTTCTCCAGAAACATATAAAACCTTACCATCATCATTAGCAATTTTTATCACAAATTTGTAAAAACTAACGTAGATTTTTCCAATTCCAGGCTCTCCTCCAATTAATACTAAAGAACCCTTAACAAGTCCACCACCTAAAACTCTATTAACCTCTTGATATCCAGCATCAAATCTAAAAGATTCCTTGCCTTCTACATCATTTAACTTAACAGGTTTAGCAACAATTAGTTTTGTATTAGCATTAACAGCTTTTATATTTTTCATTGATTCTTCATAAAAAGTATTCCATTCATTACATGAAGGACATTTGCCAAGCCACTTAGATGACTCAAATCCACAATTATTACAAACAAAAAAACAGTCTTAACTTTAGCCATATTTCCTCCATTTAAAACTAATTATATTATTCACTAATAAGACCTATAAACATCGCATGAGACCAACCAAGTCCAATAACCCCATCTCTCAACAAAATCACTAGAAATTTGCTCTGGTAACAAACCAAGTGGAGTACTACTTTTTAATATAACTTCCATACACTTCTTATATTCTTCCATATTTCCAACTTTCTTATAATACATTTCCCATCCAAGCAGTTGCAATAACCCATGGATATGTTCCTGAAATATAAGTATCATTTTGAAACCTCAAATACCCATTCGAATACGTTCTTAAAGTTTTTATTTATTTCATTAACAGTATTTTTTTAACAACATCATCATTAATATCAAACATTTCAAAAGGAATAATTGTACCAAGCATTGAAATATCAATGTATCTGTCTTTAAAATTTCTAATAAACACATTTCTTTGTTTGTCAACAAAATTATTTAAAACATAATCTTTAACTACTACTTTTTTTATTTTTCATAATCTTTGATTTTATTTAAAAACACTTTTCATCACTAAAACCTTGATATTTATTAAGAATTTTTATATATATTAACAATCGCATCATAAGCACCATAAATTGCAGCAGTTGCATAAATACTAATGCCTTCATTATTTTTCCCATAAATCAAAAAGTTTCATGCTTATAAATAGCATTCTTATAATCACAATTAATATTTAAAAATTTACACTCAACATATTTATTAATAAATATCATTGCTTTATCAAAGCATATCAATATTTTTGAAGTAAAAATGTATCATCACCACTTCCAAACTTTTTCAAATAATTCAAATAATGTTTATAAGCACCCCAAACAACCATCGCTGTTTCATCAATTTGATATCCCCAACAAGGAGCTAGTGTACAATCAGTAAAATATCTTTGTTCCCAAAGTCCATCTAATAATTGAGTATTTCTCAAAAATATTTCATAATATTTACTACTATAATTATCAAAATTCAAAACATCAAAATATGAATACATCATAATTGCATCTCTAGGCCAACAATAAGAATATCTTCCACACTCATCTCTTTCTTCATCAACTTCTAATGTAGCTGAAATACCTGCAGTATCTTCATTTATCAAAAATGGAATAAACAAAATTGTCCTCTTATAAATATCAATTATCTTCTTCATATATTCTGTTCCATCATCTTTTTAATTTCAAAAGTATCATGAGAATATAAAAATTCTTCCAGTAGTTTAACGCTTTTTATGCTCAATATCAATATCAACTTTTTTTAAGAGTTTGAACAAAATTCATCATATTATTTCTAGTATCTTTTTCATTTTTTAAACAAATAAATAAATTAAAAAAACCTTGTATCACCTGGATTAATATTACCCAAATCATAACTAATTGCATTATCAGATGACATAGAAATATAATCCTTATCATGAATAACACCAGAATTAATAGTAGCATTAACATTATTCATTTTGTGAAGAAAAATATCTTCATCAGAAAAAAATTGCAACAGTATAATTATGACAATATTGAAATAAAACATCATTCCTTATCATTCCACCGGCCATATTATTAAAAGAAGACATTATTTTAGAATGAACTAAAAATTAACTTTTTCAACATCATCACTATTATTAGTAAAAGCATATCTTTTAATAATAACATCATCATCAATCATAGTAAAATCAACTTGTTTCACATTTAATTTAAAATATGAATTATAAATATCAGTATGTAAAATATTAGAATCTTCTTCATAATATTGATTATAACTATTATTAACATCTTTATGAAGATAAATAATATTTGAATCATTAACTTTAATACCTACATGAAAAATCAAAATATTGTCTATAATCAGGTGTAGGATAATATAATCTCAATAACTCACCATACTTTTGTAAAACTACAAGTTATTTTATCATTACCAATAAAAAGCATCATTATAATATTTTTTCTCATTTGTACTACTCTCCATTCATTAATTCAATAATTTGCATTCTCAAATCATTAACACGAGCATTCAATTTATTCATTCCATCATCAGAATTCATAGAATCATCAATATTAAACTTTAACTGATTTTTCCATATCAACTAGCTCTTTCTCAAGTGCTTGCATCTTTTCAATCAATTCAATTCTACTGATTTGCTTATCCATTGGATTATCAATACAATCAATGCATCCATCTTTAACTCCATCTAATTCATAGGCTTCTCCAAACTTAGGAATACACACATCAACATCATCAAGAGTAGATAAAATTTTATCTCTTAAAACAGTTTGAGGTTCAGGCTCACCATGTATAAGAAAAATCTTTTTAGGGTCTCTTATTTTTAAAAGAATATACAAAATTCAATAAGCCTTCTTGATCTGCATGTCCAGAATAACCTTCAATATATTCAACTCTAGCTTCAACAGAAATATCTTCACCAAGAACTTTAACCTCTTTTTCACCATCAACAATTCTTCTTCCAAGAGTACCAGGTGCTTGATAACCAACAAACAAAATTGTATCAAGATAATTCCACAAGTGATGCTTCAAATGATGTTTAATTCTACCGACATCACACATACCACTAGCAGAAATGATAATACATGGATCAGTACTTTCATTTAATGCCTTTGAATCTTCAACAGATCTTGTAAACCTTAATCCATCAAAAATCAAGTGGATTATCACCTTTTTGAATTTCTTCTTTTATATCATCAGAAAACAAATTCATATTCTTTTTAAAAACTTCTGTAGCACTAACTGCAAGAGGACTATCAACATATACTGGTACTTCCATCAACATTCTATATTTACGTTGAAATTCCTCATCATCCAAATGTTGTTTCCCTTAATTTATTTAATTCATATAATATTTCTTGTGTCCTACCAACTGCAAAGAAGGAATAACAACAGTTCCTCCTTTAGCAAAGCGTTTCATAAACAATATCCAAAAAAACAAGCTTGCTTTTTGATCATTCTTAATATACAATCTATTACCATACGTTGATTCCATAACAAGATAATCAGCATCTTCAATCATTGTAGGTTGTGATAATAATGGAATATCATTATTACCCAAATCACCACTAAAAACAATCTTATTTATTTTTATCATTTTCTGTAACCCATACTTCAATAATTGCAGAACCTAGCATATGACCAGCATCATTAAATCTAACTTGAATTCCCGGAGCAACATCAATTATTTCATCATAATTAATGGGCTTAAATACTTCAATAGATTTCTTAGCATCTTCAGCAGTATATAAAGGTTCAATGTTGGCTTTTTACAAGTCTCTTCCTCTTCTTATTTTTATTTCATTCTCTGTTTCTTGAATATAACCACTATCAGGCAACATTATCTCACATAAATCATAGTAGCTTTAGTAGCATAAATAGGAGCTCTAAAACCATCTTTATATAATTTAGGAATTCGTCCTGAGTGATCAATATGTGCATGAGTCAATAACATAAAATCAATCTCATTAACATTATATGCAAATGGAAGATCATTAAATAATTCATCTTCCATACTACCTTGATTTAAGCCACAATCAACCAAAAAAACTTCTTTCCTGCCGCTTCAAACCAAATAATTACTTCCTGTAACTCTCTGAGTTGCACCTAAAAATCTAATTTTCATATTAACCTCTCTTTTGTATCTTATATATTTATTTAGAAAATATCTTTGTCTTCCTTGATGTTTTTATTTCAATTTCACTACCTTCAGGAGTATTAGCAATATAAGTACTCTCCATTTCAGTAGAATTATAAATCTCAACAATAATTCCTTCAACTTCAGGAACAGTCTTTAATTTAACAGACAAATCCTCTAAATTTAATTCTTTTTGAATCAAATATACCCTCAAAAATTCTATAATCTAAATCATCATTATTTGAAATAGGTTTTATTATTTCATATTCAATAGCCTTAGGAATTAACTTTTCTTGAATTCTATTCAACTTCATTTTACAATTAGGAATATTATTCAAATATCTAGTTTGATAAATCAAATCCAATATTTCTTTTTTTATCAGAAGCATCAATAACTTGCTTTTTCAAAAAAACCTCAAAAACTGTTTCTCAAACTTTTGAAATATTAGTACTAACTTCATAATACTTTATCTTAAGCATTAACTCTTCTTTCATTTTCTCAAACCCCATAGGATCTTGAATTTTAGAATATTCATTTATTTGTTTTTCTAAATTGGCTTTACTATTAATAAGCAATTTTTTGATAATTCCTAATATCAAAAATCTTTTTATCAGAAGGCAATTTACTATTAACAAGCATAAACTCATTTTTTTAATTTATTAGGCTGTTGTAACAATTCATTAATATGTTGTAAATCAACAAAAAGCCTTATTCTTTTTTAGTTAAAATTTCTTGTTGATATTCATAAGGATATCTCATCTTCAAATATTCATTTTTATATACTGCCAAAATATCCAGTATTTTTCATTTTGCATCTTATCAAAAGATTTTATAAAATTGCATACTAACATTAACCAATTCATTCCATAAAGGTTCTGGAAGATTTATTTTTTTAAATCTTCTGCACTTCTAAATTATCAACAAGAACATCACCTAAAAACATAAGTAAGCAAAAATATACAATATTACATTCACTACTTTCTATTTCAGATTTATCAATAGACCAAGACCAACCATTAAAATCTCTTAACACTTCTGCTCTTGAAATAGCCTTTCCAATACCAACAGTAGTAAGTACTGCTCTCTCTTCCAAACTCATTTCAGCATTAACATTATTATCAATTTCAGCCTTTGTTGTGCATATAATAAATCTTTTTCAGTAGGAAAAGTATATATACTGGATTATTCAAATATTTATCAGGCGATTTTTATACGCAAACGCTCAGACTTCATTTTTATTTGATTTTCATTATTTATCTTAATAATATCAATAACAGAACAATAGCTTTTTACATCATCATAAATATTATTTAAAAAAATTTCCTTTAGTCAGTACAACTCTTTTAATTTTTTATAATTATCATAACTATCATCAATTTTATAAACCATACTTAAAATTAAATTTGCTATTTGTGGTTTAAACTTTTTTAATATCAATTAAATTTCCCATCTCTTCACTAAATTCAGAAGAGTTTAAAATATCTTTATGCACGTTAACTCCTTACTATCTATTATTCATCACTTGCAGAATTTTCTACACTAGGTGCATTCTTCAATTCATTCCATCTTTCTTTACTCATTAGTACATCACGAGGCTTACTTCCTTGAAATCCAGAAACAATTCCTCTCTGCTCCATTTGATCAATAATTCTTCCAGCTCTTGCATACCCTACTTTAAATTTTTCTTTGAATAAAAAGATGTAGAAGCTGTTTGATTTCTTATAACTTCTTCAATTGCCTCTTCTAGCAATGGATCATTATCATCATCTTCATCATCAGAAACATTATTAACAGGATTATCTATATTATCTATTTTTTTCTAAAATTGATGTCGTATTTTCATTAATTTCATCAGTTTTAATATATTTAACAATATTCTCTACTTCTGAATCTGAAACAAATGCTCCTTGAACTCTAGTAGGCTTAGATGCACCAATTGGGAAAAAAATAGCATGTCACCTTTTTCCAAGTAATTTCTCAGCGCCTGCTGAATCCAAAATAGTTCTTGAATCAACTGTGAAGAAACTGCAAAAAGCAATTCTTGAAGGAATATTTGCTTTTAATAATACCTGTAATAACATCAACAGATGGTCTCTGTGTTGCAATAACCAAATGCATACCAGCAGCTCTGGCCATCTGTGCCAATCTACAAATTGCATCTTCAACTTCTTTAGCAGCAACCATCATCAAATCAGCTAACTCATCAATAATAATAACCATTTGAGGCATTGTAGGGTTCTCCTCTTTCTTCTGCCTGTTGATTATATCCCTTAATATCCCTAACTTTCTTCTCAGCAAATTTAGAATATCTACTAACCATCTCCTGAACAGCCCAAGCTAAAGCACCTGCTGCTTTCTTAGGATCTGTCACAACCGGAATTAATAAATGTGGTATCCCATTATAAACTGAAAGCTCAACAACTTTAGGATCAATCATTAACAATTTAACCTCACTAGGGTTTTTGCTTTATAAATAATACTTGTAATCAATGTATTAATACAAACTGATTTACCACTACCAGTACTACTGCAATAAGCACATGTGGCATCTTAGCAATATCTGTAACAACAGCATCACCAGCAACATCCTTTTCCTAAAGCAAATGCAAGCTTTGACTTAGCATTTTCAAATTCATCACTTTCAATAATATCCTTAAGCCCTACAACAGATTTGTTTTTCTAGGAATTTCAATACCTACAGTATGTTTTTCCAGGAATTGGAGCTTCAATTCTTATAGATTCTGCTTCCAAACTTAAAGCAATATCATCAGCTAAATTAGAAATCTTACTTACTCTAACACCTTCTGCAGGAGCTATTTCAAATCTTGTAATAACTGGTCCAACTGAAACATTTTCAACTTTTTGCAGAAACCCCAAAAACTTTGTAAAGTTTTTCTCAATTTTTTCAGACGTTGCCAAAATTCTCTTTCTAATATCACCATCCTCATTTTCCCCAATATCAGCCAATATATTAATAGGTGGAAATTCATAATGATCTTCAGCAACATTTAAAGTACTATCATTCAATCCCAAAGATTCTGGAGAAACCTCTTCAGATACTTTGTTATTTTTTTCAACATTATTATCAAATTTATTAATTGTCTTTCTTCCAGTATTTGTTTTCATATTAGGAATTTCTAATTGTTCAGAACCACCATCCGAATTCTTAGATAATGGTAAATTTATATTTATTTCATCTTCAAAATCACCATCATCTTGAACTAAACTATCCCCATAATCAACATCAGTACTAGTAGCAATATTCTTCATTATTGCAGACTCTTTTTAATACCTGCAACATCATTATCATCATAATATTTGGTAAAAACACTAAATATTCCTTTACTTTTTCTTAGGTCGATTATTAACTTCTTCATTAGACACGGAAGTAATTTGTCTAGCAGAATCTTCTTTAACTTTTTGTTCTTTAATCAATTTCTGAGTTTTTTTCTCATTTTGCATAGCTAATTCTTTATTTCTAGCTCTATGCTCAGAAAGATTTTCTTTAAACTCAATTACATCTCCAACAACATTAATTTTAAATGCAATTATTATAATAATTAGCATAATTCCAAAACACAATATTGATGTACCAATTGCACCAATTGCCCTTACAGCTGGTACTGCAAAAAGCGTACCAAAAGCTCCTCCACCAATATCCCTTGTTCCTAATTCATATCCTTTAGATAAAATATCAGACATTTTATCAGTCGGATTAATATTTCCATTAGATATTTGATATGTTGCTAACACAATATTAATCATTAAGAAAAAAATAAGAAAAAAATACAAAAACTTTAGATGTTACCTTCTTTTTCATTTTCAGCAATCATAAATATTGTAAAAACCAACATTGCAACTGGCAAAAATACTTTATAAATCCAAAGATTCCACCAAGTGCTAAACTAATCTCATTTCCAATTTTGCCCTGTTTAAAATAAACAAAAGCAATCATTAAAAACTAGCCAAAATCAATATAAGCCATTGCACATTAAATTTAACGCTTTGTTTTTGCTTTTTGCACTTTTTCTTTCTAGTAGCCAATTTCATAACCTCCTAAAATATACGCATCTTATAATACTAAGCAATTATATATTAAATAAAATCAAGCACAATAATGTACACTTGTTCGTGATAAAAGTACTATTTTCGTACTACAATATATAGCAAAAGAAATATTAATAAGATTTAACAAATCAAAAATAAAGTCTGCATATACAATATACAAACTTTATATCTTTCATATGTTATCTTAATTTCCTCTTTTTGAGTCCTATATGTGATTAGCCATAAAAGATTCTGGCATAATTTTTGCTAAACAAGCAATAATTCTTATTAATATGCTTGAAAAATAAACTACTTTTATTAGATTTTAAATAATCCATTAACCACAATCTTAGCAACATCACTACTACTCTGTCCTTTTTAATGAAAAAAGTAACATTCGCGTTTTTTGTCAAATTCGGTATTAACAGGACCTGGACAAAATGCTTCAATTCTAACTTTTGAATTACCAACTTTTTAACTCCTTAGCAATTGCTCTAGTCAATCTAACAACATAAGCTTTTGTTGAATAATAAGTTGCCATCAATGGACCTGGCATAAATCCAGCAATAGAAGCTATATTTAAAAATATATCCCTTATTTACTTTAACCATATCTCGTAAAAAAATAATTTAGTTAAAACATGAAGTCCTAAAATGTTTGTATTAATCATAGAAATATCTTTTTCTAAGTCCGTTTCATAAAATTCCCCCACAGTCACCAAATCCAGCATTATTCACTAACACATCAATATTACCAAATTCCTTTTGAATGTCATTATATAAATTCTTCACAGATTCAACATTACTAACATCACAATTCATAATCAACACATTGCACTTATCATACTTTTTAATGATTTCATTTTTTCACTTCCTTAAGCCTATCAAAGCTTCTAGCTACTAAAATCAAATCATAACCTCTATCAGCAAATTCAAAAAGCCATATCCCTACCGATTCCTAATGAAGCACCAGTTATTAAACTAATCATATCTCCTCCACTATTTCATTACACAGATTTTTCCCACAAAAATAAAACAAAACCCTAAATGCCAAAAACATCTAGGGTTAATATATTAAACTAATTTTAAGATAACTGTTTCAGCGCCATCTCCACGTCTTTTGACCTAATTTTTATGATTTGTGTATAACCACCTGTTCTCTTTTTCATATCTTGGTCCTAAAACATTAAATAATTTATCTGCTAAATCAATGCTATTTCCATTTTCATCTTTTGACTTTATTAACTTTTTGTCATGATTTTTCTTCTAGCATTTAATCTTGAAGCATTATCTTTTTGTCTTTTTTTCAACTTTTTCTTCTTTAACAACTTTAAGGAATTCATTTCCGTTTTTACTTTTTTGTAACAGCTGTTTCTTTATTACCTTTACTATCTAACTTAGCTTTAACAACTTTAACATCAACTTCTGTATAGTTGTCTTTTTCTTTACATGCTAATGCTATAATACTATCTGCAATAGCTTTTAACTTCTTTAGCTCTAGCTTCTGTTGTTTCCAACTTTTCATGCCAAATTAAATCAGTAGTAAGATTCTTTAAAACTGACTTACGAATATCAGTTGTCATTCTAACTTTCTGTTTGCCATCTTTCTCACCTTTCTAATTATTCATTATGATAATTTATATATCTTCTTCATTTCTTAGGTTTAAACCTAACTCATGTAACTTAGCAATAACTTCATCCAATGATTTCTTTCCAAGATTTTTAACTTTCATCATATCATTTTCACTCTTACAAGCTAAATCACCAACTGTTGAAATACCTGATCTCTTTAAACAATTAAAAGATCTAACAGATAATTCTAACTCTTCAATTGGTCTTTCTAAAATCTTTTCTTTTTATCTTCTTCTTTTTCAATCATAATAGATGTATTTTTTGCAGTCTCTGATAACTCTACAAATAATTGTAAATGTTCAGTCATAACTTTAGCTGCTAAACTTAAAGCTTCATATGGCTCTAAGCAACCATCAGTCCAAAGTTCAATAGTTAATTTATCATAATCTACCATTTGTCCAACTCTAGTATTTTTCAACTGAGTAATTAACCTTTTTAACTGGAGAATAAATTGAATCAATTGAAATAACTCCAATAGGTTGATTTGGTGTCTTGTTTTTTTCTGCTGTGTTATATCCTCTACCCATATCAGCAATCATATCAACATGGAATTTACCACCTTTTGATACTGTAGCAATATGAAGATCAGGGTTTAAAATTTCTACTGTTCCATCTGTAATGATATCTTTAGCCTTAACTTCTCCTTCACCATCAAATTCAATTCTCAATGATTTCTCTTCATTTTTATCGAACTTAAGTCTTACCATTTTTAAATTTAAAATTAATTCTGAAACATCCTCAACAACATTTGGGATAATTGCGAATTCATGTTGTGCACCTTCAATTTTACACCTTTAATAGCACAACCTGGTAATGATGAAAGTAAAATTCTTCTTAAAGAATTTCCTATAGTAACTCCATATCCTTTTTCCAATGGTTCACATACGAATTTACCATAGTGATTTACTTTATCAATTTCCAAACATTTAATATTTGGCTTTTTCGAATTCTATCATTTCTACCTCCTAAAATACTTTGGATTAAACTTATGCAAACCCAAATAGCAAAAATTAAAGACATTATTTTGAGTAAAAGCTCAACAATGAAGTGTTCTTCAATTGGAAGATCAATTTCTTCTCTTGCTGGCATTCTAAGTATTGTAGCACTTAATTTTTTTCTTTATTTAATTCAATCCAAGCTGGTACTGTTAAAGAACCATCTTCGATATTTTGCTTTAATAACTGGATTGTTACTTTTTAATTTCTCTTACTGCAACAACATCTCCTGCTTTAACTAAATATGAAGAAATATCTGTCTTTCTTACATTTACTTCAATTGCACCATGAGAGATTAATTGTTTTTGCTTGTGGTCTAGTTGCAGCAAATCCTGCTCTGAAAAGCACATTGTCTAATCTACTTTCTAGAATTTGAGTAATATTTCACCAGTAATACCTTTTTTTATTAATAGCTTTTTCAAAATAGCTTCTAAATTGAGATTCACTTACATCATAAATGAATTTAGCTCTTTGTTTTTCTCTTAATTGGATACCATATTCATAATTTCTTAAAAGAATTTTTGGTTTCTTTATAGAAGTTTTGTTGATACCAATATATGCTGGACTTATTCCTAAAAGCTCTACATCTTTTTAGAACTGGAACATTAAATCTTGCCATTTTTCCCTTTCTCCTTTTTCACGATTATTCTTAATTTATTTTTAAAAAAATTATACTCTTCTTCTTTTTGGTGGTCTGCAACCATTATGTGGAATAGGTGTTACATCTGATATAGCTGTAATATCTAAACCTGCAACTTGTAATTGTCTAATAGCTGACTCACGTCCTGCACCAGGTCCTTTAACAAAAAAACTTCAACAGTTTTTTAAACCTTGATCTAAAGCAATCTTAGCTGCTGTTTCAGCAACTTCTCCTGCTACGAATGGTGTGCTCTTTTCTAGAACCTTTATATCCAAGTTCTCCAGCACTTGCCCATGAAATAACATTTCCGTTCATGTCTGTAATAGAAATAATTGTATTATTAAAACTTGAATGTATAAAAAGCTTTTCCAGATTCTACATGTCTATTAACTTTTTCTTCTAGTTGTAGTCTTTTTGCTCCTGTTTTTAGTAGCCATTCTTACATTTTCTCCTTCCTCAATTACTAGCAATATAATCTAGTAAAATCAACATCTTATTTTTTTATCAGATTTTTACTTACTAATTTTTCTTGGTCCTTTTTCTTGTACGAGCATTAGTTTTTAGATCTTTGACCTCTTACAGGTAAATTTCTTCTATGTCTTAATCCTCTATAACAACCCATTTCAACCAATTGCTTAATATTCAAAAGCAACTTCTCTTCTTAGGTCACCTTCTAATACATATGATGACATAGCATTTCTAATTGCTTGTTCTTGTTCAGATGTTAAATCTTTAACTCTTACATCAGGGCTTACACCTGCATCACTAAGAATCTTTTTGAGATCTTTTTAATCCTATACCATAAATATATGTTAGTCCTATTTCTACCCCTTTTTTTCTTTTAGGTAGGTCAACTCCTGCTAAACGAGCCATTCTTGCACCTCTTTCTTAAAATTAATATCTAATCATTATTTAAAGGTGAAATGCATCATATTATTTTCATAAATAATTATTATGAAAAGGTACTAATAATTAAATCATCCATAATACAATCTTTTAAATAACATTAGAAAAAAATATAAATATCTATTATGCTTTCAGCCGCTCCATAATAAATACAAATACCAAATTAAATATTTTTATTATCCTTGTCTTTGTTTATGCTTTGGATTTTTTCATATAACTCTAATTACACCATTTCTTTTTAATGATTTTTGCATTTGTCACACATTTTTAACTGATGGTCTTACTTTCATTAGAATACACCTCCTGATTTACTTTAATTTATTTAGCTCTCCATTTAATCCTACCTTTAGTAAGATCATATGGTGATAATTCTAACTTAACTTTATCTCCTGGTAAAATTTTGATATAATTCATTCTTAATTTTCCAGAAATATGAGCTAGAACCTCATGTCCATTTTCAAGTTTTACTTTAAACATTGTATTAGGTAATGATTCTGAAACAATACCTTCTACTTCAATGACATCCTCTTTAGACATATAAGTATCTTCCTCCAATTTAATGGTTTTGTGAATCAGGGACTACGTCCCATAATAACTACTTAATTATATAATACTCTTATAGTAATGTCAATATTTCTGGGCCTTTTTCTGTAATTAAAATAGTATTTTCATAATGAGCAGATAAACTACCATCAACTGTCCATATAGACCATCCATCATCACCTTGACAAATATCCCTATCACCTGCAACAACCATTGGTTCAATTGCAAGCGTCATACCAGGTTCAAGTCTTATACCTCTTCCAGCTTTTTCCATAATTAGGAATACCTGGGTCTTCGTGCATCTCTCTTCCAATACCATGTCCTTCAAATTCTCTAATTACATCCAATCCATTATCTTGAACATATTGACCAATTGCATGTGAAATATCGCCTAAGCGATTATTTTTTAGTAGCATATTTAATACCTTCAAAAAGCTTGTTTTGTAACATCAATTAAATATTGAGCTTCTTTAGAAATAGTCCCTACACCATAAGTTCTGCAACAATCACCATTAAATCCATCTTTATATGCAACTAAATCAATACTTATAATATCACCTTCATATAAAATATCCCTTTTTAGAAGGTATACCATGAATAATCATATCATTTTATTGATGCACAAATTGATCCAGGAAAATCAGGAACTCCTTTCATTCCACTTGGATACCCTTTTTCTGCTGGAATTGCTCCATTTGCTCTCATTGTTTCTTCAACTAATTTTTATCAAGCTCCCAAGTAGAAATACCTGGTCTTATTGCTTTTTTTCAACAGCTTGTTGAGCAAGAGCTGCAACACGACAAGCTTCTCTCATTTTTACGATTTCAGATTTTTGATTTTTATCGTTACCATTTTACCCTCTATTCTAACGCAAATTATTTATTACGCGCATTTATTCTCTCAACAGCTTTAGCTGTTGTATCTTCATTGTTGTTTCAGAATAAATATTAATATTAATAGTTTCTAATAATCCTTCTTTTTCATAATATGAAATAAGTGGTTGAGTATTTTTCATAATAAACTGCAATTCTATTTTTTATAGTTTTCAACTTCATCATCAGGTCTCTTAACTAATTTTTGTTCCACAAACGTCACAAAACACCTTCAACTTTTTGGTGGTAAGAAAATTGTATTATAAGATGCCCCACACTCTTTATTAGGACATACTATTCTACTTGAAGTTCTTTTTAATTAAATCTTCATCAGGAACACTCAAATTAATAACAGCATTAACAGATTCATTATTATCTTTCAAAAACTCTTTTTAACGCTTCAGCTTGATGAATTGTCCTGGAAAACCATCTAAACAAACATTTTTAGATTCTTTTAATTTATTCTCAACCATTCCAATAGTAATTTCATCAGGAACTAATTTCCCTTGAGAAATATATTCATTAGCTTTTAATTCTAATTCTGTTTTTCTTTTTAATTTCATCTCTAAAAATATCCCCTGTAGCAATATGCTCTAAATTATATCTTTCACAAAGCTTATTACCAATTGTGCCTTTTCCACTACCTGGAGCACCTAACATAATAATAATCATTCTTTTTGCCTCCACTAAAAAGCCAAGTAGCAATATATATATAGCTTCCACAAAACCATATATATATTGCTACAAAAGCAATATATATTAAATTTATTTTTCCAAAAATCCTTTATAATGTCTCATAACTAATTGTGATTTCAATTGATCACCTAATTCGATTGCAACACCAACAACAATTAATATTGATGTTCCAGCAAACGCAGTATTCAATCCAATTCCTCTTGCAAGCATTGGTATAATAGCAATAGCTGCTAAAAACAATGCGCAAATAAAGTAATTTTTTTGTAGAACATTTGTTAAATATTCTGTAGTTGGTTTTCCAGCTCTAATTCCTGGTATAAATCCACCATTCTGCTTAATAGTACTTGAAAATTTCAGCTGGATTAAATGTAGCATACGTGTAAAAATATGTAAATCCTACTATTAATACTAAATAAATAATTGCATTTATTATTGTATAATGCCATCCAACTGTAGTTGAAGAATAAGTTGCAATTGATAAATTATAAATTACTCTCCAAAAATCCTGTAGTATTTTCAATATTATGTACAAATAATTGAATAACCATTGCAGGGAATGTCATAAATGATGATGCAAAAATAATTGGCATAACATTAGCCAAAAGCTGGCTTTATTGGTATATGAGTATTTTGTGCACCTACCATTCTTCTTCCAACAACTTTCTTAGAATATTGTACAGAATTCTTCTCTCTGCTAATGTAACAAATACAACTCCAACAACTAAAACTAATACAGCTAAAACTAACAAAATAGCTTTAATTAATCCTACTGTACTAAATGCCATCAACAACAACTAATGTTCCTAATTGTGTTAAAAGCAGCTGGGATTGATGAAACAATACCTACAAATATCAACATTGAAATACCATTTCCAATACCTTTTGTTGTTATTTTATCACCAAGCCATGCAAGTAATTGAGAACCAGCAACAAGTGATATAACAACTATAAATCAGTCATTTTTGATTGAGCAAAAATTCCAGAATTTTTATATGATATATAAATACCTATAGCTTCGATAATTGCTAACACTAAAGTTATTACTTTAGTTAATCTATCAATTTTCTTTCTGCCTTCTTCTCCGCCTTCTTTCATCATTTTTCAAGTGAAGGCACAATCATTTCCTAACAATTGTACAACAATTGAAGATGTAATAAACGGAGTGATTGACATAGCAAAATATAGATAATCTAGAAAAAGCACCACCAGAAATAACATTAATCAAACCTACTACACTGTTTGAACCAGCATCCATAGTTGTTTGTAATTTAATAATATTTACCATCGGAATTGTTAAAAAAACAACCTAATCTAAATAAAACTAAAAAGTAATACCGTATATAATATTTTTCTTTCTAATTTCTGGAGTTTTAAAAGCATTTACAATTGACTTGAACAATTATACCACCTCAGTCTTTCCACCTAGAGCTTCAATTTGTTCTTTAGCACCTTTTTGTAAATCTAGCAGCTTTTACAGTTAATTTTTTTCTCTAATTTACCTGTCCCTAATATAACAAGTCCATCATTAACTTTCTTAATAATTCCGTCTTTTTATTAAACTTTCAGCGTCAACAACTTCTGTTGTTGCTTTTATTAAACATTATTAAAGTTACTTCTGTGTAATGATTTGCGAATATAGAATTATTAAAAACCTCTTTTTGGTAATTTTCTATATAATGGTGTTTGACCACCTTCAAATCCACGTCTAACTCCACCGCCACTTCTTGCTTTTTTTGACCTTTATGTCCTCTTCTGAAGTTTTTCCAAGACCACTACCAACACCACGTCCTACTCTTGTTCTAGTACTTTTTCTCCATTGTTGGTTTTAAGTTCTTCTAGTTTCATTATGGATACACCTCCTTATTAAATTTTTATCTTAGTATAGAATATATGTTTTTATATAAAAAAACACAATATTAAAATACAATTTTTATATTATCTTACGTCTTCTACTCTGATTCCTCTTTTTGTACAACAGATTCGATTGTTTCCATACTCTTTAATCCATTCAATGTAGCATAAACAACATTTTCTTGGGTTATTAGTACCAATAATCTTTGTTCTAACATCTCTGTATCCTGCAAGTTCCAATACTGGTCTTACACTACCTCCAGAAATAAGTCCAGTACCTTCTGTAGCTGGTTTTAAGATAACTTGAGCACTTCCGAATGTTCCAATATATTCATGAGGGTACTGTTGTACCAACAATAGGAACTTCTATTAAATTCTTTTTAGCATTTTTCAATTGCCTTTTTTTAATTGCATCTGGAACTTCAACTGCTTTACCATTACCGATACCAACATGTCCAGCTTCATCACCAACAATAACAACAGCACTAAATCTGAAATTTCTTCCACCTTTTAACAACTTTTGCTACTCTGTTAATTGCAACTACTTTTTCTTTTTAATTCAGAATTTTCTTCACGTCTTTCTCTTTTTTTCTTGCACTATGATTTCCTCCTTCTCTTAAAAAAATTAAGTCCGCCTTCTCTTGCAGCATCAGCCAATTCTTTAACAACTCCGTGATAAAATATATCCGCCTCTATCAAAAACAACATCTGTTATTTTTACTTTTTGCTCTTTTAGCAATTAATGCACCAACTTCTTTAGCAGCTTCTTTGTTACAGTGTTTTGTTTTAACTTCTTTGTCCATTGTTGAAGCTTGAGCTAAAGTTACAGCTGCTGTATCATCAATGATTTGAGCATAGATTCCTGTATTACTTCTAAAAACTGAAAGTCTTGGACATTCTGCAGTTCCATTAACTTTATTACGAACTCTTCTATGTCTTCTAGCTCTTTCAAATTTTCTATTAACCTTTGAAACCATGTCATATCTCCTTTCTAATTAATCGATACTCGAAAAACAACTAACTATTATTTCTTACCTGTTTTTTTCCTTCTTTTACGTCTAATATGTTCATCAATATATTTAATACCCTTGCCTTTGTATACTTCAGGTGGTCTCTTTGATCTAATAACAGCTGCTACTTGACCAACAACTTCCTTATTTATACCTCTAACAGTAATTAAATTTGTTCCTTGTAAAATCAAATTCAATTCCTTCTGGTGGTGTAACAATAACTTGATGTGAATAACCTAAATTCATTACAAGATCATTACCTTGTTTGTTTGCTCTGTAACCAACACCATTGATTTGAAGAACTTTTTAAATTCATTCTCAACACCTTCAACCATGTTAGCAATTAATGTTCTATTTAAACCATGTAAATTATCATGTTTTTACTATCAACAGAAACATTAATTATATTTCCTTCCATCTTTACTGTAACTTCTGGATTATAATCTCTTTCTAATTGTCCTTTTGGACCTTTAACTGTAATATGATGATTTGCTTCATCAATTGTAACAGTTACATCAGCTAGTACAGTAATAGGTTGTTTACCTATTCTTGACATTTGGTTTTCCTCCTTTTAAATTTTTTAAGTATATTACCATACGTATGCTAAAACTTCTCCGCCTAAGCCTTCTCTTCTAGCATCTCTATCTGTTTTAATTCCTTTAGATGTTGAAACTAAAGCAATTCCTAAACCGTTAAGAACTTGAGGTAATTCTTCACATGAAACATAAATTCTAAGACCTGGTTTTACTAATTCTCTTTTAAACCAGAGATAACTCTTTTACCTTTTTTTCATCATATTTCAATGTAACTTGAATCATACCTTGTTTTCCATCTTCGATTTTTTTCAAAACTTTTTATATAACCTTCATCCAATAAAAATTTGCGCAATTGCTAATTTTAATTTTGATGCTAGGGATTTCAACAGTTGTATGTCTAGCACTATTTTGCATTTCTAATTCTTGTTAGCATATCTGCTATTGGGTCTGTAGTTGTCATTTACTTAATCCCTCCTTTTTTTCAAATTTATATATTATATATTACCAACTTGCCTTTTTAACACCTGGGTTTCACCTTTATGTGCTAATTCTCTGAAACATACACGGCAAATTCAAATTTTTCTAATATATGCATGTGGTCTTCCACAAATTTTTGCATCTGTTATATTCTCTAGTTGCATATTTTTTTGTGGTTTTTTGTTGTTTTAACTTTTTAAAGATTTCTTAGCCATTTGCTACTAATATCCTCCTATTATTTATTTTTAAAAGGCATTCCAAGAAGAGTTAATAGCTCTTTTGCCTCTTCATCAGTCTTTGCTGTTGTAACAAAGATAATGTCCATTCCTCTAATTTTTATCAACTTTATCATATTCAATTTCTGGGAATATTAATTGTTCTTTAACACCCATTGAATAGTTTCCTCTTCCATCAAATGAATCAGCTTTTAACACCTCTAAAAATCTCTCACTCTAGGTAAAAGCTACATTAAATAACTTGAATGCAAAATCATTCATTTTACTTCCTCTTAATGTAACCTTAACACCAATATTAACTCCAGCTCTTAATTTGAAAAGCTGCAATAGCTTTTTTAGCTTTTTGTAATTACTGGCTTTTTGACCTGTAATTATAGTTAAATCTTTAATTGTATTTTTCAATTGACTTTGGATCTTCCTTAACATCACCTAAACCTACATTAAGAACGATTTTTTCAAGTTTTGGAACTTCCATAATTGATTTATATCCAAACTTTTTAATTAAAAGCAGGAACTACTTCATTTTTATATTGTTCATAAGATATCCATAAGTTCTAATATACTCCTTTCCTCGAATTATTTCTTTAATTCTGCTCCAGATTTTTCTAGAAACACGAACCTTTTTACCATCTTTATTTTACACTATATCCAATTTTTACAACTTCTCCTTTTTGCATCAACATATGCAACATTACTTGCATCTATTGGATATTCTGATGCAATGATTCCGCCTTCTTCTCCAGCTCTTCTAGGTTTTTGTAGCTCTCTTCTTTATATTAATGCCCTTAACAATTACTTTTATTATTTTTAACATCAACTGATAAAATTTCGCCTGTTTTACCTTTATCATTGCCAGATAATACTTTAACTGTATCACCTTTTCTCAATTTCATGCTATTCACCTCTTCCTATTATAATACTTCTGGTGCTAGAGATAAAATTTTCATGTACTCTTTATCTCTTAATTCTCTTGCAACTGGTCCAAATATACGAGTTCCAGTTGGTGTTTTATCATCTTTTATTATTACAGCTGCATTTTCATCAAATCTTACAACTGTTCCATCTACTCTTTGAATAGGTTTTTGTTCTAACAACTACTGCTTTAACAACTTGTCCTTTTTACAACTCCACCTGGTGCTGCACTTTTTACAGAAGCGACAATAACATCACCTACTCCAGCATATTTTTCTATATGATCCACCTAGAGCTCTGATACACATAATCTCTTTTTGCTCCAGTGTTATCTGCTACTTTTTAATATAGTTTGTTGCTGTACCATAGTAAATTCCTTCCTTTTCTATGATTATTTAATTATAGCCTTTTGCTGTTATTTCAACAACTCTAAATCTTTTATCTTTAGATAAAGGTCTTGTCTCCATAACTTTAACTGTATCTCCAACTTGGCATTTGTTTTTCTTCATCATGTGCTTTTTTAATTTATATGTAGATTTCTTAATCTTACCATATGTTTTGTCCATTTTCTTGTTTCAACTGCAACGACTACTGTTTTTATCCATTTTGTCAGATACAACTTTACCAATCATTGTTCTGAAGATTTCTTTCAACCATTATGGTATCTCCTTTCTCTATTTATTAGCTTCTTCTAACTTTCTTTGTGTTAATATTGTATTAATTCTTGCAATATCTTTTCTTTACTTCACTGATAGGATTATCCAAACCATTTTGTTGCTAAACTAAATCTTAATTTAAACAATTCTTGTTTTAATTCTCCTAATTCCTTTACTAGATCTGGTGAAGACATTTCTTTTAATTTTATTAATCTTCATCTTTATCACCGCCTACTTCTCTTTTTACGAATTTTTGTTTTTAACTGGTAACTTACTAGCAGCTAATCTAAAAGCTTCTTTAGCAGTAGCTTCTGGAACACCAGCTATTTCAAACATAACTCTTCCAGGTTTAACAGGTGCTACCCAATATTCAACAGCTCCTTTACCTTTACCCATACGAGTACCGATAGGTTTACTTGTAATTGGTTTTGTCTGGGAATATTTTTAATCCAAACTTGTCCACCTCTTTTTTATATAACGTGTCATAGCAACACGGGCTGCTTCAATTTGGTTTGATCTTATTAAACCAATTTCAGTTGTTTGTAAACCGAATTCACCATAAGAAACTTTATTACCTCTTGTTGCTTTTCCTCTTACTCTACCCTTTTGTTCTTTTCTAAACTTAGTCTTTTTTTGGCATCAATGGCATTGCTATTTCCTCCTTCTACTTTTTTTGTTTTTGATGGAAGAATTTCGCCTTTGTAAATCCAAACTTTAACACCAACTTTACCATAAGTAGTATTAGCTTCAGCAAATCCATAATCAATATCTGCTCTTAAAGTTTGTAGTGGAACTGTTCCTTCTTTATAAAACTCAGTTCTAGCCATATCTGCTCCACCAAGTCTTCCTGAACAAGCAGTTTTTATACCTAAAAGCTCCTGCTCTCATTGTTCTTTGCATACATTGTTTCATTGCTCTTCTAAATGAAAATTCTTCTTTCAAGTTGTGCTGCTATATTTTCAGCAACTAATTGTGCATTTACATCAACATCTTTAACTTCAATAATATTTAAAATTAATTTGTTTGTTAATTAATTTTTTTCAACTTCAGCTTTTTAATTGTTCTGAGATTTCCACCTTTACCAATAACAATACCTGGTTTAGCTGTGAAAACATTAATTTTAACAAATTTAGGTGTTCTTTCAATTTCAATTTTTGAAATACCAGCTACATATAACTTCTTTTTTTGATAAATGTACGAATCTTATTGTCTTCTACTACATAATCACCAAAATGTTTAGCATCAGCATACCATCTAGAATTCCAGTCATTGATAACACCAACTCTTAATCCACGTGGATCCATTTTTGTCCCATTTTGTATTTTTCCTCCTTATATATTCTAAACACGCTCTTTTTAATACAATTGTAGTATGACTTATTCTTTTTCTAATTCTTACTGCTGAACCTTTAGCTGCAGGTCTAATTCTCTTTAATGTAGGGTCCTTGATTAGAATATATTTCAGCTACATATAATTTGCTATGTGTCATATTCTTTTGTATTTTCAGCATTGGCAATTGCTGATTTTTAATAATTTTGTTAAAACTTCTGCACCAGCTTTTTGGTGTAAATTTCAAAATAGCCATTGCTTCGTCAGCATTTTTTTCCTCTAATTAAGTTAGCAACAATTGCAACTTTTTCTGCTTGACATTCTTTTCATATTTTACTGTAGCTCTTGCAACTAATTCTTCATTAGCTTTAACTTCAACTTTTTTTCTCAGCTTTAACTGCAGGTTTTTCTGTAGTTTTAGTAGCTGTAGCTTTAACTGTTTTTTGCAGTTGTTGCTTTTTTTAGCAGTTGTTGTTTTAGTTGTTTTAGTAGCTTTTAGTAGCTGTTGTCTTTTTAGCAGTTGTTGTTTTTGTAGCTGTCTTCTTTTGCAGTTACTTTCTTTTTCTTCTTCTGCCACGGTAATATCCTCCTTCTTAATAATATAGTATATATATTAACCCTTTATTTTATTATTTACCTTTTGAACCAGCATGTCCTTTAAATGTTCTTGTTGGAGCAAATTCTCTAATTTATGTCCAACCATTTCTTCACTAATGAAAACTGGTACATGTTTTTCTTCCATCATGAACAACTATTGTATGGCCAATCATTTTGTGGATATATAGTTGACGCTCTAGACCATGTCTTTAATACTTCTTTATTATTGCTTTCATTCATAGCTTCAATTTTTCTTTAAAAAGTTTTGGAGCAACGAATGGCATTTTTACTTGATCTTGACATAAAAACTCTCCTTTCTGATTATTTTCTTCTCTTTGTAATTAATCTATTTGATTTTTTTATGTTTTGCTCTTGTCTTATATCCAAGTGCTGGTTTTACCCCAAGGTGTTAATGGGCCAGCATGTCCGATAGGTGATTTACCTTCACCACCACCATGAGGGGTGATCATTAGGGGTTCATTGCAGATCCTCTAACTGTTGGTCTAATACCTAAATATCTAGTCTTACCAGCTTTTCCTAATTTAACATTTTTCATGTTCTTCATTTCCAATTACACCAATTGTAGCTTTACAATTAGCTAAAACTAATCTCATTTCACCTGATGGTAATCTTAAATGAGCATATTTTTCCTTCTTTAGCCATTAATTGTGCTGATTGTCCAGCAACTCTAACAAGTTTTTGCACCTTGACCTGGATTTAATTCAACATTATGAACTAAAAGTACCAACTGGAATATTTTTCCAATTTCATTGTATTTCCTGGTTTAATATCAGCTCTTTCTGATGAAATTACTTTATCTCCATCTGTTAATCCTTTTGGAGCAATAATATATGCCAATGTTCCATCAACATATTTAATTAAAGCAATATTTGCACTTCTATTTGGATCATATTCGATACCAACAACTGTTGCTTCCATATCTAATTTATTTCTTTTGAAATCAATTATTCTATATTTATTTCTATTTCCCGCCACCTTGATGTCTAACTGTGATTTTACCTTGAGCATTTCTACCAGCTTTACTATTTTTTTAACTGCTAATAAAGATTTCTCAGGTGTCTTCTTTGTAATTTCTTTAAAATCCAATACAGACATATTTCTTTTGTGATGGAGTGATTGGTCTAAATCTTCTTATTCCCATTTTAATTCTCCTTATATATGTAGATATTTTCCTGTCTACTACAGATATTTTTTTATTATCCGAGTTATTTCTCGCTAATTCATATAATTAAACCCCAGTAACTTCTGCGATTGAATCATTATATTTCTTAGTAACTTTTGTTACTTTTTCCACCTTTTGTTAAGTATGATTGTTCAGCTCCTGGATTTACATCAATTGAAAACAATTGCTTTTTCCAATCTGCTGTTTTTCCAATGTTTCTTCCAACTCTTTTTCTTTTTCCAGAAACATTGATTGTATTAACTTTCAATACTTTAACATTAAATAATTTTTCTACAGCTCTCTTAACATCAACTTTTGTTGCTTTCTTATTAACTTCAAAAGTGTATTTTCCAGCTTGCATTTCCATATTACTTTTTTCAGTAATAATAGGTTTTGATTATGATATCTTCTGGTAACATTATGCGTATACCTCCTCTATCTTCTTAATAGCATTTTTCTGTTATTACTAAGTTTTTAGCATTTAAAATATCATATACTGTCATTGTATCAACTATTGTTGTTTTTAACACCTTTGATATTTCTTGCTGATTTTTGAACATTAACATCATTTTTCAGGAATAACAACTAATGATTTTTCCTTCAACTTTGATATTGTTTAAAATATTTGCAAATTTTGCTGTTTTAATTTCATTTAATCCAAATTGATCAACAACAACTAATTCGTTTTTCTGCTAATTTAGCACTTAATACTGATCTAACAGCTAATGCTCTCTTTTTTTGTTAATTTTTATATTTATATGAACGTGGTTTTGGACCCTAATGCGATACCACCTTTAATCCATTGTGGTGCTCTAATAGAACCTTGTCTTGCACGTCCTGTACCTTTTTGTCTCCAAGGTTTTTCTTCCGCCACCAGCTACCTCAGCTCTTGTTTTTGTATTTTTGTGTTCCTTGTCTTTGATTAGCTAAATAATTTAATACTACGCTATGAACAACATTCATATTTGGTTCAATTCCAAATACACTATCATTTAAAGTTAATTCTTTAACTTTTTTCCTTCAACATTAATTACTTCTACCTTAGCCATGTGTAACCTCCTTTCTATACTCTTGTAGTTGATTTAACTTTTAAGATTGAACCTTTAGCTCCAGGAACAGATCCTTTTACTAAAAATAACATTTTTATCTAAATCAACTTTAACAACTTCTAAATTTTGAATTGTAACTGTTACATCACCCATATGTCCTGGTAATTTTTTTACCTGGGAATACTCTACCTGGTGTTGATGTTGGTCCCCATTGAACCTGGTCTTCTATGATACATAGAACCATGTCCCATTGGTCCTCTTGATTGTCCATGTCTCTTGATAACACCTTGGAAACCTTTTTCCTTTAGATGTACCTTGAATATCTAATTTATCTCCAATTTCAAAAAAACATCAGCTTTTTAACTCATCTCCAATGTTTAATCCTTCAATTGAATCTAATTTAAACTCTCTTAAATATTTTTTTAGGAGTTAATTTTGCTTTTTACCAAATCTTCCTAATTCTGGTTTGTTTAATTTGCTTTCTTTTTACATCAGCAAACCCTAATTGAACAGCTTCATAACCATCTTGTTCTTTTTGTTTTTAATTTGTACTACTGTACATGGTCCTACTTCGATAGCTGTTACTGGAATAACTTTTTCCTTCTGCATCGAAGATTTGTGTCATTCCGATTTTTTTCTTCCTATTAACGCTTTTTCATTTTTCCTCCTATTAGCTAACTTTATCAATTAGCATTGGTTATTATAATTTTATTGAGATATCAACACCAGCTGGTAATTCAACCTTCATTAAGCTATCAACTGTTTTTGTGTTGGATAAAGAATATCTATAACTCTTTTATGAGTTCTTAATTCAAATTGTTCTCTAGAGTCTTTATATTTATGTGGAGAACGTAAAAATTGTAACAATTTCCTTCTCTGTTGGAAGTGGAATTGGTCCTGATACCTTTGCTCCTGTTTTTTTAGCAGTATCTACTATCTTTTCAGCAGACTGTTCTAAAACTACAGAATCATAAGCTTTAAGTCTAATTCTAATTTTTGTCACTTTTTGCTCCTGATGTAACTCTAGCTGTTGTTTTAGCTTCTTTTTTCAACATTTGTTGCCATTGAAATTTCCCTCCTTGTTTTTGTTATAAGTCGGAAGCTATAAACGCACCCTGGTGTTCTATAGTAGAACATCATAAAATCCTAAAGCTCTGCATGAAATCTTAGGATAAGTACTCTTAATTTTATAAAACTTACCGCCTGGTCTTTGCCATGACATACTCCATAGGAGTTCCCTACCTCACCTAGTTTTTACTGGTCTGTAGCCACATCCTACTTCATCGCATCACTTACATGCTTTTTATTATAATATGTTTTCCTATTAAAGTCAACATATTTTTAATAATTTCGTAATAAAAACTCCCGGTCAAAGACCGGAAGTTTCATTTTAAATACCTTTAAAAATTTTTATTATAAATCTTAATTCCAACTACCATTACTAAACCAATAATTAATATTGCTGAAAAAGCAACTAAACTTTCACCAGTTTGTGGTAATCTACCTTTTGCTGTTGTATTATCTTTTATCATTAGCACTTATAATAGTTTCCTTATTATTAGCACCTCTTTGATTAGTATTATTAACATTTTGCTTATTATTTACTGAATCGTTTACTGCTTTACCATTCTCAATACTTCCAGCATATATATTATCCTTTTTCAGTAACATTAACAACAGTTGTTGCTCTTTTATTTCCATCCTTTGATATTGCAGTAATTTTTGTTGATCCAGCTTTAATACCTTTTTACTCTTCCTTCTGAATCAACAGTTGCAATCGATTTATCTTCCGATTCCCATGTCACTTCTCTATTACTAGCTTGAGTTGGTGTATATTCAAGATTTAATTTTCTCTCATCACCAACTCTAATATCATAATTAGAAGATAATGAAATTCCTTCAAGAGGAACAATTGTACCTAAATTATCAACTAATATCACACCATAACTAGTTTTTTATATTTGTCCCAGAAACTTTAATCCATAAATAATATAACCCTTCTTCAGGAACAGAAATTTTTACTTTCAGGATATCCATTTACATCTCCAGTAGAAGTATCATGCCATTCTTTCCAATCAGATACAGGTATTTCTTTTTATAAAGTTCTCTAAACCATAAATATTGCCTTTTTCCTTTTTTTACATCTTTATATTTATTAATAAATGTATTATCAGTAATTTTTTCATATTTGTAATAAGCTTTATCTTTAAAAATTTGCAGAACTCAAATAACGACCATTTGATTTCAAATATATTTTTATCATAAGAACAATATTAAAAAAATTCATGACCATTACTTAAAATTGGTTTATCAGTAAATTGCAACAATGGAATTTTTCAAATCAACTTCAATTACTTGAACAATATTACTACTACCTTTTTTTCCCTGATAGTCACAAAAAGCATTATCAGTCTGCAATATTATTTTTCCTATTTGATTATTTTTTTAGGATCTAAAATAACATTTGCACTATTATTAGTAAAATTACTTAAATCATACCATCTTTCAACATTATCATTTTTAATTGTGTAAATCCCCCATTCATACCTCTTGTTGCTAGAATCCAAATTTAATTCATTAAATTTATAAGATATTAGTACCTATGTTATCTGTAAATTCTCTCTCCGTACTAACTGCACTTACATTATTAGACATTAGCATAATCATAATATATGTACATATTAATATTAAAATTATTTTTAATTTTCATAAAAAAACACATCCTTTCAATTTCCTTCAAGAAAATTATATAATATCAATATTTCGGTATTATTACAAATATATTACATTTAATTTCAAAATAAAAAAGATATATCTTATTTAGAATACTTGATACTATATTCTAAACTAGATATATCTCTATTACCAATATTCAATTAAAATGCAAATATTGGATCAAGACTTATTCAATTGATGAACCTTTTGAAATATAAACTTCATTAATCTTAAGCTTCAATTTATCAACAAAAGATTTTTACCTGTTCCTTATTAAATTCATTTAATATAACCACATTATTAGCATCTTTAAATCCTTGGATTTCTCCAACATTATCACCAAAAGTATATTGTTCATTATATGTCAAATCAAGTGACTTTATACCATTCACATATTTGATATTATAATTATATTGTAAATTATTATCATTAACATCTACCAACTTTTTCTTTCACAATTAAAATAGATCTTTCAATATTTTTCTTCAGTAACTGTTTTTTTAATTCAGTTGTAATTTTTCCATCTTCCTTTTTTCAATTTAATAGAAAAATTATTAATTTTTGAAAATAGCCATTTCTTCATTATTACTCTTAATATGATTAATTAAAATAGAATTATTTTCCAAACTTAATAACAGTTTGTATATTATTTTTGTTTTTCTTCGCTACCGAAATACTTAGCTTTCCATATCTAGAAGGATTCAACTGATACTCTGTTGCAAATTGTTTTTAATTTCCTATTTAAAGAATTAATATCAGTATACTCTTCACTCAAATTCATCATTCTTAATTTAGTTGTAATAAAATCCATTGTTAAACTATCCTGTGTTATTTTATCAACAATTGACTTAACCAAATTAGCACTTTCTACTTCATTTAAAGAAAGAGTATATGTTGTAACATTATGATTAACTCCATCAATCATAACTTTATCATCAGATTTTTTAGTATATGCAATATCAGAAACATCTTTTAACATTTTAAAATATTTTTGAAAATATTTCTTTTGCAACTTTGATTCTTCTAAAACATCTTTTGTATCAAAATCAACAATCGAACTAGCCAAATTTGACGTCAAATCAAATTTAGTACCTTTTATTAAATCACTAGCAAAAAAATACCTGCATTGCTAAAATCAATATCAGATAAGAACTGTCCAACTTTCTCATTTTTTTATACTAATATAGCTTCCTGAAAATATCAGAATTAAAAACCATAATAATCACTATCTTGAATCAATGAAATCTTTGAAATCTCGTTATTATCACTAGTAATAGAAATATCTGTATTACTTTTTCATTTCTATAATCATTTTTTTGAAATAAAATTCAATCTAATTTTTATCTAATATATTACTATCAGCAACATTTGCTGAAGAATTAATCTTCATAGAACCTTTTTAAATAATATTTCTTGTTTTTCATGGCTTCAAACACACTCTTATCCTGTACTGCACTAATAACATCAAAAGCATTTGAAGTAGTTTGAAGATGTCTAATAAAAAGCCCCTCTCTTTGTTCTAAAAATCTGTATTAAATATTAAATACAACACAATTGCAGTAATAACTAATACGGTTGTTACTACTGTTATAATTATACGATTTCTTTTTGTTTTGCTTTTTCTCAGCAGAAAGATATTTAATTGCCATGAGCAACCTCCATTATTTATTTCTTTGATTCATCACTTCATACATTACAATTGCCGCAGAAACAGAAGCATTAAGTGAATTAATTTTTCCTTTCATAGGAATTTTTAATAAGTATATCAGAGTTTTTCTTTAACTAGTCTACTAATTCCAAATCCTTCATTCCCAATAACAATTCCAACACCAGAATCATATTTTTCTTCATTATAATTATTTTTTAGCCAACATATCAGTAGCATAAATCACACATCATGCTCTTTTAAATAATTAATAGTATCATTTAAATTAGTAACAACTGCAACATTGACATATTCAGCAGCACCAACAGATGTTTTTAAAAACAGTACTATTAACCATTGCAGATCTTCTCTTTGGAATTATAATTCCATGAACACCTGTACACTCAGCAGTTCTAATAATCGAACCTAAATTATGTGGATCTTCAATTTCATCCAATATTAAAATAAATGGCTTTTTCATTTTTAGATTTTTGCATAATCTAAAATATCATCCACACTAACATATTCATATGGTGGAACAACAGCAATTACTCCTTGTGCTCTAGGGTGTTTGTGCCATTTTTAGCAAACTTTACTTTTTCAAGCTCTACAATAACTACTTTTTCTTTGCTTAGCTAAAGCATAGATTTCATTTATTGAACCACTTTTCTCACCTTTTTTTGAATATATAATTTATTAATATCCTTACCAGATTTTAATAATTCAATAACTGCATTTCTTCCTTCAATTTGATCATTATAATTTTTCCATTAATTTTTCCTCATCATCAACTTTTTAAAACATTTAAAAAGCTTCCTGTGGTATTTCAACATTTCCAAATTGTCTCATACGTTTCTTACCTGTTTTTCAAGCAATTTTTCTTTCTAGTGATATCACCACCATAACATTTAGCTAAAACATCTTTTCTAAGTGCCGATATTGTCTCCCTCGCTATTACTGTTCCTCCAATTACAGCTTGAATTGGAATTGTAAACAATTGTCTAGGAATCTCTTTTTTAACCTTTCACAAAAGTTGTCTACCTCTTTTTATATGAATTAGATTTATGCACTATAAAAGATAAAGCATCAACTAGTTCATTATTAACATGTATATCAAGTTTAACTAAATCTGATTTCACATATTCTTTAAATGCATAATCAAGAGAAGCATATCCTCTAGTTCTAGACTTCAATGTATCAAAAATCATAAATAATTTCATTTTAAAGGTAAATCATATTTTAACATAACCCTAGTATCATCAAGATATTGCATATCTTTACTAATACCTCTTCTCTCCGTACAAAGATTCATTACATTACCAATGAAATCTTTTTGGAACAATGATATCGGCAGCAACCATAGGCTCTTCTAAATATTTAATCTTAGTAGACTCAGGTAAAATCTGCAGGGATTATATAAATCTTCCACAGTCCCATCAGTCTTATGAACTTTATATATAACAGATGGAGCAGTAGTAATTAAACTTAAATCAAATTCTCTATCAAGTCTTTCTTCAATAATTTCAAGATGTAATAATCCTAAAAAACCACATCTAAAACCACTACCAAGTGCTCTAGAAGTTTCAGGCTCATATTGAAGTGCAGCATCATTTAAAACTAATTTTTCAAGAGCAACTTTAAGATTTTCATAATCTCCACCATCCATTGGATAAATACCACAATAAACCATTGGCTCTGCTTTTTTTATAACCTGGCAACGCTTCTTTTGCTGGGTTATCTTTAAGTGTAATAGTATCACCAACTCTTACATCAGATAAGCTCTTAATGCTTGCAGCAATATATCCAACTTCTCCAACACTAAGTTCATTAGTAGGTTGATATTTACCAGGCTCAAAATAGCCAACTTCAGTAACAGTAAAACTTTTTATTAGTTGACATTAATTTAATTTCATCACCAACTTTAACACTACCTTCTTTAATTCTAACATAAGCTAAAAGCACCTTTATAATCATTATAAATAGAATCAAAAATTAATGCCTTAAATTCAGTATTTCTTTCTCCAGTTGGAGCAGGAATATCAGTAACTATTCTTTTCCAAAAACTTCATCAACATTAAGACCAGTTTTAGCAGAAATACATGGAGCATCCTGTGCAGGAATTCCTATAATGTTTTCAATCTCATCTTTTTACTTCCTGTGGTCTAGCAGATGGCAAATCAACTTTATTAATAACAGGAATTATTTCCAAATTATTTTCAAGCGCTAAATAAACATTTGCCAAAGTTTGTGCTTCAACTCCTGTGTAGCATCCACAACAAGTATTGCTCCATCACAAGCAGCCAAACTCCTCGAAAACCTCATAATTAAAATCCACATGCCCAGGAGTGTCAATTAAATTAAATTCATATTCTACTCCATCCTTAGTAATATACTTCATTCTAACAGCTTGAGATTTAATTGTTATTCCTCTCTCTTTTTCAATATCCATGTTATCAAGCACTTGCTCTTTCATTTCACGCTTAGAAAGAGCACCTGTCATTTCAATCATTCTATCAGCTAAAGTTGATTTTCCATGGTCTATATGGCAATAATACTAAAATTACGTATAAATTTTTTTATCTTTCATAAAATTCCCTTCAATTATTTATTATCCCTTACATTTTTTTAATAAATTTCTTTAGTGTTTGATTAACTAGATAATATACAGTACCAGGAACATCTATATCACCTGCTGGAACTCCAGTTAAAATTTCAATTCCCTCATCAATAGTTGAAATACCATAAATATGGAATTTTTCCCTCTTTAACAGCTTTTTATAACATCTTCATGTAAATTTAAATTTACAATATTTTGTTTTGGAATCATTACACCTTGATTTCCTGTAAGACCTCTTCTACGACAAATCTCAAAAAGCCTTCGATTTTTCATTAACTCCACCAATTGCTTGAATCTCACCTTTCTGATTTATAGAACCGGTAACAGCAATTCCTTGCGCAATTGGCAATTCAGATAAACTTGAAAGTAAAGCATAAAGTTCTGTACTAGAAGCACTATCACCGTCAATACCATTATACAACTGTTCAAAACAAATTGTAGCAGATAATGACAATGGCTTATCTTTTAGTAAATTTATTTCCTAAAAATCCAGTAAGAATTAACAACCCCTTTGAATGAGTAGGTCCAGATAATTCAACTTCTCTTTCAACATTTACAATTCCAGCAACACCAGTATATGTACTAGCTGTAATTCTAACAGGCTTACCAAAAAGAATAATCCCCAAGAGACATAACAGTTAGACCATTAATTTGTCCAACTTTTTAAACCATCAGTATCAATTAATAAAAATTTATCATTAATCATTTCAGAATATTTAGAATCATATTTTTAATCTTCTATCTCTTTCGACTAGCGCCTTATGAATATGTTCATCACTAATAACTTTACATTTTGCAATCTTAGCCCATGTAGCAGCTTCAACAATAATTTGAGTCATTTCTCCAAATCTTGTAGAAAGTTTATTTTTGATTTTTCTGCCAATCTTGATGAATATTCAGCAAGCTTTGCCATAACAAACTTATCCAAAAGGTAACAATTCTTCAGTTTCACAAAAATTATGAACAAAAACCAGCTAAATCAAGCAAATTCTTTTCTTCCATTTTTGCACTATCTTCAAACTCAACCTTAATTTTTAAATAACTTTCTAAATTCCTCATCAACTGCTAATAATGTTTGATAAACATTTTTCCGGTCCAATTAAAATAACTTTCAAATCAAGTGGAATTGGCTCTGGCTTCAATGAAATTAATACCATTGAGGGTTTTCTGATCAACTGAATTATCAATTCTAATCAATTTATTTCTTAAGATCTTTTTTTAAATACTCATAACTTTGTGGATTTGATAATAAATCATTTGCTTGTAAAATAATATATCCACCATTCGCTTCTTGTAACAACCCAGGTCTAAGCATTGTATAATCAGTCTTAAGCATGCCTTTATAATTTTCATATTCTAATTTACCAAATAAATTTGTAAAAAGTATAATTAGAATCCATTACAACTGGAGCACCAACTGTTTTACTATTATCAACAAACAAATTAACTCTATAATTATCCCATGGGTTTACAACAAATACTCCATCATCTTTTTCTTTACTTTTTATCATCTTCAATAAATTTAGATATTTTTTTAAAATATCTTTTTACACCATCCAAGAAAATAGAAACCTTTTTATTTCTTTTTTTAAATTAGATTTAACATAATAAATATGACCAGTAATAGTTAATAAAAGCAATATTTGTTCTCCAATCATTAATTCGATTTTTCCGCTTCATCATCAAGTGCTTTAATCTTACTTATAACTTCAATAATTTCCTGCTGAACGATTTCTGATTTATCTTCATACTCCTTCTTAACTTTTTGCATCTAGTTTTTCAAATTCATCTTCTTTTATAACTTTACCATTAATAATAGGCATCATATAAATACCAGTTTCAGAACTCTTAACTTGAAAACCATATTTAGCCGATTTCTTATTTAAATCACTTAAAAAGCTTTTCTTTTCTTTCTTCAAATTCTCTTGTTATAATACTCTTTTTCTTTTTCAAGATCATCACTTTTTAAAAAGTATTCTTAATATCATGTCTAATATCTTTAATAAATTTTTTTCCATAGAATCTTTAAACTTGATTCCCTCACCAGCTGTCAAACTAATTGCAACAGGTTCATTAGGATCATCAAAATTATAAACATATACCCAATCAGGAGGAACTTTCTTAGTTCTAGAAATCTTATCAAGATACTCTTTAGTATACGTTGTTTTTCCAGATCAGTTGGACCTTCTAAATAAACATTATATCCTTTAGTATCAACACTTAATCCAAATTCTAAAGATGCAATACTCTCTGCTGTCCAAGACCTTTGTAATTACTTTTTACATCAGCAGTTGTTGTAAATTTAAATACACTTGGATCACAAGTATATTTCAAATTTTTGTATGGTATTTCAAAATTATTTTTCATTTGTACCTCCCAATAGTATTATAAAGACATCAAAATTGCACTTTCTTTGCCATTATTATAATAGTTTTTCTTTCTCCGACTTCCATAAAGCCAAATTTTTTTGTATATTTTAATTGCCACTCTATTATTTTCATTAACTTCTAAATTAAATTTACTAGCATCAACATTTCTTATTAAATAACTAAGCAAACTAGAAGCAATTCCCATATTACGTGCATCTTCCCTTGTAACAATATTCATAATTTCAACTTCATCAAGGATTACTCTATATGAAATATAACCAAAAAAACTTCTGTATCAATTTTTCGATACAAAATATTTAGAATCATCAACATCACTTTTAAAAGACTTAATATCCCATGAACTAGTAAACTTATCATAATTATCTATAATAAATTCTTTATCAGTAATAGCCATTTCAGTCACTATTGTTTTTTTCATCAACTTTAAATAAATTTCTTTCAGCTTGTGGCTTTTCTTAAATATAATGGCACAACAACATCATCAACTAATCCATCTTCATACTTATTATATGCAGCAATACCAATACTAGCAGCTGTAGGTATTGTATCTTTAACGAATTCAAAACTACATTCATCACCACTAACTGCTCTCTCACTAGAAGCTTCAGCTTGAATTAATTTTCTTATTGCATCTTCATCATCACATCCAACAATAAAAACTTGTTTCTTAAAATCAATATAACTTACTGTTTCAGTAATGTTCATAATTTCTGCATTTTTAACCATATTCAATTTGCCATTATTAACTATATATGTTGCAGCATAAACATTATCATTTTTGCATTTATCATAGCTAAAATTTCACAATCAACATTACCTTTTTCAATTATTACAGAATACGCCAATGCTTCAAGTGAATCCACACCAACTAATGGTATCTTTTTAGCATCTGAAAAAAAGCTTTTGCAGTTGCAATACCTATCCTGATACCTGTAAAGACCCAGGACCTCTTGAACAACCAATTAAATTAATCTCATCTAAATCCATATTATTATCTTTAAACATTTTTTTCAATCATTGGCATTAAAGTTTGTGAATGTTCTTCTTCACTTAAAAATATGCATTTCATCAAGTACACGCCCATCTTCAATAATAGCAACTGAAGCAATTTTTAGATGATGTATCAATTGAAAAGTACTTTCATAAATCCCTCTTTTCTAATTTACAAAATTATTAAAATTTACATTTTTTTAAACTCATTCCCGTAAACACTGATTTCAATAATTCGCCCATCATCATTATCATCCATTTTATTAAAAGATAATTTCATATAATCACTAGGCAAAAATATCTTCAATCATTTCTCCCCATTCAAATATACAAATACCCTTGTCAAAATAATCTTCACCACCAATATTCTCAAACTCATATATATCATTCAATCTATATAAATCAAAATGATAAATATTTGCTTTTTCACTATGATATTCATTAACAATTGTAAAAGTTGGGCTAGAAATCTCTTTATCTAAACCAAAATATCTCAAAAATTCCTTCAGTAAACTTAGTCTTACCACAACCAAGTTCACCCTGTAAAAACTATAATACTACCATTTTTTAAAAATTTTTAGCAAGATTAAAAAGCAAATCTCTTTTGTATCTTCTTCACTATATGTTTTTAATAATTTGCATAAAATTCTCCTTTTTATAACAACTAAATTATAATATATAACCCCTTATATTTCAACAAAAATAAAATTATTTATCATTAAAAATCCCATATTATAAAAATAACACAGGATTCTTTATATCTATCTAAGTTCTGCACCAAACTTATTTTTTTAATTGTCCAATTACTTTATCAAGTAATTCATTTATTTGTTCAGTAGTTAAAGTTTCTTTATCAGATCCAATTTCAATTTAAAAAGCAATACTCTTTTTATTATCATCAATACCTTTTTCCAGTATATACATCAAAAACAGTAGAATCTTTTACTAATTTTCCACCAGCTGTTTTAATAACCTTTTTGAAGTTCTATCGCTTCAATATTTTTATCAACAACAACTGCAATATCCTTTTTAACTGTTAAAAATTTAGAGTATTCTTTATACTGCATTTTTCCAACCTTCTTTTTGAAGTAATTTATCTAAATTAATTTCCATAACATAAACTTCATCACCACAAATACTTGGATGAATTCGACCAACAAATCCAACTACATCATTATTAACAGAAATAGCCGCAGATTTTTCCAGGATGTAATTCGCTAGCAATATCATCATTAACAATAAAACTATATCTATTAGCAAAGCCCAAGAAATCAAGAATTTCCTCCGCAATACCTTTTACTACATAGAAATCAACATTTAATTGCTTCAATCCCAAAGTATAATTACCGGACATCAAAACACCAAAGCTTACTCTCTTCAACGAAATCTTCCTCACCTCTCTTATAGAAGCTTTTTCCAATTTCAAATAAAGAAATATCAGAAGCATCATAAGCTTTTATTATAATTATAAACTTTAAATAAAGATGTAATAATACTTTTTCTTAAGCTCTTTCTATCAATAACAATTGGAGTCAAAACAGAAATAGATTCATGATTTTTATCATTATCAAACATATCAGCTTCTTCATCACTAACTAAACAATATGTTAGTGTTTCATTAAGACCCAAATCAACTAATTTATTTCTAATTTGTCTCTGTGTTCTATCATAAGAACCTTTTTTTCATAGGCATCATTTTTACTCTTGATTCAATATTATCAACACCGTAAAATTCTTCCCACTTCCTCAATTAAATCTTCTTTAATTGAAAATATCAATTCTTCTTGTAGGAACACTAACCCTCAATAAATTATCCAAAACTTCAACTTTAAAACCTAATTTATTAAAAATTTCAACAATTTCAGTTTCACTAATAGATGCACCCAATATATTATTAATATTATCTACTGTAATATCAATGACTTTATTACTTTTTATCAGTTTTATCATAAACAACCATTCCAGTATTAACATTACCATCAGCAAATTCCTGAAGTAAATTACAAGCTCTATCAATTGCCATATAAGTTCTATTTGGATCAAGTCCTTTTTCAAATCTATTAGACGCTTCACTCCTCAAAAAATTTTTATTAGATGTTTTTCTAACTTTAACATTATCAAAAATAGCTGCTTCAATAATAATATTCTTAGTCTCAGCAGTAACTTCAGTATCAATTCCACCCATAACGCCTGCAAGTCCAATAGCTCTATCCCCATCAGATATAACAATATCATCAATTGATAAAACTCTCTCAACATTATCCAATGTTACTAATTTTTCATTATTTCTTGCCATTCTAACTTCAAGAACATTCTTTAATTTATCAGCATCATAAAAATGTAAAGGTTGACCAAGTTCCATCATTACATAATTAGAAATATCAACAACATTATTAATAGGTCTAATTCCAGAAGCAATCAATCTTTCCTTTATCTTTTGGTTACTTTCATGAATATTAACATTACTAACTTTTTAGCTAAAAATAATTTACAATTCTCAGTATTTATATTTACTTTAAAATCATTTTTAATATCATTTCCAGATTCTTTATAAGACATATTAGGTAACTTAACTTCATTACCATATACTGCAGCAACTTCATAAGCCATTCCCAATACAGATAATAAATCACCTCTATTTGATGTTAGTTCAAAAATCTATAATTTTATCATCAAATCCCATATATTCAAAGGATTTTTTCCAACAGGTGCATCTTCAGGTAATTCATGAATACCAACTTTATCAACATCATCTGCAAATTTAGAATCAAGACCAAGTTCCAACATAGAACATAGCATTCCACAGAATCAACACCTCTAATTGTAGATTTTTTTATTTCTATTTCAGGTAATTTACATCCAACTAACGCAACAATTACCTTCAAACCCTTGCGCACATTTTTAGCACCACAAACTATTTGTAAAATTTCATCACCAATATTAACTTTGCAAACATGTAAATGAGTCAGAATCAGGGTGATTCTCACATTCTATAACCTCACCAATAACAAGCTTATCACCACCAAAGCAAATTTCCAGCAAAATCATATTCATTTCCAAGTGAAGTCATTTTTCTGCAAGTTCTTTTTATATCAATATCTTTATCTATATCAATATAATCTCTTAAAAAAATTTAAACTTAATATCATTTTATACTAATCCTTTCTATCAAACTGACTCAAAAATCTAACATCATTTTGATATAAAAATCTCATATCAGTAATTCCATATTTAAACATAGCCAATCTATCAATACCAGTCCCAAAAAGCAAAACCACTATACACTTCAGGATCATATCCATTCATTTTCAAAACATTTGGATGAACAATTCCAGAACCCTAATAATTCAATCCATCCAGTTTGTTTACAAAGATTACATCCTTTTCCATGACATTTAAAACATGAAACATCAACTTCATAAGAAGGTTCAGTAAATGGAAAATAACTTGGTCTAAATCTTAATTTTGTATCTTCTCCAAGCATATGCTTCATAAAAATTTCAAGTGTGCCTTTTAAATCTGCAAAAGAAATACCTTTATCAATAACCAAACCTTCGACTTGATTAAATTGATGTGAATGAGTAGCATCATCTTCTCTTCTAAAAAGTCTTACCAGGAACGATAATTCTAAGTGGACCTTTTTCTTTATTTGCCATCATTGCTCTTGCTTGAACTGCAGAAGTTTGAGTTCTAAGTAGATATTCAGATGTAATATAAAAACTATCTTGAGCATCTCTAGTGGGATGTCCTTTAGGTAAATTCAATCTTTCAAAACAATATTCATCTGTTTCAAGTTCAGGACTGAAACAACATCATACCCCATTGAAACAAATAAATCTTCAATTTCTTCAATAGTTCTAGTTAATGGATGCTTACTCCCCTTTACAATTTTAGTAGAAGGTAATGTTACATCTATTTTTCTCAGCGCTTAATTTATTTTGAATCTCTTTTTCTTTAATTCATCTTCATTTGTTCTAATTGTATCTTCTATTAAAGATTTAATACTATTAACTTTGCTACCATATACAGGTCTTTCTTCAGGAGAAAAGTGAACCCATAACTTTTAACAAATCAGTAACTAAACCTTTTTCCAATATATTTAACTCTTAAATCTTCTAATTCTCTTGAAGTAGTAACATTCTTTAATTCTTCTAAAAATTGCTCTTTTCAAGTTCTCAATATTATCCATTATATAACCCTTTTCTTTTTAAGAGAATAACCACTCAACATTGTCAGATGAGTGGCTATCATAAAATTATTTTTTTACTATTCAAATATTCTGATCTTGCCGCATGAATAACAATAACTAAAAGCATATATTGTTAATAAACATGGCATTGTGATTATGGAAACAGGTATTCTACACAACACAATCACACTATAAGTAAGCATTCCAACAATTATTAAATATTTTATTAAATTATACATTGTTGAAGACCATTTAAATCTCATTGCATAATATGCCAATATTAACAATAATGAAATTCCAACTGGTAATATATATGGCTTTTAATATATCCATCAAACGTACATTCTTTTTCATGATCAACTTCACATTTGCCCTAGTCAACTTAGAACCATATTTTTTCATTAATCTTATTAACCAAATTATTTAATTGTTCTTCATTTACATTCGTTGTTTTTACAGAGAAAGAATCTTTTAAATAATTCCACTCTTGAACTAACACATCCTGTCCCTTTAAAAACCTCTTTAACTATTCAGAAATCTCTTTTAAATTAATATCTCTACCAGCATTAACTGTAACAACTTCGCCTTCAGCATAATATAAATCAACTTTAAATCCTTTAACTGCTGTAAATATAATAGCTGCTACAAAAGTATTATTAACACACTATAAATTATTTTTCTTCTTCATATTTATCTCCCATACTAATTTCTCTTACGCATTGAATCCATTAATATCACTGTCAAAGAACAATAATATACAATTGCAACAACAATTGACCAGAATAATATAGTTCCAAAAACTAAATAATGAACTTAACGAAAAATAAACAAGCAATTAATGCAAATATTAATATTGATACTAAAAGATAAAATAAACTTCTTAAAACACCTTATTTCTGCTGTTTCAAATTCCTTATTAGTCATATTTTTATCTTTAAATTCAGAACAAACAAATATGTTAAATATTGTTCCAATCATAAATGCTACAATAAATCCAAACATAGCTTCAATTGATAATTCAACATTTGCATATCTAACTATTATCAATAAACAAAGCCATATATCCAATTGATAAAATTGTACCAATAACTCCATTTAATCTATATTTAATAATCAATGCTAATGAAATAATTAAAAGCAATAGTAACTCAACATATACCAAATAAATAACATTATATTTATTTAAAGGTGACATTATATAATAATTTGTCTTTACTTTATACTTTATAGGTAAAGCTTCTCCACTTATTAATGCAGCTAAATTCTTAGCACCAGTATATTGATCTTCAAAAGATGCTACTTCAGATTCTGAACTTCCAATAGTTAAAAGATAAAAATTCCACTATCAACTATATTATTAAAAGCTTGTTTGTAATAATGTACTACCATCAAGTTTTATAGTAACCTTTTTATTAGCTTTTTGTAGTATTACTTGTTGTAGAATTTGTAGTACCATTTAAATTAACATTTTCAACAACTTGATTCTGATAATTTTTAGTAATATCTTTTAAACTTCTTTGTTCCATTTGAATTAAAAGTAATATTCAAAAGCAAATTTGTTGCAGTACCCTATTTTTCTTTTACAATTTCAGCTTTAGCAACATCTGAATTACTCAAAAGAACTCTGAATTTGTATCATCAACAACTTCAAACTTACCTGTCTCAGCTAATCCAGAAAGAATTGTATCTGTATCATCTTCTTCTGGCAACATCATTTCAATTCTTCCAGTATTTTTATCTAAAGAAACTGTATAATCCTTTAACTTTTAAATATGATAATCTCTTTTTTTATAATTTCTAAAGATTTTCTCATATTCTTTGTTCTTTTTCATCTTGAGTTTTTCTCTGTTTTTAACTTCTGAATTATTATTTCCTTCTTCAGTTTTTTAGCATTTTTATCATTAGAAGTATCAACTTCTATAACTGCTTTTTCTATGACCATCAAGATTTGTTCCTATATTATATTTAGGAATCACATTAACCATTCTATTTTGATATTTCTTATAAACACCAACAAAAGAAATGATTGAAACCAAAACAATTGCTAATAATATAATTACTATATTAATCTTTTTTTGTAACTTCATCTTTATCACCAACTTCTCCTTCTTCTCCTATGTATCTATCATCCAATCCAGCAATAGCCCATTTTTCAATTGAAAACTTTATATCATCTGGATAAGCCTTTTAAAAATTATTCTATCTTCTAACACTTCATCAATTACTCCTGAAATTCCAGAAAAAGTAACTACTTTATCACCAACTTTAAGATTCTTTCTCATTTCTTTAAGCTTCTTTTTCTGACTGTCTTCTCTGAGCATCAACCATATAATAAACAAAAGCAATCATTAAAACTACAACACATGTAGTTAATATCTCTTTTAAACTCATATAACCTCCTAACCATTAGTCGTCGAAGATGGCACAACTGCTGTAGCACTTTTTCATCTTGATTTTGTACTTGTGAATTATTTTTGATCTTCTATACCTTTTAGCATTATTATTCTGAGCATTATTTTGATCATTACTTTGAGGTACTGCAATGTTTGTATTTTTGAGTTGTAACTTGATTTGATCCATTATCATTAATCTGATTTGTTACTTGACCTTGAACAGAAGTATTATTAGTAGCTGTTCCAGCTTCACCTAATTCTCTCTTCTTCATCTCTTCTCTCAAGCTTTAACAATATCTATAGATTGACCAGATGTATAATAATAATATGATGTATTATTATTAAATACCACTTATATATAGATTCTGCACCTAAATTTATAATCATTTGTCCAGTTTTATCAACTATACCATATAATATTTGTGAAGATGATTTATTAGCAGATTCAAACTTCTTACCAAGTACAATTCCATTTAAGTCAGGAATTATGACTAATGGTTGTGCATTACCATCTGCATTCTGAACTCTATAACATCCAATACTATCATATTCAGTATCAACAATCTTGTTTCCATTCTTATCATAAAATCCCCATTTTCCTAACAATTTAACAGGAATACAGTTATCATATAATAAATATCTACTAGTCAAGTTTTTATCATCAATATTTGAATCAAGCCCTATTTGATCATAATCTACAGAAACAACTATTTTACCCATCTGAGTAACAACACCATATTTTTCATATAACTTTAACTAAATAAAGTCCAGCATTTAAATCAATATTCTCAATAGAATCATATTTAGGATCAACTTTTTGCAAGTGAATCTTTTCCTAAAATACCAACTTTTACCATCAACAGTAGTTACTATAAAATCATCAGATCCTTCTACATAATCAATCTGTTTATATTTTTTTACTAATAATAAGTTTAGTTGGATCAGACAACAATGCCATACCATATAAGCCTGTAGCTTCATCATAATTTATAACATAATTATAAAGTAATGCTTTCTTATTATCTATAACAACTTTACTTTCATTGTTTTGTGTTTGAATTTACTTTAAACAAATCTTTTTATTTGTCCAGACATTAATGAATAAAAATATTCAAGAGTGTATATTTGTATATTATTAGATGACTGATTATACTTAAACAATACATTAAAAAGCTCTTCCTATTCCATTTTCAGAAATATATAACTTTTCCATTCTTAAACAAAAATAGTATCATCAATATTAAATACTTGAGAAGTCAAATTAGAATTCTTACCAGAAGAATAACTTGATGTCAAATAATACTTTCTAATTTCTTTAGAACCAGATACAAAAGTTACTCTTTCAGAATTATTTTTCAATATATGCTTTAGTCTCTTCTTCAGTAGTTCTATCACCACGATAAAAATTAAAACCAGCAACCTCAGCAAAAATCTTTTATTGCAAAATAATATTTATTTCCTTCTTTAATAACAGAATTACCAGCCAATCTCTTTTTATCAACAACTGTGGTATCTCCATATCTAGACCAATTTACTGCATTAATATATACCTTTAACAATTTTTCTAGCATTAGCAGTATAAAAAAATAAATCGATGTTGCTGCAATTGCCAAAATAACAATTAAAGTTACTGCAATTACCAAAATTTTTCTTGTTGCTCTGCTTTTCTTTTCAAAATCATTTGCTTTATTAAAATCCATACAAACCCCTATTCCTTAGTATATCCATACTTTCTATAAAATTCTTGTACAAAGTCATATAAAGTATCATTTTTCAATTTCAATTCTAACTCTTTCCATAAGATTAGTCAAGAAATGAATATTATGAATAGACAATAAACGAATTCCTAATATTTCATTACATTTAACCAAATGACGTATATATGCTCTACTATAATTTTTACAAGTATAACAATCACATTCTGGATCAAGAGCTCCATAATCATGTTCATATGTAGCATTTCTAACAACAACTTTACCATGTGAAGTCATAGCAGTACCATTACGTGCAATTCTAGTTGGTAAAACACAATCACACATATCAATTCCAGCAAGAGCTGCTTCAAGTAAATAATCAGGTGTTCCAACTCCCATTAAATATCTAGGCTTATTTTTCAGGCATTAAAGGTGCTGTATATTTTAAGTAACTTTAAAAACTCTTCTTTAGGCTCACCAACACTAATTCCACCAATTGCATAACCTGGAAAAATCTAAATCAATCAATTGTTTAGCAGATTCTGTTCTTAAATCTTCATAAAAACCACCTTGAATAATTCCAAATAAAGCTGAATCAGTTTTATGAGCATCTTTACATCTTTTTAGCCCATCTAGTTGTTCTTTCCATTGACTTTTTTTAGTATATTCATAAGTAGAAGGATATGGACAACATTCATCAAAAAGCCATAATAATATCAGCTCAATATTTTTCTTCAATACTCATAACCTTCTCTGGTGAAAAGAAATGCTTTTGAACCATCTAAATAAGACCTAAATTCAACACCTTCTTCTGTAATTTTTCTTAACTCATTTAAACTAAAAACTTGAAATCCACCACTATCTGTAAGAGTGGTTTATCCCACTTCATAAAATTATGAAGACCACCAGCTTCTTTAATAAGCTCATCACCAGGTCTCAAATATAAATGATAAGTATTACCTAATATAATTTGAGCACCATTTTCCTAAGTTCTTCATTAGTCATAGACTTAACAGTAGCTTGTGTACCAACAGGCATAAAAATTGGAGTTTGAATATCTCCATGAGGAGTATGAATAACCCCCTTCTAGCACCTGTTTTTCTTATCTTTATGAAGTAATTCATAAGAAATCATAAATCAATATCCTCTCGAACAGAATCCATCATATGTTCTCCAATAGACGGATACTCTATTCCAATCTCTCTTTTATCAACATTTAAAACTTCAAAAGTTTTATATTTTCTAAGATTATCAATTATCTTTTTATCAAGCATATTTTCACTTCTAAGAACACCAAGTTTATACAAAATCTTTAACTCATCTTTTTATTGTTTCTTGATCAGAATCAGGTGAATGAATTACATTAAAATCACTAATTCTATAATTTCCCAGCTCCTTAAAAAAGTCTTTGCTTCATAAAATTAAAAATCTAAATCAGTCAAAAACAATTCTATTTGATGCCTCTAAATCCGTATTATTAGTAACAACAGCAATATCTTTGTTAACAAATTTATTTCTTAATTCTAATTTCTTATTTAAAAATATCTTTTCCTAAAAGCATCATAATCTTTATTATTACTCTTAATTAAAATTAGTAATGAATTATTTCCATAAATTTCTTTTCAAAAGCTCTCAAATAATCAGAAAAAGAATTTTTAAATTTATCTCCTTTTTCTTCAAAATGTTTTATAATATAAATTATTAACAACATTTTTCAAAATCATCTATTTTTATAATATCTTATCATATCATCACTAAACTTGTCTTCGACATCATTCAAAAATATTATCAATATTTTTTTGCTCCATCAGGCTTAACTATAAAATATCCAAAACTAACATTATCCATTAGAAACTAAAAATCTCCTTAATTTTTTTCTGGAATCAAAATTCAAAGTAGAAATTTCCATTTTTATCAACTAAAACAACTTCAAACACACCTTTATAATTTTTTCTTTATCATGAAATTCAGGTCCATCACCACTACCAAGTTTGCCAGATTCAAACTCACATTCATAAAAAAATATTGAAAACTATCATTATAATCTCTATCATCAAGTTCTAAAAACTAATTTTCCAATTTTAATCTCAATTCCTAATTCTTCTTTAATCTCACGCCTAAGAGCTTCTTCATGAGATTCATTCTCTTCTATTTTACCACCAGGAATCACATAATAATCCCTAATAGTCCCATCATCCTTCGTTTTTATACGATGAATCAATACAATTTGATCCTTATAATTCACAATTCCTCTAACACTAGTATGCATATTGTACTCCTCTATTTTAAAAACATTGCATCACCAAAACTAAAAAAATCTATACTTTTCATCAACTGCATGCTTATAAGCCTTAAGAATAAACTCTCTATCAGAAAAAGCAGAAACTAACATAAGTAAAGTTGACTTTGGTAAATGAAAAATTAGTAATAAGTCCATCCATACATTTAAATTTATATCCTGGATAAATATAAATACCTGTATCACCTTCTGCTTCTTTAACAAGACCTGTATTAGGATCTGCAATAGTCTCAATAGTTCTACAAGAAGTAGTTCCAACACAAATAACTCTATGTCCTGAAAGTTTAGCTTTATTAATTTTATCAGCATCTTCCTGTTTCAATAAATAATGTTCAAAAATGCATGTGATGATCTTCAATCTTTTTCCTCTTTAACAGGTCTAAATGTACCAATACCAACATGTAATGTCACATTAGCAACTTCAACACCTTTTATCTTTCAATTTATTAAACAATTCATCTGTAAAATGAAGTCCAGCAGTTGGTGCAGCAGCACTACCTTGATATTTAGCATAAACAGTTTGATATCTATCATTATCCTTTAAACTCTCATGAATATATGGAGAAGTGGCATTAAGCCAATTTCATCCAATATTTCATTAAAAATTCCATTATATTCAAACTTAGCAAGTCTTGTACCATCTTCAGTTGACTTCAAAATCTCAGCTTTTTAAAATTCCATTACCAAAAGTGACTTTAGCCCCCTGCTTTTAACTTATTTCCAGGTCTAACCATTACTTCCCAAAACATCACCTTCAACATTTTTTAAAAGTAAGAACTCAACATTCGCATCCAGTATCTTTTTACCATAAAAGCCTTGCAGGTAACACTTTAGTATTATTTCTAACTAAACAATCACCAGGTTCAAGATAATCGACAATATCTTTAAAAACTTTATCTTCCATAGTTTTATTAATTCTATCAAGCACTAATAATCTTGATTGATCCCTATCTTTAATAGAATATACGCAATTAACTCCTCAGGTAAATAATAATCAAAATCTTCTAATTTCACTATAATTCTTCTTCTATTTTCCTAATACTTTTTCTACAATGTGGACATAATCCATCTTTTAAATCAACATCATATTTTCCAACATCTTTCACATTTCTCACCATCTGCATGCAATACTTCAATTAAAAAAATTCACCATTAACTTTATTAACTTCTAATTGAGAAACAATTAATACTTCTTTGAAAATATCCCTATTATCATTAATAAATTCAAATTCCTCATCAGCATTCAAAAATAACCTTTGCATCCAATGAATTTCCAATTAATTTATCATTTCTAGCAAGTTCTAATTCTTTTTGAAAACCATTGATTTTATATCAAGAATTTTTCTTCCACTTTTTCAATAATTTCAACATTATCCCATTCCTTATTAAACTCTGGATAATCAGTTAACATTGGGCTCTCTACTTGCTCATCCTTTGTATGTTTCATTTCTTTCCAAATCTCTTCAACAGTATATGAAGTCATTGGAGTTAAAATTTTAACTAAAGCATCCAATATATAATACATTGTTGTTTTGAGCAGCTCTCCTTACTTCGGAATCTGCCTTTTCTGTATATAATCTATCTTTAATAATATCTAAATAAGTATTACTCATATCAACAACACAGAATTGATTTACATCATGATAACAATCATTAAAATCAAATGTATCATAATCATGTGTTGCATCTTTAACTAATTTATTAAGTCTAGTCAAAGCCCATTTATCAATCTCTTGTAATTTATCATAAGGAACAGGATTTTTCAACATCATAATCATACAAATTACCAAGTAAAAATCTAATAGTATTTCTAATTTTTCTATATACATCAGAAACACCTCTAATAATGTCCTCAGAATAACTTACATCCATTTCATAATTTGATGAAAAGAACCCAAAGTCTCAAAATATCAGCACCATATTTATCAAAAACTTCTTGTGGTGCAACACCATTACCTAAACTCTTTGACATTTTTCTACCTTGTCCATCAACAACCATACCACAACATAAAACTTCTTTATAAGGCGCATGATTTTTGTAGCAACAGATGTTAATAAAGATGATTGGAATCATCCTCTATACTGATCATTTCCTTCAAGATATAAATCAGCCACATCTCCAAGGCCTCTTTGATTTAATACAGTTTCATAAGTAGAACCAGAATCAAACCAAACATCCATAATATCAGTCTCTTTCTTAAATTTCTTACATCCACATTCACATACTGCATTTTCAGGTAACAATTCTTCAACAGATTTAGACCACCAAGCATTTGTACCTTCTTTTCTAACTATATCCTGAATTTTTCAATTGATTCTTTTGTAATATACTCTTTATTACAATCTTCACAATAAAATACTGGTAATGGAACACCCCAAGTTCTCTGTCTTGAAATACACCAATCATTTCTACCCTTAATCATATCTTGCATTCTTTGTTTTTCCCCAATCAAGTGGATGCCACTTAACTGTTTCAACTGCATCTAAAACATTTTGTCTAAACTTATCAACACTGCAAAACCATTGATCAGTAGCTCTATAAATAACTGGATTTTTTTACATCTCCAACAATGTGGATATGAATGTTTTTAAAGGAAGTGCCTTTAACAAATAACCATTATCTTCAAGCCATTTTGCAATAACTTTATTAGATTTAGCATAAAATAACCCAGCAAATTCTCCAGCACCTTCTGTTTGATGACCTTTAGCATCAACACAAACAACCATATCAAGATTGTCTTTCAATCCTTGAAGATAATCTTCTTTACCATAAGCAGGAGCAGTATGTACTGCACCAGTACCTTCAACAATATCAACATTCACAGTAGTTTCACTACCAATAACAACTCTAGACTTTCTATCAATAAAAGGATGTTTGCAAAGAATACCTTCCATCTCTTTTACCTTTAAACTTTTGAACTTCTTTTATACTCTTCAATACCTGCAATCTTCATAACTTTATCAACAAGTTCAGAAGCAATAATATATCTCTCATTACCAACATCTACAATACTATAATCAAAATCTCCACCAACTGTAATACCTGTATTACCTGGCAATGTCCATGGTGTTGTTGTCCAAATAACTATAGATGTATCTTTTTCATCAAATAATCCTTTAGCATCAACAACATTAAATTTAACATATAAAGATAATGATTCATGATCTTTATATTCAATTTCTGCTTCAGCTAAAGCTGTCTCACAATCAGGACACCAATAAACAGGCTTTAAACCTCTATAAATATAACCATTAAAATACATTTTACCAAAAAAATACCAAGTTGTGAAGCTTCAATATTTCTATCATATGTAATATATGGATGCTCCCAATCACCAAGAACCCCAAGTCTCTTAAATCCAGCAGTTTGCAAATCTTTATAATCAGATGTAACTTTTTTTACACATATCTCTAAATTCAGGTACTGGAATTTTATTTCTATCCAAATTCAATTTTTTTCAATAGATTTCTTTTTCTGTAGGCATACCATGTGTATCAAATCCTGGAATAAAAGGTGCATAAAAAGCCCTTCATAGATTTTATATCTAACAATTGTATCTTTAAGAACTTTATTCATTGCATGTCCCATATGAATTTCACCATTAGCATATGGAGGTCCATCATGTAAAAATATAATGATCTCTTCCATCATTCTTTTTCAATACTTTTTCATACAATCCATTTTTCAAATACATTTTTTAAAATTTCAGGTTCTTTTTAGAAAGATCTCCTCTCATTTTTAAAATCTGTTTTTTGGTAAATTAAGTGTAACACTATAGTCAACTTTATTATCATCCATAACTATTCCTCCTTAAAATTATTCCTCATCTGCCTTATTAAAAGAAAAATCGCCCCAATAAGAACAGACTTATTAGGACGAAAATTTATATTTTCGTAGTGCTACCTAAATTCATTAATCATAACAATTAATCTCATTATACTTTAACGCAGCAATACGTCAAAAGCTTACTACTACTTCAGCTTTGCAACATCGCAAGTGATAATAAATAAGCTGTTTCTTACTAAATCACACCATACTTAGCTCTCTTTAAGCCATATCTTATTTATCTTGTCTTACATATAGTCTTTATTTGCACATAATAATACCACATTTTTATTATTAAAAATCAATTAAATATCAATATTAATTTAACTGTACATTTCTTAAACACAATTTTTATTTATTTACATTTAATGCTATTCTAAATCCTGTCGAATCACTTGCTTTTACCATCACTGTTATTAAAATTAAAGAGTCCTGATTTAATTCCATCTTTAACACTTCCACCTCTAATCATAAAAGGATGAGATCCAATTGGGAAAAACAGATGAATTATAAAACCATCCACTATTAATCGCTCCAAAATTTGAGGTCTCCCATAAAAGCATCACCTCTTTGCTTAGAATTTGCATAATAATTATTAATATTATAATCAACAGTCTCAATATCTGAATTACCAGTATCAGTTACAGCAAATTTATAAACATTTTTTTATATCTCGAATTAAACCTATCTCCACCAATATCAGTCAAACCATTTCCACCATTAATATAAATATTAGGAGAATTATTCGGAATATATGCAGCCAAATATTCTGAAACACCACCTGATAAATCATATACACCAGTTTGATTTCTATTCGACGTCTGAATATATTTTTATTTTATAAACATCTTCTTCATTATCAATACCACCAGTTATATAATTTTCATTATCATTAATACTTAAATTAGCTCCATTCGTTCCATACTTACTAAAGCTCAAATAAGATACAGCACCCCATTCAGATATTTTTTTACTAAATGACTATCATTATTTCTATCATAATTAAACGCATTTATATATGCATTTTTAACAGAAATATCTCTCCAAGCTCTTTTAGCAGGGTTTACTACTAAGTAAAATCTTATCACTGGCCAAAAACATCAGTAGTTTGCGCTATTAACCTAATTTCTGAAGTTTCAAGAGAAGATTCATATTTTGCAATCCAAAAACCAGAAGTCTCAAGATCATTTCCACCATTTATATATTCATTAATCTTATCATTCATAAAAGCAGGATGTAAAATATAATTATTTCCAACAGACACTAATCCCTTATTAGGCTCGGCAATTTTAAGAAACGTATTCTTATCATTATCAGAAACTTTTAAAATTCCACGAGCATCACTATAACCAGAAATATTTTTATAACTAGAATCTTCATAATATATTATTTTTATAAGCAAATCTTGGAATCCATACAAAATAACTATTATCTTTTATTTATAGCATTAGCCCACATTTTATTATCATAATCATACCAATCAGCATCTTTATCAACCATGTACGAACAAATTTATAATTATCTTTATCATATTTAACAGGAATTAAATCATTTTAAAAATCGGTTTCAACGGCTTGTCAATTTGTCTATTTTCCTTATCAAGCCAAATAATTTCAATTTTACCATAAGCTCTATCTAAATTTACATTAACAGTATTTAATATTAAATTTTTCAACTTTATACTCCATTTCCACCAAAACAGGTTCTGTCATTTCTTTAAAATTATTTAATTTATTATTGCTATTAATTGAATTAATCACTAATAACACTGCAATACTAATCAATAAAAAAATCAAAAATCCCCGAAATAATACCAATAATTATAGACTTATTTTTAGTTTGCTTTCTTGTTTTCATAAAAAGAATCAAGCTTTTAATGCACCTTTTTAAATCATTACTTAATACATCATTATCAATAATTTTTATCATCATTCTCTTTCATAAATTCTCCTAAATTATATTAAAATTATCTATAATATAGCAAAAGAGTAGAAAATATTCTACTCTCTTATTTTAATTGCTTTCTATCTTGTTCAATTTCCTTTAAAGTTTTTCCAAAGATTTTTGAAGTGTTGCCAAAATATTATCAGCATATTCTTTAGCTCCGAAGTAATTTGTCTAGAACTATCATTAGCCGCAGACATTATCTGATTTTTGTTCATAAGCTTTTTTGTAATCTCATGTTCATCAATCATAGCAATTCTATTTTTCAGCTTCCTTTACAATATCATTAGCTTCTTTTTGGCCTCAGCCAAAATACGCTCTCTTTCCTGTCTAACAAACTTCGCAACTTTTAACTCTTCAGGTAACTTATTTCTAATATCCTTAATTAAATTTAATACCTCTTTTTGCTCTACCATAATCTTATTTGAAAGTGGTACTTTTTTTACTATTCTCAATCAGATCTTCCAAATTATCCAATAATGTAAAAACTTCCATATTATTTCCTCTCGAATTTACTAATTTCCAATTTTATTTAATAAAAATTAAATTAGCTCTACCATATTTTCTATGATCAAAAACCTCAATATCTGTAATCTTCTCTAATTCACTTTTATCCCTTAAGTATTCATCTGTTTCAATAACAACAAATCCATCTCTCTTTAATAATTCATTTTCCTTAATCATCCTAAGCGCATCAACAGATATATCTGCTTTATATGGAGGATCAATAAAAATAATATCAAATTTCTCTTTAGTTTCTTTTCAAATATTTTTATAATCTAAATTATAAACTCTTGCTTTATCAATTAATTTTTGTTTTTAATTAAATTGCTTTTTAACGAACTCTAAACTTTCTTTATTTATATCACAAAAAGTTGCAAAATTAGCACCTCTACTCAATGCTTCAATACCAATTGCTCCACTTCCGGCAAACAAATCTAAAAACTACATTCATATATTTTATCAAAAATGATATTAAATAATGACTCTTTTACCCTATCCTGAGTAGGTCTTGTACTCAGACTATCTATTGAAGAAAGTTTTGTTCCTCTAGCTACTACCACTTACGACTCTCATGAATATCACCTTCTCTTTAATCAAAACAATTTTAACATACTTGTATAAAGAGGCACAATATAATCAGTACCTCCAACTCAAATTAATCTTCTCTATTAATTTCTTTTTATTAATTCAATTGTGAAATCAACAAAGATTCCATCCTTGCTTTATAAACATCAAATTGCTTCTTTAATTCTTCCAATTCTTGTGATTTATTTATAATTTCTGTTTGAAGACCTAATGTAGATTCTCTTGCTCTAGTCTCAGCATCTTTTATAATTTGATCAGCCTGTTTCTGAGCAACATCCTACTTCATCAGAAGCTTTCTGAGCCATCATTAAAGTACTTTTGTAATGTATTTTTCAATATCTTGATAATGTACTAATGACTTTTTCAATTCTTCAATTTTATCTTGACTCTCAGTTACTTGTTTATATAATTTTTCATAATCCCTGGTTAACTCTTCTAAAAATCATCAACATCTCGTAGAATTATATCCATTCAAAGCTTTTCCTAAAAATCTCTTGTTTTCTATTTCTAATGGTGTAATCAAAATAATACCTCCACCTTATTAATTAGCTTTTTAAAAAGAAATTGAACTGCTGAATTCTTAGTTCTTGTTTCATTAAACTCATCCATTTTAATATCATAATTAAATGGTGCAACTAAAAAAAGATAGAATTAGAAATTTTCTCCATATGTCCATCTAAAACATGAGCAGCTCCACTAACCATATCAATCATTCTTCTTGCAACATCTTTATTCAAAAATTCCAAGTTCATAATAACAGACTTTCTGTCTCTTAATAAATCACAAACTTCTGTTGCTTGCTCAATTTTTGTTGGTTGTAGAATAACCATCTTAACTGCTGAATTCATTGGTTGAACTTTTTATTAGATTTTTATACCAAATAAGCCCTTATTGTATTTTCATCATCTTCTTCATCTTCATATTCAGCATCATCGTAAATTTCTTCATCTTCTAATTCTGGTTCATTGTCAGTACCATTCATATTGAACATTCCCAAGCTTTTTCAAAACGTTAACCATTGTAACCTCCACTATCTTTTCATTAGTCATACGATTATTTATAGTATCCAACTTTATCGTAATATTGTCAACCAAATTGACAATATGTTATTTTAAATAATTTGTTGTTTTTGTAATATTTTACAATATCAATTTATAGCATTTTTCATAGATTGGCTCGGATTCAAAACAATTTCATCATATAAATAGTAATGAAGTTGATATATTCTGTTTTAAGTTTAATTCCTTTAATTCAACTTCAAACTATAATTACTAACAATCGAATACTCATCAGACTTCTTTAAAACTTTAACTAAAACATAATCATTTATAACCATTATTACTTCTAATCACATAACTTAAACCATTAACAGTAAAAATTGCCCGAATTTGGAACTTTTATTTCCAACTTTATCCACCAAACTAAATCGACTCTAATACTTCTATAAATAGATAAACTTTCTATACCTTCATCAAATTCAATTATAAGAACAACTTCACTATTATTGCCTTCTCTATTAATTCTTACTATTTTTCCCTTTACCATTTGTGCATTTGGCAAAACAATGGAGTTTTTGACCCTCTTTAGCATTTTTTGCTTCTTGACTTTTACTAATAACTTCAATATAGCATTTTAAAAATTATTAATAATTTTTACCTTTTTCGTGTTACAGGTACAATATTCCTACTTTAAAATTTAACTTCTTTATATAATCTTTTAGTATATTTTGAAAAATCATCGTCATTTAATTTATCCCTCAAATCCATCAATTCTATAAGATACAATACCACTTTTTCTGCTTTAATATATTCAGTACCATCAGTAATTTGCTTTTCAAAGCTTACTGCGTTCATTTATTAATTGTTTCAAAGTTGATCCAGTTGGACTTAAATCACCAGCTAATTTAGCTTTTTCAAAAATTAAGAACTTACATTTCTTTTATTTTTCTTTTTAAAAATTTGTACACTATTTATTTCTGGCAATTCCTTTATTTTTGTCCAATATTTGAGAATCAATTAATTTTGTACTACTAGAATATAAAAATTTGATTATTTTCGAAATTGCAACACTTATTTTATTATCTAATTCAGTTATTTTTTGTTTTAGTTTGACTCTCATCATTAGAAAGATATCTAAAAATAGGATCACCAACCGCAACTTTATCACCTTCATCAACAATATGTTGCATACCATTTTTAAATCCCTGTACAATAGTTTCATCTCTTATAATTACGCCAGTCACAGTTTCTTCTTTAGTAACAGTGCCTTCCTTAACAATTACAGTATTACTAGGATTCCTCATTAATCCAATAATCTCAAACATTACATAAGCAGCCAAAAACACAAAAACAACTAATAGGCAAAAACTTAAATTTATTAATTTTTCTTCTTTTTCTGTATTTGTTTTCACACTTCCTCCAAAATATCATTATTTTAATGAATTCAAAATAATATCAATATTTTTCAGGATTACCTGATTCAATCCAAGTCGCATCATTATAACTTCTAAACCATGTTAATTGCCTTTTGGCATATCTCCTAGTTTCAAAGTTTTATCTTTTCAATAGCATCATTAATTGAACAATTACCATTTAAATAATCAACTATTTCTTTATATCCCAATCCCTGCATAGCAGTTGGAAATTCACTATATTTTTAATCATATTCTTAACTTCATCGACAAGACCATTTTCAATCATCAAATCAACTCTTAAATTAATTCTATCATAAAAGTTTTTGTCTATCCATATTTAAAAACAAAAACTTTATAATCATATTCTGGTTCATGTCTAGATTCTTTTTCTAATTCAGTCTTAGTTTTTACCTGTAGAATGATATATTTCTAAAAATTCTTGAAATACGTTTTCTATCAGTTAAAAGCTATCTTTTTCAAAAGCAATAGAATCAATCTCTTCTGCCATTTTATATAAATCTTCAACATCAATATTTTCAAGAGATTTTTCTATATTCTAAAATCAGTTTTAATTTCATTATAATGAGATATTGTAAATCAAAGAATTAACATATAATCCAGTCCCACCAACAATAATAGGAGCCTTATCCTTTTCTAAAATTTCCTTTATTTTATTTTCTGCATCTTTTTAAAAATCTGCAACACTATATCTCTTATCTGGATCAACAAAATCAATCAAATGATGAACAGCTTGCATCCTTTCTTCTTTCGTTGGCTTTGCACTTCCTATATCCATATCTTTATAAATCTGCATTGAATCAGCAGATATAATTTCACCATTTATTAAATTAGCAATTTGGTTCCTAAACTAGTCTTACCAGAGCTGTTGGCCCACATATTACAATTACTTTTTCTTATTCCTATATATTCCTTATTATTGAATTCTTGAAAATTTCTTTTTCAATATCTGTCTTTGTCATTTTTATAACAGTTGGTCTTCCATGTGGACAGCTAAATGGATTAGGTAATTTGTATAATTGCTCAAATAAACTATCTACTTCCTCTTTACTCAACGCCATATGTGCTTTAACAGCTGCTTTACATGCAACAGTTGCCAAGAATTTATACTCTAATTCTTGTTTTGCAGTTCTAGCAACAGTATCCATTTCGTCAAGTGTATCCAAAAATAAACTACTTGTATCAAAATCTAAACAAAATTCCGGCACACCTGTTAACTTAACAGTATTATCACCAAACTCATCAACAGTAAATCCTGCTTTATTAAATAAATCTTTATTATCTCTAAAAATTCCCATTTCTTTATTTGATAATGTAATAATGTCTAGTAATAACATTAATTGAGAATCTTTATCAACATCATTATAATAATTTGCCTTAACTTTTTCGAACATAATTCTTTCATGTGCTGCATGTTGGTCCATCATATACATCTCATCATTAATAGTAAAAATAATATATGTCTTAAAAAGCAATACCAACATAATTATAATGTGGTTTTTACATCATCATCTTTAGATTCAAATAAAGAAACTTTTTCACCTTCAATTGGTTTTAAATTAACATCTTCATTTTTCTTTGATTTTGATATTCTTGTTTAGCAGTTTGAATATCGCTTCCAAACAATTTCTTATATTTTTCTTCAAAGAAAATATCCTTATCATTAATAATAACATCATTTTTCAATATTTTTATCATTTGAATCAGTTTGATTATTATTAACTATTTTTATTTTTCTTCATATTTATAATTTTTCTTGATTTTCTTCAATTTTATTATTATCAACACTAGATTTTCAACTTTAGAATTATTTTTCTAAAAGTATTATCAGTGATCAAATTATTTAAATCATCATTAACATTTTGGATCTTCAAATCAGCATTAGTTTGGCATCATTATCATTATTCTCAGAACTAACTTCAGAAATTTCTTCAAGTTTATCTTCCACATTTTTATCATTAGAATTTAAAGTATCATCACTTTCATTATTCACAATACCATAATCATTACCAACAGTATCATTCAATAAATTCATTTTATCAGCAACACTAGCATTATCACCTAAATGATCATACCCTATTTAAATCATATTCAATTTTATTATTTCTACTCTTTTTGAATTTTTATCAAGTTCTTCATTAATTTTTCCAATTTTATCATCAACTTCAAACTCAGATTTCTCACCATATTGTACATCATTCACAACATTTACATCTTTTATATTTGGTGATTTCAAATTTCTAAAAGAAATCAAAATCTCTATTCTCTTTTTCATTAAACTTTCTTCCTTATTTAATCCCCAAAAATTTAAGTCTTGCAGAATTAGTTAAATTATCATTCTTTACATCTTTTTCAAAATCAACATTATCATCTGAAAAATGCTCTTTTTCATGATTTGTAATTAAATCAGTTTTTAACATTGTATCCTTAATGGCATGAAAAACAGCTTTTGAAAAATTTTAGATTCTTCTTGGAATCTAACTTCCATTTTGTTGGATGAACATTAACATCAAGCTTTTTAGGATGCATTTCTAAATTCAAAAATTAAAAATCCATGCTTTCCAATAGTCACCAATCCTTTAAAACCTTGTTCATGCAGCGCTTGATAAAGTCTTATCTTTAATAAATCTCTTATTAACAAAAATAATTGATTTGTTCTATTAGATCTAGCAATCATTGGTTTCCCAATAACACCTTTTATATAAATATCTTCATACTGATAATCAACAGGAATTATATTTTCTAAAACTTCTTTACCATAAATAGCATATACAACATCTTCCATTCTACCATTACCAGAAGTCTGAAGTTCTATTTTACCATTATTAATAAATTTAAATGAAATATTAGGATTAACAAGTGCAAAGCCTCTTTATTGCATCTTCAATATATCCAGACTCAGTAAAAATCCTTTTTCAAAAATTTATATCTAACAGGTGTATTATAAAACAATTCTTTAACAGTAATACTTGTTCCAGGGAGCACATCCCGCTTCATGTTTATCAACAATATCCCACCTTCAACATCTGATTTGATAACCATTATCCTGTCCTATCGCTTTGAGACAACATTTGAACTTTAGCAATAGCAGCAATACTAGTCAAAAGCCTCACCTCTAAATCCCATCGTCCTAACATATTCTAAATCCATGATTCTCTAATCTTACTAGTAGCATGCCTTTCAAAAGCTATTTCCATATCATCAGGCATAATTCCATAACCATCATCAGTTATTCTTATATGAAAATACCACCATTTTTTTATATCAATAGTAATCTTTCTAGCACCTGCATCAATTGAATTTTTCAACAAGCTCTTTTACAACAGAAGCTGGCCTCTCAATAACTTCACCAGCAGCAATTTGATTTATAGTTAAATCATCAAGTAATACTATTTTTCCCATTTTTTCTCCTTAAAATTATCTAATCATAAGTATTATATATTTATAAAATTATTATTTCAACAAATCTCTTACAACCTCTCCTGCAATAAGCATGCCAGCAACAGGTGGTACAAAAAACACTACCTAAACTTTTTCCAACATATCCATCAATTTCGTGCATTTCAGTAGGATCATCATCAGAATATAGTACTTTAACTTTATTAATCCTAAGCTTTTTCAATTCTCTTCTCATTTTTCGCCAATGGACAAACTTTTAGTTTTACTAATATCAGCAATTTTAAACATGTCCCCATGTAATCTCTTAGCAGTTCCCATTGAGGAAATTAAATTTAATCAAGTTCTTTAGCTTTTTATAATCATAATTTTTGGCATCAAAATCATCAATAGCATCAATAACATAATCAACAGTTCCATCAATAAAAATCAATATCATCTTCGCTTTTTGCAAATTTTGAAATAGCAACAACATTTGCCAATGGATTAATTAAACTAATTCTTTCTTTTTACAAGTTCTGCTTTATTTTTACCAATAGTATTAATATTTGCAATCAGTTGTCTGTTAATATTTGTTATATCAACAGTATCACCATCAACAATAATTAAATTTCCAACTCAACTCTTGCTAAAAGCCTCTGCAATATATGATCCAACACCACCAAGACCAAAAGAACAATTTTAGAATTTTTCAATTTTTCAATTCCATCTTTTCCAAGAGCCAATTCAGTTCTTGTAAATTGATTACATTCATACATATCAAATTAACTCCCTATCCTAAAATTTTTCCACCACCAAATAAAATATCATCAACATAAAAACAGCTGATTGTCCTGGCGTTATACGTGGCTGTGGTTCGTCAAAAACAACTTTAAACTTATCATCACCATACATTTCAACAGTTCCTGGAACTTCCTGTTGAGTATATCTAGTTTTTATCATTACTTTTGTTGGTTCTTCTAATTTATCAATTAACAATAAATTAATATCATAACAAATCATCGAATTCTTCAATAAATCTTTTTGCTTCACCAACAATAACTTGATTCTTTTTCTTTATTAAATCCAATAACAAATAATGGCACAGGGTTTGCAATTCCAAGCCCCCTTCTTTTGCCCAACAGTATATGCATAAAAGTCCTTTATGTCTTCCTAAAACCTTACCATTTTTATCAACAATATCACCTTCAATTGGATTAACATCATATGTTTCTCTTAAAAACTTTTTATAATCATTATCAGGAATAAAACATATATCTTCACTATCAGACTTATGAGCAACATTAATAAGCCCCGCTTCATCTGCAATTCTTCTAATCTCATCCTTTGACTCATAATTAGCAAGTGGAAACATCATATGTTCAACAAGTTCTGGCTCAACTTTATACATAACATATGTTTGATCTTTTTTTCTTACTTGTAGCTTTTGTAATAACCCATCTATTATATTTCTCACTATAAGCAGTTTTAGCATAATGACCAGTTGAAACATAAAAACATCAAGTTCTAATGCTTTTTATATAATAATCAAACTTAATTTTTATTACATTCAACACATGGATTAGGTGTAATACAATTAGCATAACATTCATTAAAATAATCCATAACACTTTTCTTAAATTCATCTTTAAAATCTAAAAACAACATGTTTTTATTCCAAGTTTATCACAAACAATCTTTTGCATCTCTAATAGCTAAATCATTACCACTTGTCCCATCTTTTTCTGTCCCACAAATCCATTGTAGCACTCAATAACTTCATATCCTTGTCTTTGAAGCAATAATGCAGAAACAGAACTATCAACACCACCACTCATTCCAAGTAAAACTTTTTCTTATCTAATTCCATAAAAAAACCTCTTTCAATTGTTATATTTATCAACACATTCAAATATGTGACTAATTGTTATATCTCACTTTTATGGTTTAAAAAGACCATATAGTAAAGAATAATCAATAAAATATTTAAAACCGATATATATCTAGTAAATTAACAAAAATATTTATTATACATACATTTAAACCTCCATTTCATAAAAATATAATCTTTAGCAATTGTAAAATTCCTACAGATTTTGCTCCAGATTCCAACAATATTCTTTTGCACTCATTAGCTGTATTTCCAGTAGTATAAATATCATCAAAAATAAGAATGTCTTTTTCCTTTAATTATTTCTACATTATTCACACAAAATACACCTTTAACTGCTTTTCTTCTATTATGTAAAAGATTCTTTCCTTGTGGCAATGTATTCTTAATCTTAATTAAGACACCATCATAAGTTTGAATACTAAGTCTTTTTAGACAAAATATCAGAAATTAACTTACTTTTGATTATACCCTCGCTCTTTCAACCTCTTATTATGCAAAGGAATAGCAATATTATATCATATCTTTGAATAAATTCACATACTGCAACATCACTTAAAATGCAATTTGCAAACAATTCACACAAATATGATTTATCCTTAAATTTATAATCAATAATCAAATTTCTAACAATACCCTCATATCTATATACCCAAACACCATCATCCTTAAAATTATAAATTTTTAAACTTATTGATTTTTTTCAAACAATCACTACAAACACAATTATCATTCAAACAATTACAAATACCACATTTTTCGGAAACAAAAAAATCAAGGACAATTTCAAATATTTTTCTCATAATAAAATACTTTCACGCCCCCTGATTAATTAATATATAATTATAATTTAACACTATCACCAATTCTGAGCTTATACTCCAAGTCCAGTGTTACGTTGCTTAATATTTACATTTTTAATCATATAAAAATATTATATTCGCTTCCTATAATAGTAAGCAACTTCTTCGCTCTTGTCATACCAGTATAAAGCACATTTCTAGTTAACAACATTGGTTGTACATTAAGTACAGGCATTAACACCTTTTTCGAACTCACTTCCTTGTGACTTATGAACTGTAATAGCAAAACAATGTTCTATTTGATCCATATCTTGAAAAGTATATTGAGCAACTTTATCATCATCAAATTTAATCTCAATAATTCCATCTTTTTATAACCCTAATAACACCCATTTCACCATTAAAAAAATGCCTGTAGAATGTTCACCATCTCTAACCCATTCAATATCATAATTATTTTTAATTTGCATTACCTTATCTGCTTCTCTAAAAATAACTTCTCCAAACTTCTTTTTCATTTTTAAAAGGAGATTCAGGATTAAAATTTGATTGAATAATCCTATTTAAACTCTTTGTCCCAAGCTCACCTTTCTTTGTCGGAGTAATTATCTGTGTGCTTTCATCATACAATTTTAAAATAATATCAATAACTTCCCTTAACATTATTAGATTTAATAAATTTAAAAATCATTTAAACTACCTTCATTAGGTTGTTCATTATAAAATAAAATTCCATCATTAACTTTTTTTAGCATTAACAATAATTTGACTTTTTGCAGCCTGCCTAAAAATTTTTATTAAGTTTAATAGTAGGAATTTCTCCTGAATCAATCAAATTTTTAATGACATTACCAGGTCCAACAGAAGGTAACTGATCAGAATCCCCAATCAAAATCAATTTTGTTCCATTATAAACACCCCTTTAATAAATAATTCATCAAAAATAATATCAACCATTGAAACTTCATCAACAATCAAAATGTCTGCATCAATCAGCATCACTTCAATTCCAGTATTAGGAGTATCACTATCAGCAATTTTACCTATTTCCAGTAATCTATGAAGTGTACTTGCTTCCATACCTGTTGCTTCCGTCATTTTTTTAGCAGCTCTCCCAGTAGGTGCACAAAGAACAATCTTCTTATTTAAACTAGAATAAATATCAATAATCGTTTTAATTACTGTAGTTTTACCAGTACCAGGTCCACCAGTAATTATGACAACATTTTCTTTACTAACCATTTTTATTGCTTCAAGCTGTTTTATCAGAAAGTTCAACATCAGACAATTGCTTCACTAATTTTTCAACATTATGCAATTTTTTTGTATTTTGAGATTTAAGTAATGTTTTTAATTTGTTTTGCAACCTTTTCTTCAATCTTATAAAATTCATTAATATAAACATAAATTTCAACTTCAATTTTACCATCTCTCTCAACAGCTCTTTTTTTCAATACTAATCTTTTTCTCTAGAAAGCAAATCTTTAAGCCCATTACCAACATCTTCAATCTCGACTTTAAGTAAATCACACACATATTTAATTAAACTTTTTCAAGAGTACAAGTATGACCATTATAACCTGCTAATTTAAGGCTATACAAAATACCAGCACTCACTCTTTCCAAACTATTATTAGCAAAAGCCTATTGATAATGCAGCTCTATCAATTTCAGAAAAAAATTCACTTTAAATCCCATATCACATAAAATATACGGATTATCTTCTATGACCCTCATTGTATTACTACCAAATTTTTAAAAATAGCCTGTGAATTCTGTGGACCAATACCAAACTTTTGCAAAAACCAACAATTTGCCAAGAATCAAAAATTTTCAGTAAATTTTTCACAAATTTCTTCAGCCCTTTCAGAAGTTATTCCTTTAATAACAACTAACTTCTCAGGTTTATTTTTAATAACATTAATTGTATCATCATCAAACTGCTTAACAATTTTTAGCAATACTAGGTCCAATTCCCTTAATCATACCATTTGATAAATATTTTTCCAAAGCATCAAGCGTTTTTAGGCATAATCTTCTCAAAACTATCTACTTTAAATTGATCACCATAATCAGGATGAACAACAAATTTCCCAATAAATTTAACTTTTCTCCCCTTATCAATAAAAAGGCAAATAGCCAACAACAGTTGTTTCAAGACCCAAAATATTATACCCCAGCTCTAATGGAGTTTCACTAATCTGTTCAACAACAACAGTAGCAATAGTATAATTATTTTCTTCATTTTTTTATAAATTATTGAACTAACATCACCAATTAACTCCATAAAAACCTCTTTCCAAACTAGAATATATCAATTATAACATAACTTTTTCAATATAAAAATATATCTTTCATATACAAATATAAACATAAAAAAATAGATTATACCAAACTTTTAGCATAATCTATTCAATATCTATTAAATTACAAAAATTACTTAATTCTTTCAAATAAAAGCTTCAATATTATCAAGCTTAAAACCAGGCTTAACATCAATTCTCTTCCATTCAGAATCTTTTTATTCCTAAATACTCCTAATTTTTCAAAGATGAATCAGGCATAAAAGGCTCATATAAATTAGCCAAATTAGCAATAACATTACTACAAGTATAAATTGTATCATTAAACCCTTCTATATCATTATTCTTTTTGTTCCCAAGGTTTCCTTTCATCATAATATTTATTACATTCTTCAACTAAATGCATAATCTCTAATGTAGCTTTCTTAAATTCCCCATCTTCAATAAATTTTCCAACTACATCATATATATGATCTAATTTATTAGAAAAATCAAAATCCATATTTCCATCAGGAATAACATCCAATCCTTTAAACTTCAATGTTCTATTAACTAAATTTCCATATTTATTAGTAATTTCAGAATTATGAACTATATAATAATCTTCAATAGAAAAAAATTACTATCCTTTTTTTCAGGACCATTTGCAATTAAAAATACCTCAAAAGTATCTTTTATTACCATCTTTAAGCATATCATTTATTGTAATACCATTTCCTTTAGATTTAGAAATCTTTTCAGAATTAATATTCAAATATTCAGAAGATATCATCATATTTGGTAATTTATATCCGTCATTTAAAGCTACAAGCAGCGCTGGTAAAAATAATACTATGAAATATAATATTATCTTTTCCATGAACCATATAAATTTTTACTATTAGAATTCTTCCAAAAAGAATCAAAAATCTAATCCATTTTTCCAAACAATACTTCTCTGTCATTGTTATATATCCCAAAACAGCTTCAATCCAAACATACATTTTTTATTTTCAAATCCAGGAATTGTAACATCAACACCCCTAATCTAAATCCCTAGTAACTGCTCTATCAATTAATCCTTGTTTTAAATATTTTTCAGTTTCTTTTTTAGCATTCAATCTCCAGTTATCTGAATTTTCTTCAAAAAACCCTTTTCAATTTCAGGTTGCAACTTAGTTAAAGCTAAATACAAATTTTTTTATTCTCTTTTAAATGCACTTTTTCACCACATTCAATACAAATAGCTTCTTCTAAATCCTCCTCAGTAGGAATATATCCACAATCACATTGATCCCCTTACTTTCCAGTCCACAAGAAGGACATATTAGCTTAAGTTCCCTATCTGCTAAAAATCTATTACATTTATCACAAAAAGGCTGTCTATCCATTTTTTCATAAACATATCCATTATCATACATCTTCTCAAGCATCTTCTGAACAGACTTTTTATGAAAATCATCTTCTGTCTTACCATACAAATCATAAGTAAATCCAACATCACTAAAAAGTTTTAGTAAATTCTGTATTATATTGTTCTGCAATCTCTTTAGCAGTTCTATTTTTCTTTCCTAGCTCTTTGCGTTATTGGAGTACCATGACAATCAGTTCCAGAAACATAAATAACATGATCACCATTGGCTCTATAATACCTTGCAAGAACATCTCCTCCAAGTAATGAAGCCAAATGTCCTAAATGTAATGAACTATTTGCATAAGGCCATGCTCCACCAATAATTATATTTCTCTTCTTCATATAATCTCTCCTTAAATAGAATTAGATATATTATATCACTTTTTTTAATATATACATATAATACAAAAAAAGAATCTAAATTACCTAAACAACTTAAATAATTCAGACTCTTTTTATTAAAATTAACAACTAATATAAAATTACATCAAACCATTCATTCCCATACCAGCAGCACCAATATCATCATGATTATGTTTCTCTGGAATCTCAGAAACAACAGCTTCAGTAGTTAAAATCATTGCTGAAATTGAAGCAGCATTTTGAAGTGCACTTCTTGAAACTTTAGTAGGATCAACAATACCAGCTTTTTCATATCAACATATTCACACTTCTTAGCATCAAAACCAACACCAGCTTTTTCTGATTTAACTCTTTCAACTATAACTGCAGGTTGAAACCAGCATTAACAGCAATTTGTCTAGCAGGTTCTTCCAATGCTTTTTAATATAATATTAGCACCAATTTTTCATCAACATCAAAATCAGCAACTTCTGATTCCAATTCTGAAATAATGCTTAAATAAGCTGTACCACCACCAGGCAAAAATACCTTCTTCAACAGCTGCTCTAGTAGCAGATAATGCATCTTCAATTCTAAGCTTTTTATCTTTCATTTCAAGTTCAGTAGCTGCACCAACTCCAATTACTGCAACACCACCAGCCATCTTAGCCAATCTTTCTTCAAGATTTTTCTTTTTCATAACTACTCTTTTTCATTAGCAATTAAAGATTTTAATTGAGCAACTCTATTAGAAATCTCATCTTTATCACCAGCACCATCAACAATAATCGTTTTATCTTTTTCAACTTTAACTTGTTTAGCATGTCCCTAAATCAGAAACTTGAACATCTTTAAGTTCCATTCCTAAATCACTAGAAATAACCTTTCCACCTGTCAAAATAGCAATATCTTGTAAATAATCTTTTCTCTTATCACCATATCCAGGGAGCTTTTACAGCTACAACATTTAAAACTCCTCTTAATTTATTTAAAATTAATGTAGATAAAAAGCTTCAGCAGCAACATCATCACAAATCATAACTAATTTACCAGAAGACTTCATCAATTCTTCCAATAATGGCAAAATCTCTTGAATATTTTTCAATCTTTTTATCTGTAATTAAAATATAAGGATTATCATATTCTACAGTCATCTTTTCACTATCTGTAACCATATATGGAGAAACATATCCTCTATCAAATTGCATACCTTCTACAACATTAAGCTCAGTATTAGAAGTCTTAGACTCTTCAATAGTAATAACACCATTTGTAGAAACTTTCTCCATTGCATCAGCAATTAAATTACCAACTTCTTCATTATCAGCAGAAATACTTGCAACTCTAGCAATGTCCTCTCTACCATTAACACTACTACTATTCTTTTTAAGCAATTCAACAGCTAATTTAACTGTCTTATCCATACCTCTTTTAATCGCCATTGGATCAGCACCAGCAGCAACATTTTTAACACCTTCTTTAATCATCTTTTTGTGCTAAAAACAGTTGCAGTTGTTGTACCATCACCAACAACATCATTAGTCTTTTCAGAAACTTCTCTAACTAATTGTGCACTCCATATTCTCAAATTTATCTTCAAAAGAAATCTCTTTAGCAATAGTAACACCATCATTAGTAATTAAAAGGTGCTCCAAAGCCTCTATCTAAAACAACATTTCTTCCTTTTGGTCCAAGCGTAACTTTTTACAGTATTAGCTAAATTGTTAATACCAACCATCAATTTCTTTCTTGCATCTTCACCAAATTTAATATCTTTTGCCATAATATAAACCTCCTATTTAACAAAATATATAATCCATACTATTCAACAATAGCCAATATATTATCATTTTCGACTATCAAAAATCTTCTCCATCATAAGAAACTTGAGTACCTGCATATTTATCAAGAATAACTTTATCACCTTCACAAACACTCATTTTGCTAAGTTTCCCATCATCCATTAATCTTCCTGGTCCAACTTTTAATAACTAAAAGCCACTTGAGGCTTTTTTCCTTACTACCTGTAGAAAGAATTATACCACTTTTAGTCTTCTCCTCAGGCTCAATCATTTTTAACTATAACTCTATCACTTAATGGTTTTAACATAAAATACCTCCTATAAAGAAAGCAATTAAATAATCCAAAGATTAAGTAATTTGCTCATAAATACATTAGTAAAGTTAAAAAGCTTTCTAATAAATTTATTTTCAATTACAATGTAAAAAAACTATTAGCAGTCGATTAACTTAACTGCTAATAGTTATATATCTTTATATTTTATTGTCAATCCATTTCACAAAATAATCACAATCAATTATAAATTAAGTAATTTGCTGTACCCCATCAACTGTAACATCTAAAAAAATGCACTAAGATTTTTGAACAGTATTATAATCAATACCATCATCAAGCCATGTGACTCTAAGAATATATGATTTACTTTCTCTTGTACCAGAAATCAAACTTCCAGTATAAGTATTAGGATCTATTTCTGTTTCAGTAGCACCATTCACCTCAAATAATTTAAATGTATAATTTCTAGAAGCAACAGAACTAATAGCTGATTTTTCTCTTCATATTAAATTTAAATTGAATTTTTGTTTCAGTAATAGTAGAACCAATGTAATTATTAACATCTAATTTATATTCAACAGTTTGATTTGGTAAAATATTAATGCTATTAGTATTATTCACAACTAAATCCATAATTGGTTTAGCAACTTGTACTGTAGCAGGATTTTTATCAACCTTTCCAACCATTCTTGATGAAGTCCTAGCACCTATTAAGACACAAACTAATAGCAAATATATAATTAAGCATTTTTTTATATTAAATTTATAATCAATCGAATGTTTAAAATTTGCCACTTGTTTCTATCCTCCTATTTATCATTATCAAAAAAATTTCTTATGAATTTTTCAAAGATTTTTATGCATCCTTTCTGCTAAAAATATCTAGCTCATCCTTCTTATTTAACTCTCTTTTTATTTTTCTTTGTTCTTTTTTTAATTTTTTAACATTATTACTTTGATATCTCAAATTTTTTTATAATTCGATCACCAATCACTAATAAAAATATCAAAACTAATAAAAATCATTATTAAATAAATAACATTTTTACTTAAAATTATTGAAAATAGAGAAAAATTTGAAATTCTGAAAAAGAACTTACCTACTATTTGTTCTTTATTAATTGGTTTTATCATCTACTTCATTAGCATCACCTTTTGTAATAACTTCATCATTATTTATAGCAATAATTCTATGAGTAATAGTAGTTAATCCATTACTATATGTAATAATATCTCTTTCAGAATAATTATTTGATTTTTTTAACTATAATAACATCACCTATTTGTAAAAGCTGGTTGCATACTACCAGAAATAACTCTATAAATTCTAAACCCAAATAATGATTTATTATTCATAGAAAAAAATATTAAGAAGTATAAAAAATTAATATCAGACATAATATAAATTGCCCAATTATTTTTTAAAACTTTCATCAAAACCTCTAAATTTCCTCAAAATCAATCTTAACATTTAAAATATAATTACTATCCATATTAATTCCAGGAACATTATCATTAGCAGAATCAACCCATTTCCACTCCAATTCATAATTGTCCACAGAATTAGAATTCAAAACTAAATTAGATAAACTCAATTGGCTTGGCTCAACCCAACTAGAACTATTACCGATAACGTAGCTACCATTCATCTTAAGCTTATATTTCATATTCACATCATATTGCATTGTTTCTGTCATTTTTAAATTATATTTAACACCAAATGATGATTGATTATGAACTTTAAAACTATATGTGTTTTTCAACTCCTGGTGCAATTTTATCAGTCACTACAGTCGTATTATGATACTTTGAACTATCATACGAAAATATATCAATATCTGTTTGAGTTAAATAATCTCCATTTTTATCATCAACCCATACTTTAAAATTATTATTAACTATATTTTCATTCTTATAATTATTTCCAATAATTGCACCAATCTTTTTATTACATTTCCATGGTACAATATATATTTTTCATCTACAATAATGTTTCTAAAATTTCCTTTTAATTTTATTCTTCTTTTTATCATCAATATTCTTTATACTAATAACTATCTCATTTTCGCAAACAAACTTACCAAAATGATAAATTCTACCATAATAAAGAATAGAAACGAAAAATGTTACTAAAACTATAAAAAAATTACAACATATCGTCTTTTTCGCATTTTTAAACATTCTCCCTTCTCCTCTCTAATATTATAATAAATTTTAAATTACTATGGTATTGCAGTTGCACTAGGTTGTGCTTGTACACCAGTAATTGTTACAGGCACTGTTAATGACTTAGCTGCAATTCCATCACTTGTATCTGCTGCATCACCAGCTGCTACCAGTAGATGGTGTTACTGCACCAGTTTGATATGGCCAAGCCCAATAGATCTTAACAGTCTTTGGTGTTGTATCATTAGCTTTAATCTTTCCTGTAATAGGTGTTGATGTAGTTAATGGTGTTGCATATGTAGCATCTGAATAAATTTAATATTTGTAGGTGAATTTGTAATTGTTCCTAATGTTACAGTATATTCCACTCCTACTTCTGAACTAGCATTAGATACACTAATATCAAATGAACCTTTTGTTCCAGGCGCTATCTTTCCAGCAACTAATGTACTAGCATGATATGTATCAGCAAAATTAATATTCATAGTTGTTGAACCAGAATTATCTGCAGTAAATGCCCATTTAGCAACTGTTGCAGTTCCATTTCTTGAAATTGTAGCAGTATATCTAGCATAAGTACTAGAAAACTAAAGTTAAAGTAATTGCAATCATTATTAAAACTGCTATTACAAAAATTGCTTTCTTTCTTGAATTATTCATTTTATTCTCCTTCCTATTATTATATGTATAATGTTAAACATTATTACCTATTTGTTTCTATTCCTTTTGAATTCCTCAAAAGCTTTAAGTTCATCATCAGAAATAACTCTAGATTTTTGATTTTTCCAGTTACAATAATTAAAATTACGCCAATTAATAATATTATTATCATAATAACTACAAATCCAATTGGTTTTTGAATAAATAACACAAAAATTACCTAATTTAGAATATTTAGTGACATAAACTCCTTCAATCTTATCAAAAAGCTACAGGATCCATATCATTTGATTTGTTATTATCACCTTTAGTCGTAAAAATATCTTTTTACCATTTTTCATCTTTAGTTTCTACAATTCTATAATGTTACAACATAATTATCACTAGTTCTAAAAGCAATAATATCACCATTTTTCAATGACTTATCACTATCAATCTTCCTAACAATAACTAAATCACCAACATTAATTGATGTTTCCATAGAACCAGAAACAACAGCAAAAGGTTTGTATCCAAAAACATCAGGTACTCTATCTGGATTCATATTTCCTCTAATAATTATTATCAAATTAATAACTAATATAGGAATACAAATTATCAAAAAAATACCATAAATGGTAAATCAAATTTTCCTTTATTATGTTTTTTATAATTGTCGTTATTTTTATTATCCATAACTCCTCCAATCAACAATCTATTCGTTAAGTTAGTATAACATATAAAAAGTTGCATACAACTTTTTAGCATTTTTGTAAATGAAATGTAAACAACATGAAAAAGAAGCATTAAAAATGCTCATATGTAATATTTTGTTAATTATATTCTTTGGCTTTCTTGATAAATTCTCTAAATAAAGGGGCAACCCTATTAGGCCTTGATTTAAACTCAGGATGAAATTGAACTCCAATGAAAAACGGATGATATTCTTCACTCAACTCAACTATTTCAACAAGATTTCCATCAGGCGATTTACCACTAAGCTTCAATCCATTATCATTACAAACATCTCTATATAAATTATTAAATTCATATCTATGTCTATGTCTTTCAGAAATATTCTCTTTTTACCATATATTTTTATAAACATAACTATTAGAATCTAATTCACAAGGATATGTACCAAGCCTCATCGTACCTCCAGTATTTATAATTCCTTTTGATTTTTCCATTATATGAATAACAGGATTCTTAGCATCTGGTTTAAATTCTTCTGAAGTAACATCATCTAAAACCAACAACATTTCTAATAAACTCTATAACCGTCATTTTGCATACCAAGACAGATTCCAAAAAGGAACTTTTATTCTCCCTAGCATATTTTTATCGAGTAATCATTCCTTCAATTCCTCTTTCACCAAAACCACCTGGAACAATTATACCATCATATTCTGAAATAATATCCTTAACATTTGAATCATTTATTAATTCACTATCAATCAATGTTGTTCTAACTTTAACACCATTTGCATATCCACCATGCTTCAATGATTCAATAACAGACAAATATGAATCGTCCAATTTTCACATACTTACCTATTAAAGCAATATTAACTTCCTTTATTACTTTCATTAACCTTCTTAATTTTTATCAACAAGTTCAATCCATTCACCATTATTAGGTTCAATTTTATCCAAATTTAACTTTTTACAAACTTGAACAGCTAATCCATTATTTTCAAGCATTAAAGGAACTTCATATAAATCATTAACAGTTGAATTTTCAATAACGCTTCTTTTCTTACATTGCAAAAATAAAGCAATCTTCTCTCTCATTTTATCTGGAATTTCTTGGTCTGCTCTACAAACTAAAATATCAGGTCTAATACCTAAGATTGCAATTCTTTAACAGAACGTTGTGTAGGTTTTGATTTAAGTTCATTAGAACCAGAAATAAAAAGGTAATAATGTAACATGTATATAACAAACATCATTCATATCAACTTCAAGACCAATTTGTCTAATAGCTTCAACCATTGCTGACTTTCAATATCACCAATTGTTCCACTCTATTTCAGTAATCCACATCAACATCAGAATTAATAAAATTATATACTTTAGATTTAATAGCATCAGTAATATGAGGAATTACTTGAACTGTTTTTACCTAAATAATCTCCCTTTCTTTCCCCATCTATAACCTCACTATAAATTTTACCACTTGTAACACTTGATGTAGCTGTCAAATTAACATCAGTAAATCTTTTCATAATGTCCTAAATCCAAATCAGTCTCAGCACCATCATCAGTAACTAAAAAACTTCACCATGCTCATAAGGACTCATTGTACCAGGATCAACATTAATATAAGGATCGAACTTTTGGTTAACAACTTTATATCCCCTATTCTTTAACAATCTTCCAAGAGAAGCTGCAGTTATTCCTTTTTCCCAAACCAGAAACAACACCACCTGTAACAAAACACAAATTTAGTATTCATAATTCAAAAATCCTTTTCAATAAAATTTATTTGATAATTGCATCAAGTGCAACTTTAATCATATCATTTAATGAATTTTGACGATCATCTCAGAAACCTCTTCATCCTTAAATCTAGAATCCACAACAGATAATAAGCAACTTGCCTTTCTTCCTAAAGACTTAGCTGTATAAAACAATGCAAAAGATTCCATTTCAGTAGCAATTATTTTTCAATTCTTTAGGTAAAGATTTCAAAAATTCCTCAAATTTATCATCATAATAATCAAAAATTTCATTACAATTAACATTTCCTTTTTATTAACTTAATATTATTTTTCCTTAGCACTATTAACAATTAATTCATTAAGTTGGCTATCAGATTCAACTAAATGTTCATCAACATGTTTTCAAAGCCATTGCTAAAAATTACCTTTAGTATAACTATCATTAACCAATATTGTATCAAGCAATTCAAGCTCAGGAGACAACGCTCCACTATGTACCAATTCTTATAATATTTTTCAACATCATAAAATTTATAAAGTCTCATAAGCATATATTCCCCATACTAGGCATTCCCATACCAGACGCAAAACCGTTATTTTTCATACCTTTATATTTACCAGTATATCCATACATATTTCTAAGTTTATTAATTAACACAATCTTCTAAAAATTATCCGCAATATATTTTTGCTCTAAAGCGGATCTCCAGGCATCAAAACATTTTTACTAATTTCGCCATATTTAGCTTCATTATGTGGTGTCATAAAAACCTCCTAAATTAATTTTAAAAATAATAGTATTAAATAATAGAATCCAATCATTATTTTAAATATTCCTATAAATCTATAATCTCCTTTTTAAGAAAATCCATAGTACCCCTTATCATTATAACAGACGTAATAAAAAAAGAAAAATTAAGCAAATCAATAATAAAATCCATTCATTCAAATTTAACCCATAAAAATAATGGAACATTAATAAAAATTAATTAAAAATAAAAACAATATCATATAAAAGACCATATTCAAAAAGCAATCTTTCTAGAAATTCCAAAAAGTAAACCAATAACCATCATAATAGTCAACAATGATGTATCATGAAATATAAATCCAAATACAATATTACAGATTGTTATTATAAAAACTTCTTTTCCAACTGATTTCAAATAAATTATTAACTCTACTATTTTTCTGTTCTCTTATTTTGAAGAGTATAATTAATACACCAAACAAACTAATAAAATAATATTTATAATCATTCAAAAATTCACTAAAATCCACACTATAAAAACTGTACAATTAAAACATATACTATGACTGAAACAAAGATTTTTAAATAATAATTTTACACCTAGAAACATTAACTCAATTTTTATTTTCCATCATAATTTTTATAATTTTTAAAAGGCTATATACGATTATAAAATAATAATAAAAATAGCTAAAAGCAATACCAAACTGTACAACAATAAATAATGATTTTCAAAAATTATCAGAAATATTACCAATTCTAATAAAAAAGATCAACTAAATATTTATAAGAATATACTTCAATACCAATTGATTGATATATACTCCCAAATATCGAAATTATAAAAACTTTAAAAATATTTAATACCATATTTTCCTCTTTTTAAAATTATTGTATCATTATAAATTTTCATTGTAAACAAAAATATTCTTCTGATATAATAAATTCAAGATTAACAAAAAGGAGAATTTTTATGGATACAAGAGAAGATTTACAGGATCAGCCGATAAGAGGTGCATCAAGAAAAACAACAAACTTCATTATCACGTCGAATAATAATAGCAGCATTACTATCAGCAGGATTACTAGGATTAGGTGGCACTAAACATAGAGAAAATGTACAACTTAAAGAAATATGTACACAGAAGAATTTCAAACACTTGATGCAAATAACATGGCAGCATCAGCAATAAACACTACTGCAGAACAAATTTTAAGTCAATTAAATGAAGATACTTTTGAAAAACACATGAATATCTAATAGATTCATCAAACGACCTTATTGAACAATTAAATGGTATAAATAAACATAGATTCGAAAAATATTTCCAAGCAGCTGGAATAGATACAGATAAAAATCAAGTGTTCTCTGTCAAAATAACCCCAGACCTTATCGATAAAGTCAATCCTGAAAACGAAAGACATCTTATTACTTAATATGTGATAGTAGATATATCGAAGCAAATGATATTGATTCCGTAAAATTAGAAAGCAGATTTACGTGACTTAGTATATGAAAACCAAAATTTTTCGGAAAAAAACTACCAGATTTAAAAACAATTTAAAACAATATGCTTCAGAAATCTCTACAGACAAACTTGCAGAATTAACACTAATCAATAATAACGGAAAGCTAATCTCTGTAAACCAAAACGAACTTGAAAAAGAATAGAATATAAAAAAATAAAATAGAAAACGATCCTGTACAAAACTTTTTCTTAGGAACAAGTGAAAAACAAAAAGAACATCTTAAAGTTAGAACTTCAAAAAATAAAAATTTACCAAAAATGGCAAATACACAAATAGATAATGCAGACGATCCAGACTTACATCAACCAATAAATGGACCTGACATTACAGAAGGACCTGCTCATGAAAGATAATAAAAAGAAGCAATGAGAAAAACTCATTGCTTCTTTTTATTATTCATTAACTTCACTATCATTATTTTCTTCATTAACTTCAGTTTCAGGAGCATTCTTATATGCTTCAAAAATAGCACTGAATCTTTTCCCTTGCTGGTGAATTAATTGGATGACAAATATCTCTATGTTCACTCAGTAAATTTATTTTTCTACTTGGCATAGCGATAAATAACTCTCCATCCCTTCCCTCTAAAAACTTTAATTTCACGTACAACAAACTCATTATCAAAAAGTTACTGAAGCAATAGCTTTAATTTTGTTATCTGAGTTTACCTTCTTAATTCTTACATCTGTAATATCCATTACGTTATTCTCCTTTTTGTTGCATATTGTACTTTTTGTACTACCTATATTATACATTATTAAAATAAAATCATCACTTTTTGAAAATACCTTTTTAATAACTTGTTTTTACAAGAAAATATATTATAATCAAGTGTAGACATAGCACGGGAAAGGAGCTAAAAAAAGTGGCAAACGTACAAGAATTAAAACAATACAGAAATATACATTTAATCGGTATCGGTGGTACTAGTATGAGTGGTATAGCTCAAATATTAAAAACATTGGGAGCTATAATGTAACTGGTTCAGATGCCAACGCATCAGATAATACCGAAAAATTAATAAACAGCAAGATATATGTCACAATTGGTAGTGATCCAAGTATCTTAAATAACGTAGACTTAGTCATATATTCTGCAGCAATTCATGATACAGATCCTGAATTATCAAGAGCTAGAGAACTTGGTATACCAACAATTGAAAGAGGCCCTTTTTGGGTCAATTAACACACTCATTTAGAAACACCATTTCAATCTCAGGAACACATGGCAAATCAACAACATCTGCAATGGTATCAATGTGTTTTATAGAAGCAAAGCAAGATCAACAATACAAATTGGAGCAAATATACCAGCAATAAATGGTAATTATAGATTAGGTAATAGCGAAAAATTTTATAATAGAATCATGTGAATATGCTGACAGTTTCTTAAGTTTCGCTCCAAAAGCCAGAAATAATTTTTAAATATTGACAATGATCATCTAGATTATTTTAAAAACCTAGATAATATTAAAGCAGCATTCGTAAAATTTGTAAAATTATTACCAGACGATGGAATATTAGTATATAACGCAGATGATGAAAACTGTTCACATATTTCAAAAAACACTAAAAGCCAAAAAGTATTACATTCGGCTTAAAAATAAAAGTGCCAATTTTATAGCAAAAATATTTCTTATGATAAAAATGGATTCCCTTCATTTGATGTATATCATAATAATAATTTTTACAAAAACAATTAAACTATCAATTCAGGAGAACACAATGTATTAAATGCCCTATCTTGTATCGCATTATGTAATGAATTTGGAATAGATAAAAATTGATATAAAAATGCACTACTAAAAATATACAGGTGTACAACGTAGATTTGAATATATTGGAAAAGTAAAAATGCAAAAGTATTCGATGACTATGGACACCACCCTACTGAAATAAAAAGCAGTTGCAGACGCTTTACACAAAAACAATACAATCATTCATGGGTAGTATTCCAACCACATACATATTCAAGAACAATTCAACATTTAGATGAATTTGCAGAAGTATTAACAAACTTTGATAATATCATAGTAACTGACATATATGCAGCACGTGAAACAAATACTTATGGAGTATCATCAAAAGATATTATAAATAAAAATAGAAGCATTAGGACGAAAAAGCATATTATATTCCAAACTTTGACGATATAATAGATTTTATAAAAAGAAACATACAATCTAATGATATTATAATAACTCAAGGAGCTGGAACAGTCACAAAAATAGCACATAAATTAGTAGAAGAAGAATAATAAAAAGCATATATTAACTCAAAAGTTAATATATGCTTTTTATTATATAATTATAATTCATAATCAAATTTAGAAATTTTCTTATAAACAAACTTCTGTCCAGTTTTTGAAACATCACCATTCTCTGTATGATTTTTTAAAAATGAATCAGATCCTTTCAAGAAATATCTATATTTAACATCATCTCTAACTTTTCCATTTCCAATAATAATTGGATCATCCCATGTAGCATCAAGTGCATACCATTGTCCATCTTCCATTTTTACATAATTCCAAGCATGGGCTTCTGTTTGATTATTAGAATTTATACCATCTCCATTAACAACAATACAGTGGTATTCCAATTTGATCACAAATATATTTCATTGTATATGCATAACCTTAGCACATACATTTATGCTTAACTAATAGCCCATAAATTGTATTATTATTAAAAATCATCTTTTTGATTATAACTAGTATCAGCAATAATTGTATCTATGAATATATTTTAACTTATCATATCTTGTCCTATATTGAGATGCTCCTTCAATAATCTTATCTGCAGCAACCTTGATTTGTTTTTGCTGCTAAACTAATTTCCTCAGCACTATCAAAAACTCTCGAAAAATATGGTGAATACTCACCATTTATATTTCTTTTTAGATGGAGCAACTGAATATTGAATTCTAGTCAAATTAACAAAAGTTGTCTTTCTCGTAATCAATGTAACATTTCTCGCATCTAAAAAGAATAACTCCGGTCTATCAAGCATCAAAAGCATCCCAAAGCAGTCTGAAAATCAGTGTCTTTAATTCTATCATCATTTGGAAACTTTATTTCTTCACTTGAAGTTTTAAAAGCTTCAATATTACTCAAAAATAGTTGAATACATAATTTTAGCACCTTCGCTAATTTGATTATAATAATATACTTTATATTCATCTGTTGATTCAACATTAACCATTTCATAATCTGATGACACGTTTCCCTTATGATATATTGAATAATAAATAATCCCAGAAATAGATATAATAAGCAAAATTAAAGTAATATTAATAAATGATAATCCTCTTCTATTACTCATTATTAAACCCTCAAAATTTTTAAACCTAAAAATCCTATATCTTTCTATAATATAAAAATATAAGCTACTGAAATGTAGCTTATATCAACTTATAAAATCAATTTATTAAATTAACCATTGACATTAACAATTCCAGAATATTGAGCAGATATGTTAGAGTTTTCCTTTACCAGTAACTTTATACATAAAGTTCTTTAAAAACTTGTGAAATTGTCTTATTAGTATTCTTAACTTCTACAGAAACCATATCACCTTGTTTTAATCTATATACTCCACTCTGACCTAAAAGCACCTTGGATTTGATCATTATATTCTTTATAATAATAATTTTCACCAACTTTTTGTTGAAGCTGCTGTTGTTGTCTTCTTAGATGCTGATTCATCCAATACTTGTACTTGCATATCAACATTATAAGAATTTCCAGTAGCACCAACTGCTTTTTACAAAACTATCATACTTATCACTTGTAATTTTTCCAGTAGATCTAATATTATCAACAAACTCCTGTGTTTTAGCTTTTAACAACTTGTTGTGAAACATCATCAGTTCTATCAGCTGTTGACATTGGTGGAAAAATGAACATTAAAACTGCTGCTAAAAAATATAGCTCAACTGTCATTAATGTATCGTTCATATAAACCTCCTTAATTAAAATATTTTATTCTCTAATATATACGTATTGAACAATTCTTTTTGTTTTTTATCTTTAGTATTCTCCAAAAATCCTACAACACGATTATTTTCATCAGTAAACTTATCTACAGAGCCACTTAACGAAGCTCCTTTGTATTCACCATAATTTATATCACTAGCACTAGAAGTAGCATCACTATAAACAGTATTAGTAGAAACAACTGTAGCTGAATAATTATACTGTCCTATTCTCTCAACAAACCTTGCTTTAGAATCTATTAATGAAGTATTCAATGTATAATAAGCTCCAGAAACTGATGAATTATTATATGCCACCAATAATCATAGTATTATCATTAAATCTTTTTATTCAATTCAGGATGTTTCAAAACAAGTCTTGACATTGAATATTTTTGCATCACACTATCATTAATATTAATGTGCAAACCATTTACAATATCTCTAATAAAATTCATTGCAAACTGTCTATTATGACTCCAAGGCTCCTGCCTTGTCATTTCATCATCCAAATCAATCCATAAACATATCTATTTCCATCAATTAAATTTGAATTTTGTAACTTACTATCAAGTGCTTCTGTTGCATACAAAGGCAATGGTTTCATATCATAAATTTTACCTTCAGCATTCATTTTTCCAGAATAAAAAATAATATTGTAATTCCTTCATCATAATACGAATACATCATAGGAATCACCGTATCAACTCCAACAATTTTTACTTGAAGTAATATTAAGCTTCTTCCCATTATATTCTATATTATCAACATCATAAAAAGTTCTTCCACTATCAAGTTTGCTCATCGTCTTCTTAGAAGCAGTCTGAACTCTTGAAAAGAAAATATAGCTAAACTTAACGCCATTACAAATAGTAAAATAGCACTTGCCATTTTTAACGCATCAGATACATTCTCACTCATCCGTATCTCCTACTTGTATCAAATTATTTTTGAGTTTGTTTTTAATAACAATAATTCTTATATAACCATTTCTATAATATGAAGGGTCTGTTTCTCCAAATGAATCTTCAATTGGATCATCACTTTGTTTAGTATTATCTAATTTTTACTGTATATGTTTTTCCATTTAAAATTTTAACAGAAGATAAATTTGGTTGTGCAGTACCATCTAATACAATACCAACAACTGTATTTTTCACCTTTTGTTCTTGCAGTTAAGTTACTTGTATTAACAAGTGAAATCAATTGTTTAACATCAGATGCAGTAGCATTATCCCCTATAAATTCTTGATATCTTTCATTATTAGCCATTGCAGCTTGTGAATCTACATTTCCAGATCCTTTAATTACTTTTTGAGCATTTTTGAAATATTGTAACACCCAAACCAATTATTAAAATTGAAATTAAAATAGCACCTGCAATAATTAATGCTTTTGATGAATTCTCCATCTCTTCCTCCTTTGAATATTAAAAATTACTAAAATCATTATAACATAATTTCTAAAAATAAACAATATTTTTAAAAATTTTTTCATAACTCTCTAATAAATTCATACAAAAATACACCTAGCTTAATTAGAACACAATTTATTGTAATTCTTAAACAAAGGTGTATTTATATAAATTCATTTATTACTATTGTACTTCAAAATCATTAAAATCATTAAGAGTTTTAAAATTATATCTATCAATAAAATTATCAGGAACACTATCAATTTTTATTTCATTAACCAATGCTGTATCTTTATGAACCAATATAGAATCTGGAACAAGCCTTTTTATAAACAATATGTTGAATCTTACCATCAACATCACCAAATCCACTAATTCGAGCACTCTACCATATATATCTTCGTATTATTATCTTGCATATATTTATTTAAATCTTCCTTAAATAAAGATGCATCAGAATATCTATTTGAATTAATATATTTTGCAAAATAATCAACACCATCAATATATACTTTAACAAATCCAGGAGAATTATAAATTTGGTGTTAACTTTCCCTCTGCATTTTTCAATCCATTTTCATCATTTAACTTCTTAGCATAATTAATAATAGAAGCTACTTCAGTTACTAAAATATTTACTCTTCCTTCATAACCCATAAACACTGAATTTTTAATTGATATATTAGATGATTCTAGCTGTTTATTCATATTTCTAGAAAATCTACCAAATAAAGTATTAATAGTAACAAATAATCCAATTACCAATATTGCAATTAAAGTTTCACCAGCCATTATTAAAGCCTTTTGATGTATTTTCCATTCATTCCTCCAGAAATTAATCTTCCACTTTTGTTATTTCATTAAAATATAAAGTAATTATTCTTCCAGAAACTTTATCATACTTAACATCAACACATCTAAAATATAAATCTTTTATAGCCTTTTTGTCACCATTAGACAATCCAGGCCAGATATTATTAGCAAAATCAGTAAAATCAAAATACTTTTTATTATTATATCTTATTTCCGTTCCACTACCACTTGATGACAAAAGCTGCATCAGTATTTTTCATAGAAATATAAACATTAAATTTCTTAAAACCATCATCTTCAGAATATTTTTTTATTAGTATCATTTGCTAAATTAGCTAAAGAAACTAACTCATATCCTCTAACAATATCTTTATTATATGATTCAAACTCTTTATTAAAATCACTAATAGACTTAATTTCATCAGACTTAGCTTTTTCCTTTTGTACCTTAGAAAATCTATTCCAAGATACAACAACTAAAAGAAATTATAAGCATTGAAATTAAAACTCCACCAGCAATTCTTAAAAGCTAAACTTGAATTTTTCCAAAACAATATCCTTTCAAAACTATTCTTGTAAAGATGTAAATACACTTGACATACTTGTCATACCAATATACATTAATGGGAATATCAAATATCCAACAAACATAACAACCATTGGTGCAAATCCAACTGCTTTACCAATTCTACCTTTTTGTCAATTAACCTAGCATTAGTTTCTTTTTCTTTTTATCTCTATAATAATCTCTATCAGATTCAAGCTCTTCAAAAGCTTCTTTAATAGGAACTTTTTCAACTGCAGATTGTAAACTCTCAATAATTCTTATAAACTCTTGATAAGTAACTTCTTCTTTCATTTCCTCCAAAGCTTCATAAGCACCAGATTCGTAGTTATTTAAACATTTACTAATTTGTTCCTTAAATATATCTGCATATCTATCAAGCCACTCTAAAATCATTTCAACGTCAACTCTCTCAAGTCTCATAAGCATCAATATAATAACTTGATACTGCATTACTTCATCTTCCATTTCCATAACTCTCAATTTAACTTGGAATTTTATAATTAAATATGGAGTATATAGCCTAAATATCCGACAACAAAAAGCAATCAAAAACTTCAACCCATGAAATATATTCTTTATTAATAACATCAAGTTTCTTTCTAATTTGTTTTATTTCTTTCTTTATATCAGTATCAGATTTATCATCATAGTCTTTAATCTTAGACATAACTTTTTTTAATTTCTTTATCAGTAATATTTCTTCCAGGTCCTTTTTAATTTATCAAGAACTTTTATTCTGTCTTTCTGTAGTCGCCTTAGCTTTTTTTAAGCTCACTACCCTCTGAAGTACCAATCAAATCATAATCAGATGTAGGATTAGTATATTGAAAATTAACTTGAATAGCATGCAATGCTATAATTGTAATAATTGCACCTATAAAAAGCAAGTATAGACATAGTTAACCTTGAAACATAAAAGCCAATGTAACTTTTTGTTTTAGAAGCTGCATCCTGCAATAATTTCTTTTTCTTTTTCTCTCTTGTGCAGTATGTTGTTTTAGGCATAAACAAATCAACAACTTTTTTTCACTAATTTTTCTTATATAACTTTTTCTTGCCATGGGTTCTGAGTATCTTCAACTCTTTTAACAGAACCATTATCTTTCAATTTACGAATAAGAATATAAGAAATGATTGTAAGCAAAATTACGCCAAGCTGTACAAGCATACCACTTTTACCCTCATAAAACGCAACTGTAAATCCGAAATTATTCGTAGCCCAATTTTTTTAAGAGGCTCTAAAAATAATACAGGAACAATAGAAATAACTGAAATACTCTTAAATGTATAATCAAGTTTATCCCTCTTTAAAATTTCAAGTTGCATTTCTTGAGTAATATTCTCAAGATTTTTTTAAATATAAAGATTCACCATTTACTTTTCTATCACCAAACTCTTGAGTTAAAAAAATGAAATTCAGCAAATTCCTTCAAATAATTATTTGGAGCAACATCATAATATTTCTCAAGTTCTGTTTCTGGATCAGAAGAATTTAATATTTCAAATATTTTTTTCTGCCTGTCTTGAAACTTCAACAGCATCAGTATCTTGAGCTGTAACATAAATTGCTTCACCAACCATATTAGTTTCATGATATGAGTGTCTCAAAGCAGCAAAAATCAATTTGTTGTAATAATAAATTATTATCAATTTTATCAACCATACTATCAGTCAATGTATCAATAATAAATAATTCAAAAAAATTAAGATAATCCCCATTAACAACAAGTTATTGTGAGTAACAACAACAACACCAATTGTTAATAAAGTAACAAGAATAACTGCTCTAAAAATAATTTTAGCAGTCTGCATTCTAGTCAAATATTCATCATCAAGATTGTTAATCTCAAGTCTTCTTCTAATTTTATATAAATATCTTTTTATAAAGGGAGCTTTTTTGAAATTTAATATATAACTTTTGATAAAAAAACATCCATTGAATATTTTTCTTTAGTATCATTTATTAAACTATTAATTCTCTTAACATCAGAATTTTTGCATTTTCTTGCGAAGCATTAAATAAGCAACTACGATAATTGCAAAGCAAACCAACTGTAATTCCCATTATAATATAAAGAACATTAGATTCCAAAAGCCACACCTCCCATAATTATTTTTAAGCTAATCTTTTCGCCTCTTTCATTAAAACACACAATTCCAATGAACTTTAACAAACTCTCTAAATGCAGCAGAATCCTGTTCATCCATGTTTATAATCATTTCACCAATATTTTTTTATCAGTAATTTTATTAGTTAAAACAAACTTACCATCTTGATATTCCATAATATTTTTGATATTTATAAAAGCTCTTTATTTGTCTCTTTTAGCAAAATATTTAGTAGAGTTCTCAATGAAAGTATCTAATTTTCCTTCTAGTGTAGTCTCATTTCTACTATTATAATTATAATCATTTTTTTATCAATAACTGGTATACATTCTGTAACCCTTTGAATATAACGATTACCTCTAAAAATCCTTAACTAAATGTACATTAAAATTAAGTACTGAAACAACCTGCTCTTCAGCAACAAGCTCATTTTTAAAAAAACACCAGTTCTAAGCATTGAGTTACGAAGTGCTGTTACTAAATCAGGGAAAGTCTTAGCGTGGTGAGTAAACAATGTAAACTTAGAAGCAACTTGCGCAGCCTGAATCATCCAAGATGCAACAGGATCAGTCGCAACCTCACCAATGATATTAACACTACCATCAGTCTTTTTCTGAACATCAAGACCCTCTTGTCCAGATACTGTTTCTGTCTCTCTAAAAGACAAAATATTTCTTGTAGGATAAATCTTTCTTAAGTGAAGCTCGAATGCAGTCTCCTGAACACGAATATTTAATGTTTCATAAATATTTTCAATCATAGCCATAAGCATAGTTGTTTTTACCAGTACCCTGCTCACCAGTTAGAGCAATAATTCTAGCACCTTTAACAATAAACCTCATTAAATCAATAGCTTCTTCTTTTCCTTCATCCTTAATTAATTGTTCAAGACTTGCTCTTTGAACATCAAACTTTCTAATAAAGAATCCCCATGTTTCTGAGAATGTTGGTCTAACAACAACAACACGAGAACCATCCTTCATTTCATTAATCTTATAACCATTAGTATCAGATAACTGACCAGGGTTATTGTATTTATAAATATTTTTGACACACTCTCTTAAGTTCAGATTCACTACCAAAAGATAAGAAAGCTAAACGAATAGATTTTACCAGAGAACATAATCCAAATACTGTCACAAGCTCTTGGAATCTTATGATCCAAAACATTATTAACAACATTTGCATCAGTTTGAGCAGCTTGGCTTAAAAAGCTTTTCAGGTAAACCAGAAATACCACCAGAAATACCATCAATATTCATATCTCTAATCTCATCAATAGAGCTATAACCTTTATATTGTTGATAAATTCTTTTGAACAACAACCATTAACTTATCTTCAAGAGATAACATGAAATTTTTCTTTAGCATAAATAGTAGAAATTTCTTCAGGTAAAATAACATATGAAGGTTTAGCATCACCTGCAGTATATTTAAGTTCAGCTAACTTATATTTCTTAATTAATTTGGACATAGCTTCATATCCAAATTCTTTTTATACATATAAATAATAATATCAAACTTATCTTGAGGAGTTAATAATGAAGCAATATCAAAAGGAATAGCTTTTCGATATATTTGTCTCATCAACACCATAATCATTTAATAACAAATCATATATTAATTGTTTAACATACTTTTTATCATTAACATCACCATATGTACATCCTTTTAAAGCCTTCTTCAATTCGTACTTCTTATTTTTTTCTTCTTTTTAGCTCTTCTTCAGAAAGTCCCAAATCATATAAATTGACTTTAGTAATTTCATCCATTTTTCTTTTTATATAATCAATCATCTTTTCTAAAGTATATGTTTTATCGTCAACTTCTAACATCTTCAACAACTTTAGCATTTTGATTGTTTTTTTAATTTTTATAAATTAGAGCAACTACAATCGCAACTATTGCAATTGAAATTATAATATTCAAAGGCATATTTTTAACTCCCTCCTATTTTAAATACTGCAACTCTTTTAATTTATAATCAATAGAATCTGCAACACCAGCAACTGATGTATAAAAAAACTATAATCTTGATTATTGGGATCATTAAGCATTTTTGCACCTAATAAATAATCAATTATTTTTTTCCCTCAGAAGCATGATCAGAAAAAAATTAATATTATATGGAACAGTCCATGGAATATTTTTCTCTTAAAATTCTACCTATATTTTTAGCACTATATTTTGAATATGGATTATATTTACCAATTTCAATAACAACATTACTTTTTGAAAAAGGTTCAACTGTCTTTAATTTTTAAAAAAATTATTAACAGCAGCTAAAGACTGATTAACGCCAACTAACACCAAATCTGAAATATTCAAAAATTCTCATTTGAACATCATTTGGAATCTCCTGTGAAACATCAACAATAACCATATCATATGATGCATTCGCAACATCAGCAATTTGAGAAAAATAATTTGCCATGTTAACAAATGTTTTATAATCAGTAGTTTTTAGTCCTGGCAAAAACATCTAAACGATCCTTTAAAATTGGTTTTAGTATAACTTTTAATCATATCTGCAGAAGCCCTATTACTAGCAAAAGCCCTAATCAATCCCTCTGCACCATTCGAAAATATCAGTCGTAATAGTATTTTTTTAAAAAGACGTAACAGCAGAAGTCTGTTTTTGAATTATAAAAACTATTTTTCCAAAGTTTTATCATTAAAATCAGTAGAAATTGCAATTACTCTATAATTATGCTCAATTGCCATTACAGCTGCAACAGCTGCTACTGATAAACTTTGACCAGTTTCTCTAATGTCTCTATTAACAAAACTAATAATTGGCATTATACTTTCCTTTCTATATCCTCTTTATAATCCTATTAGAATCAATTGTATTATCCGTAATTATATTAACTAAATATTCTAACCATTGTTTATAATCTTTTAGAAAAAGATTTAAACGTAATTTGTTTGCTAAATTGATTCTTTAAAATAGCCCTCCTATCAACATCCAAGTCACTAAATTCTACTCTACTATTACTCCATTTAATATTAGAATTAGTAACTTTAGAATTAAGCAATTTATCTTCTGCATCATTCATATTAGTTGTAGAAATAACTTTAACAACTTCAATTGGCATCTGAACAAATCTCAAAAGTTCAGCGCCCTTAAGCATGTCATATTGTTCATAAGAAGTAACAAAAAAATATTTTTCATTACCTGAATCCCAAAAGAATTCATAGTTTGTGGATTATCCGAATCAATCAAAATATAATCATAATCCAAATTTCTTCTTAAATACTGTGCAACATTATTTAATGTCATAAATCCCCAAAGCAACATCTATTTTTGCATATTCACTAACATATGAAAAAAACTCTGATTAGTACTAATATTTGGAACAACATATCTCATTCTTTGAACAGATGTTGCGTCCACAATTAAAACCGATTTACCAGCACTAGTAAGAACTGTTGCCACATTAATCAATAAATCTTTTTATCATAAGCTCCTAAAAATCCTATTTGTTCCAAATTAACTTCCTATTTAAAAAAATATTTAGGTTTTTGAATGAACCTATAAACCATATATTTTTATTTTTCCGTCTGAAATTGATTTTTCTTAAATTAATTTGAGTATTAATTTCAGATGTTGTTCCAGAAGATACTTGAGCATCAATTGCTGTCTTTTCTGTACCAGCATATGAACTATCAATTTGTTTTCTAAATTCTGAACTTGATTGATATAATTCAATTAAAGCAGCTTTTAGCTTTTAGCTAATTGATTTGGATCTTTATCAATAACTCTTAATGCATCTTCAGATGGAATGTATGTAGCCTTTGAGCTTTCTGCAATCCTGGGTCAGTGTACTTATTTATATAAAGTTTACTACCTTGTATTTTTATATGAATCAATAATAGCAGCACTCATTGTTATTATTTCTGTTTCATTTTAGATCTAAAGAAACTGTTGAATAAGATTGATTTCCACCAGCTGTTGGTACTTTAACCTTCTTCTTTGATAAAACAACATAATCAGCACCATTAGGTAATCTTAATCTAACATCAACTGTATCATCAGTTTTTAAATCAGATGGTAAAAGCAATCATATTATATTCTTGCTCTCTTAAATCATTAGTAGCTTGTTCACTAATTACTGTAACCATATCAGGTATAATTGGTGTACCTTTTTCCTAAAGAAATTTTTAGCAACATAAGTTGATTCACCAAAAGCAACTTTTACAGCTTGTCCATTCATTACATAAGTATAATCACCGTTCGCATCCTTTGTTAAAGGATATTGTTGTCCATTAACTGTAATAGCCTTTGTTCCATCCGCCAATGTTGTAATTTCATTACCATTTAAATCAGCAACCATAAACTTATTAAATTTAGAAACAGAATCAACAGAACCTACTAGGTCATTTCTGCATCAACTTTCAAAGTTGTAAGCATGTTACTAGTCAATATTTCTCCAGATGTTACATTTTTCTTCAAAACTAAAAACAGTCTTTTTGAGAAGATATTCTCTTCTTTTCTGCAGTTATTTTTATTAAATAACTGTAATGCTAAAAAAACGCTATTATTAATATTCCTATCAATAATGCAATAAAAAAATCCTTTAATAAATGACGCTCTCCTTTTTCTCCAATGGATTCATTGTAGATGCCATGGTCCAATCCTCCTAAAATATCATTTCTAATGAATTTTATAATATTTTTCGCTTAATATCAATTGAATAAAAAAATATTACCTTCATTCTTAATTCAAATGTTAAATTGTAATCTTTTTGTCATTTTTCATTCTTATAATCAACAATATTAACATAGTAATTGTAATTCCAATCATTGCACCTATTGAATCAATCAACACATCGCCAAATCTACCATCCCTATTAGCAATAAACGACTGATGAAATTCATCACTAGATGCATACAAAGCACATATCACTGTAGCGATTGCCATTGATTTTTCATCACTAATCTTAAAAGTTCCTACATATAATAATGTTATAACTCCAAGAAATAGATATTCTGTTAAATGAGCAAGTTTCCTAATAATTGCAATATCAATTTTTAATATTAAAACTCTCTTTCAATTTATAAAACACTCCACTACTCATAGCAGATGATTCATCACCATTCTGACTAGAAAAGAAAAATATCAACATCATCATTCCAATCATCATAATAAAAAAACAAAATTCTCTTTTTATTCATATCTCCTCCAAAACACATAATATTATAAGTTACAGTACAATCTTTTGCAAGATTATGTATTTATTTTTTTACATATTATATGCTATAATATACACATATAACGAATTTAGGAGGAATTATGATACCAGCTATTATTATCATAGGAATTATCTTATTATTTTTTTATTTACAAGTGTTAAAAATAGTTAGACAATCCGAAGTATATATCATTGAAAGATTAGGTAAATTCCATAAAGTTGCAGACGCAGGTTTAACAATAATTATTCCATTTGTAGACCATGTAAGAAGCATTGTAAGTTTAAAACAACAAACATTGGATATTGCTCCACGAAGTAATAACAAAAGACAATGTTACAATTACAATCAATACTGTTGTTTTCTATAAAATTAAAGATCCAGCAAAAGCTGTATATGAAATTCAAAACCTAAAAAAATGGTATTGAATACTTATCAGTAACATCAATAAGAGATATCGTTGGTAAAATGGATTTAGAAGCAACATTTTGCTTCAAGAGATACAATCAATGGAAAAATTACAATCAATGCTAGATGAAGCAACAACAAAATGGGGTTGTTCAATTGATAGAATTGAAGTTCAAGATATTACTCCACCACCAGATATTAAAGAAGCCATGGAAAAACAAATAAATGCTGAAAAGAACTAAAAGAGCATCTATCCTTCAAGCAGAAGGTGAAAGACAAGCAGCAATCCTTAAAGCACAAGGTGAAAAAGAAGCAGCAATTCTACATGCAGATGCTGATAGAGAAGCACAAATTAGAAAAGCAAACGGTGAAGCTGAAGCAATCAAAAAAAGTAGCAGCAGCAAAAGCAGAAGAAGTAAAATTAGTATATGGATGTATGGTGAGATGCAAATCCTACAGACAAAAGTAATACAATTAAAATCACTTGAAACATTATCAAATGTTGCAAATGGTGAAACAAATAAAGTATTTATACCTTTCAAAGCAACAAAACCTCTTGCAGGATTAGGAGCAATGACAGAAATGTTAAAAGACGGTAAATCAAATACAAATAACGAAAACAATAATAAATAATAACAAACAACTCAAGATATCAATTATCTTGAGTTGTTTTTATTTTCTAAATTATCTTTAAAACTTCTAATACAATTTTTCATCAGGAATATAATATTTAGTATCTTTTAATCTTATCAGGCAAATATTGCTGATCAACTAAATGATTCTTATAATCATGAGGATATTTATATCCAACATGATATCCTTCTTTTTCCATTCCTTCACAGGAGCATTTCTAATATGCATTGGTATAATTCCAGTATCAACATTTTTCCACATCACTAAGTGCACTATTAATAGCATTATAGCTAGCATTTGATTTAGGTGCATTAGCCATATACACTGCAGCTTCCGAAAGTACAATTCTTCCCTCAGGCATTCCAATAGCCTTAACAACGAAGAGCAGAATTAGCAACAACCAAAGCCATAGAATCAGCCATTCCAATATCTTCAGCAGCCAATATACAAATTCTTCTCGCCAAAAAAATATAGGGATCTTCACCAGCATAAATAGCTCTTGCTAAATAAAACACTGTAGCATCAGGATCACTACCTCTCATTGATTTTTATAAAAGCACTTATATTATCATAATGAGAATCCCCATCCTTATCAAACATAATCTTATTATCAACAACACATTCTTTAGTAATTTCATCAGTTATTTTTAATAACTCCAGTTGCGTCTGGCGCAGTAGTCAAAACTGCAATTTCTAAAGCATTTAATGCTGTTCTAACATCACCATTAGAACTAATAGCCATTTTTCTTAAGCGTTTTCATCACTAATTTCAACATTAAAACTAGAAAGACCTTTTTTTCAGATATAAGAGCTCTTTTCAAAAACAGTGAAAACATTTTCATTTGATAATTGATGTAATTGAAAAACCATACTTCTTGAAATCAGAGCTTTATTAACTTCAAAAATATGGATTTTCAGTAGTTGCACCAATTAATATAACTTTTCCATTTTTCAACATATGGTAACAAAAGCATCTTGTTGTAATTTATTAAATCTATGAATTTCATCAATAAAAAGCACTACTTTCCCACTCATATTAAACATACTAACATTACTATCTTCAATCGCATTTTTAATATCACTAACACCAGCAGTGACTGCATTTAATTTTTACAAATTTATATTTCGTAGTATTACTAATAACTTTCGCAAGAGATGTTTTCCCACAACCAGGTGGCCCCCTATAATATAATACTTGATAGTCTATCAGCCCTAATAGTTCTATATAATATTTTATCCTTTGCTAAAATATGCTCCTGTCCCCATACTCATCAAGATTTGTCGGCATCATACGATATGATAATGGTTCACTAAAATCCAATTAAATCCCTCCTATTTACTAAGCTTAACCAATTTGCTCTCTAATAATATCTTCAACACTCTTTCCAGTTGATTCATAGCCTTCCATAATGTTTTTCAATATCCTTCCTATTAAATCCAAGAACTTGAAGAGCATCCATTGCATCAAGTTCATTTTGATTAAATTTATGTTTAACTACTACGGCTTCAGTAGCAATAACAGCATTCTCTGTTTTTAATCTTATCTTTCAGTTCTAGAATTATTCTTTTGTGCAGTCTTTGGACCAATTCCAGGTAATTTTTCAATGTAGTCACATCATCAGTAATAACAGCCAATGCAAATTCAGTAGGCTCTATATTTGATAAAATATTTACAGCAGACTTCGCTCCAATTCCTCAACACTTATCAACAACTCAAAAGTCATCAATTCTTCATTAGTTAAAAAGCCAAACAAACTAATATCATCCTGTGATACCCTTGTATATGTAAAAATTTTTTAACATTAGAATTCATTTCTAAATTTTTAATACTCTCAACAGGCATAAACACTTTATAACCAACACCACTAACATTTATCAAAAATATAATTATTAGCTTTAAATTCAACAGCTCCTCTTAAAAATCCAATCATTATATATCTCCTTAACAAAACTTATGTTCTATTATAACATAATAATAAATCATTTAACAATAAAGTTTTTAGATAATAAAAAGAGATATTCATATTACTGAATATCCCTCAAGATCTAAATCATTATCTTATTTTTCCTATATTAGATAAACCTTTCATTGCTTCCAAAGCTTCAACAGGTAATGCAAAAAAATAACTGTATTAGATTGATCACTACTCAAATCATTTAACGTAGCTAAAGTTCTTAAATGCAATGCACCAGGAGTATTTCCCATAACCTCTGCAGCTCTCGCCAAGTTCTCAGAAGCTTCCACCTCACCTTGTGATTTAGTAATAACAGCTTGTTTTTCTCTTTCTGCCTCAGCTACTCTAGAAATAACTCTCTTCAATTCTTCAGGTAATGCAATATCTTTAAGTTCAACATTTTCAACTTTAATTCCCCAAGGATCTGTAGCTTCATCAACTATCTGACAAATTTGAGTACTAAGTTTATCTCTTTCAGATAATAATTCATCAAGTGTAACAGAACCAACAACATTTCTCATTGTAGTCTGAGCCAATTGACTAACAGCATAATTATAATTTTCAACAGAAATTACAGCTTTAGATGCATCAAAAAAATCTTATAATATAAAACTGCATTAATTCTAATCGAAACATTATCTCTTGTAATAGCTTCTTGTTCTGGAACATCAACTGTCTTTGTTCTGATATCAACCTTTACAACTCTATTAATTATAGGAAAAAAACAATATGCCAGCCTGGCTTTTAAAAATTCTAGAAAATTTACCAAATGAAAATAAAATTCCCTCTGATATTCATCAATTTGTTTAATAGAAATTAATAAAATCCATACAATAACAATTCCAATCAAAATCCCACTATTTAATCCTAATTCTCTCATAACTCAACCTCCTATATTGCAATTATAGCACTTTTTATTATAATTTAACAATAAAAACCCGCCATAACAGCGAGTTTAAAAAAATATTATCTCTTACTGAATTGAGGAGCTTTACGAGCTTTCTTCAATCCATATTTCTTTCTTTCTTTTCTTCTTGAATCTCTTGTTAAGAAACCATTTGATTTTTAATGATGGTCTGAATTCTTCTTCATTTGCAACATTTAAAGCTCTTGCAATACCATGACGAACTGCACCAGCTTGTCCTGATAATCCACCACCAACAACTTTAACTCTAACATCATACTTTGATAAAGTATCTGTAACTGTTAATGGTTGTCTAGCAATAACTCTTAATGTTTCAACACCAAAATACTCTTCTAATGTTTTTCCATTAACAATGAATTTTCCATTTCCTTCAGTTAATCTTACTCTAGCGATAGAACTTTTTCTTCTACCTGTTCCTAAATATTCAACTGCTTTAGATTTAGCCATTATCTATGATCCTCCTACTAAAATTTCCATACTTCAGGTTTTTGAGCCATATTTTTCATGTTCATTACCTTCATATACTCTTAATTTCTTTAACATTTGTCTACCAAGACTGTTGTGTGGTAACATACCTTTTACAGCAATCATCATAGCATTTGTTGGTCTTTTTAGCCATCATATCTTTTAGCTAAAACTTTCTTCATGTTTCCAATATATCCTGTAAATCTTGTATATACTTTTTGATTTAATTTATGACCTGTTAATACAGCTTCTTTTGCAATTTAAAAACTATTACATAATCACCACAATCCATATTAGGTGTAAAAGTTGGTTTATGTTTTTCCTCTCAATAATTTTTGCAGCTTCTGAAGCAACTCTACCCTAAAGGTTTGTTTGCAGCATCAATAATATACCATTTTCTATTAATTTCATTTTTCTTAACACTATAAGTAGTATTATTCATGGTAATATATCCTCCATTTCATTATCTATAAAAATTATCTATATGAAACCTTCAAAACCAACCAGGGGAATCGCTTTAAAAGGTCATATTTCTTTAACGCTATATTATAATATAATATTTTTCCACATATGTCAATATAAAAAGAAAAACCCACAATCGTGGGAAAAAGAATATCTTTTTATTTCAGCATTGTACATAATAGATTGAGTTTTTGGTCTCAACCCTAAAAATTGAGCCAATCTCTTCTATTTTTCTTTACCTTAGATGTATTAATTCTTAAGACTTCAAGCCCTTTTTCCAAAGTCCCTTATAACAATACATCTCATCCTTTGCCCGATTTGTGGGATATAATCTGCAAATGCTACATACATATTCGACCAAGCTGTTATTACTTGGATATAATATGTACTGTTCCGTGTTTCGACGCAAAACATGTTTCCCGCCAGCTGCTCTACCTTTTCTACAGTAGATGTCACCACTGGCGTAGGGAAAAAGTGACCAAAGTCACTCTCAAAACGCCACAAACTCTGGCTACTTCCTACATATGGCACTTTTTCGACCAATAGCAACATAAGATTGCTTCACCATAAATCCTCCTTAAATCTAAGAGAGGACTGAGGTCCTCTCAATTTTCGTATTGAAAAACCATAATCTTCAATACTCTAAGTTTACAACGTTTCAAGTAATATGTCAACTAAATTGTATTTTTATCATCCAAAAATATACTTCCTACAAATAAATTATTCCAAAATATTGACATTTCAATCTTTTTATAGTAAACTAAACAAAGTTATTAAAGAAGAAGTTTTGCTTCTCACCTTCACTTTTAGGAAAAAGGTCTATAAATATTAAAAATATATCAATATGTTTTAAAAACATATATTATATCTGTATTTATAATGAGAAGTAGATTGGATTCGTCCAATCTTTTTTTAATTTTATAATATTTTTTTAGGGAGGTGTTTTAACATAAAAACAAGATTTTACCAATTAATGATCAAATTAGAGCTGACAAAGTTCAAGTAATCGATGAAAAACAATGAAAAATTAGGAGAAATGCAATTACATGATGCACTAAATTTAGCTTATGAAAGGAATTTAGACTTAGTTTTAGTTTCATCAAATAATCCAAAAAGTTTGCAAAAATGATGAACTATGGAAAATATAAATTTGAACAATCAAAAAGAAAAAAAGAAGCTAGAAAAACAAAAAAAGTTTTGAAATGAAAAGAAATCAGAGTAACACCAAACACTGATACACATGATTTTTGAATTCAAAAGCAAAAAAATGCTAGAAAAATTTCTTGAAGATGGTAATAAACTAAAAAAATAACAGTTAGATTTCGTGGTAGAGAAATGAATTACAAAAAAACCAAGGTGAAGAATTATTAAACAAATTCATTGAAGCCTTAGGAGACATTGCAAACACAGAAAAAAACGTCCTATCATGGAAGGGAAAAATATGTTCATAATATTAACTAAAAAGGTTAATATTAAAATAAATTAAAATAAATTAAAATAAACAAGGAGGATTATAAAAATGCCAAAATTAAAAACAAACAAAGCAGCATCAAAAAGATATAAATACACTGCTACTGGTAAAGTAAAAAGAACAAAAAGCAAACAGAAGACATTTATTAGGAAATAAAACAAATAGACAAAGAACAAGTGGTAAAGTTCAAGACGCTTATGTTTCAAAAACATTTGAAAAGAACGTAGCTAAAATGTTACCATACGGAAACTAATATTAAATTGAAAGGAGAATTATAATGGCAAGAGTAAAAAAACAGGAATTATCACAAGAAAAACATAAAAATCTTAAAAAGAGCTAAAGGATATTATGGTGCTAAAGGTTACAGATTCAGACAAGCAAAACAAGCAGTTATGAAATCTGGAAACTACGCATTCGTAGGAAGAAAAGATAGAAAAAGTAATTTCAGAAGATTATGGATTACAAGAATTAACGCAGGTGCAAGAATTAATGGATTAACATACAGCAACTTAATCAACGGATTAAAGAAAGCAAAATGTTATCGTAAACAGAAAAAATGTTAGCAGAATTAGCTATCACAGATGAAAAAGCATTCGCAGACATCTGCACAATCGCTAAAAACGCAAAATAATAAAAAGATGTAGATCAATTTCTACATCTTTTTCTTTTTACTCACTAACACTCTGTACAGCTACATATTTAACATTCTTTTCTTTATCTTGCTCACCAATTAATATCCCTACATTATCACCAGCATAGGCAACCTCCTTAAGTTTAGTAAGCGTTTCAATACCTAACACTGTTGTCTGAATCTTTCTATTATCATCTAAAAGAACTTCAACTTTATCGCCCAATCTTAAAATACCTTTTTTCAATCTTTCCTGTAAGAACAACGCCTTTAGATGTAATCTTAAAAACATCTTCTATAGGCATATAAAATTTTCCACTATATGAACTTGTAGTAATATTATTATTAGAGCTATTCATTCCATTATTGCTGCCATTCATATTATTATTTTTGAATATTATCCTTCTTTTTCCCTAGTAAATTGAACCATAGTAATAATTGTAAGTATTACTATCACTATAACAAAAATCATATATTTTTCCCATATTAACTCCTCAACTCTATTTAACTCTAAATTTACCATTTTTATAAACAAGATATTCAATACTTCCATCATCTAAAATTTGATTATAAAGTTCATCTGAAATATCAAATACTTGTTTATCCGAACCATCACTTTCTCTAGTCAAAAAAACACATATTTGTCATCATCACCAATTTCATCAATTTTATAGACTTCACCTTCAACTTCAAACTTAACTTCCTTTTTCCTTTTTAAGAAATTTAAAAAAATTAAACATACTACTTTCCTCCATTTCCATCAAGATTAATTGAAACTTCTTTTATATCAATATCATTACCATTTAATGTAAGCCAAAAAGATGATTCATTAACATCAGTTCTAAAAATTTTTAGCCCCCGTCTTTTTCAATTCTCTCCATAGCTTTTAACATTTTGGAAGTCTGTATTTATTATTTTTACCAGCAGACACAAAAACATATTTAAGCTTAACTTGATTTAAAAAAATTCTTGAGTACTACTTGTATTAGAACCATGATGTCCTGCCTTCAAAAACATCAACCTCATTCCATTTACGCTTTGCTTCTTCCTGTTTCTCAAGATCACCCATAAATAAATATCTACGACTACCATATTTAGCTTGAATAACTATTGAAGCATTATTATCATTTTTACCATCAAATTTAGAAGCTGCCATAACTTCCATATTAACATCACCAAAAATCAATTTTATCACCAACTTTAGGAATGGTAATAGCTAAATTCTTTTTCTTAGCCGCTTTTTCTAAATTATAATAATTAGGTCCAAGTTCACCACCATTTGATAAATAAAACTTACCAATATCGAAATTATTTATTATATCATCAAGTCCACCAATATGATCTTCATCATAATGAGTTCCAACAATATAATCCAACTTACTAATCCCTTTGCTTTTTTTAAAAAAACTTAACAATATTATTCCCATCTTCATTATTACCTGCATCAATTAACATTGTTTTTATCTTTATATTTAATAAAAAGTTGAATCTGCCTGCCCAACATACATAAATAAAATATTTAAATCATCATTATTAAAAATCAACATCTGTAAATTTAGAATTATTAATATTATCATTTAAATTTATTTTCTTCGAATTATTCGAATTACCACTCACAAAAAAATTTTATTATAAGCATAAGAAATTATAAAAAAACAATTAATATTGCTAACAATCTCATTAATGCTTTTTGTATTATCATTCATTTTTTTCTCCTTTGTTATCTTCTAGTTCATTTTTTTCTATAATAGTGAAAAATATCCCAAATGCAATGACATCTGGGATACAAACTTTATAATGAAGTTCTTAACTTTCTTATTCCTTTTTGAGTTGGAGGAACTAATGGACTATATCCTTCACCATCAAACACATCAACTTCAACACTACGTGTCAAAAACATCTTTATATTGATATGAAACACTTCTATCATTTTCATCATACCTTACAACAAAAAAATACTAGGATATGCCTTTTCTATAGTTGCCTCTTTTTCAAATGACTTACTTCTACCAAGAGAGCCTTTAACAATTATCTTTTTGTCCAATTTTTTTCATTAATGTTAGATTTTTAAACTAGCAATATCATTTTTGGTAAATCATTATTAAATCACCTACTTTTTCATTTGATGAGCTGATTATACCATGACTTAAGCATTTAGTCAAAAAAAGTCAAACACGTTCCAAACTTATAAACTCCATATATTTCAAGCTTTATAATAGAATATTACATTTATATTACTATAAAGTTACAATTTTATATATTTGTTTTTAAAGCAATGAATTGAGCCATTAAAGAAAAAAATCTGCAAAAACAACATTTCCATTACTTACTTCCCATTTACCTTGATTTTGCAACTAAAAATGCAAATATATTATTCAATCCATCATATGTGCTATCTACTGTATTTTTTTAGTATTTAATAAAAACACTAGAATCTTTTTGCAAGCAATTCTTTTTAATGTAGATTCAGAAAAGAAATATTTTTTTATAATTCAACATATTCTGATGATAATTTTTTTATTTTTCTATTAATTTCATAATAGATTCTTCTGAAGTTAACAACTTAATATTTTTCAATATCAGTATCAAATTTAGCTTTTGCATCATTTAACATTTTTTTAGAGAATTCTCAAAGTTAGGAGCATCATTTTTTTATAATTAGCTTCAGACAAAAGATTTGAAACAATTGCTTGTTCTTGTTGTAAATCATTTTGAATTTCCTTCATTTGATCAGAATATTTAACTAAAAATTCTTTAATAGTCTCAGCAACAATCTTGTATTCACCTACATTATTAATTCTCTCATCATGAAAATTAGTAGTTACAACATTCTTTGAAGCTAATTCATTAACAGCTTTATTCAACAATCTTTCTTGATTATTGCTTAAAATTTTAGACACAACAAAAAGAATTAAAAATATAAATATAACAACAATAATTCCTTTAATACCTTTACTAACATCTTTTTTAGACTTGCTATCTTCATTTGAATTCTTAGATACATCTTTTTTATTTAAAGATTCAGATTTTACATCTTTTTTTAACTTCTTCTTTTTTTATTTTTCAAATTTTTCCTTTGCATTTAGATCTTTTTCTTAAACTCTGCAACATTCTCATCAATTAATTCTGACTTCAATTTAGGATCAATTGTCACTTCTCCCAATTTTTTTATCATTCTTTTTAACACTAATTTCTGCATTATTATTTACCTTTTTTTCCACCATTGTTTCCTTATTACTCAAAAATAAACCTCCTTTATTAAATAAAATAATATACAGCACTACATATTAAAGAAATTATAAGTGCTAATATCCTCACAATTCCTATAACAGTTGAATTATTCTGTTTAGGAAAAATTCTTACTAAGAATACTTCTTATATCATAAATAACACAAACTGAAACAGCTATAATTATCATCATTAAAACTTTCACAATCAACTCCTATTAAAAAAATTCAACTTTATATTTCGCTTCAAATTCTTCTTTTTGGCTGTAATGTAATTAAATCAGGATTTTTTTATTAAAAACATTAGCCCTATTAATTCTATCAGCTGTAGAAAACCATGGTTCCAAAACATAAAAATGGAGCTCCTGGTTTTGACCAAATTCCTAAATATGGCCATCCTTCATAATTCATTTTTAAAAATAGTTTTACCAGTTCTTCTATTTTTTTAAACTAACCTCTTTATGTTGTATTCCTTTTTATTATCAAAGCATCATTATCAAAAAGAATGCTCATTTAATAAAATATATTTATTATTAATCAGCTTATTCCTTGAATATTCAGTAGCAACCAAACCATCTATTAAATATAAAAAAATGTGCATTTTCTTCTTCTTCACTAAATTCCAAATAATAATTTTCTTTTTAATATCATCACTATCAATTTTAAAAGCGGGATGACTCCCAAGACCAAAAAGTCATTGGCGAATCACCAGTATTAATAACTTTATAAATAAAAAAATCAGTTTATTTTTCTTCCTGTCTATAAGTATTATATAACTCAAATTCAAATGGATATCTAACTAATGTGTATTTATCACTAACTAATTTATATGAGTGAAAATTATCCAATTTTGTTATAGGTTCAAATTTTTAAATCTCTAGCAAAAAGCCATGTTGTGGTATTTCAAAAAGTACGACCATTTATAACTGTATGACCACCTTTCAACTTTCCTACAACTGGGAATAACACTGGAGCATGTCTCTTCCAGTAAACTCTCCCATTCTCATCCTTTACTTCTTCTCCTTGGTGAATTTTTTCTATTCCATCTATTTTTGAAGCTTATAAGCTCGCCTCCCATAGATGAAGTAGTCATAAATGCTTCCATATTTTCACCTCACATCACATGCAAACTTATGCATTAATAATATATTCTAATTGCCTAAATGTCAATATTTTTCGAAGTCTAATATTAATACCTTTTTAATAAAAATTAATATACACAAATTTTATAATATAAAAGAGATATCGGCAAAAACCAATATCTCCTTAGCCATTACTATATAGTAATAGATAAAACTTTAAACTTCATAATTCCATTTGGAGCTTTTAGCTTCAACAACTTGACCTTTTTAGCTCCTAAAAGTGCTTGTCCAATAGGTGATTCATTTGAAATTTTTATTATTTAATAAATCAACTTCTGTTGACCCAACAATTGTATATGTTACATCTTCATCAAATTCAATATCATGAACTTTTACTGTATTTCCTATTTGAACAACTTTAGTATCAATTTCACTTTCATCAATAATTCTAGCATGTTTTAATTTATTTTTCTAATTCAGCAATCTTATCTTCATTTTTCTGCTAGAGCAGCTTTAGCTTCATCATATTCTGAATTTTTCTGATAAATCACCATAACTTAAAAGCTACTTTAATTCTCTCTCTAATTTCATCTCTAACTTTAGTCTTTAATTCTTCTAAATTTTCTTCAATTTTTATCATATCCCTCTTGGGTTAAAATTACTTCTTCATTGTCCATTTTTTTATCACTCCTCACTGCGAAATTTAATTAACAATGTGTCTATATTAATCCAATTGAAAGATAATGTCAAGTATTTTTCACCATATTTTTCACTATTTATGTTCATTATCACACTAAAATAAAAAGCTTAAATATATACAAAAATAAATCTCACTTTATATAATAAAAAAACGAAAGACAAATAAAAAAATTTATCTTCCGTATTTAATATAATTTATTTAAGTTTATCAACTACAATCTTCCAAAGATCTGCCTTTTTCTCTTCCAAGTTCCCAAAAAAACCTGCACCCTTTAATTTATATTTATTAATAATATCAAGTTTCTTTTGATATTGAAGTTTCATCTTCAATCCACATTTTTATTAACAGTTTGATATGTTTTATACTCAATATAATACTGTTTAGCAACATCATCCCATTGTTTTTCAACTTTATCAGGAATCACAATATTCTTCATATTAACAACTTTATTCCTAACTTTACCATTAGTCTCAGACCAAAGCCTTGTATATAAAGGTAACGAAACAACTAATTTATTAGCTGGTACAGCTTCATTATTTAATAATTTATTAATATTATTTTCAAGTTCAAATGCAGATGAAAAGACTTACAGGAGAAAGAACCCCATGTGTATCAAAAGATAAAAATACCATATAATCCACAGCTTTTAGCCAAATTATATCTATCATAACACAACGACCAATTCTCTGCACCATCAGGTGGTGTCACAGCAACTGAAATTTTCATATTATATTTTCTAACACCTGCAGCTAATTCAATTATAAATCTCGTATAATTATCTTTATCAGACAATAATATCTTTTCAAAATCAACATAAACCCCATCAACTTTTTTTCTTCAACTAATTTATCAACAATTTGATTAATTACCTTTTTCCCTTGTCTCAAAAACTCTCAAAAAAATCTTTTGTATTATCATTAATATTTGAAATAGAAATATTCGAAACTGTTGGATAAACTTTATATCCATTCTTATGCGCCCATTCAACATACTTCTTTTTCATTATCATCACCTTTAGAATAAACAGTTCCATCAGACTTCACACTTATAAAAGATGGAGAAACAATATTTATTCCTTCAATTTTTTTCCTGATTTAATTGGTGCGCTATTCCCTTCAGAATAATATTCCCAAGCAAAAGCTTACCCTAACAGGATCATCACTTTTAATATTACCATCCCATGCTACAACTCGATCAATAATATCATTTTTTTATCAATATAACCAATTTTAGCATTCGAGTCCTAACTCTAATCCATCCATCTACTTCATAATCAAGATTATTTTTCATTTTGAACAATTATAAGTTCATCATTTTTTTAATAATCTTATCAACAGTCTTTTGATAATCTAGTAGCCTTATACTTTATTGCAAAATTATCTTTAGCTCTAGCTTTAACCAATTTCTTAGATTTCGTATCAATTATGACCACCTTAGTATATGGATTATATCTCATATCATAATCATATACTCTATTTAAATCATCAAGAGATAAATAATACTTAGCATTTTCCTTATCATATAAAGGTTGCGTAGAAAAAAATTAGTATATTCACCATTTAAATAAACAGAATTACTATTTTTAGAAATAACTGCAGTATTCCCAGCATAAGTTGTAATAAAACGATTATTTTTCTTCTTTTTAAAAATTCATCAAAATAGTTTCTAATATCATCAATAGATAAATAAGTTTTTATTATCAATAAAAATAATATCATTTTTTAAATTACTTATAATATTATTATTTAAAATCATCCTAATTTTTTTGACGTCTTAGGAGGATCTTTAACATATCCAGGTGCAATTTGCATAAAGAAAAATAATTGCAATCAACATTGTAATTGAAACTAAAATTCTCCTAATTACATGCCAAACATTAATTTCTACAATTTTTACTTAACATATATATCCTTCACTTTTTAATAATCTACCAATAAATAATAACATAATAGCAAACAATTATCAATTTATAATTTTTCATATTTATTAACCAATTAAAATTCTACCAAATAAAAAGAACACTATCTAAATAGTGCTCTATCATATCCTAATTAATCATTAGCTGCATTTTTTTGAATGAACGTAAGCATTTAGCGCATACTGTCATCTTTCTATTTTTCACCATCAACATTAACTTTAACTGTTCTTAAGTTTGGTTTAAAAGTTCTCAAAGCTCTTCTACTAACATGTGAACGAGCAATACTAATTCTATTTCCTGTTGACATTGTCTTTTCGCAAAACTCACACTTTGCCATTATTCGCACCTCCTATGCTTATTTTTTTCACTGACTATTAATAATAATAGCATATTAGCCATCAAATTGCAATAGTCAAACTTAAATAAATTACTATAATAATCTTAAACTATTAAATACAACCATTAAACTACTCATCATCATTGCCATACTAGCAATCATCGGATTAATATGTATTGGTAATAAACCAGTTGCAACAACTATCATTAAACAATTATAAAAACTGCCCAAAATAAATTTTTGTTTAATAATTCGATTAGTTTTTATTACCGACTTTCAATAATAATGAAATTATTTCCATATTAGAATTCATTAATATAATATCTGAAGAATCAGCACTAATATCACTTCCACCTTCAACACTTACACCAATCGCTGCAGCTTTTTAGTGAAGGACTATCATTAATTCCATCACCAACCATCATTACTGAATTAGTATTTTCATTCAAATTACTTATATAAACTAATTTTTTTGTTTAGGTGTCAAATTACTCTCTACATTATCAATACCAATTTCATTAGCAATGATTTTTAGCAGAAGCTTCATTATCACCAGTTAGCATATAAACATTCTTGTTCATATTTTTTTAATTCTGTAATAAGCTCTTTAACACCAACTTTCACTGTATCAGCTAATCCAACAATTCCAAGAACTTTTTCATTTGTAAATAGATAAATAATTGTATAACCTTTATCCAAAAAAACCTTTTTTTCATCTTCAATATAAATATTATCAACACATTGTTCTTTAACAAATTTAGAACTTCCAACATAATATGTGATATTACCTATATCAGCTTGAACACCATATCCTTCAATTTCTCTAAAATTATCTACTTTAAGCTTAGAAAAATCAGAATATTCACAAATACTTTGAGCAATTGGATGTTTTGAATTAAATTCAATACTTTGTAAAAATCACCATATTATCATCATTGATATTTTTTTATCAACAACACTGAATTTTTCCATTTGTTAAAAGTACCTGTTTTATCAAAAAAACAACATTTTTTTATATTTTTTTAAGAATCTCTAAACTTTCACTAGATTTTTATAAAAAAATACCATTTTTTTACTCAACTTTCCTATAGAAACAACCATTGCAAGTGGCGTAGCAATACCAAGAGCACAAGGACATGCAACAACTAAAACAGTTACAAAAAAACATTAATAGCATTTTGCAACATCTTTTTATTACTACAAAAATTCAAAAATTCCAGCTAAAATAGCTACTATAAAAATGGCAGGAACAAATATTCCACTTACTTTATCAACAAATCTTTGAATATCAGTTTTTACTATTAGTTGCTTCAACAACCATCTTTACTATATTTGAAATATTCGTCTCTCTACCAATTCTTACTGCTTCATACTCAATATAACCATTACAATTTATAGAACCTGCAACCACTTCATCTCCAACCTCTTTATGAACAGGTTTACTTTTCACCAGTAATTAAAGACTCATTAATATTTGTTCTTCCTTTTTCTAACAATACCATCAACTGCAATCTTTTCACCAGGTCTACATACAATAATATCTTTCTTTGAAATCTCATTAATTGTTACAGTCTTTTCTTCACCATTAACTAATTTAATTGCTTTCTTAGGGTGTAACAGAAACTAACCCCTTTACAGCATCAGTAGCTTTTAATTCTATTACTCTTATCAATAAATCTACCAATTTTAACAAACAATATAGTCATTGCTGAAGCTTCAAAATATAAATGGTGTAATCCATTAATAATTCCTCTAAACACTAGAATCATATTAAATAAACTATACAAATAATTAACTATAACGCCAATCATAATTAATGAATCCATATTAGGCATCTTATTAATAAGATTTTTTTGACACCACTTTTAATTATATCAAAAGCCATATAAAAATATAAAAAAAGTAATAACTGCCAAACTTATAGAATATACAATTGGGTTATGATGCATATCAAAAACACTTAACATTGGAATCTTAAACATATTTCCCATAGAAATATACATTAATAATATAGTCAAAAATGTATATAATATTAAAGTTAATCTTTCAGGCTTTCTCTTATCTTTATTATATTCCTCACCATATGATGTAAAACCAGCTTCTTTAATAAACTTATTCAATTTATTAATATCTAAAAATAGTTTCATCATATTCTATCTTAACTGTAGCTAAAAACTAAATTAACACTTGCACTAACAATACCATTCTGCTTAGACAAATATTTTTTTCAAGTCCAGCAGAACAACCACTACAAGTCATTCCACCAACATTTTAAAAATAACACTCTTCATTTTTTATCTACCTTTCATTATTTTTTCTAATAATTGTTAATTAACCACTCATTAATTAACACTATTTATTATAACATACTTGTCAAATACTTCTCTTAAATTTTTTTACACTAAATTTACTACCATTTAATTTCTTCGCATTTTCAACCATATTAACAATTAATAATTTATTATCATCAAAAAAACATTAAACCAACCAATCTCTTCACCAGATTTATCATCTTTAGTCATTTTAATTTCTGCAGTACCTGTCTTACCATATAAATTTTTTTCCATCAATCTTAGCCAACTTTCCAGTTCCTTCATCAATTACTTTTTTTAAATCATTCTTTATCTTATTAGCAGTAAGAGGTTTAATTAAATTTACACTATTAACAGTATTTTGATCATTTCCTTCCTTTTTGTAAAAATATAAGGGGTTACAGCATTTCCATTATTAGCAAAAAGCAGAATATATTTTAGCCATAAATATAGGATTAACTTCCATTTCTCCCTGTCCAAATCCAGAAACAGCTAATTTAGCTTCACTATCAATATTTCCATAAACAGAAATATCTGTATTCTGCTCAAAATTTAAAGGTTTATTAAACCCATATCTATCAAGTTCTTGTTTAAACAAATTTTTACCAATCTTTAAAGCAGCTTTTGCAAAATACACATTATCAGAATGTATTAAAGCTTTTTCTAAATTAGATTCTCCATTATACACCTCTAATGTAGTAACATAAAAAAATCTTTCCAAGACGAATCCTTTTTGCCAACTCTTAACACTTTTTTTCCAAAGTTTTCAATATCAGTAAACGAATCAGTATCAAGTCCAATAGCAGCAACTATTGGCTTCATTGTAGATCCAGGAGTATATTTACTCAAAAAAATCTAGTAAATAGTGGCTTTTTTTCTTATTATTAACAATTTCATTCCACTCATTATCACTAATCCCTAAAAGAAATCTTATTTGTTTCATAACTCGGTGTACTAACTAATGCCAAAATCTCACCTGTAGTATAATTCATTGCAACAGTCGCACTTTTCGACATCTTTAAATTTTTCATATATTAACTCTTGTAATTTCACATCAATAGTTAAATCAATATTTTTTTACCATTAACCCTATCTTTCTTCAAAATAGTATCAACATTAATTCCATCATCATCAACATAAATTTCACATCCATTAAGTCCCTTAAGTTGAGAATTAAATGTTAATTCCAATCCTGACTTTCCATCATCATTTTGCACAAATCCTAACAATGTTGATAATTTTTTCATTATATGGATACTCTCTAATATCATAATCAATTATCTTAACAGCAGGTATTTTTAAGCAATGCTGTCTTTAATTCTTGTTGCTCCCTATCAATATTTTTTTCAAATGAACAAAAGTACCATCAACAACATATGGTTTAGCTAATTCAGCTTTTTATATCTTTTATATGTTATATTCAACAATTTTTGAAATTGCTCTTAAATCATCATCACTTTTTAATCTTTCCGGCAACAATACCTATAGAATAAGCTTTTAGCATCTTTAGTAAGTATATTTTTATTTCTATCATAAATAGCTCCTCTTTTAGCTTTTTAAAGTAGAAACTCTTATCTTCTGATTATTTTTTTAACTTAGGATATAAAAAAAGAATTATCCCATTTAATTTTATATTTACCATTAACTTTAACCAATGTAGACTTATTAGAAAAAAAGTCAATTTTCCTGCAACTGTATTTAAATTAGTCACATATTTTTAAATTAACCACATCACTATTTTTTTAAATTAATTGAAATTGTAACCCATGCACTTGAAACTTCCATTCCATCATAAACACTTTTCATCTTATTAGTAAATTCTTCTTTACTCATATCAGTTTCTACTAAATTATAAAAGCTCTTCATATTTATGATTATTAACATTTTTATAAAACACCCTAATAACACGTGCCGGACTAGAAAAATTAGAATATATCATTATAATAGCAACAACAACTAATAAAAAGCAAAAATTTTTAGTTTTTTTATTCCTATTTTAGCAATATTTTTTTAGGTTGTTTTAACTCTTCTTTTCACATTATTAGATTGCCTAGATTTTTCTATTTTTTTACCTCATTCATAATAATCTCCAATCATTATATTTTTTTATCATAATTACATAGTAAAAATCAAATAAAATACATCTTCAAATATTAATATCTTATAGAATTATTTTTTTACAAAAATGATATACTTATCTCATCAATAAATACAATAATTCACATAAAATAAAGGAGATTTCTAATGAATAATTTAATACTATCATTATCAGTAGAAGCAAGAATGATAATCGCAGAAATCATTGCCCTAATTGGTCTAACAATCATTATAGCAATATATTCAAATAATAAAATTAAACATTTAAATGACAAGACATTTTATCTATATGATGTAAAAATACACACACTGCAAAAATAAAATTATCACTATTACCCATATTAATTTTTTTATAATTTCTTTAATTTTTAATATCAGTTCAAATTGCATTTTCTTGGGACAATCTACTTGCTAAAAATGAAACAATCAATACTTCACAAACAATTGCAAGTACATCACAACAAGAAGTACAAAAATCCAACACAAAAAAATAATTCAGAAACTGACACTACTAAATTAAACACAAAAACGAAACAACAAATAATATCACTACTACCCCTTCACAAACTCAAAACAAAACAACTGAAAATAAAATTTTGGAAAACAAAACGACTGAGAGCAAAACCAGCAAATACAGAAAAGGAAAAATAAAGCTACAACATCCCAAACATCTACATCAAATGGAAAAAGCATTGCATATTTAACATTTGATGATGGACTAAAGTAGCATAACTCATTCAGTATTAGATATACTAAAAAAATACAACGTAAAAGCAACTTTCTTTGTTATAAACTCAGGAAACTATAATAAAGCAACATTACAACGTGAAGTTAATGAAGGACATACAATTGGATTACATGCATATGATCATAATTACGCAATAGCATATAAAGATGATAATTCATACCTAGATGGAATTGATAAATTACGAGCCAAAGTAAAAGCAGATACTGGATTCGATTCACATTATATTAGATTTCCAGGTGGTAGCTCAAACACAATAAGCAAAAAGATATTCAAAAGGAATAATGAGTAGAATAACAAAAAAACTGCAAAACAACGTGGATATAAATACTATGATTGGAATGTTGATGACGATGATGCAGGACGAGCTAGAACAGCAGACGATTGTTACAACAATGTAATAAAAAGAATTAAGACCAAACCGTTCAAACATAGTCTTAATGCATGACTTCGGAACAAATAAAAAAATCCTAGAAGCACTACCTAGAATTATTGAATATTGTCAAAAATGGTTATACAATGCTTCCAATAGATGATAATACACCTGAAATACATCATGGAATATCAAATTAAAAATAAATACATACAAAAAGATGGGGTTTTTCCCCATCTTTTAACTTATCTTAGTTTTTGTGAATATGGTAACATTGCAATTGCTCTACATCTGTTTACTGCAATAGTAATATCTCTTTGATGTTTAGCACAAGCTCCAGTTGTTCTTCTTGGAAGAATCTTACCTCTTTCATTAACAAATTTCTTTAATTGTTCTGGATTTTTTTGTAATCTAATACTAAATCTTTATCAGAACATAAAGGACAAGCTTTTTTTCTTATTTTTTTGATTCTGTAATCATCATCATAATCTTTATTATTTCTTCTATTATTTCTCTTATCTGCCATTATTTTTCGCCCCCATTCCTTATTATATTTACTAAAATGGTAAATCATCACCAGATGAAACTTCAAAATCAGAAGTATCAGCACCATTGTTAGCATCAAAAATTCTCTGTAGCAAATGGATTATCTCCATCCATCATACCACCATTATCTCTTCTTGAATCAGCAAAATATGCTTCTTCAACAACTATATCTGTTGCATAATGTTTTTTTGTCCTTGTTGATCATCCCAACTTCTAGTTTGAATTCTACCAACAACTCCAACTTGTTGACCCTTTTTTAAAAATATTTACTAATAAATTCTCCAGTTTTTTTGACCAAGCAACACAATTTAAAAATCAGCTGTTTGTCCATCACCTTCTCTAGCAAATCTTCTATTAACTGCTAAAGAAAAAAAGATGCAACCATTGTATTATTTGCTTGAGTATATCTAACTTCAGGATCTCTAGTTAATCTACCAATTAAAATTACCTTATTCATAAAATTGCCTTTCTAAGCGCCCTAATTAAAATTATTCTTCTATTTTTGATAACAATAAATTTAATAACTTCATCAGTAATTCTGTAATTTCTTTGTAGTTCTTCAATCAAGTCTGCATTAGCTTCAAATGTTAAAAACTAAATAAATACCTTCATTATTTTTCTTAACTTCATAAGCTAGCTTTCTTTTTCCTAAGTTATCAATTTTTTTCTAACTTACCATCATTATTAATAATATCTGTAAACTTCTTTTCTAAAAGCTTTAATGCCTTCTTCATCTACATTAGGATTAACAATGATAACACTTTCATACTTATTCATTATTATTCACCTCCTCTTGGATTATAGCTTATCATTAAAATAAGCAAGGAAAAAAAGTAATAATACTTTTTAACTTCACTCATTTTAACACAACCCCCTTCAAATTACAAGATGTCTACATATATTCCTTTAATTTTTGCTCTTTGAAGGATGTCTCAATTTCCTTAAAAGCTTTAGCTTCAATCTGTCTTATTCTCTCACGAGTTACACTAAATTCTTTTCCAACTTCTTCTAACGTTCTAGCCTTTCCATCATCAAGACCAAATCTTAATCTTAAAACCTTCGCTTCTCTAGGTGTTAAAGTTTCCAACACCTCATTTAATTGTTCTTTAAGCATTGTATAAGAAGCAGCATCCTGTGGTGATGGTGAATCATCATCAGGAATAAAATCACCTAAATGGCTATCATCTTCTTCACCTATAGGAGTTTCTAAAGAAACTGGATCTTGAGCTATTTTTTGAATCTCCAAAACCTTTTCAACTGGAATTTCCATTTCAACAGCAATCTCCTCAGGTGTTGGTTCTCTACCATTCTGTTGCAACAAATGTCTTGAAGTTCTTATCAACTTATTAATGGTCTCAACCATATGAACAGGTATTCTAATAGTTCTAGCTTGATCTGCAATTGCTCTAGTAATTGCCTGTCTAATCCACCAAGTAGCATAAGTACTAAATTTAAATCCCTTAGTATAATCGAACTTTTCAACAGCTTTAATCAATCCCATATTTCCCTCTTGGATCAAATCCAAGAACAACATTCCTCTTCCAACATACTTCTTAGCAATACTAACAACTAATCTCAAATTAGATTCTGTCAATTTTTGCTTAGCGGCTTCATCATGTTCATAAGATAATTTAGCATATTTAAGCTCATCTTCAAAAGACAAAAGAGGTATTTTTACCAATCTCTCTAAATACATTCTTACAGGATCATCAACACTAATACCTTCTAACGTATCAATATTAACATCTGAAATATCTAAATCTTCAACTTCCTCTAAATCCTCAATATTTGGTTCTTCATCATCAAGGTCAACAGTTTCATTAGCAACTTGAATATTTAATTTCTCAAGTTTATCAAATAGTTTTTCCATTTCATCAGGAGAAAAAAATCACCAAGCTGTGCCGCTAATTCACTATAATCAATTTTTCCCTTTATCTTTAACATTGTTAACAATTTGATCAATTTTTGATACAGTAGCATTATCATTCTTATCTTTTTAGACAATTTAGAATTCATATCTTCAATATTATCTATATTATCAATATTTTTCAACATTTTCCACTTCTTTTTTTCTAGACATTATAGTCCCTCCCTATTTCATTTTCGCCAATTCCAAAACTACATTTGTTAATTCACTTTCAATATCTTTTTATTAACTTCTTCTTCACTATTTTCCAATTTTAAAATCAAATCATTTCTCAAAAGCAATTAATTTCTCTTTATAGTAAATCTTTTTCAATATCTTCAATTGCCTTATTTTGCATCACTAATTTCAAAAATCATAAGATAAAAATTCCACTAATATAATTAATATCATCTTCATCATCAAATAATGAAATTATATTATCAGGCATGTTATTCAAATCGATTTTTATCATATAAAAATCCCAATAACTTTTCTATTTTTTTCAGATTTTATTAAATCTAAATCAACAACACTTTTTATTCTATCAAATGATAATTTAGTATAATCAACTAGCAAATACACAACCATTCCTTCACGTTTTTCTAGTTGCAACATCTATTTTAGAATCCTGTGAACTTTTTTAAAACAATATTTGACTTTTCAAAATTCATAGCTCCAGTAGAACTTTTATACAACAATTTATCAACTTCAGCAACTATCGCATTTTTGCTAATCTCGTAAACTTTCGCAATCCTATCAATATAAACTTCTCTCTCAATATTATTATCAACATTAGAAAGAATCTTAGCAATTTCAGTTAAAAATTTAACTTTATCATTAACATTATTTAAATCAAGATTAGATTTCAAAACTTTTTATTTTAAACTCAACTCCTGAAATAGCATCATCCATAGCTTTTTAACATTTTTCTCAGGTCCAAACTTTAACACATATTCATCAGGATCTTTAGCACCAGAAATTTGAAGAATACGTATATCAATATCCATACTTTTCAAAAATTTCCATACCTCTTATAATTGCTTGTTGACCTGCACCATCAGCATCATATCCCAATATAACCTGTTCCGTATTTCTCCTAAGTAATCTCCCTGAGAATCAGTCAATGCAGTTCCCCAAAGAGGCCACAACATTTGTAATACCCCTTTGATATAATGAAATTGCATCCATATATCCTTCAACAATCAATAATCTTTTCAAAGGTCCATGAACACCATCTTTTTGCAACATTCAAACCAAATAAATTTCTCCCTTTACTATAAACAATATTTTCAGGAGAATTAATATATTTAGGTTTACTATCATCAAGAACTCTTCCACCAAAAAGCAATAAACCTACCTCTTTCATCTCTAATCGGAATCATTAATCTATTTCTAAACTTATCATAATAACCTCTCTCAGATTTTCCAATTAAACAAGATGCTACAAGCTCTTCTTCAGTAAATCCCTGTTCCTTTAAATATCTAAGTAATTCATTACTACTATTTGATGAATAACCTATTAAAAAAAGATTTTTAAAGTAGCATTATTCAATTTCCTCTTCTTTATATAATCCTGTGCAATTTTAGAAGTAGGTTTATATAAATTTTCATGATAAAATTTTTGCTGCTAATTCATTAATTTTATAAACTCTATTTTTTTAATTTAATACTTTCTTCTTCTGCTTTACTAATATCATTAGGTAATTGAATTCCACTTTTTTTCAGCTAACAATCTCACTGAATCCAAAAAGCCAATATTTTTCAATCTTTTTACAAAAATTAATAACATCTCCACCAACACCACAACCAAAACAATGAAAAATTTGCTTATCCGGCGACACCGAAAAAGATGGTGACTTTTTCATTATGAAATGGACAAAGACCAAAATAATTTCTACCCTTTCTCTTCAATGTCATATATTGAGAAATCGTAGAAACAATGTCATTACGTGATCTTATTTCATCCAATATTTCATCATTATATCTCTCCATTAATCAGCCTTTTCAAAATAAAAAAATTGTACATAACTACATAATCAAATAAAAAAAGCAAAAGGAAATACAAGCTAAAATAATATTTCCTTTGCCTTATACTTACTAAACAGTAGTTGTTCCATTATCAAAAGGAATAAACTTTGTAACAGCACTTTTTGTAAATCAATTGTAGCTTCTGTTGGCACTCTGTACTCTTTATAAGACATTTCAATTTTATTATCAATTAAACGCTCAACTTCATCCTGTGGAGTCTTTTTCTGCTAAAAGCTAATTCGCTTACTAATATTAATCTAGCATTACTAAGCATTTTTTCTCCAGTTGATAATGTTCCTTTTTTTCTTTTTGCTGGAATGTCAAATTTCTTACAACATCAGCAACTTGATAAATATCACCTGTTTTTCATTTTTATCCAAATTATCTCTATATCTCTTATTCCAATTTTTGAGACATTTCTGTTTCATCTTGTTCTAATAATTTTTAATACATTTTTAGCACTCAGTCTCATCTATTATACCTCTTACACCTAAAGACTCAGCCTTTGATGTAGGAACCATAACTTTAACTTCTCCTGGCATCTTAATAACGTAATACTGTAGTTTTTTTCTCCCAATATTTCTTTTTCTTCTATAGAATCTATTGTCCCTGCACCATGCATCGGATATACAATGTTATCACCAATTCTAAACATACAGCACCTTCCTTTTTATGTAATCTGTAAAATATAAATTTTTCAATCTTTTTACACATTACTATTATAGCACTTTTTAGGCTTAAAGTAAAGTCAAATACGCAATATGATATTTCAATTATGAAATTATCTTAATAATTAAATTAAAATATTATTTCAAAAAAACAGGTAACTAAACATCAATAATTACTAAAAACAATTTATCCAAACATCATCAATCTCTTAAGAATTATTTCCTTCGTATTAAAACAATTCATTAATATTACAACTTTCTGTATAGGATTAAAAAAATTTATCCAACAAAAATATATCTTTAAATCTATATTTAATATTCTTTCTCTTAATAATTTCATCACATGTAAACATTTTTACATGGTAAAACACTTTGCAGAACAATGCTTATCAATTAAATATTCACATTGAACTAATTTATTCGAAAAATGTTTAAAAAATGTCGACAACATCCACAAGTACAATTAAAAATCTCTCTTTGCAAAACATTTATCATTCTTAAAATCACAAATATTTTTTTACAAATAAACTCATTATCCAAATAATCACAAGCAACATCATAAATATACTCATATTTATCAAATTTACTTTTAAGTAAAACAATCTTAATCGCTCTAATCAAATCAAAAAAATATCTTTTTATATTCTTCAGAACTATTAAAAACTATAACTCTAAAAAGATGTTCCAATTTCTTTCTTAACTTTTTTTATTAATATGCTTAATTTTTATTAAAAATTTTATTTTTATTTAACAAATTAGAACAATCAAATGCAAATATTAATTTTTTTCGTATCCTTTTCCATTATCAAATTCATAATTTATATCAGAAAGAAAATATACTTTTGAAGAATCGTAATCAAATTTATCAACTTTTTTATATCATTTATTTCTTTTTCCTAAACTAACACTATAATATTCCAACATTTATCCATCCCATTAAATATTAATTCTCTTTAACACTCTTAATATTTTTGAAGTTCAAATCTATATTTTTGACCATTTTTTTATTAACTTCTTCTAAAAACATTTCATATGGTCTACACCACAATTTATTTTTCACCATATAAAAGCTCTATAAGCCACCATTTTTTCACCAGTTTCACTATGATATATAATATCTTCAACAAAATAAAAGTCTCCTTTATAATGTTTATAAATACCTTTAATTTTTAACTCTTGCATATAACACTCCTTTAATATTTATATAAAAGAGCAATTAAAAATTAATTGCCCCTCTGATGTATTTATTATTCTTTTATTTCTTTATTATCTATTTTATTTTTTTATCCATCCAATCTTTACCGTCAACTGCTCTTGCCACTAACATAGATACATTTGGATCTCCAGCTGCATTTAATAATGTTGCTGGTGCATCAATTAAAGTTGCAATAACTGTTAATATTGGTAATGCTTGTAAAGGAAATCCCATCATTGTTAAAATTAACATTTCAGAAATCGTTCCACCACCTATTGGAACACCTGTTATTAATAAGTTTGCCAATATTGAAACACCAATTATTTGTCCAATACCCGGATTAATTCCAAACAAACAAACTAAAAACATAATTTTAAATACTGATCCTATCATAGAACCATCTTTATGAAAAACTTGTACCAAGAGATACAACAGTTCCAGAAATATCATCAGATATTCCCATTTTTCTACTTGCCTCAATATTTACTGGTATACAAGCCGCAGAAGAACATGTTCCAACAGCTGTTAATGTAGAAGGTATTATATTTTTTTCCAAAAAGGCAACAACTCCCTCTTTCCTCCAGCAATAAATGCACAAATAGTATAAAATACTACATAAAACAACAATGCTACAATAGTATAAATTACAAATAATTTAGCATAACCAACTGCAATTGATTCACCAAACTTTCCAACCATAGTTGCAAAATAGCAACCAAGTCCTATTGGTGCATACCAAATTACAATTTGATTTAATTTTTAATATTATAGCATAACAAGAATCTAAAAATTCTTCCACAGGTTTTGCAGAATCACCAGCCATATTCATTGCAATTCCAAACAAAATAGATGCAACAATTAAAGCTATAATGTTTGATTTAGACAACAATTTAGAAAAAAATCATTAACAGTTAATGTATTTGCAACTATTTGCAATATTGATTCATCCTCTTTTTTTGTCTTTTTGTTTCTTGCTCTTCAACTGAAACCAATGAATTTTTGATTGTTTCAGAATCTTTTGTTTCAATTAATTTAACTTTTATAAGTAGAAAAACGCCAACTAATAAAGCAATCAAGCCTGTAAGTAAAAACATAATTACTGTTATAACCATAATTTTTACCTAATCTTTTAGGTTGCTTCATTTTAGCAATTGCTGTCGTAATACTTTAAAAAAATACCAATGGTATTATGATAATAAACATCAGATTAATAAAAATGTCCCCAAATGGGCTTAAAATAGCTGCTTTTTTTCTTTAAATACCAATCCAACGATTGTTCCAATTATTATCGCAACTAATAAAATAATAACTGATTTGTAAGTTTTTAAAAATTTTTTTCATAATATAACTCCTATAAAAGAGCTTATAAAGTAATATAGTCATATTAACTCTATTTATATATTACAAATATTTAATTATTTCTTGTCAGTAGATCCAAAAACCACCAACTCTAACGCCTGCGGCATTATCATTATCAACAACTAAATATTTAGTAAACAAAACTTGACCCTATACTATCACCTTTTTCACTTCAATATCATGATCACTACAATTAAAATATGCAAAATAGAAATGTCCATCATTTCCTTCATTTCCATAATAATCAGAATCAACTAAACCAACACTATTAGCCATTAAAAAAATCCCTTTTTAGGGCCACTACTTCTATTTAATAATAAATAGCACTCATCAGGTTGACAATACGCTTTAAGACCAGTAGGTATCAATGTTGGTTTAATACCTGGAATAAATTTAGGTATTATAATATCTTCTGCAGCCTCCACATCATATCCAGCTGAATTTTTTTGTAGAACGCTTAGGCAAATTAATACCTTTATCTTCCCATCCTTTAGCAATTTCAAAACCACGTAATCTATCCATAGTAGCCTCCTTTTATATTTCGTATAGTGATTTCATTATAAAAAAATTTATATTTAGTGTCAATATACATTTTTTCAATTCATTTCTTAATAATTTATAATCTGGCATATATTTACCAACCATATTCCAAAAAAATCCTTAGAATGATTCATATATCTCAAAATGACAAAACTCATGTAAAAACAACGTAATCAATAACTCTTTGGTCATATTTCATTAAATCAGGGGTTAATTGTTATCTTTCTCTTAGAATTACACTTCCCCATGCAGTTTTCAATTTTTATTACAACAACATTAGGGGCAATATTGATTACACCTCTCCACATATCTACAGATTTATTAACAACAACTATAGCCAATTTATAATACATTTTTATCTATCAAATCTTTTTATTTTATCAACTGACGAATCTTCATTCACAAAAAAACATTAATAAATCCATTTTCCATATTAACAATGGACTTTTTTTAAAAATCACCACGTTCCACATTTAATATATAATTATTTCCTAAAAATTTTTAAAAAAACTTCGCCACTAACAAATCTTTAACCGATTTTTTCTTCAACTTCTTTAAGTTTCTTCAAAAATCCAATCTTCTTTAGAATTGATAAAATCAATAACTCGATTATCTGAAATACTTCTAGGAACTTTTACAATAACTTTACCATCTCTAATCAAAATATACATATTTTTTAATCTTCGCTCTAACAAGTTCATAATTCAAAGTTTTTACTAAAATCCATTTCAATTTCTCCACTATAATTCATTCAAAAATTATAACAATTACCAACCAACAATTCAACTAATCCCAAAAACTTGAAACTATGACAAGATTTAATATATAATGAATCTGAATATTTTAAGAAAGGTATTCCATATGAAATATAATTTAAAAAAATGAAAAACAATGTATATGAAAAGCGACAACCTTAAAGATTTACGTGATCTTATACAATTATACAAAAATAAATATTTAAAATTATCAGCATTTGAATATAAACTAAAAACCAACTGATAAAGAATTAATTGTAAAAACATTTGAAGAGTTTGTAACAGATATTGAAGATTTTGGAGCATATATGCTAAAAACAACTTCAAAAGAGTTGCAATTATATCTCCTAACAGATATGAATGGTGTGTCTCATATTTAGCAGCAACAACTTCAAATATAGAAGTTGTACCACTTGATAAATCACTACCATTAAATGAAGTTTCAGATTTATTAGAACGTAGTGAAGCAGATACAATAATCTATGCGAAACAATATCATGAAGCCATAACTTCATGTCAAAACAAAATCTGTTTTGACGAGAAATTTGAAGATTCGCTACTTTATTCAGAAGAATTAGATAAGTCTAGAAAAACTTGATCATACAGAATATAACAACATAAAAATAGATAATGAAAAAAATGTCAGTAATGATTTTTTTACATCAGGAACAACAAGTATTTCAAAAGCAGTTATGCTTTTCACAAAAAAATCAATTTGTACAGTTATCAACGATACAAAAAGAATGTTTTATGTGCCAAAAGGAAGTAGATTTTTATCATTTCTACCTCTACACCATGTATTTGAGGTGTAATAACATTTTTATTCGGATCATCACTTGGTGTTACACTAATCTTCTGCGATGGATTAAAAATATTTTTGCAAGTAACATCAAAGATTATAATATAACAGGTTTTTGTATGTGTTCCACTAGTAATTGAAATGATTTATAAAAAGAATTATTAAAGAATTAGAGAAAAAAATTAAAATTAGTTAATTTCTTAAGAAAAAAATATTTAGACACACATCAATAAAAACAAGACGTAAAGTATTTAAACAAATTTTTGACAACATTGGCCCTAATTTACAATCAATTATTGCTGGTGGAGCTGCACTTGATAAAGATACTGCACAAGGATTATATGATTTCGGATTTGACGTATATCAAGGTTGTAGCTTAACTGAAACATCAGGTGTATAGCAGCAGAAAATAAATATGTAAAAACCAGGAAGCGTAGGTTTTTCCATTTTCAAGTTCAGAAATTAAAAATTTTTTGAACCAGATAAAACAGGTGAAGGAGAAATTATAATCCGTGGTGATGCTGTAATGCTTGGATATTACAAAAACGAAGAAGCCACAAATTCCGCAATTATTGATGGATGGTTTCACACTGGAGATTTAGGGAAAAATGGACAAAAAGGCATCTTATCAGTTACAGGTAGAAAAAGATGTAATAGTTTTTAAAAATGGTAAAAAGTCTTTCCAGAAGAATTAGAAAAACTAATAAATGATATCCCATATATTAATGAATCAATGGTATTTTGGACATATTGAAAAACACCAAATTAAATAGAAATTCAGACATTGTATTATTTGCAGAAATAGTTATTCTTCCAGAAAATAAAGAAAAAAATATTTTCCAAATAAAACAGATGAAGAAATATTTGAACAAGTTAACGAAGATATAAAAAAATCTAGTTAATAGAAAAAAATACCAGCATATAAATATATTAGAAAAATTATTATTTCAAACGAAGAATTAATTAAAAACAACAACAAGAAAAAAATAAAAAGAAACAAAGAATTAGAAAAAAATAAAAGAAAAAAATTGGAAGTTTAACAGCTTCCAATTTTATTTTTTTATTAAAAATAGGTTTTCTAGTGATCTCAAGCAATCCGAAGTTTAGTAAAATCTACAACATTTACTTTTTCCTCTATCAAATTTAGTACAACCATTAAAGTAATCAATAACCATTTTTTTCTTTTCTTCATCATTATTCAGATTAATAAAATCAACAATAATTATGCCAGATATATCTCTAAGCCTCAATTGTCTCAGCAACTTCCTTAGCCGCTTCAATATTAGTATTTAAAAATACACCACGTTTATTACTAATTATATTTTTTTCCAGAATTAACATCAATCATTGTACCAGCAAATGTCTTCTCTATTATTAAATATCCTCCCGACTTTAACATAACTTTAGATTTCATTTTATATTTTTAAATTTTTATCAATAAACTGAAAAACTACATTTAGGATATTTTAATTTAAGTATTTCAAGTTCTTCAACATCATTAACTTCAACCTCTAAACCATTACTATATAAATCATTAATCAATTTATCAACAACATTACCAACATCATATAAACATTCTACATTAGAAGAATTATTAAATTTATTAATAACTTCATCAAATTTATTAGATAATTCTTGTATTTCCAAAATCAACGCATCAAACGAAATATTTATAGAAGAAGATCTCAAAATAATTCCATACTTAAAATTATAACTATTTAATAATTCCAATAATTCTTTCTTATAATTAATAGGTAATCTATTAAAAATAAATTCCTTTATCAAACATCAAAACAACATTTTTTTGCCAGTCAATTTAATCTTTTTCAGTTAACTTAGGGTCCTTATTTTTCAACCTGATTTTTATAACCTGTACTAATCTAAAATCACTTTTTATTAATAACTTTGCTAATCCTGCAGTTTTTCAAAAGCCTTTAATATCCTTACCTTGAAGCATACCATCTTTATAAATACCAATATTGCAAAAAGCAACTTCAATATCATCTACAATATTCTTAACTTTAGCAGAATAAATATTTCCTTCAATATTTTTAAATCATCGTAAAATTCAACTAACTCCACCATTCTGATAAACTCCAACTCTATTATTCAATGAATCAATAAATAATTTATACATATTACTCACTTCCATTATTCAAATTCATAGCTAAGTCAACGCCTTTTACAATAATATCAATCGTTGCATTCCCTGCTTTTTCAATTGCAGGAACATATATCACATATTTATCATCACTAAGCTTTTCAATAACATGTTGAATAAGTAGCTCTTTAACAATTGGCTTTCCAGTACCAATTCTAACTCTTGGAAAATTAACATTATTCAAATATTCAATTAATGATCTCATACCATTATGAGTACCTGGACCACCTTTTTCTAATCTTTACAACACCTTCACTAATATCAATATCATCATAAATAACAATAAGATTTTTCAATTGGCAATTTATAAAAATTCATAGCTTGAATAACTGCTTTTCCACTATCATTCATATAAGTTTGTGGCTTCATTAAAATTACTTTTTCACCATTAATAATTCCACTACCAATTAAAGAATCAAATTCCTTTTTCTTTACCTCAATATTATATTTCTTTGAAATATAATTAACAGCATCAAATCCTACATTATGACGTGTCTTAGAATATTCTGGCTCTGGATTACCGAAGTCCTACTACTAAATACATAATCATCCTTTCACTAAATAACATTATTTTCACAAGCTCTAATTAACCTATTCATAATACTTAATCCTAAATTAACTTTTTCAAGCCCCTCAATAACTGCATAATCACAATTATAAGAATCAATCTTTTCTCAAATTAGAAAACAAATTTTTTCGAAACTAAATTCAAATTTTTTCTACTTCCATAGACAAAAATTTATCAGTATTAATATATTCCTTATCCTCATCAAATCCCAATACTAAAATATCATCACCATTATCTAATAACCTATTTATCTTTTTCAATTTCATTATCCACAACTAATACACATTTTGTATTAGGAGCATAATGCCTATATTTCATACCAGGACTTTTCAATTTTTGTATTGCTATCAACTTTTTAAAAAGATTATCACTTAACTTAACTACTCCGAGCAACTCCTTTAATATCATTTTCAGTAACAAATCCAGGCCTTAAAATAACAGGAATATTATCAACAACTTTTACAACTGTTGACTCAATTCCTATATCAGAATCACCACCATCAACAATAACATTTACTCTACCATCAAATTCATCTTTAATATCTAAAACATTAGTACCACTAGGTTTTTCCTGAAATGTTTGCACTAGGTGCAGCAATGGGAAATCCACATTTTCTAATAACTTCATTAATAATTTTATTAGATGGCATTCTAACACCAATAGTATCCATATTACATGATGCAACATCAGAAATCAATTTAGATTTCTTTAAAATCAATGTAAAAGGTCCAGGCATAAAAGCTTTAACTAGCTTCTTTTCAACCTCATTTAAATCACATGTTACTTTTTTCAATCATATTAATATCAGAAACATGCACTATCAATGGATTATCCTGTGCTCTTCCTTTAGCTTCAAATATCTTTTTACAAGCAATATTTGAACAAGCATTTGCTCAAGACCATAAACAGTTTCAGTTGGTAAAATTACTAATTCATCCTTTTTAACATATCAACAACAATATTTAGTTCATTTTGATTAACTCCATTTTTCCAATCAAAAAAACTATCATATATTAATACTTCCTTATATATAATATATTAAATAGTACTACCTTTTATTATATTTAGCAAGTTTTTTTATTTCTAAAACATAATTAATTCTACAAACTATTGATTAATTTTTACACTTTATCTTTTTAATTATAAAAAGATTCCAAATAAAACACTAATAACTATTCCATAAACACCAGCTTTTTATACCAGTTTTAGGCACAATTAATAATTTATTACTATCTTTTATTATCTTCTAAATTCAATTCTTTATAATTATCAATAGTTTTAACTTCAACATTATTATTTTACCAAATCAGAAACATCATACTCCCCACCTCTATAAATTTTTAATATATACTCTCTTCTCTCCTGGTTTAAAAATCTTTAATTAACATTCTTGCAGTGTTTTCATAAAATTCCCATCCTGCATTATCTTCACTTCTCGCTACATAACCATTAGGAATATAATCAATTAAACTTGCATCAACGATTTTTCTCTTCAGTATTTTTAACAACAATCTTATACTCAATAACAACACCCTAAATTATTTTTTTAAAATCATTATTTGGTATATCAGCTTTAACTAATTTTCCCATAATAATCATGTACTCTACCTTTAATATCAGCTCTAATAATATTCATATCAACACTTAAATTATGTCTTAATTTTTCTATAAAATAATTTACTTCAATATCTTTTCTTCCAATTATTCCTTTCTCAATTTCAGGCTTTTTCACTAAAATGTAATTATCAAATTCTTTTTAGCGGTATTATATTCACTACCTTCCCTTAATTTTTTTCACTTCTTTATCCATAATTTTATTATTATCTTTATCAATGTGCTTTTACTATCAAGTCACCTCTCTAATATAATAATAATTTATTTCAATATCTTTATTTGAAAACTTAATAATATTTTCCTTAGGTCCTTCAATTAATATATAATTTTTAAATTTCTTTCTATCTAATTTAAAAATCATCACCTTCAAGACCATTATTAATACTACTATCCAATTTTTCTTTAATCTTTTTATCAATATAATTCACCTTTATTATAGAATTCTTTTTATAAAAAAATATTTTACATCAATATTTGAAGCAACTTTTTCCTTTAGGGCTCTCCAACTACTTTAACAAAAGTATATCCTTGAATATCTTTTTATCAGTAGCATATTCACTATTAATCCTTTTTGTTCATTTTTTTCAGATGTAGCGATTTCCTTATTATTATTAATATCAATATATTTTTACATTAATATCATAAAACTTAGAATAATAATAATTAACAATTTGTTCTTCTTCTTTTTAAAACAACATCTGCTTTTTCAGGTGATTCTATTAAAAACATAATTATCAAAATTCATTCCAGCAGTCTTAATAACTTTTCCTATTTCACCTGACTGATAATCCTCTTTCAAAAACATTGCCAGTTTCCTTATCAATATGTCTAACTTTAACACCTGAACTTTGCAAATTAAATGTAACTTTTAAATTAGAATCTCCTCCAGCTCTTTCCATATAAAAATACTTTTTAGCGTATGTTTTCCCTGTGATAATTTATGAAGAAAAAGCCTTCTTTTCAACATTTCTCTCATTAGTTTTCTGATCATTACTTGCAACTAACTCATACCAAACTTTATTTTTAGCAAAAATTTATATTTCCTTTTAACTGAGTATGTGCACCACCTAAATCAAGCACTAACTCATCATCAACATAAACCCAAACATCATCATCACCAGAAAAAAATCAAAAATCATATCATCATATTTACCAGTTTCAGAATTTAAAGTTTTTCCATCTTTCGTCATTAAAAATGGAATATCAAATCTAGCAGTAAAATATAAATTACGTTTATCAGGATTCTTAGTATCATCATTTTCATTATTAAATGGATAAAATCCATATTTATTACCAGATTTCAAAATAAACTTTTTATTAGCATAATCTTTAACAACAAATAATTTATTACTATCAAAAGAATAATATCCATTCTTTTCTTTTTTTAAATGGAAATTTCCAATTATTTAAAAGCCTGTACATATTCATTTCCAACTAAAAGCATTTCTAGGAAAGAAACTTGTCCCATTCTTTAAACTTTCAACTATCCTTAAATTATTATTCTCTAATTTTTGACTTAGCCAAATTCCAAGAAACACCATCAACCTTTCTCGGTATATTAGGTTCAACAAATTGATTAGAATGACCATTAGAAACCAATCCATAGCACATTCCAAATAACATCATATTTTTGATCAACTTTAGCTTTTTCATACTGTGATAATCTATCATATTGATCTTTAGGCAAATTTCTCATTTTAGCATTATACTTATTACAATCAAAATCAACTAAAAGTACTATTAACATATCTAACATCATTTTATAACATCATTAGTAGCTCCCAAAACTTTAACATTTGTACACAAAGCTGTAGCAAAGCAATACACTACTTGCAATACCAACTTTTAATACATTACTTTTATTCATATTACTCCTTTTCTACTGATAAATATTCTCCCCAAAATATTTATCACAATTTAATCAGGAAATTATTAAAAGACATCGACTTTTTAGATAAAAATACAATTAAGATTAAAATATAGAATTAATAATTCTTAAATTAAGATTACTACCATATATTACCAAAGTCAACAAAAAGAATATGCAATAATACGACAAAATTCGCGTCATACTACTCATATTCTCTTTCCATACATCTATTAAAATATAACTTAGAAATTAAATTAATTTCTGCTTTCGATTCATCACTAACTTTTAAATGAATATAATTTCTTAGGATCACAATTAATTATATAAAAATAATGACTTAATCGTAGACTCTGTGACTTGGATTGCACTTTTATCAAAAAGTTGCACAATCAACACATTTTAAACAATCATCCATTATACTAAAAATATTTAGAAATATTTTTATTACAAACACTACAAACATGCTTCAAATCAGGCTTAAATCCAATAATACTTAACAATCTAAACTTAAAAATAGACATTACAAAATCCAAATCCATTTCAACATTAGCAATAACATATAAAGTATTAAGAGACAAGCTGTAAAACTCTATAAAAATTATCATTTTCACCAGTAACATCATTAATAATTTTAGTAACTCTTACAGCATAATTCAATTTATCAATATCAAGCCTAATATTATAAAAATCTCGATTGGCTCACAAGAATTAATTCTATAACTAGAAATTCCTTTGTAAAACCATAAAATCTCAAAACATAAAAATTGAGTACCTGCCATTAAAGGACTCTTACTCTTTCGAGAACCTATAGCAGCACCCCAATTTTCCCTAAATTTGGAGTTAATAAAGTAATCATTCTGTCATTATCATTCAAATTATATTGCGATAAAACCAAACCTTTTTGTTTTTTATTACACCCATATTAATTCTCTTCTTTTTAATTTAAATTTATTAACTATTTTCATATCATTAATCCAATCTTCTTTTACTTTAACCCAAATATTCAAATTTACTTTAACACCAAGCATCTTCAAGATCATATCTAGCAAAAAGTACCTATTTTTCAACATTTTGACCGTTTTTACCAATAATAATTGATTTATGAGATTCTCTAACACAATAAATAGTAACATCAATATCAAAAACTTCTTATTATCCACAGTCTTACGCATTTTCATTTTTCACATTCAACTAAAATACCATGTGGAACTTCTTCTTTAAGCAATCTCAAAGCTTTTTTCTCTAACAGTTTCTTCAACCAATTCCCTCGAAGTTTGTGTTGTATATTCATCAACATCATAATATTTAGGTCCAGGTAATAAATTATTTTCAATTTCTTTAACCCAAAACATCCAAATTATTATTTTTTTACAACAGATAAAGGAACAATTGAAACAAAATCAATTAATTCACTATATAAAGTGATTTTTCAGCAATCTGTTCCCTATAATCAAATCTACTTTGTTTAATACTAAAATAATAGGTCTTTTTGCTTTTTCAATTTTTCAATAGTTTCATTATCAACCTTTTTATCAGTAGCATCAACTACATAAACAATTACATCAACATCAGGGATAGTTGATATTGCTGACTCATTCATAACCTTTCCAAGCTTAGAATGTGCTTTATGAATTCCTGGAGTATCTATAAAAAAATAATTTGAGAGTATCACTATTTAATATACCTCTAATTATCTTTCTAGTAGTTTGTGGCTTATTGGCAATTGCAGAAACTTTTTCACGAACTAACGCATTAATAATACTAGATTTTTCCTACATTAGTTCTACCAATAACTGTAACAAATCCAGACTTAAATTTTTCAGTACTCATAAATTTCCTTTCTACATTCTAAAAATAGTCAAACCATAAATTGCAATAATAATTAAAACACCCATAGCTGCTCCAAAAAGCACTTCAGCAAATGTCCTTTTTATCATTCATACGATTTCCAGAAGCATTATAGATAATATTAAAAGCAAGAGCAAATACAAATAAATTCTTTGTATTCAACCAAATTGAAGACAATATAGCAAAAAGCAATTGCAGCTTGTCCACTAGGAATAAATCTACTAGTTTCACCTGTTTTCAAATTTCTTTCCCTCTGTATAGCTTTAATACCAAATTATAACAATTCCTGTAATAATTATTCCAACAAATGCAATATGTGAATTAGTAGATGATATATGATTTAATAAACTATTACTCATATCCACTAATTTAGCTTCTTTAAAAATAAAAATATAATACTACAATTGCATTAATAGCAGCTAGCACAACTGCACCAGCTGCAACATCTTTCGCAATTTTCGCTTTAGGATGATATACATCAACTAATAAATCAACAACTGTCTCAATTGCAGTATTCACTAATTCTGCAAAAAAATTACAAAAATATCGACATTGTTAAACACAAAAATTCAGATGTAGTAAATTATAAAACAAACTAAGTACCATAGTAACAAAAACCTATAATTAGCTGCTTTCTAATATTGGTTTGTGTTGTCGCACTATAAACAATACCATTTACTGCATTACTACAAGCTTGTAAAAAATCTATTATAGAGCCTCTCATCTTTTTTTCTCATTCTTCGACTATAACATTCTCCTCAATCCCTAGTAATATTTAACTTATTTTAAAAACAAAATCTTCTTTTTCTCATAACAACTTTATCACTATCGATTAAATGGTCATATCCCAGTACAATGATAAAATCCATGAACTACCATATAAGACAATTCTCTTTCAAAAACTATGTCCATATTCAATAGCCTGTTCTTTTCACTCTAGGAATAGAAATAATTAAATCACCAAAAGGCTCTTCATATTCATACTTTTGAGCAATCATATCATCTAATTCACTTTCAAACATTGGAAAAAGACAATACATCTGTAGCATTGTCAATATTTCTATACTCTTTATTAATTTCTTTTTATTACATCATTATTAGTTAACCTAATACTCAAAATATAAAGACATGTCACTCATATTTTCAACTTCAAAACATTCAGCAACAACTTTATTAATTAATTTATCATATTCAACATTTTTCATCAATTTTATCATACGTAATCTCAACAAAACTGCTTCATTTAATTCTTCCTTTTTAATAACTTTAATTTTTAGTAAATTTATAAACTTTGTCAAACTTTTTATATGAATTTTTAAACACTTTAAATTACCAAGTTCAAATAATTTTGAGTTATAAAACTTAATAATTCTATAATATTTATCCCCATATTTTTCAAAAATTTTCATATCAGCTTTAATAAACAAAATTTGTCTTTTTAAATCATACAAATTATGGTCAGTATTTCTTAAATTATCAATTTCTTTTTCTTTTTAGACCAAATTCAACAAAGAAATTTCTATCACTATCAGAATTCCAATACATCTTTACAGAAAGTAATCTATCAACATATTGTTCCATGGCTTTTTAACAACAACTGATAGGCATTCTCTCTTTTTCTAGAAATTTTTCGTATCAACTATTAAATTTCTAATATCTTTTAATGTTCTAACATACATTTTTCAGCAATAACTAGTGGTAAACTATGTGTAAATAATTTCTACTCATAGCAATCAAAAATCATTCGTTTATCCAATGTATCTATTTTGATCCAATTTTTCCAACTTCATAAGTCTCATACATTGAATACAATTTAACAATATCTTCATCTGTCATTTTTTCTTTAAGGAAACAATATTTCTAACATATTCATCAAGAACCTCAAAAACCTTATCATATAATTCAATTTTTCCTATTAATATCAACTTTTTCAGTCATCTTCATAGAATACTGTTTTAACAATTTTTATACAAAAATATCTTGTTGACTAATATAAAAATTAAGATATTCATCATAGACTTTTTGTTTTCTTCGTATTTTTAACAATATCAAAATCCAATGATAATAAATATTGCTGTTTCCTTAATTTAAATTCAATATCATCATCTTCTTTTAAATGAATAATATTATAATATCTTCCCATTGCTTCTTTTTCAAACTCTGAAGCAACATTATTTCTAACTTTTTATAAATTGTATTAATAATCAAATCATCAATAGCATCCATATATAATGAATAATACATTTCAAAATTTCTATCAGCAATTACTTTCTTCTGTTCTTTAACATTTTTGACAAAGCTTTAAAGCCTTTCAAAACATTATTTCTTTTAAATTTATAATTAAATTATTAATACCTTCTCTTGTCGGTTCAAATATTTTTGCTAAAAAGTACTTCCTATCTTTGAAAAGAACGTCCTCTTCGTATCATAGATTCTTAAACTATTTTTCTCTAACGCTCATACAATCCATCCTTTTCAAAATTAATTTTCATTAGTATCTCTATAAATAAAATCTATAGAACAGCAACTATAATTAAAAACATTTTTATCATAAATAAATAAATTTAAAAGCCTTTTTGCAATAAAAATTTACCAATTTTTCTATTGTTTTTCATGATTATTTAACTATATTCCATCAATCATTTTCACATTCCATTTTTAAAAGAAATTCTTCAAATTTCATCACTTCTTTGGTCACTGGATGTACAAAAGATAATTGATAAGCAAATAAACATATATTCAATTACTTCTTCCATGATATTTATTATCACCATACAAGGCATGTCCTCTTGAAGAAAATTGAACTCTAATTTGATGATGTCTACCTGTCTTTAAATCTATTTTTACCAAAGACAAATCATCATCATGATTATATTTCAAAAACTTCATAATTCAGTTCAGCCTTTTTAGCACCTTTTTAGATTCTTTAACAACATAACTCGTATTATTTTTGATCTTTCCACAAATAATCCACAAAAGTACCAGATTTTTCATCAAATTTACCATTAACGATTGCTAAATATTTCTTATTAAAACTTTTATTTCTCACTTCTTCACTAAGCCTTGAAGCTGCCTTTGACGTTCTAGCAAAAACCATAATCCCACCAACTGGTCTATCCAATCTATGAACTAGTCCTATATAGACATTTCCAGGCTTGTTGTACTTTTCTTTAATATATTCTTTTAATCATTGTAAGCATATCTTTATCACCAGTTTTATCCTCTTGTGAAGGAACATTAACAGGTTTTTATAGCCACAATAATATGATTATCTTCATATAAAACATTCATTTATTTTTCCCACTTTGCAAAAATTCCACAAGGCAATATCAATTTTTGAATTAGTCATTGGTAAAACCAATTCACCATTAAAATAATAACCTTTAACTTTCTTTGGCATTTTTCATAATCAAAATATTTTTCTAAAACTTGACTAGAAATACCTGTAGTATAGGAATTTATCAAGAAAAAAACAAAAGGATCCTCAGATAAAATATTCATACATAAATCAATCAAATCACTAATATTTTTCCTCAAAATGCCATACTTCACCATTTGCGCCTCTTCCATAGAAGGAGGATCAAGTATAATTGCATCATACTTATTACCCCTTCTAATTTCACGATTAACAAATTTCACAACATCATCAATTAAAAATCTAATTGGCCTATCAGAAAGACCAGAACTTTTTAACATTTTTCCTTAGCCCATTCAATCATTCCTTTAGAACTATCAATATGAGGTAACTTCAGCACCAGCAGACAAACAAGCAACACTCGCACATCCAGTATACGCAAACAAATTAAGAACTTTTTATTTTTCTACCTGTTCTAGCCCTTTCATTTTTTTATCTTTTTCAATCATAAAATCCCAATTAACAGCTTGTTCAGGAAAAATACCTGTATGCTTAAATCCCATTGGTTTAACATTAAAAGTTAAATTTTTATATTTTACACTCCACTGTTTAGGAACAACTTTTTATAATTCCATGCTCCACCACCTAGATGAACTTCTTTCGTAAATAGCAAAATGTTTCATTCCAAAGCTTTTTAAAACTCCTATCTTTCCAAACAATTTGTGGATCAGGTCTAGTTAAGACAACATTTCCCCATCTCTCAAGCTTCATACCATCAGCCATATCTAAAATTTCATAATCTTTCCAATCTCTTGCGATATTCATTATAATTCCTCTTTTCAATCTATATGCTAAATCCTCATAAATGCCATTAACATCCATAAGTTCCTCAATTGAAGCCTCTTTGATTTTACTAACACTGCCAAATTTCTTCAAAAGAGCCACTTTTTAATTTCACCAATTCCATCAATATCATCTAAAGATGACTTTTTCATTGATTGATCTCTTAAAAATTTATGATAACCAATTGCAGTATCATGAACAGTATCTTGAAACGCAGTAATCAAATTAAATAATTGTTCCGAAACTTCAAACTCATTCCTATCTTCATCAATTAACGCCCTCGTTTGATGTTTATCATTTTTACCATACCAAAAACTGCAATATCAAGTTTTTGCCCTATCTCTCTTTCAACACTTTCAATAGCAAGTTTAATAGCTCTAATCTGCGTAATTCCACCATCTGCTAGTATCAAATCAGGTAATCTACCAAACCCTTATCCATAGAATACTTATTTTTTACTTCTTCACTCAAATCATTTCTATTACTCAAATTAATTGAATGACGCAGTCTTCTAACAACTGTTTCCATCATTGATTTTAGGGATCATCCTGACCATAAACAGTTTTAATTCTAAATTTCCTAGACAAATTCTTTTTAATAACACCATCCATCATTACACATTGCAGAAACCATATATTGTCCAGAAATATTTGAAATATCATAAGCCTCAATCTTCCTTGGCAAAGTATCAAGTGAAAGACATTGCTTAAGTTCAAGAACTAAGTTTTTATTTGCTTTTTCCTTATTATCCAATGTAATTCTTGCATTACTTTTCAGCCATTTCAACTCAACTCTAGCTTTCTCACCTTTTTGTGGACCCTAATAACAACTTTTCTACCAGCCATGTTAGTAAGCCAAACTTATACTTTCCCTATCTTCAAAAATCATTTCTAATCATAATTTTTATTAGGATTACGTCCATTATAATATTGTTTTTATAAAATCAGAAACAATCTCTTCATCAGATTCATCAGCCATATCTTTCAAAAAGAAAGTATCCCTACCTTCCATTTTACTATTTCTAATATAAAAATTTGAACACAAAACCATATCAGAATCATCTATTCTAGTAATACCAATAACATCAATATCATTATCAGAAATATTAGACACCTTTTTGATCTTTGAGCCATATTTTCAACTGCCAACAATTCATCACGATACCTTGCAGCCTTTTCATACTCAAAATCCTCAGATGCTTTATTCATCTTCTCCCTAAGTTCTTTTATAACAGGATTAATATTTCCATCCAAAATAGAAACAATCTGCTTAATACCATCTTGATATTCTTCTGCAGAAATATAATTCATACATGGTCCAGAACATTTTTATATATAATAATCAAACAAGCACGATCCTTATATCTAAATTTTTTTACATCTTCTAATCTTAAACTTATTCTTTATAAACTCAACTGTTTCTTTAGCTGAAGTAGCACTAGCATATGGGCCAAAATATTTAGCTCCATCATTAATAACTCTTCTAGTTATATAAACATCAGGATATATATCTTTAACATTAATCTTAATATATGGATATGTCTTATCATCTTTAAGTAGCACATTAAACTTTTGGCATATTTTTCTTAATTAAATTACATTCCAAAATCAAAGCTTCTTGCTCATTATCAACAACAATATATTCAAAATGATCAATTAATTTAACCATATTTTTCAATACGCTTAGTCTTATTAGTCTTTCTAAAATAAGACGTCACTCTATTCTTTAAAGAAACAGCTTTACCAACGTAAATAATTTTATCATTTTTATCATGCATAATATAAACACCGGGCTTAGACGGCAATTTCTTTAATTCTTCTTCAATATCAAACATTAATTATTTTTCTTTCCATCATTCTTTACTTTATTCCAAGGACTCTCACTACCAGTATATGTAGGATCCCAATTTTTCTTATCATTTTCCAAACTAATTTTTTAACTTCAGGAACATTTACTCCATTTAAATCTTCACTTTCATAAAATTCGACAATTGTATCATAATCTAAATTATCAAAAATCCATTGAGCATCAGCATATTGTAATTTAATAAAACTTCCATCAATAGAATTACCTAAATTATCGAATTCAACATAATTTAAGCTACTCAAATCACCTTTTTTCTTATAAGCAATACTTTTCAAAACAACATTTCCAGATACTTGAGTAACAAATTTACTATAATTTCCATTTTTGATTTTTAATCCAAAAGCCATCTATCACCTATATTATATTCAGTATTAACTCTTATATCTCTACCAACAATAGCGCTCATTACTTTAACAGATTTTTGATATTTACCATCATCACCTTTTTCATAAACAATAACAACATTTTTAGTTTTATTAACTCTAACTTTATATTTACCCTTAATCAAAACACTATTTGAATTATAAATTGGATTTGGTAAATCAGTAATACTTTTTATTTCATTTTAAATTTTGAACAAGGCCAGACTGTGCCATAAGTTCCTGCAATTTCCATGAATCAACTTTGGCATATTTCCTACACCTACCATTACATAATACAATATTATTAAAAAGTATTAAAAATTATAAATGCCAAAAACATCCAAAATAATTAAAAACCGTTCTGATTTTTAAAATTCATATCATCATTCTTTAAATCTTTTTCTTCATCCAAATCACTAATAAAAATACATTGATGAATTCATATTTTTTATTCCTACTAAAAAACTCATAAGCACTCCTTAAAACTACACTAATTATAATGAAAAAGAAAAAATTTTGCAAATTAATAAAAATAATATATTATGAAAAATGTTATATTATTTAAATACTTTAGGAGGTCACTATGTGTGGTATAGTAGGATATATAGGAAAACAAAAAAAGCAGTTCCAATTTTTAATTAATGGATTAAAATCATTAGAATATCGTGGATATGATTCAGCTGGAATTACTTTATTATCAAATGAAAAATTGACGTTATAAAAGACAAAGGAAGAGTTTCAAATCTTGAATCAGATTCATTAATAAACACATTAAAAAGTACTATTGGTATTGGTCATACAAGATGGGCAACACATGAGAATTCCATCAAAAATAAATTCACATCCACATTTAAACAATAAGCAAACAATTGCCATAGTACATAATGGAATAATTGAAAATTATAATGAACTAAAAAGCAAAATTATTAAAAACAATTATAAATTACTCTCTGAAACAGATTCAGAAGTAATTCCAAATTTAATAGATTTAAACAATAAAGGAAATATTTTTAGAAGCAATAAGTAAAACATTAAAAAGAATTAAAAAGGAAGCTATGCATTAGGTATAATATCAACTGAATTGCCTGACAAAAATAATAATTGCCATAATCCAATTGTAATTGGAAAAGGACAAAATGAATTTTTCATCGCATCAGATATACCTGCAATTGCAAAACATACACAAGATTTTTATTTCTTAGATGATGAACAAATAGCAATAATATCAGAAGACTCAATTTCTTTTTATGATATTAACTTAAATAAAATTGATTTACCTTTAAAAATATTAAATTTGATATCGGTGTTGCTGAAAAATGGCTATGAAGACTATATGTTAAAAGAAATATATGAACAACCAAAAGCCATTAGAGAAACAATAGGTTCATTCTTAACAGAAAACAATCCAATAAATTTAAATATTGATATTGATTTCAAAGAAATTAACAAAAATATTTATTATTGCATGTGAACAACAATGCATGCAGGGAATGGCAACTAAATACGCATTCGAACATTTCTGTCAAATACCAACTGAAATTGATATGGCTTCAGAATTTAGATATCACAATCCAATAATAAATCATAAAACACTATGCATTTTTCATAAGCCAATCAGGCGAAACAGCAGATACAATTGCAGCAATAAAATTAGCAAAAGCTAACAGTGCAAAAACAATTGGTATAATAAATGCAATTGATAGTACAATGACAAGATTAGTAGATACAACACTATATACTCATGCAGGTCCTGAAATAGCTGTAGCTTCAACAAAAAGCATATACATGCCAGGTAACATTACTTACAATTTTAGCATTATACATTTCAGAAAAATTAAACATTAGAGATTTAAAAGATGAAATAAAAACAACAAAAACAAGATATATTAAATTTACCAAAAATTAGTAGAAAATCAATTAAAAATACTGATTATATAAAAGAAATCAGTAATAAATCATATAAAAATCATGATATCTACTTCATTGGAAGAGGACAAGACTATGCTGTAGCACTAGAAGGCTCTCTAAAACTAAAAGAAATTTCATATATTCACTCAGAAGCTTATGCATCAGGAGAATTAAAACATGGTCCAATAGCCTTAATTGAAAACAATACACTAGTACTTGGAATAGCAACAAATCCTGTAACAGCTCCAAAAACAATGAGTAACATCGAAGAAGTAATAGCAAGAGGAGCAGATACAATATTTATAACAAATCAAAACAGTACAACAGATGAACTAAGTGAAAACAAATCAATAACAAAAAGTGATATAGAAAAAGTACATTATTTAATAGAAGTACCTGAAATAAACACATTCTTATCGCCTATTTCAACAATAATTCCAATGCAATTATTTTGCATATTATATTGCAAAAAGCATTAGATGTAGACAAACCAAGAAACTTAGCTAAATCAATAACTGTAGAATAAAATATATAAGATAAAGAAGATACAATGTTGTATCTTCTTTATCTATCACTATAATCACTTGTACCAATTGTTGTATTCTCATCCCTATCTTGATTATCTTCAATTTCTTCAAAAATCTTCTTGAATCTCTTTGCAAATTCAACTTTACAATCATTGAATCTCTATTATTCTCATTTTTGAAAATCCCAATCATTTATCAATGAATCATATACATCAACTTTTTTCTCAATACCGTCTTTGCTTTATAATATAAAAAAATATTTTTATCATAATCATTTTCTCTGTCATTATTTATCCAAAACATATTTTTTTATTTTTATCAAAAAGCAGCAACAGAATAATAATCAAAAATTTAGGTAAAGAATATTTTTAAAGAATTTCTAACTAAATATTTAAAATAACTATTCTTTTTCAAACTCATCCAAATTCCTACCATTTACAAAATTAGCAATAAAATCAATTTTAGCAATTTCTAATTCTCTCGAATCAATAGTATCAATCCCTAAAGTCTTTTTCGTAATTCTTCGTTATCTTTTTAATTCTGCAAATTCATCCTGCATCATTCCTACAATATCTTCAATATAAACTCCATCAATTGTATATCCAATTTTATCATCAATCACTTGTAAATCTTCATCAGATATTAATTGTTCAGCAAATTCTTCTTCTTTGTCATCAATCATAAATCCAAGTGTTCTTGCTAAAATTTAACTTTTTCCAAATCATAAATTAAACTACAATAAGTCTTTTTACCATTAATATTAACTTCATTCAATGCATGCCCTATTTGGAGCCCATAATCATGACCATATTCATCAACAATCAAAGTTTTTACATCAAGTCCTGCTTTTTAGACAATCTCGTAAATATCTCACTAATAGTAGTACAAACAACTTTATTATCTATAATATCATCAATATTTTTATAAAAATACTTTTTAGCTTTATCAGGTTTAGACTAATATTCCAAATCATAAGAAAATTTCAAACATACCTTAATATATATCCATCTCAATTTTTTTCAATATCAGATAATCCCTGAGGGCATATCATCCAACATATCAATAAAATTATTTTTCATTAATCCTCCATTATCTAATACCCTTTTTTTCTTTTGTAGCTTTCTTCATAACTGAAAAAACCAAACTGCCCAATCTTTTTTTCCAAGAGGATAATATCCCCCATTAGCATAAGCCATCAATCCACATTTACTAATATCAAACGCACCTTTTTCATCAATAAATTCATCAGAAACATTAATAGCAACAATTTTTAGCAGTAATCATCTCATGTGAACCAAGTGGTACAATTTTATCAACTTTGCATTCAACACTAATCGGAGATTCAGCAATCATAGGAGCTTTAACAATAGTAGCTTTTTTTCTTTTTGTAAGCCCCATTTCTTTAAATTTATCAAAAATCTCTACCACTCTTAACACCACACCAATCAGTAATCTTAGCAAGTTCTTTAGTAGTCAAATTAATAACAAATTCCTTATTTTTCTTTATTATCCCAGATGAAAACCTCTCAGGTCTCACCGAAATATAACACATTGCCGGATTCGTATTAATAATTCCAGTCCATGCAACAGTTATAATATTAGCATTTTTCATATCTCCACAAGAAACCATAACAGCAGGTAACGGATATATAAAAAGTTCCACCCTTCCACGTAATTTTTCCCATAATAATCCCTCTTTCTCAACAATAATAGTATTTTCATTATATCAAAAATCTTGTAAAATCAATAATTAAGTAGTATAATGAACACAATTATACGTTTTATAGACTTAACGGTAAAAATCTAAATATAATATAGAAGGTGATTCAATGATTGACTTAAAATTTTTAAGAGAAAATCCTGAAATTGTAAAAGAAAATATAAAAACAAATTTCAAGATCAAAAACTTCACTTAGTAGATGAAGTAATCGAATTAGACAAAAATAAAGAAGCAACAATGAAAGGTGATGAATTAAGACAAAAACGTAATTCACTTAGCTCAACAATCGGATCCATATAAAAGACAACAAAACAGACGAAGTAGAAAAATAAAAAAACAGAAGTAAGCAACATTAATGCCGAATTAGCAGAAATAGAAAAATGAATCTGAATTTTCAGAAGAAATAAAAAGAGAATGATGCTAATTCCAAACATAATGGATAAAACTGTACCAATTGGAAAAGATGATTCAGAAAAATGTTGAAGTTCAAAGATTTGGTGAAGCAACAGTTCCAAATTACGAAATTCCATATCATGCAGACATAATTGCAAAAGTAAACGGAATAGATAAAGAGCAGCAGGAAGAACATCTGGAATGGGATTCTATTTTTTAGTAGGAGATATCGCTCGTTTACATGAAGCAATGCTTGCATATGCTAGAGATTTCATGATAAACAATGGATTTACTTATGTAATTCCACCATTCTTAATACGTAGCGACATTGTAAATGGCGTAATGAGCTTTGAAGAAATGGAAAACATGATGTACAAAATCGAAAATGAAGACCTATACTTAATCGGTACATCAGAACATTCAATGATTGGAAGATTTAAAGGACAATTAATTCCAGAAGATCAAATTCCACAATGTTTAACATCATATTCACCATGTTTCAGAAAAGAAGTAGGTTCACATGGCCTAGAAGAAAGAGTTTATACAGAGTACATCAATTTGAAAAAGAAGAAATGATAGTAATCTGTGAACCAGAAGACTCAATGGAATGGTATAACAAAATGTGGAAACTTACAGTAAACCTATTCAGAAACTTTAATGTTCCAGTAAGACAACTAGAATGTTGCAGTGGTGACTTAGCAGACTTAAAAAGTAAAAATCATGTGATGTTGAAGCATGGAGTCCAAGACAACAAAAAAATTCTTTGAAGTAGGCAGCTGTTCAACATTGGGAGATGCTCAAGCAAGAAGATTAGGAATCAGAATAAAAAGGAAAGAATGGCAACCATTTAGCACATACATTAAACAACACAGTAGTAGCTTCACCACGTGGATTAATTGCTGTATTAGAAAAACAATTATAACGAAGATGGTAGTATCACAGTTCCAGAAGTATTAGTACCATACATGGGTGGAACAACAAAAATAATCCCAAAAAACTAATAATAAAGAGCATTAAAAATGCTCTTTTATTTATTATAAAAATATAGGAGCAACTATGATAATTAAAAATTCAGAATTCACAATATCTGCAGTAAAAACCTGCACAATATCCAACAGATAACTTACCACAAATTGTCTTAGTCGGAAAATCAAATGTTGGAAAATCATCATTTATCAACACCATGTTAAATCGAAAAATCTTGCAAGAACAAGTAGCCAACCAGGTAAAAACAAGATTAATTAATTTTTATAAACTTCTAGGTTCAAAAGCCAAAGAATCAGAAAATCAAGAATTATATTTTTGTCGACCTACCAGGCTATGGATATTCAAAAATGTCAAAAACACAACAAATTGAAGTTGGTAAATTTATTGAACAATATTTAACAGAATGCCCAAACATTCACTTAGTAATATTCTTAATAGATATCCGCTACAATCCAACAACAAACGACAAATTAATGTACGACTACATTATAAAAATGACTTACCATGCATAATCATAACAAGTAAAGCTGATAAAATAGCTATAACAAAAGTAGACAAACAAGTAGATGATTTACAAGAAATTCTAAATCCACTAAAAAGACTTAAAATTTCTACCATTCTCAACAGAACGACGCATCTACACAGACAATGCATGGTCAGAAATAGAAAAATACATATAAGATAAAAAGATGAATGTTATTTACACAATTAACATTCATCTTTTCCAATATTAACATTTTGAAATTTTACCCTCATTCATTGTAATAATGCTATCATAATTAAAATTATTTTTCAATATGTGAAAGCAATTACAATTATTTTTTTCCAGCATCTCTCGCTCTTTTTAATAAATCATAAACAATATTCAAATTATCCTCATCAATTGCGTTAAAAGGCTCATCCAACAATATAACATCAGGATTCTCCATAAACGCCTGACATAAGGCTAATCTTTGCTTCATGCCAAGAGAAAATGTTTTAACCTTTTTATCTCTAAATTCTAACAAATTAAATTTCTTCAACCATTTCTCAATCTCTTCTTTACCAATTCTCTTATTTATATCAGCTAAATATTTCATATTATACATAGCAGTTTCATTTAAGAAAAAGCGGATTTTTCTATTATTACACCATATGAATATTCCTTATCATAAATCACTTTTTCCATCAGTAGGCTTCAAAAAATCCACAAATCATTCTTAAAAAGCATTGTCTTTCCAGAACCATTATGCCCCTTAACTAAATAAAGATTGTCCTTCTTTAAATTCCAAATTAACATTAACAAGAATATTTTTTTATCCTTTATTACTTTAGAAACATTATCCAATTTAATCATCATCACAACCTCCAATTACTTCCCATTTATCAAATAATTTATAATCAATAATTAAAAGACACATTATAAAAATAACCTTAACTATTACAAAAATATAATATTTTCAAAAGTATACTGATTCGATATTACAATAATACCTAAATATTTTATATAAAAAGCTATATACTGCATAATTATTAAAACTGTAACTACATAAAGCGTTTTTAATAGATTTGATAATAAAAAAACATAATTGTCATTATCAAAAACCAGCTTAACAAAGTAAGAAACATAATTAAATCAATTTTTATCAAATCAATAACATCTAATATTTGAGTCATCTTAGAAAATATTAAAGATACAAAACTAAACATCAACAATATCTTCAATATAGACAAAAATCCTTTTTTAAAAATCATCAAAAACATCTTTTCTTACTACATCTAGATAAAATGAAATTTCTCATATCATAAATATCACTAAAAATCTTTTTATTAAATAATTAATTATAAAAATCATCAAAATAAACATCAATATTAAAACATTAAAAATCACTTTATTTTCTTCATAATTAAAAAGGATTAATTAATGTTTTTAGCCGACTCAAACAGTATAACAGATAAAGAATCTTTAACTAAAAATTGCAATACTAAAATTATAATTCCTAAAAACAAATCACTCATTTTTAATATCTCCAACTTTTCAGATTTTAATAAAATATATATACTACCAAATAGTATAATTACATATTCATAAATATTAAAAATCGTCAATAACTTTATCCCTATATTAGTAAAAATGATAATCCACATATTAATAACACAATATTAAAAACCTATAACAATTCCAACTGCTTTTTGCTGGTTCTTTAAATTGAAAATAATTAACCAAATAAAAAAATAACAAAAGAAAAGAATTGCCACAAAAAGATTAATAAATACTTTTTATATTAAATATATCTATTGGATTCTCATAATTAAAGAAAAAACAAACAAATGCATAAATACACTGTATTAACAGTGTAATTACAATTATTCGAATAATATAATATTTTAGTAAAAACAATTTCAAATTCTTAATTCTTATTGCAATATCAGCATTATAAAAAAAGGAACTTGTATAATCAATATCAGTAAAACCAACTAGCAAAACTAATTCTATATAAATAACCTCTAAAACTATCTAAATAATTAGTCACAAAATATCGCGATTGCTTTATTACTTCATTATCAGAATAACCAGTATAAAAATTATTCCTGTAAAAAGTATAAAAATAATTAAAAAGAGCAATTTTTCTTCATAAAGCAATTCTCCATATACTTTTTAATATTAATTTTTATATAACACAATAAATAATACAGTATAACATACAAATGGCAATGCCATAGTAATAACATCCATATAAGTAGAATCCGATTGAACTAAATTCATCAATCCTTTTTAATCCAACAAATGGTACAAACAAAAGTAATCATATTTCCAAAAGTAATAAAAATATTACCCAAAGTAGAACTAATAGTCATTGGTGCTAATGTAGCAAATGGTATTGTTTGAACTATAATCTTATTTTTTTATCCATACATTAAGAACTTCACTAATCCCATTAATCAATATCGCAAAAAGAAATTAAAAAAATTTGTAATAGGACTATACCTAAAAATCCTAAAAATTAATATCATATATTCCAAGATATACCGGGCCAATTAGCTTTCCTGTAATTATAACGCCTAAAGACAATATAATAAAAATACTAATCGATACTATTGATAATATATACAATGAATGAGCCAATAACATTGATTTTAAATACTTCTTATAATTCGTTCTAGCAACAAAATAATTTATCTGACCACTTTCCCTAAATTTCTCAACTTTAGATGAAATAAATATTCCGAACAAATAAAAAAATAAAATAATAGCATACATCTCTATAAATTCTGATTTTTAATAAAAAAATCTAATTCCAACCTCCATACCATTATAATATTCCATCATTTTTAAAGGCATAATTAGCATTAATATCCGTATTCTCAACACCAACATATGTATTATATAAATGTTCAAATTCCTGATAACTATTATATTCATATTTTATATTCATTATTCCAATAGAAATCAATAAAACTAAAACAATTAAAGTTTTTATACTACAAAAATTCCTAAGAAACTCATTTTTCCACTAACTCCCCAATTTTTAATATTAGGAAAGAAACCTAATCCATTTCCTAATATATACAACTAATAATTTTTCATCTGTAACTTTATTACTAGCAAAAACAAATTGTAGAAACTTCCAAAAGGACACAATATCAATTATTTCACATAACATCATCTTTTTCATAAATCACAACTACTTTTTAATTTTAAAAATTTAAATAAAGGTGGTATCTCTTCCATTTCATTACCTCCTTTCTTAAAACTAATATATCAAGAAATTATAACACTATAACTTATTACTTCCTATGTAACATATAAAAACCAGCATTGTCAATATATTATTTAATATTTATTTTGCAATAATTTTAACAATAAAAAAATCCATATAATAAAAAAACATATATACCAAAGTAACAACTTCAATATATATGTTTTTAAAAATTTAATATTCTTAATCAATCTTTTTAGTGATTGCTTTCACTGCTTTCTCAGCACTCATTGACATTAAACGTCCACATTTAACACATTCAAAAGTGGATAAATCGCCAATACTAACAATCTTCCATTCCTTGCTACCACAAGGATGTGGCTTTTTCATTTTTACAATATCACCAATATTATAATCCATAAATACCACCTATTTAATGAATTTATTAAGACGAGCTACAACTTCATCTCTTCCTAAAACCTTCATAATTTCACAAAGATCAGGAGTATTTCTTCTACCTGTTAATGCAACTCTAATAGCTGTACTAACATCTCCAACATGGCCAGGCCAATTCTCAGGATTTTGTTTAAATTCTTTAACTTCCCTAGCATAACCACATTTTTCAGCAACATCTTTTTACTTTTTCAAACCAAGCTTGATTATCATCATTTTCATCATAAGTTTCAACAAAAAGCTGCTAAAACTCTTGATAAATCATCACCATTGATTTTATCAAAATCAAATTCAGTTGGTCTTTCATACATATAAATAATATTTTTCTTTTAACATCAGACCATTTTAGCAATATCTTTTCTAGGTTTATTACTATTATTTCTTTCAATACCAAAAACTTTCAATGCATATTCTTTATTATCAAGCATTTTAACTAATTCATTATCAAACTTTTTTAGCCCAAGTATAAACTTCATCATAAATTTTTCAGCACTATATCTAGAAATAACATTTTTTCGAAACATCAAAAAAATTTAACCATATCAAATAAAGCACCACTAACACTCATCTTATTTAATTGGAAATCAAAATCAAAGAAATCTGCATCTTTATTAGCTTTTTCTCCAATTTTCAAAATTCGAATTAGCAATATTAATTAAATATTCCTTAACAGAATCTGCAGGAACACCAATCTCTTCATAATAAAAAACTGCTGCTTTCCGGATCCTTTTCTCTTAGAAAGTTTTCTCTTATTTCCATTATCATTTTTCATAATCGGAGAAATATGACAATATTTGGGAACTTTAAATCCAGCTTCTTGGAATAATTGAACATGTAATGGTAAAGAAGATAACCATTCATCACTTCTAATAACATGAGTAGTTCTCATTAAATGATCATCAACTAAATGTGCAAAATGATATGTTGGTAAACCATCAGATTTACGAATAACAATATCCAAATCATATTCAGGAAAAACAACTTTTTCCCTTTATAAGATCCTGAACAACAATCTTTCTATCTTCCCTACCAGGTGACTTAAATCTAATAACATAAGAATCACCCTTTTTAATTCTTTCAGCAGCTTCATCAAGAGGTAAATCCCTATATCTAGCCCAAACACCATAACATCCAGGTCTTACACTAGCTGCTTCTTGTTTTTCTAATATCTTCATCTTCTTCAGGTGTAGAAAAATCAGGATAAGCCTTACCCATTTCGATAAAATATTTAACAAAAAGCATCATAAATATCTTTTCTCATAGATTGCTTATAAGTTCCATAATCACCAATCCATTCATTCTCATTAATCATTCCCTCATCAGGAGCAAGATCAAAAACCTTTAATGAATTAACAATATCAGTAATTCCATTTCAACTTCTCTTTTTGATCAGTATCTTCAATTCTTAAAAAGAAAACACCACCAGTTTTCTTTGAAACAAACTTAACAACTAATGATTGATAAATTCCTCCAATATGTACAAATCCTGTTGGACTTGGTGCAAATCTAGTAACTATTGCACCTTCTGGTAAATCCCTCTCAGGATACATTTCTTCATAATAACTAATAGGTTTAGCATTAGGAAAAATTAAATCAGCCAACTCCTTATAATTCATATACAATTCCTCCTTTTATATAAACAATTATACTTCCATAATAATTGGTAAAATCATAGGATTTCTTTTTGTCATATTAAAAATAAAAATCTCTAACATCATCTTTTTAATGTTGATTTTATAGTAGACCAATCTCTAATATGTTTTTCAACCATACTATCAATCTCTTCTTTAATAAAACTCTTAACATCATCCATCAAATTTTCAGATTCTCTAACATAAACAAATCCTCTTGAAATAACATCAGGTCCTGAAACAATTTCACCTGTTTGTCCATCCATTGACATAACAATAACAATCAAACCATCTTGAGATAAATGTTGTCTATCACGTAAAACTACACTACCAACATCACTAACACCAAGTCCATCAACCATAACTTTTTCCAGAAGGAACAGATGTTGTAAATTTAGCTTCATTTTCATTCACTTCTAAAACTCTACCATTTGAGTAATAAATATATTGTTTTTATCAATTCCCATTTCAATAGCAGTATCTCTATGAGCCATCAATTGTCTAAACTCACCATGAACTGGTAAGAAATATTTAGAGCTTAACTAATGACAAAAATCAATTTTTGCTCTTCCCTGACAAGCATGTCCAGAAACGTGAACATCTGCAAGTGAAGAATATACAACTTCACAACCAATTTTCATCAATTGATTAATAACCTTTGAAACAGACTTTTCATTACCTGGAATTGGTGTAGCAGAAATAATAACTAAATCATTTCCAGTTAAATTAACCTTTCTATGTTCACCATTAGCCATTCTAGTCAAAGCAGACATCGTTTCACCTTGTGAACCAGTAGTCATTATAACTAACTGTTCATCAGTATAATTCTTAATATTATCAATATCTATAAACAAATTATCAGGTGCATCAATATAATTAAGTTCTCTTGCTGAATTAATCATATTAATCATACTTCTACCAGAAACAGCAATTTTTCTACCAAACTTAACGGCAGAATTTACAATTTGTTGCACTCTATGAACATTCGAAGCAAAAGTCGCAACAACGATTCTCTTTTTACAACCTTCAAACAATGAATCAAATACAGGTCCAATAGATTTTTTTCAGATAAAAGTAAAACCCTTTCTCTCAGAATTTGTACTATCAGCAAGTAATGCTAAAACACCTTTTGAACCAAGTTCTGCAAGTCTAGCAAAATCAATAATTTGTCCATCAATAGGCGTATAATCAACCTTAAAATCACCAGTATGTACAACAACACCAGCAGGTGTATGTATATAAGCATACAAGCATCTGGAATACTATGTGAACTTCTAATAAATTCAACACTCATTTTTCCAGCATTAATAATTTGACCTTGTTCAACAATATTCAACTTAGTAGTTCTAAGCAATCTATGCTCCTCAAGTTTATATTCAATCAACTTAGCAGTTAATCTTGTAGCATAAATAGGCATATTAACTTGCTTCAAAACATAAAGGAATTGCTCAATATGATCCTCATGACCATGTGTAATAAATAACCCTTTAATCTTATTCTTATTTCTAACTAAATATGTAACATCAGGTATTACAATATCAACACCAAGCATATCATCATCTGGAAACTCAAACCACAATCAACTAAAAACAATCTCATCTTCATATTCAAAAATTGTGATATTTTTTCCTATCTCATCAAGTCCACCAAGTGCAATAATTTTCAAATTACTCTTTTTTTAAAAGTAGGTAAATCTAAAAATTGAACCATTTCCTTTTTCTAGTTTTAACAGCTTTATTTTCATCCATATTATTTTTAACTATTTTTCTTAGTCTTTGCTTCTTTTTCTCCGTTATTATTTTCTTTTCTTGGTTTATAAGTTCTTTTTATTATATTTCTTATTTTCCTTTTTCATTATTTAATTCAGACTTAACATCTAAATTATTCATATTATTTTTCTATCATTCTCTCTCCTATTCTATTTTTATTTATACACTAAAAAGAGCTTGTAAAAACAAACTAAATAATAGCAAAACGAGTGACAGCCAAATCTCCTTACTGCCATTCACATCATATTCAAAATTGTAATCTCATTCTCTTTAAATATATTTATAAAATCTCTTCTTTATCAGTCTCTCGAATAACATCTTTATATAGTATACTACATTAATATTACTTTTGTCAATTACTCTGTTAACATAATCTTAAATAAGCATAAAAACTATCAACAAAAATATTTCATATACTTCGCCAACAGTCTAAAAAACACTATTATTTATAAATTATATTAAACATCTTTCTACACTTTCTTTTCGCAGATTTCCAAAAATTTTTAAATTCTCATATGATAATCTATCTTCAATTTCATCAATCCTAAACCAATCAGTTTTCTCTCTCTATCTTGCAATGAATTTGTTCGTCAATCCCATATCTATTCCAATAAAAATGATTTTTCAACATCTTCATTGCCAGAACTTTTTATATTTTATAATATCAATTTTCATCACCTAAAAATTTCAACTTCATGTCCTGTCTCTTCAATAGTTTCTCTAATAGCACATTCTTTAATAGTTTCTCCATCTTCCAAATGACCTTTTTGAAACAGAATAATCTCTTTTCTTAAAACTAAGGCTATTTTTATTTTCCAAATTTACAAGAATACATCCAGCTTTTTATAATCATATCCTATCCTCCAAATCAACATTTATATCTTTACTATCTTTTATCTTTAATATATTTTAAAAAATTCTTCAAATAATTTAATATTTAATTCTTTTGATACATCACCATTAAAAGCCCAACTTACATTCGTTAATAAACAATTATTGTCACTATGCCAATATTCAATTCTTTTTATCTTTTTCAATATCTTTTACACTAGTTCTTTTTTTAATCTAATATCATAAGGAGTTATTATTTCAATTAATTCAGCTTTAGGAAATTTTTAATTTAATAATTTCCCATTCTATTGGACTATGTACAGCATCAAAATAATATCATCACTTTTCACCTATATTTGACAATATAAATTCAGTTATTTTTTAGGATCTTTTTATATTGCTTTCTATACCACTCTATCCAATCATTCTTTCCGGTATATTTTTTATACATTTTTAATAATTCTACTTTTTCAAAAATTTTTAAAACAAAGTTTGATAATTCTATATCATTTTTTTATTATATTCATATATTAACTTATTTTTCTAATGTTAACATTCTTTGAACATATACTAAGTTTCTTGAACATTTTCTATTGAATTATATCTATTTAAATTTGCTCTTAACTCTTTTTAAATAATCTTTAGAATGCATATCATTCCAAAAATCAATCCAATTTTTCACATTTCGTATATTACCAATAGGATTAAATCCTTGAGCTGCTAAAAACCACATAAACTAATATCACCATTAGGCAAAATTATCAAAGATCTTTGTCCTGCTTTTACATCCTTTTTATAAAATTAAATGGTAAATTTATTCTATAATTTATTTGTTCATTTTTCATTTAAATAATGACCAATAATATACTTATCTTTTAATTCATTTTTTTCAAGCTATTCTTAACAAAGTTATAATCTTCATGCGTTAAAGTATTATTTTCAAGTAAACTACCTCTACCAGACTCAATGAATCTTCTAATCATTAAATGACTATGCTTTTTATTTAACTCTTTTGCTAAATTTATTACATCATTCATATTTGATTTCATTATAACTGAATTTATTCTAACCTGTATTCCATTATCCTCTAAATTATTTATTCCTAATATTGTTTTATATGAGCCTCACTCTTATATTATCGTGTGCTACTTCAGTTCCATCAATACTAACTATAGCTTTATTAAGTCCTGCTAATTTCAACTTTTTGCTTTTTCAATAGTTATTAAAGTTCCATTTGTTCCTATAGAAGTATACATTCCTAATTTATGTAGCTAGAAATAAATTCATATTTTTATTATGAACTAAAGGTTCTCCTCCTGTAAATCTTATTTCTTGCATTCCAGCTTTTGAAAATTCAATTATTAAATTAAATATTTCATCATCATTTAATTGATTTTGGAATTTTATTGCCTGAATTATTTAAACAATGTTTACATCTTAAGTTACATTCATGTGTAATTTCAATATAAGCAATATCTGCAAAACTAAAAATGATTTTTATTAAAATATATATACTTTATATTTAAATTTTTTTATCATCTTTTTATACATGAATTATTTGGAAAAATTCCAAATTCTAATATTTTTCAGTTCACTCGTATTTAAATATTCTCTTTGACCATTTTTAGATTTAATATTGTTGCTCAAAAAGATTCTTCTCTATATTCATTTTGATATTCAATCATTTATATTTCCCTTAAAATAACATTTAAATCTTTTAGTATTTTTAATATTAAATCTACTCTTATGTATATTACATTATTGTTATTAATTATAATATATATATATATATATCAAGACTTTTTATTTCATTTATATTACTTTTGTACATTATAAAATTAATCACACAAATATCACCTAAATTTCATATTCATTTTAATTGTAAAAAGTACTCAAAAATGATAAAATTGAGAAAAATGATTTTTATCATTTTACTATTTTTAGGAGGTTTATTTATGAATTTTAAACAATGGGAAGGTTTTACACCCGGAGATTGGACTAGTGAAATCAATGTAAGAGATTTCATCCAAGCAAATTATACACCTTATACAGGTGATGACTCATTCCTAACTCCCGCAACAGAAAAACAACAAAATTATGGAACAAAGTTTTAGAATTATATAAAAAGAAGTTGAAAATGGAGATGTATTAGATGTTGATACAAAAACACCATCAACAATCAACGGATATGATGCAGGATATATAGACAAAGACTTAGAAGAAATTGTAGGTCTTCAAACAGATGCACCATTAAAAAGAGCAATCATGCCAAACGGTGGTATAAGAATTGTAGAAAAGTCATGTGAAGCATATGGTTATAAAGTTGATGAAACAACCGACAAAATATATCATGAAAACAGAAAAACACACAATGATGGTGTATTTGATGCATACACAGAAGATATTAGATTAGCAAGATCATCACACTTAATCACAGGATTACCAGATGGATATGGTAGAGGAAGAATTATCGGAGATTACAGACGTGTAGCATTATATGGAGTTGATAAACTAATCGAAGAAAAAGAAAAAAAGATTTGGATATTTTAGACTGTGACGATTTACGAGAAGATACAATTAGAGATCGTGAAGAAATATCAGAACAAATCAAAGCATTAAAAGCATTAAAAGAAATGGCTAAAAAATATGGATTTGATATCTCAGTACCAGCACAAACTGCTAAAGAAGCTGTACAATGGCTATATTTCGGATATTTAGGAGCAATAAAAAGACCAAAAATGAGTGCTGCAATGAGTATTGGTAGAACATCAACATTTTTAGACATTTACATTGAAAAGAGATTTAGAAAATAAAAACATTAACAGAAGAACAAGCACAAGAAATTATTGACTCATTTGTAATGAAATTAAGATTAGTAAGATTTTTAAGAACACCCAGAATACAATGCACTATTCAGTGGTGATCCAGTATGGGTAACAGAAAGTATCGGTGGAATGGGATTGGATGGTAGAACACTAGTAACAAAGAATTCATTCAGAGTATTACATACATTACAAAACTTAGGCCCTGCTCCAGAACCAAAACCTAACAGTACTATGGTCAACAAGATTACCAGAAGGCTTCAAAAATTCACAACAAAAATTATCTATCAAAACATCTTCAATTCAATACGAAAATGATGATTTAATGAGAATTACTTTAGGAGATGACTATGGTATAGCATGTTGTGTATCTCCAATGAAAAATAGGAAAACAAATGCAATTTTTTTCGGTGCTAGAGCAAACTTAGCAAAAAGCATTATTATACACAATAAATGGTGGCCGTGATGAAATGTCAGGAAAACAAATTACACCAAAATTTGCACCAATAACTTCAGAATATTTAAATTATGATGAAGTAATGGAAAAAAATACGATACAATGATGGATTATGTTGCAAAAAGTATATATCAAAGCATTAAACATCATCCACTTCATGCATGATAAATATTCTTATGAAGCATTAGAATTTGCATTGCATGATAGAGAAATATTCAGAACAATGGCATGTGAATTGCTGGATTATCAGTAGTAATAGATTCATTATCAGCAATAAAATATGCAAAAAGTAAAAAGTAATTAGAGATGAAACAGGATTAGCAACAGATTACGAAATAGAAGGTGACTTCCCTAAATACGAAATGATGATGATAAAAGCAGATCAAATTGGCGTAGAATTAGTAAAAACGCTTTTTAAGTAAATTACAAAAACATTATACATAGAAATTCAACAGTAACATTATCGGTATTAACAATCACATCAAATGTTGTATATGGAAAAATACAGGAAACACACCAGACGGAAGAAGAATGTATGCACCATTTGGACCAGGAGCAAAAACCCATTACATGGACGTGATACAAAAGGAGCATTAGCAGCGCTAAACTCAGTAGCTAAAATACCATTTGAACAAGCACAAGATGGAATATCATATACATTTGCAATAACACCAGGAACATTAGGAAAATCATTAGATGAACAAAGTTACAAACTTAACATCACTACTTGATGGATATTTCAAACAAACAGGACATCACTTAAACATCAACGTATTTGACAGAAAATTATTATTAGATGCAATGGATCATCCTGAAAAATATCCACAATTAACAATTCGTGTATCTGGATATGCAGTAAAATTCACAAAATTAACAAGAGAACAACAATTAGACGTTATCAACAGAACAATACAAGAAAAATTTTTAATTAGGAGCAAAAGTGAAAACAGCAAGAATACACTCAACAGAATCATTAGGAGTAGTTGACGGACCAGGATTAAGATTTATAATATTTATGCAAGGTTGCCTTTTTAAAATGTAAATATTGCCATAATCGTGATACTTGGGAACTAAATAAAGGAAATGAAAAACAGTTGATGAATGTTTCAATGAAATTATTAAATACAAAAATTATATTCAACCATCAGGTGGTGTTACAATCTCAGGAGGAGAACCCCTACTTCAAGCAGATTTTATAATAGACCTATTTAAAAATTAAAAAGGAAAACATTCATACATGCATTGATACATCTGGAATGTTTGCAATAAACGATAAAATAAAAGAACTATTATCACTAACTGATTTAGTCCTTTTAGATATCAAACATATTGATTCACAAAAATGCAAAGCCCTTGTCGGTTTTGAAAACAAATTAAATTAGAATTTGCAAAAATATTTAAGTGATAATAAAATAGACATGTGGATTAGACAAGTATTCATTCCGGGATACACTGACGATGAATCCGATTTAAAAAAATTTAAAAATTTCATCGATACTTTAAAAACAGTAAAAGAGTTGAATTGCTTCCATACGATAATTTAGGAAGATATAAATGGGAAACATTAGGGTTAGAATATCCAATGAAAGATGTTAAACTCCCAACATTTGAAGAAATACAAAAAGCATATTAAATATAAAATAGCCAAAAGGAATGTTTTTAATCAAATAAAACATTCCTTTTATTTATATTTTCACTATCTAAATCCAACTAATTTGTTCAAATACATCATCCCTACTCTTACTCTCGATAAATTTATATTTATTATTCTTAAATTTAGGATTAAACTGACAAATCGATTTATATTGACAATATTGACAAGGAATATTTTTCCATTAAAAGAAATAGGTTTTATATCAATATTTCCTTTCATAATAGCCTTAGAGATTTCTTTCAAAGTTTTCTTAGTATACTTTTTGCAAAATTTTTAAAATTTTTCTTTATCAATCATAATGTCTTTTCCATTACGACCTTTACTATTATACTTAAAATATTCCGATTTCCCTGCAGGATCGAAATCTTTATCCATCATATTCGGAATATTTAAATCACTAACAATAAACCCTTGCATTCTATAAGCCTCTTTAATCTGTCTAACAATTGACTCATCATCAAAACAACGATTTTTAATTATAGGCTCTATTAAATTAAAATACAATACACCTGCCGGATTTATAGGAGCTTGCAAGCCTTATCAACAGCTTCATTATAACAAACTGCATCAATATAAGTAATCAATTGTAATTGCAAACCATTAAAAAAATCTTATTTAAATCCAAGTCTTTAACAGATGATTTATAATCAATAATCCTAATATACTTTCCAACAGAATCACCACTAGGAATCTCTGCCACATCAATTCTATCAATTTTACCTGTAATAGATACTCTTTTTCCATTACCTATTTCAAACTCAATTGGAGGATAAACAATTTCATCATTTGAACTTGAACTTTTTATTTCAAAAGAAACTTCTGTCCCAAGTACTCTAAAATCACTATTTCTAAGTCCTTGTACAATATATTTTATAGACAAACTAATAAACTTTTTAACCCTCTGTACCATTATTCTAAATTTGGCAGACATACTAAATTTAATATATTGAGAAATTTCATTTGTAATAATATCGTCAACAATTTTATCAATCTCATCATCAGTAATTTCATTAATATCAACTGTTTTAAAAAAACTCATCAACAACAGCATGTACAAATGAGCCAGTATCAAGTTTTTCAATTCAAACTCTTCCTTATCTGCGAGTTTAAGCCCATATTGCATAAAAATATGAATAAGGACAATTTGCATATTTCTCAAGTCTAGTAATCGTAGTATTAAGTTTATTACCATATAATTTATCAACATTTTCCTGTTTTAATTTCACTGGAATATTTGTATGTAAAAGCCCTCTCAAAGAAGCATTTAATTTATTCTCATCATTATTCAAAAACCATCTATACATCAAACCATTCTGATTTATCGATATTATTAAGTAATCTATTAAATGTAACATTTTTATTTAAAATCTCTAATTTATCACTAGAACGTTCTTCTTCTAGTTTAGGGAAAAATACTCTTCAATCGAGAAATGAACATTGATTTTTCTAAGCATACCACCTTGATTATCTGACAAACTATAAGAAACATAAACAGACTCTTGAGCAGTAGTAAAGCCCTATATATATTAAAATTCTCTTCATAAGATTTTTTTCTAATAAACCTTTTGCAATTTCAAAAACCATTATTTTTCAAATTAGCTCTATCTAAATCATTAAAAAGCCTTCAGATGTATTATTACTAGGAAATACCCTTCATTAACACCAATTATAAAAACAACTTTAATTTCATTTGCTTTAGTTCTATCAACAGTACCAAAAATCACTCTATCCTGTCCATCAGGAATCTTAGAAACTTCCTTTTCCTTAAGTCCTACTTTTCAACAATTTAATATAATCATCAAAATTTATTTTCAAATTACCAAAAAAACTCTAATTACTGTATTTAATAATTCAACAACAATATTAAAATATTCAACGAATTCTTCATCTTCTGAATCAATTTTCACATTATCAACTATAAACTTATATAATTCTTCAGTAATTAATTTAACATTTTTGAGATGATAACTTATCTTTTAAATTCAACAAAGGTTCAACAATTTGTTTCTGTTGCTCCTCAAAATTATTTATTTCATAATTCCATGGCTTTTCATACCACCTTTTTCCTTTAATTCCCCACTTTAAACAATAATTTTCAATTTCGTCAATATTATCAACCTTTACAAAACCAGTTTTCAAAATAATTAAAAACTGATTCATAAGACCAATTTTTGAAAATATATCTAAAATCGATATTAAATATTTTATAAAAAAACATTTTTGTGTAATATCAACTTTTTCATCCATAAATATTGGTATATCATAAGAATCAGAAATAACCTTAATTAAACTAGCATAAGAATCTAAGTTATTACTAATAACTGCAATATCCCTATATCTATAACCTTTATCCCTAACAAGCTTAAAAATTTTTTTACAAACATTTTTCAATTTCATCATATGCATTATCAGCACTATATATACTAATATTATTATTTATACCATTAAATTTATGATATGGCACTCCAAATAAATTTTTGCTCCAAAATGAACCAATTCACCATTTTTGAACCTCTTAGAGCCACTAATTTCTAGAATCTCAATATCGTCAAATAATTGCTTTAATGTCTGTAAAGTTTGTTTATTATCATAGAAAACATCACTATCAGGACTTTTTAGTTACTCTATCATCATCACTACATATTGTAATAACTATATCTTTTGCAACTTTATTAAGTTCCTGAATAACAACATATTCTTGTCTTGTAAAACCTGCAAACTCATCAATATAAATAACAGAATTATCAAATAAAATGTAGCACTCAAATTTTCAGCCAAAATATTCAAAGAATTATTTTTCATCAATATATCCTTCGGAAAACTTTTCAAATTCTCTATACACCAAAAAGCATATCTTTAAGTTTTAATTTTAAATATTGATCACTAATATTCTTAATCTGATTTTCAACCATTGATAAAAAGTAATCCCATGTTTTTTTAAATTCAGTAATCTGAGTTATAAGCATTTCAACATTATCAGTTGAAGATCCTGCAAAATTAAATTTTTCTATTTTTCTCTACAATACTATGAACAATCATTGCTTTAGCAGCTTTATCCATAACATGAATATCTCTAATGCCAATCTCATTCATTACTCTATATGCCATTCTTTCAAAAGAAATAACCTCATATTTTAGAACAGCATCATTTCCTAAAGATTCCACCAATCTTTTTCAGCCGAAAAAGAAAAATTGCTCTGGAGTAATTATATATACTTGAGCATCTTTATTATTTTTAATATTATTAAAAATAAATTCACTTTTCCACTTCAGCTCTACCATATAACCTTCAAAACAATTTCCTCACTTTAACTATAAACTTCTTCTCCAATAAAATAAATATTGCTGCGCTAAACCTTTTAAACTCCCAAACTTCTCATCAGCCAATTTTTGAATTTGAATTTTTACTAACTTTTGTTTCATCATCATTTATGAATATATAAATCATTCATAACTCGCCTAATCAAACATCAGTGGAAAAAAACATCAAACCTTTTTAAATCAGAAAAAGCAAAATACAATCAGCTACTTTAGGACCAACTCCTGACAATTCCAATAAGTTTTTATAAACAGCTCCAGTATCTAAATTCCATTGACCATTTAAATCAAACTCATTATTTAAGATTTTTGAGTAGTTTCATATAATCTAATATCTCTAAAAACCAAGCCCTAATGAGACGATACTCAACAACTGACACATCCTTTAATGCAATTGGCTCAGGAAAAGAATAATATTCCCTTCCATCATACTCCAATTTTTCACCATATTTTTCAGATAATCTATCAATAATTCCTTTAATCCTCGGAATATTATTATTTGCCGAAATTATAAAAAGAAATAATAGTTTCCCATAAATCTTGATTTAAAATTCTAATACCTTTTTCCAAACTCAATACTATTCTTCATATAATCATCAATCTTTTTCAAAGTTTTAGATTTTTAACTCATCATAATTCCTATTCAAATCAAAATAATGATTTATTTCTTCAATAGAATCAGTATTTCCATAATTAACTCCATTAAAAACACTTCATCATCAACTTTTTAACATTTAATACAATTTTCTTAAAAACTCCTGTATAGCTTCCATCATCTTCAATATTCCATCTAAAACACTGACCACAATCAAATATATCAGCAAGTTCAAAAGAATTTGCTTTAATTTTTATAATTTATTTTTCCATTAATTTTGATAACTTTCCAATACTTTAATTTTAAACTTTCAAGTTTAATCTTTTTATCAACTTTAATCAAAGTTTCAACATTATATACACTATGTAATTTACGAATATTCTCTCTCTTCTGTCCAACAAAATTATTAACATCTGATGGATTTAAAGATATCTCAACCACTTTAACTTTATAATTAATATCTTCTCAGATACTTTTTCATACCAAATAGCACTTTCAACTAATTGCCTAAATGCTGGATGCATTGGACCAGCAACAACTTCACTACCTTCTTCAGAAGGACTGTTAATTTTCATCTGTAACCTGAAGACCTATTCTAATAACTTTAATTCTTTTAGCATTAAACAATTCAGTAACTGATTTTTGCTCTTTCAACAGCTTGAACAATCGTCAATGGTTTATACTCCCCACTCTCATACATTCTATCAAGAGCAGTTCCTTTAATAACTAAAACTGGATAAATCCTCATAATTTTTGGTTTTTAATTTAATTAAAAGCTTTAGCAGTATTAATTTCATCAATTTCCGTACTCTCAGGTAAACCAACCATCATTTGATGTCCAAGAGTAATACCATATCTTCTAATTAATTTCGATGCTTTAATAACATCTGCAAAAGTATGACCTCTTTGACTCTTCTTTAAAATATAATCATTTGATGATTGAACTCCAAGCTCAATAGTTCTAACATTGTACTTTTTAATCTTTTTAAAATATCTTTAGAAATATAATCAGGTCTAGTTGAAATTCTAATACTATCTACTTTTTGTTTAATATACTCATTTGCTACTTCAAGAAAATCATTTTGTAATTCTTCAGAAATAGCCGTAAAACTCCCACCAAAAATGCAATTTCGACTTTTTCTATTCACTGGATCAAAAATTTTTCTAAATATTTTTTTCAATTGTTTTTCTTACATCTTCTTTAGTAACATCCGTTTCCTGCCCACTTATCTTTTTGATTGCAAAAAAACACAAGTCTCTGGACACCCCAAATGTGATACAAATACTGGGATAATATATTCCTTCTTCAACCAAAACCTCCTATATTATTTAATAATATTTTTCAAAGCCTTTCTAGCAGCTTCCATTTCAGCCATTTTTGCTACGTCCTTCTCCACTCGCTAAAACTTTACCATTCAACGAAACCTCTGAAACAAAAATTTTTTTGAATGATCTGGACCAGACTCACTTATAATATGATATTTAATAGATACATCTCCATCCTTTTTGTAATTCTTCCTGTAAAAACCGTTTTATAATCTTTTTCGCCGATATGTTTTACTAGCTTCAAAAATTTTATCAGTTAAATTATCTAAAAATAAACTTCTTAGACTTTTCCAATCCTCCATCAAAAAAATATTGCAGCAATAATTGCCTCAACAGCATCTGCTAAAATTGCTTCTTTATAATTATTTCCATGAATTTTTCTCACTGTTTCCAACTTTAATATAATCATAAAAATTGTGCTTTTTAGCAACTTGATATAAACTTTCTTCACAAACAACCATCGCACGTAATTTCGTTAATTCCCCTTCATTCAAATTAACAAAATTATTATACAAAAACTCACTTGAAACAAACTCAAGTATACTATCACCTAAATACTCCAACTTTTCATTACTCTTAACTCCATGTTCATTTTGCATAAGAAGTAGTGTCAAAGCCTCTTCCAAATAAGCCTTATTTTTTTAAAATAATAACCTATACTATCTTCTATAGTCATGTAAAACTACCTCCAAAAAGCATTATATAACATATTTAAAAGCTTTTTCAATCTTGAGATTTCAGGAATTTCTTATATTCTAAAATCAAAATAAAAATAGTAGTGAGACTTAATCACTACTAATATATTAGTCTACTAAATTTTTTAATATAATCAACTACATCACCTACAGTTGCAACTTTTTTCAGCATCACTATCAGGGATTTCAATGTTAAATGTTTCTTCTAAATTCATTATTAAATCTACTATATCCAATGAATCTGCTCTAAATCATCAATAAATGATGATTCCATTGTAACATCTGACTCAGAAACACCTAAACATGTAACTACAGTCTCTTTTTACTTTATCAAATATCTCTTCTTGATTCACTTCGGTCACCTCCTATTTTTCATATTGTTACAATAATACAATCCTAAAAATTGTCAAGCCCCAGTTTTAAAAATAGTTTATAATTTCTATTGTTCTGCTAGAAATTGCTTGATTTCAGCCATTTTTTGCTTATTCTTCTCTGATTCATAAATACTGGCTAATCGGTCAACTGCTTCATTCTTAACAAATTGTTCAGCTTGCTTTTATCGTATATTTAAATAACTTTTTCATCACTACTACCATGTGCTTTAACGACAGGTTTATTAACTCCTAAAAAAATAAAGCTCCACCATATTCCTTATAATCCATAGATTTAGCAAACTTATTCAATGCTGGTTTAGCAATTAATCCTGAAACCATTGTTAATGGATTCCTCTTAAAAACTTTCTGTTAAAGACGTTTTAACAAATTTTCCTAACCCTTCAACAGTCTTTAAGAAAATATTTCCTGTAAAACCATCAGCAATAACGACATCAACATCACCTAAAAAAAGCTTCTCTACCTTCAACATTTTCCAACAAAAATTAATACCTAATTCTTCAGAATACTTTTTTCAACAACTGATAAGAACTTTTTATTAAATCATTACCTTTTGTTTCTTCAGTACCGATATTTAAAAAGGCCTATTTTAGGGTTCTTAATATTTAATGTATTTGTCATATATAAACTAGCCATTTGAGCAAATTGAAGCAAATTCAAAGGCTTACAATTTGTATTAGCACCACAATCCATTAAAAACTAATCTTCCATGATACGCAGGCAAAATACCAGCTAAGGCCGGTCTATCAATTCCTTTTTATTCTACCAACTAATAAAGTAGCACCTGTCAATAAAGCACCTGAATTGCCAGCAGAAATAAAAACATCACCTTCTCCATTCTTCAACATATTAAAACCAACAACCATTGAAGAATCCTTTTTATTCTTAATAGCTATTGTAGGAGTATCTTCCATATTAATTATTTCACTTGCATTTCTTATTGATAATCTATCAGAAATCTCTTTTAAATCCTTACCATAGAATTCTTTAATTTTTAGCATTTTAAAACATGTTCCTGTCCAATCAAACAAACTTCAGCAGAAACTTCATTTTATTGCGCTCACAGCACCTCTAATTACAGCATCAGGTGCATTATCACCACCCATTGCATCTAATAAAATCTTCATATAAATCCTTTCAGTCATTTTATATAATAATACTATAATTAATCAAAGTCAACACACATCAATTTTTTTAATATATTCATAACCATAAAAAAAGATGGCCGATAAAAACGACCATCACATAATATTATCAATATTATTGTAATTCAACAGTTGCTCCAGCTTCTGTTAATTTAGCTTTCATATCTTCAGCTGCATCTTTAGCAACATCTTCTTTTAATGTTTTTGGTGCTCCATCAACTAAATCTTTAGCATCTTTTAATCCTAATCCTAATAAGTCTTTAACAACTTTAATTACTTGGATTTTTATTTGCTCCAGCTTCTTTTTAATACAACATTGAGGCTGCTCTTTTCTTCAGCTGCTCCGGCTACTGCTCCAGCTGCAGGTGCAGCTGCTGCTACTGCAGAAACTCCAAATTCTTCTTCGATTGCTTTAACTAAATCATTTAATTCAACAACTGTTAATTTTTTTGATTTCTTCGATCATATCATTAATTGCCATTTTAAAATCCTCCTATATTTTTATATTTTTGTAAACTTGGCTGTTTACTATTATTTTTTTGATATTAACAGATTACTCTGCTTCTTCTTCTTTCTTAATTCTTACTTGATCAACTGCAACTGCAAGTTTTGTAATAATTCAAGTAATGAACCAGCAAGTTTTGATAGTAATTCTTCTTTTTGATGGTAGTGTGCTAAAACTAATAAATCTTCAGCAGAAACAACTTTACCATCAATCATACCACCTTTAATTTTATAATTTTCATGAGATTTTGAAAATTTATAAACAATTTTTAATGGTGTCAAATAATCTTCTTCAGATGTAATAATAGCTGATGTACCAACTAAAACTTCATCTAAACCAGACTCTCCATTTGCATTTAATGCTCTTTTAATAATATTATTTTTTCTTAACTGTTTTTAAAGCACCTGCTTCTCTTAAATCTTTTCTTAAAACTGTATCATCAGCAACATTTGTACCAATAAATTCAACTAATAAAACTAATTTAGAAGCTTTGATTCTTTTCAGCTAATTCATTAACGCTTTGTTCTTTTTGCTGCTATAGCTGCTTTACTTGCCATTAATAATTCACCTCCTATTTCTTTATCACAAAGTAATATAATAAATATTCCTATATGCAACTTTTGCAATACATATAAAAAAATTCAATTTGTTGACCATAGGTAAACAAATTGAATTCATTCTCATCATTTACCTCGGTAAGACTTACTAACTGCTTACTATCTCTGGTCACATAAATTATTTATTATTAATATACAAACCAGGTCCCATACTTGGAGCGATTGATACACTTCTAATATATTGACCTTTAGCTGCTACTGGCTTAGCTTTGATAATAGCTTCCATAATAACATTATAGTTTTTCAACTAACTTATCAACACCAAATGATATTTTACCAAATCCTAAATGAACAATATTGTTCTTATCCAATCTATATTCAACTTTACCAGATTTAATATCATTAATAGCTTTTTGTTACATCCATTGTTACTGTTCCAGATTTGGGGTTTGGCATTAATCCTTTTGGTCCTAATACTTTACCTAATCTACCAACAACACCCATCATATCAGGTGTTGCAACAACAACATCATAATCAAACCATCCATCATTTTTGGATTTTTGGAATTAATTCTTCAGCACCAACGAAATCAGCTCCTGCTTTTTCAGCTTCTTCTGCTTTTTGGTCCTTTAGCGAAAACTAAAACCTTTAAATTTTTTTACCTGTACCATTTGGAAGTACTACTGTACCTCTAACTTGTTGATCAGCATGTAGAATCAACACCTAATTTAACGTGTAATTCAACAGTTTGATCAAACTTTGGTTGTGGCATCTTTTCAATAACTTCAATAGCTTCTTTTTACATCATATAATTTTGATGAATCAACAAAGCTTTGCACTTTCAAGATATCTCTTGCTCTCTTCATTCTTACCTCCTTTGGTTTTTACGAAACTTTTTAGTTTCTCCCAATTTAAAATTAATCTACGATTGTAACACCCATAGAACGAGCTGTTCCACAAACCATACTCATAGCTGTTTCTAATGAAGCAGCATTTAAGTCGAGCATCTTTGCTTTAGCAATTTCCTCAACTTGAGCTTTAGTAAGTTTTGCAACTTTTTCTAGATTTGGTTTACTTGAACCTTTTTGAATATTAGCTGCTTTTTTTAATTAATACAGCCATAGGTGGTTCTTTAGTAATAAAATCGAAAGATTTATCTTTATGAACTGTAATAACAACTGGAATAATTAAACCAGCTTGTTTTGCTGTTCTATCATTAAATTGCTTTACGAAATCCATGATGTTAACACCTGAACCACCTAAAGCTGGACCAACTGGTGGAGCTGGTGTTGCCTTTCCTGCTGGAATTTGTAATTTAATGATTACTTCTTTTTGTTCTTCCTTTGCCATTTTGTGCACCTCCTTTTAGTTTGTATAATAAATAATTTATAAAAAAACTAGATAACTAGCTTTTTATTAACAACAATTAGTCTGCTATTTTTCCACTTCAGTAAAATCAACATCTACCGGTGTTTCTCTTCCGAACATAGAAATCATAACTTTAACTTTATGTTTCTCTTTTGTTAATACTAATTACTGTACCAGTAAAATTCTCAAATGGTCCTGTTATAACCCTAATTTGATCATTTACTTCATAATTAATATTAAATGATTGAATATCAAATCCCATCTTTTCTTATTTCACTATCCGTAAGTGGTATTGGATCAGTTCCTGATCCAACAAAAACCAATAACACCTCTAGTATTTCTAACAATATACCAAGTTTGCTCAGTAACAATCATTTTTTTACTAAAAACATAACCAGGAAAAAAACTTTCTTTAAATTAGTTTTTGTTTTACCATCTTTAATTTCTATCTGTTCTTCCATTGGCACAATTATATCAAAAAGTAATCTTGTAATTCTCTATTCTTAATCATCTTTTTCAAGATCTGTCTTAACTTTATTTTCATATCCTGAATAAGTATGTACAACATACCATCTTGGTTCTAAATCATAATCCTTTTGAGACATGCTTTAGCCTCCTTAATTTTTCTATTTTATAGCATCTGTGACTGTTAACTATTGGCGTTAGTTCCATTAGTTGTAGCTGTAGTATTAGATGTAGTATTCGTTTCAGTCGTTGATGTAGAATTTGTTGTATTTGAAGTAATAACTTTTATTTAATTGCTTAACTTCAAAATCTTTCATTCCTCTAAAAAGTTAAATCCAAAAACAAATATTAACACTGAAACAACAATAACCATTGAAAACAACTACAACAGTATTTTTCAAAAAGTTGTCTTCCTTTTTGGCCAAATAACTTTTTTTAATTCTGCTCTAAATCCAGACAATTTACTATCCTTCTTTACAGATTTTTTTCACAGATTTCTTAGCTTTAGATTTTTGCCTTCTTTTGCTTTATCTTCTGAACTTACTGTTTCTTCTGCCTCAACAACTTCTTGTTCTTCATTATTTTTCAGCTTCTGCAACGTCCTCATCAAGAATCTTTTCTTCAACAATATCAGTCTTTTTAACTTTTTTTACTGTTTTTTTATTCTTATTATTAGGCATCTCTACCCCTCCATAAAAAGTTTTTATTTTGTTTCTTTATGTACTGTAGTTTTTTGCAGAACTTACAATATTTTTCTTATTTCAAGTCTTTCCGCATTATTCTTTTTATTTTTTCTGTAACATAATTTCTATTGTGACATTCTGTACATTCTAGAGTAATATGTTCTCTTGCTCCTTTTGAAGCCATTTTAACACCTCAAGCATATCTATTTCAATGTATGCCAAACAATATTAGCATACATAATAAGTTATGTCAAATAGCATAACTTATCTTAATTGTTTTGCAACTTCTTCAGCAAAGTTTTCTTCTTTTTTTCTCAATACCTTCGCCTTTTTTCAAATCTTACAAATCTATTAACTTTTTGCATTACCTGCTTTTTAATATATCTTTTATTTTTTGATCTGGATTTTTAACAAACTCTTGATCTACTAAGCAATTCTCTGAAAAGAATTTTTCCTAGTCTACCTTCAACAATTTTTTCCAGCAACATTTTTCTGGTCTACCTTCATTAATAACTTGTGCTTTTAAAATCTCTTTTTCATGTTCTAATTCATCAGCTGGAATATTAGATTCATCTAAATATCTTGGATTGCAGCAGCAACTTGCATAGAAATATCTTTTTGCTAAAACATCATCTCCACCTTCCATATCAACCAATATAGCGATCTGTCCATCACCATGAACATAAGTTCCAATATGTCCTTCTGTTTCATATCTTTTCAAATCTTCTTAAAGACATATTTTTCACCAATTTTTGGCAATCAAGTCTGTTAAAAGTTTCTCCAACAGTTTTTCTTCATTTGAGATAAATTTTTCATTTAACAAATCTTCAACATTTGCTGGATTGTTTAATGCTACTTGTTTTACAACTGCTGTTACAAAATCTTTAAACTCTTGGTTTTTACCTACAAAGTCTGTTTCAGCATTAACTTCAACAACTGCACCAATCTTTTTATCATCAGATACATAGAAGCTACTAAACCTTCTGCTGCAATTCTATCTGATTTCTTTTGCTGCTTTTAAGGATTCCTCTTTCTTTAAGCAAATCCATTGCTCTATCTAAATCTCCATCAGTTTCAGTTAAAACCTTTTTGCACTCCATCATACCTGCACCAGTTTTCTCTCTTAACTCTTTTTACTTGAGCTGCAGTAACCATAATATATCTCCTTTCAACTATATAATATATATTATATTAATTATTCAGCACTTTCTTGTGCTACTTCTTCCATTGACTTTTCTTCACTGTCTTCTTGAGCCATTTCTGTTGTATCAAAAGCTTTCGCCTTGTCTTCCTTCAATAACTGCATTAGCCATAACATCTGTCATTAATTTAACTGCTCTTATAGCATCATCATTACCAGGAATTACATAATCAACATCATTTGGATTACAGTTTGTATCAATTAATCCAACAACTGGAATATTTAACTTTTTAGCTTCTAATATAGCAATATGCTCTTTTTAGGATCAACAATAAACATAACATCTGGAATTTCAGTCATTTCTTTAATTCCACCTAAATTTTTTTATTTAATTTTTTTCCATTTCTTTTTCTTAATAGAACAACTTCTTTTTAGGTAAAACATCAAATGTTCCGTCTTCTTCCATTCTTTCAAGTTCATTTAATCTTTTCAACTCTTGTTCTAATTGTATTAAAGTTTGTTAAAGTTCCACCTAACCATCTTTCATTAATGTAGAACATTCCACATTTTTCTGCTGCTTCTTTAACACATTCTTGTGCTTGTTTCTTTGTTCCAACAAATAAAATGTTTTTTTCCTTCTTCTGCTTGAGATCTAATAAACTCATAAGCTTCATCTAACTTTTTAGATGTTTTTTTGTAAATCAATTATATGGATACCATTTCTAGCTTGAAAAATATATTCAGCCATTCTAGGATCACATCTTCTTGTTTGATGTCCAAAATGAACACCAGCTTCAAGTAATTGTTTCATTGCAACTACTGACATCTTTCTTTCCTCCTTTAGTTGTTAACCTCCACAAAAGTCAACACAATTAACTAACTTAAATTATAAAAAAACAAAAATTTAATTTAAGCACTAATTAATCATTCATTTTGTGTGCGTAATTTAACAACAATATTATAACAAAGAGTTTGCATTTTGGCAACCCCAAAAGCTTCAATACTTTTTTTATATTTGTTACATTTTTGTTACAAAAAAATACTTTTTATATAGAAAAAAATCATCCAAAAACTATATAATATAGCAAATAAATTTGAAAAGGATAACATTATGAAATTTAACAAGTGCATGAGATGTGGTTGTTTCTTTACTACAAGCGATGATGTTTGTCCAAACTGTAAAGAAAAAGATCAAGTTGATATTTCAAGCCTAAAAAGCTATTTAGCAAACAATGAAACACCTGCAACAATAAGTTCTTTATCTTTTAATTCAGGTGTAAGTGAAAAATATCAATAGATATTTTTCAAACAAAAAGAATTCTCTAAATTCAAAGCTCAAATAAATAATAATACAGATGAAACAATAACACCGATTATTAAATTATAATAATCGGTGTTATTTTATCTTTTATAATTAATTACTCCATAACCAATATTATTTTTTTATACATTAGCTTTACTGTATCTTCAATATTATTAGAAGAAATAGTTATTTTATGTCCGCCATTAGTCAAATTATGATATTCAGACTCCACTTCTATCTTTTTCTTTTATGTCAAAACTTTCAGAAACTTCAAATGAATTAGTATATTTCACTTTATCAGTAACATATTTTACATTTCAAAAAGCACTCTATCGATTTCAACAAATGATTTAGATATCTCATCATCTTCATTTCCCGCAACAACAAAATTTAAATTGTATTTATTAACATATTCATTAACTTTATTAGCAATAAACCTAACTATTTTTATACCAATCTTTTGCGATTCAATACTTTCAAAATGACTTTTTTCCATTTAACACAATCAAAGCTTCATTAAGTCCTGTAAATGAAACTTGAAGCAATCCATGTTTTAAAGCCTTTTTAATTTTCATATTTTCATCTTCAAATCTTTTCAGAATCAATCCACACATGTTCTTTCATTAAAAATGGAAAACTTTTTAACCTTTTTATTACTTTGAATTTCATAGCTTTTCAATTAATTGATCTTTTTACTAAATCAAGTTTCCTTTCTAGTTCTTCCATAAATAATTCTAAATTTCCATCAGACTTTAAAAGCAATTCTAGGTAAATTTAAAACAGTAGTAGCAATAACCCCTCTTCCAGCAGAAACTCTTCTATCAGAGTCAACAAAATTATCTATAATTCTAGTGCCATTTTCAAAATATGCAACTTCTGTATTAAAATCTCCAATTTTATAATTTTCTGTATTTATATCAGAATCTAAAAATGAAAAAGAAATATTGTCAGAATCCTTTACAACTTCACATGCTCTTAAAAACAAATCATAATTAACATCTTCTTTACTAAAATTAATTCCTTTTTACTTTAAAAAAACAACTTTAGGAGAAATGGCTTTTTCTATTTTTCACCAAGACCTTCACTAATAGCTCTTAATAAATTAAAACTAATAATCCTTCCCTCTGCACTAATATCAGTTCCAATATTAATTGTAGTTAAACACTCACTACAAATACTATTTAAATCATGTACAAATCCTTCCATAGATTGATACACTTGTTTATTAGTTTTTCATTGCTTTCTCATACACAATTCTAAAACATTCTCTTTAATTGCTCAGATTCTCTAGTAAATTTATAAAAAAACAGATATATCAAAATCAATACTATTTATTTTTCAATTTCTCTTTCAATACCATTTAAAGCAATAAATTTATCAAAAATCAGTATAATCTAAAATATCATATATCGTTTGTTTAAACTCCTTTTTAAAAAGTTTTTAAAAACTCCAGGAGCTATATAATAATCAAATGATGGTATTGATTGCTCTCCAAATTGATCTTTTTGATTATTTGTAATTGCGACTAATGCTAACATACTATAAGAAACAATACTCTGAGGGACCCTCATAGAACATCTCTTAGTAGAAAAAAACCATTTTGAAACAACTTTTTCTAAATTAATCTGACAATTTTCAGTTGTTCCAAAAGGATAATACTTAATATTTTTAATATAAATATCACCATTCTCATGCAATTCACTAAATTTTTTTCTTCATAATATATGCAGTAGCAAATTTCTCAGATACAATTTCACCATACTCAATCAATCTATTATTAATACTTTCAAAATCATATTCATCTGCATTTCCATTCTTGCTATCAAGGCCAATATTCTCTAAAGCTTTTAAGAAATTTATGTTTTTTCTTTTCGTCAAAAACAATTCTCTTGACTGTGCTCTTTTTTTCTCTATATTCAGAATAAGCTTTTAGCAATATCAACATATCCATTCTGATTCATTATTTCTTCAATAATATCTTGAATTTGTTCAATCTTAATTTTTATCATAATTACCATCTTTAATAACATCAATAACATCATAAAAAAACCTTATTAATATCACTAAGTGTATATTCAGAATCGACAGCTTCAAATCCTTTTTATAGCTACTGCAATTTTTAGTACTATCAAATTTAACTCTCTTACCATCTCTTTTTATTACAACAATATCTGATAATTCTTCTCTCAAATTAAATCCATCCAATCTATATAATTTCAAATAACTCTTGATTTAAAACATATTTAACTTTTTCTTCATCATTTCCATGAATATATCCTAAAACATTTCCATTTTCAACTATATCGCCAACTTTTTTTATCAAAAACAAATCCAACAGTCATATCAATCACATCATCTTTTTCAATCTTCCTGCACCTAAATATCTAGACATTTCGCCAACCAAATTAGCATCAAGTTTAGCAATCTTACCAGATTTTTTTAGCAATAATAGGTTCAATTATTGTAGCTTTATCAAACTTTAAGGTGTCTTCTAAATAAGAAATATCTCCATTTTGACTTTTAACCAACTCAATTAATTTTTCATAACCTTTTTCCATTTTTTTATATTTTTCTAAAATCTTTCTTTTTCCCTCACCTATTGAAGAAACTTTATTAGCAAGTATAAGCATATTAGCACCAAGCTCAGTAATAACCTCTTCAACATCTTTAGGCATATATTTTTCCTTTTTAAAACATCAACTGCTTCAATTACTTCTAAAATATTTCCTACTGCATATCCAAGTGGTTGATTCATGTCAGTCAAAACACAAACCGTTTCCCTATTAGCAAGTTCACCAATTTTTAACCATTAGAGACGCCAATTTTTTTGGCATCTTCAACCGTTTTTCATAAAAAGCTCCACTTCCATAAGTAACATCAATAACAATTTTATTTGCTCCAGCAGCAATCTTTTTACTCATAATACTTGATGCAATAAGAGGTATATTAGCAGTGCAATTAATTGTATCCCTTAAAGCATATAATTTTTATCAGCAGGAGCTAAATTTAAAGTTTGCCCCATTAAACTAATTCCATGTTTTTTTAACATTATTCATAAATGTATCAATATCAATAGAAGTATTATAACCTGGAATAGATTCTAACTTATCAATAGTTCCTCCAGTAATGCCAAGACCTCTACCAGACATCTTTGCAACAGGAATTCCTAAAGAAGCAATTAATGGCATTAAAATCAAAAGTAACTTTATCACCAACTCCACCAGTACTATGTTTATCAACAACATTTCCAAGCTCTGACAAGTCCAAAAATATCTCCAGAATCAGCCATTGCCAAAGTCAACTCTGTAATTTCATCATCATTCATTCCATTAATATAAATTGCCATTACTAATGCTGCTGCTTGATAATCGGTAATATTTCCATTTGTATAATTTTTCTATAAAATATCTAATTTCATCTTTAGTTAATTCTAAATTATCTCTTTCCTATAATATCTAATATATTCATATTTTTCTCCTAACGTTATGCACATTCTTTAGACAAAATGTGTAATAAAAAGTCTTTCGATGTAAACTACATGGACCAAAATTCTTTAATAGCATCAATATGAGCTTTCGTTCCATATCCCTTATTTTTTTCTCAAAACCATATTGAGGATAAATTTCAGAATATCCTCTCATCAACCTATCTCTCGTAACCTTAGCCAAAATTGATGCACATGAAATAGAATAACAAGTTGCATCACCTTTAATTATTGATTGATATGGAATTCCACATGTATCAATTTCTTTTAACGCATCAACTAATATCAAATCAGGCTTTTTCTCCCAATTTGTCAATAATCTTTTTAATACACCTATTAAGTCCTATTTTTGTTGCCTCTAAAATATTATATTCATCAATTTCAGATTGAGTAACAATCTCAACATCCCACACAATTGCATCTTCAATAATTTGATCATATAAAATCTCTTCTTTTTTTCAGTCACCTTTTTAGAATCATTAACCCATTTTTAAATTAGATTCAGGCTTCATTATAACAGCACCAACAGAGACAGGACCAGCCAATGGCCCTCTGCCAGCTTCATCAATTCCAACAATTAATTTAGTTCCCTCTTCAATTAACTTTTTCATAACTTTTTAAAAATTCTAATCTTTCTTCATCTCTACCCATAAAAACCTACTTATCAATTTCAGACAATCTATATTTTCCCTTATACGGATTTGTAATATAAACTTCACCACTATCATAATTAACTATATATAAAGAATTATCTAAATTTTTTTATTTCTAATTCTAATTTTTTTAAATCTTCATCATATAAAAATATAATATTTTGAATAATCTTCAGCTGGAATGTTCAAATCAATAATAAATTTTCTTATAATCACATCATCCAATCTATCAGAAAGTTTTATTCCAACTAATTCTTCGCTCTTTTTGAAACATTAAACCTTGATTTTTTTAACTTTCGCAACACCCTGTATTAAAAAGCATATCTGCTCTAACATTTCTATCTTTCTGAACATTATCAATTTTTATAACGTTTAAAAATAGCGCCAACTGCAAAAAAATCATAAAAACAACTAAAAACAGCTGTAAAAATATTTATTCTTAATCTCCTACTCATCATTAACTCCCAATTTTTTTAATAAAGTATATCACTGACATTTTTTCTGTAAAGAGTAACAAAATAAGCCAATTTCACACTTTATTCATAAAACTATAGTAGAATTAATAAAAATGTGTTAGATTTATATATGAAAGGAATAAAAATGATTATAAAAATAAATCTCAAAAACGGTATTCTTAAAAATATCTTAATATCATTTTTTTAGTGGAATTATTGGTACATTACTTATCATCCCTCATATTATTAAAAACAAATAGTTTTTTTCAAAAATTAGTTAAAACAAATAATACACAAACTACAATAACCTACACAAATCCAAATCAAATTTCTCTTTCAAATATCTCAGACACTGGAGTTGCAGTAGCACAAAAAGTATTACCATCAGTAGTAGGTATTGACGTTACTTTTGAAAAATCTCAATCATCAACATCAAGTGGAAGTGGTTCAGGAATTATAATCAGTTCAGACGGTTACATTTTAACTAATTCACATGTTATTACAGGCGACAATTCAGATGGAATCAATCTTGGTAAACCTATAGAAATTAAAGTATACTTATATAAAGACAAAACTGCATACCCAGCTAAAATTATTGGAAACGACCCTCAAACAGACCTTTCAGTATTAAAAATAGAAAAACAGGATTAACTGCAGCAGAACTAGGAGATTCAGATACAGTCCAAATTGGTGAATATTGTATGGCCGTTGGCAATCCACTTGGCATGAAAAGTTCTATAACTACAGGTAGTATAAGTGCATTAAACCGTCAATTGGTTGGAGAAAACGGCGTACTATATACATTAATTCAAACAGATGCAGCAATAAACAGTGGCAACAGTGGTGGTGCGTTAGTAAATTCAAACGGACAAGTAATTGGAGTAAATACAATTAAAGTTTCAGGTGAAGATATTGAAGGATTAAGTTTTTGCAATACCAATTAACCACACAAAAAGAATATTTTTCAGATTTAATAAAATATAATAAAGTAATAAGACCATATATAGGAATTGCAGGAACAACAATTTCAGAAACACTTTTAAAACAGTTTCCAAATTCTAAACTAGTAAAAGGTGTTTATATAAGAAATATTGATCAAAATTCTCCAGCTGAAAAAGCAGGATTAAAAAAATTGGTGATATAATAACATCATTTTGATAATAAACCTATTTCAACAATGTTCGATATAGACTTGATAAAAAAATAATCATAATATTGGAGATAAAAATTAATATAGAAATATATCGTTCAGGAGAAAAAAATAAATACAACTCTCGAATTAACAGAAGCAAATAATTAATGTCTTTTCACAAATACCACATTAAGTTCACAAAAAGACATAAAAACCCATTTATAATAAAACCATAATCAGTAATTAAGTTACTCCTATTACTGATTACATAATTAAAAACATCCCTTTTATTTTCATAGACCTGCAATGTGCAGGTCTATATTTTTATTTTATAATATCAAAATAAGAGCTTACAAAACGTAAGCTCTTTAATATTAAATTTGAACTATATCCATTTCAGAAGTATAAACATTTGCTTGATTTCCATAAGCATAAATAATATACAATTCCCCATTTCTTCCTAAAATAAAATTAGTAACTTTATCAATAGAATAAATTGAGTTAGTTAATTCTCTTTTATATAAAGTATTATCTGCCTTTTTTTATTACTTTTTCAATTTTTGAATTAGCAGTAGCGACATCAACTTTATTCTTTGCTAATACATCTGCCACTTTAATTTCCTTATTATTAATCAAATCATAATTATATCCTTGAATCATAATCTTTTTGAGGTTTATCACCCTCCTTCAATTTAGCAATAATAGCAACAGATAAAAATATTATCATTAACATTTGCAGTAAAAGAAATTGTTAAACTAGTATTGGCAACAGAATTAGTAATAACATCATTCATCATTTTAACAAAATAATTCATTGTGATATTATTAAAATTATTTGTAACCTCACTATTAATATTAAAAACTGGCAAATACGCAACTATATCATACTTTCCATCAAGCTTTTTTTGTATATGGACCATTAGGTAATTGTGGATTTTTCACTATAAATATATACATAATTTTTATTCAAATCCATTTTTAACATTATCATACTCTTTTAAACTGAGGAAGTTTATTATCAAATAATTGCATAAACTTATTACTAATATCAACTTCTTCATCAACACTTACAACATTAGAAATATTTATATCAGGAATTTCATCATTTTCCTTAGTACTAAAAATTGCGCATTAACTCCAACAATTATTGCAATAATACAAAAAGCAATAATAAATGCATAAATACAATATCTAGCTGTTTTTACTCATTTATACTCTATAATTCCCTTCATTAAATTAGTAAAATTATATCATTACATTTTTAAGAAAAAAATCAAGCAACTTACATATAAAATTCACCTCAAGTTCATTGACTAAAATATAATAATATAATACAATAATCAAAGATTGGAGAACAAAATATGATATGCTCAAGATGTAAAAATACAGCAGTAATTTTCATAAATACAACAGATGCCAATGGTAATAAAACACAAACTGGTTACTGCTATAAATGTGCGAAAAGAATTAGGATTAAATCCATTACAATCAATGGATAGTTCTAAACTTTCAGATGAAGAAATAAAAATTTATCAAATCAATTAAATAGTGCATTTAAAGATGTTATAGAAAAATGTCTAATCAAGAAATAACCCCAGAAGTTTTTAGAAGAGATGCAAGAACAATTAAACAACTCTGATAATAATAACTCTGATGAATCATCTCCTAAAACATTTGGTATGGGATTTGCCCTACCTTTCAATACATTAGAATCATTTTTCAAAATAATAATTCAGATGAATCAGAAGAAGAACAATCTTCAAGTGATAAAACTCAAAAAAACAAAAACAACTAATAAACAAAATAGAAAAAGCTTTAAACACTTATGGTACAAATCTTACAGAAAAAGCTAGAAATCATCAAATAGACAAAGTTATTGGTCGTGAAAAAGAAATTGAAAAGAATGATTCAAATTCTAAATAGAAGAACTAAAAACAACCCTTGCTTAATAGGTGAACCTGGTGTTGGAAAAAAACAGCTCTTGCTCAAGGGTTAGCATTAAGAATAGCAAGTGGAGATATCCCTGCAAAATTAATGAACAAAGAAGTATACTTACTTGATATGACAGCAGTAATAGCAGGAACTCAATTCAGAGGTCAATTTGAAGCAAGAATGAAACAAATAATTGACGAATGTAAATCAGAAAAACATAATTTTAGTTATTGATGAAATTCACAATATTGTAGGTGCAGGTGATGCAGAACATTCAATGAATGCTGCTAATATTTTAAAACCATCATTAGCAGATGGCACAATCCAATTAATTGGAACAACAACTTTAAACGAATATAGAAAATATATTGAAAAAGATTCTGCATTAGAAAGAAGATTCCAACCAATAATCGTCGAAGAACCAACTGCAAGTGATACAATAGATATTCTAAAAAGGAATTAAATCATATTATGAAACTTATCATAAAGTAACAATTCCAGACCATGTAATTACTAATTTAGTAAAAATGTCAGAGCGCTATATACATGATAGATTTTTCCAGATAAAGCAATAGATATTTTTAGATGAAGCATGTTCTAAAATAAATTTAAATAATAAAGATTTATATAATTTAGAATTATTAAAAAAACAAATTTAATGAAGTTCTTGCAGAAAAAGAAGAAGCTGCAGAAGCAGATTCTACTGAAGATTATAAAAAAAGCTGCAGAATTAAAAATGAAAGAATGTCAACTAAAAGACGAAATAACAAAATTAGAATCAAAATTGAAACCACAAATATTAACAGACGAAGATATTGCAAAAGTTATTGAAAGTTGGACAAAAATACCAGTCCAAAAAAATAACAGAACAAGAAACTGAAAAATTATTAAATTTAGAATCAAATCTTCACAAACATGTAATAGGTCAAGATGAAGCAGTTGAAGCAGTTTCAAAGAGCAATACGTAGAAATCGTGCAGGTCTAAAATCTGTAAAAAGACCACCTTCATTTATATTTGTAGGTCCAACAGGAGTTGGTAAAACAGAATTAGCTAAATCATTAGCATTAGAAATATTCGGCAAGAGTGATGCCATAATTAGAATTGATATGTCAGAATACATGGAAAAGTAATTCAACAACAAAATTAATCGGCTCACCACCAGGATATGTAGGATATGATGATGCAGGACAATTAACCGAAAAGGTAAAACGTCATCCATATTCAATTATTCTATTTGATGAAATTGAAAAAGCTCATCATGATGTATTTAACTTATTATTACAAGTATTAGATGACGGAAGACTTACAGACTCAAAAAGGAAACACAATAAGCTTCGAAAATACAATAATCATTATGACATCAAATGTTGGATCAACCTCAAATGTAAATTCAATTGGATTTGGTTCATCATCAGAATTAAAGAAAAAAATAAGATCCTTGAAAGTATGAAAAAGTATTCAGACCAGAATTCTTAAATAGAATTGATGAAATAATCTGTTTTAATTCATTAACAGAATCTGAACTAAATCAAATAATCACATTAATGATAAATGATACTCAAAAAAATACTAGATGAACGTAATATTAAAATAAATATTTCAGAAGCTGGTAAAAATATCTTATTGAAAAAGGAACAGATATAAAATATGGTGCACGTCCATTAAGAAGAGCTGTTCAAAGATATCTAGAAGATGAACTATCTGATATGATTTTTAAAGAAAGAATTATTAGATGGACAAACAGTTGATATTGATTTAAAAATGATAAATTAACATTTAAAGTAAGATAAAAAAACTGATGCATAAGCATCAGTTTTTTAATATGTATACTCTACAATCCTTGTGATTTTTAAATTCTTAATAATTTGTTCATGTTCTTGATTTGTATTAGCATAATATACTTTTCCATTTTTATCAGCTACAAAAATAAATAATTTGTTTTTCAATGGTTGTAATACTGCAACAATTGAAGATTCACTTACCATTGCAATTGGGCCAATAGGAATCTTGCCTTCCATACCCGTAGCTCTCGTATTATAACCATTCACCGAATTAATTTCACTCATTTTTAAATCTCTCTCAGACATATCAACTCTAGCAGCATAATATGTTGTAACATCACTACCTAGTGACATTCCTTTTTGTCAATCTATTAAAAATACACCCGCAACACCTGCTCTATCAGCAACATTTGAAGACTCAAGTTCAACAATTGAAGCCAAAGTCAAAACACTATGAACTGATAACCCAGAATTTTGAATTTGAGCCTTATATTTAGTCAAAACAACATTCATCCTATCAAGCATCATTTCAAAAATCTTTTCAACAGAAACATTTTTATTATCTAATTGATATGTATCAGGAAATAAGTATCCTTCAAGTGAATAATAAATTTGATCATTAAGAACTTCATTTCAATAAACCAATATTTTTGAGATAATGAAGTCAAATATTTCTTATCTTTTAATAATGCATAAACTTGTTCTTCAGTATTATTAGTATATTGAGCAATATTTTAGCAATCCATCTCATATTTTTACCTTCTACAAACTTAACAGATATTGCATCAGGATTATACTTAGAACCTTTTTCAAACTATCAACAATTTCAAAATATTTCATTGATTTATTTAATTTATAAGTCCCTGCTTTCATTCCTTCAACTTTATTAAATTTACAATATAACTTAAATACCCAAGACGAAAACTAATTTTGAATTTTTCTAACTTTTTGAGCAATTTTATTGCTACTAGATCCTTTTTCAATTTCAACTATAACTTCTTCATTCTTTCCAAATGTAGCATTAACATTTAATAAATAAAATGCAATCAAACCACAAAAACAGTATCACTACTACACTAATTATTATCTTCTTCATATTAATCTCCATTTTCTAATAATACCATATAGAATTAAATCTTTTCAATATTTAATTTTTCTTTCTTGAATTAACCATTCTCCCTTTTAAAAACTTTTTATAATCAACTTTAATCATTACTTCTTCAGTAATTACACCACTTTTTATCAATAGAAATTGAAACTTCACCATTTAAATCAGTCCTATATATTTTACACCCAATTTCAGACAATTTATTTAAAAATAAACTGATTTGGATGTCCAAACTTATTATTTTTGACCACACCCTATTAAAAGCTATTTTTAGGGCATAATTAATTTCAAAAATCATCACTCGTACTCGTTATAGAACCATGATGGCCAACTTTCAAAATATCTGCCTTCAAAAGATCAGATTTAGAATATCTCGCAATAATTGCATCTTCTGCAATTTTTTTCCAAATCACCAGTACATAAAATATTAATTTTACCAAACCTCAACATATTTAAAATGGCATTATTATTCATTACATTTTCCATAATAAGCTCATCATTTGGATTATATATATCAATTCTAAAAATCATTAAATTGAAAAACAATCATTTTTCTTTAACATATATCACATTAATTTTTTCTTTTTATTAGCTAATTCGAATAAATTCACTATACATTTTTGAATTTTTAAACTGTTTAGCAATAATAGCATTCTTAACTTTTGATATATTTCATAACATACAAAAACGCCCTACAATGATCAGCATCAAAATGTGAAACAATTATATAATCAATTTTATAAACTTTTCTATCAATTAAATATGGCAATAAAGTATTTTTACCAACATCATAATCATCCGAACTAATTCCACCTCCACTATCAATTAAAAATTCATTCCATTATATCTAATTAACATACAATCACCTTGACCAACATCAACAAAATTAATATATAATTTGTTTTTAGGAAGGAAATTAAAATTTGATATAACCATTATCAGTAATGTAATAAAAAGCTAATAACCTTTTTCTCTTAATTAAAAATAAACTATTAAGTAATATGCAATTACAAAAAATAAAAAGAACCATAACATACTAGTACACTAGAAAAGGTAATTTACCAACAAAATTCACTAAAAAGAAAAATAAATTTAAAAATAAAACTTAACAATACCACTAAAATTTTAAATTTAAAAATAAAAAGTAATAAATCCTAAAATAATTAAAAATTCCTAAAAAGGAGATACTAATAAATTTTGCAATAATAAACGTAAACGAAATAGTATTATAATAATAAACCATTATTGGAATAATAAATATATTAGCTGCAATCGTTATAGAAATAGAATCTAACAACCACAAAAATTTTCCATCATAATTTTTTTATACATCAATTTAAATTTATCTTGAAAATATGCAATCCCCCAATACACCTGAAAATGATAAAATTGCTCCAATATCAAAAATAGAATAAGGATTTTTAATAAGTAAAACCAAAAGAAGATATCGCTAAATTAGTATAAATATCACTTTTCCTTTTAAAAATACTACTTAAAATAACCATTATTGTCATTACACCAGCTCTTACAACAGATGGTGTATGCTGTTAATCCTCATAAAAATAAAAATCCCAATAATTAAACATATTTGAGATTTCCTTTTATTTTTAAAAATTTGCAAAATATATTCTAAAAAGCCAACCACATATATAAAATGAGCTCCTGAAACTGCAATCAAATGTGATAAATTCGCATTTTTGAAAACTTTCAATCACTTTATTATCCATCCCACTCTTATCACCAATTAAAAATTCCAATAATTATACTAGCTATATCTTTCTTTAAATTTTTATTAAAAATTATTAATTTCAATCCTTAAATCCACAATTTTATCACAATAAGCGTAATAAAAACTTTTAGAATGCTTAACTTCAAAAACTTTATTAATTTTTATATTTCCATCAATTCCTTTTAGTTTTCAAATTAAAAGCATAATCAAACCCACCATAATTTCTTTTTCCACTAGGAATCTTAACTTCAAAATTAGACTTAATTAAATCACCAATATTCAATTTTTGCTTAGAAAAATATAAAACTTTTTATCATCATATCTTCCAATATATTTATATCCATCATCACAAAAACTCCATCAATTATAAATATATTACCATTTACTACACAATTTTTCCATTTTTCTTTCAGAAATAAAAATGGAGCTATTATTTTTCAAAAATAGCCCCCACAATTATTAATATAAAAATTGTTATAATACATAAATATCGTTTCATAAAAATAATATTCAAAACCCTACTATAACACAAATTTACTTAAAATATAACCTTTAACATTATTAAATTTAACTTGTGTCCAATCACTTGATTTTACCAATAACCTCTAATTTTTCTTCCTTTACCAACACTACCTAATACATCAGAAGATATTGATGGCTTCTCTCTAATATTAACTGCATCTGTATTAACTGTCACAAAAATTTCCGTCACTAGATACTTTATCTGCACCTGCATTAGATGTAGACTCAACTGTTTTAGCATTTCCATCAATTAAAGGCCTAAATATCCATCCAGACATATTACCATTAGAAATATAAACCCAATTAGATATAACAGTAATAACATTAACATTATCACCTTTCTTTAAGTTTCCATTCTTCAATGCATATAATACAGGTAAAACATAAACATCTGCATCATTATTTAATTTATAATTACCCACAGACAAATCACTATCAGTGGAATTTGAAGTTGTAGAAAGCTTCATTAACAGTTTCATTTTTACATTAGCAGTTTCTGTTGTTGCAGGCGTCGAATTAGTAGTATTTGTCACTTCTGCAGATGTACTATTTGTAGATTCACCAGAAACATTAACAAATTTCTTACTAACATATCCCACACGCCCTTTATACAAAACCTTATAAAACTCTCCACTTTCTTCAAGAATTTCCAAAGATTCATCTTTTGATAAACTCTTAATTACATCACTATCAGTTGATGGTTTATTTCTCAAATTCACACTATTAGTTGTAGTAATTCCCGTCTTAGCCAACACTATTGAACCACAAAGAATAAATAAAACTATTATGATTAACAAAATCCTAAATTTTTTTCACAAAATCATCCTCACATTAATTATTTTTTTACATTAATAACCTTACAAACTTCTGCTCTATATTTATCTTTCGTATTTCTCATAAATAATTTATTTAAATAATCTGTAACAATAGTCACTAAACTATCCCTCTTTACTACCACAGGCAAATTTGACTGAGTATTTCCAGACAAACCATCTGAAACATTCTTATTTTCTTAATCATCTCTCCTCAGTATAAATCTATAATATACTCTAACACTTGATAAGTCAAGTAAATATACATACTAAAAATTACTTTAAATGCAATTTTCCATATATTTGACCAATACCCAATAATACCCCTGCATAAAAGATTCCACGTGACAAATCAAGTAATAAATTTCTTATTATATATTGAATTTTTACTTAAAGACATCACATCCAATAATGCATATATACTATAAAAAGAAAAGAACAACAATCGCTAAAATATTAAACAACATTGTTATAGAATTTTTATTAAAAATTATTATTCATTTGTGTATTTAAATTAGAATTTCCGACATTATTCATATTTGTAACAGGAACATTTTTGTACATTTCCAACTCTCTGATTCATTTGTGGAATTTGATTCAAATTATAATTTTTGTATATTATTTCCAATTTGATTTTTGCATTTCTTTTTGTACCTCCTATAATCAAAAACAATTATACCAAAAATTAATTAATTTCTACAATAAAAAAGAGTTCTAAGAAAAAAATCTTAAAAACTCTCTATTATTTTTATTGAATAACTAAATTATGCAATAACTTCTGATACAACACCTGAACCAACTGTTCTACCACCTTCACGGATAGCAAATCTCAATCCTGGTTCAATAGCGATTGGTGTAATCAATTCAATTGTCATATCAATGTTATCACCTGGCATAACCATTTCTTTACCATCTGGTAATTCGATTAAACCTGTAACATCAGTTGTTCTGAAATAGAATTGTGGTCTGTAACCATTAAAGAATGGTGTATGACGTCCACCTTCATCAGCTTTTAATACATAAACTTGTGCTTTGAATTTTGTATGTGGATGAATTGATCCTGGTTTAGCACAAACTTGTCCTCTTTTAACTTCGTCTCTTTGTGTTCCTCTTAATAATAATCCAACATTATCACCAGCTTCTGCTTGGTCTAATGATTTTCTGAACATTTCGATACCAGTTACTGTTGTTTTAATCTTTTTATCAGACATACCAACAATTTCAACTTCTTCACCAGTCTTTAATTGTCCTCTTTCAACTCTACCTGTTACAACAGTACCTCTACCAGAAATAGTCATAACGTCTTCGATAGGCATTAAGAATGCTTGATCTACTGGTCTTTCTGGTGTTGGAATATAAGAATCAACTGCTGCCATTAACTCTTTCATACAAGCATATTCTGGAGCATTTGGATCTGTAGATGTTGATTCAAGAACTTTTAATGATGAACCTTTTAACAATAGGAATCTCATCACCTGGGAAATCATATTCAGATAATAAATCTCTAACTTCCATTTCAACTAAGTCGATTAATTCTGGATCATCAACCATATCACATTTATTTAAGTAAACAACGATGTATTTAACACCAACTTGTCTTGCTAATAAGATGTGCTCTCTTGTTTTGTGGCATAGGGCCATCAGCTGCAGAAACAACTAAGATAGCTCCATCCATTTGAGCAGCACCTGTAATCATGTTTTTAACATAATCAGCGTGTCCTGGACAGTCAACGTGAGCATAGTGTCTGTTGTCTGTTTCATATTCAACGTGTGCAGTATTAATTGTAATACCTCTTGCTTTTTCTTCTGGAGCACTATCAATTTGCTGCATAGTCTTCGAAATTAGCATATCCTAATAAACTTAAATATTTTTGTAATAGCTGCTGTTGTTGTTGTTTTACCATGATCAACGTGACCAATTGTACCAATATTTACATGTGGCTTACTTCTAACAAATTTTTCTTTAGCCATTTTATTTCCTCCTTATTTTTTTATCACTTTAAAAGTGATTTTTAACAATTTTATTTTATATCATTTACATCAAAAAGCAATAGAAAAAGCCTCTATTATCAATATAAAAACTTAAAATTAAACATTTATACTAAAATTAATCATTCTTCTTAGCTCTTTGTGATGAAATCTCTTCCAAAAATTGATTTTTGGAACTTCATCATAATGAGAAGGTTCAGTGAATATGTACCTCTACCTTGAGTTTTTTTGATCTCAAATCAGTAGCATATCCAAACATTTCAGATAATGGAATAAATCCTCTAATAACTTGGTTTCCTGAAACAGCTTCCATACCTTCCATTCTACCACGTCTAGCATTTATATCCCCTATAACATCACCCATATATTCTTCAGGTACTGTTATTTCAACTTTCATTATTGGCTCTAATAATACAGATTTAGCTTGTCTACAACCTTCTTTGAAAACCATAGAAGCAGCAATCTTAAACGCCATTTCTGAAGAGTCAACTTCATGGTATGAACCATCAACTAATGTACATTTGAAATCAATAACTGGATATCCAGCCAATGTACCTACTAAAGCTGCTTCTCTCATACCTTCTTCAGCTGGTTTAATAAATTCTTTTGGAACTGCACCACCAACAATCTTATTTTCAAATACAATTCCTGAACCTGGCTCTAATGGTTGCATTTCAAACCAAACATCACCATATTGACCATGTCCACCTGATTGACGAACGAATTTACCTTGAACTCTAACTTTATTCTTAATAGTTTCTTTATAAGCAACTTGTGGCTTACCTTCAGTACATTCTACTTTAAATTCTCTCTTCAATCTATCAACAATTATATCAAGATGTAACTCACCCATACCTGCAATAATTGTTTGTCCAGATTCTGCATCTGTCCAAGTTTTAAATGTTGGATCTTCTTCAGCTAATTTTGCTAAAGCGATACCTAATTTTTCACTATTGGCCTTATCTTTTGGTTCAATAGCGATATCGATAACTGGCTCTGGGAATTCCATTTTTTCCAATATAACTGGATTTGCTGGATCACAAATTGTATCACCAGTACCAACATCTTTTAATCCTACTGCTGCAGCAATATCACCAGCATATACTTTATCAATATCCTGTCTATTATTAGCATGCATTAATAAGATTCTTCCCAATCTATCTTTTTACCTTTTGTTGCATTTAATATAGTTGAACCTGCTTCACATGTTCCAGAATAAACTCTAAAGAAACATAACTTACCAACAAATGGGTCTGTCATAATCTTGAAAAGCTAAAGCTGCGAAAGGTTCATCATCAGATGTTTTTTTCTAACAACTTCATTTCCTTCTTCATCAACACCTCTAACATCTTCGATATCTGTTGGAGCTGGTAAATAATCAACTACAGCATCAATTAATTCTTGAACGCCTTTATTTTTTTATATGAAGAACCACAAATCATTGGTACTATATGATTAGCAATAGTTCCTTTTCTTAAAGCACCTTTAATTTCTTCTTCAGTCAATTCTTCACCATCAAGATATTTCATCATCAATTCATCATCTTGATTTGCAACATGTTCAAGCATTTCTGCTCTATATTTATTTGCTGTCTCTACTAAATCAGCTGGAATATCAGTTTCTTGAATATTTTTCCTTGATCTTCATCTTTTTGAATATAAGCTTTTCATTTTAATAAGATCAACAATTCCTAAAAATTCATCTTCTTTACCTATTGGTATTTGAATTGGAACTGGTACACAACCTAATCTATCTCTCATTTGTTGTTCACAAGCATAAAAGTCTGCACCTAAAATATCCATCTTATTTACATAGCAAATTCTAGGAACTTTATATTTATTAGCTTGTCTCCAAACTGTTTCAGATTGTGGTTGAACTCCACCTTTAGCAGCCAATACAAGAACTGCACCATCAAGAACTCTTAAAAGCTCTCTCAACTTCAACAGTGAAATCAACGTGTCCTGAGTATCAATAATATTAATTCTATTACCTTTCCAATGACATGTTGTAGCAGCTGATGTAATTGTAATACCTCTTTCTTGTTCTTGAGCCATCCAATCCATTGTAGCTTGACCATCATGAACTTCACCAATTTTATGAGTTCTACCTGTATAGAAAAGTATTCTCTCAGTTGTTGTTGTTTTACCAGCATCAATATGAGCCATAATACCTATATTTCTTGTTTTCTCTAAAGAAATTCTCTTCCGTTATTGGCCATAATATTCTCCTTTTTATATGTTAATAATTAAAAATTTATAATGAGCAAAAGCCTTATTAGCTTCAGCCATCTTATGCATATCTTCTTTCTTCTTAAATGCTCCACCATTACCAGCGATTGCATCAAGAATTTCTCCAGCTAATTTATCACACATATTTTTCATTTCTTTTTCTAGCGTATAAAACTAACCATCTTAAACCCTAAAGTTTGTCTTCTTTCAGGTCTAATTTCTAATGGAACTTGATATGTAGCTCCACCTACTCTTCTTGCTTTTTACTTCTAAAACTGGCATTACATTATTTAATGCTTCTTCAAAAGCTTCTAATGCTTCTTTACCAGATTTTTCTTTAACGATGTCAAATGCATCATAAACTATTTTTGTGCTACAGTTTTCTTTTCCAGATAACATAACATTATTTATTAATTTAGTAACAACAATACTATTATACATTGGATCTGGTAAAACTTCTCTTTTAGCAATATATCCTTTTCTTGGCACTATTCTTCCCTCCTTCTTTAATATACTAAAAAGTACATCGGTACTCTGAGAAATCTAAAATTTCTCCGTATAGCGCAATCTATTAAAAATTTAAGTACTAAACTAAATAATCAATCATTGCACTATTTTTAGATCATTAAGCTAAACTATTATTTCTTTGGTTTTTAGCTCCGTACTTAGATCTACCTTTGCATTCTGTCTTTAACTCCTGCAGTATCAAGTGTTCCTCTAATAATATGGTATCTAACACCAGGAAGGTCTTTTTACTCTTCCTCCTCTAATTAAAACAACACTAGTGCTCTTGTAAGTTATGTCCTATACCAGGAATATAAGATGTAACTTCATATCCATTTGATAATCTAACTCGGCTACTTTTTCTCAAAGCAGAGTTTGGTTTCTTAGGTGTTACTGTCTTAACAACTGTACATACTCCTCTTTTTGTGGAGCTCTTTGGTTTGTAACTTTACTCTTCATAGAGTTAAAACCATGTTGTAAAGCTGGTGATTTAGACTTGTCAGAAGATGTCTTTCTTCCTTTTCTTACTAATTGATTAATTGTTGGCACTTAAATTCACCTCCTATAAAAAATACTGCTACAACAGGCGAAAACACGCCTACTATAACAGTACCCTATTTTTAACATTTTTACATTACTATGTCAATATGTTTATCTATCAACAAGATCTCCATCTTTAGATTTTGATACAGTATCAGAACTTTCTTAACTATCACATCATTCACATCTTTGTGAGTATTTACTAATTCATCACGAAAATCCTTCTTTTTATCTTGCTTTTACTTTTTCCATAGTTTTAGATATTTCATCTTTAGCTTCTTGATGCCTTTTATCAAGCATTTCTTTCTCAATTTATCTCTTTTTAGAAGCCATCTTCTTTTATTAAACTTTCTAGAAAGCTTATCAAAAAGACTCTCAATAAAATTAAATAATCTCTTAAATATTCCATCTTCTTTAACTACCATTGCATCATTAATACGAATATGTCTTTCAGGATCCACTTTAACTGAATCTAAATCAACTTCTTCAAAATCATCATTGTCTTATCATTATCCAAACTTTCTGACACTTTTTAATAGTTTTTAGAATCTTCTTTTAATGTTTTTAGAATTATCAATTTTTGAATCATTTTTTTATCAATGGCATCATCAGATTTACTCTTATCTCCACCTTCCATAGCTTTTTGATTTAAATCTAATATATTCTGCCTCATTTAATCTCTCATCTTCATTTAAGATACAAACTCTCTCTATTTAAATTATTTATAACTCTATTCACTGAATGATCAACATCAATATTATTAGCGTCTTTATCAATAACGTCATTTGGCATTAACACATCAAAAATCCATCATTGAAATATCTAAATTATTCTTTTTCAATATAATCTGATATTACTTGTTGATTCTCATAAAAATTCTCTTTGAACATTATATAAACTTTTTACTAACGATTCTTTTTCTTTAGAATCAATATTAGGACGATTTAATTCTTGAGTATACTTTTAATACACTTGGATAAATAGCCATCATATTTTTAAATTTTTGTTTTAAGCCATCATTATTTAAAATATGGTTTTTGAATCTTCACCATTTTAGCTTTCTTATTTTCAATCTTATCAAGTTCCTTCATTTTTAAAGCCATATCAAGTTTTTCCTTTATTATAAGGATCCATCTCTAAAGCTTCAATCTTCTCTCCTAATATCTTTTAGTATCTTTTAAACTTTTTCTTTTTCTCTTATAGCTTTTTAATCTAATCTTATCAACTAAAATTTTTCTAGCTTTAATTTCCTTTTTCTAATTTAGAAACGCCTTCATTGTCTCTTTCTAAATTAGCAATCTCAAACTTCAATTCTTTAATTTTTAAGCTTCTTTCAAGTTCTCCTAAAAATTAAATTAATTTTTATTTAAACTTTTTAGCTTCACTAATCTCTTCTTGAATTTTAAGATATTCTTTCTTTAAATCATTAAAATTATTAGCATTCTTACTATTTGAACTAACAACATCACTCATCATTCTCATCTCCATAATTATTTTAATAACGAATTGCAGGTGTTTATCACATTGTCAAATCCTTCAGATAATTCACTATATTGTGAATTTAACTCAACAACTTCTTCAATCGACAACTTTCCTAACATTTCTTCCGATACATTACTATTCTCAATACTCATAAATACCTCCCTAATATCAAAAAGCTCTATACTTATATTAACATAAAAAGCTTAATGACAACCCCTATAACAAAAATTTCCATCAAAAACCTTAAAATAAACAGTTTTTACAAAAAGCAAAATAAATCTAAATCATTAAACTTTAAATTTAACGATTTAGATTTATCCATCACTTTATACTAAACCAACTCTAGTAGTCTTAGCATTATTAGCTATTTTTTTCAAAAATATTTTTATAATTAAATTTCATTGCTCTTTTTAAATGATTAACCTCAAACTTTCTAATGGCAGAACTATAAGACTCCTTAAAAATTCTTCATAAATTTTTCATATAAGTCAGCATCAATATTTTTAACACTACTTATATCAAATCTCTTTTCTTTATCTTTAGAAAATGTTAAGGACGAAACAATACCAGCATCCGCAAAATTTTTAATTTTATCTACTAAATAAATTGATTCTACTTCATCATTTTTAATAGAAATTACTTTTTAAATATTCTTCAATTGCAACATTAGGAATATTCTTAATCTATATTATCTATCTCCAAGCAATACTTTTTTTAGAAAACAATTCAATATTAGCTTCCAATTCAGAAACTTTTTAATTTTATTTTTCAATTTTACTCTTTAAAAGGCTCTAATATATAATTAATAACTCTTCTATAACCAACAATCTTCGTTAATACCACTTCAAAAATCTTTGAAAAATTTAGATTCCTTAACTTTTTCTAATTCAAAATTACCATCTTCTAAAAAGATAATTTTAGGCAATCTTCTTTTTCTCTTTTATAGATGAAATATTAGAATTACACTTATTTATAACCTCAATACATTCTCGTTTTTGCATCAAAATATAATTTTCTATTATCAGCATTATTTATATTAATAGATTCATCCAAATCAATCAAAGCAAATTTTTAATTTGTAAATCTGCTATTCTTGTCATTTGCATCACAATAGATTTATTATACAAATTTAAAAATTCCATTCAATTCATTTGAATATACTCTTAAAACTTCATCAACTTGTGATAATACTTGATTTTTCTTATATGAACTTTTTACTATACATCTTTAATTGATTAATAATTACATTTCTTAAATTACTGATTACTTCATCAATCCTTTTTAGACTGCTCACTTTTTAATATATCTATTTCAGCTTTTGCAAAAATCCAAATATTTAAAAGATTCTTCAGAAAATTTCAAATCAACATCTTCACTATCCATTATAAAACCTCCAAATTACTCAATTATCAAAGATCAAATTAATATTAACATATGATATAAAAACAACTTTTACACTTATAATTGATTTATTAAGCAAATTTAAAGTTTTTAAATATTAATCTTTGTTCTCATTTTTCAATCTATTTTTAAAAATGTCTGCTGATGCAATTCCAGTAAATTTGATCAATAATGCATTCTCCAATTCTTCATCTTCAACATGTGCAAATATATCATCTTTTTCTCTATACAAAAACATATAATTTATTTTTGAAAGTTCAGGTGTCTTCTCAACACAACATAAATAATCTTTTCCATTATACTCAAACTGTTTTATGACACCATAATTTCTACCCTGATATTCAATAATTTTACCTTCAAAATTAATAACAAACTTTTCTCTATTTCCCATAATACTCCTCACTACATATCTTTACCATCATTTTCTTGATTTCTTAAATTAATAGCCGTTTCCTTATTTCTTACCGTATCATGACCTATTCCAAAAGTGGCGACATTACCATAATAGCAGGTCTAACAAATCTAATTTTGTTGTTGGAACTTAGCATATCCTTCCAATTCTCAAATATTTTTGCAAAACCTGCAAAATTATGTAAAGATTAGTTTCAGCCTGTATCTGATCTTAAATTCATCACAAAATCTGCTTGCACAGAATGATCAACACCTTTATATCCTCTCAATTTATCTGCCATTTGATTAAGAGCATCTTGATCCGTCAATCCGACTTTTTATTATCAGCTAATTTTTCAATCATAGATGATATAGGACTATCATTTATTGAATGATTACTAGAATAGCCTTCTAACACTTTATTAAGTTCAACATCATTTACACGATAATTTGGATTACTATACATTCCATCCATTCTAAATCCAATTACCTCTTGCCTATTTGCATAATTCGTAGCAATAGCATCATTTGCTTTAGAAATATCTCCTTTAGATACAGCTATCATATTGTGTACCCATCTGAGAATATACATTATCATATTGTGATTTAATATCTTGTCCAGCCCTAATATTTTTGATCATTTATCTTTATATCATTTGCCATTGTAGACAACGTCTTTGCAAATCCAATAGTAGCTAGCCCAACTGTAGTTGCTATTTTAAAAGTATCATCCATAACATCGCTCATGATTCTCATAACGCCATTTCTAGAATTGAAAAACACCTACATGTCTTCCTAAAAATCCTCTACTAGAATTATCTTTCTCGATATCTTCCATTGTTTTTCTAGCTTTTTCAGAAGCAACAATATCATTACCATTTTTCTTTCTTATCAAGCATTTCATACTCTGCATCAGCATATTCATTTAAAAACAGGTAAATAATCTTGTAGATGAATTTCTATGCAAATATATTTGAAAATCTTCCATCAGCCTTTTATCTCCAACATTGCCACGAGTAATTCCAAGTTTTGTCTTTCCATACCCCTCTTTAAATCTTTTTAATTTTCTTTCCAGCAATTTCAACTTTTTCCTGGAACTTTCTCCTGTTTTTGGATTGTATAACCTTGAATATCATCTATTTCTTTAGAATTCTTTTTGCATAATTTTTCAATTTCAGCTTTTCTTTCTCTAGAAGTATTAGGATTCTCAAACTCTTTCCGTTAATTTAATATTTTTCTTCAGTAAGTCTATTTTTATCTTCTTGCAATTTATTTTTCTCAGATAAAGTTTTTCAATGTTCACCTTATTTAAAAGCATGTAAAAACTACTGCATTTAATTTCAAATCAACAATTTTTCTCTTCTGTCAAATAATCAGTCAACATCTTGAAATCTTTATCATTTAAATCTCTAAATTGATCAGCAATCTGTCTTTCAATTTTATCTTGACCTGTAACCTTTTTTAAAAATGGCTTTAATCCTAATCCAATTAAAAGCAGAACCAGCTGATAAACCTAAAACTAATGGCAACATCCCACCTGATAAAACTGTTGCAGCAGTGCAGTACTAAAGTTAGCGCTACTGTAAGTGGCTTTTGTTCTTTCGCTAGCAGTATGTTTTTCTAGTTATTTCAGGCATCTTATTATATTCTTCTCTTAGTATTTGTAATCCAGTTCTAATTGGTTTTATTATGTTTGTCTTCAATTAAAAGGTACTTTTTCATGTTTGTCTTCAATTAACGGTACTATGTTTGTCTTCAATTAAAGGTCTGTACTATCTTCTATATCAGATTTGTTTTTATGTTTATCTTCAATAAGATTTCTTCCATTACTTTTATCTTCTATTAAATTGTTTCCAGCGCATATGAGATATATGTTCAGAATTATATTTTCAGCATCATTTTTATTTATTCTTTCACTATGCCTCTTATCAATTTCTTTATTTAATTTTCAAGTTGTTTTATACAATTGAGGTCAACTTTACCGGCTTTCTCTCCTCTAGTTATAAAAATTAATTAACTGTCTTCTATTTCTTCTTAATTCATCATCAGATAAAACCCTGACTCATAACCATTTCTTATATTTTCACTTGCCTTAACATTTCCAGGATTAAAGTTTACCTTTGTATCAGATTTTACCAAGTTCACTAATTTCATCAATTTTTCTAGCCCTACCAAAAACTGTATTATCAACAAAATGGCTCTTGAGAATTATTAGTTAATCCTTCATTAGTATGTATCGTCATTTTATGTTCTTTTCACTATTTCTCTTGTCAATTTCTTTTTATTTAATCAAGTTGTTTATACAATTGAGGTCAACTTTACCGCTTTCTCTCCTCTAGTTATAAAAATTAATTAACTGTCTTCTGTTTCTTCTTAATTCATCATCAGATAAAACTGACTCATAACCATTTCTTATATTTTTCACTTGCTTTTAACATTTCCAGGATTAAAGTTTTACCTTCGTATCAAGATACCAAGTTCACTAATTTCATCAATTTTTCTAGCCGTGCCAAAAACTGTATTATCAACAAATGGCTTTTCTTGAGAATCATTTGATAAAACTTTCATTATTTTTATCTATATCATTTTCACTTTTTCTTAACGTTCTCAATCTTCGTGTCAATATTTCCTTTAATAAATCTCTATTTATCATTTCATTTTTATATCATTATATCTGTCTATTAAAGGCTGTCTACCACCTCTTTTTCAGCATACTTATATTCTATAATAATCAAATGCTTTTTAATTTATCATCACTATAACTTTTAAAATCAATTTGATCTGCCATATTTAATATCCTTTTCATCTCCAAGTATATATAACGTCAACTATATTATATATTATAATTAATATATAATCTTTACAGATTAATTATTTTCTATTGCTACTGTTAAAAGCTCTCTCAGACATTTTTGGTATCTCATCTTTTTATCATGTATTTTTCATCAAGAGGCTCTAAAATTCCAAAATTAGCATTCATTGGTTGAAAAGTCTTCTCTTTCAGAAGAAATATACTTCCAGTGCACCAATCATAGTATTTTATCATATAACTTTTATCCATACCGTCAATTTGATTAATTATATGTAGACAACCATTCCAGATGAAATAGACTCGACATGCCTTCAACACCAGTAATCTGACCAGCAAAAATATATATCATTATTCTTTAAAATTATAAGTTGCATCAAGAAGTTTTTGGAGAATTTATAAAAGTATTCCTATACGCTAGCGCCATATTTTTACAATTTCAGCATTGCTAAGACCGGAATCATTTGAATTAAACGTTTTTGTTCTCCAAATTTCAAATTAGTTTGAAAACCAACAATATTATATAAGCTAGCTTTCCAGAATTATCTGTCTCAACTGAATAACAGCATAAGGCCTTTTTCCTGCGTGGATCATATAAACCCCACAGGTTTCAATGGTCAGTTCAAACTTAATATCAATTCCTCTTTTAGCTCATTACCTCACACAGGCGTACATCCTTCAAAAATTTCACCTTTCAAATTCATGTAAATCAACTATTTCTGCATTAATTAATTCATAAACAAATTTTTCGTATTCTTCCTTGTTCATAGAGCAAATTAATATAACTTTTTCATCAATATTATTAATTCTATCAATCCATGATCAAAATCTTCGTCTTTAGATTTTTCTTGCTCATAACTGATTCCATAAAAAGCAATATCAAAATCAATTGAATCCTTTTTCAATTATTGGTGCTGCTGCATCATAAAAATGTAAAGAATCTTCATTTATTAATTTAGCTATCGGAGTGATAACGAATCAGATGTAAGTGGGCCAGTTACTATATAACGATTCCTTCTTTAATCAAATCTTCAATACATATACAAGAAAGTTAGTATCATATCTGCCACCAACTTCTCATTTATCACGTAATATTAGAATTATCTTTAATTACATCAGTAACTGAAAATAACTCTCTATCAACTGCAAGTGCCTGTCCTGCAGGAACACTTGTCATATCAGCAATTTTTAATCAATAAAAGAATCAAAGCATCCTCAACTCTTCCTTTAATAAACCACAAGCATTTGTTAATAAATTAGATTTAAAAATTACTACAAACAATTTCAGCCAAATTTTCATTAGAATGTGCTAAAGAAAATTTAACAGGTTTCATTCATATAAATCAACTTTTATACCCAGCCCTTGCAATAGTATACGCAGCTTCCGATCCAGCAAGCCCTCCACCAATAATACTAATCTCCATAAAAACTCCTATTCAAATAAATTCATGATTTCATCTTTACTAAGCTTATTGAAATACTTCATTTGTAGATAACATATCATTTGCTAATTTTGCTTTCTTTTTCTTGTAAATTATATATTTTTCTTCAATTGAATTTTTAGTAATCAATTTATAAACTTGAACATTACGCTTTTGTCCAATTCTATACGTTCTGTCAGTAGCTTGATTTTTCAGCAGATAAATTCCACCATGGGTCATAATGAATAACCATATCGAGCACTAATCAAATTAAGACCTGTACTCACCCGCTTTTAATGATATTAAAAACTTTAATATCATCATCTTCATTAAATTTGTTAACCAAATCCATTCTCGTGTCAACTTTTGAGTTTGACCAACTAATTTCATAAATCTAATACTATGTTTATTCAATTCATTTTTCATGTATTCAAACATTGAAGAATAACGAAAATAATAAAATTTTTATGGCCACCTTTTATAGCATCAACAATAATTTCAATACATTGATTTAATTTACTACTTTCTCCTTTATAATTTTTGCAAAAATAAACCAGGATGGCATCATATCTGTCTTAATCTCATAAAGCAATGCCAATATTTTATTTGACTATTATTAATTCCTTTTTCTTCTATTTCTGCACTAATTTCTTTTCTCGCATGATTCCACAAAAGACAAATAAATTTTCTTTTGCTCATCATTCATTTCATTATTCAAAACAGTAATAGTTTTATCAGGCAACTCAGATAAAAACCTTCTCCTTAACTCTACAGTATAAAGGCTCAATCATCATTTTTAATTTATTCATTGATTGAGTATCCCCCTCTTTAATAATAGGAACTTCATAAGAATTTTTAAATTTATTATAACTAAATAAATAACCTGGCATAATAAAATCAAATATAGACCATAATTCAGATAATGAATTTTTCAATAGGAGTACCAGTTAATGCAAATCTCGAAACTGCCCTAATTTCTTTAATAGCTTTAGCATTTTTGTAGATTATTCTTTATATATTGAGCCTCATCAGCAATTATATATCTAAATAAATAATCTTTATATAAATCAAATCTCTCTTTAATAAATCATAAGATGTAATAACTAAATTATAATCATTAATATTATTAATCATTGCATTACAGTTCTTGGTCACCAGATATAACTACACTTTTTAAAGTAGGCGTAAACTTTTTAGATTCCTCAAGCCAATTAAGAGACAATGAACTTGGACAAACAACCAAAACTGGTAATTTTTAGTTATCTTCATCACTAATGTTTTCAAAAATAATCCAAAAATAACAGATAACATTTGTAAGGTCTTACCAAGTCCCATATCATCTGCTAAAATACCACCTAATCCATAAGCGTCTAGCGTCTTAACCCAATCAAATCCTAATTTTTGATATTCTCTCAAACTTGCATTAAATTCTTAGGTAATTCAAACTTTTCATTAATTCGTTTATCTTTAACATCATCAACAAAGTTTTTAAAATTATCATCTTGTTTTTATACGTATTTCATTCTTTTTAAAAAAATTTTTATCAGATACATACCTCTAAAGACTGGCAATGAAATACTATCACTCTTTAATTCTTCATAATCAATATCTGTACCATTAACTAATTCTTGTAATACATCCAAATTATTATTTGACAAATCAATAAAATCTCCATTTTTCAATCTATGAAAAAATTTCTTCATCATATAATCTCTCATTATTTCTTTGATTTCAGATTTATCAAAATTAAATTGCGTTAAATCAACTTTTCAGTAAATTATTCTCAATCTTAACACCGATTGAGGTAATTTTTAGGAACAATTAATTGTTTCCTTTTTAAATTCATCAGTTGCAAAAACCTCAATCTTATTAATATATTTTTCAATATCATTTTTAAAAAAATTCAAAAATTTTTATCATCAACTAACATTAACCTTTTGTGCTAACATCAAAAACAAATCCTGAATCACTAAACATATCTAAAATTATAGATTCTTCAACCATATTCCTAGAAATATTATCATCAATTTTTTTCAAAAGATTAAATTCAAAATCATCATATGAAAAACTTTATATCAGCTAATACATATCCTTTTTATCATAATCAAAAATAAACCTTTACTTTTAATTCTTTTTGGCTTATACCTTTCAATTTCTTCTCTATTAACATCAAAATCCAAATTATTCTTCACTCTAGGAAAAATCAAAGAATAAAAATCTGCAAATTCTGATTTAGGAAATAAAAATTTCCTTTGTAAAATTAATTCTAAACACATTCAATAGCTTTAATACTGTATCACTATACTCTCTAGAACATCTATAAAATTTTTATCATCTCTCAAAAATAAACATACTTAATTCCTGGAATAATAGTATAATCATAAATATCTTCATCAGTAGATATCCTAAACTCATCATCAGATTCATCTTCCATTTTAAATTTTTAAATCAGGCTCACTATCCACAAATTTTACATCTGTGTGGAATTATCAATAATTGAACTAACGTATTTTTCCTTTTTAAAGAATTAAACAAATCATCCATCCATTTTTCAGAAACCTCAATAAATGAATCAGCAACAGTAGTTCTAAAATATTTACTATTTCTTTCATTAAAATATTTTATCATTTCAGCATATTTCATTAAAAAAATTTCAATATACCTTTACTAGATTCATCAAAAAGCCTCAGTACAATGCATAAATTCAATTTTTACCATATTTTTACAACATTTCTCGCTAAAACATTATCATAAAAATTCACAATATTTTTATTTTATATTTATTATTTCCACTAATAATTTCAAACTCAACTCTAATATTTTTAAATCCGAATCAAAAAAACAAAGTAGGTTTAATCTCATATAATACTCCATTATACATTTTTCATTCAATGCTTTTTGTTCATCATTATAAAAAGAATTTAACATCTGCCTAAAAAGCCTATATTTATCTTTTTCATTTACATTATTTTCATTATTTTTATCATCAGAAAAATAAATTTTGATATAATTTATTATTATTTAAAAGCAATCGTAGTAGCAGCGATATGTAGGCAAGTTCAAAAAGTAGATTTATATTTTTCACAATCACAATTCAAATCCACAATTTCTCCATTTGCAACAGATAAATATGGCTTAAATACCTTTTGATTATCTCTTACTTCAGCATAAATAACAAAATTATCATTATTAGTATAATTAATCTTATCTAATTTAACTTTTACCATTATTATACAAATTATTTGCTTCATTTATCTCATCCATTGTCAATGAATTTTTAATCTCATTATATACTTTTTCATTAATAACCATACTAAATACTATCCTTTAAATTTAACTAGTTATAAATTATATATTATTTATATAAAAATAACAAGAATTTACACACAATAGTACAATATCAAAAAATTCGTATAATTAGAATGACTAACTATACAATTTTTAACTATTTATTAATATTTTTAAATTTAAAATATGATACTATTCCAATCATAGTAACTATTGCAAAAGATAGAACAAACCATGGCAAAGCACCTGTTTGAGGCAAAATCCTAGTGTAAACTGTGTTATCTTTATATTTATTCAAATTATCTTTATTAATCTCATCTACTTTCTTATTATTAATATAATTTTTTTAATTTTTAGAAACATTATTCAATAATAAAACTTTCTTTGAAACATTAACACCATTTTTCTGCCTTCATATATAAATATAAATTATCAGAATTAACGATTTTCATCTAAATTACTTAAATCTTTAGAATCGATCTTAAATTTAGCCATATACATGCCATTAGATTGTTTGTCAATTTTTATTTATCTCAACATATCTATCATCCGAAATAGATTCATTAGGACTACCAGCTAAATAATATTTAACATTATATTTACTATTATTACCAAAATTAATATTCGAAACATTTACTTCAATTTCAATATAGTTTTTATTTGAATCAGTATATACAAAATTATTCGCATCAGTAATTTCTGCTTTAGAATCCGAAAAAAATGTCAAGATTATTATTAGGATTTTTCATTAGTAGCGTCATCATTAACTCTATTTTTCACTAACTTGATTAGAACTTTACTTTATTTTCAGCAATGTTATTTTTGCACACTGTTTTCATAAATAACATTTTCATTTTTAACTTTATTTTTCATAAATCACGTTCGTATCATAGATATTATTTTTCAACAACTTTATTCTCCATAACTTTATTTTTCAATAACTCTATTTTTCTAAAAGTCTTATTTTTGAGTATTTGATTCTCTAAAATCTTATTCTCTATAATTTTTATTATTTTCGATTCGATTTGAAATAATTTGATTTTTCAATAACTTTATTACTCTCTACATTATTCGCAATAATTTGATTTGATATAATCGCATTTTTCAGCAATCTTATTATTTTCTATATTATTTGCTAATAATACTATTTGATATAATCTTATTCTCAATAATTTTATTATTTTCAATATTATTCGATATAATCTTATTTTCAGTAATCTTATTTTTGAACAATTTGATTAGCAACAATCTGATTCTCAATAACTTTATTTTTCTAAAACCTTATTTTTGATCAACAGCAGGCTCATCTCTTACTACTTCAACATCAAAACTCAACAACTTATTTAAATCTTTCAATCTTAATGCAACACTCTGAACTCCTAAAGAACTTTTTATTAAAAATTGCTATACTGAACTAATTCTTCATTATCCATACTAACAATTTTGTTTGTACCGTCAGAATAATTAACTGTAATCTTTCCACCTGTCAAATCAAGTTCTTCACCTTTTTATATTTTAACTTATCAGGTTTCCTTAATATCCATGCATCATTAATTACAGCCTTGACCTTTCTACAATATTAACATCAAAATTTGTACTTTTACCTTTATAATTAACTGTTAATGTATTTTTACCAACATTAGAATTATCAAATCCAGACACAGTGACATCAGATGAATCCATTTGAATATCTAAAACATTATTATTAGAATAAGTCGCTCTAATCTTTTCCACCTGTTAAATCCAATCCTTCTGTATCTTGCACATATTCAGTTTTTAAAGGTAAATTCAAAATTTCTATCTTACTCAAAACAATAGGTCTTTCTTTTAACAAGAATACTATAATTTACAGACCTACCACCATATGTAATTGTGACATTTTTTTAGTTCCTGGGACAGACATATTAGGTGAAGAAAAACTTAACTGATGAACTATTTGTACTAATATCTGCAGACTTTCCATTACTATAAGTTGCTTGTAAAAACACCTCCATCCCTCACTAAAGTATCATTAATCATATATTCAACTTTAGTAGAGCTTTTTCAAAGTTAATGAAATTAATTGATTAGGCGAATCAATAACATTAACAACAAAAAGTTGTTTTATTATTCATATAATCCACAGTTATAGTCTTTTGGACCAATTGAAGAATTATCAAATCCACTCAATTTAACTTTTGAATCTTCCAAACTCTTCTCAACTGTTTCCCCATTACTCATAGAAACCAAAATCTTTCCACCAGTAACATCTAATTCCTCAGTATCTTTTATATATCTAATTTATTTGGATCAGATAACATTTTTATCTTAGTAGGAACAACTTCATTATCACCATAATTAACATATGCTTTTAATGATGAATTTCCTTTCCTGTTACAACAAAATCCTTCCAATACGATGCATTACTATTGTCAACATAATTAACATATGTTTCACTAGGGATTGCTAACACTTGCTGTATAACCTTCAACATTACTTTTAGCTTCATACATCATATTAAATTCATTATTATAGTTTTGGCACTTTGGCAGCAATAGCAAACTTTGAACCAGTTAATCTTATAGGCACGTTCAATTTTTACTGTATTAAACCCCTTTTTGTAAATAAACTTTACTAACTGATACTTTTTTAAATTAGTCAAATCATCATTATCTGGATTAACAAAAATTCATAGACCCCGGAAGTTGCTGCTTGAATACTAATCATAGTTATATCTTCATTAGATTTTACTAACATCTCTAGAATAAACCTCCGCAACTGACAATTGTGATATTACAGGACCTTGCTTTTACATGCAATCTAACAACAGGAGGCAAAACCTGATGTTGATATTGTTTATCATAATTTTTACCTTCTTCAACATCTCTAAAACCATAAGTACCAGTATATCCTGTTTTTATCATAATAAGACAAATATTCTATAGTAGAATAATCACCATAAGAATTTTTTAAAAATCCAAGCACCATCTTTTCCAGGATTCTTTTTAAAATTATTAGCACTATAATTATCATCCCATCCAATCAATAAAAACAACATGTGAAGGAGATTGTCCTTTTAATAAAGGAACATCACAATATCTAGCCATATTTTTTTGAATTAGTATATTGATCACTTGGATGATATTCCAATTCAAAATATACACCACCATAATTTTTGATTTGTGATTTTTATTTCAGGAATAATATCTTCTATCTCTGATTCATTAGTATTGTCATCTATTGATAAATCAATAGTACTCATTATAGTAGCTGATTGAGATATTGACTCAATGGTATCAATATTTATATTAGGTTCATTTTCATTATACTTTAACCATCTTTCATCAACTGGGCCAAAACCATTTGTCATATAATTTAAAGCTTGATTAAAATTTCCACCTCTCGATTTATCTATATCAAGTCCCTTAATATTTTCTTATTATTTAAAAACATTGAATATCGAGATCCATATTTAACATGAGCTTCAGAAAAATCAAATATCTTTGTACTTAAATGTTGCTTTTTCCCTTTTTAGTGCCAAAAAAGTTTCTAAAGCCCCTATCGTTGCAAAAGTCCAACAATTATTTGCTTTTCCCTGATCTCTAACAATTACATTTTCAGGAATTACGTCTCGTAAATCAAACCTACTTATACTAGCAATACTTTTTCCAGTCAATATTTTAAATATATTAGTATATTTTTCCGCCGATCTCTCATCATCTGTAATAGCTGCCATTACAGTATTTTCAAAAACAAAAATTATTAATATAAAAAAACTTAATAAAAATAAATGTTTTTTCTTCATATTACTTTCCTCAATTCCCTTTTTAATAATAACCTCTTTAACACAAACAACAACTATTAAAATTAATAACATAAATATGATAAATATAAACACATAATTTCCTCCAGTCTGTGGTAACAAACCTTTAGCAAGAGTATTATCTATAATTACACTATTCTTATTTATATTATTATAATTATTTTTATTATTCGTTATATTAGAAGAATCATTACCATTATATTTAGTAACTTTATATTCTTGAAAAATTATAATTATTTTTATTATTATTTGATTTTTCAGAAAAATTATATTCTGAACGAATTTCTCCATTCAACCCTGGATTATGATTTTTCAACTATTTCAATTTCAAATTTCTTTTCAAATCCTTTATATTTTTACAGTTAACTCATGAATACCTGGCACAGAATTGTCAAAACCCTCGACAACAACTTCAGGATCTGTCATTTTAACAATACCTAAGCTTCCATCACTATAAAAACATCCAATATTCCTCTTTTAATATCAAGTTGATCATAATTTTGTAAATATGAATATTTGGAGTGCTACCTTGATATCAAATCCTCTAATAGAATCTCTGTTTCCAGCCCCAACTACCGTATTATGCATTATAGTATCAGTACTTTTCTGTAATAAAAACAGTACCATTTATAATAACATTATTATAAACAAAAACTAATCACAATATTATCAGAATCACCATCAAAATTTACATTTTTTTACTATGTCAGATGACATCATATCTACAAGCTGCTCAGTACCATCAGTATATTTAAATAAAATTATTCCATTATTTAAATATATCCTTGACGAATCACTATAAGTTAAATCATCAGGCATTTTATAAATTCCCATTTCATTAACTTCTTTTTGATTTATCAATGTTCTGTTCAACATTTTGATTAATTTGCTGCATTTTGGGCAGAATCTGTCACAAATACTATATTTACATTAACCAACATAAATAATATTAAATTAAAAAGATTAAACTAAACAATTTTTCTCATTCGTATCTCCATATTTCTGCCCTTTTTCCAAACTATTTTATCTTACTAACATAAATTTTTATAAATAATGCATAGTACTAATAAAAACGATATAATTACTAAAAATTAAAATAGATTCACCTGTTTGTGGCAATCTGCCTTTCACTACGGTAGTATCAACAAAATTCTTTTTGAATCATCATTTAGTAATGATTTATCAAAATTATTAATATTATTACCATTATCCATATTTACTAATTCAAAATTAATATTTCTCTCATTAACATTACCATCAACATATTCTTTTTAAATTCAAATTTAAAAGTTTGTATCTTTTAAATCATCAAGATTTTTAATATTATCACCAATATTAAACTCATAATAATAAGTATTATTAACATCCTTCTTTAAATCACTTGATGAAAATTTAAAATGTGTTTACACCATTCTTATCAATTAACACTGAATTTGAATCATTAGTATCATCTTTTCATTATTATTGAAAACTCATATTTAGATTCACCAATATAAGGAGTAATATTACTAATTCGTAGAGATTTATTATTTTTATCATAATAAAACTTAACTTCTGCACTCTTTATAGAATTCTTCTTTAACTCACTTTTAATTTTATCATCTATTTCATTTGCTTTTATTATCATTTATACTATCATTTTTATCAATATTATCATCTATATTAACATTTACATTTTTCTCTCGTATATGCTCTCAATGTAAAATCAAGATTATCCATTCTCTCTAATTGAATATTATTCTCTTCATCTACTATTCCAAAATAACTATTATTAGATGGCTTATTATATTTAAAACCAATCAACATTTAAATCGTTTGTATTTCCAACAGCTACATAAAAACAAATTAGTATTTGAAACTTTTTGTAGCAACAGCAAATTCTTTTGAATTCAATTTTAAAGGCTCTTTTTAAATAAATTGTATGATATCCAGGCTTTTAAATGAATCTTTGTACTAAAATTATCTAACTCTAATTTTAATAGTTTATTCATATCCATAGAATTACCATCAATATTCGCATAAAATTCATAATCTGCTTCCTAAGGAATATAATTGAAAAATTTTACAAGTTTTTCAGCAATTGACTTTGCTTCATATTTCTGTCCAAGCAATATTCCATAATCATTTTTATCATTATTGGTTACTAATTCTTTGACTCCAGACACATAATAAAAATTTTGATAAATATTATCGTAATCTTTTTCAATAGCTCTAACAATACCATTATAATCCGATAAAGTCTTATCTTCATATGAAATATATAAAATAACCACCTGTATTAAAATCAATTGAACAATATTTCTTCCCATCTTTTCCTTGAACTAACTTTACAGGCTCAATATTCAACTGTTGCTTATATGCAGCATTCAATGCCTCCACTAAATGATTATCATCAATATCATTAGCAGAATAAATCCCATTAGAATTAAAAGTATACTTTTTAATTCATCATATATAGCACTTTTTAATTCATTAATATCTTGTTCCAGATGATCTCCCATAAGAATTCTTGGCAATCCATGCACCATTATTATTGAGGCTTAAAAATTAAAATTTTTCTTTAGAATAATTATCATCCCAACCTATGATAGTAACTGCATGATTTGGAATAACCTTAACATCATTATATACAGAACCATTAACTGGATTAAATTTTGTAATCACCAATTTCAGGCATTTTCATTGCAACATATACTCCACCATTTTGAACAATATGTTCCTTCACTGCCCTTTTTAATTTTTAATAATTCTTCTTCATTTTTCAGGAGATCCAAAACATAACTGTATCTAAAATATCTGCAGTAATTTTTGTTAGACAAACTATTAATATCAACTGGTGCTTCTGAATTCAAATAAGGATAACTTTTTCATCAACAACACCATTACCACACATTACATCACCAATTGCTCTATTGTTAAAATTTCCATCAGCATATGGTTTAACATTTAAACCTTTTTATTTATTTGTCCATTTAAATAATTATCATAAAATGAACCAGAAACCATATACTGCTCAGAAAAATCATATACTTTAGTAGAATTTCCTTTTTGTTTATTTTTTTAATGCTAAATTTGATTCCAAAACAAGCAATCGTACTAAAAGCCCAACAAGAATTTTCTTTGCCTTGATCTCAATAACAACATTTTTCAGGAATAATATCTCTTAAAGAAAATTTAGGCAGATTAGCATATTGTAATACATTCTCTACATAATACGGATTATTTGAAGATCCTATTGAAGAAGAAAATGAACCAATATCATATTTTTGGAATATATTTTTGTATTTTTATTATCAGATAATTCTTCCCATTTTGTATATTCCTCAGTTACAGGAACATCTTTTTAATTTATTCTGTACATCTACTGCAAAAACATTAGTACTAACTAAGAAAAAGTAAAAGCACAAACAATTATTGAAACTAAACTTTTCTTAAATTTCATAATAACCCCTTATCTTTTTATCTATTTGTCATTTCTTCTTTTAATAAAAGTTTCTCCCATGCTTTATCAACCCAGCCTGAAATTCTTCAATCATCCATTCGTTTCCAGGTTTTGAACATATGAGCAAATCTTTTTGCAATTTCAAGAATTCAACAACAGGAACTTTTTAATTGGCTTATACACTTTATACACACCATTTTCCACTTCATATACTGGCCAATAACAAGTATCCACAGCTAATTTATTAATTAACATCAAATCCTCTTCAGCATATCTCCAGCCTCTTGGACAAGGAGCAAATACATTCATATATGTAGGTCCTTCAGTATATATTGCCTTTTCTGCTTTTTCATATAAATCTTTAAAATTTCCATAAGCAGCAGTTTGACATACATAAGGCAATTCATGTGCAACCATTATTTCCGTGATATTTTTCTTTCTTGCATCTTTCCAGGAATTACTTTTTCCTTGAGGTGTTGTTGTTGTATCAGCAAACTTTGGTGTAGCAGAAGATCTCTGAATACCAGTATTCATATAAGCGCCATTATCATAACAAATATATGTTAAATCATGACCTCTTTTCCATCGCACTCAGACAAAGCTTGAAAAACCAATATCATAAGTTCCACCATCACCAGCAAAAACTAAAATTTTAGTATCTTTATTTTTCAGGTAATTTGCCTTGTTTTTTAATGATTTATATGCAGCCTCAACACCAGATGCTGTAGATGCAGCAGATTCAAAAGCTGTATGAATATACGAATCTTTAAATGAAGTATATGGATAGATAAAAGATGAAACTTCCAAACATCCAGTTGCATTTGAAACAACAACATGATCTTCTAGCTTAACTACTCTTAAAAATCATTCTTGTAATTGGTGGTGCACCACACCCGAACACATTCTATGTCCTGAAACATATCTAGATGGTCTATTAGCGATTACTTCTTTAACATTATACAACTTTCTATTTCCTTTCTTTCAAACCTAAATATCTATAAGGCTCACTCATATCTTTTAGATTTTTCCAAATCTTTATAAACACTCATAATTAACTCTTCTGTAACATCTCTTCCACCTATTCCATAAGAATAATTAATTACATTTAATTTCACACCATTATGAAACATTGCACTAACAATATCTTCATATAATGGACCAGCAGTATTAGATAAAAACGCTACTTTATCAAGTACAGCTACTGCCTTTTACATTTTTAATGCATCAACTATCATTTCTCCAGGAAATGGTCTAAAAACTCTAATTTTTCAACAATCCAGCTTTTAATACTCTTTATTTCTCAATTTATCAACAGTATCTTTAACAGTACCAGCTGTTGAATTCATACAAACAATAACATAATCTGCATCATCCATTTTATATTTTTCAAAAAAATCATAATATCTACCTGTTAAATCTCCAAATTCTTTTGAAACATTAGAAATTACATTTAATGCATTTTTCATCGCAACTTGTTGTTGCTTCTTATGCTCCATTAAATATGGTTGTAAATCCATTGGCCCAACTGACATTGGATTTTCTGAATCTAATAAATTAGTCTGTGGATCATATTTTCCAATAAAATTCTAACTTTTTCAGTTTCCAACAACTCAATATTCTCAATAGAATGTGAAGTAATAAATCCATCCTGACAAATCATCAATGGTAATAAAAACATCCTTATGTTCTGCAATTCGATGAGCCATAAGCATATTATCATACGCTTCTTGATTATTTTTCAGAAAAAGCATAATCCAACCACTATCTCTAACAGACATAGCATCAGAATGATCACTATGTATATTAAGAGGTCCCGAAATTGCTCTATTTACTAAGGCCATAACAATTGGCAATCTTGTACTAGATGCAATTTGAACCATTTCCCACATGAACTCCAAACCATTTGCAGATGTTGCAGTCATAGCTCTTGCACCAGCAGCTTGAGCTCCAATACAAGCAGACATTGCACTATGTTCACTTTCAACAGGAACATATACTGTATCAACTTCACCATTATCCACATAAGATGCAAAATATTGTGGAATTTCAGTTGATGGAGTTATTGGATATGCAGCAACTTCATCAGGATTAATCTGTTTCATAGCATAAGCTGTTGCCTCATTGCCACTTAATCTTTCACGAATTCCCATTAATCCACCTCCGTCATTTCAATAGCACCAAAAGGACAAGCTTTAGAACAAACTCCACATCCTTTACAATAATCATAATTAAAATCAGTTCTCTTTAAATCTTTTTCCAACAGGAATTGCATCATCCGGACAAACAGGAAAACACAATCCACATTGCTTACATTTTTCAGGAATGAAAACTGGTTTTCTAGTCCTCCAATCCCCTGTTTTTATATTCCAACGAATTAGCAGAATCACAAATTGTTCCACCAATAGTCATATCCTGCCAAACAGAATCTTTATTTATATTCATTAATCCTCCTTAACGCAATTTGGTTAATTTCTTTTAATGCTCTTTCAATTGCTTTTCATATTTCCTTCTATAACTTCAGGTTTAGTAGCAAACTTGTGCTTAAAAAGAACCTTCCATATCTCTTAAAAAAATCCTCATCACTCATAATACCAGTTATTTTCACAATTGCAGCAAGCATTGCTGTATTAGGAAAATACCTTCCAATAGTTTCAACTGAAATGGTTTTTGGCATCAATAGTATAAATTGGTCCATCATAACCTTTTAAAGATTTTTCAATTTCTTCTAAACTTTTTAGTATTTATAACAATTGCTCCACCATCTCTAATACCTTGAGCCACAGGAACAGCTTCTAATAAAGTATCATCAACAACAACAACATAATCAGGATAATAAACATTAGAATGAGATCTAATTGGTGTTGTACTAATCCTATTATATGCAGTCAATGGAGCTCCAGTTCTTTTCAGGACCATATTCTGGGAAACCCTGAATATACTTACCAGTATTAAAAAGCCGCATCAGCAAGTAATAAAGACGCTGTTTTAGCTCCTTGTCCACCTCTACCATGCCATCTAATTTCAATCAAATCTTTTCACTATCTAATTTTTTCTCCATTTCTAATTTTTTAGCATACAATACTAGACTTCTTATCATACTGATTATATAATTACGAAAGGGATAATGTCAAATAAAATCCCAAAAATCAACATTTTTTTAATAAATTTGAAATATTTTTATAAAAGGAGAAAATATGTTTAAAGAATTTAAAGAATTCATTGCAAAAGGTAATGTAATGGATTTAGCAGTCGGTGTAATTATAGGTGGAGCATTCAAAAGCAATTGTAGATTCATTAGTAAACGACATCATAATGCCAATCATCACAATGATCACTGGTAAAAGTAGATTTATCAGGATTATCAGTAAAAATAGGAAGTGCTACACTTTCTTATGGAAAGTTTATTTCTGCAATTATTAATTTCTTAATAATCGCAATTGTTATTTTTCTTAATGGTAAAATCTATAAACAAAGCTGAAAATATGACAAACAAAATTATCAAAAATCTGATGATAATGAAGATGAGATGAACCAGAAGAAAAACATGTCCATATTGTTTAAGTGACATTCCATACAATGCAACAAAATGCAAATATTGTGGTTCAGATTTAAATCAAAAGAATAGCAAAAATGCAGTACAAAAGTACTGCATTTTTTAATATTCTAACTCAGAAAGCATTAATCTTTTTATAATAATTATTATTTTCATTATCAACAAATTTAACCCTTATAAGTTCTTTTTAAATATTCAACAGAATCGACAATTCCATACCCCTCAGTCTTAGAAAAAAACTTTAGTTCCAGGTTTAGGGAAGTTTCTTTGATTTATCTTCATAAACATTTTTGCTCATACCTTAAGCAACACATTAATTTTTCCACAATTTTCAGTCATTTTTGAAGTATTTAATGATAAATTTTGTTCTTTAATCATCTTAACAGAAACTGTATCAAAATCATTAATAAATGTTTGACAACAAAGTTCTCTACCACAAATACCACAACAACCATTCATCTGACTTAATTGATCACGTACACTAATTTGTCTAAGTTCAATCCTCGTTCTAAAAATAGATCCAAGCTCTTTAACCAAATCTCTAAAATCCACTCTTTCATCAGAAGTAAAACTAAAAATCAATTTAGATTTATCAAATAAATACCTTGCTTCAATTAATGTCATAGGCAATTTATAATATTCAATTTTTTTCTTTACAAATACCAAAAAGCTTTTTAGCAGCAACTTTATTATCTTCTGCAACTTTCTTATCATTAATAGTAGCTATGCCTCTTATTGACTTTAACTCATTCTTTTAAAAACTTTTTCATCAACATCTTTGTGTAACAACGCAACATAAGCTAACTCCAATCCCATTAATGTGTCAACAAAAACACAATCACCTTCCTGAAGAACACTTTCACCAGGATCATAATAATAAACCTTACCATTATCTCTAAATTTAACACCTATTACAGTTCTCAAAATAACTCCCTTAATACAACTCTTCTATAAAATTTAAAATCATATAATCAATACACATCTCAAAAATTATTATTCATTAAAATTTTATTTTTAGTTTTTCTACAATTTCAATCAACTGAAAAATACGAATTTTTCAAACAATAATATATTTAAATATTCCAATAATCTAATTATTTTATCATGATTATCATAAAAACACTACCATCTTGAAAAATTAATTACTTTATCAAATTAGTAACAAAGACCGTTAATTTCAATAACTCATCATAATCATCTCTAATAAAATCAATATTATTTAAACTACCATCTAAAAACTTTAAAAAAACATTAATATTCTTATCTTCAAAATTTAAATCTTTCTTCAAAAAGATATTTTTAATATCTTTATCAGATAATTTACTAAATTTAATATTAACGCATCTAGATTTTTACTGTACTTAAAATACTTCTCTCATTATGTACAATTAATATAATCACTGCATATTCAGGAGGCTCTTCAAGTGTTTTAAGTAAAGAATTTTGTGCCTCTATTGTCATCAAATCTGCATCATCAATAATATAAACAGACTTTTTGAAAAAAAGTTGGTTTTTATATTAATAACATTCTGTAGCTCTCTTATTTGAGAAACTTTAATTGATTTTCCATCAGGTCCAAGTTCATAATAATCTTGCATCATAGAATCTTCTAAAATACACTTAGAAAAATCTTTAGCAAAAAGTATATTTTCCAACGCCTTTGATTCCACTAAAAATATAACTATGAGAAAAATTTTTATTTTCAATACAATTAGTTAGATATTTTTTAACATCATCATTGCCTAAAATATCTTCAAACATTTTAGTTCTCCTTTTGTGTAGGGCCAATCTTATTAAGTGGCCAAAAATCTAAAAACTACTTTACTTTTCAATTTTTCTACCGGAATACATCCAAAAACTTCTACAATCCATTGAACCACTACGATTATCACCCATTAAGAAAAACACAACCTTTTAGGCACTACAAAATTATTAAACACTCCAGTTGGTTCAGTATTAACACCATCTTGTAAATACTTTTCATGTAGCAATTCACCATTTATATAAACATGCCCTATTCTTAATTTCAACTTTATCACCTTCTATAGCAATAACCCTTTTAATATAAGATGTTTTCACCAACTTCAAGCACATAATACAAAAACTTTTTAAAAATACTATTAGGTTGATTTTTGATATTTAGCAACTGGATTATTCAAATCGTATTCTCCAGGTCCATATATACTTTTAGATGGCGCTTCAAAAAGTAACCACTTCACCTCTTTTAGGCATTTTAGCTCTAGCCATCCTATTTAAAATCAATCTATCATTTGGCTTATATGTTGGATACATTGAATGTTGTTTAACAACAGTAGGTGTACCTATAAAAACTTTATTAATAAAGCTAAAATAATCGCTATAACAATACAATATATCCATTCCAAAATATTCTTTTTAGTAGAATCACTCATATTAACCCTCTTCTTCATTAAACGTAGGTATTTTAATAATTACCTCAGTACCTTGTCCTAAATCACTATTAATCTTAATAGTGCCTTTATTCTGTTCAATAATCTCTTTTGCAATTGAAAGGCCAGCCCGGTTCATCCCATTTTTCTAGAACGTGCCTTCTCAACTCTATAAAACCTTTCAAAAACTTTTTCGACATCACCCTTTGGAATACCAATTCCAGTATCTTTAATTTTTATATATGCATCATTATGAACAAATCCAATATAAATATCAATTTTTTTCCACCATCTGGTGTATATTTAACCGCATTGCTAATAATATTCAAAATAACTCTTTCAATACCATCTCTATTAGCATAAACTAATGGGACTTCAGCAGTAACAAAACACTTCAAATCAATATTCTTTTTCTTAATTTCAATTTCAAATTTTTTTCACTACACTCCTTTGCCAACTGTCCTAAATCAAACTTTTTCAGGTTTATTATTTTTCTCTCTTACCATCAAATTTTCGATAAAGTTAGCAAATCATGAATTAAATTTTCCATTCTATTAGCATTGTCATTTTATAATTTTCAAAAATGCTTTTTGAGTTTCAGAATCACATTCATCTTCCAACAAATTTTTCAGAAAATCCTTTAATAGAAGTTAATGGTGTTTGTAATTCATGTGATACATCAGCAACAAATTCTTTTCTCATTTCATTCAACTTCTCGTGTTCACTAATATCTTGAATAACAACCATTAATCCAACAGGTCTATTAATTTCATCCAAAAACGGAACAAAAAGTAACTCCATAGTCTTATCATTAAAAACAACTTTTTATCATAAGATGTCCAAGTATCTAAATAAATAATTTTTGCAAATTAATATCATCATCATTAAATTTCCCAAAAATCTTTTTAAAAAGTATTCTTCCCATCTTCAATTTCAAGTAATCGCTTAGCAGCAACATTAATATATGTTACATTTTCATCCATATCAAAAGCAATAACACCATCTGTCATATGCTCCAAAAATAGTATCCGTCTTCTTCTTCTCATCATTTGCTTTTTCAACTTTTTCCTCAAATAATCAAGCATTCTATAAACATCAGCATAATTTTTCTTCAACAACACCATCATTAATATAATTTTTATCAGGACTATTAAGCATTCTTGACATAGGTTCTAAAATACTATTTTTTTACATAAAATTTTTAACAAAATCACAAATAAAATCACTAACAATAAGAGCCCAATAACAATAGTAATTATATCACTAACATTAACTCTAAAAAGCCTTAAACATTAAAGCTGTAAAAATTACAATAAAAAGCAATTCTATAATTGAAAAAAATATAAACTAATTTATAATAATAATTCTTCATAATCTCTCCATAAAAGAAAAATAGCATTTATTAATATAACTCAAGTAATAAATGCTATTTCATATTTACTGTTGCTAAATAGTATCCAACTCCACGTTTCGTTATAATAATTTTTCGGATTTGATGTATTTTTCAATTTTCTCTAATTCTTCTCACGGTAACATCAACAGTTCTAATATCACCATAATACTCATATCCCCATACTTTTTCTAATAATGTTTCTCTTGTTACTATTTGTCCAGGCTTTTTGTGCTAAAAACTTAAGAACTTCAAATTCACGTCTCGTTAAATCAGTAACCGTAGTTCCCCTAACAATTGCTTCAAACTTATCCAAATCAAGTATTAAAGAGCCCACTGCAATTTGATTCTTTTGTTCTTCCTCAACGCTCTTATTCTTGTCAAATTTTCTTAAATTAGCTTTAATCCTTGCAATAACTTCTCTAGGGCTAAAAAGGCTTCGTAATATAATCATCAGCACCAATTTCAAGTCCCAAAACTTTATCAATCTCTTCTCCTCTGGCTGACAACATAATTATTGGAATATTAATATTTTTCCTGCCTTATCTTCTTACATACAGACAAACCATCCATCTTAGGAATCATAACATCAAGCAATAATAAATCAGGTTTTTTCATTTAACACTTTATTAATTCCCTCTTCGCCATCTTCTGCAGATATAAAATTAAAAGCCTTCTTTTCTAAGTTAAACTTCAAAAGGTCCAATATTGAACTTTCATCATCAACTGCTAAGATAGTTTTTGCTATTATCAAGTAAAATGTTTTCCTTATTTTCTATTAAATCAGCCATTTATACTCACTCTCTAAAATTTACGATTAATATATCATAAGCGACTATTTTTCAATAGATTACTATATTTTTATCTTTATCTTTACAATTATTATTTTTATTTAACTTAAGTATTATATATCAATATCAAGACCTACTGGACAATGATCACTGCCAAGAACATCATTATAAATTTTTACATCTTTAATTTTATTTTTATACGTTCAGAAACAATAATATAATCAATTCTCCAGCCAACATTTTTCTCTCGCATGAAAACATATATGACCACCATGAATATGCATCAATCACATCAGGATTAACAAATCTAAAACTATCAACAAATCCAGAATCAAGAAGATTAGTCATTTTTTCTCTCTTCATCAGTGAACCCAGCAGACCTATGATTTGTATTAGGATTCTTTAAATCTATTTCCTTATGTGCAACATTTAAATCTCCACAATAAATAACAGGTTTTACTTTTATCTAAAGAAATCAAATACTCACGCATTTTATCTTCCCACTCCATTCTATAATCAAGCCTTTCAAGTTCTCTTTTAGAATTAGGAACATAACAATTAACAAAAAAAGAAATCTTCATATTCACAAGTAATTACTCTTCCTTCATTATCATCACCATAAGTAACTTTTTAAAGGTTTGTTTCTCAAAAATACTGCTGTACCAGAATAGCCCTTTTTCTGCACTATTCCAATACTGATAATTTCCTAATTTTTCATATCATCATCAACTTGACTCTCTTGCATCTTTTGTTTCTTGAATACCAAATAAATCTGCATTAACATCATTAAAAAGTCATAAAATCCTTTATTTATTGCTGCTCTCAATCCATTAACATTCCATGAGACTATTTTCATTTTTCCTCCTTATATATCAAAAATAATTACACGCATAATAGAAAAAGATGGTATAATAACCATCTCTTTCACAATCATCTAAAAAGTAAACATTACCACCAATATTAACACCTTTTACACCTGTCCAAGTTGATCTAAAAGAATAAAAATTATGATTTCTCTTTCCGTTTAATGCATCCTTAACAGCATCTTTAACAAAAGATGGAACTTTACCATTTAAATATTTTTCCAATAAGAATCAATTGTATAACAGAATTGATTCTTTCTTTTTATATTCTGAAAGAGGTCAGAACCTCTCTTTTCAGCTCTATTTGCAGCACAAAGTTATAACAGCTAACGCACCTTCATAACTTGACCCTGATTCTTGACAAGTAATAGCATATAATAAATTCATATCATCTTCACTATAAGTCCAAGTTTTTGAACCAGTTCTTACAACACTGCTTCTTGATGTAACTTTTTGCCCTTACTTCAATAATTTTTATCAACAGGTTCTTTTTATAACCTTTTCAGAAATCACATCTTTCGAAATTTGATTTCCATTTTGATATCTAACTCTATATTTTATTTCTTTAACACCATTTACACCAGCTTGAACAACTTGGTTTTGTGTGTTTTGACTACCATTTGCAACTTCCTTAGTCGTAGTTTTAAATGGAATTTCTACTTATGCTCTGTTACAATTTTTCGATTACTGATTGATAACTTTTTAAAAATTTCTTCAGGTGAAAACTCTTGTTCTTGAGCAATTGTAATATTTTCACCCTTTTGTAATGGTAATTGTCACTATTATCTGATAACTCTGATTTAACATCAGGTGTAACACTCTCACCATCAAAAACAATTATATGATTTTTCTTTTTAAAATATCTTCGACTTTCGTACTAGTAGTTACAACATTCATTTCATAACCACTTGATAATAATATCTTAACAGTTCTTACCCTGTTGCTGAAGCCATAGCTCAACTGTTCCCATTAATAAAACAAATAAAATGGCAATTGTTAAAACCTTCTTTATAGAAAATTTTCCGGATTGAGGTTTATCTGACTCCGGTTGAATACTTATATGTTTTTCGCATAAATCCTCCTTTAAAGTAATCATTCCTATTATACCACTTACAATATAGTCAAATTTCAGATACTTTTTGTTTCCAAACCTTTTCGGCTAAAGGAGTTTGAAAAAGAACAAATGTATATTAATGATTCATCTTAAAAACCTGTTCCATCATGAATATTAGGTTACATAAACTTCTTTAACAAATTTCAATTTCTTATAATCTTTTTCTGACTTTTTAGAAGATTCCAAATATTCACTTTTTAAATTTTTCTACATACTTCTCGTGATCATTGCTTTTAAGAACTTTCTCTTTCCACTTCGTCATGAGAAATATTAGCTTCACTTATATTTCATCTTTACGAAAAGAACTTTCTAAAGATAATCCATCAAAAACTCATTCCTAAATCATCCTTTTTCCTTATTTTCTTCATTTTCTTTCTCAGAATAATCAGACTTGTCTTCTAAATATTCAGTTAAATCCCAAAATTTCTCTACCATTATTTTTCTTTATCAACATCATAACTAGAAAAAATTTTTGAAATCCACTCTTCATTTGTCTACAACAAAACTATTAGTTTCTTTATCTCCATACGAGACATCCCCATTTTTCTTTTTACGACTTGTACTAAATTAATAGGACTTTTTGTTTCATCACACTTTTTATAAACTTCGACTACTTGAGTTCCTTCACGCACTTTTAATTTTTCAGAATCTTTGTTACCAACCTATCCAATGTATAACTTAACAAAAATTTAGTTGTTGATTGACAATTTATAAAATCAGATACATTATCCTGTACAGTTTTTAAACATGTACTAATATAGGTTGATCTGGATCATCATTTTTCATAAAATTCATCCAACGCTTCAAGTCTTTTTTTCAAAATGAAACTTCCCATCTTTATCAACACGACTAATTCCTTTCAACTCTCTTTCCATAGTATTTTTTTATCCAAATGATAATTAGCATCTTGTAATTTTTCATCGTTTTTATGATGGCCATTAGAATCAAATATTTGTGCCATATCATTAGATACTCAAAAACCATTCAGGCCTATCTCCTACCCTATTTTTCAGATAAATTCCAAGTTGGATCTAATATAGAATTTCCCACATTTTTCCATCAACATTTTAAATTTTTAATTTTTTAAAAAGCATGTCTTTTTAGTATAAATCATTTCCCTCTCAATACCAATTTTTATTTAACATATAATTTTTCAACCTCAGCAATACCATTACATACTCCATAACCAGAATTAATAACATTCCATAATTGTCTAACTACTATAGTATCTTCATTTTTCTTTTTCCCCAAACAGGAGAATAACTAATTTTTCTTTCCAATTGCCTCATCAATGATATAAATTTTTGTACATCACTCATATTTGGGTCCAATAGTATCAATAATAGAATCAATCCATTTCTCTGCATTTACATAAGATTCAATATTTTGTCCACAAAATATACCAAGTATATCTGAAACTATTTGAATTTTTGGACACACCTTTGCAAGTTCAAATAACTTTCCTCTTTCTAGAAAAAGCTCTTTGGATTAATTCTCAAAAACTTATCAAGACCTCTATATTCTTCAACATCTCTATTCAAATTAAAAATTAATTGTGGTCTCCCAAAACGAACCGTAATCATAATCTAAATCTAAGACTTTTTATATTCATCAGCAATTTTAGCTCTATCAAGCAATGATAAAACATCTTCTTTTACCCCAACAAAACATTCTCTTTTTTATCATAATCAAAATTAAATTCATCTATTCTCTCAAAAATCAACTTGCTTATCATTATTATAAATAAAACTAAATATATCTTGTAAATCACAATCATACTTCTCAAACAATTCTTTGAATTCGTTACACATCAATTAAATTGTCAACATTTTTAAAGAAGAGATAGCCCTAATAAAAAGAATTTTTGTCAAATCTACCATCTTTTTGTTCTAAACAGTTAATTGTGTATTTATCATCCAAAACTTTTTAAAAACATCGCCGATATTTTTATTATCAACTAAGCTAGAATTCAACAATTTCTCTATACATCATCATTTTTAATAGTTTTCAACAATCTCAGTAAAATCCATTTTATTAAATCCAATATCATTATAGTTATCAGTATCCTCTAAAAACTTAATTTTCTTATCATCATCTAATTTAACTATCAAATTTCTATAATCAAAAACTTGAAAAATTATTAAATAATTTCTCCTTATCTTCTAATAAATATTCAATCGCTTTTTGGATTCAACAATTGTTTTTAAAGTATAATCATCAAATTGACTAAAAACTTAGGATTAAATATAATCTCAGTTTTTACATCTTCCAATTCAATGCTATTATAAATACTTTTTATAATAAAGTCTATCCGTACTAGGATTTTCAGGATTAAATTCAAAGGGCCTTGTCAATATAACTCGACTTTTTCTCTTCATCACTCAAATACTGTTCGCCAATATGCATTAACTCTGCAATTTTAAAAATCCTTCACTGCTCTTATATTATCAAAATTTACATAGTACTCATATCTATCTTTTGCATTTTTATACCATCAATATATTCTTCTTTTGTCATTATACTCTCCAATTATTAAATATTCTTAATATTTTTAAATAATCTATTAATATTTCCAAAAACACTATCCATAAGCACTTCAGGTTCAATCATTTTTAAACATCGCAATCTTCTCTACAATATATTTTATATTTCTAGAATCATTCCTTCTCCCCTCAAAGGTTCAGGAGATAAATAAGGTGAATCAGTTTCAACTAATATCCTATCAAGAGGAATCATATTAGCAATCACCTCAGCATTTTTGAATTTTTAAATGTAATCGGTCCACAAACGAAATATAAAATCCAAGTTTCAAAAGCTTCTTTAACTAATTCTTGATTAAGTGGACAACAATGAAAACATACCAACTTTATTTACAGGATTTTCTTTTAAAAATATTAATTGTATCCACAGTTGCTTCTCTGGTGTGGATAACTATTAGTAAAATCATACTTATTAGCAAGCTCTGTTTGTCTAATAAACGCATCTTTTGCATATTTCTATCAACATCATAATGATAATCCAAGCCTATCTCACCAATTGCAACAATCTTTCCATTCTTCAAATTACTAACTAACAATTCTTCAATTTTTTTCAATATCGGAAACATAATCTTCAGTAACATCATTTGGAGATATTCCAACTGTTGCATAAATAAAATCATATTTGTTTGATAAATCAACAGCAGAAACAGAACCACTTAAAGAATATCCAGCATTAATCATTCCAACAACACCAGAATCATGAACTTCTTTAATTAATATATCCCTATCAAAATCAAATTTTTCGTCATTATAATGACAATGAGCATCAAAATAATTTCATTTTTCCTCCTATACCTTTGAATACATAATAACACTTGCAGTGCATATTCTTTAACATGAGATAAACTAAGATCAAATCTATACTTATCCGAGATTTCAGAATGATTATATAAAATAATAAAAGGTCTACCATTATCATCTTTTTCAACACAAATTTCATTCCAATTAATAGAAACATTACCATTAGCTTTGAAGACAAAAGCTTTAAAAACTTCTTCCTTAGCTGCAAAAACGTGCAGCATAATTTTGAGCTTTATTAGCTTTGTCTTCACAATATTTAATCTCTGCGTTCGAATAAATTCTGTGCAAAAATCTATCATTTTCAATTAAATTAGCAATTCTAGAAACCTCGATAATATCATTTCCAACAAAAATTTCCAAACTACTTCCTTCCTAATTTAATAATTATTATCAATAATACTACTAAAATAATTATAATTCCAAAAATCTTAATTTTTTCTTTTTTTATTAACAACGCTTTTTAATTTTGTAAATTTTATAAAATTCATTTTTCTAAATCAAGAAGATCACTGTATAAATTTAAAAATTTCATCTACTTGAACAACATATCCATCTTTGTTGTAACATGATTTTTCATAAATATCTCTCTTAAAATCCAAAAATTTATAATTACAATATTCATATTTATTTGAAATAAGCAATTCTTCTCTCAAAAATCTTACATAAATCTTTTTATATAACTCAAAGATAAACGCATAAATATGAGCTTCATAATAATTATCAACCATAATATCAGTATATTTATGAATTTCATAAAAACTTTTTCAAACACATCTCTTCTAACTTAGTATCTGGAATTTTTTAAGATATCTATTAACAATATCAATATTTTTACTTAAAACAAAAATTATACCTGTTTCAAAAACAAACAATAATATCATTTTCTTTTTCAAAAATATTAGCATAATAATTATTACAAATTGAACAACAATATCATTAGCCAATACACTAAAATCATCAACATTTTTAATATTAAATGTCCACAAAAAGTATTTCTAACTTCAGTTGAAAAATAATTATAAATTTCACGATTGTTAATTTTATCAAAAATTTTAACTTTAAATCCATCATTAAGTAAATTCAAATAAAACTTACTTAATTCATTTTGGAACAATTGCTCAAAAATAAATTTTTAGAAATATTCATCTCTTCCTTTTTATGCTTATTCATTTACATCAGTATAATAATTAGCATTCAAAATCAACACATAAATGTAAATTACCTATAAAATCTACTTTGGGATTATTCTTTTAACTCTAATGAAGGTTGATTATAACTTTGCCATTATAATCAATAACTCCCCATTTTCCCGTCCTTTTTACTCCAATATAGCCAAAAGCATTTTTCTTCAGTTACATCATCATAAATATAATCTACAATAACGTGACCATCTTTATTAACAAAGCCAAACTTTTCCATCTTTTTCAGAAGAAAATAAAGTATTAGTCTTCAAAATGTCTATTTTAATATTTTTTCTTCAAATCGTAAATTATAATATTTATAATCACCATCAACTTTAACCTTAATATAACCTAAACTTTCGTTAACTTCGAAATAATTCCTGTAACTTTAACTTCAAATGAAGAGATATCAAATCAGATTTTAAATCATCAATACTTTCCCTCAATAAATCCTGCATCTTTTCTATAAACAATATTCTTATATTTAAAAATCAACCTTTACTTCATTATTAATATCAACAATATCCATAAGTAGTACCTTTTTAGCTATATAATAAGTATCAAAAATATACTCTATATAATCATAATCTTTTTAATTTAACATTTCCTTCTAAATCAACAACCTGATGTATCACCTTTTTATAACAACATATTCATTATCAATGCTAAGATCATCATCAAACTTACCTGACAATTTAGGTTTCCATCAGCATTAATTAATTTTCATTTTCATTACTAGAAGTTTTAACTACATAATACCCTACCATAAACATGCTTTGTTTCAGAATAAACAGTATCAAAACTTTTTCTTCATAAAAGTAATAACACCATATTTTTCCAGCATCATTTTAACAATAAATCCATTTTTCATAATTATTAGTTAATAAAGAAATATCACTATATTCATTCTCAATAATTATGCTACCAGCAGAATCAATTAATCCTTTCTTAGAATTCTTAATAGTTAACAAAAACATTGGTGGTTTGTGGTAAACATTGAATATCATCATAAATTGCATCAACTAAAACTGTTCCAGAAAACTAATCAATCCATACTTTCCATCTTTATAAAATTTCAAAACTTTGTTGAATAAATAACATTTCCATTTGAATCTACACTTTGTAAGCATCAACTCTATCATATTCAGTAAATAGTTTCTTTCCCTGCTTATTTATCACTCAGAGCTGTATGTCTTATTAGATAAATTCAAATTTTCATTATACAAAAAACATCTTGAGTAGCATCTGGTATAATTAAAATATTATCATACGTCAGCATTTATAATTTCCTCACCCTTAGAATTAATTACTCCAAACTTACCATTTTTAAACACTGAAATATAAAGAAATAGCTACATTTTTGTATCCTTCTTGTTTCCAAAATGTTTAAAAATTTTTAATCAAACCAACAATACCTACAATTATCATAATAAAAACAATCACTGTTATTATAACTTTCTTGATATTAAGTTTTTGTTCGCCATCATAACGCTTTCCCTTACTCATTTAACCACCACCATTATTTAATATTAACAAAAATATTATTAATTAATCTTGTCACTCCTTTTAGTTGCATCTTTTGTATCTCTTCATCAAATTCATTTGTTTCTTCTGATAAATAAACCTTTTTATCATTCAATATTTTAATAATTTCTTCATCTGAAATAGAATTATTATTCTCAAAATTTTAAAGATTTCTCCCAAAACATCATTTCTATCTTTATACAATTCATCATATAAAATATTGGTTTTTATTATAAGACATTGCATTCTTCACTTTAATTTTTAAAAAGTACTAAGTTTTTCCTTTAATTTTTCCTTTTTCAATATCTTGTCTTTCTTCAATTTCCATAACAGCTTCTGGTAACATTTTTCACATCACTAGTATAATCAACTTTTAATCGCTCTTATAAATAATGAAAAGCTTATACCAACAAGCATTTCAATCAATATAATCAAATTAAACTTATATTTAACACTTACATAAATTAATATTGTAATTAAAAATAAATTTACAACACATAAAACAAATTTATTCATTTTATTTATAAATTTACTAAAAATTCCTATAAATACAAAATACGCAAAATACTGTATTGGATTATCAAACATAATAAACCCTACAATATAAAAATGCTGTCGTGACAGCTAATTCTATAATTAAATCTCAACCTTGATATAACTATCCACAAATCAGCCATAATTAACATTCCTGCAATTATTGCCGCATACTTATTAGAAAAATTCAATAATGCACTTAGTAGAACAACAAAAACGCTCCAGCACTAATAATTTCAATTTCAGAATAAGCTTTATTTATTCTAAAATTTTTAAAACATTAATTCCATTTGAAAAACTTTATAAAAATATACTCTAAGCATAAGCTAAATATTGTAAATTCACACAGTATAAAAGGATACTTCTTCATATACATAAATAAAGCAATTATTGTAATAATTATAACCCCTTTTTCCTAATTTATATCTCTCACTATCTAATTTGATTTCAATCGGTTTTTAAAACAAATATTGACAAAATAAGCATCAATATCTCAAAAACATATGTTCAAAGCACCAATTCCAAATCTCGACTAAAGTAATAGCCTCTGCAATAGAACTCCATCAATTGGAATATCATTTTGCAATCATAGCTATCAAAAAAAGCTACGGAAATAGGAATAACTATATTTTTCATTATTAAATTTTTATATTTACAAGTGAAATCAAAACACTAAAAACAACCCAAACAATATTTTTAAGTACATCTAACATTATAATTTGAATTCCACTTTTTATCATTAGTATCACTGTAATTTAAGTACTATTCATATATCCACCTATATATTCTTACGATGATTAACTATAACGCTTATTTTTATCTTAAAATCACTAAAATTTCAATAGAAATTATCTAACTACATATAATAAAAGCTCATTGATTTTTGCATTTATGCTAAAACTTCAATGAAACTTTAATACATATAAATTTATAATATAATTACTCTTTTACTTTTTCTTGATATTGTGTCCATTGCTCCAACTAGAGCTGTTAATGTGATTCAACACCAATCATTCGTAATACATTATTAATATCTAGTCCAGTCTTAACCATTAAAAACAACTGTTGCTTTATTATCTTTGCCTTTCTTTTTCTTCTTCAGAATCAGTTTCATCAAATCAGCATCACTTTTTGTTTTATCAATTTTCAACTTTGTTTACTATATTTCCAAGTTTTTCTCTACCATTTTCCATGTAGTGTTACTATTAATTCCTTTTTCTTCAGCTGGATTTAATTCAACTTCGCTTACTCAAAAATCTTACCATTTTTCAAATGTCCAATCCAGTTCTCTTCTGGTAACATTTCGAAATATTCTGGTAAATACTCTGCAACTATAGCTTTTACTACCTTTAATTTCTCCTGTATACTTTAACAGAATATCTAATCTTAACTTTACTATTGTTACTTTCTTAACTGGAATATCTAATTTTGTAAATTTACCATTTGCAAAAAGTTTTTGTTCTCCATCAATACTTCCATCTTTAACTGTTTTATAAACTTCCATATTGAATATTTTCTTCTTGTATGAATATGTTACAATTTGTTCTTTTGATGTAATCTCTACATCTTTTTGGTTCTTCTACTAAATTATAATATGGAACTTCTTTTGGTTTTATATTGGCTTTATCTCAATTTTACCTTCAATTACTTCATCATCATATAATTTCTTATTAGAATCTTTGTCAACATATTTTACAATTACTTTTCCATTTTTCTTCTTATAAATATAACTTATTGTTTTTGGTTTGAATGTAATAATTCCATCTGGATCTCCATCAACTTTGATTAATTCATAATCGTATCAACATTGTCCGGTGGTGTTGTATGATATTCTTCACCAACTTTTCCTTCAATTACTTTATCTTCAGAAACTTTTCCATTATCACCTGGAACTATATATTTTACAATAACTTTAGATGTTAAATCAGTTGGTATCTTTTTACCGCCATTCTCATCTATCTTTTTATTTGTATCTTTTAAGTCAATATTTACACTTACTTGGTTGTTACATCTTTTTGCCTCTGGAGTAATTTTTAAATCCTTATAAACAACTTTAATATTTCTTATAATATTAACATCTTTTTACTCCATTTTTATAAGTATCTATTCCATTAATATTTTTCAATAAATGTAATTGTTTTATTTACACTATCATAAATTCCATCTCCAATGTCTGATTTTTGCTTCATCTATTTCAAATGGTAATTTATCAATAATTGTAACTTTTAGCTGTTCCAATATATTTATCAATCTTTCCACTATATTTAATACTATATAGGGATTTCTTGATTTGCATCAGTAATTTTTTTCTAATGTTGATGTTTTTCAACTTTTACTATCTGTTACTTCTCCATCACCTGTTAATCTCATTGTATTTGTAATTACATTGTTATTAACTTCTTTTGAATAGAATAACAAATCTCCTTCATTTTACTTCTTGTTCATCAACTGTATAATTAATTACTTCACCATCATTATTATATTTTGGTAATTTCTTAAATGTATATATCCATTCACTTCCTGTTCCTGTAATAACCTTTTTCATTAACTATATCATTACCATTTTTAACAACTAATTTAATTGATTCTGGACGTTTATTTCTAGCATTGACTATTATCATTCCATTTCTTTTACAACATTTAAATCTATTGTTTGTCCTGGTACTGTAAATCTTTCTGTTACTACAAATCCTTTATCTTTATCACCTTTTTATTGATGGTACATAAAACTCTAAATCATTTGGATTATTTGGTATTACTTCTACTGTATATGGTATTTCTTTTCCATTTCCATCATATTTTTGGAACATCTTCAAATTCTTTTTGTCCAACTATTATCTGTTGGATTTCCTGTTACATTACCTTCTTTTACAATTTTTCCATTATTATCTTTTACAATAACTTTAACATCATTTGGTCTCTTATTCTTATTATTTTGAATTATCATCCCATTCAATTGTTACTCTTGGTTTTATTGTTTCATTTGGTACTGTAAATTTTATTTGTTACTACAAATCCTGACTTTCTATTTCCAGATGTTGTTCCTGTATAAATTTCATATCATCTGCATTAACTTCTTGTTCTTCTAATACATAATCAATTTCTTGACCATTTTCATCAAATTTCGCTAAATTATCAAATGTATAACTCCAATTTTTCATCAGTTGTTCTATTTCCTGTTACAACTTTTGATTTTTATTTCAGAATTATTTTGCTTTATTACAAACTTGATTGATTCTGGTCTTCTATTATTTACATTATTATTATCTTCCCAATGCTTTTTGTTACTTGAATTTGGATTTTATCCTCTGGTACAACAAATTTATTTGTTATTCTAAAAGCCTGAGTCTTTATCTCCAATTATCTTATTTGTGTAGAATTTAAAATCATTTACATTAACTGCTTGTTCTTCTACTGAATAATTAATGATATTTCCAAGTTCATTGTATTTTTGGAAGATTTGCAAATGTGTATGACCAATTTTTCATCTGTTGTGGTATTTCCTGTTACAACTTGTTCTTTTGTTAAGCCAGTTTTCCTGATAATACATGCTTGATGCTTGCTGGTCTCTTAGCGTTGGCATTTGAATTATCATCCCAATTCTTTGTTACTGCTACATTTACTTTTTCATCCGGTACATTAAATGTATTTGTTACTGTAAATCCTGATTTATAAGTTCCTGCAACATCTTTATTATAAATTTTAAATCTCCTGTATTTGTTTCTAATTCTTCCAATGAATAATTTACTTCATTTCCGAATTGATTATATTTTGGAACATTTTTCAAATGTATATGTCCAATCATCACCAGTTCCTGTTAATGTTTTATCTTCTACAATTTCAGCACCATTTTTCAATCTTAATATAATTGATGTTGGTCTTTTCTTTGTGATTTGAATTATCTGCCCAATGCTTATCAGCTTTTACACTAATTGTCTCTGTTGGTATTTTAAATGTATTTGTTACATCAAATCCATCATTCATATCACCTGAAAATACTCTTTTTATAGAATTTTAATCCATCTTCCACCACTGCTTCTTCTTCAAGTGTATAATTGATTAATTCATTTCTATCGTTATATTTTTGGCACATTTGTAAATGTATATGACCAATCTTCATTTGTTGTTACATTTCCTGTTACAATTTGTTCAATTGGTGTATTTCACCTTTTTAAAAATATTTTTATTGATGTTGGTCTCTTTCCATTTACGTTATTATCATCACTCCAAGTCTTATTGACTGTAATTCTTCTTGCAAATTGTCCATCTGTTGTTGTTTCAACTTCTTTTTCTTTTATTTGTCACTCCAACCACTTCTGGCACATCTTTTTAAGCTAAATTTAACATTTGCAACATTTCTAATATTAGCATGTTCTTCAATTGGTAAATCTTTTATAAACAACTCCAAATGTCTTTATTATTTCAACATTTCCATTATTATCAAATGAATTAATATTATTGACTAATATCTTCCATTTAATTGTCTTATGTTCTTCATCATATTCACCACCAGATAAATCTGATTTGTCAGTATCAATTTTTATATGGTAATGTATCAACTATTTCCAATACACCTTTTTCCTATATAATCTCTAACATTTCCACTATATTTAATATTATATACAACTTTTTGATTAGCATTATTAACTGTTTGTGGTGATGTTTTTTTCAAAAATTACTATTTTTCTATAGTTGCATCTTTCAATTTATAAAAATATGTTACTTCAATTGGATCAACAGTCATCGTTCCAGCAGCATTCGCTGGAGTATTTACAACTTTATAATTTGCTGGAATAGTTGTAATTGCAGCTGTATTATAAGCATCATCAACTCTTCCATTAATTACTTGATCCTCGTTTACTCCACCTTCATTATTTGGGACTTTATCAGTTGTTCCCTCAATATAATGATGTACAGTAACTTTAGCATTTTTCAATTTATAAATATAATGTACCGTAACTGGTGTCTCAGAACTAATTTTTTTCCATTTTGAATTATCAGGTGTACTTACTAATTCATATTTATTATCAACAACTCCAGTACTGTTGTGTAATCTTTTCCATATTCTACTTTTTGTGTACTATCTGGAATAATCTTTGTACCATTTTCAAGTTCATAACTTGTTATTACATCAACTTGTTTTTGGTTGATAATAATAATTTACTTCAATATCAGTTGTCTTAAATTGACCTGATGCATTTTCTGGTTTTACAAATTCACCTGAAAACATTTCTCTCAAGTTCATAACCATCTACAATCACTGGAGTTGTTGCATAATTTGCATTATAATTTCCTGTTAAAAACTTCACTATCTGCTATCTTTTCATTTGTATCTTTTTTATAATGATTTACTCTAACATAAGAAATTGTATTTGAAAATTGTGCTTCAATAACTTTATCTTCTGTTACATTTTTAAACTTTTGGTAAATCCATACTACCATCCGGATTCAAATTCAACGGTATCTCTTCATTGTTAATCATTACACGAACAATTTTTAAATCCTGTATCAGGCGTAATTTTAATATCCTTTTTACTATCAGAATAAATCTCTACATCTTCAAGTTTCTTACCTCTATAATCAGTTTGCGCAACATCTGTGATACTTCCTCCATAAGAAGGTCTACCTTTTATTGCATATTTTTCCAATTATTTTTACTTCAATTTCTGATTGAGGCTCAGATTCTGGAACTATAATACCAAACTTATAATATACTTTAAAATTATATTCATTGCTTTCATGAATATATCCATCATAACTTATATCTCCATTATCTCGTATATTAGGATATGGTGAAAAATTTAACTCAACAGATCTTATTTTATATTAGATATTTTCATACCTTTTAAATCATATAATTCTACATCAACTAGAGTATGATCACTAATGATATGAATCCATTATTATTTTTACTAAAAATTTATCCCTTTATTACATATGAATTTTTATAAAAATTCTACTACATTACCAGATAAATCCAATTTATATAATATACTCCTTATACCGTCATAATCACTGCGATTCAACTGAACATAATAATTATCATTAATTTTTCTTTTTAACTTTACCGTCAAAGTATTCCAACATATAATTAGTTAATGGATCTTCAGTATTTTTTATCAAATCTAAATAACTCATTATAATCATTATCAAACAAAAATATATTTATTATTGTTATCAAAAACAAGTTGAGTTGATAAAAATATAACTCTCTGTATTAGTTGATATCTTTTTATTTCATGACCATCATTTAAATCTAAAAGATTAAATTATGATTACCACTTTCGCCTTCTTTTTACTAATGCAACTTTTATCATCCCAAACAATTTTTATTCCATCTAGTGCCTTTTTAAATTATATTCTTTAGTTCTCCATAATTCTTGCCTGTTCACCATTTCCCATTGTTGAGCCTTCTCAGAAAATTTCCATGTATAATTATAGTTTACAAACTTCACTCCATGCTGAGTTTCTCCATGAAATTCTTCAATTTCAATACCATAACTCGGTTTAGAATCCTCAGGATATTTTTCAGCAATTTCAGTCCAACCATACTTAGGTTTTAATTTTTTTCACCAACACCTACATAAATTGGTTCTTTAGATATTTCATATCTCTTATCAACTGTTGATAATTCCCACAAACTTATATTGTCCTGGTTTTAAACCTTTTGTATATTCACCATTTTCATCGGTTTCTACAACTCTATATCTAACTCCATTTATCTCTTCTTCATTACCAACTATATTTCCCTTTTTGAATCATAAGCAGTACTTTCTGCTCCCATATCATCAACTTCATATATAGCAAACTTGGTTCTAGGTAGCAATTTTCCTGTTTTTGCATCTGTCTTAATTATTGTGAATAATGGAACATCCTCTACACCTATTTTATATACTGCATTATCAGTATCCGCAGCTTCTAAAACAATATCCTTACCAGTATTAATGTTTCTAGTTAATGTATCTTCAATAATTGAAACTTCTAGAACACCTGATGCGTTTCTTTGTGCCTTTATTTTTAATTTGCCTGAATTTCTTGTATAACCTTCTGGTGGTGCTATTTCTTCAATTGTATATTCACCATATATGATTGGCCAGGTTTTATATTCATATAATCCACTTATAATAGTGTGACCATTTGTATCAGTTTCTGCAATCTTGTCAGTTAATAGTCACTTCCTGAAACCATGAATCCAGCACCTGGTAATTTTCATTTTTCCTTTTAATGTATTTCGTAATATCAATTGAATATCTTTTAGCTTTTTATATCTGTAAATTTAACACTTGCTTCATCAAGGTCTTCATTAGCTTTTATTAATAACTAAATTTTCACCATTTCCAGATAATATACTAATCGTTGGATTTCCATCAGTATTAACTACTTTAAATTTAACTGGTTCATTTAAATAATATCCATCAGCATAAGTTTCTTTTAATGTATACTCAATTCCTGGAATTAATTTTTAAATATTGCATTTCATTCTTATCAGTCCTATAAAATTCTAGAAAGTTGCTCACCTTCATATAATTCATATTGAACACTCTTTAATGGATCATTTGTAGCAACATCAACTTTATTCAAAGTAATATTATATTTTTGAAATACTCAAAATTCATTTTTCACTTTTGTAGAAACTGTTTCAGTAGGTTGAATTATCTCAGAACTAATAACTTTGTTTTTGACCATCAATAAATTGCAACTCCATATTTCCATTATTTTTCAATCACTTTAAATCTTAAATTACTATTTTCAGAGATATAATTATCTTCAGTACTAATCTTCTCCAACATATACTCTTTATCAACTAATAATCCACTAATAGTTGTATACCATCATTATTAGTTATTCCAGTTTTACTATTTTCTTCTCCATCCAATTTTTGCTGAATAAACTAATCCTTGTAATTTTATCAGTAGCTTTTTTTCTTATCAATTTCCAAATTAAATCTTTTAATAATTGCACACCTACCTTATTTGCTTCAGCAGCAGTATTAAGCATACCATCTTGTGTATTAAGATCAACATTAACTGCATTACTGCAAAATGTAGGGTTGATTATGTTACGTTTTTAGGAACATTGACTTCATAAGAAAATTCAGTTAATTCATTTACATTAAATACTTTATCTCCATAATCAACATAATAATTCTTAACTTTTTGACCAATCTGTAATTTGATCTTCAGTTTTCCATTGATTATCATTTAAAGTCCAACTTCTATTTATATCTTCATTTTCACTATAATAAACTTTAACTTTGCTTTTTAGATTATCTGGAATTTTTAATTGGACCTGTCATAAAAGTATTGTTTTTAGAATCTAAATTTGCGCCATAAAAGACCTTTTATTATTCTTAAATGGTATTGCTCAAGTATTTTTCACATTAGTAACAGATGGTGAAATTATTTTTCAATTGAACAACAACTGTTGCTTTTACCAGTACCATTTCCATCAATAACACTAATATTAGGTGCATTTACAACATCACCATCAGTATTATAATTAATAATTTTTGATTTATATGCAACTCTTGTGGTGCTACAATTGAGTTGGAACTTCAACATATCCAATCTTCTCTTCTTTATTACCATCACCATTAATATCAGTATACATCTTTTACATCATCTCTACTAACATATCGTTCATATGAATTATTACTCTCATAAAAGATATTTATCATTCTCCCCTATTATATACATAAACTTTAGTACTTTGTTACTTTGTTATCTGCAACTGGATTGACTGTAATTATGCACTAAAAAGTAATGCTTTGTTGTGATTTCAATTCTTCTGCAGACAAATAAGCTTAAAAATTTCTTACCATCTTTATCAATAACTTCATATCCAAAACATTTACATTATTTTCCAGTTAACCTGACATCTTTTTAAATCAACAATATCTTTCAGGAAACTCCATTAAAACAATTGAGTCTCTCCAGATTTTGGATCAATAGCATCATTAGGTGCAATTGTACCCCAAATTTATTGTAAATGATTCACTTCTTTGACTTATATGTACTTAATAAAGAGAACCACTATGATAAAACAATTGGATTCAATTCATAATAATTAACAGAAATATCAGCATTTCCATTACCAGTAATCACTCGAATTAGCAGTCAATTTAGAAGAATAATCAATATGCTTTTATTTATATAATTTAATTTTTCCAAATTTGCTCTTTATTAATTTCATCTACACTTCCTTATCAGATATTCATTACATTTTTCAATTTTAAACATAGTAGGATTAACTAATTTACTAGTTAATACTCTGATATTAACAACATCATTTTCATAAACGAAAAACATCAATATAAGATCCCCAATTACACTATTAAAAGCTGCAATTAACTCATTAGTATCATTATTATAAACTTTAATCCATCCATCATCACCTAGCATTGCTTTTTGGAGATACTAAGAATCTCATTCCATGAAATTTAGAATAACTCTTATTATCTAAACTATTATTTTCAGCAAATCTTTCTCCATTATTTGAAATAATTTGAAAATTACTTTCACGACGATTTCCAGAATTTATTACCCATGTTGTAGTATACAAATCATCAGTCGATTCATTTCCTTATATACCTAATAGCATCAAGTCTTTGCCACTGAACGATTATCAGTAGTTTTATAATAATAATCATTAAAATATGTATTATAATATGTTACTAAAGATCTCATTAGATTTCAACATATGACGCACTTCCAAAAACTGTTGTATTAACATTATTTGTGTCTAATTTTGATAATTACTTTGAATTGCATATAATTTATTAAAAGCTTCCCTTGTCTTGCTATCTTTAATCATTTTGTCATCACACTCTAAAAGCAGTTATATAAAATGCAACATCGTACTGACTATCATAATATAAATCAATATTTTTAAACACAAATTTTAATTTTTAACATTAGAATCAATTTTATACTCTTCTTTTTCATATTTTTACAATTTCTTCTTTATTAAATGTATGTATTAAAGCACCTGTTCTTCTTTATTATAAAGTTCAATTTGAGAATTATCTTTTAATTTATTATTATCAAAATAGCTAAAATTTTATTGCTTTTAGTTTTTACAAAAATTACCTATATCAAGGTTATTAGAATCTGAACTAATTAAAATATCATTTCCATCAGTTGATGAAACTGTAACATCTTGATTTCATCATTATTATCTACCCTAAATCCCCAAGCTAACTGACCAATCTTCTAATGTATTCTCAGGATTATCTCCTTCATACATATTAATTGGTAAATCCTTTTTAGGTGGATATATTGATGAATAAAACCTATTTGTTCTTGGTCTAGGAATAACAGGTGGAGTATGTTTATAATAAACTGAAGATTGAGCCTCAACCTGAATCTGAAATTATAGGATTCTGAAAATCAGGATTATTATTAACATTGAATAAGCTTTTTGTTTTAATTCTAAAAACATGTTCATTATCATAATTCATTGCAGACTTTGGATAATAAGTTTTTATATTTTTAAATCAAAATCATTTGAACCAATTTTACTAACATTGTTAAATCTAATCTTCATTTTTCCAGTATTACTATCATATTCTACAACATAATCAGTGTCTTGAAATCCATAAGCATCTATTTCAACTTTTTGATGGATAAATTCCATTTAAAAGGTTCAAGATTAGAATTCAACTATACCCTCATTTAATGTTAATTTACTAAAAATAAGTTCTATCATCATAAGTTCTACTTCTATAAGTTCCAAAATTAACCCTAAATGGATGTTCAATCACAATTTGATCATCCTTTGTAGGCAATGTTGCTTCAGTATATCTATAATTATCACGATAATAATTTATATTATAATAATTATTAACAACCGCATTATCAACTGAACTTTCTACTGTAAATTTTACTTCTTTTTCAATAGGAGTAACAGTTCCATCATTAGCAACATGTTCACCCACTAACTTAACTTTATTTTCATCACTCTTAAATTTCTTCAAATTGGCATTCACATTAACTCTAAATAACACTGTCGATACCATTATTTATCTCTTTTAAATTAACTTGATTAGCATTAACCCCAATAACATCATTAGCTATTGTAGCACTTTCTGGCAACGAAAATCTTTCAATAACATTATCTTGTGTAAATAATAATTTAGCATTTCTTAAACTACCATTACCCAAAACACGTAATTCAACCCATAAATCTTTTTGAAGCAACATTATAGTCAACTTCACCCTTTTTTTAGTATATGGTAAATACGCTCCTCTGTACTTGTTACTATTTTTCAAAAATAGGCATCAAAAAGTAACAAAGTTTGTACCAGTTACTCTTTCTTCTCCCCATTGAACAGCAGTATAATCGCCTGTTTTTGCATTTATATCTTTTCGTATTTGAAAAGTTTTTAACAACTTTACTTGCTGAAAAACCTATTCCAACCAAAGCTAAAACACTTAAAATTATAACCGCTATTTTGTTTAAAAATTTTTATTAGATTTCATCTTTAGCATACTCCTTTTATAATATCATTAATCTATTCTTTTGTATACTATAACAATATATGCATTCCTTTCAATCCATGCTACTTTTCAAAATCTAAATTTCCTTTATCGCAAAACACCTTACCGCTGTTACAATCTATTTACACTTTCTTTACTCCAATATTCGCCAGCTTTTTTAAAATTTATTTCACATAATTTTTAATTTATTGAAAAATCTATTTTTCTTACTTCCTAAAGAAAAAAATTCATTCAATCTTTTATAAAAACATAAAAATAGACCCACACTATTTTTCAATAATGTGAATCTATTTATACTAAGCAATATTTATATATTTCACTTTTCCAACTATAACAGTTGTAGCCATTACTAACAATGAAACTGCTATTACACTAATTACTATTGGTAAATAATTTCTATTAGCACCAGTTGGTGGTAATAAAACTATCTTTTGAGCGCTATCAGCATCAATCTCAGAAGGAGTAACTAAATCAGATGAAGAATAAACATCCCCACGTGCATTAGTACTCAATGATTGATCAGCCATCTCTTTGATTACCAACAATAGAATATTGTGAACGTCTACCTTGAGTATTTGAAGTTTTAATAATCTCAGATAAATTATTGTATGTCAAAGTATCAGCATTCTTTGCAGAACCAACTAATGTAGAAACTACTAAATTAGTCTTCTTTGAAGAATTTGATTTCATTAATTCAGGTAATAAATCTCCACTTAAATCAGTAGAAGTTAACAATGTATTATATGTTGAAACTTCATCAACATATTGTCTATTAACTAAATCATTTGCAATCTTGCTTGCATCAGCTTTAGAAGCTATTACATCATTTACAGTAACTGTATTCCAGTTAGTACCTGTTACTTGTTCTTCTTTTATTGTATTTAGTCATATTTGATAAATAATCAATTATCTGATTAGCATTTGTCTTTGAAACATTATCAGCTGATGGATTATTTGTTACACCAGTATAATAAAATTGTTCTATCCAAATAATCAATCTCACCAACATTATCAACTTTCAATTCATAAGTAACCTTTATTGATGAACCAACCATTAACTCATCATCCATATTTAATTGAACTAACTCTGGAGTAGCTTTTGTGTTTTTGTATTAACAACAGGTGTAGCCATTCTTCCATCTTTATAAGATGTTCTATGTCCATCATGTTTGCTAAAAGTATAAATTATTTACTGATTTATCAGTATCAAACATTGTACTACCATTGGCTAAAACTAATTGGAAATTAGAAACACGTTTATTTAATTTTAATTGTGCTTTCAGGTCTTTCAACTAAGCCTAAATCAATATCATCAACAACATAAGAAATGTTATTAACTTTACCTTGATCCTAGTCTCTGTTCTATTATACTCAACTTCTGTATTAATTACACCAGTTTGAGCAACCATATAAAGTATTATCAATCAATTGCTTAATCATATTTATTTGATCATTCTTTTGATTTTTCTTGTGTATCAGCTTTATATGTACCCAATTTTCAAAAGAAGCTAAAATCTCAGATTTATTATTAACTAATTCTTTAGAATAATTATTAACTCTTTCTCTGTAAGAATATACATCCTTAGCATCAGAAACATTCTTTACATTAGCACTATTAGCAATATTGTAATAATACATTGCTTCTTTATTTAAAAGCATCAACATAGTTTTGTTTATCATAATCTCTAAATCCATTAATACCTTTAATATCATAATTTCCATTTTGATCAACACCTGCTGATAAACAGTAGATTTATAATCTTGACCATTATAAGATTTAGTATTTAAACCTTTTCATTCCAATTAAATTATTAACTTCGTTGTCATCACTCTTTAAAAACAGTTTGACTATTATCACCATATTTGAATCTAATAAAATAATCACCTGCTGGTATTGAATTAAATCCATATTCACCATTTCCTAATTCAATAGGATTTACAGTAAGTATGCCATTACCATTTAAGATAACTTTAGATTTACCACTACCACTAAAAATATCTTTCATTATTTTCAGACCATGATTTATTATTAATATCATAATTCATTGTAGACCATACATGTTCAGCTCTAAAAGAATTTATAGGCATACCATCTTTATCTACATTTTGAACTAATTCAACTAATTCAACTGTTACACCATTTATTAATTTATCTTTATTTCCATTAGCATCAACATCATTTGGATTATAAACACCATTACCTACAGAGCATTACTTTTTATTAACATTTCTTGCATCTTCAAATGTAAAATCCTTTAAATGTCCTATCATCTCTTGGATTTGTTTCAATAACAACTTTAATATTTGGAGCTTTATCAGTATCAGGCTCTAATCTATTATTAACATCATTATTTCTATCAGCCCTCAAATCACCATTTTTCAGTTAAATCAATAACATCCAAACTACCAGCTCTTGAGTCCCTATCAATAATACCTGCATCTTTTTCCAGAAACATTAGCTGTAATCTTATTTCCATCTTTATCTAAATAATCAGGAATTGTTGTTCCATTTGAATAATATGATGAATATCCATTAATTTCAGCAATATTTCTCTTACCAACTGTAGTATTTCCATTCATCAAAATCTTGATCCAACAACTTTTTCCGAGTAGCTTCATCATTTTTAACTCTAAAAGTTACAAATGCAAAACCATAATCCTGTGGTTCAAATCTGTCTTTTTCCATTTTCAGTTTTTAAAACCAGTTAAATATAATGAATTATAAGAATATTTACCATTTTGTAACTTTTTAGAAAGCTTCTCTATCAGCTAATGAAGTTACATTTTTAACAGTTAACTCTGAAACTTTGTTTCCATTTCTATCTCTACAAAAGTATTAGAATAAGTTTTAGAAACATTTCCATTAGCATCATATTCGTTATAAAATTTGGTACATATGTATTACCATTCAATGTACCGTCAAACTCTATATTGTGAATCATCATAATAATCAACAATTTCATTAACAGTTGTATCAACATCTCCTAAGTTTTTAACAGCAATTCTATAAGTTACATAAACTTTTAAATCTTTTAGCAGAATCTGCTCCAACACTAGCCGCATTGTATAAATATTCAGATTTTTCCTAAGTTCTCTTTGATATGTATACTCACCATTATATAATTCATCAGCTGCTCTTATTGCAATAGACCATGAACCATTGTCATCCATATTTGCATCTTTTTATTATAATAAAAATCATGCACTTTACCATTTACAATAACTCTAGCTTTATAAACATCTTTTTGAATTGATAATTGATTTACTCTTCTCTCATTAATTCCAAAATCAACATATCTACTTTGATCAGATTTTTTTAGTATATAAATAGAAATACTTAACATCTAAATCAACACTTTCCACATTCTCAGGTGGATTATTTTTCATCAAGTATAGCATATTGATCATATACAGGGTATAAAATTTGAACACCCGATAAATTATCATTTACGTTTGTAACTGCATTAATCATACAATCTTTAATAAAGTTAATTACATCTGCTCTTTCTTGTGCAGCAACACTAAAGAAGACATCCATTCATCAACTTTAATATATGCTTTATCATAAGACATCTCTGTAGTTGAAAATTCTAAGAATTTAGCCCATACATCTTTATATCTTAAAAGCTTTTTCTCCAAAAGAAATATATTCCCCATTTTTCTTGAGCTAATTTTTGTTTCTAAAGCATAAGATTTATGCCAATTATCAGTTTTATAATTTTTAGGTGTAGAATCTATTTTTACAAACTTAGTATTAAAAGCTTCTCTCTCAACATCTTTAGCATTTGAAAAACCACCTGATAAGTCATATTTATAGAATGTAGATTGATATAACTCACCATTATAAACAAATCTTACAAAATATTTCTTTTTAAAAGGTTTAAGTTTTCAAATTGATATTGTCCATTAACATTAGTTGTTGTTGTAGCTACTAATGTTCCATTAGCTTCAACTAATTGCACTAGCATACCAGCAAAAGGTTGATCTTTATCAGTCTTCTTACCATCAATTTCATTAGTTTTAACATCACCAATTTCTAGCCAAACATGACCACCAAGTTTTACATTAATTTTCTTTTGAAACCAATTTCAACTTAACTTCAAACCAATCTGCACCATAATCATAATCATAAGTTTTTCTTAATAATCTCTTTTTCTTTGCTCTTCACCAGGAATTTCTTGCTCTTTTCTAAGTTCCTTTAGTTAAAAACAATTTTCATTTACCTTTTTGAATTGTCATATCAATATGAGATTTTTTTCTAAATCAATTTCAACCAACTGATTATTATCAACTAAATAATATCTAACATCTCCATCATCATCTTCTTCAGCATAAATAGGAACACTTCCAGTCTTTACAGTTACTGTATAGCTATCTCCATTTTTCCTTTTTAAAACCATAGTTCCTTTTGCATAACCATATTTTTGTGATCTTTTTATGACTTTCATAAGTTACTACTGAACTAGATGAAGAAAATCTGTGATAGTAAGAAAATTTATAAGGTTTATAATGTATAACTCTTGCTGCAGTATATTTTAACCATTTTAACTTTTAATAAGTGGTGATCCAGTTTCAGCAATAGCTCCGTCATTATTTGGTTTAAATCTAATAAAAATTCTTCACCTGTAACAAAAGTTAGGGAACATTATTTTTATTTCCCTTACTATCTAAAAATTCTGCATCAGTGCCATTCATTCCATCAATAGAACCAACTTTTGCAAATCTATTTGCAGATGTAAAACCTTTATTTCCATTTGCAATTAATTCATTATATAAAATTTGCTTTTGAAGCATCTGATGCTCCATCAACTGCTAAATTTAACTTTATAAGGTCCTACTGTATATGTTCCTGTTTTTGATCAACTAAAACTTTTAAATCGCCTTCAACTGTCTGTGAAGTAAATAATTGTTTATCAGAACCCTCTATTTTCTTAAATATATTATAATATACTTCACCATAATCATTAGCTCTGAATTCAAGATTTTCATTATCAATTGGTGTTAATTGAGTTGATTCACCCATTGCAAAACGGATTTGATCCATCTTCCAAAACATTACTTGAATTTCCCCAATTTCCAGATCTCCAAATTGTGTGTTGAATACTATATCTTGATTTATCATAATCATCACCATCAACACTTCTTTTCCACAAAGCATATCAACAGATGGTTCTACTTCATTCTCTTCACCAGATTTTTATATTCAACATAACTTTGTTTATTATTATTCTCATCAAAACAAAAGCTGTTCTATAACCATGTTGGGCACAGAATAATATTACTTTTTAAATCTACTGGTTCATCACTAGTAAAATTTAACTTTAAATTCTCCTCTCCAGCAGCCTTTTACAGAACTTGTAAATATCATTAATCCAAGCACTACAATTATAAATAAAAATATTTTAACTAATTTATTGCTCATGATTTCTCCTTCAAATTTTTAAATTTTTAATCTTTCGTATTTAAAAATCTTTTAGTACGCATCTCTTTCTAAGTCATATTCATGAGCTTATAACTTTAATCAGTCCTCTTTTTGCTTTTTATTACTTTTCATGTGTTATTTTGTAATAAACTTGTAAAGTACTATTATCTATTATACAAGCATCTTTTATAAAAAAATCAATACTTTTTACATTATTTTTTTCTTTTTATGTATACTTAACAAAAATATATTCAAACATAAAAAGCTGAATGCTTTCACTCAGCTTTCTAAAATAATATTAAATTATTCTTTTTGCCCTAAGAGCCTTTACACTTAGTGTAATAACTACTGCCATTACAATTGATAATCCAATAATTACTGGTATTACTACTTTAATATAATTTCTATTTTCACCTGTTGGTGGTAATAGAACTACTTTTTGAGCACTATCAGCATCAATTTCAGCAGGATTTACTAAATCAACTGGTGTAAATTGATTATATCTATTATCATTTTCATCTATCTCAGATATTGCATCAGCTCCAACCGTTTGATTAGCCATCTTTTGGTTACCATTAATTGAATACTGTAGCCCTTCTACCTAAAGAGTTTTCAGTTTGAACAATCTCAACAAGATTATTATAAACTAGATCATTAGCATTCTTTGTTGAAGACACTAATGTAGATAATTTTTAATGAGCCTGTAGCTTTATTATTACCTTTATTCTTACCAGCTTGTGTACAATTCTGCAGATAATTCATCAGTTGTTAATAATGTTGTATATCCACTTAATTCATCTTTATAAACTCTATTTACTAAATCATCCTTATAATTATTAGTTTTTGTAGATGCTATCAATTCATCTTTATTTCTAACAGTCCATTTCTTACCATCAGAATTTTTTGAGAATCTTTATCAAACTTAAATGAATTTGTTACATAATCAACAATTGTTTTTGCAGATGTCTTTGACTTATTATTATCACTATTATCTTTTGTTATACCTGTATAGTAAATTGATTATCCAAGTAATCAACTTCACCAACGTTTTTCAACAGTTAAGTTATAAGTAACTTCAACATGAGAACCATCCATCAACTCATCATCCATATAACCTTGAACTAACTTCTGGAGTATTTTTACCATTCTTTTTTATTTACATGAACATTTGTTAATCTCAATCCTTTTGGATTCAAATTAAATTCACCTGGATGATCATTATCATATTCAGCTGTATGTCCATTATGTTTTCAAAGTATAAGTTATTTACTGATTGTCCTGGTTCTGCATCAAACATTGTAGTACCATTTGCTAAAACTAACTTAAAGTTTCCAATATTTTTTGTTAACTTTTAATTGAGCTTCAGGTCTTTGAACAAGTCCTAAATCCAAATCATCAACAGTATTTACTAACTCTGTATCTGCAGCAGTATTCTTTGGAGGTTGACCTATATCATAAGTATCTCCTCTACCACTATTCCATGTATTGAATCTAAACTTCTTATCTGCTTGTCCTTCAACACTAGTTCTATTATATTCTGTTTCCAAATCAATAACACCAGATTGAGCAACCATCTTAGTTTCTTTCATCAATTCTTTTTAACATTGTAATCTGTTGCTCTCTTTGTTTTTGAACATTCCATGTACTTCCATTCTCTGCAATTGTGTTAGTAGAAATCTTTTCAAATGATCTCAATATTTCATTAATTTCATTTCTAAGACCTTTAGATTTTTGAGTTTCTCCATTAGAATATGCATTTACATATCTTCTGAAAGCTTCAACATCCTTCGCATCCGAAATTCCTTTTTGACTATCGCCTTTAGCAATATTGTAATAATACATTACATTTTTTTATTAGTTCCATTTGAAATTTGACCATTTTCAGAATAATTTTGATTATCATAATCAACAAATTCTTTAATTCCTAATCTATTAGCTCCTGTTGGATCTTGTGCAATACCTTTTTGATAAACTGTAGATTTATAATCCTGTCCATTGAAAGACTTATTATTTAATCCAAGAACTTTTATCATCAGATGTAGATTACAAATCCATCATTTCCATTACTTGTACTTATATATTTATTATCATTATTTGATACAATACTATTTACATCAACTGCTCCAATTTTTGAAGCTGCCTCTGTATTTAACAATCTATTAACTTCTGTATTTTTCATCATTTACTAAAACTGTTTGTGTTGTATCACCATATATATATCTAACAAAATAATCACTAGATACTATAGATGAGAATGCGTATGCACCTTTTTCCACCATCTTCTGTTAATGTAATTGGATTTACATTCAATAATTTAGATGTATTCTTTGGATCTCCAGAAATCATAACTTTTGACTGAACTACTTTTTGTCCATTTTGATCAACTACAACTTTACCACTATAATATCTTGTAGCATCTTCATAAACACCTGTATCATCAACAACATATCCATTATGAACTATTGGGTAATATTTACTTGTCCATACATGTTCACCCGAATAATTTCCTGTCCATTGACCTTTATTATCAACTTGTTTTTACTAATTCAACTAATTGAACTGTAACACCATCAATTTTTGATCTTTATCATCTTTTGAATTATAAACACCATTACCTATAACTGCTTCATTTGAAGTAGCATTTCTCTGATCTTCAAAAACATAACCTTTTAATTACTTTTTGATTATTATCATTTACTGGTACATAAATAATTACATTTGGTGATTTATCAGTATCATTTTCTAATCTATTTTCAACAGGATTTTTCACTTGTAATAATATTTCCTTCTCTATCAAAAATCATTACCTGAAATACTTCCTGGAATAGAATTAATATCTACAATACCTCTAATAGCATCATCAGATTCTGTAGAACTATACATATTAATTTCAGCTAAGTTCTTAACACCAATCTTTAAATTACCACTCTCAATATCTTGATTTAATTTAATTCTACCTGATTCATCATTCTTTAATTTAAATGTTACATAAGCAAATCTAGTTTCTCTGATTTAACTTCACCCATACCTTTAATAAATAAAGCATTATAAGAAGAAGTTGCACCACCTGGAACATCTAGTCTAGTTTTTGCATCACTTGCATCTGAACTATTTGAAGTTGTCGCTGTAGTTCATCTTGAGGATTACGTCCTCTATCATCAGCATCCCTATCTATGAAATATGTTCCTTCTTTAATATAAGGATTGTTCATATCATGTTCTAAGTATTCTGAATCATAGTAATCTGCAATTTCATTAACAGCAACATTAGTTTCACCATAATTCTTAACAGCAATTCTATATTTACATATACTTGTAAGTTTTTATTTGCATCACCATTTGTATAAAACATTTTTTGAGCATTATATAAATATTCAGACTTTCTAATTTGTCTACTATAACTTTCTTTACCATTATATAATGGATCATTTATTCTATTATATAACAAATCAGCAGTTGTTTGTAATCCTGTATTTACTGATATATTAGCATAATCAACATCTTGTTTTTCCACCATATCTATATGTTTTGGTCTGTACCATTTACAAGAACTCTTGCAGATGATAAGTCTTTTTTGTAAATATAAATCTGTAGAAACTCTATTCTCAATACCATAATCAACATTTCTAGCAAAATCATAATCTTTCCTATATAAAGCTTCATATGTCTTACCTTCTATCGTTTTGTCTATCACCATCTTGTGAATGATTATGTCCATTTCCATCTACTTTTCCAATATCTTCAACAATAAATTGATTTGCTTTAGGATATGCTTCAGTATTTCTTGATGTTACCATAGTATCCATCATATAATCCCAAACTTGTTCACCTTCAGCAGTTTGACCAATTCTTGTTAAGAAATCTTTTTAATTCCTTCATAATTTGAAGTAAATGAACCAACTGGTGTATATGTTTGATACATAGTATTAGCATCAGTCATATTATAATCAGCATGTGTACCTGCTTGATGCATCTCATATAAAGCATCAGCATATCTCAATGCTCCTGAATTTAATTTAACATCATTATCAATATGTGATGTATAAGGAATATAATTGCCATTTGCATCTCTTAACTTAGAATAGTAACCATATGCCTTTCCTTCTCCACCTTTTCCTTTTGGATAACTCTTTGTTCCTGCAGATATTTTCATAAATCTATCATTTTCATCTTGTCTACCACTTGTTGTTATATCTTGACTAGGATCATTTTCTTGTCTTTGATATCTTTGCAATTCTTCTGCTGTATTTCTATTAGCTTCATCATCACTAATTGAATTAACACCCATATCTGTTTTCTTAAACTGCATTCCATTAAATGTGAATGTTACATAATATTTATGCATTGGATTCAATAATTGGAATCCATAATTACCATTTGCATCAGTTAATGTTGTTGCAACTAATTTTCCAACAGCATTTGGATCAGTTGTTAAACTTCCAGTACCTTCAGTTAAATCAAATAGATTAACCTGAATACCTTGAACATTATGTTTTTAAACTTTCATATTCTTTCATTGATGAATCTAATTTAAATTTTCTAGATTCTTTACCTTCCTGAACAACTTGCCATACATTACCACCAAGATTCATTGTGGTATTCTTATATGGTAATGTCATTGAAACCTTCACATAAGTATAATCTGGTTTTGGAGTTTCATGCTTTTTCTCCAGGTTCAGGCCACTCATATCCATCAGGTATCTCATATGGTTCTTCTCTAGGTAAGAATATATCAAATGGAATTGATGGAAACTTTTATTGGTTTAGGAAGAATCGCCGGCTGTGAAGCTACTCCATTATCCTGAAGAGTGACTTGTCCTGCAGCTCTACTCATTTCATCATCAAAAAGCAATCCAATCATAGCATATCTACTTAAATATTCATATCCAAACTTCGTAGCAGAATCTACATCTCCTGGTATTCCATTAAATGTTAAAAATACATGTTTATTATCAATATTATGATGTTTCTGACATATGAAGCATAATTTGCACCAGCACTTTTCGCTTCATACATACCAGGAATAACCACATTGCCACCATTAACATTATTCAATATCGGTCCAATAAGCTTTACTTTGACTAACTACTTCTAATGGATTTAGTAGATTTCGGAGTAATATCTCCAAATAGTAATGTTGGAATCTTTGTAATATCTTGAATATTATCAAATTTATAAAAACTATTCATCCCCTGATCTTTTATCATCTAATTTAATATATAATCCAAATTTAGCATCTTTAAACTTATTTAAGATTTTTACATTGATGTATTTTTGAATTAATAGTATTAATTGTTGTATCATACAACGCTCTCATTATCTTTTGCGCATACTCTTGACTAGAAAAAGAATGCCTCCAATTCATTTGAAGAGTTTCCATTATAATATAATGTCTTACCTTATCCTCAAACATCATGACCAAAGAAATTATATCCATTAACTTTATCATCTTTTACTTCGACAATACCTGCAGCTTTTATAGCTTCAGTTAAAACATATTCATCAGTAGTTGTTCCTGAAACTATTCTTGTTTTATATGTAGTAGTTGTTGGAACATAAAGTCCTGCTGTTGTATCCATTGAATTAACATAGTAAATATTTATGAGGGTTTTATTCTAAGCAATGTTTTTATTATAATCAGCTACATTACATTTTATATAAAACTCTTTTCCAAACTCAGGAAATTCTCTCCATCAGGATATTGTTCAAAGTTTTCATTTAATAATTGGAATTTTCCTGTTTTACCATCATATCTATTAGTATCACTTAAATAAGCATTATTCTTACCAAAAACTCTCTCTAATTCAACATTATCTATGAATCAATATTATTACTACCATTATCCTTATTAAATTTAAGATCTAAACCAAATTCACCAATTAAAAATGTATTTTTCTTTTGTTTGATATTGATTTTTTTCTTAAAATTTCATTTCTAACTAAATCTGCAAGAGTCTTTTTCCCATCTTTCGTAAGCATATTGGTAATTTCTTGTTTATTATTACCACTCGTATTAAATATACCCAAACTTATAAGGTCCTATGGTTACTGTTTTTAGACTCTTGATCAACAAACGTTTTTTAATTTTGTATTATCATAATTAGCTGAATTTGCTCCACTAACATTAGTATCGCTTCAATATTTGATGCATGTATATCAATTTCAGTTACATGCTCAGTATTTTTAAAGATTCATTTCCAACAAGATATTGAAAAATTAGCAAAAATCTGCAGACCTTGACAAAAATCTCACTTTCACCATATATTGGTTCGAACGCTCTACAGCTGGTAATGTTACTTGATTTGCTAATCCAGTTTTCATAGAATCCCACTCAGAAGGTTTGTGCAAACATTTGCTCACCCTCAACCTGATAATAATATTTTTTTACCTCTCTGTAATTTCTTTTATTCTATCTTCATTAGGAGTAGTTCTAGAAGAAATTTTATTAGTCTTAGTAGTCCATTCTGCTGAATTCCATATAGCTTGCTGAATTTGCTTTCATTAAATCTTCAGATATCGAATATCTTCTACCTTCAGCCTTAGCTTTTTCCATTTCTGCATATTGATAGCTCATTGCATATGCCACATTTTGTGGAATATGATTATATGGATTACCAGCTAATTTAAAATCCAATGTCCTAGGAGGAATAACAGCATCCTCAATATCATCATCTTCATCATCTTTATAACTTTCAGCTTCTTCATGAGTAATTTTTCTAAATGGATCTATAAAAATTTTTCAATCCATGTTTAGCACAATATGCAATCCACTCTGGAATTTCTCCAGGATAACTATCTTTCCATAAATCAAACATCCTTGGATCCCTATTTCCAGATAATAAATATGGTCGATTAGCTTCAATATTTCCATAAGTATCTTCTTCTGTCAATCCCTAATTTAATTACATTATTATAAGAAGTATAATCCAAATTTTCTGCACGGGAACTAACATATTCTTTATCAATTTCTTGCATCTTTTTCCCTTGCTTCCTCTCGCTACCACCATTTGCAAGAAATTCTGTAACCGAATCATATCTACCATCATTATTAACTTCATCAATATAATCACTTAAAAGAAATCTTACCATCTTTTTAACTCTTTAATTTGTTCAACTAATTTTTCTGCTTTTTGATTTTTACCACCTTTATTTAAAAATCAATAACATAATCATAATCATGATCAGCATTAATAGATTCTACATATCTTTTATAATCCATTTCTGCCTGACCTACAGTCTTCTTTTTAGATATCTTTCCACTATCTATTTGTCTCAACCATATTTCTCGCATCTTCATCACTACCTCCATCTGCAAGAAGTTCAGTTACTTTATCATATCTTCCATCTAAATTAATAGCATCAATATAATCACCATAAGGCGTTTTTCCATTTTTTTAACATCTTGAAGCATTTCAAAAAGTTCTTGAGCTTTTGAAACTCTTCCACCTTTATCAAGATATTCAATAATGTATGAATAATCTCCATCATCATTCATCGATTCAAGATAGTCCTTATATTGCATACGTTCTTGGTATCTATTACTATTAACTGGTGTAACTGTTGCTTTAGCATCAATCACTTTCAATTTATACACTTTTTCAATTGGTATAATTGTAAAAATCAAAAACATGATAAATACTATAGAAATAATAATTTTATACTTTGTCTTCATTTTTACCTCCTTCTTTATATTTTTTATAATTATAAAAATTTATAAAACAAACAACCCCTATTTCAATAATAAGCAACATTACTTTTAAATATATTAATAATAATATTTGAATTTGCAAAATAAACATCACTATATGAAAAATCATCTTCATCCTCATTTTTATTAAATGATTTACTATTATTATCACTTACCCCATCAACACTAATTGAATTAGCTATTTCTGCTACATTATGTGTTAACTTTTAAAGATTTATTAGATATTTTTATAAGATAATATCAATTTTATTTCTTTTGATTCTCCAGGATTCAATAATGTATTTGCTAACGTGTTATTATATAAATAATTATCATTACTAATATACCAGCCATTATTTAAACCTAATTCAAATTCAAAATCCCTCTGGTAAATAATCAACAATTGATTTTGCATATCCCGGAATTAATCCATTATTTTTTACTATAATATTATATTCAACATAAGCTTTTAGATTCTTTTTACTTCATTTTTATTCAAATTAACTCTCATATAATTTTCAAAATCTTTTTACTTAAAATTCTGTTACCGATTTTTACCTGATTAATTCCTTGCATTAATTTCAAAAGAAAATTTAATATTTGAAACTAATCCTAAATCAATATTATATAAACTAGATTTTATCAATTTTCAAAACATCAGTTACAGCATATTTCTTACCATTTATTTCTTTTATCAATGAAATTCGAAGAATTTAATTCAAAATTAGATTTATATTTAGTTAAATTATATTTATTAGAATTATAATCAATCATTACAATATAATTACCAGACTTCAAATTACTAAAAGAATAATTTCCATCTTTATCTGTTTTTGTAACTATTGGATTACCTTTTTCATCTAAAAATTAAATCTTTTCCATTTTCATTATATAAATAAACATTTAATCCACTTATATTTACTTCATTATAATCTTTAATTCCATTTAAATTATCATCATTCCAGACAGAACCAGTCAAATTATACTTATACTCTGAATTATTATTAGAAGCTTTATATTTTTCTCCAAGTTTCTTAAAATTCTCACTATAACGATTAGAAGTACCTTTAATAATATTATTTACACTATAGTACCATATTTATTAGAATTCACGTAAATATCTACGCTATCTTCTATTGGCATAGTAGATTCTACACTACCCAAATAAGTTGGCTTTGTAGCTATTCTTAATCTAATTTTTCTCCAGGCTTAACATCATCTTCTGCATAAATTGCAGAACTAGATGAATTATATTCCACTTCGGCATCATTGCCCTTTTTATAAAAATTTATCTACATTTACACTACTTGGTAACTTATTAACTATTAAGATCTTCTGAACATCATTCGATTTATTTGTAACTTCTGAAAATATATTCTAATTTATCTGTATCTAATAAAACATTTCCATTTCCTATATTACTATTTTACTAAAACTCCAATATCCAAAAACATCTTTTAAAGAATACTGTAAAAACTCTAGATTCATCTACTTTTTTCTTAACATCATAATAAGTATCTGCTTTTAATTTAATTACAGACTTAACATTAGCATCTTTATTCAATCTAAAAAGTTAAAAACAATTTTTGAAACGATCTCTTATTTTTCATCAATCTCACCTGGAAATCCATCTTTATAAACATCATACCTAGTTTTTAATGTTCCAATATCTAATATTAATTCACGAGTTCTTTCATCATATTTAGTTTTAGCATAATCTGAATTCACAAGAGTCAACTCTTTAGGAACATTTATCTTTACTAATACATTGTTTTCTTTAAATGCATCATTTTTTACATATATATTAAAACTATAATTTCCATCTAAAGACATCGTTTCAAAACGGATCTTCTTTACTTGGAGTAAATGTAGTGGTTATTCCACCTTCACTTAAATTATTTATAAATTCAAAATTTTCAGAATAATTATTTTTATCATCATTTACTATTGCTTTTTACTTTAACTATTTTTTGATCTTCATATGAGGTCCTATCAGTATTATCTATACGATCCTTATAAATTAAATACTCAACATCCTTTTGTCTCTCCAGATTTTATCTCATTAATAACTCCATTTTGATTTAAATCTGAACTAACATATCTATTTCTAAATTTATCATCAAAACTATATGCTAAAGTATAATTATTTTGCACTAAAACTATATTTAACATCTTTAGCCACACCTTTGCCATCATTTTTACACTTAATACATATTTAAGCATTCTTCCTGATGGAATATCTTGACCATTTTTGATATTCTACATTTGTATTATAATCAAAAAAATCCTTAATGAACTCTTTAATAAAGGAACATCATATGTCTTTATTCCAACAACTGTAGCATTACTAATTTTTTGACGTTTTTCCTGTAATCTCTTCTAAATCATAATATACAGAATAAATCGATTTTCCTATAATAGAATAATCTAAATTTTTCAGGAACTTTTAAAATTATATGTAAAATTAAATTCTTGGCCATTATTTTAAAAATATCCTGTACATCTATTAAATAAGATTTACTTCCATCTATAACATCTGTTGTCCAACCATTCTCCATATTATTTAAATCTGAAGTTGCATTAGGATTTACAGAATAATAAATTTTGTATAATTTTAATCCATTAACTTTTTATTGCAGAAGTAATATTTTGCATCCATTTGAGAATTCAAATTATATTAGAGCCATCAGTCACTGTAGCATTTTAGATATAATTCTTCCAAGTATCTTAACATTTGAAATATCTTTTGAAGTATTATTTACTATAGTTCCATTAGATATCATTTCTTTTGCATTTGACTTTGCATCAATTGAAATATAATTTTCATTACTACTCTGAGAAACAGCCACACTATTTTTTTATCACTTAAAGCATTCACTGTAATCATTGAATCTGTAGCTAAAATCTTCACTTTACTTGAAACTCCTAAGGTTTCATTTGAAGCTCCATTTATTACATTTAAATCAATATTCTTTTCAGAAGATATTGATAAATTATTTAACTTAAGATCTGCTACTATTCTTATTAAAGGACCTTCAATAACTGAATTCAAATTATATTTTTGTGATCCTTCTAAATTAATAATTATTTGCTTACCATTATATTATAATTTGCAACTTTTTAAATCATTTGTATATAAAAACATTTACATCAGAAATATTTATACTATTAACATCATCAGGTAAATTAATTACTACTTTAGGATTTTTGTATAATCTATCAGTTAATTCATTCGTTTTTAAAGAAACATTAAAAAAATCATTTTTGTTTTTCTTTTAGTCGTTATTAATTCATTTGTATTAACCTTAACTATAGCTTTAGAAGTTGGTTCTATTAATTTAATATTTTTCAAAACATCTACATTTGTTTTTCTTAAATTATCTTTATAAGATTGAACATTTATAATTTCATCAATACCACTTTAACTTTTAGTATCTTTTTACTTTCATTTCCAACTAATATCTTAGACAACTTTTAATTCTAAAATTCCTTCCATAACTGGCTTTAGAAACTTTCAAAATAAATATTACTATTATCAATTTCTAATTCTAATTTATCTTTTTTTCAATGTACCAATCAATTTTCTTAGAATTACTTTCATAAACATTTATCAACCCATCATTACCTAAAATTGATTTAAAATTTTTCTCATCAATACTAACTTTTTTTATTTTTAATTAAATCATCATTTTTGAAGTTTGAGTTATTAACATTTTTGTCTACTAATTGTGCATAACCTATATCAAATTTATAAGTTACATTATATTCAGCATCAATATCATTATATAATTGACCTTTACTCAACTCATCATTTGATTCAATCTCTGCATTTACAATATTTCCATATTGTTTATCTAATAAAATTTGATTATTAATTTTTCTTTTCTATATCTCTTCCATCAAGTAATGTAATTATAGATTTCATATTTACATTTATATTTTGAGGTTGATCAGAATAATTATCATATAAAAAGTAACATTTACTTTTTGATAACGAATTCAATTTTACCAAATTATTAGAATCACGTTGATTATTCCTATTAATCTTTACCAATCCATTTTCATAAGAATATGATATATCCTCTCCAACAACTATTACCTTAGTTGGTAACTTACTATTCAACTTTGGAGCTTCTAATTCAATCCTTTTTGATGAAATTGGATAATCATTATTTGCAATACCATCTTTAACACTTAATGTTAACATTGTATTACTTTTCATCATATCTCAAATATCTTGTTAATGTTGCATCCAATATCGAATCTTTGATTAGATGTCCATTTTAACTTTAAATCAATATTCTTATTAAATCTTTTTGTAAGTTATCTCCATATACATAAGTGAATTAAATTTTATTCTTATATTATTTAATAAAGAATTAACATTAACTTTTATCTTTCTTCTTATATTTAAAAGGTATTACCAACTTTATTTCTATTATATACAATTTGATTCAACTCAATAATATTTCCCTTTAATTGCTTTTAACATCATTTGAATCAATGTTTTCTAGTTCTAAATCCTCATTATCAATTGTTATTGAAGATTCCTTCAAGTAACCAGTATTTTTACTTTTTATATTAAATACTAATTCTCCTTTACTATTAATATCTAAATTTCCATCTTTAGAATTTCCTAAAAGCGCATTAAATTCAACATTTTCTGGAACTATATTAATAGTTTTGTCTTTTCGTATATAGTAGAAAAGCTCATTGCCATTACAGGTGATAACATATTTAATAATAAAATTACATTGTCATTAAAGATATTAACCCAAATGTTCTTTTCATAAACTTCCTCCATCTTTTTCTATAGTCTTTTTACTACATATATCCTAAATTTATATTAATATAATATCAAGCTATACATTTTTTCCAAAAAGAATTTGTAACTTACGGATTTATAGTATTTTATAAAACATTTAAGTTTATATTACAAAAACAAACCCTAATGTTAAACAATTTTATTTAACATTAGAGTCTATTTTAAAAACAAATAATTAATTTAATTTAAGTTAATTCAATTTCATTTACTTCATTTACAAAAAGCAAAAAGTATATGCCTGCATATCTATCTCTTTACGAGAACGTTCTTTTATAATCGTTCCAATTCTAATTTGTGGAGAATCAATTATTCTAGCTGCAATAACAGCTTCATTATTTCCTTTTAGCTCCAGCATGTGCCATACCTCTTAATGCACTAGCACAACAATATTATCTTCAGCAATCACCTCTGCACCATCATTAACATCACCAATAATCACTACACTTCCTTCAAACTCAATCTTTTTTGACTAGAACGAAGAGAAGCTTTTATAAAATTTAGTTTCAGAAGAAGCAATCTCTTTTCTAAAAATCCTTTTTAATTCCATGTAATCCCATTGTTCTAGGTGTATCAAATGAAACTTTTACCTTTATTGCCTTTTTCAATTCTATACTGAATTTCATCTATTTCATTACTTTTTCAAAACTTTACCAGTAACCAATATAGGTGTTTTTTCTTCCTTATAAAAACCTTCTAAGTTCAGGCAACTTTAACCTTTAAATTTTCGATAATCTCATCTTTAGAAGCATTATCTCTAATCTTTTAATATAATACAATCTCTTTTTTAAAAAAATATTAATACAATTTGCCATTATCTTACTTCCTTATCTTATTGACATCATTTGTGAATTAACAGACATATCCTCCTTAATTTCAACAGCATTCATTCCAAAATACTGTGCAAAATATCTCTTGCATATAGGTGCAGTATATGCTCCATGTTCACCACGTTTTACATAAACTGCAACAGCTATTTTAGGATTATCAAATGGACCAAATCCTACAAACCATGCATTAGCATGACCACTATTACCAATAGATGCAGATCCAGTCTTACCTCCAATTGAAATTGAGAAGTCTTTAAAATATTTATATGCTGTACCACTCTCATCACTAGTAACGTTTTTCATCCCATTTTTTTAATAGCTTCCAAATCAGTTTGAGAAATACTTTAAATCAGCTCCTGAATTCGTCTCAACTCCTAATTTATCATGAATATAAGAATCTAATTCATTTTCTTGATACCGTTGTACCATCAGGATTATTTATTGATTTAACTATCGTAAACATCAATATTCTTTCCTCCATTAGCAATCATAGAAGTATATTTAGCCATTTTGTAAAGGGCGTATAATCATTATAAGACTGTCCAATTGCTGTCTGAATTGTTTTACCACCAGTCCATTGTTTATCAACATCAGGGACCTGATAATGTTCCAGCTATCTCATCAGGTAACTCTATTCCTGTTTTACTTCCTAATCCCAACTTCTTACCAACTTCATCAATTTTTAGCAATACCTGCTCTACGTCCAATTTCATAAAAGAAAAAGTTACATGATACTTCAATTGCTTGTAGTTAGATTTAACAATCCATGACCACCTGGCTTTCCAACAAGTTGGTTGATAATCTCTATAAAAAGTATATCTATACGTATCATTAATTTTTTCAGTGAGTGAAATTTGATTACTCTCAAAAAGCTGCAATAGCTGTAACCATCTTAAAATATAGAACCAGGTGCAGACTTTATCAGAAATTGCTTTTATTAATAAAACGGATGTCTTTATCATTAATATTTTTTTGATAATCTTCACTACTTATACCATTAGTAAATAATGCTGGATTATAATTCGGATAACTTGCCATAGCTAAAACTTCACCAGTTTGAACATTTTAAAAACTACTGCAGCTCCTTCCAGAGCATCTTTAGCATCTTTTGTATTTTTGAATATTTGCAAATTCCTCGCAAGAGTATGTCTTCCGTAATCTTTTGCAAAGTTGTGAATCAAGTGTTAAAGACAACATCACTTCCAGATATCGCTTCCTTTAACAACAGATTCACCAGTAACTATACCATCAACTGACATATCTATCTGCTTGATTCCATCTTTACCTCTTAAATATTTCTCAAAAGACTTTTCTATTCCCTGTCTTACCAATTTTATCAGTTCATATTATAATCTGAATTTAACTTTAATTCCTCAGCATTTATTCTCTGAATATAACCCAAAATATGTGATGCCATTTCACCATAATTATAATTTGTAGTAGGTTCATTATGCAGTACTAACTCCAGGAAAATTTGAACTCATTACATTAAATGTATCCCTGCTACCTATTGAAATATTATGTGCTAATGTAATAGATCTAGTAGAACTATATCCACTTTTTCAATAGCATATCTCAATGTAAGTATTTTTCTAGCATTATCTGCATCTGTCTCTGTTATTTTATACTTTATTTAAATAATATTTATAAACACCTTCAACATCTAAAGTTTCTAATAAATTATTCGATTTTTTTAAAATTACTAAAAATCACTACCAGTATATTTAATTGGATTAATTGTTATTGAAACTGATCTATGTATTTATCTCCATTATTTTCAAGAGTCTGAGCAATCAATAACAATGTTTTTATTCAATGTAATATTATCTATTTTTGGTTTTATAAAACTCTAAATTATATAACATTTTTGTAGAAACTAATTTATTTCCACTAGAATCAAGAATATCTCCCTCTTGAAGCTTTTAACAGTCATATTTCTAGATAACCTAGTATTCGAAATTCTTTCTATAATCATTTCCTTTAACAATCTGCAAATTAAACAATCCAGCTAAAAAGAATAATTCCAGAAACATAAACAATAATATACAATAAATTAAATCTAAGTTTATTATTAAGTTCTTTCATTATACCTCCTAATAATACCTTGTCAAAACCCTTTTTAACTTTAAAAAACTTTCTTCAAAAATAATGTCCAATCTTTCTTTATTAATGGATAAAAAAATCATTACTAACAAAAACATTAAAAAGAACTTCAACTATAATCATAATAGAAAAATAAAAATATTAAAAATTTCAAATCCATTTCTAACTATGATATAAAACATCTTTACTAACTCATATCCGAAAAGTTACTATATACAACCATTAGCTAATAATGTAAGAAGGTTATTTTTATCAAAAATTTTTATCCAATAATTCTCCAACATACCCAACAATTCCCTAAAGCTATTCAGTAAATCCAATTTGCTTCCTATTATAACATCAATAACTATACCTACAAATAATCCAACAGCAATTCCACTTTTCTGTCCCCTATAAATATACCAACTACAATGTAAAAACCACAAATAAATTAGGCATTATTCCTCTAATGTTAAACCATGTAAAAATTAAACTGTAAAAATAAATGATCAAAAAGTAATATTAATATCAAAAAGATTTAGATTTTTCACATATACCCTCCATAACTTAATTTACAATAACTAATACATTTACCAATTTATTAAAATTAACTGAAGTTTCAACATTAGCATATCTATCACTTTTCATTCTTTTGTATTAATTACTTCTTTTATCTTTCCAATTAATATTCCTTTTAGGGATAAATACCACCTATTCCTGAAGTATAAACTTCATCACCCTGCAAAACAGTAGCTTCAGTTGGAATATAACTAGCTTTTAATTGTATCATTTTTTATCTAATTGACCTTTAGCAAAATGCTTGACTCAGCAGTAGAAATATTACCTGAAACTGTACTAGCTGTATCCGTTATCAATTGTACTTTAGAAGTTTTCTTATTTACCTCAATAATATAACCAACCAATCCATCTTCAGAGATGACTGGCATATTAACTCTAATACCATCTACTTCTCCAGAATTTATAATCACTACCTTTATCATAATTAGTAATACTTTTTTCAATTATAGCAGCAGGAACAGTTTGATAATCAGAATATTTATTTTTTTAGATTCATAAAAGTCTTTTAATTTTTCATTCTCTGACTTCACGACTTCATATTCTCTAAGTTTTTTCTTTAATGCAGTATTCTCTTTATTTCAATTTAGTATTATTTTCTCTTTAAAGCTCTAATATCATTTTTTTCACTTTGAGAAGAAAATACATTGTTTTTACATGCAAAAATCCATTTTGAATTGATAAAAGCCTCTAGACATCACTTCTCTAAATATATTACTGCACCACCAATATTTTGAGTATTACTATTAATATCAACAAAATAATTGAAATAATTGTTCCAACTAAACTCGTTTTTATCATTCATAAATTCCTCAACTTTACATTAATGTATCTTTATACATCTCTAAATTATTAATAATTTTTGCATTCCTAAAATTACAGTATCAAATGGTTCTCAGAAATATAAGTTTTGACTCCAGTAACTTCAAATACCAAATTATCAATATTTCTAATTAAAAGCTCCACCCACCAACAATATGAATACCATTCTTTTAAAAACATCTGATAAAAGCTCAGGGTGGTGTATTAGCTAATGCAAAAATTACAGATTCCATAATCAATTCAAGTGGTTTTTCCATTGCACGCTTAATATCCTTTGAAGTGACCGTAATATTTCTAGGAACACCTGCTCATAGTATCAATTCCTCTAATTTGAGTAATCAATTCTGCAACTAAAGGTGTAGCACATCCAAGATCTATTTTTAAATCTTCAGCAACAGAAATATTAATTCCAAAATTTAATCTTCGCTTTAAATATTCTATTATTTTCTGATTAAAATAATTTCCTCCAACTTTAATTGCACTACCTGATACAACGCTTCCTAGAGAAACAACTGCAAATTGACTTCTTCCTCCACCAATATCTAAGATTGCATTTACCTTCGGGCTTAAGAACATCAATTCCTAAACCCAATTGCAGAAGCAACAGGTTCATAAATTATCAAAACCTCACTAGCTCCAGCCTGAATTAAAAACTTCTTCAATAGCCATACACTCAATTTCTGTAACTTTTAACAGGAACACCAACCAAAACTCTAGGCTTTTCTAAAGCTAAATTGTTTTTCCAGCCTTTTTAATAACATCTTTTCAATAAATACAAAGTATACTTTATAATCCGCAATAACACCATCTCTAAAAAGGCTCTAATCATTTCAAAGTATCCGGTGTTTTATCCAACAAATCTTGTGCTTTTTGCCAGTTGACAACTATCTCATATGATTTAAAGCCAATATAGATGATTCTTTAAAAATAATTCCAGAATCCTTAGATATAACTAAAATATTTGATGTACCTAAATCAATTGCTATATCTCTTTGAACTAAAATCAAAAATTCATTTTACTAATTCCTTTCTAGATAAAAATACTCTCATATTTATTATGACCAATTACAATATGATCAATTAATTTTATTCCCATTATTTTCGCAGCTCTAAATAAACTAATCGTTAAATCAATATCAGACTACTTGGTGTCGGATCACCCACTTGGATGATTATGCACTAATATAATTTTTCCAATTTTCAGTTTTTAATAGGTTCTGCTAATATAAGTTTTAAAAACATTTGAAAATGAAACATCACCAGTAACAACATCTTTAATTGAAACAACTTCATTTTTAGAATTTAATAAAAATAATTTTAATCTTTTCCTGTTTTTCAAACATCATTTTATCCATTAATAAATCTACAACATCAGAAGGTTTGAAATCCTTTTTCATATTATTTATAGGGACAAATCATCCTCTTTAGCAATTTCACATACAGCTTGCAATTGAATTGCCTTTTACTGTTCCAATTCCTTTAATTTGTTTAAAATCAATAATATCTAAATTTCCAAACTGATTCATTGAATCTACTAATTTTAATAACCTATTAGCTAATTTGAATAGAATTTTCATCTCTTGTACCATTTTTAATAATAATTGATAATAACTCTGCATTCGAAAGACTTTCTACACCATACATTAATACCTTTTTCGTAAGGACGTTCTGATTCTGGTAATTCTTTTACGCTAAGTGCCATTCTTTCCTTTCTGCCTACAAAATTAAAATTTCTTATATAAAAAATTGCAATTACAATTCTAACAATACTAGCAATATTAATTTTTTATCATTAAAGCAAATGTTAATTTTTAAAACTCCCAAATCCAAAACAACGGGTTGAGTTATTCCAAAATTTTGACCCATATGATAACCATCTCAACCAAGTAACAGATGAAGATAATTCTCCTATTAATCCACCTATAACAATTCCACATAAAATAAAAAAACTAAAAACAACCATGAATTTTTGTCATTTTTCTACCTCTTTCGTATACTAACTTTTCTATAATCTCTAAATTTTGCTAAATTTAGCCATTAACCTTTATGTCCGACTTTATTAAAATCAATATCAACTTTAATATCATCATTTTTCGGTTCCAGTGCTACAATCACCCCTTCACCAAATTTCTTATGAAATATTATCTGACCAACCTTTATACTTATTTACATCAATATTACTATTTCTCTTAGATTGAATATTATTTAAAAATGCTTCAGGAGTTTTGAAAATTAAATCCTAATTTTTCTAGAATCAAAATTAGATTTTGAAATCACATGAGGATCCTCCACTTTTCAACATTTCTCATAGTTAATTCTTTTTGGAATTTCTTTTTAAAAATCTTGAAGGCTTATTATAACTAGTATATCCAAATAAAGTCCTCTTATTTGCTAATGTTATAAATAAAATCTTCTTAGCTCTAGTAATTCCAACATAAAACAATCTTCTTTCTTCTTCTAAGCCCTTCGATTGTTGTAGCCGATTGTTCTCCTGGAAAAATTCCATCTTCAACTCCAACTAAAGAAAAACTACTGGATACTCTAATCCCTTTTAGCACTATGTAATGTCATCAATGTAACTTTATCTTCAGTATCATCAAGTTTATCAACATCACTTGAAAGAGATAATGTTTGTAAAAATCATTTAAACCATTCTCAGCATATTCTTCTTCGAACTCACCAACAACAGTTAAAAAAACTCTTCTAAATTTTGAATCCTAGTTTCAGCCTCAACAGTATTTTCAACTTGTAATGCTGCAATATATCCGATTTAAGTAATATTGCTTTTAACCAATTCAGTAATAGTTAAATCAGCATCTTTTTAAAACTTTCAATCATTTCAACAAATTCATAAACATTTCCATGTATTCTAGGAATATATTTATCAGCATTTTTAATTATATTATACATCGACGTTTCATTCTCTACTGCAAGCTCTTCAACTTTATTTAAAGATACTGCTCCAATTCCACGCTTTGGCTCATTTATAATTCTTACCAAAGATAAATTATCATTTTTGATTAGCAATTAATCGCAAATAAGCAATAATATCTTTAATTTCTTTTCTCTCATAAAACTTCAATCCACCAACAATTTTATATAGGAATTCCTTCCTCATAAAAATATCTTCAATAGCTCTAGATTGAGCATTCATTCTATACAAAACTGCAAAATCCGAATATTTAAAATTATCATTACCTTTAATTTCTTCAATTTTTTTAGTAACAAATGAAGCTTCATCATACTCATCTTTACCAGTATAAATAAAAGGAACTTCTCCATCATCATTTTTCAGTCCACAACTTTTTATCATACTTAGTTGTATTATTTTTAATAACTTCATTTGCAACTTTTAATATATTTCCAGTACATCTATAATTCTGCTCTAACTTTACTATTTTTAGTACCTGCAAAATCTTTCTCAAAAATTTAAAAATATTAGAAATATCAGCTCCTCTAAAACTATAAATACCTTTGATCATTATCTCCAACAACCATTATATTCATATTCTTCTTAGCTAAAATTGAAACTAATTTAAACTGTGATTTATTAGTATCTTGATACTCATCAACTAAAAATATATTTAAATTTATCAGAATAATATTCTAAAATATCATTATTTTCAATCAGTAAATCAATTGTTAAAATTAATAATATCATCAAAATCAACAGCATTATTTTTCCTTTAATTTTTCTTTGATATAAAGAATAAACTTTTACCTATTTTTTTCTTTTCTATAATCACCTTTTATTTCTCAAAAGATAATCATCTGGTTTAGCCATCATATTTTTAGCATTACTAATTTCATTAATTATTGACTTTTCAGTAAATATCTTTGAATCAATATCAAGTCTCTTTAAGACATTTCTTTAACTAAAGTTTTTTTGATCAGCAGTGTCAAATATTGCAAATGACGAATCATATCCCAATCTATCAATAAACTTTCTCAAAAATTTTTAACACAAATAGAATGAAATGTACCAAGCCAAATATCATTAATAGCATCACCTATTAGACTTTTGTACTCTCTCTCATCTCATTTGCAGCTTTTATTAGTAAAAGTTATAGCTAAAATATTCCATGGCTTTTACACCACAATTATCAATCAAATGTGCTATTTTTATATGTTAAAAACCTTTGTTTTTCCACTACCAGCACCAGCAATTACTAAACAAGGACCATCTATCTGATTAACAGCTCTCTCTGCTTAGGATTTAAGTCATCCAATAAATTAAGCATTTTTATCCTTCCAAGTTAATTATTAACTATTTTTAATTTTTTTCTGTTGTATCCGCAGTAATTAAATTATCTATCATCTCATCCAAATCACCATCTAAAAAGTTTTGGAATTTAAAAACACTAAAACCAATTCTATGATCCGTAATTCTTCCTTGAGGATAATTATAAGTTCTAATTTTCTCACTTCTATCCGCATTTCAATTTGACTTCTTCTTGCAGAATCAATTTCTTGATCTCTTTCTGCCTTTTTCCTTCTCATATAATTTTAGATTGTAATAATTTCATTGCATAATCCCTATTCTGAAATTGTGATCTTTCTGTTTGGCATTCTGCCACCATCCCAGTAGGTATATGAATTAATCTAACTGCAGACGATGTTTTATTAACATGTTGTCCACCAGCTCCAGAAGCTCTAAACACTTCCATCTTTACATCAGCAGGATTAATATTTATTTCAACATCTCCAACTTCAGGTAAAATTGAAACAGATGCAGTAGATGCATGAATTCTACCACTAGCTTCAGTATCAGGTACTCTTTGTACTCTATGTACACCACTTTCGAATTTTCAATCTACTATATGACCTTTTCCAGTAATCATAAATGAAATCTCTTTATATCCACCTAATTCTGTAGAATTCTCATTTAAAACATCTAACTTCCAGCCTTTTTCTATCGCAATACATCGAATACATTCTAAACAATGTAGCTGAAAACAACGCTGCTTCATCGCCTCCTGCTCCACCTCTTATTTCACAAATTACATTTCTTTATCATCATCAGGATCGTAGGTATTAATAAAATCTTTCAATTCAGATTCCAAGACAGGTAATTTTTCTTTTGATTCAAGCATTTCCACTTCAGCCAAATCCTTCATATCAGGATCATTAAGCATTTCTTGGAATCTTCAAAATTTTTTCTTAACAGTTTTATATTCTCTATATTTTTAACACAATTGGTTCAATATCCGAGTGCTCTTTCATCATCTTACGCCATTCTTCTTGATTAGAAATCACTCTGGATCACTAATTTTTTTCTAGTCAAATCTTCATACTTTTACTTCAATTTCTTCTAAATTCTCAAACATAAATTCTCTCCTATTTTTACTTCAAAAATTATACTATAAATAAGCATATTTTTCAAGCTAGAAAACCTCAATCCGTAATACAAAAGCATTTATAATCTAATAAAATTGTACTCATAATTTTTCAGAATCCAATATGTTTTTCTCTCTCATACTACTAGATAATATAATTATTTGATTATTTAATCCATACAAATAATCTAATATTAATTTAAAGCCTTTTTTATCATCAAAATACACAAAACTTTCATCAAGAATAATTGGAAATTTTTCTTCACTAATCATCAAAAGCAATTGATACTCTAAGAGAAAAATATATTTCTTCGATTGTTCCATAACTTAATTTATCAATAGAATAAATTTTTCCTAAATAATCTTCTACTTCAATCTCATCATTAACATAGACTTTTACATATTTACCATTTGTAACAATATTAACAACATCACTCAAATTATAAAAATTTAGGAGTAATACTATTCTTAATTTCCAAGTATGATTCTTCTAATATTTTTAGCAATATTATATCCATCATTCTTTTTTTGCTCAAATTAATCAATTCATTTTTATATATCTCTCGTTCTTCAACAAGATTAACATACCTTTCTAATTTTTGGTAAAATATTTGAATATTCTAATTCTAACTTCTCTAAAATCAATAAATTTTTTTCATTAATTAATTCATTATAAATTTTATCAAAATTATCATTAAAATATTTTTCCACATAATTTCCATATTGATTGATTAATTCTTCTTTAAATTTTTCAATATTCTTTTTAAATTTATTTTTCATTTTTTATTTCATCATATATTTTTTGTTTATTATTTAATTTTATTTTTAGCGCTTTTTCTTTTATACTACTATTTTAAAAATAAGAAAAATATTAAAATAAAAATAATCCACCCAAAAATAATATTAATTAAATTATTTTTATTTTCAAAAATTAAAATATAAATAATATGATAAAAATTATTCCTAGAATAATAAAAAATTGTTTTATTATTTTTATTATCATTTTTCATTTAATTCATTATCAAAATATTCTTCTTTTAATTTTATTTTTCATTAATTAAATTAAATTCTTTTAAATTTATTTCTGCTGTATTTGCAGACTCGATTTTTCAGAATTAAATTCAATTTTTTTCATCGATGTCATTCAACTTTTTATTAATTAAATATTTATCATCATTAATACTTTTTTTAAATAATTAATTTCATCATTACTTCTCAAAAATTATCTTTTGCAATATTATATGGTCTATCCGAAGATCTATCTGAGCCAACATTTTTCTAATTGTAAATTTCCCTAATTTTTTGCATTTTTCATAAGAAATTTCTTCACTACCAGATTCAATTAAATTAGATATCTTTTTGAATTAAGTCTTCCCTGTCATTTTTAAAAATTTTTAATGAATTTTTGATTAATAACAAAAGTCTTTTTCAATCAAGTCCCTATCAAGTTTAATTTGATCTAACAAAAACTGGTTTCCTAATCTTTTATCAACAGAAAATAAATTACTTATTTCTGATTATTATTTTTCATCATATACATATGTCTCTCTCTTGAAGAAATCTCTATATGCCCTATAATTTGCTCCATTATCTAAACTATAGTTTATTTGCCCAGAAAAATCACTCATTATTCCAAGGCAAAAATCTATCATAATCAAAAACTATTTTTATAATTCTTATTCTTAGATATTCCATAAAATATATGCATTATATAATTTAGTAAAAGTTGATTTTTCCAGCCTCATTATCACCATAAATTAAATTAAATTTTTAAATTCTAAATATTTATCTTCTAATTTTCCAAATGAATTAATTTTTTAAATTATTTATTCTCATTTTAATCTCCCATTATTAAATAATTCTAAACCAATTTGATAAGCCTCATTATATTCATTTTTCCGTAATTTCATTTTAATTCATATTTATTTTTCAATAATTTAAAATAAATACTTTTCATAGAATTGTCATTTGTATCTTTCGATATTTATTTTTAGAATTATCTTTTATTTTTATAATTGACCTATTAATCAATTTCATATTAATATTTATATCAATATGCTTTTTCACCTACTAAATTAATCTCATAAAACTTATTTTTCTAGAATATTTTCATTAATTTTCTCTATCAAATCTTCTTTTGAAAACAATTTCTGAAATATCTAGATCTCTAATAATAAATTCTTTATCATCAGCAACAAAAGTTTCCTTATTTATATGATTTTTATCAAATATCTCCACATAAAAATCCATGCTCTCCTAGCTCATCAAATCCAAGAGAAATCAATGAACCAGCATAATAGTCATCTCTTTTATGAATATGACCTAAAAATACATAATCAAACTTATTTAAATTATCAAAAACTAATATAATTATATTTTGACTTATTATAAATATCACCATGAGAAATCAATATATTAATTTTAGATTCATCTATGATTATATTTCCTAAAATTTTATCAGAATCATATAATTCATAATCTTCAAATCCAAATCCATAAATACAAAATTCTCCAAAAGTCACTTTCTCAATATTTTTTTAGAAAAATTTTAACATTATCAGACCAATTATAATTATTATAAAAAGAATTAATTACTAGCTGGATCATGATTTCCTGGTATAATTAATACTCTCGTATCAATTATTTCATTAAGCAATTTATTTATATAATCAATTGTAGATTTCTTAACATACTCTTGCTCGTATAAATCACCTGTAATAAACAAAAATCAACATTATTATTTTTAACAAAGTCAATTACTTTTTAAAAGCTTTTCTTTTGATCAAGTCTCCTTTCAATTCCCATATCAGACCTCTGAGAAATAGTTGTAAAAGGCATATCAAAATGAACATCAGATACTTGCACAAACTTCATAAATTTTATTCCTCTTTTTCTATAAATTCAAAATAACTATATCACATTTGTTTTTGATTTCAACAAAATAAAAGCAATGAACAAACTATTCACTGCCTTTATCTTATATAATATTCTAAAATTCTGCATTATCATCATCTGCAAAACAATTCAGCATATTTTTTTCTTAATTCTTCTCCGATATCTATATCATCAAAATCGACTTCGAAGTATCTTCTGTACCTACTCTAATCCAGTATCTTCTAACAAATCAATCTTTGTAAACTTATTATCATTAATACTTTCCTTGTTATCTTCTACCTTCTTTTTCAGAATTGCTTTCACTTGCATCAACAAACAAATCATTCATCAATTCCTCAATTTTTGTATTATTTATCTCCGTTTGTTTATCAACATATGGATTATTAGGATTAAAAATTCTATAATTACCTCTGTCAGGACATTCATATCCATTATGATTGATTGCCGCTGACTTTAATTGTTGCAAATAATTTTTATCCTCATAATAATAGTATTTATCTGCCTTAATAGGTTTTACACCTCTCTCAAAGAATAATACACTTATCGCCTTCCATTCTTCTCAATTCATCCGGTGTCATTAATGCTCTACCCATAATTTGATCAGAATCAGAAAATCCTGTAGTTTGACCCGTATAGGCTTTCCTATTATGTGTAACATTATAATGTAATTGTCTTTCACCAAGTTGCTTCGAAAAATACTCCAATGTTGAATAAGATGGTGATCCTAAAAACAATAAAGTATCACAGTTACCTATAATAGTTTCATGCGTTTTTCATATACCGCTTTTTAATTGTTCCAAATTCTGAACAACAACACTAAAAAGAAAATTGCTCTAGATCTTGATGTCGAAATTTTCTTATCAAAATCAGGAATTTGACCAATATTAACAAACTCATCTAACATAAAAAAATGCTGGCACAGTCAATTTTTCCACCATGTTTATCAGCATAATCATACAACTGTTGAATTAACTGTGAGAAAAATATCGTAAGTAAAAAAATCATAAGCAGAATGTGTATCAGAAGCTACAACATATAAAGCAATTTTTAGTTGCAATTTCATCAAAATCTATTGTATCACTTGATGTAACATCTGCAATAACCTTTGAATCAAACTTACCTAATTTAGATTGTAAAGAACTCAAAATCGTACTAAAAAGTTTTGTCAGAAGCCATCGCAACATTATTAAAATTTCTTCTAGCAGGGCTATTTTCAGGTAATTTATTCATTATTTCATGTAAAGTACTACTATTACCATCACTACTAGCAGCTCTAACCATTTCTGCACAACTAGCTAAATTTTTGTTCTTCAGGAGGTCTACATGATAATAAATAAAAATTAAAGCCTTCAATAAGCTTTCTGAAGTATTATCCCAATATGGATCATTACTGCTACTTCCTGCGCCATCTTTTTGCTCTTTAATAATTGTATTTGCAATAATATCAACATCAATTTCAGATCTAACATGTGCTAACGGATTATAGCAATCACTACTTTCAGGATTAACCAAATTAAGCAATTTAATTTTCATAACCACGCTCTTTCAAATATCCTGCAGTATCATCATAAAGTTCACCTTTAGGATCTGTAAAAATATAAGAGCCTAAACAATTTTTAACATTAGGCTTAACATATGAAGCAGATTTACCAGAACCAGAACCACCGACTACTAGTACATTTATATTACCTCTCTTATTAAGTGGTAAAAATTCTCCTTTGCTAATATTATTCCCTCTTTTTACTCAATATACTATATTGTTCACCATTTTTGCCCAATCTGCAGAACCATGCTCTATATCCTGATATTCATTATCTCTAGATTTCATAACAGCAATTACCATTATAATCAACCAAAATATAGTATGCACTACAGTTAAAAGCATAAACTTACCAGAAACAAAATATTTTCCAAGCTTTGTCACTGAAGAAAAAGATGACATATTTATAAATATTTTCTCTAATATTGTACTTGAATCTCCAATATTCTTTTGCTACATCTTCACCTATCGAAACTGCAATAGGCGAAATAATAAAAATTTCTGATAATAACCACAATATAGCAATCAGTATACCAACTTTTTTTAATTTTTATCAAAATTAAATTTCATATTATCCTCTTCTTTAGTTTAATTAAACTAATGACTCTATTTCTCTATACTTTCGTTATCTCTACGATAAACCAAACTATCAATTCTTTTTGTATATTTTTCTAATTCTGCTGGATTTCTAGCCAACTTTTAGATTCTTCCAATTTCATTATTATACCATTAATTGACAATCTGTTTTTGATTTTTCTATCTCCTTAACAATGTTACTAGGCAATTTATTTTTCAAAATCAAAAGCCCTAGCAATAATCATAGTATTTTTCTCTATTTTAATTCCATCAATTACAGTCTTACTCTCTCCAGACATAAAACCATTAGGAAAAGCACGTAATTCTAAATTCTTATCATCAAAACTTGTTGTCATACAACTTATTTTTGCACTATTTTGCATAGTATCCTCCTGCATTATTTAATTTCAAAAGTAAAATAAGCCTTATTAGGGTTTTTATCTTACATCTTCCTTTATATTCATTAGTATCATCATCATAATAAATTACTGGCTCTACTTCCTTCGTAGTAACAGGATCTATTATCATTATTGGTCTCTTTAAGTCTGGTGTATACTTAAAAATTTTTAACAACCATTTCTTTTATCAGAATAAATTGAATCATACTGTACTGGAATAGGATTATGTGAAACTCTAACTTCATTGTCCTTTAACAAACCTCTATTAACAACAACCCTGTTATTAGTAAAGGATAAAATAACTAAATCTTCTCCAGATTTTTCCGGGAAGTCAATAAAAACGTCTTTTTGTTCCATTTTTCACTAATTCTTCACTAGATGCCAATCTTTCAACAGTGTGCTTAGGATATTCATTTTGCAACTCCTTAGCAGTCTCATTTATTCTATAAATAACTGTCTTTATACCAATTGGATCAATAATACTAAAAATATTTTTCCAGCTAATTCAGTACTCATACTCTCTCCTTTTCATTTATCCTTAGTTAACAAAATTTATTATAGCATCCGTCCTAAAATATGTCAACTAATCATTTTTTATATGTATTATTTTTCTCTTAAAGCTAAATATAATTTCTTATCATCATCAGACAACTCTTTTTGGAAAAACCACATTAACAATAATTACTAAATTTCCTCATTATTATCATCAATAAAATATCCTTTATTTTTTTACAACAATCTTTTTACCACTTGAAGTACACTCTGGAATTTCAATATTCAATACTTCATTAAACAATCGATAATTTATAACCGTCCCAAGTGCTACATCATACGCTTTGTAAATTAAATGTGATATAAATATCATTATTTATAAGTTGCATTGTATCAAATTCTTAATATTAACTATAATAACCAAATCCCCAGGCTTCCCACCATTCTTTCCAAGCGCACCTTTACCAACAATTTTAATTTTTTCTCCATTTTTAATCTTAGCAGGAATATCAAAATTAACAATTTCATCACCAAGTTGTATAGACTTTCTTCCACCTAAAAAGCTTTTATTCCAATATCAATAAATACATTAATGTCTTCACCATTTACTATATCTATATTAGACTTTTCTTTTTAGGTTTATCAACATATTCAATTCCAAAAACATCTTTAACAAAATTTCTTTTAAAAGTTCTTTTTCTGTTCTTAAATTATCTCTAAAATGTCTATTCCAAGAAAAATCATAATTCCTTCTCATTTTTCATTTGTCAAAAACTTTATATGCCTCATTTATATCTTTTAAAAATAGACTCATACTCTTCATTTCCTTATTAATATCCGGATGATATTTCTTAGCTTGATCTCTATATGCAACTTTAATTTCAGCAACACTAACTTTATTAGAATCAAATCTAGTATCTTATAATAATCTTTAAATGCCATTTTAACCCCACTAAATTTTTAAAATATCATCTTTTGTAACTTAACATATTATCTTTTTGTAAATAATTATCCTATAATTTATATAAATTTATCTTTTAAAAAAATTAGTAGTAATAATTGAATTAGGATGCACCAATCGACTCTTTTTCTAATAAATGAATAATATTATTATCAATAATCATAATTACTGTAGCATCCAAATCAGTCTTTGCTAGCTCTCTTTCAATTTGAATATCATAATTATTATTTTTTTCTACCATCTTCTATTTTTATCTGCAACATAAACAATTTTATCAAGTGTAGTCATATCTTTCGATGTTCTAGTATGTAATTTAATAGCATTCTGAATTTCACTACACAATCCATATCTTTCTCTAACAATAAAAAGCTCCAAGTGGCCCATGCAACAATCCTGGATTTGCAATCTCAATTTCATCAACTTCAATATTGTTTTTCAATAATATTAATTGCTTCAACATACGGTATCTCTTTTGCTATATCATGTGTTAAACCAGCTAACGCCGCTAAATTTACATCTATATTATAAATTTTTAGCAAGTTCACAAGCCTTATCCATAACTCTTACACAATGCAAAAACGCTTTTTCAGATAAATTCTTCTTCATATCACTTTTTTTATAATTCGAATTAAACTTTCAGTAGATTCATTAAACATTTACAATACTCCTAAAAACTCTTAATAATATCAACAATATTAGTAAACTTCATTCCATTAGAAGCTTTAACTAAAAATTAAATCATTTTCACCAATAATCATCTTAATTTTTTTATTGCATCATCATTATTATCAAAGGAAAAAAATATTTTTCTTTACTAATTTTTTGCATTATTAGCAATATTCTTAGCTTCATTCCCCACAGTTATCAATACATCAATATCATAAACTTCTCTACCAACATCGCTATGAATTTGGTTTGAAAAACTTTCCAAGCTCTAACATATCTCCTAATATTGCTATTTTTCTTCGATTTTTAACATTTCTTAAATACTCAAGAGCAGCCTTCATTGAATCATAATTAGCATTATATGCATCATTTATAATAATTGCTCCACAATAAGAATTAACTTTCTGCATCCTTTTTCTGTCAATTTTAAATTTAATAAACCATTTTTAATTTCAGTATTAGAAAGATTAAAATGTCTTCCTACTGCATAAGCACACAATGCATTTAATACAAAATGTTCACCAGGAATATTTATTCTAAATAAATCACCATCAACATTAAATTCACTATAATCTTCGTGAGAATCAATTTCTTTAGCATTGTACGAACTATTTTCATTAATTCCATAAGTAACAACATTATATCTATTTATATTATCCAAAAGCCCACTTATGTAATAAATCATTATCATTATTAATGATAACAGTATTTCCTTACAATCCTTCTAAAATTTCCATTTTAGCTTTTAATATGTTTTCTCTAGAACCCAAAATTCCAATATGTGCAGTACCTATATTCGTTACCACCGCCAATGTAGGTTTTTGCAATATCAGTTAAAACACTTATTTGGCGAAACCCATTCATTCCCATCTCTACAACAATAATATCTTCATCCTTATATTTTTAAAATTGTAAAAAGGAACACCAATCTCGTTATTTAAATTTCCCTCTGTTTTTCAAAACTCTATATTTAGAAGATAAAACTCCAGCAATTGTATCTTTTAGTACTTGTTTTACCAACACTACCAGTTATCGCTACTATAGGAACATCAATCAAGCTCCTCTTATATTTTTGCAATATTCTGAATTGCCTCAACAGTGTTTTTCAACTTTTAAAACATTAATATTATTTTTTTATAACAATATTCATCTCATTATCATATAAATCTCTACTACAAATAATTGATTTTTGCACCATTTTTCAATTGCTGATACAATAAAATTATTACCGTCAAAATTATCACCAACAATTGCAACATAACAATCACCATTTTTCACTTTTTCTAGAATCTCTTTCAAAAGTATCTAATTCAGTAGTTTTCATCACCGTAAACCAATTCAATGTCAACATTTTTTTAATAAATCACAAATCTTCATAAATAATTCCTTAAAAATCTTTTTCGAAGTCATTATATGTCAAAAAAAGCAACATTTTTGCAATAAAAACTATAATAAATTTGATAAAATTTCAAAAATATGATATAAAAAAACAACAAAAAAACAAAGGAATACAGAAATGAACATTTTATTATTTTTATGCATCATACGGAAGTGGACATCTATCTGCCGCATCTGCTATTGAACAATATATCAAAAGAACATTACCCAAATGATAAAACTTTAAAAATAGACTGTGTAGAATACATTAATAGATCTATTAATAAAATTAGTACATCCGCATATAAAAAAACATAATTTTAAAAAAACTCCACTATTATGGGGACAAGTATATAAGCTATTAAAAAAATGATGCTATCTTAGACATAACACAATTTTTCAAATAGATTCATGGCAAAAAATATTTAAATTATTTGAAGACTTCGAGCCAGATTTAGTAATATCTTGTCATCCTTTAGGTGGACAAATAACAGCATTCTTGAAATCACACAACAAAACAAATTGTAAATTAGCAACAGTAATGACAGACTTTGCATCACATAAACAATGGTTAATAGGAAAAAGATTATACCGATTACTTTTTTTGTTTTCAAACATAGAAATGAAAACAAGCTTAATAAGCGAAGGAATTTTTTTCCAAACAAAATTTATGTGTCAGGAATCCCTATTTCACCAAACTTCTATAAAAATTATGATAAAGAATCAATATATAATTCCTTAAAAAAATTCTAAAGAATAAAAAAATATTATATTTTTTTGGCGGAGGCAGTTTAGGTTTATCATCATCAACAAATGTTCAAAACATATTAACCTCTTTATTACAAGCAACCAACGAATCATATCAAATCATCATAATCTCAGGAAAAAAATCAAAAAAACTATATAATGAATTTCAAAAACAATAACAAATACTAATCACACCTCTAATACAAAATTAATAGATTTTTACAACACAAATTCCAGAATTATTACCAATAACTTCTTTTTGTAATAACAAAACCAGGTGGCTTAACAATAACCGAATGTATTACTTCAAATGTACCAGTAATTCTTATAAATCAATACCTGGGCAAGAAAAAAAGAAAATGCACAATACATTGTAGATAAAAATGGGAATATGGATAAAAACAAATAAACCTACTCCAGAATATTTTTCAAGACATTTTTAAATGATGACAAATTAATTAAAGAAATTAAAAACAACCAAAAAAATATATTCACATTTAAATAGCACGCAAAAATATATGTAATATACTTATAAACAACAAAAAGAGTGAAAATTAATTCACTCTTTTTGCTTTTTATAATTCAACTCTTCCTTCAAAAGCCCTGCCTAATGTAAATTCATCAGTGTACTCTAAGTCACCACCAACTGGAATACCATGAGCTAATCTAGTAACCTTAACTCCCATTGGCTTTATTAATTTAGAAATATACATTGCTGTAGCTTCCCCTCAACTTTAGGATTTGTAGCCAAAAATTACTTCTTTTACATCACCTTGAAGCAATCTACTAAGCAATTCTTTAATCTTTATATCTTCAGGCCCAATCCCTTCCATTGGCGAAATAGACCCATGTAATACATGATATAATCCATTATATTCATTAATCTTCTCAATTGCAATAATGTCTTTAACATCTTCTACAACACATATCTTTGTCTTATCCCTCATATTATTTGAACAAATTTCACATGGATCATTATCAGAAATATTATAACAAATAGAACAAAATTTCAAATTCTTTTTCGCATTCAAAAATAGCTTGTGAAAACTCTTCTGCCTCTCTGTTACTAACATTTAACATATAAAAAGCAAGTCTCACCGCCGTCTTGTGCCCAATACTAGGTAATTTTTTCAAAACTATCAATAAGCTTTTTGAATTGATGGTGAATAAACTGCCATTATTACCTCCCAAATTATAATCCTAAGCCAGGAATATTATACTTTCCAAATTCAGCATTGCTAGCAGAATCAATTTTTGACATTACATCATTAATACAGGTCATAATTAAATCTTCCAACATTTTCAACATCATCTGGATCACTACATCTTTTTTTCTAATTTTTATTTCTGTAATTTGCTTTTTCCGTTGGCTTTAACACTAATCGCTCCACCACCAGCTGTACTTTTCAAAAAAACCTTAGAAGCTAAATCTTCCTGAGTCTTTTCCATTTCTTCTTGCATTTTTCTTAGCTTGTTTCATTAACTGATTCATGTTAATTCCACCAAATCCACCCATTCCACTTTGAAATCCTCTTCCCATTATTTTTTTAATCTCCTTTATTCAATAACATTAATATTAAATCCTAAGTTTAATGAATTTCCATCATCTTTCTTAAAATTATCAACTACATTTATAATCATCTCTTTATTAAATTCTAAAGAAACAAATTCTCTAAGTTTAGAAATATATTCAGGCTTAGTAATAATTCCTTTTTGAAAATCATTACTCAATATCAATTCAACAATTAAATCATCTTTCAAATTAACTTTAACTACCCGTTAGCGCAGAATATAAAACATATAAATTTTTCCTCTTTTTAACTTATTCAATACATTTTTCCAAAAATCATAATTAATACTTTTATCAATTACCTTTGTTTCTACAATATTTTTTTCAGATTGTTTATCCACTTTTTGTTCAATTTTTTTGTGGATATTTTTTTATCACACTCTGCTTCTTTTTCCTCAACAACTTCTTCACAACAAAGCATCATAAGCTCAGTCTGAAAAAAACAATATTCTTTTGCAAAGAATTCTTTATCTTATTTTTCAATCATTGATATTTTTCAATCAAAAAAATATCAATTCTTCCTTCGTTTTATTTTTCTATAATCTTATCAATCTCTTTTTAAATCATTTTTCAGTATAAGAATTTGATAATTTAACGCCAACCTTATATACTAAAATATCTCTTAAAAATCTAATAATTTCAAACAAAAATTATCTATATCAACTCCAGAATTTAAAAAGGTCATTACTTAATAACACCACTTTATCAATATTTTTTTAGAAAAAAACAGCTTCAACGACATCAAATATCTTCTTTGTCTCAGGTATTCCAACCAATTCTTTAACTTTTTTTCAATGGTAACCTTCTTCTGAGAATCTTGTAAACACCTCTCAAGAATTGATAAAGCATCTCTCATTGCACCTTCTGACAATTCAGCAATTAATTCCATAGCAGAATTATCAAATTCATAATGACATTTATCACAAATAGACTTTTAAATTATCAACAATTTTTTTCCTTTTTCAATTGCTTTAAAATCAAACCTTTGGCATCTCGATAAAAATAGTAACAGGTAATTTATGAGGTTCTGTTGTAGCCAATATAAATTTAACATGTTTAGGGTGGCTCTTCTAAAGTTTTCAATAAAGCATTAAAAGCTCCTGTAGAAAGCATATGAACTTCATCAATTATATATACTCTATACTTTGCCACAGTTGGCAAAAATTAACCCTCATCTCTAATCGCTCTAACATCGTCAACACCATTATTTGACGCCGCATCCATTTCAACAATATCAGTCAAAGTTTCATTTAAAGCAGCTTTGCACACACTACATTCATTACATGGTTTCTCATTTATCAGATTTAAACAATTAATAGCTCTTGCCAAAATTTTTAGCAGACGTAGTTTTTTCCACAACCTCTACAACCCGTAAATAAATATGCATGTCCAACTCTACCTGACATAATTTGATTTTTGTAATGTTCTAACAATATGTTCTTGACCATAAATTTCCGAAAACTTTTTGAGGTCGAAATCTTCTATATAAAGCTGTATATTCCAAATTTAACCTCCTATAAAATAAAGGTATATCACTCCCCATTTTAGGATATTTCACATACAGTTTCTACTTATTGCTGCTTCCTTCCGGACCTGACAAGTTTCATAGGCTTACATTGAAAATACCCTAAAATAGGGAACAATTATACCTTCAAATTATAATATATTTATTATATTTTTATCAAGATTTTACTCTCTTAAATATTATCTTATCAAAATCTTCTGCATAAAATTTTTGAAATTCCTTCATCCTCTATTTTTCCAATTGGTAACTCATAGCTCAAAGTTGTCTTATAAGTAGCAGAAGATGTTTCTATTATTAAATCAAATTTAATTTTTATATTTCAAGCTTTCAGAAGAAATATTAACATTTTTTTCAACAACAACCCATTATAATTAATACTTCCCTTACTATATGCAGAATAATTAGCAATATTCATCTTTGCAGTTCTAAAAACTATTGTCCCACCTTGATTACCAATTTTTAAAGTTTTTAGGATCATCCACTGCTCCAGCCTGATATGTTAAATTCTTATCAAATAAATACATATCATCATATACAAATAAAGAATCTGCATTGCTACTATTAGGCATATAAAATTTAACTTGATTATTATCAGAGTTCTCCACAGTCATATTTTTCAATTCTAACTGATTTCAAAAAAACTCTGTTTTATCAACTTTAGTATTTTTTTACTAATCTTAATATATATATCAGAATACTGATTAATATCAATATTCCATTTCATATCATTATCACTCTTGTTTTTTGCCATCTGCACTACTAACAATTAAAAATTTTATCAATTATAAATGGCATTTTCATTTCACCATCATAATGATAAACAATCATAAGTGCTACGACAATAATAAAAAGACGTAATAATAAATCCCATAGTTATGAACCATTTAATTTTCTCTTTATTATCAATCATAATAAACACCTCTTTGGCGAAGAGTGGGATTCGAACCCACGTACCACTACGTAATAAACTGTTTTTCGAGACAGCTCCGTTCAACCACTCCGGCATCTCTCCATATTTATTTTTTTACTATTTCGAAGTTCTTTAAAAATTCTTTAATAATACTCTTACACTCTTTTTCACAAATACCTTTTTCAACATCTACAGTATGATTAAATTTATAATCAGTTAACAAATTTAATACAGAACCACACGCCCCTGTTTTTCATCCATTGTCCCAATATACAACTTAGCAATTCTAGCTTGGATTAAAGCACCTGCACACATTGGACAAGGTTCTAAAGTGACATACATTTCACATTCATTCAATCTCCATGTATTAAGCTTTTTTAGCAGCCTTTTTTTATAACATTAATTTCAGCATGTGCTGTAGAATCTAATTTAATTTCTTTTTAAATTATGTGCTCTTGCAACAATTATACCATCTTTAACTATAACTGCTCCAACAGGTATTTCTAACTTTTTTATACGCCTTTTTAGCCTCTTTCAAAGCTTCATTCATATAGTATTCTTTATTCTTCATAGCAAAATAATATTACCATATTTAAAAATTTATTTGCAAATGAAAAGAGGCTATAACGCCTCTCTACATCCTAAATAAGGACCGGATTGTTGCCTCTTAAATCATCAATGATGTCTGGCAACAATTCAAAATTATAAGTTGACTTTGCAATAACTTCAATAAGTTTTTTTAACAAAGTCTGCATTTTTCACTAATATTATCTTTTTTGAAATACTAGCTTTTCATTATTATTTGATTTTTTTCAATTATTCTTATACCAAATCCTTGATCATGAATCAAAAAAATATTCAAATTCTGTAATCTCATTAACAAGATAATTATTTAAAATGCTACTCATTACTTTTTCAGAATTCAATCCTCATCCCTCCTTTTTATTTTTATTACCCATATATGGGACACAACCTTATATTACTACTTTATTTATATTATGTCAATACTTTTTCTAAAATTTTCTAAAAAAATTTTAGAAAAATTTCTAACATCACATGATTTTACATCTTCTTTTAAATTAGCAATCTACCAATTAATATGCAAATTATTAAAATATAAAAGTTAAATTATTTGTATTCTTATGTAAATAAAAAGGCCTTTTAAAGGCCTTTTTGTGAGTGTCCACGAGAGGAATTGAACCTCCAATCTTTCGCTTAGGGAGGCGAGTGCATTATCCAATTATGCTACGTGAACATATAAGTTCTAAGAAAACTTAGAACTATTTATTATAATTATCAATTTCCTTCCAGCCATTTAATTTTTTGCTCTTTTTAATAGCTCCAATCAAATTAGCTCTTGTATGTTTATTTCTTATCTCCCAAGATTTTTAGCAAATCAAATGCAAATTGTCTAGATGTATTTCCATCTTGTGGACAAACCTTAGACATTGGTTTTAAAACCATTTGATTTACAAAATGATTTCGTCCCCTTTTCCGAAACATAAATTAAAGGTCTAATCAAAGTAATTCCCGATTTATCCATATATGTAACAGGCGCAATTGTAGAAAATTTACCAGCAAAAATCATATTCATTAATAATGTTTCTATAACATCATCTTCATTATGTCCAAGAGCAATTTTATTACAACCATTTTCTTTTGCAACAGTATTAAGCATACCTCTTCTCAAATTAGCACACAACGAGCAAGGATTCGTTTCCTTTCTTTCATCAAAAACAATTTCTTTAATATTACTTTTTATAAATAACTAAAAGGAACTCCTACATTATCACATAAATTATGTAACAATTCTTCATCAAATTCAGGAAAACCTGGATTTATAGTAATTACAATAAGTTCAAACTTGTTTTTATAAAAAAATATTGCAATTCTCTCATTTTTATAAAGTAATGCAATAGAATCCTTGCCTCCAGAAAGTGCCACAGCTATTTTATCACCATCATCAATCATATTATAATCATCAACTGCTCTTCTAACACATCCAGATATTTTTTTGCATAAAACCTCCTAATCAACAAATCTTTTCATAGCTTCGCTCAATACTGCAAGTTGATTTTTCAGCATCTTGCATAGTTGAACCCTTTACACCCATATAAAATTTAATTTTTGGCTCAGTTCCAGAAGGTCTAACACAACACCAACTATTATTAGATAATTCATAATATAAAAACATTTGATGTCGGTAAATCAGTTTTAAAAATTTCTCCATTAGACTTTTTTTACAATATGCTCTTGATAATCCCTTACCTCTAAAACATCTAATCCAGCTAACTCTTTTTGGTGGATTAGCACGCATCTTAGACATTTTATTTTTTTAATTTCTGCAGCCCCATCTGCTCCTTTTAAGAACAATTGAAATTTGGCCTTCCTTATAATATCCATATTTTTTCATAAATTTTAATCATTTGATCCCATAAAGATAAACCTTTACTTTTTATAATAAGCAGTTGCTTCACACAACGCCATCACAGCAGAAATACCATCTTTATCCCTAGCATGAGGAGCAATCAAACAACCATAACTTTCTTCAAAACCAAAAAGATACTTATATGAATCTTTTTCTTCAAACTCTCTAATCTTTTTCACCAATCCATTTAAAGCCCGTTAAAGTTTCAAAAACTTTAGCCCCATAATATTGAGCAATAGCCTTAGTTAACTCTGAAGAAACAATAGTAGTCACAATAGCACCATTATTAGGAAGAATTCCTTTATCTCTTTTCTGTGACAACTCATATTCGCAAATCAATAAAAGCTGACATGTTTCCTGTATATGAAACATATTCACCATTACTTATCTTAGAAAAAAACTCCTAGTCTATCAGAATCAGGATCTGTTGCTAGTACAACATCTGCATCAACTTTTTAGCTAATTTTTAATGCAAGTTCAAAAGCTTTAGGATCCTCAGGATTTGGATAACTAACTGTTGGAAAAATTTCCATCAGGTTTCTCCTGTTCTGGAACAACATAAACATTTTTTTAAAACCAAGCTCTTTCAAAATTCTTTTGAACTGGTATATTTCCAGCCCCATGTAAAGGTGTATAAACAATCTTAACATTATTAGCTTCCTTTTTTTATAATTTCAGGATTCAAAACAAGATGATTTAAGTGCATTAATAAAAGCATCATCAACTTCACTTCCAATATAATTCAACAATCCTTGACTAATAGCTTCATCTTTATCCATTGTCTTTATTAGAGAAAAAAATCTTCAATAGATAAGACTTCATCAATAATTCCCTTATCTACAGGAGGAATTATTTGTGCACCATCACTCCAATATACTTTATATCCATTATATTCAGGTGGATTATGACTTGCTGTAATCATAATGCCTGCAGTAGCTTTTAAATATCTAACAGCAAAAGACAATTCTGGAACAGGTCTTAAATTATCAAAAAGATTTACCCTAATTCCATTTGCATTTAATACCAAAGCTGTAATTTCACTAAACTCCTTTGACATATGTCTAGAATCAAAGCTAATTACAACACTAGGATTACTAATTTTCATCTTATTTATAAAATTAGCCAAGCCTTGAGTTGCTCTACCAACTGTATATTTATTCATTCTATTAGTACCAGCACCAATTACACCTCTTAATCCTGCTGTACCAAATTCTAACTCTTTATAAAAATCTATCTTTTTATTTCATTTTTCATTATTACGAATAGACTCTAACTCATTTTTTTGTTTCTTTTATCAAAGCAGTCATCAGTCAACCACTCATTATATTTTTTTAAATAATTATTCATAAAAACCTCCACAATGCATTTTTATAAAAATTAAGGAGAAATTAATTCTTTCTCCTTATTCACTATTTATTATGAAATTCAATATATAATTTACGAGCAGTCTCAGGACTATCTTCACCCTCTGCATTTTTAACAGGTGCAAATTCATTTTTCCCTCTTAACTCTCAAAACAACTAAATCATCTAACTTCTCAAATGCATCAAATATAAATGATTCAAATTTATAAGCATTTGGCTTTTTCAGAAACAATCAAGTTACCATCACAATCAATATACTTTTGCCTTTTTAAATGCAACATGATATGGTAAATCAATTGATGCAATTTTATTAATAGCATTTAAGCTAAATAAATTACATAAAAATATGAGATTCTGCATATTTTAATTCACCATTTTCCAATCTTTCTTCAGCTAATTCATCAGAAATTTCAGAATATTCAATAACACTAGGTCTACCATTTCTCTTACAAAAGATTCCAACTTTCTCATGTGGATTTGCCTTTATAATACTCTTACCAGCTGCATCAACATTATCTTTAATTGAAAGACCTATTAATACTGGATCAACTGGCTTAACCAAAAACATTATCTACACCACCTATAAATACCCATTCAATACCTCTAGATTGCATATCATATAGTGCTCCACTCTTCAATATTGATTTAAAAAAATACCACCATGTCCATCTGCAGCTTCTTTAATATTCCCTTTTTCATCAATTAGACATTTTCCATTAGTATCAACCATTGGTAACTTACTCTGCGTAAAGAAAAATATATCACCTTTATTATATCCAAAAATAATTATGCTTTTTCAAAAGAACTCTACAGTTTCCGAATTATTCTCATCACTAGTCATAATATACCATGGCACACTAACACCATATCTCTCATTTTCAGATTTCAATGTATCACACAAAATTTCAAAAATAGATTTGTGACTTTCTAATCCTAAATCAAACGTACCTTTTGGACCAGTATGTCCAAGTCTCGTTCCTTGACCACCAGCCATTGTAACAACAGCTAATTTTCCACTTTTTTTATAATATCTTTTCCCAACTTTTTCATATTCAGCATATTCTTTTTCATCGATTTTTTTCTTTATCTATAAATTTAATAGGCTCAATTACAAAATCTTTATTTGTTATATTCTTTTTTTACTATCTAAATAAATTTCATTAATTGCATCAAAAATCGATTGTCAAAATTGAATTCAAAAATTTTCCTTCTTTTTATCATCCGTTATTCTTTTCATAATATTTTTAATAAATGTTCTTGGCCTGCTTTTTTTCAATTTCTTCTCAACCTGCTCAAACTTTTTCTTCCATTATAATTGTTCTCCTTATATATAATTATTGCTAAAATCAACTTCAGTCATAAAAAAACAATCATGCCAATTTTATTGATATAAAAAAATAATATTATAATATTGCTTTTTGTCAATTCTAAACGAGTCAAACAACAATATTGCAAAAAAACAATAAATTATGGTAGTTTATTAATAGCTTTTTATACTATATAAAGAAGGAGAATCATGGAAAAATTAATAATTGAAGGTAATAAAACTTTAATAGGTGAAGTAACAATTAGTGGAGCTAAAAAAACTCTGCTTTAGCTTTTAATACCAGCAGCACTTTTTGGTAAATGGTATAACAACAATTGATAATGTTCCAAATATAAGTGACATTAAAAATATATGTGAAATATTAAACGAAATCAGAGCAACCGTAACTTTTTAAAAATAATCATACAATTACAATAGATGCACGCAATATCTCTACCACATCAACACCTTTAGATATGACAAGTAAATTTAGAGCATCTTATTATTTATTAGGTAGCCTTCTTGGCAGATGTCATAATGGAACTGTAGGATTACCAGGTGGATGCAAATTAGGTGTACGTCCAATAGATCAACACATCAAAGGTTTTGAATCACTAGGAGCAACAGTTGATATAACTCAAGGTAAAATTATAGCTACAGCCGACAAACTAATAGGAGCAAATATATATTTTTGATATCATTTCAGTAGGCGCAACAATCAATTTAATCCTTGCTGCTACACTTGCTGAAGGAACAACAATTTTAGATAACTGTGCTAAAGAACCTCACATTGTAGATGTAGCTAACTTTTTTTAAATTCTATGGGTGCAGATATTAGAGGTGCAGGTACAGATACAATAAAAATAAATGGTGTAAAAAGAATTAAAAGGCAACCACCAATATTCAGTAGTACCAGATCAAATTGAAGCAGGTACTTTCATGTTAGCAGCAATTGCTTCAAAAGGAGATATATTAATAAAAAAATTGTGTTCCAGAACACTTAGATCCTTTAACAGCAAAAATTGAAGAAATGGGTGGAATAGTAGAATATTTAAATGATACAATCCATGTAAAAATACAATGGAAAAAAATTGAACCAGTAAACATTAAAACACTCCCATACCCTGGATTCCCAACTGATTTACAAGCACAAACTGGAGTTGTACTTGCTCTTGCCGAAGAACCAGTATTCTGACAGAAAGCATTTGGGATTCAAGATTCCAATACACAGATGAATTAATAAAAATGGGAGCACACATAACAGCCTCAGGTAAAACAGCTGTATTTGAAGGAGTCCCAAAACTAACTGCTGCTAATTTATATGCATCAGACTTAAGAGCCGGAGCAGCTTTAGTAATTGCAGGTTTAATTGCCGAAGGAACAAGTGAAGTACATAACATTCACTACATAGATAGAGGCTATGAAAAACATTGAAGATAAATTCAATCAACTTGGTGCAAACATAAAAAGAGTTCACGATGACGAAGAAATTAGATAGGAAAAAAACAATGTTTAACTTTTTATAACTTATTCAGTAGTAGTTCAGGAAATTGTTCATATATTGAAACCGAATCCACAAAATTGTTAATAGATTGTGGATTAAGCGCAAAAAAATTGAAGAATCATTAAAACAACTAAATTCAAGTTTATCAAAAAAATTAATGGAATTTTAATAACACATGAACATAGCGATCATACAAAAAGCCCTAAAAACTATTTGTAAAAACTATGATATTCCAGTTTACGCTAATAAAAACACATGATGCAATTTCGAAAAACTGCTGAAATTTCAAACAAAAAAATACTTTTTTTAAATGATGAGGCTTTTTGATTTAGGAGAACTAAAGATAAAGCCCTTCTCTATTCCACACGATGCTGCAGACCCTGTAGCATACAATATTGCAAATGCAGAGAAAAAAATTTTTCAATTGCTACAGATATTGGTCATATTGATAAAAAAATTTAATAAATAATTTAATAGGAAGCAATTTTTATATTATTAGAATCAAATTATGATTTTTGAATTATTAAAAAAACTCATCATATCCATACAATTTAAAAACAAAGAATTGCAGGTCCTTTCGGACATTTATCAAATGATGATGCAGCTGAATTAGTAAACTATTTAAACACAAAAATTTAAACAATGTAATGTTTGGACATTTAAGTAAAGAAAACAACACTCCTGAACAAGCATACCAAACAACCATGAATAAACTTATAAAAAAAGATTTAAAAACTTTTACTCTACAAATCGCAAACCGCGATGAAATAAGTAAAAAAATTATATTATAAAAATTAATTGAGGTCAAAATGCTACATATAAATTTAATTTGTATTGGAAAATTAAAAAGAAACATATTTAAAAAGAAGCAATACAAGAATATTCCAAGAGATTATCAAAATATTATTCATTTCAAATAATAGAATTACCAGATGAAAAATTACCAGACACATTAAATTCTTCAATAATATCACAAATACAAGATATAGAATCCGAAAAAAATAATTTCGCACATACCTAAAAAAATTCATATGTTATATCACTAGATTTAACTGGAAAAACAATACACATCAGAAGAGTTTTCAGAAAAAAATAGAAAATATAAAAAAATTTCAAATAGTAATCTTACATTTATAATTGGTGGATCACTTGGATTAAATACAAAATTAAAAATTTAAGTAATGAAAAAAATATGCTTCTCAAAAATGACATTTCCACATCAATTAATTAGAGTATTTTTAATTGAACAAATATTTAGAGCTGCTAAAAATTTCAAACAACGAAAAAAATACCATCATTAAAATAAAATGTAGAGGAATTTATTATTTTTTTAGTAGGGCGCTTTTAGAAATATAAATTTGTTTTTTTAAAAAAATAATAAAATAAAATCTCATAGATTAAAAATTAGTCGATAAAAACATAAACTGAACTATTTCCTCTACAGCTAAAAATATATTCCACATATTACCAAAAGTCAATTATTATAACATACAAAAAAATACTACAAAAAAATTCATTTTAGCACATGCTAAATGAATTTTTGATATATTTCATTCTTTGATACATTTAAATCTTTCGCAATTTTTCTTAATAATTTCTTTCTTATCAAATCCCTGGTCTTCATAATATTTATAATGCTCTTCCAAAGTCATATCTTTGAAAAGTTCTTTTTTTATCAACAATCTTACCATCTATCATAATAATAAATTCACCCCTTGGATTACTGCCTATCAAATCAATAACTTCATCAATATTACCCCTATAAAATGTTTCATGTAATTTAGTAAGTTCCTTAGCAACAACAACAAATCTATCTCCCAAAAACATTTTTTTCAAATCAGCCAGTGTTTCCAAAAATTCTATGAGGTCTCTCATACAAAATCACAGTTTTTCTCTTCTCTTTCAATTTCATCCAATTTAGCTTTACGATTTTTTTATTATTAATAGGTAAAAATCCAAAAAGAAAAATTCTTTAGTATTAAGTCCTGAAGCAATCAAAGCATTAACTAAAGCACAAGCTCCAGGAATAGGAATAATTTCAATATTCCTATCAATTGCCTCTTTAACAGCTACTTCACCAGGATCAGAAATTCCAGGAGTACCAGCATCTGTAACAATAGCAACATCTTTACCATCTTCCAAAAATTCCATAATCTTTTCAGCTTTAAAAATCTTCATTATGCCTATGATAGCTAAACATTGATTTTTTTAATATCCAAATAATTCAACAACTTTAATGTCTGTCTAGTATCTTCTGCAGCAATTACATCAACTGCCTTTAAAAATTTCAACTGCCCTATAAGTAATATCCCCTAAATTTCCTATCGGCGTAGCAACTAAATACAATTTACCCTTTTCCATTAACATCTCCATTATAAATTTCATTAATTTCGAAGTATAACTTCCATCATTATTGTAAATAATCAAAGGTTTTTCGATTTTAAGAAAACTCTTAGCTAATTTAATCCCTTTAATAAGAACCATTGTAGAATGCTCATCAACTTTTTGAATGAACAAATCTAATTACTTTTTGGTTCAATCTTATATTTATTCATAATACTAAAAACTTCAGATAATCTTTCTGGTCTATAAACCATATAAAATTCTCCGAAATCCTTCAAAATTCTAGAAGAAATTCGAATCAATCATCTAAATTAGCACTTGATTCAAATCTTGAAATTTGCTTTTTCACATTTACAGAATTAATACCAGTATCCAATTTTTTTATAAGGAGGATTAGTAACAACAGCATCAGCTCTGAAATCTCTATCAATCTCTAAAATATCACTGTTAATAATCTTAATATCATTTTCAAGCCCATTCATTTTAATACTTCTAAATGCCATATCAAAAACATCTCTTTGTTTTTCAAAAAGCAATTATTTTAGAAAAAAATCAACCTTTTTGCTAAGTAAAAATACTAATAATACCAGTTCCAGTTCCCCAAATCACATATTGTACTACCCGGTCTAATTTTTGCAAAATCACTTAATAAAACACTATCAATCCCGAAAGCAAAATCCATCAGAATCTTGTATAATCTTTAAACCTTTATATTGTAAATCATCTATTCTTTTCCATAAAAAAATTATAACACCACAATAACTTTATATCAATAAACCCTAAGAAAATCAGTTTGACTTTTTTTACCACTTAAAAATATAAAAATAACCCCATAAGGAGGAAAAAAATGAAAAAAATCATTTACACGTTGGTATTGACGTAGGTTCAACAACAATCAAAATAGTAATAATGGACGATGATTTAAACGTTTTTACACGAAGACTATCAAAGACATTACTCAGATACAAAAACACATTATGCAAAGTTTTAACAGAATTTGCAGAAAAAAATATAAAAATAACACATATACAATCTCATTAACCGGTTCAGGTGCAATGAGTGCAGCAAAAATTTATGGAAATTCCATTTATTCAAGAAGTAGTAGCATGTAAACGCGCAGTTGAAAAATATATTCCTCAAACAGATGTAGTAATTGAACTTGGCGGTGAAGATGCAAAAAAATAATATACTTTGATCAATCAATAGAACAAAAGAATGAATGGTACATGCGCCGGTGGTACAGGCGCATTTATTGACAAATGGCATCATTATTAAACACAGACGCATCAGGACTAAACGATTTAGCCAAAAATTATAAAATAATATATCCAATAGCATCAAGATGTGGAGTATTTGCCAAAACAGATGTCCAACCATTAATTAACGAAGGAGCAAATACATCAGATATTGCTGCCTCAATATTTCAAGCAGTTGTAAACCAAACTATTTCAGGATTAGCTTGTGGACATCCAATAAAAGGTCATGTAGCATTCTTAGGAGGACCTTTAACATACCTATCAGAATTAAGAAATAGATTTATACAAACTCTAAACTTAACAAAAGATGAAATAATAGTACCAGAAAATGCACATTTATTAGTAGCAAAAAGGCGCTATTTTTAGACTCAATAAATACAAAAGAAATAACTCATGAAGAATTATTAAATAAAATTGCAACTTTAAAAAAACTTCAAAAAGAATCAAATGGAAAATCACTAGACGCCCTATTTGAAAATGACGAAGATTATAAAGAATTTATAAAGCGACATGATAAAAAAACAAAGTCCCTAGACAAAGTCTATCAGAGTTCAAAGGAGACTGCTTTGTTGGAATAGATGCAGGCTCAACAACAACAAAACTAGTATTAATAAACAGAGATAATGAATTATTATACTCTTTATATAAAAAGCAACGAAGGCAATCCACTTAAAAGTGTTGAAAATATGCTAAAAATTATATAAAGAAATTCCAAAAACAGCACACATAAAATTCAGTGGCGTAACTGGTTATGGAGAAAAAAATTAATTCAATCAGCATTAAATGTAGAATTAGGCGAAATCGAAACTATTGCACATTATACAGCCGCAAAAGCATTTTTACCAAACGTATCTAGTATCATAGATATTGGTGGACAAGACATGAAATATATTAGTATTAAAGATAATACAATAAATAATATAATGTTAAATGAAGCATGTTCATCAGGATGCGGTTCATTTATTGAAACATACGCTAAAAGCCTTAATTTATCAATACAAGAATTCGTTGATAGTGCTATAAAATCAAAAACATCCTGTAGACCTTGGATCACGTTGTACCGTTTTTATGAACTCAAAAATAAAACAAGCTCAAAAAGAAGGTTCAGCAGTAGGAGATATATCAGCAGGACTTTCTTACTCTGTAATAAAAAACGCAATTCAAAAAGTAATGAAAATCAGAGACACCAAAAACATTAGGAGAAAACATTGTTGTACAAGGTGGAACATTCTACAACAACGCAGTATTAAGAGCTTTCGAAAAAATCACAAAAATAAATGTAATCAGACCAGACATTGCTGGATTAATGGGAGCTTATGGCGTCGCAATCCTTGCAAAAGAAAAATATGAAGAAAAAAACTAGATATGAATTATAAAAACAACATTATCAACACTAGAACAAATTGATTCATTAACAATAAAAAAACAAACCACACCAGATGCCAAGCATGTGAAAACCACTGTTTACTTACAATAAATTTATTTAACAATGGAACAAGACATATTTCAGGTAATCGCTGTGAAAAAGGTGCAGGAATAGTCTCTTCAAACAAAGAATTACCAAATTTATATAAATACAAATTTAAAAGATTATTTGAATACTATGAACCATTAAAAAGAAGAAAAAGCCCCACGTGGTACAATCGGAATACCTAGAGTATTAAATATGTATGAAGATTATCCATTCTGGTTTACATTTTTAACAAACTTAGGATTCAGAGTAATAATTTCAGAAAAAGTAATAGAAAAACATACGAAAAAGGAATGGAATCAATACCATCTGAATCAGTATGTTACCCAGCAAAAATTATCACATGGTCACATAGAATCATTAATAGAACAAGGAATAAAAAAACAATATTCTATCCATGTGTACCTTATTCAAGAAAAAGAATTCAAAACAGCAGACAATAAATATAACTGCCCAATCGTAATATCTTATTCAGAAGTACTAAAAAAATAATGTAGAATCATTAAAAACAAATAAAATACTTAAATCCATTCCTACCATTTAATGCAAAAAGTTTAGCAGAAACAATCTTCAAACTACCTGAATTTGCTGAATATAAATTCACTAAAAAGAATTATTAAATGCAGCAAAAGCTAGCAGAAGAAGAATATCAACACTACAACGACGATGTCGAAGCCGAAGGAAACAGAGCATTAAAAATATGAAAGAACACAATTCAAAAGGAATCGTTCTAGCAGGACGACCATACCATGTAGACCCTGAAATAAATCACGGAATCGACACTTTAATAACCGGATTAGGATTAGCAGTATTATCAGAAGACAGTATCTGTAAACAAACTGATATAACTAAACGTCTACGTGTAGTAAATCAATGGACATATCATTCTAGACTATACGCAGCAGCAGATTTCGTAGGAAAACACAATGAACTAGAATTAATTCAATTAACTTCTTTCGGATGTGGAGTTGACGCTGTAACAACAGATGAAGTAAATGAAATATTAGCAAGCTACGAAAGACTTTACACATTAATAAAAATTGATGAAGTAAACAACCTAGGAGCAATAAGAATTCGTATTCGTTCATTACTAGCAAGTATGCTAAAACGTGAAAAACAGAATTACACCGCAAAAGAAGGCTTTTGGTGATTACGAACAAAAAAAGTAAAGTATTCACAAAAGACATGAAAAAAATCAGGATATACAATACTATGCCCTCAAATGCGCATCAGTACATTTCAATCTATTAGAAAGTGCAATGCAGTCAATGGGATACAACTTCCACCTTTTAAAAGATTGCACTCAAAACACTGTAGAAACTGGTTTTAAAATACGTAAATAATGACGCATGTTACCCTTCGATATTAACAACAGGACAAATGATAGAATCTTTAGAATCAGGAAAATATGATCCTGAAAAACAGCCCTAATAATGTCACAAACAGGTGGCGGATGTAGAGCAACAAATTATATAGGATTTATCAAAAAGCCCTTAAGGATGCGGGCTATCCAGACATTCCAGTTATTTCTTTTTCAACGTAGTAGGCATGGAAAAATGCCAGGATTTAAAATTACCTTAGAATTGGCACAAAAATTACTAAAATGCATAATTTATGGAGATTTACTACAAAAATTATATGCTAAAAAAATAGAGCATATGAAATAAATAAAAAGGCGAGTCAAAAATATTATTTGATAAATGGATGGAAAAAAATGTAAAGAAATAATCAACAATAACAAAAGTAAAGATTTCAAAAAGTTTCCAAGAAATTGTAGATGACTTTGAAAAAAATTAAAGTTGATATGTCTATAGAAAAACCAAAAAGTAGGAATAGTAGGCGAAGTCCTAATAAAATATCACCCTTTCGGAAATAACTTCGTAATACAAAAATTAGAAGACGAGGGCGCTGAAGTAATAGAACCAGATTTCATGGGATTCATTAAATTTATATGTACACAAAATAACAAATAGCAAATTAATGAACACAGAAAAAAATAAAGGCAACTATCTTTAAAACAGTAATAAAAAAATAATTGATAACATGGAAAAAGGCTGAAATATCTGCACTAAAATCATCTAAAAAGGTTACCTACTACCATGCGATATATTTGAATTTGAAGAACACATAAAAGGAATTCTATCAATAGGAAATCAAACAGGAGAAGGTTGGTTCTTAACAGCAGAAATGGTTGAATATATACAAAAATGGAATAAATAATATAGTATGTGTACAACCATTTGCATGTTTACCAAAACCATGTCGTTGGAAAAGGTGTAATAAAAAAACCATAAGGGAAAAAAATATCCAAACGCTAACATTTCACCAATAGACTATGACCCAGGAGCAAGTGAAGCAAATCAAACAAATCGAATTAAACTAATGATGGCTATAGCAAAGGACAATTTAAAAAAATAAGATTGGAGGTCCAATGAAAAGCATTAATACCACAAGAAACGTATCGCCAAATATCTGATATTAGTCTAGATTATTTAATAAATGATAAAAATATTAAAGGCATAATATTCGACTTTGATGGAACACTTTTTAATAAAAAGACAAATTTCAGAAGGTACAATTAATTTTATAAAAACGCAAAAAGCAAAAACCTAAAAATAGCAATTTTAAGCAATAATATCTATGTCAATCCAATATTCGTAGAACAACTTGAAATAAAAAAACAACAAAAAATTCGCATTTAAACCATTAAAAAGCCATTTTTAGATTTAGCTAATGCAATGAACTTACCTCCAGAAAATATCGCTGTAATCGGCAATAACCGTATTGCAGACATATATGGTGCAAATAAAGCAAAAAAATGTACTCAATATATATACAAGATTTACAAAAATTTTTTTCTTTAAAAACGAATAAAAAAATAATTTGAAAAAAATCTTGGAATAAAAATAAAATAAATAACAGAAGGATCAATTCCTTCTGTTTTTTTATTAAATAAAATAAATAATAAATTAATATTAAATAATAATATTTTTAATTTATAAAAAAATAATCTTAATTTCAAATTAAATATCAAAAATAAAAAAATAAATAATTTATAAAAATAATCTCAAACTTTTCTTCACCAAAATACAACAATAATTAAAAACCCTAAAAATTAAAACACAATATTTAAGATTCAATAACTGCAAGAACCAAATAAAATTATCTTTTAAATCTTGTCTTTTAAGCAAACTCAATTTTACCCAAAATGACAATTTTTTTATTTAAAATAAAAAAATAAAAAAATATTAATTAAAATAAATAAATAAAAAAATAATTAATTAATAAATAAACCAATTAATAAAAAAACAACTTAAAAAGAAATAATTATTATTATTACAAAATTAATTTAAAAACATATTACTTTTAAAATATAAAATAAAAATTGCTTACATTAAATTAATATTTAATTTAATAAAAACAATATTATTAATAATAAATAATTAATTAAAAAGCAAAAATAATAAATAAAATTTAATCAGAAAACTTAAAACAAATAATAATTATTATAATTAAAAAAATTAATTTAAAACATATTATTTTTTTAATAATATAAAAATAAAAATTTACTGATATTAATTAATATTTAATTTAATAAAAAAACAATATTATTAATAATAAATAATTATTTATTTAACCATAAAAATAAAATTGTCTAAAAAGCAATAGAATAAAAATAAAGCCAATAAAAAAATAAGATATTAAAAAAATAAACTTTACAATATGACAAAATAACGTAATTAATAAATAATTAAATAATTAATTAAAAATAAAATTAATCAATAAATAAATACATTAATAATTAAATTAATTATTAATAATAAATTATTTACAAAAATTGAATAACTTTTTGCAAAAAGTTATTCAAATTTAAACAAAATAAAAAAATACACAATTAACATTATCCTCATAATATGAACATAATCAACATCAAAAATAAAAAAACAAAATAAAAAGCATAAATAAAATAGATTTCCTATTTCATTTATGCTTAAAATAATATGCAAAAATAATGCCGTTAAGCATTACTTGGCGGAGATGAGGAGGATTCGAACCTCCGCAGCCCATTACTGAACTCTAAGTGTTTAGCAAACACTCCCCTTCAACCACTTGGGTACATCTCCAAATAATATAAAAAAATGGCGGAGGGTGGGATTCGAACCCACGGTAGCTCACACCTACGCCAATTTTTCAAGACTGGTGCTATAAACCAACTCGACCACCTCTCCGTATGTACAAAAATAACTTGTAACACATATATTTATAACATATAAAATTTAACTTATCAATTATAATTTTTCAAAATTATTATAAAAATAACACAAAAATAAAA